>Ga0209199_1000030_pt1 | contig 215769 bp, 193 predicted proteins | sample COGITO_mtgs_1105_7_FD_184805 | JGI IMG/M metagenome (GOLD analysis project Ga0209199, IMG submission 184805) | Pelagic marine microbial communities from North Sea - COGITO_mtgs_110523 (SPAdes) (version 2) | ecosystem: Environmental > Aquatic > Marine > Epipelagic ... | reverse complement strand
GGAGTCGTATCACTTGGCTTGAGCACAACGGTGTTTCCAGCGGCGATCGCGGGGAAGAACTTCCAAACAGCCATCATCATGGGGTAGTTCCACGGCGTGACCTGTCCAATCACACCAATTGGCTCCCTGCGAACCATTGAGGTGAATCCGGACATGTATTCACCGGCCGCTTTGCCTTCAAGGACGCGAGCGGCACCCGCAAAGAATCTAATTTGATCGATCATGGGCGGAATCTCTTCCTCCATGGTGACCGGGATCGGCTTGCCAGTGTTTTCACTTTCGATAGCAACGAGTTCTTCAGCGTGTGCCTCAAAGGTGTTAGCAATTGTCAATAAAGCCTGCTGCCGCTCAGATGGTGTTGAGTTTTTCCAGGACTCGAAGGCCGTGGCGGCAACTCCGTAGGCTCGATCAATGTCAGCGGCACTTGAAACTGGTGCAGTTGCGAATACTTCACCGGTTGAAGGGTTTACGAGTTCACTAACTGCTCCGCCTTGGGTGTCGACAAAAGCGCCACCGACAAAGTTCTTCAATTCTCTGGTCATTTTGCCTCCAAAATAGGGATTGGCCAACCGTAGCGCACGGCACCTGATTTCACTTGTTTTTTGTGAATACATGTACGTTTTTCGTTGTTTATTTAGTTATTTATTGCGGAAAGACTTGATTATTGGTCAAATAACGGGCATGGTGAGCACATGCCTCGTAAGTCTGCTCCGATCGATGACGCTTCACGTGCGATTATCGAGCAATTACAACAAGATGGGCGCCGGCCGTACGCAACGATCGGAAAAGCGGTCGGCCTCTCGGAGGCGGCTGTAAGGCAACGGGTTCAAAAAATGCACGACCAAGGCGTCATGCAGATTGTTGCGGTCACAGATCCTGCACAAGTGGGATTTGCTCGCTCAGCAATGATCGCAATTAATGTACAGGGTGACGTGGAGGCGGTATCCAATCAAATCGCGCAGCTACCAGAGATTTCTTATCTGATTCTCGTGACGGGAAAGTACGACCTCCTTGCTGAATGCGTGGCGCAGGACGACGACCACTTACTTCACGTAACCAATACCCAGATTAGAAACATCCCGGGGGTTGTTTCAACGGAAACTTTCGTGTACCTCGGACTTCGCAAACAAACCTACAATTGGGGCACAAAATGACAACAACACCGCAGTACGTAACTGAATCTGGGCCGGACGCACTCGCCGACAAAGCGCGCGATCATCTCTGGATGCACTTCACCCGCCACTCGACCTACTATGAAGGTCATCATGTCCCGATCATCACTAAAGGCGAAGGCGCCTATATCTGGGACGACCAAGGCAATAAGTATTTTGACGGACTCTCTGGCCTGTTCGTGGTTCAAGCAGGTCACGGCCGCAAGGAACTAGCTCAAGCTGCAGCAAAGCAAGCTGAAGAGCTCGCATTCTTTCCGCTCTGGTCCTACGCCCATCCCAGTGCGATCCTGCTCGCAGAACGACTTGCTCACTTGGCCCCCGGTGATCTGAACCGTGTGTTTTTCACATCCGGTGGTGGTGAAGCTGTTGAAAGCGCATGGAAACTTGCCAAGCAATACTTCAAACTCACCGGAAAACCCACCAAGACCAAGGTGATCAGCCGCGCGGTTGCCTACCACGGCACCCCTCAGGGAGCCTTGAGCATTACCGGTATTCCCGATGCAAAAATTCCGTTTGAACCACTTGTTCCCGGAGGCATCAAAGTTCCCAATACGAATTTCTACCGCGCTCCCGAGGAGTACCGTGGGGACGAGAAAGCATTTGGTCTCTGGGCAGCTAACAGAATCGCTGAAGCCATTGAGTTTGAAGGCGCAGATAGCGTCGCAGCAGTTTTCGTTGAACCCGTTCAAAACTCGGGCGGTTGTTTCCCGCCTCCCCCCGGTTACCTTGAGCGCGTTCGCGAGATCTGCGACGAATACGACGTACTCATGGTTGCTGACGAAACAATTACAGCATTTGGTCGCATTGGTGACTATTTCGCGATGAACCGCTTCGGTGTTACACCGGATATCATTACGTGCGCAAAGGGCATGACATCGGGCTATTCACCACTTGGCGCAATGATTGCAAGTGATCGTCTGTTCGAGCCTTTCAAAACCGGGACCAATACTTTCCTGCACGGTTACACATGGGGCGGTCACCCAGTTTCTGCTGCTGTCGCAATGGAAAACCTTGATATTTTCGAGCGCGAGGGTATCAATCAAAACGTGATCGACAACGAGGGTGCATTCCGTCGCACCCTTGAAAAGTTGACGGACATTCCCATTGTCGGTGATGTCCGTGGCGCTGGTTACTTCTATGGAATTGAACTCGTTAAGGACAAGAAAACTCGCGAAACCTTCAACGAAGAAGAGTCTGAACGACTGCTTCGCGGATTCCTTTCCAAGGCGCTATTCGAGAATGGTTTGTATTGCAGGGCTGACGACCGTGGAGACCCCGTCATTCAACTCGCTCCCCCGCTGACCATCGGTCAAAAGGAATTTGACGAAATTGAAAGCACATTGCGCACAGTGCTAACACAAGCACTCGAAGTTCTGTAGCGAGCATTACGTGAGTGAAATTGCTAGTAGCTCGACCACCAAAATCAAGCGACTACCTGAGAAGGCCAGGACCGACGTCAAGACACTTCACGCAGTGTTGGACGCCGGGATCGTTGCTCACGTAGGTGTCGTTGATCACGGGCAGCCCATTGTTATTCCAGTGGGTTATGCCCGTGATCACAACACACTATTGATCCACGGTTCGTCAGCTTCACGGTTGTTCAAACTTCTGGATTCTGGTGCACCCGCCTGTGTCACGGTAACCCTGCTCGACGGACTCGTCCTTGCGCGAAGTCTGTTCGAGTCCAGCATCAATTATCGGTGCGTCATGGTGTTCGGAACCGCCACACGTCTCAAAGGCCAAGCCGAAGTCGACGCACTAAAAGTTGTCACCGAACACTTAGTGCCTGGTCGCTGGGATGACGCCCGTCAACCCACGGCCAAAGAGCTCAAGGCAACCATGACACTCTCACTCTCTCTCGAAGAATCCTCGGTCAAAATCAGTGAAGGCCCACCCGAGGACCTTGACGAGGACTTAGAAAGTGACGCGGGAAAAGCAATCTGGGCGGGTCACATCCCAATCTTTGAACAACTCGGTGTTCCCATTCCTGACCAGTTCGTACCGAACGGAACTCCAATCCCCGACTACATGAGAACTTGGAAACGCTGAGCGTTTCCATCAATGGGCTAAACGTGACCCACCGTTTTTCATTACAGCCAACACAAGTGATGTGATGTTGGCCCGCGACAATGCTTGAAATCTAATTCATATTTGAGATTTCCCTATTGGTGAAGACCACGTGCACTCGGATTTTCCCCAACTCTTGGGCTAGCAATGTCACGATGCTCATACGGATCGCATCAAGCTCTGAAACCGATTTAGCTCCCGAGTACGAGAGTCGAAGGTCTATTTCAATCAAAGATCCTCTATTTACCGCGTAGATATCGGTGACCGATTCAACTTGGTCGCTTAGTAGGTCTCTCAGTAGGTCTCGGATCCGTGCCTCAATAGCTCGATCTTGACGTTCACCCGTGATTCGACCGAATTCAGCCTTAATTGTTCGCCACGGCTCAGAGATTAAGAGCAGTACTAAAACGATCACCAAAATAGAATCAGCGATCTCTCTGATATTGAATGATTCGCTGGTGATTACTGTCCCGTTAGGGATGAATGCGATCACAATAAATGTAATTCCTGTTGCCGCGCTCATGATCGCATCCAAGTGAGTCGCTTTTCTTTCAGCGGTGAGTACACCAGAAGGCGCTATCCGTTCCGTTCGAGCGTAATTTAACGAAAGCAGCAGCAGAATCACCGCGGCAATGACCCCATAGCCCCCCGCTATTCCTAAATGAATTTCGGTTGTGTCCCCATAAACAAAATAGTCAATAAGTGACACGACCGCTCCGACGAAGGCGAGCCCGATCACTCCGACAATAATCGAGGATCGAATCAATACATAGGTATTCTCTAGCGCGCCTTTGCCGTAAGGGTGAGTCACGTCAGGTTTGGAGCGTGAGGCGATCATGACTTTGCGGGCAACAATTGCACTGGCAAAGTTAATGAGTGAATACGCCGAGTCAACAGATAGTGCAGCAGCACCGGAGAAGTAAAAGGCAGCAAAACCCAAGAATGCAAGTAGCAGCATTGTCCACTGGCCAAGTCGCAGTGCACCCGATTCAGACACCTGTGCAGCATAGTCATCACACCGTCCAAATATTGGATACAATCCTGGCTTCCTGTGCTAGCGTGCAGTCGTGACCATAGCGCCACTTGACCTTTTCGCTCTTGACAACCACTCCACCGAGGAAGACCGAGCGATCGCCGCCGTTGTTAAAGACTATGTGGACACCAACATCAAGCCCCATGTTGCCGATTGGTTTGAAAAAGGCGACATCCCTGCTCGCGAGCTCGCACGGGACTTCGGTTCCCTTGGTGTCTTGGGCATGCACCTCGACGGCTATGGCTGCGCCGGAACTAGCTCTACGGCTTATGGGCTTGCAGCGCTAGAGCTTGAAGCAGGCGACTCAGGTATCCGCTCACTTGTCAGTGTTCAAGGATCCCTTGCCATGTTTGCGATTCACGAATTCGGAACCGAAGAACACAAGCAAGCCTGGCTCCCCGGCATGGCTAGGGGTGAAATCGTCGGTTGCTTCGGACTCACCGAAGCTGACTTTGGTTCAAACCCGAGCGGAATGTTGACCAACGCGAAACGTGACGGGGAAGATTGGATTCTCAACGGATCCAAAATGTGGATTACAAACGGCAGCGTTGCTGACGTCGCCGTGGTCTGGGCACAAACAGATGATGGCGTCCGCGGGTTCATCGTTCCCACAGAATCACCCGGTTTCACTGCAAACACGATTCACAAAAAGATGTCCCTCCGCGCCTCGGTCACAAGCGAACTCGTGTTCACCGACATCCGGTTGCCAGCAGATGCAATGCTGCCAGGAGTCAAAGGGCTACGTGGCCCGTTAAGTTGCCTCAACGAAGCGCGGTTTGGAATTGCCTTCGGCGCAATAGGTGCAGCTCGAGACTGTCTGGAAACTGCCATTGATTACTCAGTAAATCGTGTGCAATTTGACCGACCGATTGCCGGATACCAACTCACACAAAAGAAACTTGCGGACATGACCTTGGAACTTGGTAAGGGAATGCTGCTCGCATTGCATCTCGGTCACCTCAAGGACACCGTCGGGATTACACCCGAGCAGGTGTCATTGGGCAAACTCAACAATGCCCGTGAAGCCCTAAAAATTGCGCGAGAATGCCGAAGTATTTTGGGTGGAAACGGAATCACTTTGGAGTACCCAATAATTCGACACATGAACAACCTCGAATCTGTGTTCACCTACGAGGGCACAAATGAAATGCACACCCTGGTGATTGGTAACGCCCTCACTGGCATTGCAGCTTTTAAGTAAATGAGTTCACTCAACAAGGTTCCTGGCCCACTGGACGGTGTTGTCATAGCAGACTTTTCTCGGGTGCTGGCCGGACCCTATGCAAGCATGCTTCTGGCAGACTTCGGTGCAACTGTTATCAAAGTTGAGGATCCAGATCGCGGGGACGACACAAGACAATGGGGTCCGCCATTCACGTCCCAGGGTAAAGCAACGTATTTCGAGTCAGTGAATCGCAATAAGCAATCTATTGGACTGGATCTACGATACTCGAAGGATTTGTATCGCGCCCAGAATCTTGCACGCAAGGCAGATGTCGTGATTGAGAACTTTAAAGTTGGAGGACTCGACAAATTCAAACTTGATTATCACAGCGTCATGAAAACAAATCCTCAGGTTGTCTACTGCTCGATTAGCGGTTTCGGGAGCAAGGCGGGAAAGGAACTTCCCGGATACGACCTCCTGATTCAAGCCATGGGCGGCTTAATGAGCGTCACGGGCACCGATCAACCCACCAAAGTTGGGGTGGCTCTTGTCGATGTACTCACTGGACTCCACGCAAGTAATGCAGTCATGGCTGCGCTAATTGAGCGAGAAAAGTCGGGAATTGGTCAACGCCTTGAAGTGAATCTACTTTCCGTTTTACTTTCCTCCATGGTGAATCAAAGCAGCGCCTTCGTTCTTGGTGGTGTCACCCCTCAGCGACTGGGTAACGCTCACCCAAGCATTTCACCATATGAGATATTTGAGTGCTCAGACCGGTCCATCGTTATTGCAGTCGGAAATGATTCACAATTTGTGAATCTCTGTGAAGCATTGGGGGTTCCGGAATTGTCAGCAGACACACGTTTTACTGAAAACAGCAAGAGGGTAGGAAACCGCGATGCTTTGCGTGGTGAGCTTGACAAGGCTCTGGTCGCCAAGACGGCTGACCATTGGTTTGAGCGACTCAATAAGGCGGGGGTCCCCTGCGGTCCGATTAATTCAATTCCGCAAGCCTTTGAACTCGCCGAGCAACTTGGGCTGGAACCCGTGCGTGAGGGCATGGTGGCAAATCCGGTGAGTTTCAGTCGGACGCCCGTTGAGTATCGGATGGCACCCCCCGGCCTCGGAGCTTCAACCGCCGAAATTATTTCAGAATTCGGATTGGATATTTAGCCTTGGTCCGATTGCGTATTTTTCTTATTTATTAACCCCTTCTTAGCCGCTGAAGCAAACACTCTCACGACTACGCCGATAAAGACCAGGTTAATAAACATTTGGATCATGGTTACCCAGCGAGCCGGGACCGTACTGGGTGCAATGTCACCGAACCCGACCGTCGCAAGAACTGTAGTAGAGAAATACATGGCACTAAAGGGGGTCAACGTTTCAGTGAAGGACCTTGGGTCTGATAGAGAAATTGCAACATAAATACTCGAAAAAAATGCAAGAAGCAGAATCGCACTAGAAAAAACAGCCTCGGCCGCCCTAATGTTAGGGAATCTGGACTTCCCGACTGCACGCAATTGACGGAAAAAACGGAATATATAAACAGCGGACAATACAACCATTCCGGAAATGACACCAAGAGTTTGGAAATTTTGCTCTTTAGGTAGTAGGCCAAGCATTAACGCCACGAGGAGAAACAGAAGCGCCGTTCGTAGAACGACAAGAAGGAGTTCACGGACGATTCCTGGGTGTTTTCGCAATTCGTCACGTGCGCCCTTGAAGTTTTCGGACATCTGCTCTCTTCCTATCTGCTAATCCAATGCCGCAAGCTGACCGCACGCACCGTCGATCTCACTTCCACGAGTGTCCCGAACGGTGACTTGCACACCTGCGTCTTTGAGAATTCGAACAAAGGCACGCTCATCTTCGGGGCGCGAGGCGGTCCACTTCGATCCAGGTGTCGGGTTAAGCGGAATAAGGTTCACGTGGACGAGCTGACCTTGAAGTCGTTTGGCAAGGAGCTTTGCGCGCTGAGCTTGGTCGTTGATGTCCTTGATCAGCGCATACTCAATACTCACCCGACGTTTCGTCACGTCCGCATATTCCCAAGCTGCATCGAGTACTTCTTCCACCGACCAACGAGTATTAATCGGGACCAAGGTATCGCGTAGTTCGTTGTCCGGTGCGTGCAATGACACAGCGAGTGTGAGTGGCAGGCCTTCGGTGGCAAGTTGTTTAATCCGCGGGACGAGCCCCACGGTTGACACCGTCACGCCTCTCGCACTCATGCCCAATCCGGCAGGGCCAGGATCTACGATTCTGTGGACCGCACCCATAACTGCTTTGTAATTGGCCATCGGCTCACCCATGCCCATGAACACAATGTTAGATACACGACCTGGTCCCCCAGCTATTTCATTGCGTGCCAACGCCTGGGCGCCGGAAAGCACTTGCCCAAAGATCTCAGCTGTTGAGAGGTTACGCGTCAAACCCGCTTGCCCTGTTGCGCAAAAAGGACAATTCATACCGCAGCCAGCTTGTGAGGAAATACAGATAGTCACCCTCGAGGGGTAACGCATCAGGACGCTCTCCACGAGCGAGCCGTCATGTAAGCGCCAGAGAGTTTTGACCGTCTCACCATTATCACATTCGATTGACCGCACTGGATCAAGGAGATTGGGAAACAGGTCACTCTGGATTTGCGGCTTTGCTGTAGCCGGGATGTCGCTCCAACTCTCTACGTCGGTATTGAGGTGTTCGAATACATGGCGTGAAATTTGGTCGGCACGGAATCCGGGAAGGCCCAGCGCAGTGACTGCTTCCTTGCGTTCGGGAACACCGAGGTCAAGGAAATGAACAGGTGGTTTACCTTTTTTAGGAGATTCAAAAATCAATTCGCCTGGAGCTGGCATTAGATTCCTGACCCAAGAAACATGCTGAATAGTACCCATGAAACAAACGCGTTGGGAATGAGCGAATCGAGTCTGTCCATAATTCCACCGTGACCGGGAACTATCGTTCCCATATCCTTCACTCCCAAATCTCGCTTGATCGCACTCTCAATGAAATCACCACCGGTAGCCCCAACGGTCATGATTAACCCGGCGATTAAACCCTGCCACCAAGGGGCATCGAAAATAAAATAGAAGGCCAAAACCCCTACGGCAGACTGCAGAATTAGTGAACCCGCGAGACCTTCCCATGATTTTTTGGGGCTGATTGCAGGTGCGATTGGGTGCTTGCCGAATATAACGCCAACGGCATAACCGCCTATGTCATTTGAGACGGTCAGCAGAACAAAAACAAATACCCGCCAAGGTCCGTTGTCAGCAGCGAGCGTCAACATAAGGAACGCCGCCATAAACGGTAGATAGGCGACCAACAGCACCGACACACTTACGTCAGCGACAAATCCTTCAGACCCTTTTCGTAGCCGCCAGATCATGACCACCAGAATTGAAATCCCGGTGGCCGCAAGTTGCGCCTCAAACCCCCAAATGTAGGCGACACTTGGAATTACGGCGGTTGCAACATATACCGGGGTTCGCGCTACATGAATACCTTGTGAACGAAGCACTGATACGAATTCATGAACAGCAACTATGAGCGCAATAATGGCAAGGACGCCAAATAGCCATTTCACCGTAGCGAGCGAAACGATGACAAGAACTACAAGCACAACCCCTGACACAATCGCAGCGGGCAGATTCCTACCCGCCTTGATGTTTGGGGCTTCACTCATGAATCAAACCTCGAGCAGTTCTGCTTCTTTGTTCTTCAAAATTTCGTCAATGTGTTCAGTGTGCTTGTGCGTCGCGTCATCGAGACTTTTTTCCGCTCTACGAACATCGTCTTCACCGGCTGCCCCATCTTTTTGCATTGCTTCCAATGTTTCTTTTGCCCCGCGACGGATATTCCGAATTGAAATTTTTGCGTCTTCACCCTTCGTACGAGCTGACTTGATGTATTCCTTGCGTCGTTCTTCCGTCAATTGCGGAAGGACAACTCGAATTACATTACCGTCGGTGGTTGGATTGATGCCAAGATCGCTATCCCGCAACGCTTTCTCAATCGCGGCCGCAGCGCCCTTGTCATAGGGGGTGATCAGGATCATGCGGGCTTCAGGCGTGAGAAAGGAAGCTAATTGGTTAAGCGGGGTGTACGTACCGTAATAGTCAACATTGATTTTATTAAACATGGCGGGGGTCGCCCGACCGGTTCGAATCGTGCTGAAATCTTCACGGGCGACAGAAATTGCCTTGTCCATCTTTTCTGTTGCCTCAAGAAGTACTACGTCTATGTCCTCGCTCATTTCGTTTCCCTTCAGAGTGACGATACTCAGTGTGACGATACTCAGTTACTGATCAGTGTTCCAATTGCTTCGCCACGGACGGCACGGGCAATATTTCCTTCGTGTAAAAGATTGAAAACCACGATGGGAAGATTGTTGTCTTGGCACAGGCTGATTGCCGTTGCGTCCGCCACTTTTAGTCCCTGAGCCAAAACCTGGGCGGGTGTGAGTTGGTCGAATTTGATCGCATCTGGATTAGTTCGTGGATCACTGTCGAAGACCCCGTCAACCCCTTTAGCCATGAGCACAACCTCGGCGCCAATTTCCAACGCACGTTGCGCAGCGGTGGTATCCGTTGAGAAATATGGCTGCCCAAGCCCGGCACCAAAAATCACGACGCGACCCTTATCCAGGTGACGCATTGCCTTTCGGGGGATGTATGGCTCGGCGACTTGACCCATGGTGATCGCTGTTTGGACTCGGGTATCAATACCGGCTTTCTCGCAAAAATCTTGTAATGCGAGGCAATTCATAACTGTTCCGAGCATGCCCATGTAGTCGGCCCGCGCGCGCTCCATTCCGCGCTCTGAAAGCTCCGCGCCTCGAAAGTAGTTCCCCCCACCGATCACGACTGCGACTTCAATCCCTGTGGCCACAACGCCCTGAATTTGACGGGCAATTGAAGAAACAACGTCGGGGTCAACGCCTAGGCTGCCCTCGCCAGCGAAGGCTTCTCCGCTAAGTTTCAACAGCACCCGCCTCCAGCCACCAGCAGGTGCAGTGGGCCACAAATCAATTGTGCCTTCAAAGGTGGACTGAACCGATGCCGAATGATCTGCCATGTTCAGTCTCCTCAATCCCGCTACTTCGCCAATGGGGTGGCCCAACTGTGTGCTACTGGCCTGGCTCGAATCTAGCGAAACCGGTAATTGTTGTCCCAGCATCTGCCAAAACCTGTGAAACTGACTTCTTATTATCGGTCACACTTGGCTGTTCAAGAAGCACAACGTCTTTGTAGTAACCATTGACGCGACCCTCAACGATTTTCGGCATCGCCGCTTCTGGCTTGCCCTCTTCTTTGGCCGTTTCGGCGGCAATTCGACGTTCGTTTTCCACGGTCTCTTCTGGAACATCTGCACGAGACAAGAACAGCGGCCGCATTGCGGCAATTTGCATAGCAATCCCACGTGCCGCGGCTTCGTCACCTTGATAGGCAACGAGCACACCTACCTGTGGTGGCAAATCTGAAGCACGCTTGTGCAGGTACAGAGCTACAGGTGCTTCAAGTACGCTCACCCGTCCAAGTTCCACCTTTTCACCGATAACGCCCGCGATATGACTAATGGCGCTCTCTGCGGTTTCCCCGCTAGATAATTCACAGGCAAGTAGTGCTTGTGAATCTGCAACTTGATTGGCATCTGCCGCTGCGGAAAGTTGGTTGGCTAGTGTCAAGAAGTCTTCACTTTTAGCCACAAAGTCGGTTTCGCACAGCAACTCAATGAGTGCGTTTCCATGTGAAGAGACGATTCCATTGGATGTTGTTCGCTCGGCACCGCGTTTCGCAGCCTTTGCTGCACCTGAGATCCGCAAAGCCTCGACAGCCTTGTCGAAATCGCCGCCGGTCTCTTCCAATGCCTTCTTGCATTCCATCATGCCTGCGGAAGTTGCTTCGCGTAGACGCTTAACGTCTGCTGCGCTAATACTTGACATGTTTTCGTGTGTCCTTTTCTTGAAGTACGTGTGGGCAAAAATTCGCCCTATGGCAATTTAGTTTTCGATTGGAGGTGTGACCGCTTCAGCGTCACCAGCCACAGTCTCAACAACTACAGTCTCGACAACTGCGGATTCTTCGACAGCGACTACTTCTTCAACGGGTGCTGCTTCGGCACCTGCAAGGAGTTCTCGTTCCCACTCAGCTAAGGGTTCAACAACTTCGGCGTTGGCTCCTCCAGCACGAATCATGAGCCCTTCTGCGACTGCGTCAGCGATCACTCTAGTTAACAGTGCAACAGCTCGGATGGCGTCGTCATTACCTGGTATCGGGTAGTCAACAACGTCAGGATCACAGTTGGTATCTAGCATTGCAATGACGGGAATGTTGAGCTTGTGAGCTTCACCTACAGCGATGTGTTCCTTGTTGGTGTCGACGATCCAGACTGCGCTTGGGGTTTTCACCATGTCACGGATACCACCGAGAACGTGCTCCAACTTGATTTTCTCGCGACGAAGGACCAACAGTTCCTTTTTGGTCAGATTCGATCCAGCAACGTCGTCGAAATCAATAACTTCAAGTTCTTTGAGGCGCTGAAGGCGCATGTGAACAGTTTGGAAGTTTGTGAGCATTCCACCAAGCCAGCGGTGGTTAACGTATGGCATTCCCACTCGGGTTGCCTGGTCTGCAATCGCTTCCTGCGCCTGCTTTTTGGTTCCGATAAACATAACGCTGCCTCCATGGGCAACTGTTTGCTTGACGTACTCGTAGGCGCGGTCAATATAGGAAAGTGACTGCTGAAGGTCAATGATGTAGATGCCGTTGCGCTCGGTGAAAATAAAGCGCTTCATTTTCGGGTTCCAACGTCGGGTCTGGTGCCCGAAGTGAACGCCGCTATCAAGCAGTTGGCGCATAGTCACTGTTGCCATGGTGGTACTCCTTGCGGGCGCACTGCGCCTATAGTGCGACTTTCGCCGCTTACGGTTATTCGAAGCTGCTTGTGCAACTTCCCTGGTGACTTCGCCCTTGCACCCACAGCTAACTGTGGACCGTTCAAGGCACGGCCGGACTACCGGATTAAGCCACGCGTATTTGCCTCACAAATAAATTATTTGCGGTGCGGACAGAGTCTACGGGTATCCACAGGAGCTCAATGCGGTGCCCCACAAGTCACAATTGCATGCTGACTCTGGTGAATCAGAGTCGCTCACGCCCAGACTGCTGCTATGAAATTCCCCACTGTTCCTGCCTTGCTCACGGTTGTCTGCTCTTTCCCTTTCTTGGCTGCACCTGTAACCGGTGCCGAGGCGGGAGTAGGTGCTTGGCAACTCCCACTCAAGGGCGTACCGCCAAGTTCAATTATGTCCGAATTCACCCCGCCTAAGTCCCAATATGGCGCCGGACACCGTGGTGTTGACTTCCCCGCCTCACATGGTGACAAAGTGGTTTCTGTCGGTGATGGAATTGTCCTTTTTGCCGGAACTATCGCCGGTAAACCTGTTGTCTCCATTGAACTGTCCGATTCATTCCGCACTTTTGGGGAATTAGTTCGGGCGACCTACGAACCGGTGGTTGCCACGGTGAAAACGGGTGACATCGTGTCAGCTGGCGAACCAATTGGTCAGATCAGTTTCACGCGAACCAATAGCGGTCACTGTTACAACAGTTGTCTGCACTTCGGGCTAAAAACTTCTACTAAGTCATTGAACCAATATTTGAGTCCACGGACCTTGTGGAAAACCACGGCCCAGCTTCTGCCCAGCACCTGGCCTACGAACTTTTATCGGCATCCGAGCCAGATCTCGGATGGGCAATCTCAAAAGTCTTCCTTAACCGTTCGACGCTGACATGCGTATAACGCTGCGTTGTTGCCATGGAGGCATGCCCAAGTAATTCTTGAACTACGCGCATATCCGCACCCCCTTCAAGAACATGGGTTGCAGCCGTATGACGTAGGGCGTGGGGCGAGAGTGCGTGACCAGTGAGAGCGGTCGTTGATTCGTTGACAATCGTCCGGACAACCCGCTGGTCGATCCGGGCACCGCGTGCACCGACGAACAGTGCGGTCGTCTTAACAGCGACGCTTCCGCGCAAAGCAAGCCAGCGTGTGATCGCTTGATGGGCTGGACCACCAAAGGGAACCATGCGTTCCTTATTGCCCTTACCCAGGACACGGACAACTTTGCGGCTAACGTCCACGTCTTCACAGTTGGTACTGCACAATTCGGCCACTCGAATTCCCGTTGCATATAGCAATTCCAAGATCGTTTGGTTTCGAACTTCAATCGGGTCGTTCATGTCAATCCGCCGGTCAAGCAACTGCGAAGTTTGATTGTGCGTCAAAATTACGGGGAGTGATTTTGGGACGGTGGGGCTGGCCAACCGCACGGCTGGATCGACTTCGATGATCCCCCGTTGAAGGGCCCACGCAGTAAATGCACGAGCGGAAGCCGCTTTGCGCGCGATTGTGGCTCTCGCACAACCCGCCCGGTTTAAGTCAGCCAGCCAAGCCCGCAGATCAGGCAAGGACATTTGGGTTACTGAGTCGAGATCTGGCATCGAATCAAACAGGTGGGTGAGGTCATTGCGATAGGCACGCACGGTGTTGACACTTCGGCCACGTGCTCCACCGAGGTACTCGAGGAACGCTTCGATTTCAGCGTTGCATGCGCGCTCACCCTGTTCCACCCCTCCATGATGAACAATGCACGGCCAAATTGGCTCACGGCTCGCGGACTATTCAGGAAAATCTCTAGTTTTCGAGGCTTCCCTCAAACTTTCTTCCAAGAACCTTCCGCATTTTGGGCGAAACCCATGAGATTCAGTTCACTGAGCCGGGCTAAAACCTCAAGTCGCGCTCGACCTGTTTTCTGGCAGATCACGTCCAATCCGATTCCACCCCGTGTAGGTAGCAACTCCCAGATTTCGTAGTCCCCTTCACTCAGAGACTTCCAACGCGCCCGTGGTTGGCTAGGGTCCTTCACGTCAATATCTGATCGCGAGGGCAGGTCATTCGGGTTGAAACCAGTGATCAACTCCTGAAGGTCTGCGCTGCTGGTAACAACATGAACGTCCTGTTCTTTGAGGAGTTTGTTTACGCCAAGTGAAGTGGGCGAGTGAATTGATCCCGGGACCCCTGCAACGATTCGATTCATCTCTCTGGCAGCACGTACTGTTGAACTGGTGCCGCTGCGATCTGTCGCCTCAATCACGCACGTTGCCCGGGTCAGTGCGGCAAGAATTCGGTTTCGGTAAATGAATCGTCTTTTGTGCGCCGGTTCACGTGGCGGTGACTCGCTGACGACCGCACCGTTGTCTATGATCCTGAGAAATAATTGCTCATGGCTCGCGGGGTAGCGTGCGTGAACTCCACTTGCCAGAACTGCAACGGTGGGTGCGTCCACGCTCAGGGCTCCTTTGTGTGCGCTTGAATCAATGCCGATCGCACCGCCGGAAAAGACACTGGTACCCCAGTTTCCAAGGTCCGCTGCCCATTGCGCACCGATTCCTGCGCCGTAGGGAGTGCACGCGCGAGTTCCCACGATTGTTACCGAAGTCAATGCAATTACACGAAAGTCAATTGAACCAATCGACCATAGCGCCCACGGCTGCGCTTCACCCAGTGAATAAAGTTGAGTAGGCCAACCTTCTTGCCCTCTCGTCAGAATCCGCGCGCCAATCTTTTCCGCAAACGCACGCTCAGCTTCAAGGTCACATTGAGCATACTTCTTAGAAAAGACAACATTGTTTCGCTGAGGAAATCCTTTTGTTAGCAGCATTTCAAGAATCTCACCGGGTGAAACTCCCGTTGCCAGCCTCCTGTTTATGGTTTCATCTCCGGGCTCGCATAAATGTGCCAAGGCAAGGAATGCATCGGCATCCGACGTAATCTCCATTAGGCTGCCACTGCAGTTTCAGAGGTACGTAAATGAATTGCCAGCGCAACATCTGACTTTGTGGGCCTGGAATGACATTGAAGATCCGCGATACTCCATGCGACCCTTAGAACGCGGTGACTTCCTCTGAATCCACCTGAACTACCAACGAAATTGTTGAGTAAGGCATTCCCTGCTGGTTCGGGCAGGAATCGAGTCCGCAGTGCACCGGGTGGAATTTCTGAATTCCTCTCCCACGGAAACTGCGCGAATCTATCTCGAGCGACATTGCGCGCGGTAATAACACGCTCGCGGACGGCGTGACTGGATTCGCCCGCGTGTAACGAGCGAACACTGGGGATTAATACGTTCACGTCAATTCGGTCGCGCAAGGGGCCAGATACCTGTGTTGTGTATCGACGCATTGTTGCCGAAGTGCAATCGCAGACTTTGACCGTGTCGGTCAGCGCATTTCCACATGGACAGGGGTTAGCTGCAAGGATTAGTTGAAACCTCGCGGGTAGGAGACCGCTCCAAGAAGCACGACTAAGTGAAATGTGACCTGACTCAAGTGGCTGCCGCAACGCGTCAAGAGCATTGCGGGAAAACTCTGGTGCTTCGTCGAGAAACAGGACTCCATGGTGTGCTCTTGTTAACGCTCCCGGCGTGACCCTGTTGCCGTGGACGCTACCGACAAGTGCGGCCATGCTCGCGCAGTGGTGTGGTGCTTCAAATGGGGGGATCCCAATTGGCTCGTTGTCCCGGAGCGTTCCAGCGATTGCATGGATTGCAGTCACTTCAAGGACCTGATCCTGGGTGAGTGGAGGCAGGATCCCAGTGATCCGTTGCGCCAACATAGTTTTGCCAACCCCCGGCGAGCCGACCATGGACATGTTGTGGCCACCCACGGCTGCAACTTCTAAAGCCCAACGTGCCTCTTCCTGTCCTAGGACGTCCGCAAGGTCCGCAGGCTCCTGAAGATTTACCGCCTCGAGACTCGCAGTACCAAGTGACTCGCGCTCACCCCGAAGAAACGCAATTACATGACTGAGGTCCTCGCATGCCACAACGCGAGCCCTGGGAACTATCTGACACTGGGCAAGGTTTCCGCGGGGAACAACAACGGATTTGATTCCAGACTGTGCGGCGACAATTACACACGGTAGAGCTCCCGGAACGCTTCGCAGGCTTCCGTCAAGTCCCAATTCCCCAATGAAAACTGTGTTTCCCAGTTCCTCGGTGGAGATCTGTCCCGTTGCTCCCAGAACTCCCATAGCAATTGCTAGGTCAAGTCCGGCGCCATGTTTGCGTAGTTCGGCCGGAGAAAGGCTGATTGTGACGCGACCTTTGGGCCACCTTAAACCCGAATTCACAATCGCAGTTTTGGCCCTGTGCTTTGACTCCACAACGGACGTGTCCGGTAAGCCAACCAGCCCAACCGTGGGAAGTCCCTGTGAGTGGTCGACCTCTACCTCCACCAGCTGACCCGACACTCCAGAAACAACAGCTCCCCATGAACGCGCGAGACTCACGTCAGACTCCACGAATGTGAGTGATTGTTGGTGGTCCGACAACAGGTGCCAAAACTCCGACTACATCGAATCTAATTCCCCGTGGACTCACGGACTTGGTCTCCAGCCAACGCAAAGCCAATCCGCGCATGCGCCGAACTTTTCTCGGTGTAACGGCCTCGACAGGTTCACCAAAAACTGTTGACCGCCTGGTCTTTACTTCGCAGATCACCAGGTCGTCCTTGTCTCTGGCAATCACGTCAAGTTCACCGAGGTCGCAGCGCCAATTTCGTTCAAGTATCACCATGCCATTTTTTGACAGATAGCGTGTTGCTAATTCCTCACCATATTTGCCAAGAGCATCTTTTGGTTTCATATTCAGAGCCTCGCCCAATCAAGGGCTCAATGGAATACCCAAAACCAAACCTGTGGACAAATACTCAATGGCAAAAGCTTCGCCTGTGTAGCGGCGTAAGACCCATTGACCTGATCGCATAGAGGTGTTCCTTGGTTCCATACCCACTATTTCGCTCCCAGCCGTACCCCGGAAACTCAATTGCCCGCTGACACATGAATTCATCTCGCTCAAATTTGGCCACAACACTCGCCGCCGAAACACTGGAAGAATACTGATCCGCTCTCTTGCGCAACACCACATCTGCGTCCATTGTCGGATCACAGTAGTTGAAATTTCCATCGAGAATTAATGCACTCGGTTCCATTCCTGCTGCTACTGAACTGCGAATCGCAATAGCGACGCATTCACGCAGCGCCGCGGTCAACCCGAAAGTATCAATAAATTGCGCGTCAACACTGGCTGTGGTGGACCAGGCCCATTCTTTGATCAGAGTTACCAAGTTTGGACGCTCTACCCTCTTCGTAGCTTTGGAGTCACGTACTCCCGGCGGCGCTGCGGGAGTTTCCGGACTGACAACAACGAGTCCCACCACGATTGGTCCTGCCAGCGGCCCGCGGCCTACTTCATCGATTCCACCCACAAAATTGTGACCTGCGCGCAGCAAGGATCTTTCAAGCCTGAGTGACGGACGTACGCTCACTTACCGAATTCATTGCCCGCGGCAATCGCAGGATTGCCAAATAGCTCCGGGATAGTTTCAATAGTGAGTCGGGACAACGGCCACACCACGGTGAATACCCGCCCCACTGCATTTTGAACAGGAACCGCCCCGTCGTTCTGTTCAAGATGAAAGCGCGAGTCTGCCGAGTTTCCGCGGTTATCTCCCATGACAAAAAAACCGTTCTTGGGCACCGTCACGTCAAACAGGATTTGATCCGTTGGTCCATCGATGTACGCGGTTTCGTCCAGCGCTACACCGTTGAGGACTATCTGGCCACTTTCATTGCAACATGCGACCCGGTCACCCTCGATCCCGATCACTCTTTTCACTAAGTCGTCACCAGAGTCACTGGGCAGGAGTCCGACAAAAGTGGCAGCTGATGCGACAAGACCTCGCCACCCTTCAATATTTCTTTCGACGATTGGCAACCAATTCCCTGGATCCTTAAACACCATGATTTCACCACGTTGTACCCCCGAGATTGACGTTGTGATCTTGGACGCGATAACGCGGTCGTCAATTTGAAGGGTTTGCTCCATTGAGCCGCTGGGAACGTAGAAGGGTTGAACAATAAAAGTGCGAATCCCTGCGGCCAAAGCCAGTGCAACCGCAACCACGATCACGAATTCGATCGCACTACGAAGGAAGGAACTTTTCTTTTTCGACTTGACGGTGGCCGCTCGATCCCCAGCAGCGCTCGTCGGTGAATCGTCATGCGCGGAAACTGCCACTAGTTCAACTCCTTGAATGTGTGCGAGTCAAGCCGCTGCCACCGAGTTGGTGGCCAAATTACGAACTGTGCTTGTCCTACAACCTTAGACTCTAATACAAACCCACCTCCCGGATCCCCAAGGTGGGAGCGCGAGTCTGCGGACTCTGATCGATGATCACCGAGGACCCATATTTTCCCTGGCGGGACGAGCGCATCAAATTCAATTTCGCTCGGCGAATCCCCGGGAAAGAGATACGAATCCTCTTGGATTTCACTACCGTTGACGCTCAGATTGCCAGAGTCGGTGCAGCACACCACGCGGTCACCTGCAATTCCAATGACACGTTTCACGTATTCACCTGATTGGCGACTAAAGCTATCAACACCGTCAAAAACAACGACATCACCGCGAGTGATCGGTCGCGACCAGTAAGCCGTCTTGTTCACCAGTATTCGGTCTCCCGTTGATAGTGCAGGCTCCATTGAGTTGCTGGGAATCGCAAATGGTTGAAAGATGAACGCACTGAAAAGCCATAGCAGGAAAAGTCCTGCTATGGCGCCCAGAAAATACTTCATCGATGCTAAATCACCGGCAGTTCACACTTAGCTGGTGGCTTTTGGAGCCTCTTTCGGAGTTTCACGCAACTCACGAATCTTAGCCTTCTTACCCTTGAGCCCACGGAGGTAATAAAGCTTGGCTCGGCGCACGTCACCGCGACTAGCTACTTCAATTTTTTCAATAATCGGGGTGTGCACGGGGAATTTACGCTCAACTCCAACACCGTAGGAAACTTTTCGAACGGTGAATGTCTCACCCAGTCCTGATCCGTGACGGCCAATAACAACGCCTTGGAACATCTGGACTCGGGTTTTATTTCCTTCAACGACCTTCACGAACACCTTGAGATTGTCACCAGCACGAAAGGCTGGGATGTCGTCGCGGAATGAACTTGCATCTACTGCGTCAAGCGTCTTCATGTCTACTTCTTCCTGCCCACGCCATAGGTCATGTGCGGTGTTATTTTTCTCATGAGTGCTGGCTTACCCGGATCCCCTATGGCAGATTTCCAGTGCGCCTAGCGGTCAGAGTGTGCCATACGTCCCGCTCGGGGCGCCAACCCCGTAGCTCTAGGGCTTGAAATTCAGGGCTTGGAGTCTGCCTCACTCGGGAGTAAATCGGGTCGAAATTCCTGGGTACGCGCCCGTGACTGGTCACGTCTCCATGCTTCAATGAGTTCGTGGTTACCACTTCGAAGCACTTCTGGGACTTCGAGTCCGCGCCAAAGCAGCGGCTTGGTGAAGACCGGGCCCTCAATCAAAGAGTCGACACGCGAGAAAGAGTCGTCAACAACACTTTGTGGGTTTCCCAATACCCCGGGAATCAAGCGGGCGATTGCCTCGATAATTACCAAGGCTGCGACTTCGCCGCCGGCTAGTACGTAGTCACCAATGCTGACTTCTATTACTTCCCGCCACTGATCACTATCGCCATAGTGCCGTGCGACTCGGGAATCAATCCCCTCATAGCGACCGCACGCGAAAACCAAGTGTGACTCGCGGGAAAAACTTTGAGCGAGAATCTGGTCGAATGGCTGACCCGAGGGGGTGGGAATTACAAGCACTGGATTGTGATTCGACTTTTCACGGATTGAGTCAAGGGCGCTCCCCCACACGACCGGGGACATGACCATGCCGGGCCCGCCGCCATAAGGGGTGTCGTCAACACTCTTGTGCTGATCGGTCGCCCAATCACGCAGGTTGTGAACGCTGACCTCAAGGATTCCAACATCCTGAGCCTTGCCCAATAACGAGAGTTTGAGTGGGTCTAAATATGTTGGAAAGAGTGAAACAACATCAATATTCACTTGGTGCGTCCTGTGCGAGTAGGCCCTCCGGTGGGTCAATCACAATCAATTTTTTGTCGATATCAATCGTGGGCACAATTGACTCGACAAATGGGATCAAGAACTCTGCTGAGTCCTTAACAACAACAAGCATCTCTTGACTTGGAAGGTGCAACACCTCCGTCACAATTCCAACCTCTTCACCAGAAAGAGTTTGGACCTCACAGCCCTTTAGATTCGAGTCGTAGTACTCGCCGCTCTGCGTGGGAACTTCAGCATCGGGGCGATCAACGATCAAAATGCTATTTCGTAATTCTTCAGCGTCATTGCGCGTGTCAATTCCCAAAAACTTTAGTAGCAACCGACCGCTATGCCAGTGGAAACTCGAAACAATTAGATCCGAGCCATTTTCTCGACGTAGCGTTGTTCCGGGTGCGAACCGAAGCTCGGGTTCATCGGTGCGAACCTCAATGGTGACCTCGCCGCGAATCCCGTGTGGTTTGCCAATTCGGCCAACCGTTACCTGCACGTGGTTAGCGCTCGGCAGCGTCGAGGAAGTCGATTCGAACTCCGCGACCTTCGTTGATTGCCGTTACTACCGTGCGCAGCGCAGTTGCAGTGCGGCCCGATCGACCGATCACGCGACCCATGTCAGCTGGATTCACTCGCACGTCAAGTGACTTGCCTGACTTTCCTCGACGGTCAGCGCGAGATGTCACGCTGACGTCGTCGGGATTGTCCACAATTCCACGAACGAGGTGGGCCAAAGCGTCTTCAAGCATTAGGAAGTTTCTTCCTTGGGTGCCTCTTCGCTCTTGGAATCCTGGTGAATGAGCTCTTCAACCTTTTCCTCGATTGCCTCAGCAACGTGCTCTGCGGCATGTGCAACAGCTTCAACGGCCTCTTCAACTTTCTCAGCTACGGTTTCAACAACGTCAACAACCGCGTCTACAGCTTCCTTGACTACGCCTTCTTCTTTGACTTCAAGCTTCTTGGGCTTAGTTGTCTTGGGCGCATTTGCTGCCTCAGTCACTGCGGCTTCGTAGGCCAAAACTTTGCTTACCTTGGGTGGTGCAACCTGGAGTGTTCCTTCAGCGCCTGGAAGACCCTTGAACTTCTGCCAGTCACCGGTCACCTTAAGAATCGCTTCAACGGCGGAAGTCGGCTGAGCGCCAACGCTCAGCCAATACTGGGCGCGGTCAGACTTGACCTGCATGATGCTGGGGTTTGAGACCGGCTGATAAATGCCGATTTCTTCTATTGCCCGACCGTTACGAGCGGTGCGTGAATCTGCAACCACAATCCGGTACTGGGGGGCGTGAATCTTTCCGACTCTTTTAAGCTTGATTTTTACGGCCACGGTGGGCTTTTCTCCTCTAAATGAATGGGTGATCCGAAAGTGCCACACGTGGGGACATGTAACTCAGTCGGTTCCTGCGGATTTACTCAAAGTTGGTTGAGAGGGACCAACCGTGAGTAATAGCGTCATAATGCTACCCGACACTCAATTGCTTGCGGCTCCGACCCGGTCTATTGCAGTAGTTTTTTGAGTTCAGGCGGGAGTGAGCCCAAATCTGGCGGTGACAGTGGATCTTGATCAACCGCGCCTACACCAGCACGTTTTGCCGGATTCCCACTTCTTCCCTTTGCACCCTTTGCTGCCTTCTGGCTTTTGGGCTGCTTCCCTTTCGACTTCTTTCCCCCACCCATCCCGGGCATACCAGCCATTCCCGGCATACCGCCCATGCCCGGCATACCGCCCATGCCCGGCATGCCGCCCTTGCCCATCTGTTTCATCATTTTCTGGGCTTGGGCGAACCGCTCAATGAGGTTGTTCACGTCCGCGACCTTTGAGCCTGATCCAGCGGCGATTCGGGCTCTGCGTGATCCATTGAGGATTTTTGGGTCATTCCGCTCAGCAGGGGTCATTGATTGGATGATGGCCGCAACACGATCCAGCTCACGTTCATCTACCTGGTCTAGTTGGGCTTTCATGTCCCCCATGCCTGGAAGCATGCCCATGAGTTTGCCGATCGAACCCATTTTCTTAACTGCCTGCATCTGTTCCAGAAAGTCATCGAGGGTGAAGTCTTCGCCTTGGGCAACTTTTGCTGAGAAACGCTCTGCGCTGTCAGCATCAAATGCTCGCTCAGCCTGTTCAATCAGTGACATGAGGTCCCCCATGTCAAGGATTCGAGATGCCATGCGGTCTGGGTGGAAAACTTCAAAGTCTTCAATCTTTTCGCCCGTTGATCCGAACATGATCGGGCGCCCAACAACTGAGACGATCGATAGAGCCGCGCCACCGCGTGCATCACCATCAAGTTTCGTGAGAACAACAGCGTCGAAACCAACTTGGCGCTCAAATTCAAGCGCCGTATTCACCGCGTCTTGACCAATCATTGCGTCGACCACAAACAGGACGTTTTCAGGTTGAACCGCTTCACGAACACCTACCAGTTCGGTCATGAGGTTACTGTCTATTGCTAGCCGGCCAGCGGTGTCCACAATCACTACGTCGTGCAATTTGTCAATGGCGAACTGCTTGCCGGCTCGAGCGACTGCTACTGGATCCCCAACGCCGTTGCCTGGTTCTGGGGCGAACGTGGGGACACCTGCCCGCTCTCCTACGACCTTAAGTTGGTCAACTGCATTGGGTCGCTGCAAATCTGCAGCAACTAAAACCGGTGTGTGGCCTTGACTTGTCAAATGCTTTGCAAGCTTGCCGGCCAGAGTGGTCTTACCTGCACCTTGAAGACCAGTAAGCAGGATGACGGTCGGACCTGTTTTGGCAAGGACGAGTGGCCGAGTTTCCCCACCGAGAATCGCAATCAATTCTTCGTTGACAATCTTGATTACCTGTTGGGCTGGGTTGAGCGCTCCCGTGACTTCAGCAGAAAGCGCTCGGGTTTTCACGTCGGCACAAAATGCCTGAACCACCGGGAGGGCGACATCGGCCTCGAGCAGTGCCGTTCTAATCTCTTTCACCGTTGCATCAATATCGGATTCACTGAGTCGACCTTTGCCCTTGAGGCCCTTAAAAGTGGCCCCTAGCCGATCTGACAACGTTGCAAACAAAACTGGCTCCTTCAACTCTGGCGCAATCCATTAAGGATCAATAATTACTCTAGGGTAACGGGCGAGTGCGCTGGTGTTGGCGTAAGTTCACTCTCGATCGCGTAAATCAGGGATTTTGCACTGGCCTTGGTTAGTTCCTTCCCATTTCCTTCTCTAATAAAGAACACATCAACCGTGTCCACCCCCAGGGTTGAAATCTTCGCCCCGGTCACTTGAACTCCAACTCGGGAAATGCACGTAGCAATTCGATATAACAAAGCAGGGGAATCAGAAGCTCGGACTTCTAACACGACTTGCGAATCTGACACTCGATCAATCCCAATGTAGGGGCGAGTCGGGTTCATTCCAGCATGCTTCTTCGCATTATTCGCACTTCGTTTATCCAGCGCGCCAGCCAAGTCAAAGTAACCCGCAAGCGTGCGAGACAGGTCAGTGAGCAAAGCCGCTTGGGCTGGTGGTTCTCCGAAAAGTGGTCGAATCAACCATTGCTGGACAGCTCGATCCCCCACCGTAGTTATCTTCGCCGCGCGAACCTCAAGTCGATTCAATGCAAGGACACCTGCGACTTTTGCCATAAGTCCAATTTGGTCGGGCGCTCCGACGGTGACACGGTAGCCAACATTTTCACGGCTGACGTCAAGGAACAAACCTGGCGCCTCTGACGCCAGCACTTGAGCAGGTGTCAAGGAGGAGGGCAAGATGGGATGCACCGTTCCTTCAAAATACCGTCGCACCCTATGAGCTAAATCGGTCATGAGGCCCTCGCGCCACTTGGAGCGAAGTGAAGGACCGGTTGCCCGCCCGTCGGCCAAACTCAAAGCCAGGAGCAAGTCAAGTGTGTAGGCGTCCTTCACTGTCAGCGCTACCGCTGCGATCACCTCTGGGTCATCTAAATCTCGCTTAGTTGCGATTTCAGGGAGGAAGAGATGCAGCAAGACCAATCGAGATAACAACTTTGTTTCCTTGGAGTCAAAACCCATGCGCGGCGCGATTACCTCTGTCATGCGCGCACCGATATCGCTGTGATCCCCACCCTGACATTTTCCGATGTCGTGAAGGAGCGCGGCGACGAGCAGCAGGTCTGGTCGGTCGACTGAGCGAACCAATCCCTTCGCCTGAATCACACACTCGAGTAGGTGACGATCCACCGTAAATTCATGAAGGGCATTGAACTGTGGGGCTGAGCGCACTCGCGTCCATTCAGGAAACCACGCTTCAATGATTCCGTATTGTTCAAGCGACTCCCACGTTGCGAGTAAACCCGAATCAGAACCAAGTAAAGAAACAAATGACTCGCGAATTTCCCGACTCCACGGTGTTGGAATCGGCGTGGCTGATTCTAGAAGAGCCGGTGCCATGGGCTTCTGTGCCATTGCCGAAATGCTGGCTAGTCGAATAAGCAATCCTGGATCCTTTTTGGGATCGGCATTTCGAGCAAAAGTGACTTCGTTACCCAGATCAATTACACCTTGCGCCAAAGGTGCTCGACTTTTTTCTTGGGAATTGCGCAATTGGTTGATCCGGTACCAAGTCACTTCATTGGCATACGCGATTTTCCGCCCAGCCAAATAGACCTCCCTGAGAAGCGCTTCGGGGCTTTCCACACCCAAAGCCGTCGCCACCGCAGACTGCGACTGCATGCGAAGTCGATCACCGGGTCCTGAGTCTGACATTGCGTCTCGCACGTCAAGGAGAAATGATTTAGCGCTTTGCCAATCCGTGTGTGGAATGTCGACCAGCCACGTAGCTCCCAAGTGACTCAAAACAGCGGCATCACGCAACCCACCGTACGACTCTTTAATGTTGGGTTCCAACAATTGAAATAGCTCACCGTGGTTCTTCCTACGGTCAGCAACAATCTCGAAGAGTTGCGGGAGGGCATTTTTAGCCTGAGACCTCCAATCGCGATGAATAGAATTTCGGACCTCCTGGAATAGTTCTTCATTCCCCGCTATATACCGCGCGTCCAGCAGACCGGTAAAAGCTTTGATATCGGTACTAGCCACCTCGCGTGCGGATTTAACTGTTCGAACGCTGTGATCAAGATGGACCGAGGCATCCCAGATCGGATACCACAGTTTCTCTGCGACTGAGTCTGGAAGAACCCCTTCCTTGTGAATCACAACAAGGTCAAGGTCGCTCTGAAGACTGGGTTCCTCCCTGCCATAGCTACCCACCGCAATTAATGCAAAATTCTTGGGATCAGAACCACTCCCAGAAATTGCTTGGACAAATAGTCCATCAAGCCACGTATCTCGGGAATGACTCAAGGCGAGACGGCGCTCTGAGCCCAAATGCCCAGAGCGCCATCTGTCGAGATCCTCGTCTTGCGTAATGTTTTTCCTTATCTAGAGAGCGTCACATCTAGAGCGCATCAACGCCGCGCTCGCCAGTTCGGACCCTGATTACTTCTTCAATTGGGGTAACCCACACTTTTCCATCACCGATTTTACCTGTGTGAGCAGCCGCCGTAATCGTGTCGAGTACCTCCTCCAATCGATCGGAGTCAATCAGCACTTCGAGTCGCACCTTGGGAACAAGATCGACGGTGTACTCGGCGCCACGGTATACCTCCGTGTGGCCACCTTGTCGCCCGAAGCCTGAGCTCTCCGAGACTGTCATTCCCTTGACACCAATTGCCTCAAGGGCTGTTTTGACGTCTTCGAGCTTAAAAGGTTTAATAATTGCGGTTACCAGTTTCATCAGATTTCCTCTCGATCACGTCGTGCTGCGCCTGCGCCAATTCCAGCAAAGTGTCCGCCTCCGCCTGTCTCTCCGAACTCGTAGGCTGACTCCGCATGTTCGGCTAGGTCAATTCCTGAGAGTTCCTCGTCACGAGAGACTCGCATAATACCGGCAGCCTTAAGAATCAAGCCGATAATCAGCGCGACCACGAACGAGTAGCCCATGACGCTGAAGGCTCCGATTGCCTGTTTCCCCAGTTGTTCACCGCCACCCCCGTACAGCAAACCATTGACACCGGCCGGTGCCAAGTCCGTAGCAAGGAATCCGATTAACAGGGTGCCCAACAGTCCACCGACAAGGTGCACTCCGACCACGTCAAGTGAGTCGTCGTAGCCGAATCGGTACTTCAGTCCAACGGCGAGCGCACAAATGACGCCCGCGAGTACGCCTACGATCAATGCCCCGATAGGGCTCACGGCTGAACATGCGGGAGTAATTGCAACGAGTCCAGCGACAATTCCAGAGGCAGCCCCCAGCGTCGTCATGTGACCATCACGTAGCTTCTCGACTACCAACCAACCAATTGCAGCTGCACAAGTGGCGGCGAAGGTGTTGAGGAAAACTACGGCGGAAGTGTTATCGGCCGCCAGGGCAGAGCCCGCGTTAAACCCGAACCAGCCAAACCACAGCAAGCCAGCTCCGATCATGACCAACGTCAAGTTGTGAGGACGCATAGGAGTTTTGGGCCAACCGGTTCGTTTCCCAATCACGATCGCAAGGGCAAGTGCGGCTGCACCAGCGTTGATGTGAACTGCAGTTCCACCGGCAAAGTCGATTACACCCATCTCAAAAATCCACCCGCCGCTGGCCCAGACCCAGTGCGCAACCGGGAAGTACACCAAAATGGCCCAAATCCCGCCAAAAACAAGCCATCCGTTGAATTTGGTTCTCTCGGGTATTGCTCCCGCAATCAGACCCACCGTGAGGCAGGCAAACATCCCTTGAAACGCAACAAAAGCCATAATGGGAAGAGTCGCTTCCGGGTCGTCAGCCATTAAAGACTCTAGGCCAAAGAACTCGGTTGGATCACCTAACAACCCACCCATGCTGGTTCCAAATGTCATCGAGTATCCAAAGAGAACCCACAAGACTCCAACAAGGAATAGCGCTCCCATGACCATCATGAGCATGTTGAGAACTGATTTGGAGCGGACCATTCCTCCGTAAAAAAATGCCAGCCCAGGAATCATGAGCAGCACCATTGCGGCGGCGGTCAGCATCCAGGCTGTATCGCCCGTATTTAAAGCGGATTCCATTGGAGTCCTCCTGTCGATGATCGGCGACGATCGGCCTGGTGCCGGACGCCTGCGACAAGATTGGTGCAGAATCGTTTCCACAATGGTGACGCGAAGTTTCGTTCGTGTGAATTATGCGCGCTTGTGTGAACTACGTGTAAATTTCAAGATAAAGCATGAGTTCACTATTCATCGCGCATTGTTCATTGTTTTAGTTCACAAGTGCGGTGACAAACTCGTCTATGTCAAATGGAGCTAGATCGTCTGGCCCTTCACCGAGGCCCACCAGTTTTACGGGAACACCTAGCTCGCGCTGAACTGCAACAACGATTCCGCCTTTTGCGCTTCCGTCAAGTTTTGTCAACACGATTCCCGTGACGTCGACGACCTCGCTGAAAATTTTCGCTTGCACTAGCCCGTTTTGTCCTGTGGTGGCGTCAAGGACAAGGAGCACTTCGTCGACCGGTGATTGTTTTTCAATCACACGTTTTACTTTGCCGAGTTCGTCCATCAGGCCTGTTTTGGTGTGCAGCCGACCAGCCGTGTCAATCACGACAACGTCAATCTCGGCCGCTTGCCCAACAGAGCATGCTTCAAAAGCCACACTTGCAGGGTCACCACCTTCGGGCCCCCGAACCACTGCTGCGCCAACGCGGTCGCCCCACGTTTGAAGCTGGTCTGCTGCGGCTGCACGGAAAGTGTCGGCAGCACCCATAAGCACTGACTGATCTTGGGAGATCAATACGCGAGATAGTTTTCCCACCGTGGTTGTTTTACCTGTACCGTTCACGCCCACGACGAGAACTACAGCAGGGCGGCCAGAAACATCGGTGTTTAAGGTTCTGTCCATGCTGGGACTGAGCAAGGAAACGAGTTCTTCCCGCAGTGCAACTCGCATGAATTCTTCACTGCTGTCATTGGCTTGCGCAATTCGAACTTTGAGGGCTGCAATCAATTCGGTCGTTGCTGCTACACCAAGATCTGCCTGCAGCAGTGTTGCTTCAACGTCGTCCCAGGTTTGCTGATCCAGGCTTCCACTTGTGAGTAGCCCAAGCAGCCCTTTACTAAAGACGCTATTGGATCTGGCCAGCCGAGCGCGCAGTTTGTGCAGGCGCCCAATTGCGGGTTCAGGTATTTCAACTTCCCACACGGCAGGAGTGAAGTCTTCAACTGTGGTTGTTGGATCGATCAGGACTTCCGGACTGAGTTCGGGGATCGTAATCGTTTCAACATTTTTGCGCGCGGTGTCCCGGGGAACAGTGTTGTCGTCCCCCACACCAGGCGAGTAGTCAATTCCTGGCCGAGGTTTACTCGCGAGGGACTTGGCGCCTCGTGCACGTGAGTATGCAATTGCTCCACCAATTGCAACACCGAGCAGGATTACTGCAACGACAATAAGGATCGTTAAAAGGTCCATTAGGCAGGCTCTACCTCACGCAGTCGTTGGCCAATAATCTGTGTCACGCCGTCACCGCGCATTGATACGCCATAAAGGGCGTCTGCGATCTCCATTGTGCGCTTTTGGTGGGTAATAACGATCAGTTGTGAACTTGAACGAAGTTCTTCAATGATGTCGATCAACCGGCCAAGGTTTACGTCGTCGAGTGCAGCTTCAACTTCGTCGAGTACATAAAACGGTGACGGACGAGCCTTGAATAGCGCCACTAAAAAGGCGACCGCGGTCAGCGACCGCTCACCACCGGAGAGTAATGAAAGGCGCTTGATTTTCTTTCCCGGCGGACGAGCTTCGACGTCAACACCCGTGGTGAGCATGTTTTCCGGATCGGTCAGGATCAACCTGCCTTCCCCCCCTGGGAACAATCTGGCGAACACACCTTCAAATTCTCGTTCAATTTCGGTGTAAGCCTCCGTGAAGACCTGCTCCACTCGGGCATCGACTTCTTTGATGATGTCGAGTAAGTCATCGCGAGTTTTCTTAAGGTCTTCAAGTTGTTCGGTGAGAAATTTCTGTCGCTCTTCCATAGCTGAATATTCTTCAAGCGCTAGCGGATTGACCTTTCCCAAGAGTGCAAGTTGCTTCTCTGCGGCGCGGAGCCGCTTCACTTGCTCTTCGCGCACAAATGGATACGGCTGCGGCAACGGTGCTTCTGGGTCGATTTCGTCACCGGGAGCGCTTGGGCTCGGTGGTACAAGTTGTTCGGGGCCATACTCATCGAGGAGTTCCTGTGGCGCGATTCCAAAATCTTCACGTGCTTTGCCCTCGAGGGTTTCAATCCGCATACGCTGTTCGGCACGCGCAACTTCGTCGCGGTGAACGCTGTCCTTCAAGTTTTCCAAGATCTCCACCAGCGTGCGCACTTCACTTCGAACAAATACCAACTCTGCGTCGCGTTCCTTTTTGAGGCCCTCAGCCTGGGTTCGCGCCCGCTGAGCTAGACCAACTGAAGTTTCGGTGTAAGTAAGGGCGACTCGAGCACCTGAGAGCAGCGCTGTCGCAATAATTAATGATGCCGCTCGTCGCTCACGCCTCTGCATTGCTGCTATTCGAGCGTTTCTTTCACTTTGAGCGTCGCGCTCCAGGGCCGCTGCACGCTCTCCAATTGCCCGAACCCGTTCTTCCGCCGTACGAACGGCCAAACGTGCGTCAACGACTCCGGCTCGAACTTCAACGAGGATTTGTTCCCGTGCATTTCGTTGATCCTCGCCAACTACCGGCACGTCCAATGCACGTAATGCTTCTAATTCAACAGTGATTCCTTGAAGCAACTCACGATCTCTGGTGTGTGCTGCAGCGGAACTCAGGGATGCCGATTCAAGTCGCTCGGCCTCGGCGAGCGCATTGCGTGAAAGTTGCCCCAAGGCACCGAGTTTTTCCGCGATTGCGGCGAGTTCAGCATCAGATTCGTGTAAAAGCGAAAGTGCAGACTCAACCCTTTTTACAGCAAGTTCCTGCTTGTTCTTGGCGGTCGACAGTTCAAAAATTACCCTGCTGAGTTCCGTTTCAAGCTGTGCGAGCTTAGTTTCAGACTCGTCAAAGGCGGCCTGCACTTCGAGCAAGCTCGGACTGTTGGAGGATCCACCTTCTATTATGCCGGCGTCAATTGAATCACCTTGGCGACTTACCAGGGAAACACCTAGGTTTGCTCTGGCGCTTTCCCGAAGTTCTTCGATTGATTCAACAACCACGAACCGGTTCAACAAAGCATGGACTTGAGCTGAAACAACAGGATCTACCCGGACACAGTCCACAAGCCATCGGCCAACCGGAGCATCTTGGGCATGCAGCCCGGGGGATGCTGGAAAATCTGCGACCAAAACGTTGGAACGACCGGCTTGTTCACTTTTGAGAAATACAAGAGCGTCCATTGCCGAGTCGACGTTGGAGACAACAATTGCCGAAGAGAGATTGCCCAGCGCGCTTGCAACCGCCGCTTCATAGCCTTGCTCAACATGGATAAGCGAACTTAATGTTCCGATGTAGCCGTCAAGTCCGGAGTCCACAAGTGCTGCAGAGCCGTCTTTTCTTTCAAGCCCGAGTGCTAAGGCGTCACGCCTTGCGACTAACGCTGCTCTTTCACGTTCAAGTGTTGCTTCTTCGGCCAAGAGCTCTCGAACGTGTAAATCCGATGCAACAAGAAGTTCCTGTGAAATCTCGTGCTCGGTGTCTAGCCCTTCTTCACCGGCGCCGTGTGAAACTACTGCAACTTCCACTTGTTGGAATTGTGCTTGTGCAACTTGACTTCGTTCCCGGGCTTCTTCGATTTGCCCCTCTAGGCGCTCGAGTTCGGCTTCTCGGGTCTCAATTCGAGCCTCTACATTGTCGCGGGAGGCTTTTAGCTCGTCCGTCTTGCGTAGGTGAGCCTGATGTGCCTTTTCAATGCCAGCCACCCGGTCATTTTCTTCACGCAGTGCGGCAACGGCGTCCTTTTCTGCCAGTTCTGACTCGGTTAACGCCTGCCCCAGCGACTCAACCTGCCTGGTTAGCTCAAATTCTTGACTCCGAAGTGCCCTTGCCTCTGCCTCAAGTGCTTCAGGCTCCCTGCCTGATTTCTCCTCCTGCGGTTCAGGGGCTAAGTTTCGAACTTTTTCGGCTCCAAGTTGGACAAGGCCAAGGTAACGCTCACGGAGTCGGCTCAAGGCGAACCACGTCTCCTGGCTAGTGGCTAGTCCTGGTCCTAACTCCCGTTCGAGTTCCTCTGCACGATTCTCACGTTCGCGAAGCACCGCGATTTTGGATTCGACTTCCCCTTGCTTCTCCCGGAGTGCACTTTCATCAGCTACTTCAGCTTGTAAAGCTACCTGCAATTCGGTGAGGTCACTAGCCATCAGCCGAAGGCGCGAGTCGCGTACGTCACTTTGAATCACCGTTGCGCGTCGTGCGACTTCAGCCTGTCGGCCGAGTGGTTTGAGCGCGCGACGTAACTCTGCAGTGAGATCGTTGAGCCTTGTCAGGTTGGCCTGCATGGAGTCGAGCTTGCGAAGAGCCTTTTCCTTACGCTTGCGGTGCTTGAGAACGCCTGCGGCTTCTTCGATGAATCCCCGTCGGTCTTCAGGTGTTGCGTGCAGGATCGTATCCAGTTGTCCCTGCCCCACAATGACGTGCATTTCGCGACCAATTCCAGAGTCACTCAGTAATTCTTGAACGTCTAGTAAGCGGCACTGTTCACCGTTGATAGCGTACTCGGAACCACCATTACGGAACAGTGTTCGAGAGATTGTGACCTCGGCGAATTCAATTGGGAGGGCGCCGTCGGAGTTGTCGATCGTGAGGGCGACTTCGGCCCGACCTAATGGTGCACGGCCCGATGTCCCAGAAAAAATTACGTCTTCCATTTTTCCACCACGCAATGACTTAGCGCCCTGCTCTCCCATGACCCAGGCGAGTGCATCCACGACATTGGATTTGCCTGAACCATTGGGGCCGACAACACAGGTAACACCCGGCTCAAACTGAAGTGAGGTTGCCGACGCGAAGGACTTGAAGCCTTTGAGGGTGAGGGATTTTAAATGCACGGCTGGTATTTCATCCTGTCAATCTGATACCGGCCAAGATCACTCAAGGCTGGTGCGAGGCTTACTTAACTACACCACCCTATCGGTGAAGATTGAGGTTTTACGGCAGCAACCACGGAGGTTGACATGTCACACAGTGAAAGCTTGATCGGTTCATAAATTTACTGCGAATTATGGGGTTCCCACAACGATCACAGGGTTTACCTTCACGTCCGTAGACGGCCAATGACCGGGAGAAATATCCGGACTCCCCGTTGACATTTACATAGAGTGCATCAAAGCTTGTACCACCAGCAACAAGTGCCTCATGCATAACTTGAGTAACAACTTGCACGATGTCAGCAGCGTGTGTGGCGGTGAGGTGATTACATGGTGTTCTTCCATCAAGACCTATGCGCCACAGACATTCATCTGCATAAATATTTCCGATACCTGAAATCAGATTTTGATCCAGTAACGCCCTTTTGACTTGGGTTGTTCGTTGTAACAGTAAAAGCGCAAATGCATTCACGTCAAAAAGTGCATCAAATGGATCTCTGGCAATATGGGAGATCACGGTTGGTATCTCGTCTAGGTCGAGGTCACTTACATGCATGCCACCGAATGTGCGTTGGTCAAGAAACTCGAAATACCGCGGAGCCTCACTGGCTCGATTGAGGACCCATTCCACCCGAACATGAGGGTGCCCCGATGGCGAATCATTAACACGCAGTTGGCCGCTCATGCCTAGGTGAATCATGAGCACGTAAGGCCGATCCAGTTCGAGCCACATGTACTTTCCTCGACGGGAGACGCCCATGATCGTGGCAGCCTCGAGTTGGCTGGCTAAATCCCCGAGATTCCGCCGAACCGCCCGTGGATGTACAACCTTGACGTCGGTGATTACTGACCCCGCCACGCGTTTGGCTAGTCCTGATCGAACTACTTCGACTTCAGGAAGTTCGGGCATCAGGGTGCCGACTTACTAATTCCCCATAAGCCTGCTCTGCAGCAATTTGCTCGGCCGCCTTTTTTGATGTCCCCGCACCGAATCCCAGATTTTCGTCTCCGATTTGGGCATGCGCGACGAATTTTTTGGCGTGGTCTGGACCTGAATCGGTCACGTGATAGACCGGTAATCCCAAATCCAGCGCCCCACACAATTCCTGTAAGGAGGTCTTCCAGTCCAATCCTGCTCCAAGTTCAGAGGCAGCAATAATCATTGGGTCAAAAATGCGATGAATAAAATTTCCTGCAGCCGTGATTCCACCGGAAAGATAAATTGCGCCGATCACAGCTTCTAATGAATCAGCGAGAATCGATGTTTTGTCATTGCCACCCGAACTGAGTTCACCACGACCTAACAGCAAATACTGTCCCAACCCAAGAGCTCTGCCCACATCGGCTAAAGCATGAGCGTTGACAACGGAGGCGCGCATGCGGGCTAGAGACCCTTCGGGCAGGTCGGGAAATTCACGATACAAATAATCAGTGACAACTACACCCAGTACTGAGTCACCCAGGAATTCGAGTCGCTCGTTGGTAGGGATCCCACCATTTTCATAGGAAAATGAACGATGAACCAGAGCTAATTCAAGAAGTTCGGGGCTGCATTCACAATCAAGAACCGCTAGTAGCGAACTTGTTAGATCTGCGCGCTCATTGTTCATGACGAACAGTCTTTCTATCGGGTGCGTGTACCGAAAGCGTGCTGGTTATACGTCGAGTACTCGGCGCTTTGCATAAGTGCCACAGGTTGGGCATGCGGTATGTGCAAGACGCTTTTCCTTGCAGCGCACACAAATCACCAAGTTTGGGGCAACGGCTTTCCACTGCGACCGTCGGTGACGGGTGTTCGAGCGTGAGGTTTTCCGCTTGGGAACTGGCACTGGGTCCTCTTTCAAGTAGTGGCTGCGCTAGATCGCGCGGCAAAGTATCGCACTAAGGCTTGCAAACTTAGCCCAAGGGGTCCGTCTTCGGTGTCTCGACCAGACTAGCCAGGGCGGACCACCGATTGTCCAAACTCTCATGGGCATGGGGCATGTCCTCCAAGAGTTCTCCACATTCCGGGCAAATACCCAGGCAATCGGGTCTGCAGAGTGGAGAAAGTGGAAGGTCAAGGACTATTGCATCGCGAACGGCGTCGAGTAAATCGACACTGTCTTCGTGGACATAAAAAATCGTGGACTCATCGGCTTCATCTTGCACCGGAATAACTACTCGACCGCGCGAATCTGTTTCTTCATAGAGAAATAGTTCCCGCACGTGCACTTGATCTGTCCACATGAACGGTTCTAGGCACCGAGCGCACTCTGCCTCAATGTCACAGTCGAAATCTAGGCTTACGAGAACTCCGTCAAGCACCGACTCAATGCGGATACTGGCCGGAATGGCACTGCCAGGGACCACCCTCGCCATGCCTACTTCGAGTTCCGCCGGAGCGGTGAACTCCACCTCGGACTCCCACATATTTCCTGGTCTTCGAGGCAGATGAGTGAGCGAGACAGCAAATGACCCTGGCTCGATATTCCCCTGGGAAACCACGGTGTCTACTGCTCAGTTTGGGCATCAAAAAAGTCGGAGCCCTGCGACGTCTCGGGGGCCAGTTCCTGATACATCTGGCTCCGCAAACGCTCACGACCTCGATCGACAGTCTGAAGTGTCTTTTGCAAAGTAATCTCGAAAGTCGCCAATTTTGCATCGATGTAGTCGTCGGTTTCAGCCCTCATGTTGTGGGTCTGGGTGGCAACCTCAGAGCGGAGCGCATGTGCTTCTTCGACCGCTGCTAGATACACCTCGTGCTCGGATACAAGAGTGTCGGCCGAAGTGCGCGCCTGCGCCAAAATGCGATCCGCTTCCCGTCGACCGTCTTGCACCACCGCTTCACGATCCGCCAACAGTTCGTCAGCCCGATATACCGATTCTGGCATGAGTTGACGGATTTCTTCGATAATGTCAAGAACCTGCGACCGATTCAAAATGCATGAGGCCGAGAGTGGCATCGCTTTCGCATCTTCCACCAAGACGGTGAGTTCATCGAGTCTTTCCTGCACGTCCACGCTTGCTCCTGACATTGGGTACTGGTGCCATTGGTTACTGGTGAAGTTTACTTCACCATCTGGATCATATTGTGCTGGATAACTTGGCTTCTAGTCGTTTCAACACGACTTCGGGTACTAGCCCACTGACGTCTCCACCATGTGTAGCGACGTCCTTCACCAAACTCGAGGACAAATAGCTATAAAGGGGATTGGTCGAGATGAAACATGTCTCCACTTGAGTCAACCGGTAGTTCATCTGCGCCATTTGGAGTTCGTAGTCAAAGTCGCTGACCGCGCGAAGACCCTTAACAATGGCGTTGACATCATGGGCCCCGCAATAGTCAACAAGTAGCCCATAGAAAGAATCCACTGAGACGTTTGGTAGATGTGCAGTTGCCTCCGTGAGCATCTCAATTCGTTCATCAAGAGTGAATAATGACGACTTATTCTTATTGACCAAAACGGCTACGATCACCCGGTCGGACATGCGAGATGCCCGCTCGAAAACGTCAAGGTGTCCCATTGTCACCGGATCAAATGAACCCGGGCATACAGCTACTCGCATACGCAATCCTCAAATAGTCGATGATGAAACAACCTGACCGTACCAAAGTTTCGAGTCTCCGTAACCACGCTCCCACTCAAATGGCAATGTCAGAGGAGGGATAGACGCGAAAGGCGAAGGCGCCCGAGCCCCTCGTTCACAAATCACTAACGCACCGTCAAGTAAATGAAGTTGAACTAGTTTTGCAAGATATCCCTGCAAAATGGCGTCTGAATCCGCATAAGGAGGATCCAGAAAAAGAATATTGACTCGCGAAGTGGGGATCCAGGTGTATGCGTTAGCTTTAACGACCTTGACCTCTAGCCCACACTTTGCCGCGTTTTTCTCAATAACTCCTTTCGTCTTCGAACTATTTTCGACAAGGGTGACTTCTCGCGCCCCACGACTCATGGCTTCAAGCCCAATGGCACCAGAGCCCGCAAATAGGTCGACAAAATTCACGTCGGCCCAACTCGATTCGATGTGGCCAAGATGTGAGTCGATACTGGAAAACATTGCCTCGCGCATGCGGTCCGAGCTCGGGCGGGTGCCTGTCGTTGGAACTTCCAGTTTTCGCCCTCGCGCCGATCCGGAAATAATTCGCATCAGGCTTTCTCAAGACTTTGAGCTCGTTCAACCTCAAATTTATCTATCTTTTCCATAATTGAATGCCATTGGGCCCCTTCAAATAATTTATCGACTTCAAGTCGCACTTCTTCAATAAAGTCAAGGTCGTCAATTATTTTGAGGAGTCGCAATGAGCTAAGGACTCCAGATTGATCTTGACCCAGGACATCTCCTTCGCCGCGGATTTCTAAGTCGATTTGTGACAACATGAAACCATCGCGTGAATCCCGCAAGGCTCCAAGCCTCTCAGTTGGCGCGGTGCTCCATGTGAAGCCGTGAACAAGAATGCATAGTCCAGGCTTGGATCCGCGACCGATCCTGCCGCGAAGTTGGTGAAGCTGGGACATACCAAACCTTTCGGCGTTGAGAACGATCATCATGGTTGCGGCGGGAATATCAACTCCAACCTCGATCACGGTCGTGCTGACAAGGACGTCAATGGCGGGCTCCTCCTGTCCTTCAAACCGCCGCATTATTTCTCTTTTAGACTGCGAATCCATTCCACCGTGTAATTGGGCAAAAGCAATATTCGGGAACGATGAAACAAGAGTGGCAAATGTTTCTTCAACGGTTGCTAACGGCTCGCTAGGAGAGTCCATATTCTTTTTAGATTCAACTTCCGGGGGTGAAATTGCCGGACACACCACGAAAACCTTGTTTCCGGCTTTGACCTCCTCTGCCATCCGTTCCCACACGCGGGTCTCACTCCGCGGCATATTGGTTGTTGAAACAAGGTGAGTCGACACCTCTGCTCGCATGGATGGAGATTCCAACAACGTTGATACATCTAGGTCACCAAAAATCGTGAGTGCAACCGTGCGCGGAATCGGGGTCGCGGTCATGACCAACAGGTGCGGTCGCATTTCTTCCCGGCCTTTTGTGAGCATGACGGCCCGCTGTTCAACCCCGAATCGGTGTTGTTCGTCAATAACTATGAGTCCCAAATCGAAGAATTGAACTTTATCTTCCAAGAGCGCGTGGGTCCCCACCAAAATGTTGACGTCACCGCTTTGCGTGTCTAAGAGCACCTGACGCCGCTTGGGGAGAGAGATCCCCCCGGTGAGTAGTTCAACACGTAGGGGGCGCACACCAATGCCCGCCAAAAGTTTATCCAATGATTCAAGGTGCTGGGCGGCGAGAACTTCAGTTGGAGCAAGAAGCGCCACCTGTCCTCCCGCTGCAATAACTTCAAGCATTGCCCGAATAGAAACAACGGTTTTCCCGCTGCCAACATCTCCCTGCAACAACCGAGTCATGGGCACACTGCGAGCGAGATCCGCAGCGATCTCCTCCCCCACTTGACGTTGACCGTCGGTCAGTTCAAATGGAAGGGATGCATCAAATTGGTCTAGCAGAAGCGACTCATGCTCTTGCCGAACTTGCGCCAGGGCGGACTTGGCTTGATTCTTGCGCTCACGCATTAAGGCAAGCAGGATGAAGGCCTCCTCGTACTTAATCCGTTTCGTGGCTTGCAAGATTTCTTCGTGACTATTTGGTTGGTGAATCGCATGCAGTGATTCAATCTTGCTCATAAATCCATGCTTCACAAGCAATTCACTCGGAATTGGATCAATTATTTGGTCAGCGGATGTGAGCACCACGTCGACCGCACCTTGTATTTGCCAAGAGGCTAAGTCTTGTGAACTCGGGTACACGGAAATTATTTCCTCGGTGAAGTCAGCCACAGCATCGACTTCACTATTGACATCAAGGCCTGTATCGGCGAAAAGCGCGAACTTCGGGTGTGTCAGTGTGCGAACACCACGAAACTCAGAAACGGTCCCGGCAAATAGGCCGACTTGACCTATTTGCATTTCTTTCTGTCGCCATTTTTGGTTGAAAAAAGTGAGCTCCATGGCTTCTTTTCCGTCAGTGACGGTCACCACCAAGATGTATCCGGGTTTTTGCTTCATGCGACGCGAACTAATGTGCGAAATGGTCGCCATGATGGTGACGGGAACTCCAACTTCAACGTCACGGAATGACGTGAGCTTTCCTCTGTCGATATACCTGCGTGGATAGTGATTAAGTAGCTGGCCAGCGTTTGTGATCCCGAAAGATTTTTCCAAGCTCGCGGCACTCTTGCCGCCGATAAGTTCCTTTAACGGAGTCGTTAAAAAATCTTTTGTCTTATTCACACTATTCGGCCCCAAAGATAAACGGCCACAAAGGCTGCTCACCGAATACCAATTCAAGCTCAACGAGGGGGTAATGCTCGCGCACCCAGCCCAATACCGTGTCGACCTCGAATTCACTGGCCTCTGAACCCGTAACAATTGTGAGCAACTCTGCACCCGGTGCCAACATTCGGGTCAAAATACTCTGAGTAGCTGCCGTGAGTTCGTGGTCAACTGAATTAATTTCCCCACCGATCAGGCCCAGGTAGTCACCTGTTTTGCATTCACCCGCCATGGTCAAGACGTCACGGGTTGCCCGCGTAATGGCACCGTACCTGGTCGCTCCAGCCGCACGAGTCATGGCGACAACATCGCGATCGAAATCAATCTCCGGGTCATTCACCGCGATCGCGGCCAAGGATTGAGTGATAGCGCGACTGGGGATTACCGAAACTCGATACCCCATGTTCCTTAAGTCTGCTGCTGCGATGTCAGCGACCGGGTGTGTATCTCGATCTGCAGGCAAGATCACGATCTCGGAAGCCTCGCACCCTTGGGTCGCCGCGATAATCTCTGCGGCGGAGGGTTGCTGCCGCGCGGGTGTTGGAATACACATCACGCCAAGGGACTCAAGGAGTTGACGCACACCCTCTCCGTGTGTGACGGCAATGAGAATGCGAGACCGAAGTGGTCTTAAATCAGCATGAGCTTGGACAACCGAATTAATCTCTAACTGGGTGACGCTGACTTGAGAGATTTGACCGAGCCCAAGACCCGCGTTGACGCAATCCGCTACTCGGTGAAGGGGAACATGAACATGAACATTCCACGTGGAGTCGATTCCAGCCACCATCACGCTTGAACCAACTGCCTCCAAAGACTTTTGCAATTGAGAACAGTCAGTGGCCTCAAAGTGATACATCACTTCACATTCGATGTCCGCAGTACGCGCTGACTCCTGTCGCAGAGTAAAAGCGCCTGCCGGCAAATTTTCCTGTGAGCTCGCCCTTTCAATTCGTGGGAAATCAAAGAGAGGCTGGACTGCATGTTCGGTTCTCTGGGGTTGCGTGCCCGTGAGAATTTTTACCAGTGAATCAAGAACGACCACGAGGCCGCGCCCTCCGGCGTCCACAACCCCTGCCTCTCTCAGTTGGACGAGCAACTCGGGCGTGAGTAGCAGAGTTGCGTATGCCGTCTCGGCGGCAGCACTTACCACCTCAATTAGGTCTGCACCTTGGGCGGCCGCATTGGATGCTTCCTGCGCTGAACGCGATGCGACGGTCAGAATGGTGCCTTCTAGCGGATTGGCAACCGCTTTATATGCTCCGCGCGACCCCTGTGAAAGCGCTCGAGCAAAGTTCTCCGGACTGTTGGCTAACTCTGCAACGAGGTCACGCAGAAAAGCAGAAAGGATTACACCCGAATTACCACGAGCACCCATGATCGCCGCTCTACCCACACGTTGTGCGGCCTGTCCGAGATCGTCACCCGGTTTCGAAAGCGCGCCGCACGCGGCTTCAACGGTGAGGTAAAGGTTCGTGCCCGTGTCTCCATCTGGGACCGGGAATACATTAAGGGCATCGATTTCTTCGCGAGCAACTCGAAGTGCGCTCTGCGCTTCGAACAGCCACGAGTGCAAAATCGGCAATGTGATGCCGGAAATCGGAGGTCCACCATTGCGTGAATTCGACTGTGGCATGGCCCCTCCTTCATTCAGGTGTGGTGGATCGGCTATTCTGCGTCAGGTTTGATGCGAGGTGCGTTCGTCTGTCCCATAAGTCTCTCGTATTCGGCTAAAATTTCCAACCGGAGTTCCAACCGGATCCGCCCGGGTCCACCTTGTAAACTGACCGAAGGAGTCATTGTGGCTGCAAACTGCGATATCTGCGGAAAGAGCCCTAGCTTCGGGCATAACGTTTCCCACTCACAACGCAAAACGAATCGTCGTTGGAACCCGAATATTCAACGGGTTCGGGCATTGGTGGGCAAAACTCCCAAGCGTCTGAACGTGTGCACCTCCTGCATCAAAGCAGGGAAAGTCGTTCGCGCTTCCCAATCTTGACTTTTAGGTGAAATGACGGAATCCCGGAGACTCGGTATAAGGCTCCCCGTTTATTAGCACGGTTCCTTCCTTCGTTACCCCGTTCTCTGTCCCCTGCGTGATTTTTCCGATCGTGGTGAACCCCTGCGCCACGCCAACACTCGCGGGGAATGTCGCCACCAAGGCATGGTCGTCTCCGCCAGCAAGAATCCACGACATGGGGTCTGTTCCAAAAGCTGCGGCAGCGGACACTAGCTCTTGAGGAACGTCAAAACCCGAGGTATCTAATTCCACACACACCTGGGAGTCGCGCGCTATGTGTTGCAGGTCGGCCACGAGTCCATCGGAAATATCAATCATTGACGTTGCACTGTGTTTTGCCGCCCTCGAGCCCGCCAAGTAATCGATCTTCGGAACGCGAAATGCATCAACCAAAACCCGAGGAGAACGTAATCCACGTTGCAGGACACGCAAACCTGCAGCGGCCATCCCTGAGCGACCACAGATCCCCACTAGATCTCCAATCTGGGCACCTGCTCGCGTCACGGCACTTCCAGATTCAACTGTGCCAAGAGCCGACACTGAGATTACGATCTGCTCGCTCTCACTTACGTCACCTCCCAGAACCACAGCTCCAGCAAGACCAACCTCTTCCGTGAAACCAGAAATGAACTCACTCGCCCAGTGCGAGGCCGTTGACCCGGGCATGCCAATGGCAAGTAGGGCCCCGACTGGAACCGCGCCCATGGCACATACGTCGGAAAGTGATGCGGCGGCGCACCTGCGACCGATTTCGATTGCCGTTGACCAGTCAGTTCGAAAATGTTTCCCCTCGACGTACATGTCAACACTGATTACCAATGACGCATTCGTCAGATTGATAACAGCGGCGTCGTCCCCTGCTTCGACTTCGATACCGGGGATTGACACGGAAGACTCACGAATTGTCGACAAAATCTTCCCGACAAGACCAAACTCACCTAAACTTGACAGGGTGTTAGTACCGGTGTCCTGACTCACAAATCGAGCCTTTCTGTTGATCGTGCGGGAAATTCACTTCGAGCAAATATAGAGTGAACACATGGAAGTGCAAGCATATGTATTAATCCAGACAGAGGTCGGCAAGGCGGCAACCGCGCTCCAGTCGATCCGGGCTATCTCTGGGGTAGTAGTAGCAGAAGGCGTCACCGGCCCTTACGACATTATTGTCACAGCTCAGGCAAGGACATTAGATGAACTTGGCCAAGCGGTGGTCTCCAAGATCACCTCCGTCTGCGGAATTACCCGAACATTGACCTGTCCCGTTGTGAACCTTGGCTAGTGCCTCTGCGACGATCGGTGGGATCCTCGCAGTCATTATCAGCGTTACCGCTTGCAGTTCGTCTCTCCCGGTCGAACCTGCGGTGGGAGCCCAGAGTCAATTCTGCATTGAACTTGGATCGATCTTGCCGGTAAGCCTCGATAACGCTCTCTTGCGCAGCACTCGCCCTGACTCCCCGAGTACCGCGGCTTGGGGTGACCCTGCAATTGTCATGCGCTGTGGGGTTCCCACTCCCTCGAGTTACTCTCCTGCAAGTCAAATAATCCTTGTCGACAAACTTGATTGGTACCCTGAAGAACTCGAGTTCGGGGTGCGATTCACAACATTGACAACGCCAGAATTAATCGAGATTTCAATCCCAAGTACCTACGAATCCAGTGCAGAGATCCTTACCCAGCTCGGCGTCATACTTGGTTCAAACAATTCGTGAAGTCAAACCTCAACTACTCGTTTGCGCAGACCTTACAAGTTGGTCAACAATCTGTGGAAAACGAAGCCCTGACTCCAACCACATTTTCGCAAACATTGAAATTGAAGTAAACCCAGGAATGGTATTAATCTCGTTGAAAACTATTCGGTCACCCTCGAGAAAGAAATCTACTCGCGCATAGCCCTGGCACCCAAGGAGAGTAAAGACTCTAACAGCGAGCTGTTGAATCTGACCCGCTATCTCGTCGGGCAACTGGGCCGGAACAATTAATTCAGCTCCATCGGAAATGTATTTCGCTTCAAAATCATAAAACTCGAAGTGGTCTTTCACTTTCACTTCACCCACTGGGCTCACTTGAACATGCGAATTCTCACCGAGTATCCCCACTTCCAATTCCCGCGGCCGATTCAACCCTGCTTCGATAATCAATTCACTCGAAGTACGAAATCCCACGACACATGCAGTCTCAAAACTGTCTATTTCATCTACTTTTGAAATGCCAATAGATGACCCACCAGAAACTGGTTTAACGAACCATGGAAAGGGGAAAGGCTTCATGCTAGGAACAGAAATCGCACCCGAATATTGAGCGAACCATTCGCCGGCATCTATCCCAGCCGCACGAACAAGTTCTTTGGTTGTCAGTTTATTCGCACTAATTGCGGAAGCTCGAACACCGGACCCCACCACTGGGATCCCCGCGATTTGGCATAAACCTTGGATTGCACCATCTTCCCCGTCAACCCCGTGAATAACTGGAAAGAGAATTGAGATTGGCGAAAATTGCCCGTTAATTTCGATGCCTGGAGCGCCAGGGTCCATTACGACTCGGACCAATTGATCACTGCATCTCACCTCTGGACGAAACTCCGAAGAAATCTGATAGGCAGCGACTTCTTCACTCGGAACGCGAACCCAGACGCCAAGCGGAGTTATCCCAATGCACGTTACCGAGTACCCCAACTCTTGTAAGGCGGCAAGGACAGAATTGGCACTCAGACATGAGATCGAGTGCTCGGGGCTGCGCCCACCAAATACAAGAGCCACGTGGGTGTCTATGCGAGATGGCATACGCTCAACTTACCGGGAAGATCTGTGAATCCTTGAACTACGTTCGATAACTATGCATGCTTTCCAAGAAAACATGTTTATGACGGTGACAGGCCCAAGCCGCAGGGTCGAGCAATAAGGTGACGCCATGGATTACGCCGATATTGATCCCAGCACGTGGGTGGTCAGTTCGGGACGACCCCCTGCGACTGCAGACAATCCTGTTAATGAGCCAATTGTTCCCGCTTCGACCTTTCACGCAGGTGGGCCAACCGAGTATGCGCGCGAGGGCAATCCAAGTGCCACGGCACTTGAAGTGGCCTTGGGCGGGCTCGAATGCGGGAACGCGATCGTTTTTGCTTCCGGCATGGCCGCAGCAAATGCACTTATGGACCTATGGCCAGTCGGTGCACGAGTGCTAGCAGCAAATACCGCCTACACGGGTGTCGCTGTTCGACTTCGCGAACTTGACTCGCGGGGGCACATTCACTTGACTACATGTGAGGTGATCGACAGTGATTTCATACTGTCGCAATTGACCAAGTCTGACATCCTTTGGTTGGAGTCTCCCACAAATCCCCTCCTTGAAGTGGCAGATCTCGAGCTCCTCATTTCACATGCCGCAGCTCACGGCGTCACCTCGATCGTAGACAGCACCTTTGCTAGTCCAGTGCGTCAAAACCCATTAAAACTCGGGGCTGACTTTGTTCTCCATAGCGTCACAAAGATTCTCAGTGGTCACTCAGATTTACTCATGGGTGCTGTCGTCACAAAAAGCGAAGACGACTGGGCAAAACTTCAAACTCGGCGAGTTTTGCTGGGTGCCATGCCCAGCGCATTTGATTGCTATCTTGCTCTGCGCGGACTGCGAACTCTCTTCGTTCGATATGAAAAGTCTGAAGCAAATGCAATTGAGCTAACTTCGCAACTGGAAACACACCCCGCCGTGTCCCGCTTGCGCTATCCGGGCTGGGGAACAATCGCGGCAATCGAGGTGGTTGGTAATGCTGACCTCGTGTGCGAATCAACAGCGCTGTGGACCTACGCAACTAGCTTGGGAGGGGTCGAATCGCTTTTAGAACGCCGACGTCGCTGGCCGTTGGAAAGTGAAACTGTCCCAGAAAACCTTATTAGACTTTCTTTCGGGATTGAGAATCCGGCTGATCTTTGGCTTGATTTGGATCAGGCGCTTCGCAATTCGAATCAACGTTAGATCTCTGACCGCGTGTCCCGCGCCATGAAGGCGCTCAGGAGTTCCTTCGGCGGCTTCCCGCGGTGAAGAACCTCAACGACTTCTGCGGTGATCGGCATTTCAATACCTAAACCCTGGGCGAGCTCCAAGATCGGTTGGCAACTCTTGAACGCTTCACAGGTTTGATTTGTCATGTTGATTGTCTCTGAGATCGTGAGTCCTTTACCCAGATTCTCTCCGAAAGTACGGTTTCGTGAAAGTGGCGACTGACACGTGGCGACGAGGTCGCCCACCCCAGCGAGGCCTTGAAAAGTCAGCGGGTCGGCGCCCAACGCAACCCCTAATCGACCGATTTCGGCTAGACCCCGAGTGATGAGTGAGGATTGTGAATTTTCACCTAAGCCCATACCAACAGCGATTCCGTTTGCAAGCGCAATCACGTTTTTGACCGCCCCGCCGATTTCAGTTCCGACTACATCGGTAGTCCAATAAGGCCGGAAATAGTCCGTCGTGCACGCCTTTTGAATTGCCATCGCGGTTTCTTGGGTTGGTGCCGCAACAGTTGTCGCCGTTGGCTGGTGAATCACAATTTCACGAGCTAGATTTGGTCCAGACACGACAGCAATTCGATCCAATTCTGCGCCGGTAACCTCCGCGATCACTTGGCTCATTCGGAGAGTCGTTCCTAACTCAATACCCTTCATGAGACTGACGAAGACAACATTTTCACCAATGGAGTGCGCCCACTCAGCCAAATTTTGTCGCAGGGATTGCGCTGGAACGGCTAAGACCACGATTTCTGCGCCAACGAGGGCTACTGCGGGGTCGGTTGTTGCGACCAGAGACGCAGGCAGGTCCACTCCTGGGTGATAGCGACTATTCCTGTGCAGTTCGTTGATGTCCGTGGCGACAGTTTCGCTTCGAGTCCAAAGGGTCACATTTGACCCGGCTTCTGCAAGTACTAAGGCAAACGCGGTGCCCCATGATCCTCCACCCATCATGGCGACTTTTGTCATTGATCACTCCCTTGATCCGCCTGGTCATGTATTGGCCAATGGTGAAACAACACCTTAGGTGGAATATCCCCGCGGATTTCACCCTCCATCTGAGCCAGAGTATGCATGAGTAGGTCGGTCGCTTCATGCAATAGTTCCGGTGTCCATGCCTGTCCTCGGAACCGTTCAAGATCGATTGGTTCGCCAAGCCAGACCGACATAGTTTTACGGGGAAGTAACCGCAGTTGCTTCCTATAGGGGCCCATTACGGCTTGAGCACCCCACTGCACCATGGGATACAGGGGACAGCCAGATTCCAGTGCTATCCGGACCGCCCCAGTTTTCCCCTGCATGGGCCACACGTCAGGATCACGAGTAATGGTTCCTTCCGGGTAAACAACCACGCACTCTCCAGATTTGGCTGCAGCTACTGCATCGCGGAGAGCAAACGCCGCCTCGCTAGATTCACGGTAGACCCTGATCTGCCCTGCATTGGAAATAATCCAACCAAAAATGGGTACACGAAAAACAGATTCTTTTCCCAAGAATCTTGGAGGACGATCATGGCTCCATAGTGCATGAGCGACCGGAAGCGGGTCAAACCAAGACGTGTGGTTGGTACCAACAACGATCCCGCCTTTCTGCTGCAAAAGTTGATCAAATCCGCGCCAATCTTGTTTGGTGAATATTTTAAGAAATGGCAATCCAACAGATACAGCGATGCGAAATCCAGGGCCGATCTTGGATCGTCGTGTCGTATGTCCGGGCACCGCAACAGCGTACCCGTGCAAACGGTTGAATGGACCCATGTTTGATCACTTGGATGGCAACGACGTAACGTGGCATGCTCTTGTCCCTGCCAAGGTCCTTCACCATTCCAAGACTCGGTTGGGTCGCGAAGGTTTAGCTGCGGCCTTTCTAGCGGACACGGTTTCCGCTCTCATCGAATCGGCTCAGGTAAGTCACGTCACCGTTATCACTCAAGATCTGCAGCTAGCGACACTCGTGAGCGAACTGGGCGCAGCCGTTATCGCCGAACCTGAGCCCGCTGATCTCCTTGGTGCTCTCCGCGTTGGAATCGAGAGCGTCTCAAATAGCCACGGCATCTTGGTCGCACTAGGTGATCTGCCCTGCCTCAAACCAACTGACATTGACTCATTTCTGTTCCAAGCAATGAATTACGACAGTTCATTTGCATGTGACACCGAAGGGACGGGCAGCACAATGTGGGCACGTTTGCCTGGCTCACCAGCAACACCACACTTTGGAACTCGATCTCGAGCAGCCCATCGAGAAAATGGCTGCATCGAACTTTCCTGCTCCCCGGCATTGCACCGAGACGTGGACACTGAAACCGATCTTTGGGACGCGCTTCGAATCGGTGTAGGACCGGCAACAACACGGGCATTGGCCGCCCAGGCTTTGATTTCGGCCACTATCGCAGGTGTCAATCCGGTTGAAGCGGTTGACGAATCAGGAAATATACAGAGCTATTCTGACTTTGCGCTTATCGGAATACCAAATCCCCGGATTGGACAACGGGTTCGCATTGATCACGAAAATAAAAGGATCCAAGTATAAGAAAGTGGCCGCATCACAGAGATGCGGCCACTTTCTTCACACAAAAATTACTTGCGACGCGCTGGAGCTTTTTTAGCAGCGGCCTTCTTGGGAGCTGCCTTTTTCGCGGCTACCTTCTTTGGAGCCGCTTTTTTCGCGGCTACCTTCTTTGGAGCTGCCTTTTTCGCGGCTGCCTTCTTGGGCGTAGGCGCTATCTTCTTTGCACCCGAAACTACCGCTTTGAATTCAGCACCTGGGCGGAATTTTGGAAGTTTAGTTGCTTTGATTTTCACGGTCTCGCCGGTACGCGGATTGCGACCCAGGCGGGCCTTTCGTGCTTGTGCTTCAAGGATCCCGAAGCCACTAATGGCCACTTTTTCCCCACGCACTACTGACTTCTTGATTTCTTCAATGAATGCGTCGACGATATCTGTGACTTCGCGCTTGGAATGTTCGCCACGAGCCGCTACTGCGTCAATGAGTTCTGCTTTGTTCACGATTTAACCCCTCCGGAGGGTGATTAGGTTGATCTTGTGATCAACACCTAAATGTAACTCGAAATTGATCAGATACAGCTTTGCCACGCCGAAAGTCGTTGGTGTTCAACGTCTTTCAGCTATTTTTACCAAAGTCGCCTTTACTTTGTGTCCTTGTGACACATTCCGGATACTGCTAGAAAAGGACCGGCTTAAAGGCTTGCCGGTTTTTTTCAAATTCGTCAATGACATTGGCATGTTCGAGGGTTAATCCAATATCGTCCAGACCTTCAAGTAAGCGCCACCGGACGTAGTCATCGACTTCAAATTCGCAACTGAAGTCGCTTGCAGAAACAAGTCGCTCCCGCAAATCAACGGTGATAAGAGTTTTCGGATTTGACTCAATGATTTCCCACAAAGCCTCAATCCCACTTTGCGGAATAACAGCCGTGAGGAGTCCCCCTTTGCCGGAATTTCCTCGAAAGATATCAGCGAAGCGTGAGCTCAGCACTACTTTGAATCCAAAGTCCTGAAGCGCCCAGACAGCATGCTCGCGGGACGAGCCGGTCCCGAAATCTGGACCTGCTACCAGGATCGAGACTCCTTGGAACTGGTCACGATTGAGGACAAATTCTGGGTCCTTGCGCCAGCTGGCAAATAAAGCGTCTTCAAAACCGTGACGGGTAATGCGCTTGAGGTATTCCGCGGGAATGATTTGATCGGTATCAACATTGCTGCGGCGTAACGGTGCGGCGGTACCCGAGTGAATAGTAAATGCATCCATGATCAGACCTCCACTAGGTCGGTTGGGGCGCTGAGCGTTCCGCGCACAGCGGTTGCAGCTGCCACTTCGGGAGAGACTAGATGGGTTCTGCCCCCCGGCCCTTGTCTTCCTTCAAAATTTCGGTTCGAGGTCGAGGCGCTGCGCTCCCCAGGTGCTAGCTTGTCCGGGTTCATGGCAAGGCACATTGAGCAACCTGCACCGCGCCATTCGGCTCCCGATTCAAGAAAAATTTCGTGGAGTCCCTCGTGCTCAGCTTCGATTCGCACCCGAGTTGAACCTGGGACTACGAGCAACCGAACTCCCTCAGCAACTTTGTGACCCTTAATTACGTTGGCTGCGGCACGCAGGTCTTCGATTCTGCCGTTTGTGCACGAGCCCAAGAAGACGGTGTCAATTGCGATTTCTTTCAATGGTTGCCCTGCGCGTAGATCCATATAGGCCAAAGCGCTTTCAATTGCCGCCCGCTCCACTGGATCGCTCACCAAGTCTGGATCAGGGACAACTTGATCAAGTGGAAGTCCTTGGCCTGGATTGGTTCCCCACGTTACAAATGGTCGCAATGTTGAGGCGTCGATCGTAATTTCTCTATCGAACTTGGCATCAGGGTCAGTAACGAGTGTTTCCCAGTAAGCAACCGCGGCATCCCAGTCTGCTCCTTGAGGCGCGTGCGGCCTTCCCTTGATGTAGTCAAATGTTGTGGAATCGGGCGCAATCATTCCAGCCCGAGCGCCTGCCTCAATTGACATATTGCAGATAGTCATGCGCCCTTCCATGGACAGTGACGAAATCGCTGACCCGCGGTACTCCAAAACGTACCCTTGGCCTCCGCCAGTTCCAATTTGAGCGATAACCGCCAGAATAATGTCTTTCGCACTTACCCCCGCCGGCAATTCACCTTCAACATTTATTGCCATAGTTTTGAAGGGTTTCAAGGGCAACGTCTGGGTTGCCATGACATGTTCAACCTCGCTGGTCCCAATTCCAAACGCCAGAGCTCCAAATGCACCGTGAGTACTGGTGTGTGAGTCCCCGCACACGACCGTCATGCCGGGCTGGGTGAGACCCATTTGAGGACCGACAACGTGCACAATCCCTTGTTCAATGTCACCCAAAGGGTAAAGCGTCACCCCGAATTCATCGCAGTTTTTACGCAGGGTTTCGACTTGGATCCTAGAAACGGGGTCGGCAATGGGCTTATCAACCTCAAAGGTAGGGATATTGTGATCTTCTGTCGCCACCGTAAGGTCTGGCCTTCGCAGTTTCCGACCTGCAGCCCGAAGTCCATCAAAGGCTTGAGGGCTGGTTACTTCATGAACAAGGTGCATATCAATATAGAGCAGGTCTGGAAGACCTTCACCTTCATGGATTACATGGTCGAACCATACTTTTTGCGCCATTGTTCGACTCATTGCCGCTCCTTTCGGTATCCGATTTCTTGCATAAAGTTAGCCGGTCGCGATCAGCGGTGGGAGAGCCCTTATGGACTCCCCCACCCGGTTGTAGCCCCGACGGGATTCGAACCCGCGCTACCGCCTTGAGAGGGCGGCGTGCTAGGCCACTACACAACGGGGCCAGGTGAAAAACTTGTTCTCAATCGCAAAAAGCAAGATTCGCTGGGGTACCAGGACTCGAACCTAGACTAACTGAATCAGAATCAGTTGGGCTGCCAATTACCCCATACCCCAAGGGTGCCGCAATAGTCTATCGCCGAGATAAGTTCAGTCACTCAAAGGTCTGCTCGAAGCGAGAACTTGAGCCCTATTAATCCGGAGAAGGGATTCTTCTTTCCCTAAAATTTCCATGGATTCAAATAGTGGTGGTGAAATTTTCCTACCGCATATGGCGGTTCGCACAGGACCAAAGGCCAACTTAGGCTTCAGTGACAGGCCTTCAACGAGCGATGTGCGAAGTGCTGTTTGGATCGAGTCTGAATCCCACTGGGCGAGAACCTCTAGTTCCCTGCTAGCAACGTCAAGAACCTGTTCGGACTGATCGGTCCACAATTCCGGATCAATACTGACCCGTTCACCTGGAGCAAAGAGGAAACTAATTAGTTCAGGAGCCGCATCTAGAGTATCGAGGCGTTCTTGAATAATCGGGACCACTTGAGCCAGACGTTGCCGCTCGCCGGCGCTTATCGGGGTAGTCGTGACACCCGATATTTCAAGGAATGGAATGAGTCGATCAATGAGATCCGCCGGATCAATGTGGCGAATCCAATCACCATTGATTGAAGTGCACTTTTTGAGGTCAAAGCGGGCTGGATTCGGATTTACCCGCTCTAAGGTAAACGCTTGAGTTAGTTCCTTTGGCGAAAAGAATTCCACGTCATTGCCCATTGACCAACCAAGCAGAGCCAAGTAATTCAATAGAGCTTCCGGCAAATAACCCTTTGCTCGATACATAGCAAGCGATGATTCTGGGTCACGCTTAGAAAGCTTCTTATTCCCTTCCCCCATGACATAGGGCAAATGCCCGTAAGCCGGTGTCGATTGGGCAACTCCCACAGCTTGCAGACCAGCAAAAAGAGCTAACTGTCGTGGGGTCGAAGACAAGAGGTCTTCTCCGCGGAGCACATGCGTGATATTCATCATTGCATCGTCGACCGGGTTGACCAGCGTGTACAGCGGATCTCCATTGGCTCTGACTAACACGAAGTCCGGTACATGTTTGGCAGCAAAACTCACTTCGCCACGAATGAGGTCATTCCATGTAAAGTCAGTGCCCGGCATTCGGTATCGGATGACAGGTTCTCTGCCGTTCGCAATGTACCCGGCCACTTGATCCGGCGTGAGGGAACGACAGGATCCGTCATAGCCTGGCGTGCGTTTCTGCGCGGCTGCGAGCTCTCGCTTTGCATCAAGCTCGGCTGCGCTGCAATAACAACGATAGGCGAAACCTGCATCGAGTAACTTTTTGACAACGTCCGCATAAATATCCATACGTTCTGATTGCCGGTAGGGGCCGAAATTTCCGCCGACTTCGGGGCCTTCATCCCAATTCAGGCCCAACCAGCGCATACTTTCCAAGAGCGCGTCGTACGATTCTGATGAATCGCGAGCGGCGTCTGTGTCTTCTATTCGAAATACAAAAGTGCCACCAACGTGGCGGGCAAATGCCCAGTTGAAAAGAGCCGTTCTGATCATGCCCACGTGTGGGTTTCCTGTGGGGGAAGGACAGAACCGAACTCGAATATCACTCATCTGGCTTGCTCCACTCGATTCACTAAACTCCCAATTCCTTCAATGGAAACTTCAACTTCGTCTCCCGGCAAAATCGGGCCCACCCCGGCAGGCGTTCCCGTAAGGATTACGTCTCCAGGCAATAACGTCATTTGGTGACTCACAAAACTCACTATGTCCACGACAGAAAAAATCAAATCTTTGGTGCTGCCCGACTGGCGCAATTGATCTGCGACATAGGCTGTCACTCCGAGATCGCTTACGTCAATATCTGTCTGGATCCATGGACCCAATGGACAGAAAGTATCGAAGCCTTTCCCTCGAGCCCATTGACCATCAGCTTTTTGTAGATCTCTTGCCGTGACATCATTTGCACACGTGTACCCCAGGATTACGTCAGCGACACGCTCACGGGGAACGTCTTTACAGAACCGACCGATTACAACCGCCAACTCGGCTTCGTGGTGCACCATCGTGGATTGGCTGGGCAGTGCAATAGCATCATTTGGGCCAATTACCGATGTACTTGGTTTAAGAAAAATTAGCGGTTCAGATGGATGCTCGCTATTCATTTCAGCTGCATGGTCCGCGTAATTTGTCCCAATTCCAATGACCTTGCTTGGCAAAATGGGAGCGAGAAATTTGACGTCTGCTGCGGCTATAACCCGCCCATCTGGATCGAGTTCACCAAAAGGGTGCCCCTTGAGAATGGCGATAATTGAGTTGTCGGTGAGCTCACCCTGTTCATCAAGATTGTCTAGAACACCAAAACTAACTTCTTCGCCGTGAGCGAATCGACAAATGCGCATCTGATCACACTACTCGCTTGCACGAGCCCGAAGTCATTGACGGCCACGCACGAGCCCGAAATGAACCGCGTCATCCAATGCTTTCCATGAAGCTGCGATGACATTCTCGTGGACACCAATAGTTGTCCACGCACGTTCGCCGTCTGTTGTTTCAAGAAGAACACGTGTCACTGCGCCAGTTCCTTTGATTCCTTCAAGGATTCGCACTTTGTAATCGGTGAGTTCAAGTTTTCCTAGACTTGGGAAAAGCTGGAAGATCGCATTTCGTAGGGCATTGTCCAGAGCGTTTACGGGACCGTTTCCTTCGCCCGTGGAAACAAGCCTTTCACCGTTTGCATGTACTTTGACGGTTGCTTCGCTGACCACCTTGCCATCTTCACGCTGCTCCACGATTGTTCGCCATGATTCAACAGCAAATTTTCGCTCTGTACCTTGTGCTTCCCGAACGAGCAATTCAAATGAAGCGTCGGCCGCTTCAAATGACCAACCTTGCGCTTCAAGTGATTTGACCTGCTCCACTACCTCTGAAACAAGGTGCGGATTCCCGCTGAGATCCAGCCCTAGTTCTTTACCCTTGAGTTCGACGGAAGCGCGACCAGCCATCTCCGTTACGAGAACGCGTTGAATATTTCCCACAGTGATCGGGTCAATGTGGTTGTAGAGTTCTGCATTTACCTTCAACGCACTTGCGTGTAACCCTGCCTTGTGCGCAAATGACGAAACACCGGCGTACGCCTGATGCGTGTCTGGAGAAATGTTGGCTATCTCTGCGATTGCATGCGATACCCGATAGGTGTCCGCCAGACATTCCGCAGGGATACAGTCAATACCCATTTTTAGTTGAAGGTTGGCAACCACCGGAAACAGATCTGCATTTCCTGTTCGTTCACCGTAGCCGTTGGCCGTGCACTGAACGTGGGTCGCACCTGCCTCAACCGCCGCCAGGGTGTTTGCAACTGCGCACGCAGTGTCATCTTGGCAATGAATACCGATTCGGGCCCGTGTCAGGTCTCCAACCTCACTGACAATTTTATTAATTCCATGGGGCAGCATGCCGCCGTTGGTATCGCACAGAACCACAACAGAAGCCCCGGCCTCATGGGCTGCGTTTGCCACCGAAATTGCGTAAACGGGATCGACTTTATAACCGTCGAAGAAATGCTCAAGGTCCACGAAGACTCGTCGCCCTTGGCCGACAAGGTAGCCAACCGTGTCTGAAACCATGGCTAGGTTTTCAATACCAGTCGTTTTGAGAGCTTGCTCGACGTGCCGAATATCCGATTTAGCCACCAGGGTAATGACCGGAGCTTCACTGGCAAGGAGTGCTGTGACCTGTGGGTCCTCCTCGACCGAAGTTCCCGCTTTGCGCGTTGCACCGAATGCCACAAGTTGAGCGTTTCGAAAAGGGATCGAGCGTGCTTTTTCAAAAAACTCGGTGTCCTTCGGCATCGCACCAGGCCACCCGCCTTCAATGAAGTCAACGCCGTAGTCGTCAAGCAGTTTGGCAACGGCGAGTTTGTCATTCACCGAATATGAGATTCCTTCTCGCTGTGCACCGTCTCTCAATGTGGTGTCATAGACATGGAAGTCGTCGCCTTTAGTCATGATTTTTCCTTTTCCGAATGACTAGATTAGCCAACAAGGGCATGCATCCAATTGTGTCGATCAGGAACCGAACCAGACTGAATGTCAAGTAGGGCGTCACGCAGGGCTAATGTCACGGATCCGGTTTTTCCTCCCGAAACCTCGAATGAGCCAGCAAGCCTGCTCTTAACAGTTCCCACAGGCGTGATAACCGCTGCAGTTCCGCATGCGAATACTTCGCTGATCTCACCGCTCTCGCACCCGGATTTAAGTTCATCGACCGTGATTTCTCCTTCGGTAACGCCAATCCCTAAGTCAGCCGCCACGGTGAGAAGTGAATCACGGGTAATTCCTGGAAGGAGTGATCCGCTCAATCTTGGCGTCATTATTCGAGCTGAGTCTCCGGCTCCATAGACGAAGTAGAGATTCATTCCACCCATCTCTTCAATTCTTTGTCGGTCTACAGCGTCGAGCCACACGACTTGGTCACAACCGTGCGCGGTCGCTTCTGCCTGTGCAAGCAGTGAAGCGGCATAGTTGCCAGCACATTTGGCTTCGCCCGTGCCACCCGGAGCAGCCCGAACATAGTCGTCAGATATCCATACCGACACTGGGTTTACTCCCCCAGAGAAGTAAGCACCCGCCGGCGAGGCAATCAAAATATATTTATATGCGTTCGCAGGTCGCACTCCCAGACCAATTTCCGTTGAAATCAAAAATGGTCGCAAGTACAGTGAGCGTTCCCGGCCGCTTGGAACCCAGTACTGATCTCTTTCAACTAGTTTCTCGATACTAGCTACGAATAATTCTTCGGGAACCTCTGCCATGGCTAGACGCCTGGCGGATCGTTCGAAACGTCGAGCATTTTCAAAAGGCCTGAAAGTCTTGATGGTGCCATTTTCGTGCAGGTACGCCTTCAGTCCTTCAAATATGGCTTGACCGTAATGCATGAAGTTCGTTGCCGGATCGAGAACAAGCGGACCATAGGGAAGGAGTTGTGCATCGTGCCAACCGTTTTCGGCGTCCCAATCAGCCGTCACCATGGAATCTGTGAAGAACTTTCCAAAACCAGGGTTAGCAAGAATTTCTTCACGCCTGACATCAGTTTGACGTGTCGCTCCGCTTGTCTTGTCTTCGATTTGCCACAGCTGCGACATGCTAATTGCCTTCCGCTGCACGTACGCAGGCATCTGCTAACGCGGAACCGATCTCTGAAGTTGATCTCACTGCATTGCCCCGAGCCGCAAGATCCTCTTCAACAGCCTGCTCGATCCAAAGTGCTGCCTGACTCTCTCCGACATGGTCCAGGAGCATGGCCAGCGACATAATCGTGGCCGTTGGATCGGCTTTACCTTGGCCGGCAATATCCGGTGCTGATCCATGGACCGGCTCGAACATGCTTGGATTTTTGCGACTTGGATCAATATTTCCACTGGCTGCCAACCCAATTCCACCACCAATCGCTGCACCGATGTCGGTGAGAATGTCACCGAATAAATTGTCAGTGACAATCACATCGAAGCGTTCGGGGTTGGTGAGGAAGAACATTGAGGCAGCATCCACGTGCAGGTAGTCAGTTGTAATGTTCGGATACTCTGCCGCCACGCGATCAAATGTTCTCTGCCAGAGACTTCCGGCAAAAACCAACACATTTGTTTTGTGCACCAGAGTGAGTTTTTTCCGTTCACGCCTTGATGCCCGCTCAAAAGCGTCTCGAACAATGCGTTCGACGCCAAAAGCCGTGTTCAAACTCACTTCTGTAGCCACTTCAGCCGGGGTGTTCTCGCGCAGGGTACCTCCCGCGCCGACATATGGTCCCTCTGTTCCCTCTCGGCACACGATAAAGTCAATATCTGCTGGACCCTTTCCTGCCAAGGGGCCCGAAACACCGTCAAAGAGTTTTACAGGTCGCAGATTGACGTGGTGATCCATGATGAAACGCAAAGGCAATAGGACCCCTCGCTCAAGGACCCCGGGGGCAACGCTGGGATCACCAATTGCCCCCAAAAGGATTGCATCGCTTGTCCGCAATTCTTCAATAACGTATTCCGGGAGAAGCTCACCCGTGTCTTGATACCGGCGAGCGCCTAAGTCGTACTCCTTAGTGACAAAGGAGAATCCTGCAATTGGCGCCAATACCTCGAGAACCTTCATAGCCTCCGCCACAACTTCCGTGCCGATTCCGTCTCCCGGGATAAGTGCAATTGAGTAGTTGGCGACCATGCGTGAACTTTAGTGGGTGCACTCAGAGTTCCACTTTGGTGCTACGCTTTTGTTATTATGAGCGAGAGCCTCCGCATGTTTTCCGCGCTACCACCGGCCATGCTTCTGCTTAGTTGCCGCGTCGAGGCACAGTAAGCTCAACCTCGTCGCGGGCCGCTTCACCCCCCCCTTAATCCGAACCTCGAATATCGAACATCGAACTTCGAACACCGAACATTGAAGATTGAACATCTAACGGCGGAGAAACCCATGACTTACTCAGACACATACGAGAAACGAAATAGCCAAAAAACCTCTGGCATGCCATTTGAGCGCTACCAGCCTTTCACGCCGATAGACCTTCCCGATCGGTCTTGGCCATCCAAATCCATGGACCACGCACCTCGGTGGTGCGCGGTGGACCTCCGTGATGGCAATCAGGCCTTAATCGACCCAATGACCCCAGCCCGCAAAATGGCAATGTTCGAACTACTTGTATCCATGGGGTTCAAAGAAATCGAAGTTGGCTTCCCTTCAGCCTCTCAGACCGACTTCGATTTCGTCAGACAAATAATTGAAGAGGACAAGATCCCGCACGACGTTGTCATCCAAGTTCTCACCCAATCTCGAGAGCATCTCATTGAGCGAACATTCGAGTCCCTCATCGGCGCAAAGCAAGCGATTGTGCATTTGTACAACTCGACGTCAACCTTACAACGACGTGTGGTCTTTGGACTGGACCAAGCTGGCATCACGGATATTGCTGTGCAAGGCGCAGAACTGTGCAAGAAATACGCCGAGGAGATCACTCCGAATACAGATATTTTCTTCGAGTATTCACCGGAGTCCTATACGGGCACCGAACTTGAGTTTGCCCTTAGCGTATGTAACGCGGTCACGGAGGTGTGGCAACCAACACCAGACCACAAAGTGATTGTGAATCTTCCGGCGACTGTCGAAATGGCAACGCCTAATGTTTACGCTGATTCTATTGAGTGGATGAATCGCCATCTTGAGCGCAGAGATTCAATAGTCCTATCACTGCATCCGCATAATGACCGAGGCACCGGAGTTGCCGCGGCAGAACTGGGTTACCTCGCTGGAGCCGACCGAATCGAGGGCTGCTTATTCGGTAATGGTGAACGCACGGGGAACGTATGTTTGGTCACGCTCGGCATGAACCTATTTAGCCAAGGTATCGACCCACAAATTAATTTCTCAAACATTGACGAAATTAAGCGAACCGTCGAATACTGCAATCAAATCCCAGTCCACGAGCGACACCCTTACGGCGGAGACCTTGTTTTCACCGCATTTTCAGGTTCACACCAAGACGCAATAAACAAAGGGCTAAATGCCATGAAGTCCGACGCCTTGGCCGAAGGCGTCGATGTTGATTCCTTCCGTTGGCAAGTTCCGTATCTACCAATAGACCCACAGGACTTAGGTCGAACCTATGAGGCCGTAATCCGCGTGAATTCGCAGTCGGGCAAAGGTGGCGTGGCGTACATCATGCGCACAGAACACCGTCTTGATCTTCCGCGTAGGCTTCAAATCGAATTCTCACAAGTGATTCAAAAAGTAACTGACTCACAGGGTGGCGAAATCGCACCCAGCGCCATGTGGGGTGCTTTTTCCTCCGAATACTTGCCAGACCCTGGAGCATCATGGGGAAGGTTTTCCCTACGCTCGGTTAAACAAGAATCCGACGTTGACGGGCGCACCAACATTGAGGCGAACCTGACCGATCGTGGTAACGAAGTGACATTGACCGGCTCCGGCAATGGGCCCATTGCAGCATTCTGCACCGCATTAGGCGATTACGGCGTTGACGTCCGAGTCCTTGACTACACCGAACATGCGCTCAGTGCAGGTGGTGATGCAACAGCCGCTTCCTACCTGGAATGCGCTGTTGACGGGAAAGTACTTTGGGGTGTGGGGATCGATCCTTCAACGACAACTTCGTCCCTTAAGGGAATTATTAGTGCTGTGAACAGGGCGAATCAGGGCTAGAGCGCGACCGCTTTTCCTGTATGAGCTCCGATATCGTCAGTGATCTGATCAATGAGTTCATGAGCAAGAGGTGAATCAACGATTAACACCATGAGGGCATGTCCGTCGTTGTCTCGACTCACCTGCATACCTGCGATATTGATCTGAGCATTCCCCAGCAGATTTCCCACCTGGCCAACCACCCCGGGTCGATCGTGGTAGCGGAAGAACACCATATGCGAACTCATAGGGACGTCAATATCAAATCCGTTGAGTTCGACAACCTTTGCTTGATGCCGAGCGCCAGCCACCGTCCCCGACACGCAGACCGTCACACCGTCTGTCTGGGTAATTGCGACTGTGAGGAGGTTCTTGTGATCTTCGCTCAGCATGTCAGTCGTCAGTGAGATGTCGACACCGCGCTGTTCCGCGAGCACTGGCGCGTTCACGAAAGAAACAGGATCATGGACCAAGTTTTGAAAGACACCCTTAGTGGCGCTTAGTTCAAGGACGCGTACGTCGTGTTCAACGACAGCACCTCGAACTTCCACCGCTACTCGGACAATCGCCGATTCCGACAAGGCGCACGCAATCGCGCCTAATTTTTCGGCTAAGGGAATAAGTGGTTTGATGTCTTCGTGCATATTCCCACCCTGCACGTTAACTGCATCGGGCACCAACTCGCCGGCCAGCGCCAGCCGTACAGATCGCGCGACGGAGATCCCCGCTTTTTCCTGTGCTTCATCGGTTGAAGCACCTAGATGTGGGGTCGCCACCACCGACTCAAGTGAAAATAGAGGCGAATCGGTGCACGGTTCCACGGAATACACGTCAATGCCTGCTCCAGCAACTCGACCGTCAACGATCGCTTGATAGAGGGCGGTTTCGTCAACGATTCCGCCACGGGCAGCGTTGACAATATGAACCGTGGGTTTAGTCTTGTGCAGTTCTGCCTCACCGATCAAACCGATTGTTTCAGGCGTTTTGGGTAGGTGAACCGTAATGAAATCACTCTCGGCCAGGAGTTCGTCAAGGGTGACCATCCGCACACCAAGTTGGGCCGCGCGTGCCGGCTGAACGTAGGGATCGTAGGCGATCAAACGAACGCCAAAAGCGCTAAGTCGCTGGGCCACGAGCACACCAATGCGCCCCAGCCCCACAACACCAACTACTTTGTCGGCGACTTCAACTCCCGTGTACTTGCTGCGCTTCCACTCGCCTTTGTGGAGCGCTGCATTGGCAGGGGCAATATTGCGGGCACTTGCTAGAAGTAAACCAACGGCCAACTCAGCGGCACTGACTATGTTTGACGTTGGTGCATTGACAACCATGACTCCGGCCAAGGTCGCGGCCTTCACATCCACATTGTCCAAACCAACTCCCGCCCGGGCCACTACCTTGAGTTTCTTAGCGGCAGACAAGGCTTCAGCATCCACGAGCGTGGCCGAACGCACCAAGAGCGCCTCGACATCTGAGATTGCTGACAGCAATTCCGCGCGGTTGGCGCCGTCGCAATGAACAATCTCAAAATCGGGGCCAAGGGCCTCAACTGTTGCTGGTGAAAGTTCTTCGGCAATGAGTACGCGGGCTTTAGTCACGACACCATCTTAATCATTAAGTATTGACGCTGCCTTGGCGCCGATGCACTTGACATCTCTACCTCTGTGCAGAGCCTTCCACGTAGTCCTTGTCATCGCCTGAAACCCAAGCCATCATGGAACGAAGCTTGCGTCCGACCGCTTCGATTGGATGCTTTTCACCCTTGGCGCGAAGTTCAAGGAACTCTGGGCTGCCATTGTTGTAATCGTTAACAAAACGATCGGCGAAATTGCCATTCTGGATATCCGCGAGCACAGCCTGCATATTGGCTTTGACACTTGGGTCAATTATTCGTGGGCCTGAGACGTAGTCTCCGAATTCCGCTGTATCCGAGACGCTCCAACGTTGCTTAGCGATCCCACCTTCGTACATGAGGTCAACGATCAATTTGAGTTCATGCAGGCACTCAAAATATGCAACCTCTGGCTGGTAACCGGCCTCGATCAGAGTTTCAAAGCCGTACATGACGAGTTGCGAAGCCCCACCGCACAGTACGGCCTGTTCGCCGAAAAGGTCTGTTTCAGTTTCTTCGGTGAAGGTGGTCTTAATCCCACCTGCCTTAAGACCGCCGATTGCCGCTGCGTAGCTCAAGGCCACGGGCCATGCGGCACCGCTCGCATCTTGCTCAACCGCAACCAGAACAGGGACTCCACGACCAGCCGAGTACTCACGTCGAACCAAATGTCCTGGACCCTTCGGGGCAACCATTGCGACGTCGACGAAAGCGGGTGGCTTGATGTAGCCGAATCGAATGTTGAATCCATGAGCAAAAAAGAGTGCATCCCCTTCTTTGAGGTTTGGCTCAATCGAATCTTCATAGAGTTTCTTTTGAACAGGATCAGGAACCAGAATCATGATTAAGTCAGCTTCAGATGCCGCCGTTGCTGGATCAACAACGCGAAGGCCATCTGCTTCGGCCTTAGCCCGACTCTTTGAGCCTTCTGCAAGTCCCACTCGTACATCAACCCCGGAATCCTTCAGTGAAAGCGCGTGAGCGTGGCCTTGACTTCCAAAACCGATCACGGCAACTTTGCGACCCCGGATTACATCAAGATCAGCATCAACTTCATAGAACATTTCGGCCACGGTGGCTCTCCTTCATTTTGATTTCCGGTGTGTTGTGGTAGAACTTTTGTGCGTATTAACTATGTCGATTTGTCTGCAGGTCGTGCATTTCGATCGCTTATTGATCGAGAACCGCGACCCATGGCGACCATTCCTGATTGGACAAGCTCTCTGATCCCATAAGGTTCGAGCACCTTAAGAAGCGCCTGTAACTTATCGTGCGCACCTGTGGCCTCAATAGTGACCGCGTCCTGGGCTACGTCAACGACTTTCGCACGGAAGAGTTGAACAGTCTCCAGAATATGGCTACGCGATTCAGGATCAGCTTTTACCTTAACCAAAAGTATTTCGCGTTGAACCGAAGCATCGGCTTCCAGCTCAACGATTTTAAGTACGTTAATCAGTTTATTGAGTTGCTTTGTCACCTGTTCGAGCGGCGAACCCTCAACATTGACAACAATCGTCATCCGGGAAACTTCAGGTGATTCGGTTGGCCCAACTGCCAGTGACTCGATATTAAAGCCCCTGCGAGAAAACAAACTGGCCACACGCGCTAACACGCCCGGTTGGTCTTGAACAAGCACGGAAAGTGTGTGTCTTTTCATCAGTCGTCACTCCCCCATTCGGGCGCAATGGATCTGGCATAGAGGATTTCGTCGTTGCCAGTGCCCGCAGCAACCATGGGCCACACCATTGCATCTCTGTGGACAACAAAGTCAATAACCACCGGAGCATCATTCAGGCTTAGGGCCTTTTCGATTGTTGAGTCCACAGTGTCTGCGCTATCGCACTGCAATCCGTAGGCGCCGTAGGCCTCCGCCAATTTCACGAAATCGGGGAAACGGTGAGACTGCAGGTCAGTATTCGAATACCGCTCGTTGTAAAACAGGGTTTGCCACTGGCGCACCATGCCCAGACTTGAATTATTAATCAACGCAACCTTAATCGGGATGTCGTTAATCGTGCACGTGGCGAGTTCCTGATTTGTCATTTGGAAGCAGCCATCGCCGTCAATTGCCCACACCGTCTTGTCTGGGCAACCAACTTTCGCACCCATCGCCGCGGGCACGGAGTAACCCATAGTGCCTGCACCTCCCGAATTAAGCCAAGTTCCTGGAAATTCGTAACCAATGAATTGGGCGGCCCACATTTGGTGTTGACCCACACCTGCCGAGTAAATCGATTCAGGACCAGAGATTTTTCCGAGCCTTTCAATGACGTATTGCGGCGACAACGTTCCATCGGTGGGAAGGTCGTAGCCCAAGGGGTAGGTTTCGCGCAGCCGGTTGAGTTGCAGCCACCATTCGGCATAGTCGCCGACATTTCCTAATTCGATCTCAGCGTTAATGGCCGCGATGAGTTCAGGGATGACTTCGGCCACGTCGCCCACGATGGGAATGTCGGCTTCGCGATTCTTGCCTATCTCTGCCGGGTCAATATCCGCGTGAATCACGGACGCATTGGGTGCGAATGAGGACAACTTTCCTGTGACTCGGTCGTCAAAGCGCGCACCCAGGGTGATAAGCAGGTCTGCTTTTTGCAATGCACCAACGGCGGCAACGGTTCCATGCATGCCGGGCATCCCGAGGTGTTGGGTATGTGAGTCGGGGAATGCTCCACGTGCCATGAGGGTCGTGACCACTGGAATTCCAGTTAACTCGGCGAGCATACGAAGCGATGCTGAAGCATTGGCCCGAATCACTCCTCCACCCACATATAGAACCGGCTGTCGACTTGACAGAATTAGTTTGGCTGCCTCCCGAATCTGCTTCGAGTGAGGTCTGGTCCTTGGGTTGTAGCCGGGCAGATCAAGTACTTCCGGCCAATTGAAAGTGGTCTGAGCTTGGAGAGCATCTTTCGCAATATCAACGAGAACCGGACCAGGTCGACCAGTTGCCGCCAAGTGAAAAGCTTGAGCGATTGCTCCCGGAATGTCCGCTGCATCGGTGATAAGAAAACTGTGCTTGGTGATTGGCATAGTGATTCCACGAATATCGGCCTCTTGGAAGGCGTCTGTGCCGATAGATGCGCTGGGAACCTGTCCTGTGATCGCAACCATGGGAACCGAGTCCATATAGGCATCAGCGATTGGGGTGACCAGGTTGGTCGCACCCGGACCGCTTGTGGCCATGCACACGCCAACACGGCCAGTTGCACTTGCATAACCCTCGGCGGCATGGCCCGCGCCTTGCTCGTGTCGCACTAAAATGTGTCGAATTTTGGTGGAATCCATCATGGGGTCGTAGGCGGGCAAAATTGCGCCGCCGGGAATCCCGAACACGACATCGACATCTGCCGCCTCTAGGGAAGCAATCAGGCTCTGCGCCCCGGTCATGGTGGCCAAGGTGGTTTCTGCTCTGGAGCTCAGATCAGGTGAACTACTCACGGTATCCGCTTCTCCTCTCTGCTGGTGTGCATCCGGTTCGGTTGTGCTAAGAATCGTAAAGAAAAACCCCCCGACCCCTAAGGGCTGCGGAGGGCGGCGCACGAAGCTTGGCTGTTGCTTAGCCCGTGCGCTTAATAACTACGAGTGGCGTGTGTGACACAGGAGAACCATAACGTGTGCCCGCCCACTTGTCACCAGTGACCTTGGCCACACCTCCAAGGAAGCCAGGAGTTCCCTTTAGTCCAGAACTGCACCCTTGGACGCCGAACCAACTAATTTGGCGTACTTCGAGAGAACGCCACGCGTGTACCTGTTCGGCAGGGCGACAAATTCAGCGCGCCGGCGTTCCAGTTCCTCTGCGTCTACATGCAAATCCAGCATCCGAGTAACGAGGTTAATTGAGATTCGATCCCCCTCAACGATGAGTGCGATTGGACCACCGTCAACTGTCTCTGGTGTGACGTGCCCAACGCACAATCCTGTGGTTCCCCCCGAGAATCGCCCGTCTGTGATCAAAAGCACCTCCTTGCCAAGTCCTGCACCCTTGATTGCACCCGTGATCATGAGCATTTCCCGCATGCCCGGGCCGCCTTTGGGTCCTTCGTAGCGAATAACCACGACATCTCCGGCCTTGATATTGCCCTCTTCTAGGGCTTCCATGGCACTTTGTTCTCGATCGAAGACGCGCGCCTTGCCTTCAAATGTTGTGACCGGAACGCCCGCCATTTTCACAACGGCACCTTCGGGCGCTAGTGATCCGCCAAGGATTGTTATGCCGCCACTTGTTGCGATTGCATTCTGGGACGCGTACAAAATATCACCGTCTGGGTCGGGTGGATTGATGTCACGGAGATTCTCTGCCATGGTTTTACCTGTCACGGTGAGACAGTCACCATGGATCAGCCCCGCGTCAAGAAGCGCCCTGAGAATCACCGGAACACCTCCGACCCGATCAACATCACTCATGACATATCGACCGAAAGGTTTGACGTCAGCGAGAAGTGGGACTTTGGAACCGATTCGGTGAAAGTCATGCAACTCTAGTTCGACATTGGCCTCATGTGCGATCGCCAATAGATGCAAGACCGCGTTCGTGGAACCTCCAAAGGCCATGAGTATCGCGATAGCGTTCTCAAGTGACTGACGAGTAATGATGTCCCGCGTGGTGATTCCCTGACGAATCAGTTCGACAACAGCTTCACCCGATCGCCGGGCAAAACCATCTCGCCGCCGATCCACGGCAGGTGGAGCAGCTGAGCCGGGAAGTGACATTCCCATAGCTTCTGCGGCACTAGCCATGGTGTTCGCCGTATACATGCCGCCGCAGGCGCCTTCACCCGGGCAAATCGCTTTTTCAATTCGGTCAACGTCCTCACGTGACATGAGCCCACGTGAGCAAGCGCCAACAGCCTCAAAAGCATCGATGATCGTTACGTCTTTTTCCGTTCCATCTTCCAGTTTTACAAAACCCGGAAGAATAGATCCTGCGTAGACAAACACCGAAGCAACATCAATGCGGGCAGACGCCATAAGCATTCCTGGGAGTGATTTGTCACAACCCGCAAACGTCACCATGCCGTCAAGCCGCTCAGCCTGCATCACCGCTTCCACTGAATCAGCGATTATTTCTCGGCTCACCAGGGAAAAATGCATGCCTTCGTGGCCCATCGAGATTCCATCAGAGACGGAAATTGTTCCGAATTGCATGGGAAATCCACCACCGGCATGCACGCCTTCCTTCGCTGACTTTGCAAGCCGATCAAGTGAGAGGTTGCACGGTGTAATTTCATTCCAACTCGAGGCAATGCCGATTTGGGGTTTAGTAAAATCTGCGTCGCCCATTCCCACTGCGCGCAACATGCCGCGAGCTGGTGCGCGTTCGAGTCCGTCTGTAACTTCCGAGCTTCGTGGTTTCATATTTGTCATTGTGGGACCTATTCCTTTACTCCAAGTAGCTCAAATAACAACGCCCTTACTTTCGCCGCATCTGCTTGGCCCTGTGTTGCTTTCATTACAGACCCAACAATTGCCCCCGCTGCTGCAATCTTCCCACCCTTGATTTTCTCCGCCACATCCGGCGAATCACTCAACGCGGTATTTATTGCCGCGATCAAAGAAGCGTCATCATTCACTACTACGAGACCACGGCTCGAAACTACTTCCGAGACGCTGCCTTCTCCAGCGAGTAAGCCTTCAAACACTGACCGTGCCATCTTATCTGTGAGATCACCCTGTGAAATTAAACCTTCAATCTCGGCGATGTCCAAAGGAGTCACTGAGAGATCTTCCAACTCGCACCCTTGTTCATTGGCCACGCGCATCAATTCGCCGGTCCACCATTTGCGGGCCGCAGTGGGCTGGACACCGGCATCGATAGAAGCGGTGATCAATTCAAGTGCTCCTGCGTTCACGAGGCTTTGCATGTCAAATTCCGTGATTCCCCATTCACTTCGCAAGCGGGCACGGCGAACAGATGGAACTTCAGGCAAGGTACCTCGTAGTTCCTGGATCCACGTTTGGCTTGGCGCTATCGGAACTAAGTCAGGCTCTGGAAAATAGCGATAATCTTCGGCCTGTTCTTTAGATCGACCAGAAGTCGTGTCACCCGTTTCTTCATTGAAGTGACGCGTCTCTTGAATAATTCGCTCGCCGGCTCGGAGTTGATTGGCTTGGCGTAACATTTCAGTGCGAACTGAGCGTTCAACCGATCTCAGTGAGTTTACGTTCTTGGTTTCTGTGCGAGTGCCCCATTCTTCACCTGGCCGGCTAAGGGACACATTGACATCACACCGGAGTGAACCCTCTTCCATGCGGACGTCGGAGACGCCAAGCGCTCTCATCAGGTCACGCAGCTCAGCCACATAGGCTTTGGCCACTTCCGGCGCTAGCTCGCCAGTGTTCAGTATTGGTTTCGTCACAACTTCAATCAGCGGAATTCCTGCCCGGTTGTAGTCAACGAGCGAATGGGTCGCACCATGAATTCGACCGGCCCCGCCCGCATGCAGTAACTTCCCTGTGTCTTCTTCCATGTGAACCCGCTCGATCTCAACACGGAAAACTTGTGGGCCGTCTTGAGTGGCAACTGTTACATCAAGGAATCCATCAGTGCACAAGGGTTCGTCGTACTGGGATATTTGGTAGTTCTTAGGCATGTCTGGATAAAAATAGTTCTTACGTGCAAACCGACACCACGGTGAGATCGAACAGTTCAGTGCTAGTCCCATGCGGATCGTTGACTCGATCGCTACTCGGTTCACAACCGGCATACTGCCCGGCATCCCGAGGCAGACCGGACACACATGCGTGTTGGGATCTCCACCGAATTGTGCCGAGCACGCGCAAAACATTTTCGAATTAGTGCCTAGCTCAATGTGGGTTTCCAGCCCGATTATGGGATCAAATTCAGCAATTACGGCGTCATATTCCGTTGTCAATGTGGTCATAATGATGGTGCCTCCGAAATCAACAGTCCGCCCCAGCGATCAACGAGCGCACTTTCAAGTGCCGATCCAACTTGGTACAGCAGAGCGTCTGCCATAGCGGGAGCAATAATTTGCAGTCCAACTGGAAGTCCGTCTTCAGACGCAAGCCCAATAGGTAGCGACATCGCGCAATTCCCCGCCAAGTTCACCGGGATGGTCGCGATATCGTTGAGATACATAGCAAGTGGGTCGTCCAATTTTTCACCTATTTTGAATGCTGTCGTTGGAGCCGTAGGTGAAACCAAAACATCGACTTGTAAGAAGGCCGCTTCAAAATCACGAGTAATCAATGTTCGAATTCGCTGCGCCTGGCCATAATATGCGTCGTAGTAGCCACTCGAAAGCGCGTAGGTGCCCAACATGATGCGTCGCTTTACTTCCGCTCCAAAACCTTTTTCACGGGTGGCACTCATGACTTGCTCGACACTACGATTTTTTCCGTCATCTTCACGGATACCAAATCGCATTCCGTCAAATTTCGCTAGGTTGCTTGAAGCTTCCGAGGGAAGGATGAGGTAGTACGCCCCAAGGGCATATTGAAAATTGGGACATGACACTTCAACTATCTCGGCACCTAGTTCCGTTAGCGTTTCGAGCGACTGATTGAAACGTTCAAGTACCCCTGCTTGGAAACCTTCTCCTTGCAGTTCTTTAATGACCCCGATTTTCATACCTCGGACGTCCGCTTTGAGAGCAGCCGCAACGAAATCAGGCACAGGGGCATTGATAGAAGTGGAGTCACGGGGGTCGTGACCGGCAATAACACTATGAAGCAATGCTGTGTCCATGACGTCGCGGGCACATGGACCTGCTTGGTCCAGGGAAGAGGCCAAGGCCACGATTCCATACCTTGAGACCCCACCGTAAGTCGGTTTCACGCCAACTGTCCCCGTGACCGCTGCGGGTTGTCTAATCGAACCGCCCGTGTCGGTCCCAATTGCAAGGGGTGATTCAAAACTGGCAACCGCTGCGGCCGATCCTCCACCGGATCCGCCGGGAATGCGTTGCAAATCCCAAGGATTATGGGTGGGACCGTAGCCACTGTGTTCGGTTGAGGAACCCATAGCAAATTCATCCATGTTGGTCTTACCCAATGAGACGACTCCAGCAGCATGAAGTTTTTCAACGATTGTTGCGTTGTACGGAGGTCTCCAACCTTCTAGGATTCGCGATCCACATGTGGTGGGAAGGCCCTTGGTCGCGAGCAGGTCTTTGAGAGCGATCGGTACGCCCGCAAGCGGGGAAGACAATTCACCTCTTCCGATTTGCTGATCGACCTCTCGGGCGCGCGCAATAGATTCCTGCGGGTCAACGTAGAGAAATGCGTGGACGCGCTCGTCCACCTGGGAAATACGGTCGAGGTGCGCTTGTGTAACTTCTTCGCTGGATACTTCTTTGCGAGCAATGGCAGTGGCCAAGGTCGCAGCGCTTTGCCGTGTTAAATCATTCATGACGGCTCTCCAAGGATTCTGGGTACCCGAAATCGATCGTCTTCAAAGGCTGGCGCTCCCGGAACAAAATCGGCTAACTCCAGTCCGGGTAAGGCGAGATCGTCCCGGTATACATTTTCCATTGGAATTGGGTGGGAGGTCGGTGGGATTTCCTGCGTTGCAACTGCACTGATTGACGTGATGGCGCTCAAAATCTGTTCCAATTGCGCGGCGTAATGCTCAACCTCTTCTGAAGTGAGTTCTAACCGCGCTAATTTCCCTAGATGCCGAACTTGCTCTGCATTTATTCCATCTTGCGTCATGCGGTCAGTCTAGGGTGTGTGCCGACCCACTAGCCCGGTAGCACACTTTCGTATTTGCCATTGAGCAAGTCGTGAAATCCTTGGACATCGGTTGTCCGGACCCCAAGACTTAATGCCTTGTCAGCCTTAGACCCAGCTTTGTCTCCGACAATCACCAAATTGGTCTTCTTGGACACCGAGCCTGAGATACTCGCGCCCAGAGCCGCTATGGCGTCTTGGGCCCCTTCACGAGTGAATCCGGGGATTGAACCAGTGATAACAATTGTTTGTCCAATGAGTGGGCCTGCGATCGAATCTGACTCACCAACTCGATCAGCAAAACTAACGCCGGCTTCCCGCCAGGCTCTAACAACGTCTCTACGCCATTCGGTGTTGAAAAATTCCACAACACTTTCGGCTATCCGTTCGCCCACACCGTCGACGCTGGATAATTCCTCGATTGTCGCTGACTCAATAGATGTGAGTGAGCCAAATTGTTGAGCAAGTTTCTTTGCCGCTGTTGGGCCCACGTGCCGGATACTCAAGGCCACAAGAAATCTCCATAGCGGCTGATTTTTAGCGATTTCTAACTGGGCAAGCAATGTTTCGCCGGCCTTGTTGATTGTTACTGGAGCGTTTTCCTTGTGTGAATTGACAAAAAAGTCGCACATGAGGAGATCCTTCGAGGTTAAATCAAACAGGCCTGATTCATTGATGAGTACACCGCTGTGCAAAAGTGCTTGTGCAGCCTTTTCGCCAAGCCCCTCAATATCAAGCGCTCCCCGTGAGCCAATGTGGAATAGACGCTCACGCAACTGTGCAGGGCACCCTTGAACATTAGGGCAGCGAATGTCTTTATCGCCCTCGTTTTCCGCACCTAACTCGCTTCCGCACTCAGGACATAATTGCGGCATGACAAAGGGTTTTTCCGCGCCCGTTCGCTCTTCAATTACCGGCCCTAAGATTTCGGGGATTATTTCACCTGCCTTACGCAGATATACAATGTCTCCGATCAAAACGCCTTTGCGTTCCACTTCGAAGGGATTGTGGAGCGTGGCCATGGAAACGGTTGTTCCCGCAACATGAACCGGTTCCATCACGGCAAATGGCGTAACCCTTCCCGTTCTCCCAACACTGACTTGGATGTCAAGCAGCCGCGTTTTGACTACTTCGGGTGGGTACTTGAATGCAATGGCCCAGCGAGGCGCCCGCGACGTAAACCCAAGAGTGATTTGATCCTCGAGATCATTGACTTTGACAACGACTCCGTCAATATCAAATTTCACGTCAGCTCGATGCTCATTGTAATAGTCGATGAACTTGATTACGTTTGCATAAGTTGAATGAACTTGCGCGTGTAACGCGGTTGGAAGTCCCCAACGTGCTAGCTGCTCGTATACGTCACTTTGCCTGCGTAAGTTGCGCAGCGCTGTTGAGTCATGCGCGCCAAGCCCATGGACGGTGAACTCCAATCCTGAAAGTCGCGCGCGTGCGGAGTCGAATTCCCGCTGGACCTTTCCCTCTCTTTTTGTCCCTCGCACTGCGTTGAGTTCCCGCTCACGTTTATCAACTCTTTGCCGCAATGCGCCGGCGGCAGCATTCCTCGGATTGGCGAATAGCGGCTTATCAATTGCGGCTTGATCGGAATTTATAGAGTCGAATACCACAATGGGGTAAAACACTTCTCCACGAACTTCAAGCAAAGAAGGAATGGACTCCCCTGTTAGTCGCTTAGGAATAGCAGGAATAAAACCAGCATTTAGCGTTACATCTTCGCCCGTTGTTCCGTCGCCCCTTGTCGAAAGCGAGTAAAGATCTCCATCGCGGTAAACAGCATCAACGGCGAGTCCGTCAATTTTTAATTCACATAGAAGCTGTGGGTTCCTATCCAGTGTTGAACAAAGTTTGTCGTACCACGCTTCCAGTTCATTGGGACTGAACGCATTATCGAGTGAATACATTGGTTCAAGATGAATGACCGGATCAAAGAGGTCTGATTGATTCCCTCCAACAGACTGAGTTGGAGAATCGCCCGTAACTAATATCGGGAACATTATTTCAAGTTCGACAAGCTCACGGTAAAGAAGGTCATATTCTGAATCTGTTAGAAATTGACTTGTATGCAATGAGTATTGAACGCGCGCCGCGTTGATTTGCTCAACGAGCTCTATCCAGCGTTTGAGAGCGCTGGAAGAAGGGTTCGGACTAGGCGAATTTTCGACCATGGTCATTCCCCCAGTAATCGATCCTCGTCATTGAGCAAATCTACAACTTCTTTGACGGCGCCAATCGCCGCACGCGCCAAGGGCCATGAATTCGCAAGCAACTGTGGGGAAGGAACCACTACGAGAGAACCCGTGACGTAACTCAGAGAAAAACCTAGGCTGGTGATCCTTTGCGCGATATCTAATGCGTGTTCACGTGGAGAACCTGTGAGCGGAACCTGCCAGAACACAAGTTTCCCTGCATCCAATTGTTCCCCGAGCAACTTGTTTGTCTCCGATTGAAAAAAAATCGACGCATCAGCTTTCATTAAGGATTCAGCGAATACTTCCTCAGGGTCAGAAAGAGCGACGCCAAATTTTGCTTGAGAATTCTTTACCACTTGGATGAATGGTTCCCACGCTCGAAAGATTCGTGCACGATCAATATGGACATAGCTATTCAATCCACTTGCTGTTGGGATTTCTCCCGTGCAAGCGGCAGCGGCCATGGGTTCTTCGACAACCAGAGATACGCAGGCTGCAGGGAAAATTCGTTGGACATGGGAGATGTGTTCCCTTACGGCTTCAGCCAAAATATCTCCTACCTCTGCCAGTGCACCCGGATCCCGTATCAGTTTTTCACCCGATGCCGATTCAACAGAAGCGCACCAGGTCACTGGACCGACTACCGAAGCTGTGAAATGTCCCGAATACCCCTGCCCGTGCTCTTCAATCGCGTCGAGGTCCTGGCGCAAATAGGTATCTGCCCGTTGCATGTCGATTCCTGGGGTTCGGGAAATTTGCCAGCCTGTGGGAACAGCGCTGACTGAAAAATCACCACTTATCCTGCTAAGCAATGCCGCAGTCCGACCAACGGGATCAGCACCGGGACCCCGCTTGGGAAGTAAAGGAAGAAACAGTGCATTAGGAAACTCCCCGCACACAACAAGGGCCGCTTCTTGAGCAAATACTCCTGGAAGTACGCCTAGAGCCGAAGCGCGTGACTGCGCCACAACTATCTTTCAAGCAGAACTGGTGGAACTCCCACCCGGTTGGTACTGGCAACAGTCGCGGATCCAAGTACCTTCGTACCCGAATAAATCACGGCCGCCTGTCCTGGAGCCAACCCTCTAATTGGCTCGTGGACGTTGATTAGTAATTCGCCGCTTTCAAGTCGCGCACTGGCGGGAACCGGCTCCGCGTGAGCGCGAACTTGGACACTCACCTCAACTGCATCAGACCCAAGGGGAGCGCCAGCCCAAATAGGGTTGATCGCACGAATGAAATCAACATCGAGCAATTCAGGTGCGCCCACCATCACGGTGCCGCTCTCTCGGTCGATATCCACGACGTAGCGCGGTGCACCGTCTTCAGCCGGTACCGTCAGATTTAACCCGCGACGTTGCCCAATCGTGACAGTGAACGTTCCGCTGTGCTGACCCAAAACTGCTCCAGTTTTTGCGTCGGTGATATTGCCTGGCTGCTCTCCAAGTTTTCGCACCAGGTACCCGGCCGTGTCGCCGTCAGGAATGAAGCAAATGTCGTGGCTATCGGGTTTCTTGGCAGTAATCAACCCGCGTTCTTCGGCTTCGGCTCGAATCTCCACCTTCGTATTTGCTCCGAGCGGGAACAGTGAATGAGCCAGTTGCTCTTGTGTGAGTACACCGAGCACATACGATTGATCTTTGAGCGGATCAATAGCTCGGTGTAGTTCAACGCCTTCAGGTCCATGTTCAATTTTTGCGTAGTGACCGGTTGCCACTGCGTCGAAGCCCAGCGCAAGGGCACGATCTAAAACGGCGCTGAACTTAATTTTTTCATTGCAGCGCAGGCACGGGTTCGGAGTGCGACCCAATTCGTATTCCTCATGGAAGTTGTCCATCACGCTTTCAGCGAAAGCTGTTGAAAAATCCCAAACGTAGAATGGAATACCAAGCTTGTCGGCGACTCGACGTGCATCTCGTGCGTCGTCGAGCGTGCAGCACCCTCGACTCTTTCCGTTCGAATCTGTCCGAGACAGCGCTAGGTGAATCCCCACAACTTCGTGACCCTGATCAATCATGCGTGCCGTGGCAACCGACGAATCCACGCCACCGCTCATGGCCGAGATCACTCGTAAAAGGCTCATACAGATACCGATCCTGCTCGCTGGGCTCGTTCAACCACGACCGGTAACGCTCGAGCCAATTGATCAATGCCCTCCCGTGAACTGTCACGCCCAAGACTAAAGCGAAGGGATGCACGTGCGGTTTTTTCATCAACGCCCATTGAGAGTAAAACATGACTGGGTTCAGGGATTCCTGCCGTGCATGCGGAACCCGTTGAACAGTCGATTCCGGCCGCGTCCAACAGCATGAGAAGCGAGTCCCCTTCGCAACCGGGGAACGAAAAGTGAGTGTTATTTGGCAGCCTGAGTCCTCCTGGCGGTGGCCCGTTGAGAATTGCATCAGGCACGGCTTGGATAACTGCTTCAACCAAGTACTGCTGCAGTTCCCTCAGCCTGATTGCATGCTGGTCCAACTCCGAGATAGAAAATCGCACCGCAGCGGCGAAGGCCGAAATGGATGCCGGGTCTAGCGTGCCCGACCGAACCTCACGCTCTTGCCCACCGCCGTGCAATATCGGAGTCAACTTTGCCGCAGAATCCACAATGAGGGCACCGACCCCGACCGGGCCGCCAATTTTATGGCTACTCAGTGTCACAGCAGCTGCATCTAGTTCCGGTAGGTGGAGGGGTACCTGTCCTAAAGCTTGCACAGCATCTGTGTGAAATGGAACCCCAAAATGTTTGCACACGTTCGCGATCTCATGAACCGGTTGTATCGCCCCAATTTCATTATTTGCCCACATGATCGACACTAGTGCGACCTCGTGCTCACTCAAAGTTTTTTCAACGTCGGCCACAGATACCCTGCCACTTGAATCGGCGTTGACGAGTATCACCGAAGCGTGCTCGTGTGAGCCAAGCCACTGCACAGGGTCAAGTACGGCGTGATGCTCGATTGCACTAGTTGCGATTGCAAGCGGACTTTTACCCAATTGCGAACAGCGTGACCAATACAAGCCCTTGATAGCGAGATTGTCGGCTTCTGTACCACCGCCTGTAAATATGACGGCCGAAGGTCGTATACCCAAGTCCTGCGCGATGGACTCACGGGCAGATTCGACAACACGCCTTGCTGCCCGACCGGAAGTGTGCAGACTCGATGCGTTTCCGACATTCTCACTGACTTCAAGCCATGCTTGGCGAACTTGGGGAAGCATCTGCGTGGTAGCCGCATGATCTAGGTAAACGCGTTGCACAATGCTGAACACTACCCAACGACCCTAGACATGTAATTCCGGTTATTTACGTTGGGTGATTTCTTCAGTCAATTGTGGCACGACGGCAAAGAGGTCACCCACGACGCCGTAGTCAGCAAGTTCAAAAATTGGGGCTTCGGGGTCCTTGTTTACAACAATAACCACTTTGGAGGTCTGCATTCCGGCACGGTGCTGGATTGCACCCGAAATCCCGTTGGCGATATACAACGAAGGAGAAACTGTTTTGCCCGTCTGGCCAACTTGGTACTGATGTGGGTACCAACCAGCATCCGTGGCGGCACGTGAAGCGCCAACCGCAGCATTGAGACTGTCAGCCAATGCCTCGATTACTCCAAATCCTTCAGCGCCACCAACGCCTCGGCCTCCACTCACGACAACATCTGCCTCTGCCAATTCGGGGCGCGCACCCTTTTCCACCACATTCCGGTTGACGATGGAAACAAGCTGTGCGCCGTCAGAGATGTCCGACGAAATATGCTCGATCACAGCGGTTACCGATTCGGGGACGGCTGATACCGAGTTTGGACGGAGCGTGATGATTGGCGTGCCATGATTGACTTTCGAGTGCACGATTGTGCTTCCACCGAAGACATTCTGTGTGACAGTAAGGTCAGGGGCAATGGCAACTGCATCCGTGATGATTCCGCAATTCGACTTGATGGCCGCGCGGGCTCCAATTTCCTTACCGTCTGCACTCGATGCGACGAGAACAGCCGCCGGCTGCATGGTGCCGATCAGGCTAGCGAGAATCTCCGCTCCTGGAGCAACAGGATGATCGCTTACTTCGGCGGAGTCAACTACGAGCACCTTTGTAGCCCCAAAATTTCCCAATGAAGCCAACGTGGAATCGTCACAACCTGAACCGAGCCAGAGGACAACTGGTGTGCCTAGGTCTCTAGCGGCCGTGATCAATTCAAATGTAACTTTGCGAACTTCGGTACCGTGGTGCTCTGCAAGAACGAGTACGTCACTCATGTCAATCTCCTTAAAATTTTTGGGCCAATTTTTTCGATCTTAGATACGTTAAATGAACTTTGAGGTCGTGAGATAGTCAGCGATTGAAGTTCCACCTGCACCCTCGTCGGTGACTACTACACCTGCGGCCTTTGGTGGACGCGCTGCGAAATCTGCAACTTCTGACCAAGCTGCACCGGCGCCCACAGCGGCTGCGTCTAGGTTCAAGTCCGCCACACTCAAGGTCTCGACCGGCTTTTTCTTTGCAGCCATGATTCCCTTGAAAGATGGGTACCGAGGCTCATTGATCTTTTCAACAACGCTTACGACGACTGGAAGTGTTGCGGTTAGCGTGTCGAATCCGTAGTCGGTCACTCGCTCCGCGGTGAGGGTATCGCCTTCCACTTCAACCTTTTGTGCGAAAGTCACTTGTGCTAGGCCCAAGCGTTCTGAAACCATGGCGGGGATAACAGACATGCGAGCATCGGTTGATTCAGAACCAAACACAATGAGATCGAAGTCTCGTCCCTCAAGCGCCTTGGCAAGTACCGCGGAAGTTGCGATCGCGTCCGAGCCGCCTAACCCTGCGTCCACCACGTGAATGCCTGCGTCTGCGCCCATGCTTATTGCCTTTCGGAGAGTTTCCGCAGCACGCTCTGGACCCATGGTGACAATCACGACTTCTCCACTGTTCGCTTCAACGAGTTGTAACGCCAACTCCACCGCGTATTCGTCAAGTTCATTGAGCACTCCGTCGGCACTTTCACGATCAAGGGTTGATGTGTCAGCTTTCAACTTCTTTTCAGCCCAAGTATCGGGTACTTGTTTGACACAGACAGCGATCTTCATAGGTTGTCTCCTTTACCGCGCGGGTAGCGCAGGCTTTCTCATTGGCTCGAAATAACTCCCAGTGCCCCTATGTTACCTGCGAGTAACTAAACCGGCCACTCACGCTGCTTGGCCACTCACGCCCCATAGGGTCTTGCTGTGATTATGTTTCCCGAAAGCCAGGGTCGCGTGGCTTTCGTCTTTCATAGCCACCTGCCGTGGGTTCTTGGGCACGGTGTGTGGCCAGTGGGTGAGGAGTGGCTCTATCAGGCCTACGCCAACTCCTACATTCCCCTGATTCATTCCTTGAACCGACTAGGGGCTAGGGGTTTTCGAAATGTCGCAAGCGTGGGATTCACACCAATACTTTCTGCACAACTTGACCACCCGGACACCCTGAAAGGCCTCGCAGCCTGGCTTCACAATTGGCAACTTAGATCCCTAAATTTACCTCTGGATCACCCCTTGCGGTCGTATGAACTTCGCAAAGCACAGGAAATATTGACTATTTTCGGTGAACACTTTTCCCGAGGGGCTGCCCCACGTATTCGTACGTTGATCGATGACGAGGTAATTGAATTTTTAGGCGGACCGGCTACTCATCCATTCACGCCGGGGCTCGACCCAAAAATTCAAGAAATTTCTTTGAGAGCCGGGCTTGACGACTGCGTGCGCCGCTTTGGAAATTCCCCTTCTGGCATGTGGGTTCCCGAATGCGCCTACCGACCGGGTCAGGAAGAGATCTATGAAAAACTTGGCATAACTCACTTCATGGTTGACGAGCCCGCGGTCACCAGCGTGGGTTGCATTTCTTCCATTCCCTACCAACTTGGCAATTCCAAGGTCAATGTGATCGCGCGTGATGCGCAGATCAGTGACGCACTCTGGTCACATGAACGTGGCTACCCGGGATCAGCCCCCTATCGCGACTTCCACTTCATTCACCATGAACATGGGCTCAAACTCAGCGCTGTTGGCGACAAAGAGAACACCGACAAGCGTATATACGATCCGCAAGCCGCCGGTGTCCAAGTCGAAGTTGATGCCCGCAATTTCATTCGAGAACTCGAATTGGCCCTAAAGGCTAAACGCGATCGGGGTGAAGCACATCCATCGATCGTCATTGGGATCGATACTGAGCTTCTCGGCCATTGGTGGCATGAGGGAATCGCTTGGTTCGAACGCGTAGTCGAGCTGCTGCCAGTTGCCTCGATTGCAACAGCGACATTGGAGCAAGTTACAAGCGAATTTCATTCACGTATTGACCTACCGCCGTCTTCGTGGGGCAGCGGGAAAGACTGGTCGGTGTGGACCGGCGATCAAGTTCGCGACATAGTCGTCCTCAACGGGCAAAGTCAGGACCTTGTACTAGAACAGCTGGGAAGCCGCACTTGTACATCCGCTCAACTCAATCAACTCATGCTCCAGTTATCCAGTGACTGGGCCTTCATGATCACCCGCGATAGCGCCGCCCAATATGCACGCGATCGAATCCTTGGCCACAGGAATCAATTGATATCAGGTGTTGACTCGGATGCGGCATTTCCACTTATTTCGTTCAGTGCGTGACGGGTCCGACGTCGAACGGACTCACCATGAGCTTCGACCTCCATTGATTTGCGGTCTACGGTTAATCGGGATTTGATCATTTTTGCTGGAACACCTGCCGCAACCGACATTGGTTCAATGAGTCCGCGAACGACGGAATTAGCGCCGATCACGCTTCCTTGACCTATCTGAGATCCGCGCAACACGCTCACCTTGGTGCCAAGCCACACATCTGCACCAACCCGTACCGGTGACTTCACAATTCCTTGTGAACGAATGGGAATAAGAGGGTCTGAGAATCGATGATCAAAATCGCACATATAGATCGAGTCCGAAATAATGCACTGCGCACCAATTGAAATATCGAGATACGCGTTTATTGTGTTGTCGCGGCCCATCACAGTTTTCGTTCCAATCAGGATGCTCCCTTCATGTGCGCGAATATGACATGCATCGCCAATATGAACCCAACTTTCGATAATAATTCGTCCATAGCCACGTCTTGCACTGAGTTCAACACCCTTTCCCAGGAAGACGAATCCGGTGCACACAACAGAACGCGGTCCGAAATGATGCAGTTTCAAAAAGCGCCAGTATCGCACCAGGTAATACCAAGTCCAAGCCCGATTTCTGACAATCCACGTGAAATTTGAAAGCTTCCAGGGACTGAATCGCTTCACTTCGTCACCACTTCATAGACACGGTCGGTGGCCGTGGTTACCTGATTCCAGGTGTAGCGAGATTCGATACGACCGGCTAAGCGATCTGCTCGCTCACGGGCTTCCACTGGATTGTCAAATATTGAATTGATCTGGAGTGCGATCGATGCTCCATCGATTGCCTTAATCGGATAACCGAAGTCACTTGAGGGAACTATGTCAGCTAGCCCTCCCACATGCGAAGTGATGAGGGACACTCTGAGTTGCCCAAGCTCAAGCGCCACGATCCCGAAAGGTTCGTAACTCGATGGGATTACAGCTACGTCCCACGACTGCAACGTACGTATTCGATCGACTTCCTGTATGTGCCCGAGGAATGAAACCCTGTGATTCAAGTCCTTGCGCGCTACTTTGTTACGTAGTTCTTCAACCTGACTTCCGATTCCTGCGATTTCCAAACGAATACTTCGATTCTGAATCAATGCCATGGCGTCGATAACGTGGTGAACTCCCTTTTCCCACTCAAGCCGTCCCAAAAAACCAATCACGAATTCATCGGGGTCACCGTCATGACGATCAGTGAGCGTGTTCTTTGCTACAGGGCCCAGTGACTGGATACCGTTGGGAATTACTTCCAGTTTTTTCGGCGCTACTCCGTATCCGTTGCGGATCTCATGTGACATAAATTCACTGCAAACAATTAAGGCGTCCGCCGCCGCTATAGCCTTGCGTTCGCGCGCGTAGACATGACGCGAAAGCTTCGAGGCGAGCCAACCGTTGTGTCTCCCAAACTCTGTTGCATGGATCGTGAGCACACTCGGGACAGAGAGAAAAGTCGAGGCGCCTTCAAGTTGAACCGCGGTCACCCAGTCGTGTGCATGGATCACTTCCGGTGCAATTTCCATATGATCGCAAGCCTGTTGACTCGCCAAAGCAAAACCATGAACCCAATAGTCGAAGTTCGCTTGAGTGAACAGCGCGTCCTCGTAGTAATTCGCCACACGAATCACCCAAACACCGTCGACCAGGCAACTTGAATCGGGATCCCCTGGGACCGCTTGAGTAATCACAGTGACTTGATGGCCTCGGCGGGCCTGCTCTTGAGTAAGAGCCAAAACGTGAGTACCCAGCCCGCCATACATGACAGGTGGGTACTCCCAGGAAAAGTGCAGGATTCGCATGTGCAAGCTCCGGTTAAGGTGCAACCCCAGTAATGCACACGTTGTAAAAATACTTGTCGGGGACGACTTTGCTAAGGATGTTGCGATCCAAGGTTTCGAGTTTTTTCCATGTTCCAAAAGCAAAATTGGCCCAGCCCAGGCCAAGGGAATCGGACTTGACCGAACTCTCAAACGTTCGAACCGGCCAACCGAACCAAGACGCGGTCAACTCCTCTGTCACCGTGCTGACTTCAACACAACCCTTGCGGAGTGCAATACGTGCAAGCTGATCCGGATCAAATGTGTGAATGTCGACAACCGATTCCAATGCGGCCTCGCGGGAGGATGCACTCAGCTCAGCTTGAGGCCGGGCCCACTTTTCTGCTAACAGAGGCAACTTCGTCACCCGTGTACTCGTCCACCAGGTTAACCGCGACAACGCACGTGCAACTACGTCACCCTTCTGCGTCGGTTCACCACAAAACACAAAACGACCTCCTGGTCGTAGCACCCGGATCACCTCGGAAAATAGCGCGTCCAGATCGGGAACATGGTGTAAAACCGCATGGCCAACGACCAGGTCAACACTTGAATCTACGAAAGGAAGCCGTTCGGCATCAGCAACTAGCCCTGTGACATTAAGTCCCAACCCCTTCCCGTTGCGAACCGCAACGGAGACCATGCCAGAACTAAGGTCAGTCACTATTCCCGTGCCACCAATGCCTGACTGCATCAGATTAAGAAGGAAGAAGCCCGTTCCAGAACCAATCTCGACGACGGTTGCTGCCGCTAATTCGGGACCCTGAAGCTCAGAGGGTACGACGTGATCAAAACAGTTTCTGGCGTAATCCACGCATCGCTGATCATAGGAAATCGACCACTTTTCGTCATAGGACTCAGCTTCCCAGTCGTGATAAGCGATATTTGCTAGTTTGGGATCAGATTTTGCAAGGTCAAACTGCTCTTGGGTGAATGCCATTAACTGCCCACAAAAGTTGCTTTGCCGGGACCGTCTTTAACGAACGAATTCATGCCCGACTTTTGATCCTGGGTTGCGAACAGCGCAGCGAACTCGGTGCTTTCGATTGTAAGTCCCGTTTTCAAATCGACATTTGCTCCAGTGTCTATCGCACGCTTCGCCGCGGCCAGCGCTATTTTTGGGCCCCCTCTGAATTTTTGCGCCCAAGTAAGGGCCGTGTCGAGCACCTGAGCTGGCTCAACAACTTGATTCACGAGTCCAATATCCAGTGCTTGCTGCGCCGAGATCATGTGACCCCCAAAAATTAATTCCTTCGCACGTGACTGGCCTATTAAGCGTGGGAGGCGTTGGGTTCCACCCGCTCCTGGAATAATTCCCAGCATGATTTCTGGCTGACCAAGTTTGACATTGTCACCGGCGACTCGAAAATCAGCGCACATGGCGAGTTCCAACCCACCGCCGAGTGCAAAACCCGTGATAGCCGCAATCGTGGGTTGGGAAATTTTGGCCACCGACTCAAATGCTGCTTGCAATTTATGTGCGGCATGTGCCATATCGGTGTACGTCATGTTTGCCATTTCCTTGACGTCGGCACCGGCCGCGAATACTTTCTCGCCGCCATAGAGCACAACCGCATCAATTCCAGCGTGACCTGAGACGAGAGTTGCCGCTTCCGCGATTTCATTCTGCATAGCGATATTGAGCGCATTCATAGGCGGGCGCCGCAAGTTAATGACCGCCGTGGTCCCCCGAAGTTCCACCTGGATGAATTCTCTGGAGAGCAGTTCTTTGGGTTCGGCATTTGCTGTGGATTCTTCACTCATATCGGGATCTTACTCAATTGGGGAGTAGACGAGGAAGTTCCATAATCCCTTCCGCGGTAGGTTTGAGCGGTGCGCACCAAGGTTGGACATTGGGATCCATTTGGAGTCACGCTCAGGGAAGATGGTCAAGCGAAGGTTTCACTATGGGCCCCACATGCTGACAAGGTCGAATTTTGTGTAATCACCGGCGATGAAATAGCCGGGTTCACTGAAACTCGCCATGTCCTCGAACACCAGGTCCAAAATGTTCACTACTCGATAATTCCTAACATTGGGCCAGGGACCCGGTACGGATTCAGGGTACATGGCCCCTGGGACCCTCAAAGCGGCATGCGATTCAATCCGCACAAATTCCTTCTTGATCCTTATGCTCGGGCGATCACAGGCGACCTTCGAAACGATCCAGCAATATTTGACTATTCGTTCGAAGACCCCAATGTAATGTCAACACTGGATAGTCGAGACTTTGTCCCGCACGGCCTCACCGTGTCATCTGATTTCAACTGGGACGGCGACAGGCCGCTTGAACGTCCCTGGAACGAGACGGTGATCTATGAGGCACATGTCAAAGGGTTGACTTATCTACACCCCGCAGTTCCTGAACGAGATCGGGGAACTTTTAGAGGAATTGCTCACAAGGCTGTGATCGAACATCTTGTACACATTGGGGTCTCCGCAATTGAGCTTTTACCTATTCAGCATTTTGTTAACGAAGTTCATTTAATGGAAACAGGCTTATCAAACTACTGGGGTTACAACACTCTCGGCTTTTTCGCTCCGCATGCCGACTATGCAAGCTCACCCGGAAATCAAATCGACGACTTTAAGTTCATGGTTAAGGAGCTTCACTCTGCAGGAATCGAGGTAATCCTTGACGTTGTTTACAACCACACCGCCGAAGGTGGGACGCTGGGTCCGAGTCTTTCGTTTAAAGGGATAAACAATAGAGATTTCTACCGACTAACTGATACCGGTGACTACGTCAACTTTGCCGGTTGTGGCAATACGATCAACGCTGCTCAGCCTCAAGCACTTCAACTAATTATGGACTCCCTGCGCTATTGGGTGAGTGAAATGCATGTTGACGGATTCCGCTTTGACTTAGCGTCAACACTCGCACGGTCATTTCATGAAGTTGACATGTTGGGCAATTTCCTCACCACGATCGCGCAGGATCCAATTCTGCGCCGTTCAAAACTCATTGCGGAACCGTGGGATGTCGGGCCCGGTGGTTACCAAGTTGGCTCTTTCCCACCGCTGTGGAGTGAGTGGAACGACAAGTACCGTGATGATGTCCGAGATTTCTGGCGTGGTGAAAGCGGGATTGCAGGAATCGGCTGGAGGCTTTCGGGCTCACAAGACCTCTACGGTGGCCCTGGCACAGATCCTTACACATCAATTAACTTCATAACCGCCCATGACGGCTTCACTTTGTTGGACCTTGTGAGTTTCAACGAAAAACACAATGAAGCAAATTTAGAGCAGAATCGGGATGGCACTGATAACAATCGGTCCTACAATTTTGGAGTTGAAGGCCCATCGCAGGATCCCGAAATTCTCACTACTCGCGCTCGCATGGTTCGAAACTTCCTCGCAACTCTCTTCCTGTCCGGGGGTGTTCCCATGATTACCTCGGGCGACGAACTTCACAAAACACAACAGGGGAACAACAATGTCTACTGTCAGGACAATCACCTTGCGTGGCTGGACTGGGATCTAGACCAGCAGGACTGGGATCTCGTGGATTTCGTTGCGACCATGGCTCATATTCGACGCTCTCACCCGATGCTGCGTCCCTTGGATTTCTACCATGGTGAGCCAAACTTCGCTGGAGGCCCTAAAGACCTCGCATGGTTTGGGCCTGATTCCGTAGAAATTTCCGACTGGCATCTGGGCGAAAACAACTCACTCGGCATGTTCCTTTCTCCGAGTGATACAGCCACAGAGAGCCTCCTCGCCATTTTTCACACCGGGAGCGAGCCCGTGGAATTCATACTTCCCGGCGCTCCATATGCACTGACCTATGTGGCGATCTTGGACACCTTCGCAACAAACGGGCAACCGAGCGAACAGATTTACCACGCAGGTGAGGCATTGGTATGCCAGCCTCGATCAACCTACGTTCTCACGGCACAGACTCACGTAACAGACATAGTCGCCTGACTAGTCATCAGCGCAGGGCTAATGTTTAGCGCAGGGGGTAATCTGTCAGTAAGCCTTGTGAGTCAGCACCAGGGACAACTTGCAGTCCCAATTCGGAACGGTTGATCAAGCCGTGATGCTCCGGCATGATTCGAACCGAAAAGCCGACTGATCCACTCTCCATGAGTGTGATCACTCCTTGGTACTGCCACCGATTATTTCCCAAATCCTTGGGATTACGAAACGAAACCGATCTTGGTTTCAGAATTTGGTCGTATTCTCCCGTTGGCCCAGTGATCACACTGAGATCGATATTGCCCGGTCCGATTTCACCCAGCATTACGTAAACGCTGACATGGAGTTGGGAACCCACATGTGTAACACCCTGCTCACCTGAAACTTCAACGTGTTCGATTCGTATTTCATTCCAGCGAGGAATTATCCAAGACTTCCACTCGGCCATCTCTTTTGCTAGCGCATACGAGTCAGCACATGCACGCTGACCGCTTTCGGCTGCAGGGGCATACAGGCGCTCAACGTACTCGCGCACCATTCGGGTCGCGAGAACTTTCGGTCCGGTAAATTTCATGGTGTGTCGCATCATGGCAACCCATTCAAGTGGAACACCGTCGTCGTCACGGCGGTAAAAAGTGGGCGCAACTCGAGACTCAATCAATGAGTACAGAGCTTCTGCTTCTAAAGCGTCACGCTTCTCAGCGTCGTAAATCAAATCCGCTGAAGGAATCGCCCAGCCATTATTTCCGTCAAACCATTCGTCCCACCACCCGTCCATGATCGACAGGTTCAGTCCGGCGTTGAGCGCGGCCTTCATGCCAGATGTCCCACTTGCTTCTAGCGGCCTAATGGGGTTGTTGAGCCACACGTCACAACCCGGGTACAGGGTCGTTGCCATTTCAATTTCATAGTTCGGTAGGAAAACGATTCGATCTCGAACATCACTTTCATCGGCGAATTGCACGAGTTGCTGGATTAGTGCCTTTCCACCTTCATCCGCTGGGTGAGCCTTTCCTGCAATCACAAGTTGGACCGGATGCACAGGATGCGTGAGTAGTCCGCGAAGTCTCTCCGGGTCACGCAACATCAATGTGAGTCGCTTGTACGAAGGCACTCGACGGGCAAAGCCAATAGTAAGAACATCAGGGTCGAGTGCGGAATCAACCCAGTCAAGTTCCACGGCTGTTTTGCCTCGAGCAAGCCATGCACGCTTAACCCGCCTGCGGGCCATATCTACTAATTCTGTTCGCATTTCACGTTTGGCATGCCAAAGGTCGGATTCGGGTATCTCATCAATGCGCTCCCATATTTCATCGGGGCTAGTGATCCCTATCTGCTTCTTTGCCAGAGCAAAGATTTTTGGGGAAACCCATGTTGGGGCGTGCACTCCGTTCGTGATCGAAGTGATGGGAATATCTGAATTGTCAAAACCTGGCCAAAGGTTCGAGAACATGTCGCGCGAGACTTCCCCATGCAGCAGGCTCACACCATTGGCGCGACCGGCGAGCGCGAATCCCATCATGGCCATATTGAAGAATTCGCCATTAGGTTCTAAGCCCAGCGCCATAATCGAATCCACGGGCATGTGGGAAATTGATCCCTCGCCGGTAAAGCAATTCCTAATCAGTTCAGCGGGAAAGCGATCAATCCCAGCTGAGACGGGTGTATGTGTTGTAAAGACCGTGCTTGCGCGAGTTGCTTCAAGTGCCTGCGCAAAGTTAAGGCCCTCGTGGCCTTGGATAAGTTCGCGCATTCGTTCGATGCCTAGGAAGCCAGCATGTCCTTCATTTGTATGGAAAACATTCGGAGCCGGCGCCTTCGCTATGCGTGTATAGGCGCGCAGCGCACGAACGCCGCCAACACCTAAGAGGAGTTCCTGGGTCAGTCGATCCTCAACTCCACCTCCATAAAGCCGATCCGTCACTCCCCTACGCGTTGAGTCGTTGGATTCCACATCAGAGTCGAGTAGAAGCAACGGGACACGACCAACTTGGGCAACCCACACCTGTGCAAACAGTTTTTCACCATGTGGAATGGAAATTGAAATCAGGGTTGGTTCGCCCGTTTCTTCTCGCAGCAGGGTGACTGGACTGGCCTCTGGACTGGTTACCGGGTATTCCTCTAATTGCCAGCCATCCAAGCTAAGTGATTGGTGGAAATACCCTGATCGGTAAAACAAGCCGATTCCTGTTATTGGAACACCCAGATCACTGGCACTTTTAAGGTGGTCCCCCGCCAGGATCCCTAACCCACCTGAATACTGCGGAAGCGCGGCCGTAACTCCAAATTCGGGGGAAAAATACGCAATTCCCGTGATGCATGATGAAGCCGATTCCGCGCGTACTTGCTCACTAAACCAACTGCTTTCCTTGAGGTAATCCTGTAATTCCGAGTACCTGTCATTGACCCCCTGCACGAAAGCTGAGTCTGCCGCCAATTCAGCTAGGCGCTGCGAGCTTGTTGCAGCCAGGAGGGCGAGCGGATTAGGGTCACGGTCCCAAATTTCACTGTCAATGGCTCTGAAGAGTTCACGTGTTGGGGTGTCCCAGGACCAATGGAGGTTTATGGCTAACTCGTGTAAATGCCCCAGTTCTTCTGGTAAGACATTTCGGACCATGATTCGTTTCAATGCGCGCACTGGCCGAATCTATCGGTTCCAATGCTCAAGAATGCAAGCGTATACATTGAACATCGGAAATCTGGGGCGCAGCACCACTACCCTTAAGCCATGGCTCGTACTTCACTTTCGCAATCAACGGCTTCAATCCCGTCAGCGGAACCGGTCCCCGCCAGCCGATTTACGGTATTTGACGTGTCCCCGGTTGTTGAATGTGGACGGCTCCCTGCCAAAGCTGTTGTTGGAGAGATTGTGCCAATTTCAGCGACCGCATTTCGTGAAGGCCACGATCGTTTAGGTGTTGAACTCCTGCTAACAGACCCACAGGGAAATCTTGTGGGCCCTTTTCACATGCCAACGCATGGTGAGAGTGACCGCTTTAGCGCGAATGTCACGGCAACCACCATGGGTTTATGGAGTTTTGAAATTTCCGCCTGGAGCGATCCAATTAACACATGGCGGCACCGAGCCGAGATCAAAATTCCAGCTGGGTTGGATACTGATCTGGAGTTGAGCGAAGGGGCACTTCTACTCGAGAAGGTGTTGGCGCAGATTGCCAATCATGAGCATGGAATCAATGAGTCTGACATCTCACAGGAATCAGCCACGTTGGCACTAGAGAACGCGATCTCGACTATCCGCAATGAATCCCTACCAGCGAGTGTCAGGTATGCAGCAGCAACTGATTCAGCTATTACACAGATTCTTGTTGCACATCCACTTCGCGAAAATGCAACATTGCACGGCCCTTGGCCACTACTCGTTGAACGCAGACGTGCCCTTGTCGGCGCGTGGTACGAGTTTTTTCCCCGCAGCGAAGGAGCGACGCTAAAGCCCCTCAAGTCTGGTACTTTTGCCAGCGCCAAGAAGGCTCTTCCTCGAATTGCCGAAATGGGCTTCGATGTGGTCTACCTCCCGCCGATTCATCCAATCGGTGAAGTTAATCGAAAGGGACCCAACAACACCCTTACCCCAACCGCGCAGGACCCTGGTTCACCGTGGGCAATTGGCTCGGTCCTTGGCGGCCATGACAGTGTGCATCCAGAGTTGGGGACCCTTCAAGACTTTATCGAATTTGTTGAGGCTGCGAAAAAGTTCGATATGGAAATCGCCTTGGATCTGGCTCTTCAGGCGGCACCGGATCACCCATGGGTGACGAGTAACCCAGAGTGGTTTACACATCGAGCCGACGGAAGCATCGCCTATGCGGAAAATCCACCCAAAAAATATCAAGACATTTACCCGTTGAACTTTGATAACGACCCCGAGGGCCTCTACCGCGAAGTTGAGCGGATCGTTCTTTTTTGGATTCAAACTGGTGTATCTATTTTTCGGGTCGACAACCCGCACACAAAACCCGTATGGGTATGGGAACGGCTCATCAGGTCAATCAATTCCCAGTATCCGAACGTGGTCTTTTTGGCAGAGGCATTCACCCGCGAACCCATGATGCGGGCGCTGGCGCAAGTCGGGTTCCAGCAGTCATACACCTACTTCACTTGGAAGAACTCCAAGTGGGAACTAGAGGAATACCTCTCCGAGCTTTCCGGGCCGAAAGCTGCCTACATGAGACCAAACCTGTTCACCAATACTCCGGATATCCTTCACTCGTATCTACAATCGGGGATGCCTGCGGCATTTGCTATCAGAGTTACGCTCGCGGCAACCCTTTCACCCACCTACGGAATCTATAGCGGCTTCGAACTTTACGAACATGTCGCACTTCGCCCTGGCAGCGAGGAATATCTCGATACTGAGAAGTTCCAATTGCGGCCCCGAGATTGGGCACTCGCCCAGCGGCAAGGCCGCTCACTCACCCCTTACATCACCATGTTGAATGAGATTCGGCGCAGCAGCCCTGCCTTGCAGGAACTCCGCACCCTGCGGTTCCATGAGAGTGACTCTCCTGACGTGATCGCTTTCTCAAAACGCGGCGGGCAACATGGAGAAGACGTTATTTTGGTGGTGTGCAACACAGATCCTTACAATGAATACTCGACGACTGTTCATTGGGACATGCCCGAACTCGGACTTCAGTGGGGCGATCAGTTTGCCGTAACAGACTTCATCACAGGTGCCACGTGGCGATGGACCGAGAATACTTTTGTCAAATTGAATCCTTACGGCGATGTTGCACACATTGCGAAAATAGTAACTCCCGTTGAGCCACTAACTGTTTACTCAACTTCTGACCAAGCAAGTGAAAAGAACTGACAGCGTGAATCCATTACATCAAGAATTTGAGCGACTCCTCGACGGATCTCACTTCAATCCGCATTCGATCCTGGGACGCCACGTTGAGGACAATTATGTGGTAATTCGAACACTTAAGTCGCATGCATTAGGCGTTGATGTGAAATTCTCCGACGTCATTTACCCAATGACACCTGAGATCCCAGGCGTTTGGACCCTTCGGCTCCCCATAGCTGAAGTCAATTCTTCACATTACGTTTTTGTCACACGCTATGAGACTGGAACTTTTTCCAGTCATGACGCCTATGCCTTTCTCCCCACGCTCGGAGAAATTGATCTCCACCTGATCGGCGAAGGCAGGCACGAACAACTGTGGAAGGTTCTCGGTGCACATCCGAGGGTTATCTCGGACGGTGAAGATACGGTTTCCGGAACGGCGTTTTCAGTGTGGGCACCCAATGCTCACGGGGTTCGCGTGGTGGGCGAATTCAATTTTTGGGATGGTTCGGCACACCCCATGCGTTCCCTCGGAGCAACCGGCGTCTGGGAACTCTTCATTCCAGGCGTGCCCGCGGGAACGGCCTACAAATTCAGCATCTTGGATTCAACAGGAAAATGGGTCATGAAAGCAGATCCCATGGCCTTCGCCGCCGAAGTTCCACCAGCAACTGCTTCCATTGTTTATGAATCCAGCTACCAGTGGACCGACACTGCATGGATCGATAGACGCGCCAGTCGCAACCCACACCTTCTTCCGATGTCAACATACGAGGTTCACTTAGGTTCGTGGCGAGTCGGCTTGGACTACCTCGCCATGGCAGAGGAACTTGTTGACTACGTTAATTCAGCCGGCTTCACACATGTCGAATTTTTGCCCGTTGCCGAGCACCCGTACGGTCCTTCGTGGGGCTACCAAGTAACTTCTTATTTCGCGCCAACTTCCAGATTCGGTACCCCAGACCAATTTCGCTACTTGGTGGACACATTGCACCACAACGGAATCGGAGTAATCCTGGATTGGGTTCCAGCTCACTTCCCAAAAGATGCTTGGGCACTTGCCAATTTTGACGGAACACACCTGTACGAGCACGCAGACCCCCGTCGCGGCGAGCACCCCGATTGGGGCACCTTAATTTTTGACTTTGGCCGAAAAGAGGTGCGCAATTTTTTGGTTGCCAACGCTCTTTACTGGCTCGAAGAGTTCCATATTGACGGTCTTCGAGTAGATGCCGTCGCATCCATGTTGTACCTCGATTACTCTCGTGAAGGAGACCAGTGGCTTCCTAACCAGTACGGAGGTCGCGAAAATCTTGACGCTGTCTCATTCCTCCAAGAAATGAATGCCACGGTCTACAAAAGGGTTCCCGGTGTTATCACGATCGCTGAAGAATCCACTGCCTGGCCTGGGGTGACCCGTCCAACTGATCTTGGTGGGTTGGGGTTCGGATTTAAGTGGAACATGGGATGGATGCACGATTCACTCGGCTACGTTCAGCATGAAAGCATTCATCGGAAATATCACCACGACGAAATGACTTTTTCACTGATGTACTCCTTCAGTGAAAATTTCGTGCTTCCGTTCTCACATGACGAAGTCGTACACGGAAAAGGTTCGCTGATCGCACGAATGTCAGGTGATCGTTGGCAAGCGCTTGCTAACTTGCGCACATACCTCGCATTCATGTGGGCACACCCGGGTAAGAAATTAATTTTCATGGGATCAGAATTTGCCCAGTCGAGCGAGTGGTCGAGCGAACGTGGACTGGATTGGCACCTACTGCAATTCGAGGAGCACCAAGGGATACTCAACACGGTCACAGACTTGAATACTTTGTACGCGGGCACTCGGGCATTGTGGGAACGCGATAGCGATCCACGCGGATTCGAATGGATCGATGGAAGCGATACCGAGTCAAATATTTTCAGTTGGATTCGGTGGTCTGATCACGATGAATGCATAGCTTTTGTCGCGAATTTCTCACCGGAGGTGCTCTACGACTTCCCGTTGGCGTTGCCTAGATCGGGTGAGTGGATCGAAGTTCTCAATACCGATTCGCCACATTACGGTGGAACAGGTGCTGGCAACTACGGGCACATTTATGCTCAGGATATTGAATGGTCTGGAAAACCAGCAATGGCTCGAATTACGGTCCCGCCACTCTCGGCTTCATTCTTTGAGTACAAGGGCTAAAAGAGCGCGTTAGCAAGTGCCACGCGCGCTGGCGCGACGCTCGGGTCTTCTCCTGCCAGAGCAAAATACTCAACAAGTCTGGTGCGTGCCAACTCACGATCTGCGCCTTCGGAAACCTGAACCGCCTTGATGCCTGCACCCAATGCGAGCTCCCATTCGCCACCTGCTGCTGCAAGGTCGGCCGTCACCAGCAAGTCGACAAACGACTCACCAACCGGCGCGGAAACACCGTCGGTTCGCTCAAAAATTCCGGCCATGATCAATCCCCCTTGCGCATCAAGATCAGCGGGATCGCTGTCAAGAATTGTTTGGTAAGCACGTTTAGCCGCGTCCCACTCCCCCGCATTAATGGCATCCACAGCTGCGTCAAAACGGGGATCTTCGGGTTCCTCCTCGGCAGTTTCGGTTGGTTCATGATTGGGCTCGGGAATGGGTGCGCTCAGCCCCTGCTCCGCCGCGAGTTCCAAGAGTTTTTCAAAAATTTGTTTCACTTGATCTTTTGGGTATGCGCCTTGGAAGAGTGGAATAAGTTGCCCTTTAATTACTGCAAAAACTGACGGGATCGACTGCACCTGAAGTGCCTGCGACACGGATGGTTCAGCGTCTGCATCAACTTTTGCAATCAGCAGGCGGCCTGTGTATTCGTGCGCAAGTTCTTCCAAGATTGGAGAGAGCTGCTTACATGGAGCGCACCACGTTGCCCACACATCAATGATAACCGGAATCGTTTCCGAAGCCTTGAGAACAAGTGTCTCGAATGAATCGGCCGTGACGTCTATAACGGGCGAGTTTCCAGCAGTCGTGCTCGCCTTCTTGGGACCGAGGGATGAAAGGTCTACTGCGCCTGCAAATGAAGGAGTGTTCATACTCATGGCTCTATTCTGACTTACGACGGGGTGCTCATGGCATCGCGGATGAGTTCTACGGCGGAGGCTTCGCTTAAGGTGCCTGCTGCACACCTTTTGGCTAGTGTCTGTTCAGCTTCCACGGCTCGGGCTTGATGTGCTAAATCGTTCAATATTCGGGACATCAACGACTCCCTTATTCGACTTACACGCTTGGCCTCAAGCAGTCCGTTCTCTGCAAGGAAATTTCGGTGTAGTGCGATCGAGGCCGAAAGTTCCGGAAAACCCGCGCCCTCCGTTGCGATCGTCGGGATTACAGGTGAGATCCAGCCATTCGATTCGCCAGACATTGCAAGCATCCCTCTGAGTTCACGGGCTGTGGCGTCAGCTCCGGGCCGGTCCGCCTTGTTGACGGTAAAGATGTCTGCAATTTCCAGGATCCCCGCTTTGGCTGCTTGTATTCCGTCACCAGCTCCCGGCGCTGCCATAACAATGGATGTATCTGCCATCTTGGCAACCTCAATCTCAGATTGCCCCACTCCCACAGTTTCAATAATTATCACCTCGAAGCCTGCTGCCGAAATCACTTTCAGCACACTGTAAATACTCTCCGTTAGACCTCCGAGGTGTCCCCTCGCTGCCAGTGATCTGATGAAGACTCCTGGATCGCGTGCATGCTCTTGCATCCGAATTCGATCACCTAATAGAGCGCCCTTGCTAAAAGTTGAAGAAGGGTCCACGGCCAGGACCGCAACTTTTTTTCCCTCACCGCGCAACTGAGTGATGAGCGCAGAAGTCGAGGTGGACTTCCCTACTCCTGGAGGTCCTGTTAAACCAATGATATGAGCGCTTGGTGTGGGAAGTGCCGAGAGAAATTCCGCGGAGCCGATCCCTGCATTCTCAACGAGGGTGACCTGCTGTGCTAGCTCGCGAATATTCCCGATTGGCCCGGCGTCAGTGCTCATGTCCTCAGATTATTGCCCGTGCTCGAATCAGGCTCAAGGGACACGGATGAGGAGTGCATCTCCTTGTCCGCCACCGCCACACAATGCGGCTGCGCCGACCCCTCCTCCGCGGCGCCGCAGTTCGTGAGCGAGATGCAACACAAGGCGAGCTCCTGAAGCACCAATAGGGTGACCCAAGGCTATTGCGCCTCCATTGACATTCACGTGCTCAAGGTCAGCTCGAGCGCCCTCTTCGACCAAAATTCGACTGGAGACAATGGAGACGGCCGCGAATGCTTCATTGATTTCGAATAGATCAATGTGTTCAATGGGGAGTCCAGCCCGACGGCAGGCCGCCAAAATGGCACGAGCCGGCTGTTCGTGAAGGCTTGCATCAGGGCCGGCTACATTCCCATGGGCACCAATTTCAGCTAGCCACGTAAGTCCCAGTTCTACCGCTCGATTCTTGCTCATCACGACCACTGCCGCGGCCCCGTCTGAGATCTGTGATGCGTTTCCAGCGGTGACAGTCCCTTCTTTATCAAATACTGGTCGAAGAGCGGCCAAGCTCTCTTCGCTGGTGTCAGTCCTTATTCCTTCGTCTTGTGTGACAATAATGGAGTCGCCTTTTCGGACTGGAACTGCGACTGAAGTGATTTCGCTGTTCAAGAGTTCGCGGGATGCCGACGCACGCTGGTGTGAGAGCGCAGCGGCTGCATCCTGTTCCGCGCGCGTGAGGGAGTAGCGCCCGTTATAACGTTCCGTCGCTGAACCCATGGCTTCCTCGTCGAAGGCGCAGGTCAGACCGTCAAAGAGCATCGAGTCAACCAGTGTCCCGTCACCAAACATAACTCCATCACGCGACCCCTTCAGCAGGTGTGGGGATTGAGTCATGGATTCCATCCCACCTGCCACGACAATTTCGGCCTCCCCCGCGCGTATCAATTGGTCCGCTAATGCGATAGCGCTGATACCAGAGAGGCACAACTTATTAACTGTCATTGCCGGTACATTCATGCTGATGCCAGCAAGGACTGCTGCCTGACGCGCGGGATTCTGTCCGGCACCGGCTTGCAAGACCTGCCCCATAATTGTGTAATCGACGTCACTTGGATTTACGCCTGACCGCTCCAAAGCAGCGGAAATTGCCATTCCGCCAAGTTCGGGACCGGAAAAAGACTTGAGCGCCCCCTGAAATTTCCCTACCGGGGTTCTGGCTCCCTCGACAATTACATTGGGCTCAAAATCGCCGATCGTAATTCTAAATTGCGTCACGGATGCTCCCCTTTAATCTACTCTGTGGCTCAACACTGTCAGTCAGATTAGACTAGACCCATGCCAACACACGACGTCACCGAATTAAAGAAGTTAATAGTTGGAATTGATCACATTGGAATCGCGGTTCCAGATTTAGACACTGGGCGTAACCTTTTTGCAGGAATTCTCGGATTAGACGAGCACCACACGGAAATAAACGAGGGCCAAGGTGTGAGTGAGTCCATGTTGGCATTTCCTGATTCGAACGGTGAGATTCAGTTATTAGCCCCGCTCAGCCCAGACACTACGATCGGCAAGTTTCTCGCTACTCGCGGTCCCGGTATTCAACAACTGGCGCTTCGAGTCAGCGACGTCGAGGCTGTCGCGTCACACATGCGAGAACAAGGAATTCGAATGCTCTACGACGTGCCACGGGTTGGCACGGCAGGGAGTTCGGTGAATTTCGCGCATCCCGCAGATTGTGGGGGCGTGTTAATCGAGTTTGTCCAACATGCCTGAACCCGACCTGTTGAATAATCCCATTGTGGCTCTATCGATTGGGGCATTCGGCGCCCTGCTGTTGATTGGTTTGGTCCGCAAGGCCCGCATGTTGTTCATGCTAGGTGTGTTGGGCATCACTCTCACAATCGGACTTATTGTCGTGAAAATGGGTTTATAGCCGTCGGTTTTGTGTTTAATGAGACAATGCAAGAGATAATTGACGCCATAGAAGCACACGCTGATCGTGCAACGTTTGAAGCGCTCAACATCCCCGACACGTACCGCGCCGCCTTTGTTCGCAAGGAAGACGTTGACATGTTCGCAGGGGTGGAGTCACAGGAGAAAGACCCGCGGCGCAGTATCAATATTGGTCAAGTACCACTGCCGGAACTCGCCCCGGGGGAAGCCTTGATCGCCGTTATGGCCTCGAGTATCAACTACAACACGGTGTGGAGCGCGATTTTTGAACCTGTTTCCACATTTGGGCTCCTTCAACGTTATGCGAAAACCCATCCACATGGGATTCGTCACGACCTGGATTATCACGTGATCGGCTCGGATGCCGCCGGTGTTGTCTTGCGGGTTGGACCTGGTGTGAGCGCATATGCACCCGGTGATCGAGTGGTCGCTCACTGTCTGAGCGTTGAGCTCGAGTCACCCGCGGGTCACAATGACTCAATGCTTGATCCTGATCAACGCATTTGGGGATTTGAAACAAATTTTGGCGGACTCGCTGAACTCGCTGTTGTTAAGTCGAATCAACTCATGCCAAAGCCCGAACACCTCACATGGGAGGAGGCCGCTGTTCCCGGACTTGTCAATTCAACGGCTTACCGTCAACTGGTTTCAAAAAACGGCGCAGGAATGAAACAAGGCGATGTCGTTTTAATCTGGGGCGCCTCTGGTGGGCTTGGGTCTTATGCAACCCAGTACGCACTCAACGGAGGAGCTATACCGGTGTGTGTCGTTTCTAGCGCCGAGAAGGCCGAGATCGTCAGGTCTATGGGAGCGGATCTTGTTATCGACCGAAGTGTTGAAAATTACAAGTTTTGGAAAGACGAACACACCCAAGACCCTAAAGAGTGGCAACGCCTGGGTAAGAAGATTCGTGAACTCACCGGCGGAGAAGACCCCGACATTGTTTTCGAGCATCCGGGGCGCGAAACTTTCGGGGCGAGTGTCTATGTCGCTCGTAAAGGCGGAATTATTGCGACGTGCGCTTCGACTTCAGGGTTCATGCACGAATACGACAATAGATTTTTATGGATGAACCTGAAGAAAATCGTCGGTACCCACTTTGCAAATTACCGTGAAGCATTTGAGGCTAATCGACTGATTTCCAAAGGGCTCATTCACCCAACCCTCTCACGAGTCTTTCCCCTTGAACAAGCAGGAGACGCCGCCTTCGAAGTTCACCGGAATCTGCACCAGGGGAAGGTTGGAGTACTTGCACTTGCTCCCGAAGCTGGTCTTGGTGTGAGTGATCCCGAGTTGCGCGCCAAAGTCTTAGACAAAGTGAATCGGTTTACTGCAATTTAGTGTGAGGGCAGGTCAGTCCATCGCTCGCTCTCGCCGTTCCACTCGGTGGGCAGAGGAGCAGATTGAGGTGCGACAAGTTCCGTGATTCGATTCAACACCTGGTAGACGAACTTCTCCCCCACCAACAGGTGCTTTGCTCCAACGACTGGTTCAATCGTAATGTCCTTAGCCCTGGCGAATCTTTCACGCGCTACTTGGGGAACAAGATAGTCATCATGTTCCGGTATCAAGGCGTGAACGGGAAGGCCTGCTCCATTCCAACGTAGAAGTTCCTCGGGGCTCGTGTACCGCAATGGTGGTGAGAGCAAAATAGCTCCGCTTATTCCAGTGAAGTCGAGATTGCGCAAAATTACATCTGTTCCAAATGACCACCCGAGGACCCAAATATTGGGAAGACCGCGCTCTTGGGCAAAAGAAATAGCCGCAGCGAGATCGAGACCTTCCCCATGTGAAGCGTCAAAACTACCCTCGCTCGTACCTCTCACGCTTGTCGTGCCTCGAGTATTGAAACGAAGAACGGCAATATTAGCTAAAGCAGGCAATCGCCATGACATCTTGCGCAAAATATGGCTGTCCATCATGCCACCATGGGTGGGAAGCGGGTGGACACAAATTACGGTTGCCACCGTGTTCGAACGATTTATGGGACTGGCTAATTCGCCGACGATGGTCAACGAGTCCGACGTGATAAAACTAACCTGTTCCCGAGTCGCGGGCAGCACTGAATTTGGTGAAATTATTGTCACTATCGACCTCGCGGACCCCGAGAACTTCGATGTGTCCAACATGGCGTGTGCCAATGACGCCTTTCCTCAGCGCCCTGCGGAATGTCCGCCGGCCATGCAACAACATGCGGGGTCGCCGGCCGAATTTCATGGTCACACCCGGGGCACCGATAGGTTTTTGTCGAGGCAGATCCGGTTAATTTACGCACATGCCACTCACCATCGGGATGGGACTCAGTAGCAATCGCACTACCTGAAAATGGCCGTGGTTCGCTGACCGCCCTTCGGTGCTTTCGCCCCACGACACAACCCCTTACACGTTAGTACTTACGGAAACCTCGCCCAACTTTACGCCCGATGAATCCGGCGGTAACCAGGTGTTCTAATTGCGCAGCAGGGGCAAAGCCAGGTTCGCGAAATTCACGGTAGAGCGTATTGACAATCGCGAGTGAGACGTCAAGGCCAACCGCGTCGAGGAGCTCAAATGGCCCCATTGGATAACCGCAACCCAATTTCATCGCTGTATCGATATCTTCGATGGTCGCATAATTACTTGAAGCCATGGCAATGGCATTGTTGAGATAGGGAAATAGCAATGCATTAACGATAAAACCGGCACGATCAGAGCACAGAACTGGGTTCTTACCGAGTTCCCGCATGAGTTGCGTGCACCGATCAACCACGGCGAGTTCAGTAGCCACGGTGCTCACGACTTCAACGAGTGACATCACGGGTGCCGGATTAAAGAAGTGAATTCCAAGGAATTTGTCCATTCGCGAAGTGCAAGCTGCCAGCTCGATCACAGATAGGCTGGAAGTCGTAGTTGCGAAGATAACTTCTGGGGCTAGCAGACCGTCCAGTGTTGCGAAAATCTCGCATTTGGGCGCAAGTTCCTCAGCGATTGCCTCAATGACTAATTCAACCTTCCCCACGAATTCTTCAGGATTTTCACATGTTGTGATTCGCGCAAGCTGTGCGTTTTTTGCTTCTTCGGTAATCCGACTCTTTGCAACCAGCTTGGTCCATGAAGCGTCTAAAGAATTGACAACTTCCTGTGATCGCTGCTTACTTCGCGTAAGTACCAGCACATTGACACCGGCCGACGCGAAAACGGATGCGATCCCCGTTGCCATGGTGCCAGAGCCGACCACTCCAACCGAAGTGATCCCCGAAGCGGCCATTGCACCTTCCTGCGCGGGTGTCTGCGAGTCACTGACTACTACCGGAACGTTGTTTCCTTCATACGTGTAAAAGCCATGTCCACTCTTGCGCCCAAGCCTTCCGGCCGACACTAATTGTTTGAGTAAGGCACTAGGTGCATGCAGTCTGTCTCTACTCTCGCGGTACATGGTGTCAAGAATTTGTAGCGAGGTGTCCAAACCAATTAGGTCAAGCAGTGCGAGTGGGCCCATGGGCAGGCCACAACCAAACTTCATTGCGCTATCGATGTCTTCGCGGGATGCATATTTTTGTTCATACATCGTTATGGCTTGGTTTAAGTATCCGAATAGCAATGAATTAGCGATAAAACCCGCGCGGTCATTGACGAGAACCGGCTCTTTGCCCAAGCTTTGGGCAAAGTCCATGCACGTTGTAATAATCGCTTCATCTGTTGTCACCGTCGTGACAATCTCCACAAATTTTTGAACCATTGCAGGATTGAAAAAGTGCATTCCAATGACGCGACTCGGTCGACTGGTTGCTACGGAAAGTTGGGTTACAGAGAGTGCTGAAGTGTTGGTTGCCATGATTGCATTTGGCCCCAAAATAGCGTCCAAATCTAAGAAGAGTTCTGACTTAATGCCTAGGTCTTCGGTGATGGCTTCAATGACGAGGTCACAGTCTGCCAAACGGCTGAGGTCAGTAGTTAGTTCAACATTTGCAAGAATCACTTCCGCTTGCTCCGTCGAGATCTTAGATCCATGGACGCCACGCTCAATTGACCGACGAATGCGAGATTCCGCGTAACTGGTGCCCTTCTCACCCAAGTCAACACCGATCACGAAATAGCCAGATCGCGCAATAACTTCAACGATCCCTGATCCCATTGTTCCCAGGCCCACAACACCTATTTGATTGAGTTCCACAACGCACCCCTTTCCAGAAAATATGGTTAAAACAATCTCAAACTAGGGTCGTCTAGGCCCTTTAATACTTCGTAGTCAACCCTGACACAAGTAATTCCACGATCCTGCGCGAGTGTTTTTGCCTGTGGCCTGATTTCCTGTGCCGCGTAGATACCGCTCACTGGGGCCAGCAGCGGATCTCTATTGAGCAACTCAAGATACCGGGTAAGTTGCTCAACGCCATCAATCTCACCGCGTCGTTTAATTTCAATGGCAACGGATCCACCGGCGGCCGCTTTACACAATAGATCGACCGGGCCAATAGCCGTCGGGTATTCGCGGCGTACCAATGTCAGGCCATCCCCTAAAGCGTCAAGATTCTCAGCAAGAAGTTTTTGCAGGTGTGACTCAACGCCATCTTTAATCAACCCCGGGTCTACACCGAGTGCATGTTTGTAGTCCGCATGTATCTCGTGAACCGTGATGGTGAGTAGCTCTCCGCCCCGATTTACAACTTCGAATGTGAGTTCACCCTCAACGGTTGACTCACTGACTGAGCAGGGTGGACTCATCCAGTTCAAGGGCTTGTAGGAGCCACCATCAGAGTGAATCAATACCGAACCGTCTGCCTTAAACATCAAGACGCGCGCGGCACGCGGAAGTTCCGCTGCAAGTCTCCCGGAATACACGGCTGAACACTCCGCGATAAGGATTCTCATGCGTTCAGAATTTCAACGATTGAGTTCATTATCTGAGTTGTATTGAAATCTTTTGGAGTGAAGGTGGCCGCAACTCCAATGGATTCCAACCACTTGGCGTCCTCCTCTGGAATAATCCCTCCGACAATCACAGGGATATCGCTGGCCTTTTCCAAGGACAAGAGATCTAGGATTTCGGCCACAAGCGTCTTGTGGGACCCCGAGAGAATTGAAAGGCCAATTACATCGACATCTTCGGCAATCGCAGCCGCAACGATGTCCTCTGGTCGCAATCGGATTCCTTGATAAATGACTTCGAAACCACAGTCACGTGCCCGGACCGCAATCTGTTCAGCGCCATTTGAGTGACCGTCTAGCCCCGGCTTACCTATCAATAATCTGGGCCGATGTCCCCGCAATTGTACGAATTCCTCAACTCGGCTCCGAACGAGCTCGATCTCTGGCGTACGTGTCGTCACGGAGTCGACAACTCCAGTTGGCGACCTGTATTCACCCAACCGAGCTCGTAAGACACTCGACCACTCGCCCGTCGTGACACCAACTTTCGCTGCAGAGATACTCGCCTCAACTAGATTGACTCCACTTTCCGCGGCCAAGTCAAGGGTCTGTAAGGCTGCCCTTACGAGTTCGGAATCTCGCTCAGCCTTGAAAGCAAGGACTTCTTCGACTCGCCGCTCCTCGATATTTGGATCAACAACCAAAATATTTGCGCTCTGGGAGAGCGGGCTCACCTCACTGGTTTCAAAGATATTTACACCAACGACCGGTAAATCGCCCGACTCGATCCGTGCTCTCCTTCGCGCATGAGATGCAACTAAGGCACTCTTGAGATACCCCGATTCAAGGGCTGGTATGACGCCGCCCATCTCCAAAATGCGATCGAGTTCCGTTCGAATCTCACCCATCAATTCAGCGACTTTTGTCTCAATAACGACCGAGCCTTCAAAAATATCTTCATATTCCAATAAGTCGGTCTCCAATGCGAGGACTTGTTGCATGCGCAGTGACCATTGTTGATCCCACGGCCTCGGCAGACCCAGCGCTTCGTTCCAGGCGGGCAGTTGAATTGCACGTGCACGCGAATCCTTGGCCAGTGAAACGCCAAGCATTTCAAGGACGATCCTTTGGACATTATTTTCTGGTTGCTCTTCGGTCAGTCCTAAAGAGTTGACTTGCACCCCGTAGCGAAAGCGCCGTGCCGAATCTGTGGTTACTCCGTATCGAGTTGTCACAAGATCACTCCACAGTCGACCAAACGCCTTAAGTTTGCATACTTCTTCGATAAATCGAATACTCCCGTTAACAAAAAAAGACATACGGGCAACTACTTGATCAAAATTGACGTCGATATGGTTCTTCTCAACCTTCGCCTTCACCGAATCCAAAACGCTGATTGCGGAAGCGAGCGCGAACGCCACCTCTTGGACGGCAGTAGCTCCAGCTTCCTGCAAGTGGTAACTACAAATATTGATCGGATTCCATTTTGGAGTATTGACAACTGAAAAGGCCACGAGGTCCGTTGCAATTTCGAGTGAAGGCGCCGGCGGGAATGCGTAGGTTCCCCTGGACAAGTACTCCTTAATAATGTCATTTTGAGTTGTCCCTGTGAGCAGTTCACGTGGAACATGTTGTTCGTCGGCCAGTGCCAGATACATGGAATAGAGCCAAACTGCGGTTGCATTGATAGTCATCGAGGTATTCATGCGCTCAAGCGGAATATCTTTAAACAGCGTTCGCATATCGGCCAAGCTGGCAATTGAGACGCCCACTTTGCCCACTTCGCCTCGGGACATTAGGTCTTCTGGGTCATACCCTGTCTGCGTAGGGAGATCAAAAGCAATTGACAAGCCAGTTTGTCCTTTGGCCAAGTTCGTTTGAAAAAGTTGATTGGATTCCTTCGCGCTCGAGTGCCCGGCATAAGTTCGCATGATCCAAGGTTTGTCAGCCACGTTCCCAGCGTAACCAGATAGCACGAAAAAGAACGGTGTTCCTGGCGCAATCTGTTGCAGACTCTGTAAATTTTGTCACAATAGCGTAGTGGCAATAGGAAACAGTTTCTCCTATATTTTTGGACCCATTGTGGCCTTAATCGGTATTGGAAGCATGATTATGGTTCTTCGCTGGGCTTATGCCCGGGGAGGTTCAGTGGTGGCCGCTCCCGCTAAGCCAGGCCCGTCAGATTCCTACGGACTCATGGTGTGTGTGTCGAGTCCACCGAATTACGCGGAGGGAGAGATGGTGCGGCGAAAACTCGAAGATTGCGGCATTCGAGCGAATCTGGCCCAGACAACGGAGGGGCCACGAGTAATGGTGTGGCCAGCCGACGAAAACAAGGCGATTGCCACACTTCTTCGTTAGCTTAAATTCCTTGTCTCAGTCGTCAACGCGCTGAATCTGAGCCCCTAGCCCTTGGAGCGTCTCCACAAATCCCGCATATCCGCGATCAATGTGAGTAACCCCGTAAACGGTCGTGGAACCATTGGCGACTAGCCCAGCCAAAACTAGTCCCGCACCCGCCCGAATGTCGGTCGCCTCCACCGGCGCACCCGAGAGCGACTCCCTACCGCGAATGAGGGCATGATGACCGTCAGTTCGAACGTCAGCTCCAAGCCTTGCTAGCTCCTGCACGAAACGAAAACGAGCCTCAAAGAGATTCTCTGTCACTAATGCGGCGCCAAGCCCCATGGCGTTGAGTGCAATGAACTGCGGCTGCATGTCAGTTGGAAAACCCGGATAGGGCAGTGTCACAACGTCGACACAGTGCGGACGCCCCTGCATTTGGATTCGAATGCTCGCTCCCTCACGCTCAATTCGGGCACCGGTCAATTCAAGTTTTTCCAAAGGGAGTGCCAAATGCTCATGTGGTACGCCGTGAATCGTAATGTCACCCTGAGTCATAACCGCAGCGACAGCCCAGGTACCCGCCACGATTCTGTCGGATACGACCCGATGCTTCGTGGGTTTCAGATCAGAAACACCATTGATGACCAAGCTCGAGGACCCTATTCCAGAAATATCTGCACCCATTGAGACAAGCATTGAACAGATGTCAATAATTTCCGGTTCTCGAGCAGCATTCTCAATTACTGACTGGCCGCGTGCCGTTACAGCCGCCATCAAGATCGTCTCTGTGGCCCCGACACTTGGGAAATCCAGGAACACGCTGGCGCCAGTGAGTGCCTCGCATTCTGCAAGCAAATACCCGTGCTCATTGTCAACATGGACACCCATTTTCCGGAGCCCTTCAACATGCATGTCTAACCCGCGTGATCCAATGTTGTCTCCCCCGGGAACTGCAACATCAGCTGCCCCACACCTGGCGATAAGTGGGCCGAGCACACAAATTGATGCGCGCATTTTCCGAACTAGGTCATAGTCTGCCCTGTGATCAGGACGCTCTGGGACTTCAATTGTGATTGAACTTCCCGCATGGGCCACGACACAGCCAAGCCGCCTTAGCAACTCTGACATTATTGTGACGTCTTCAATGTCAGGCACATTGGTCAAAGTTGAAGTGCCCGGTGCAAGCAAAGTTGCCGCCATCAACTTAAGCACGGAATTCTTGGCCCCAGGCACGAAAACCTCACCCTGAAGTGAGCTTCCTCCTTCAACCTTAAATACCGACACCCGACAATCGTAGGCGAGCCAAAAGGGCGAACTCCCGATAGAGTCAGATTGTGGTGAATCTGACAAGAATCTATACGCGAACCGGTGACGACGGAACAACTTCTTTGGGTGACATGAGTCGGACAGGAAAAAACGATCCACGGCTCAAGGCTTATGCAGATGTAGACGAGGCCAATTGCACAATTGGTGTCATTTTGGCCTCCTGTGAGTTGCGAGAGGACATGGCGGCGCTATTACTTTCTATTCAAAACGATCTATTTGATGTAGGCGCGGATCTGTGTACCCCGATCAAGGATGACGAAACCGGTGCCTTAAGGGTGACTGATTCCTACATTGAAAGGCTTGAATCGGCCTGCGACCACTACAACGAAGGCCTTGACCCGCTTCGTTCATTTGTCCTACCCGGAGGCACGGCCGCGGCCGCTCACATGCATGTTGCCCGCACCGTTTCCCGTCGTGCCGAACGCTCAACTTGGGCCGCTTTAGACGCCTATCACGGTGGCATGAACCCTTTAACGGCAACGTATCTGAACCGCCTCAGCGACCTACTCTTCATTTTATCGCGGGTGGCTAACCATGACAGGGTTGGCGACGTGCTGTGGAAGCCTGGCGGAACTGTCCAGCAGTAAAGAAATGGGGAAAGTTAGAGATAAGCGGTAGTTACGCCGTACCGACCTGGATCCGGGCCTCAGCACGACGGATCGCGGAAAGATCTGGTGAGTCAACCTCAGCTTGAGCTCTCCCAAGAGCCGCTTTAGCTCGTTCAAGATCAACGTCCTCTGCCAGTTCAGCGGACTCGGCGATAACGTTAACTTTATCGCTGTCGACCGAGAAAAACCCGCCGTGTACAGCCACGAGAATCTTGCTGCCGTCTTCGAGCTCGATCCGCAACGGCGCTTCGACCAGGAGGGCCAGCATGGGCTCGTGCCCACGCAAAATCCCCACGTCACCTTCTGGTGTTTTTGCCACGACGCTCTTGGCCGAACCACTCCAAATCGAGCGCTCAGCTGAAACGACAGCAACTTCTAAGGGGCCCGACATGTTAGCTCTCCTTGGCTAGTGCTGCCGCATTCTTTTCGACATCTTCAATTCCACCACACATGAAGAAAGCTTGCTCTGGTACGTGGTCAAATTCACCGTCAGCCAAGGCACGGAATGAACTAATAGTCTCTTCAACAGGGACAAATGATCCAGGCTGGCCGGTGAATGCTTCCGCTACAAACATGTTCTGTGAAAGGAATCGCTCAATGCGACGCGCACGACCCACTAGAACACGATCCTCCTCTGAGAGTTCGTCAATTCCAAGAATCGCGATGATGTCTTGGAGGTCCTTGTAACGCTGCAAAATCTCCTTAACTCGAGCCGCAACCGCGTAGTGCTCTTCGCCAACGTAACGTGGGTCGAGAATTCGGGAGTTCGAGTCGAGGGGGTCAACTGCAGGGTAAATACCCTTTTCAGAAATCGGGCGGCTCAACACCGTTGTTGCGTCCAAGTGAGCGAAGGTGGTTGCTGGGGCTGGGTCGGTCAAGTCGTCAGCGGGAACATAGATTGCCTGGAGCGAAGTGATCGAGTGGCCACGAGTTGACGTAATGCGCTCTTGGAGTACACCCATTTCGTCTGCCAATGTCGGTTGGTAACCCACAGCCGAGGGCATCCGACCTAGTAGCGTTGACACTTCCGATCCCGCCTGCGTGAAACGGAAAATGTTGTCAATAAAGAGCAATACGTCTTGCTTTTGTACATCACGGAAGTACTCCGCCATGGTTAGCGCGGTCAACGCAACACGAAGACGCGTGCCGGGTGGCTCATCCATCTGGCCGAAGACGAGGGCAGTCTTGGAGATTACTCCGGACTCGGTCATTTCGAGGAAGAGATCGTTACCTTCACGTGTGCGCTCTCCCACACCGGCGAATACCGACACACCGCCAAAGTTCTCGGCTACACGGTAGATCATTTCTTGGATCAGCACCGTTTTACCAACACCTGCTCCACCGAACAGGCCGATCTTTCCACCCTTGACATAAGGGGTGAGCAAGTCAATAACCTTGATACCGGTGTTGAAAACCTCAGTTTTTGATTCAAGTTGATCAAATGCGGGCGCCTGGCGGTGAATACTCCAGCGCTCTTTAATGTCTAGGTCTGAAGCTTTCACGTCCAGGGGCACACCAAGTGTGTTCCACACGTGACCTTTAGTTACATCGCCGACGGGGACCAGAATCGCGTCGCCAGTGTCTCGTACTGGAGCTCCGCGAACGAGCCCGTCTGTGGGCTGCATGGAAATGGTACGCACCATGTTGTCACCGATGTGCTGTGCCACTTCAAGTGTGAGTGTGTGGCTAACGCCGCCTTCGTCACCCTGATCGAATGTCACGTCAACATTGAGTGCGTTGAATAGTGCCGGCATGGCCTCTACGGGAAACTCAACGTCCACAACGGGGCCGGTGACACGGGCTACGCGTCCTACACCTGTGACGGTTTCTACTGTTGCGGTCATGGCTTATTCCTCTTCTTGTCTTCTTTATTCTGTGGACTAGGCGGATAGGGCGTCGGCTCCACCGACAATTTCACTGATTTCTTGGGTGATTTCTGCTTGACGCGCCGCGTTCGCGGCGCGCGTGAGTGCGCGGACCAGATCCTCAGCATTGTCAGTGGCTGATTTCATTGCTCGTCTGCGGGCTGCATGCTCTGAAGCCGCCGAATTGAGCAATGAGAGATACACCATTTGATCAATGTAACGTGGCAAAAGAGCATCTAGTACGTCTTCGGGGCTGGGTTCGAATTCATAAAGTGGGAATGGCTGTGCATTTCCACCCTCAGAATTCCTCTCAACAACTTCGTCGACAACTTCGAGTGGGAGAACCCTACGGACACGCGTCTCTTGAACTGCCATGTTGGTGAAGTTTGTGTAAACGACATGAATTTCGTCTACTCCACCATCAGGGGCGGGTGTCATGAATGCCTTCAAGAGCTCTTGACCGATTTCTTTCGCATGTGCGTAAGTCGGCTGATCACTAAATCCGGTGTACTCCGCGCCCATTGGACGGTTGCGAAACTTGTAAAAGGACACACCCTTGCGGCCAACAACATAAGGGACAACCTGCATTCCGTTTTCAGTGAGATTCCTTGTGAGCGCTTCCGCTTCCTTGATTGAATTAGACGAGTACGCACCAGCCAAACCACGGTCCGCCGTGATTACTAAGACCGCAGCGCGAGTTGGGTTGACTGACTTTGCGGTCAGCGGATGCTTTGACACATCCGATGCGTGACTCGCGGCTGCGGAAACTGCGTCAACCAATTGGGTCAAATACGGCAACGACGCATTCAGGTGATTTTGAGCACGAACAATCCGCGCCGAAGCAATGAGTTCCATCGCTTTCGTAATCTTCTTGGTCGCCTGCACCGAACGAATTCGACGCCGGTAGACCCGGAGTTGGGCGCCCATATCAGCCTCGAACAGCTCGCTTGATTTGAGTTGGATCGATTTCTTCGTCGGCCAATGCAGCCACAGGTTCGTCTTTGATGAGCAAATCGCCACTGCGTGTGGTGAATTGCTTCTTGAACTCGCCCATAGATTTCTCGAGGACGCTGAGGGAGTCATCTGAGAGATCTGAAGTAGTTCGGATCGCATCAAATACTGCTGGTGCCGAACGGTCCATATAGGCCAAGAATTCTGAATCAAACCGGCGAATGTCCTCGAGGGGCACTTCGTCGAGTTGTCCTGTTGTTCCCGACCAGACCGAGACAACTTCGCGTTCCATCGCTTGGGGTTGGTACTGAGGCTGCTTAAGCAGTTCAACCAAACGAGATCCACGCTCGAGTTGAGCTTTCGAAGCCGCATCGAGGTCGGACCCAAACGCTGAGAACGCCTCAAGTTCGCGGAACTGGGCCAGAGACAGACGTAAACGACCCGCCACTTTTTTCATGGCCTTGGGCTGTGCCGCTCCACCGACACGGGAAACGGAGATTCCAACGTTGATAGCAGGGCGTACACCTGAGTTGAACAGATCAGACTCAAGGAAACACTGCCCGTCAGTGATGGAAATAACGTTGGTTGGGATAAAGGCCGACACGTCATTGGCCTTTGTCTCGATGATTGGGAGGCCGGTCATCGAGCCACCGCCCATTTCAGCGGAAAGCTTGGCACAACGCTCAAGTAGGCGGGAGTGCAAGTAAAAAACGTCACCCGGGTAGGCCTCGCGACCCGGTGGGCGACGGAGCAGAAGTGACACCGCGCGGTAAGCGTCTGCCTGCTTGGAAAGGTCGTCAAAAACGATGAGAACGTGCTTACCCTGATACATCCAGTGCTGACCAATAGCAGAACCCGTGTAAGGAGCGAGATATTTGAAGCCTGCAGGATCCGATGCGGGCGCCGCGACGATAGTTGTGTACTCCATCGCGCCGTATTCCTCGAGTGCACCCTTGACCGAGGCAATCGTGGAGCCCTTCTGTCCGATTGCCACGTAAATGCATCGCACCTGTTTGTCGGGGTCACCCGAGGACCAGTTCTCTTTTTGGTTAATGATTGTGTCGATACAGACCGCAGTTTTTCCGGTCTGGCGGTCACCAATAATCAACTGGCGCTGGCCTCGACCAATGGCCGTCATAGCGTCAATGGCCTTGATGCCGGTCAGCATGGGTTCTGTCACCGGCTGGCGCTCGACGACTGATGGAGCCTGGACTTCAAGTGCACGGCGCGCGTCAGCGGCGATTGGACCCAGACCGTCGATTGGGCTACCTAATGGGTCCACGACTCTACCCAGGAATGCGTCACCGACTGGGACGGAGAGAACTTCACCGGTGCGACGAACGGCCTGTCCCTCTTCGATCTTGGATGAGTCTCCAAGGAGAACGCAGCCGATTTCGCGAATATCGAGGTTCAGCGCGATTCCCAGCAGGCCTCCTTCGAATTCAAGTAGTTCGTTCGTCATTGCCGAGTGAAGTCCTTCAACTCTGGCAATTCCGTCGCCGGTTTCTAGTACACGGCCAACTTCTTCTCGGGCGGTTGCCGGCGAGTACGCCGCGACGTTCCGCTCGATCGCTTCCCGGATTTCTTCCGGTCGGATCGTCAGCTCCGTCATGGGGTCCTGCTCTCTGTATCAGGCCGCAATGCGGCGGTTTGATTGTGGTTCCTGTCGTGATGAAAATGTTCAGTTGTGGTCACGCTGGTCTACTGCCTTGCTTATTAGTCTTGCTTTCTATCCAAGGATTGCTCGATGAGCCGCTTCTAGTCGTGATGAAATTGTTCCGTCGATCACTTCGTCGCCTATCACGACGTAGACCCCGCCCAAGACTGTCGGGTCAACTTCCACGTTGAGTCGAACATTCCGACCTTTGAGTGCAGTGAGCGCCGCGATCAAGCGTTGGGACTGTGAGTCAGATAAGGGCCGTGCAACCCTGACCTGGGCCACCATACGCTGGCGCTGAGCAGCCGCGAGGTCACCAAGGCGAGTTATTACGGCATCCAGCCGTCGACCATGAAGGTGAGAAACCGAATACTCCAGCAACTGCCGAGTCGCAGTCGTTGCAGTTGAGTGCAATAAGTCTTCCACGATTGCCGCCTTGGTGCTTCCCGCGGTTGCTGGGTTTGTGAGAGCCATTTGCAACTCGGCCGACTGATCAACTGCCCGACCAAAAAGGAAAATTTCCTCCTCGGTTGAGTCAAGTGTGTTATCCACCTGCGCAACTGCAAGAACGGCCTGCGCCGCCAGTTCTTCCAGCGAAAGTACTAGGTCCATATCCTCCGACCATCGCTGTGACACGACGGTAACCAGCAAATCTGAGGCGTTAGGACCAACCCGGGGGCCGAATACTTGGGTGGCAAGATTCTGGCGAACCTCGATACCTTGTCCGGAGTCTGCTAGCGCTAAACGCAGAACCTTCTCCGAGTCAAGAAGCGCCGCGATTGCAAATAGTTCAGTGCCCAATTGGCCGCGATCAACTTCGGCTGGCAACTGATCCAAAACCCCGCTACACAGAGCGAGTGCATCCCGACTTGATCCAAGCATTACTTCGATGCCACCTTTTCAAGGTCGGCAATAAACGCATCGACCGTCGAGGAGACTCGAGCGTCGTTGGCCAGTGCCTCGCCCACCACTTTGTCCGCTAGGTCAAGCGCTAACTCACCGACCTGTCTGGTCAGGGCTGAGACAGCCTGAGCTCGCTCAGCAGCCATTGCTGCCTCCGCGGCGGTCGTAACGCTCGCTGCCGCTACTCGCGCTTCATTGCGTGCCTCGTCCACGATTGCAGCACGATCTGCCTGTGCAGCGGTACGGATGGCAGAAGCTTCCTCACGGGCACCAGCAAGTTGCTTTTGGTATTCCAAGAGAACTGAAGCGGCCTCCTCCTCAGCTTTACCGGCACGTTCTAATCCGCCCTCAATTAAGTTAGCGCGCTCGTCAAGTGTCACCTTAATTTTGGGGAGCACAAACTTGGCCAAGGTGCCAAATACCAGCAGGAATGCAATCAGGCCGATGATTAATTCATCAAGCGGCACTGCGAGCACTGACGGCATTTCCTCGCCCTCAGCGGCGAGGAGTGTGGCTAATTCAAACATGTAGTCCTCTTTCCCTGTCTTGGTTGGCTAATTCGTACTTAGTAGCGAATCAGGTACCGAAGACGAAAGGAACAACGAAGCCAATCAAGGCTAGTGCTTCGGCGAGTGCGAAACCAAGAAGCATGTTCTGGCGAATAATGCCGTAAGCCTCTGGTTGACGAGCAATTGCTTGCACACCCTGTCCAAAGATGATACCGATACCGATACCTGGGCCAATTGCTGCAAGGCCGTAACCGATTGAGCCAATGGAACCGGTGAGTTCCGCGAGAAGCGACATATCGTTTCCTTTTCATTGCGCACCGGCGGGTGCCGGTCCTACTGGTTATATCAACTTATATCAACACAGTTGATGTGATCTTTTCAATTTTTTTATTCAGTTTTAAGACTTGCAGGTAATGCTTTCTTCCTAGTGTTCCGCGTGCAGCGCACTGCCAATGTAGACGGCAGCGAGCAACGTAAAGATATAGGCCTGCAGCGCCTGGATGAAAGCTTCGAATCCTGTGAGAAAGACCGCAAGGCTGAAACTCGCTGCCGACCCAAGGATCCCAATGACACTGAAGCTCAGCAGGTAGAACGCAGCGACACTGAATGTTGCCAGAAGCAAGTGACCCGCAAACATGTTTGCGAATAGTCGAACTGCGTGCGTAAAGGGCCTCACCAAGAAATTCGAAATCAGTTCAATCGGTGTTAAAAGAATGTACATAACCTTTGGTACACCAGGGGGGAACATAATGTTTTTGAAGAATCCCACAAAGCCTTGCTTGTAAATCCCGAGCGGCACCCACGTGACGTACACGATGATGGCAAATGTGACCGGGATTGCAAAAATAGATGTCACGGGTAGTTGCGCACCCGGAACCACACCCCAAAAGTTCAAGATCCACACCAGGAAGAAGAAGGAGAAAAGGAACGGGATGAACTTGTCTCCGCCCTTGCCGATCGTCTCCCGGACAATTCCGTCACGAATGAAGAGGTATCCCAATTCGCCTACATTCTGCGCGCCTCGTGGAACCAACTTTGGCTTGCGAAATGCGTAACCGAAGAAACCAATGATCAGGACCACGGCGAGAAACAGAAGTACGGTGACTTTCGAGACATTGAAGGACAAGCTTCCAATTGTGAAACTGAAGATCGCATCGAATTGAAAAATTTCAGCGCCGGGGGCGGGGAAACCACAACCTGAAAAGAGGTGACAGTCGGGGCTACTGGACGCGATTACGCCGAATGCCATCAATGATCCCCTTCGAGCCTAGAACCTGCACGTGTATTTGCACTGCCTTGCAAAGCTTTGTTCTCGCGAGCAAGCCCGCTGAAAATCATGTAATACGAGAGTCCGAGTCCAACCAATGCGCCCACAGCCATGAACAGCGATCTGTGTCCCAGCCACAAGGAAAGAACAAATCCAAGCCCCGTATACAAAATCAAGCCGGATATGAGCCGACTTGAGATTATCCACGCGGTGTTGTCCATTGCAGCAAATTCACGAACTGGTGCATTTCCTGAAATCGATCTTGCGCGCGAACGGTACCACTTGGGATCCCCAAGTGACCCTTCGGGTTGATTGGAATCGAGTGTCATGCCTCACCTTCTTTCGAAGGAACGGAGCCTTCTGAGTTCGGTTCAACGTACAGCACCTTTGTTGTGCCGAATATCCATACTTCAAGGATGGTCCATACCAGCGTGCACACCAGAATTGCTAAAGCAAAAGCCTTGGTATTGAAGGCTGTTGTGTCTGCAAAGAGAATTAAAATGACAAGAAGGACGCCAATTTTGGCTAGGTAAATGGTTAATGCCATGGTCAGAGCCATTTGCGGGTTATTACGCAAAACTGAACCCAACGCAAACTGGCCAACCGCGAAAAAGGCGAGGACAAGGATCGTGCCCAGCGCAGCACCAAGAGCTGCAAGACCACCGGAGACAATGGCCGAGACAATCACAACAATCCCACCTGCAACAGCAGTACCTAAACCGGCCCTGCGCAATACCAGGGAGTCGATACTCCTAGCACTTTGCACGTGATAAACCTCTTCGCTTCGGGGTACGTCTAACCAATATTCCGTGGTTGCACGCTATCGCATAGGTATAGGCGGTGCTCAGCCGATTCGATCAATCCGTCCCGGGCTTTCGTTTACTTGCCCGTTGCCAAGATCTGAGGGCGTTTGTTTCATCAAAAACACGAGAATGACGATCCCCACGGCGGTTCCAACCCCTGCATAAATCAACGGGAAGAACGCAATTGTCAGAGCCGCTCCAGCGATCAATGCCGTCCATGCGTACATCAGGAAAACTGCTCGCCGTTGTGAGTGGCCCATCTGCAATAAACGATGATGTAAGTGTTGCTTGTCAGGAGCAAATGGATTTCGCCCCGCGCGCGTGCGCCGGATTACCGCAAGACCAAGGTCAACGAGCGGGAGCGCCATGACGGCTAAGGGCAAGATCACCGGCAGAAGCGTTGGCAAAAATGCACCCCCGGAAAGTGCGCTTGGGTCAACCTGTCCAGACAGGGTGATCGTGGCAGCAGCTAAGAGCAGGCCTAAGAGCATGGAACCGGTGTCACCCATGAAAATTCTTGCGGGAAATAGGTTGTTGGGGAGAAAGCCGAGTCCCATACCCACGAGGACAACGCTTACCAGGGTAGCCAAGGTCGCGCGTTCCAGGCCGAGTTCAACTGAAAGAACATAGGCATAAATGAAGAAAGCTCCAGCGGCAACAGCAACGATTCCTGCCGCTAAGCCGTCAAGGCCATCGACAAAGTTAATAGCGTTGATGCTGACAAGCACGATGATCACGGTAAACAAAACACTCGTGAGTGGATCAAGAACGAACGTCCCCCCAATGGGCAGCCAAATAATTGCTATTCCCTGGAATGCCATGACTCCCGCTGCTAGGACTTGGCCTGCTAGTTTCGTCGGCGCGTCAAGTCCCCATTTGTCATCGACTATTCCCAAAATCACGATGATTGCGCAGCCGGACAGTAGGGCCATAACTGTATTGGATCCGTCGAAAACGGCGCTCATCATGGGCAACTTGCTTGCAAGGAGTAACCCCATGAGCAATCCACCAGCCATGGCGAGCCCACCAAGTCGCGGTGTTGGAGTGTCGTGAACATCACGATCTCGAACCGGGGCGACCATCCCCCACTTCAATGCAAGAGCCCGCACCGGTGGAGTCAGGAAATAAGTCACGGCAGCAGCAGCAAAAAGACACAGCATGTACTCGCGCATGACCTACTCCCTCCTATTCACAATCAAAAGTTGATCACCGAGCGTAAGCAGGAAATTCCGAAACTAAATTGTGCGTGAGACGAGCAATTTCTTCACTCGGAGCGCTCGCGCGCACGGCCTGGTCAATTAATTCTGCGATAACTTCCATCTGGGCTGTTCCCATTCCTTGGGTTGTCACCGATGGAGTCCCCACGCGGATACCAGAAGCAACTGATGGTGGCAATGTGTCAAATGGAATTGCATTTTTATTGAGAGTTATTTGAGCAGTATCACAGCGCGCCTCTGCCTCACTGCCGTTGACACCGGTTGCTGAAAGATCAATGAGCGCCAAATGGGTGTCGGTACCTCCGCTGACTGGCCGCATCCCTCTTTGGGCAAGGCCAGCAGCGAGAGCCTGCGCGTTGAGAATCACCTGTCGCGCATAATCCTGATACTCGAGGGTGCTCGCCTCTTTGAGCGCCACAGCTTTTGCCGCTACCGCGTGCATCAATGGTCCACCCTGCATCATGGGGAAAACTGCCTTGTCAATTTTGGCAGCGTGCTCTTCCTTGCACAGCATCATGCCGCCACGTGGACCCCGAAGCACCTTATGCGTGGTGAAACACACAACGTCCGCATACGGGACTGGGCTAGGAATTGCCTTTCCAGCAACAAGACCAATGAAGTGTGCGGCATCAACCATCATGATCGCACCAACCTCGTCTGCAATTTCGCGGAATCCAGCAAAGTCAATAAGTCGCGGGTACGCGGTTGCTCCACAAATAATCATTTTGGGTTTGTGCTCAATTGCCAATCTGCGGACTTCAGCCATGTCAATGAGGTCTGTTTCAGGTTGAACACCATATGACACAACGTTGAACCATTTACCCGAAAAATTAACGGCAGAGCCATGCGTGAGGTGACCTCCATGCGGCAAACTCATGGCCAGAACCGTTTCACCTGGCTTAACGAATGCACCATAAGCAGCAATGTTTGCACTGGCGCCGGAATGCGGTTGCAAGTTCGCGTGCTCCGCACCAAAAAGTTCCTTGGCTCGTTGAATCCCGATCAGCTCGGCTCGGTCAACCTCAGAGCAGCCACCGTAGTAACGCTTACCTGGATAACCCTCGGCGTATTTATTACTTAAGGTAGAGCCTAGCGCTGCCAGAACTGCCGGTGAGGTGAAGTTCTCGCTCGCGATCAGTTGCAAACCTCCGCGTGCTCGCTCCAACTCAGCGAGCAGGATTCCTGCAATATCGGGATCCTCTGCTTCAAGCTCCGAAAAATCTGGGCCCCAAAAAGTCACGCTGTCACATCCCTTTCACCAGCAGGAGCGGCACTCCCACACTTCTATATGAAGGCTCCCACTCTAGAGGAGTCTTTCCATAAATGCAGTTTCGCAGTTACACGGTTACCCCGTGTTGAGCAATAAAATCTGTCAATTCGCCAGGGTTGAGTGCCCCTTCTCGCAGAATCTTGGGTAGCGCCTCAGTGCAGTCCACTATCGTGCTGCCAGATCCTGACTTAAGGTCGCCAGCCGCTATCACTACTGAAACTGCATCAACATCACATAAATCTAGTTGGGCACTCTCCGTGATTTGCGCCATGCCAGTTGGTTGCGCACTCGAGGAAGAGAGTGGACCTGTTGCGGCGAGCAAATCTAAAAGATACGGATGACGCGGCATCCGGACTGCGACCGGTGCACCAATCGGATGATCCCAGGCGAGCGTCGTCCCAGCCGGAAGGAGCAGGGTGAGATCACCCGGCCAAAAACACTCCATGAGGTCCCGAGCAACTACCGGAATACTCGACGTAATTCCAGAAACCGCATTCGAGTTGGGAACCAAAACGGTCAACGGGACATTGGGAGCGAGTCCTCGGTACTCACGCAAGAGTGCCGTCCCTCGGGGCGAAAATGAATCCGTGACCACCGCGTACTGCGACTCTGTGGGAACGATTACAAGTCCACCTCGTCGAATCGTCGAGTAAGCCATTGAAATCGCTCGCGCTCGGTTTTGAGAATCACCTGCTTCGATTCGGACACTCACGAGAGCAGCCTAAACCCGAGTGGCCAAGGTGAATCGAGGTCGTTGGTTGAAGTCTTGTCGATCACTTACTTGCATAAAGAGTGGTTGACCTGGAATCCCGGCGGTGTAAATCTCGAGTTCAGAATCCAGCACCGTTGACTCAAGCACTCCCACGACACTGGCTTCATGAGCCTCGGGGCCTTGAACATCCGCGTGTTCCACCACCAGTAAACCGCCCGATTTGAGCAGCACGGCAGCCGTTTTTGCGATACCTCGGATAACGTCGAGCCCGTCTACCCCACCATAAAGCGCTATAGACGGTTCGTGGACTCTCACTTCAGGGTCACGGGGAATCATGTCAATTGGGATATAAGGAGGATTGCACGTCACAACATCGCACACACCTGCCAGTGCGAGAAACACGGCCGAGGTGAAGTCTGTTGCATCCAGTTGGTGAATCTCCACGGTAGCTTCTGATCCGTATTTTGCTACATTTTTTTCAAGCCAAAGGAACGCCTCAGAACTAATTTCCACACCAGTAACCCTGGCACCTGGAACTTCAATGGCAAGTGAAAGCGCAATTGCACCTGAACCGGCACATAGATCAACTGCGATGGGTGCGTCACGCTCCCGCATAAAACGAATTGCGGCCTCTGCAACAAGTTCGCTCTCTGGACGAGGGATAAAGACGCCCGGGCCAACGCCCAGTTCTACATGACGAAATGCAGCGGATCCAGTGATGTGCTGGAGCGGAATGCGATTCAATCGCTTCGCTAATAGTCTTTCAAAAGCTAGTCGATCTTCGTCGTCGATGGTGTCCTGCATAAAAAGTCTGTTGCGGGGAAGTCCAAGAACGTGGGCTAGTAACTCCGCGGATTCTATGTTGGCTGAATCAATTCCAGCTTGCGAAAGCCGCTGAGCCGCATCGACCAAGTGATCACGGATGGTCCTCACGCTGAGGGCTCTGCCAACCGACTCTGCTGGTCAGCACTCACGCAGGCCTCAATGACCGCATCCATGTCTCCGTCGAGAATCTGATCCAAATTATGAGACTTGAAACCCACCCTGTGGTCATTTAGACGATTCTCGGGGAAGTTGTAAGTCCGAATTCGCTCGCTGCGATCGACAGTTCGAACCTGAGAACGCCTGATATCCGATGCTTCCTTAGCCGCGTTCTCCTCTGCGACAGCAAGAAGCCGAGCCCTCAGGATTCGCATTGCCTGTTCACGGTTTTGAAGTTGACTCTTTTCGTTTTGACAGGAAACGACTACACCAGTTGGCAAGTGCGTGATCCGAACCGCGGAGTCAGTGGTGTTAACGCTTTGCCCGCCTGGACCCGAGGATCGGTACACGTCAATGCGTAAATCATTGGGGTCGACCGTGACGTCAACGTCCTCGGCTTCCGGCGCCACCATCACGCCTGCCGCGGATGTGTGAATGCGACCTTGTGACTCCGTAACGGGAACTCTTTGCACTCGATGAACGCCACCTTCAAAACGAAGACGTGCGTATGGGCCCTCTCCAGGACCTGGAGGCGTCTTTGATTTAACTGCAATCGAGACATCCTTGTAACCACCCAAATCTGACTCCACTGCATCAATCACTTCTGTAGACCAACCACGTCTCTCGGCGTAACGGAGATACATCCGCATCAGGTCATAAGCAAAAAGTGCGGATTCGTCACCTCCTTCGCCTGCCTTGATTTCTACGATTACATCTTTGTCGTCCATGGGATCGCGGGGCAGGAGCAATTCAGTGAGTTTTTCGGCAAGGGCTGCTTGGATTGGCAAAAGCTCGAGAACTTCCGCGGCAAATGATTCGTCCTGGTCTGCTAGTTCCGTTGCCGTTTCCAAATCGGAGGTAACCGACAACCAGTCTCGGTAGGCGCCCACGATTGGGCGAAGCGCGGCGTAACGTCGGCCAAGTCTGCGAGCTTGCGCTTGATCTGCATGGACCGCAGGATCTGCGAGTCCCGATTCGACCTCGTCGAGTTCACTTGCAAGTTGGGCACATGATTCGAACATGATTGGCTCCTAGACTTGCACTTGTCGGTATTACTTGTCGGCCACGACTGATTGATTCGTGGAAACACGGTGAAAAAACGGGCGCCGGTCTGGGACCGACCGCGCGACGGGGGAGACACGCGGCCGATCCCAGACCGGCGCCCGGGAAAAAGTTAGACAGATTCTACTTTCTCATCCTTCGCAGCAGTTGCTCCATAACGATTTTGGAATTTGGCAACCCGGCCACCAGTGTCGAGAATTTTTTGCTTGCCCGTGTAAAAGGGATGGCAATTTGAGCATACGTCAGCATGTATACTTCCGCTCTTTGCCGTGCTTCGCGTTTGAAACGAGCTACCGCACGTGCAGGTAACCGTTGTCTCAACGTAATCTGGGTGAATTCCAGCCTTCATTTCAATCTCCTTAATCATTGCCCGGGTCGAAATGACCATTCAAAAATCTTTATTTCGTGAACCGGGATCCCCTAGTATGCCACGCTCACGCACCAAGAATTCGAGTCCCCCCCAAAAAAATGGTCAGTCTTCGTCGCTTGATCCTGGACCAGAAGGCGTTGTCTTCTGAACTTGCTTGAGGAACTCATAATTGGTCTCAGTCTCCCGCAACTTATTAAGCAGCAGGTCAATTGACTGTTGTGGATCGAGTGCGTGGAGCACCTTACGAAGTGTCCATACGATTTTGAGTTCTTCGGGAGAAAGCAACAATTCCTCCTTGCGTGTACCCGAAGGATCGACGTCAACGGCCGGAAAGATCCGCTTGTCCGCCAATCGACGATCCAACTTCAGCTCCATATTGCCGGTTCCCTTAAACTCCTCAAAGATTACTTCGTCCATTCGTGAACCGGTTTCGACAAGGGCAGTCGCCAAAATTGTGAGCGATCCACCGTTTTCGATATTGCGGGCGGCCCCAAAAAACTTTTTTGGTGGATACAAGGCAGTGGAGTCAACGCCACCGGAAAGAATTCGACCCGAAGCAGGGGCTGCCAAGTTATATGCCCGCCCAAGTCGGGTCATGGAGTCCAAAAGGACAACAACGTCTTGACCAGACTCCACCAGTCGCTTGGCTCGCTCAATTGCGAGTTCCGCGATGATCGTGTGGTCTTCAGCGGGCCGATCAAATGTTGAGGCTATAACTTCGCCTTCAACACTTCGCTGCATGTCTGTTACTTCTTCTGGACGCTCGTCTACGAGCACGACCATCAGGTGACAGTCAGGGTCGTTTACCGAGATGGCGTTTGCAATGGCTTGCAAGACCATGGTTTTGCCCGCCTTCGGGGGCGAGACGATCAAACCGCGCTGCCCTTTACCAATTGGGGCAACAAGATCAATCACGCGCGTGGTGAGGTTAGTACTCGTCGTTTCCAACTTTAAGCGCTCTTGCGGGTACAAGGGAGTCAATTTGGAAAACTCTGGACGACTTTTAATTGTTTCGAGGTCGTAACCATTTACTGAATCAACCTTGACCAGCGGATTGAACTTCTCACGACGTTCGCCTTCGCGCGGCTGCCGCACCGAACCGATAACGGCGTCTCCCTTTCTAAGGCCCAGCTTTCGAACGAAAGACAACGAAACGTATACGTCATTGGAACCTGGCAAATAGCCACTTGTGCGGACAAATGCGTAGTTGTCTAGAACATCAAGGATTCCTGCTACCGGGAGGAGTACATCGTCCTCTGTGAGTTCGACTTCGTAGTCATTGAAATTGTTTTGTCCACCTGAAGATCGTCGATTATTTGATGGGCGATCACGGCGATCCCTACGATTTCGGTTGCGACTGCGTGAATTGCGATCCTCTGAACCACCATTGCGATCTTCATCACCGTCATTGTTATTGCGATCGTTGTTATTGCGATCGTTGTTATTGCGATCGTTGTTATTGCGATCGTTGTTATTGCGATCGTTATTATTGCGATCGTTATTATTCCGATCGCGATTGTTGCTATTTCTGTTATTTCGCTCCCGGTTGTTGTTGCGATTGCTGCGCGGCTCTTGCTGGGAGCCTTCTCGTGACTCTGACTTGACGGGTTCTTCCGCGGCAGGAGCAGCGACTTCCTTGGTCTCGTTGTGAGCAACTTCCTTGATTTCCGTTGCAGCTTTGGGCGCGGAACGGCGCACACTGGCTTGCTTTTGCCGGTCACCAATCGCTGTCACCAAGTCTGACTTGCGCATTGCACTCGATCCGGCAATACCAAGTTGCTGTGCGAGTTGCTTCAACTCGGGGAGCAACATGCCGGAGAGACCGTCTGAGCGACGCTTTGAATCTGTTGTTTCTGACACTAATAGTCCTTCATGTGTGTGGGTGAACTGCACCCTGGGCCAAACTTGAGTCCGTTTGTAAAGTACCCATGAATAATTGAACTGCGCTCCGACAAGACTTCATTCATGTCGACTTGGCTACGTTAGATTGTATGAATCTAGCCTGTCATTTCCTATGAATACGTTCCTTAACGGAGGCTGCCACGACTGTGGACGGTTCAAGGCTAACACAGCGTATGTGCTACACCCAAAAAGGGCCTAAACCGGGAGTGGCAAAATCCGGACGCCCTCAAAATCAACGGGTACGGCGATCCGCGTCCATTCCGGTGGAACCTCGGACAATGCCGTTTCAAGTTCATTGATCCGGTTTCGGTCCACTAAGAGTAAAACTGCAGGTCCAGCGCCAGATGCCATTGCTGCGATCCCCTTTGATCGCAAACTTGCAATTATGGCGGTTGTCTCTGGGTAGACACTTGCTCTCGCGTCCTGGTGCAATCGATCTGATGTTGCTTCTAAAATTAGGCTTGGGTCTTGCGACATGGCGTAGACGAGCAGCCCCGTCCGAGACAGATTATGGCAAGCAGCTGAACGATCCACCTGTTGCGATAGGACCCCACGAGCCTTGGATGTTGCAAGGCCATGGGGTGGGATCAAGACAATGGGGACCAGATCCGGATGCACTGTTGGCTGAACAGCATCCGCGGTATCCGGGGCCCCCGTCCCGCTGCTCACCAGCCATGAAACGTTAAATCCACCATAAAGTGCCGCAGATAAATTATCGGGATGGTTTTCGAATTCCAGTGCAATGTTCAAGACCTCTGAATCAGTTAACAGATTTTCGCCACCTTCAACTAGAGACCTTGACATAATCAAACCACCGACAGCCGCAGACGCTGAGGAACCGAGTCCCCTTCCATGCGGGATTGCATTCCGACACTTCAAAATAAAACCGGGAGGAGTCGCGTTCATGGCGGTGAATCCGCGGTTCATGGCTCGTACCACTAAATTCGTTTCGTCGGTCGCGACGCTTTCGGCGCCTTCCCCTTCGACATCAACTTTGATCCCTTTATCATTGGTAACCATGGCTATGAGTTCGTCATGCATAGCTAGGGCTAGGCCCATTGAGTCAAAACCCGGACCTAGGTTGGCACTTGATGCTGGGACGATCAAGCGCACGGCACCTGAGACGAATGCGATGTCGCTCATCACGCGAGGCCTAATCTTTCGGCGGCGAGTTGCGAATCAATGGAAATACTTAGGGGGTCTGCCGCGCCCTCCAACGCCCACTGGGGATCCTTTATCCCGTTGCCGGTGAGCGTGCATGTGATTACTGAGTCATCGGGGACCTTCCCCGCAGCATGTATCTTGAGTAGCCCCGCGACACTTGCCGCACTCGCGGGCTCGCAAAAAAGTCCCTCTTTCTCCGCGATCAGATGATAGGCCGCAAGGATTTCTTGATCAGTCACAGAGTCGATGAGGCCGCCGGAATCATCGCGTGCAGAAAGCGCTTGATCCCAAGAGGCGGGTTTACCAATCCGGATGGCTGTTGCGATTGTTTCTGGATTTTCTACAGGTGAACCAGTGACTAGGGGTGCTGCGCCAGCAGCCTGGAATCCCCACATCGCTGGCAACGAATCGCTCACTCCGGAGTCCCGGTATTCTTGAAAGCCACGCCAATAGGCCGTGATGTTTCCAGCATTTCCGACCGGAAGGCAATGGATGTCGGGCGCCTGTCCGAGTCGATCCACAATTTCGAAAGCCGCAGATTTTTGTCCTTCAATGCGGACTGGGTTCACACTATTAACTAGTGCAACGGGGTAATTCTCGGAGAGTTCTCGAGCCAGTACTAGACAGTCGTCAAAATTCCCCTCAACCTGTAAGAGAACTGCGCCGTGCACCACGGCTTGAGCAAGTTTTCCCATGGCAATTTTTCCTTTAGGAATGAGGACGGCACAGGTCATGCCGGCCTTGACCGCGTATGCCGCCGCACTCGCTGACGTATTGCCTGTTGAAGCACAGATAACAGCTCGAGCCCCTTCACCGGCCGCGTGTGAAATTGCCATGGTCATGCCACGGTCTTTAAATGAGCCGGTGGGATTTGCACCTTCGTACTTCAGCCACACTGATGCACCCACGATTTCGCTGAGCGTGCACGCGTACACCAGCGGGGTACCGCCTTCTCCAAGGCTGACTACCGGGGCAGACGGTGCAAGTGGCATGCGATCGCGATACTCAGTGATTACCCCGCGCCATTGATGTGCCATCTACTCTTCACCTTCGACTCTCATGACCCCGAGGACCTGTCGGACTTCATCCATTGACCTCAGTTGATCAACTGTGGCTCGCAGAGCCGATTCGCTACCGCTGTGAGTGCGCACTACTAGCCCGGCTTCGACTCCGTGACCGTCCTGTCTCACGACCTGAATGCTAACTCCATTGGCCGCAAAAGCATTTGCTATCGCGGCGAGTACACCTGGACGGTCTTGGACGTCAAGATTCACGTAGTAACGAGTTTCCGCTCTGCCAATGTCGAGGACCTGAAGGCCAGAGTAGGTGCTCTCCCCCGGCCCACGCCCGCCTAAAACGCGATGTCGCGCTGCTGCAACGACGTCCCCGAGAACCGCGCTGGCTGTTGGGTCGCCCCCTGCTCCACGGCCATAGAACATCATTTCACCTCCAGCTTCGGCGTGAATAAACACGGCGTTGAAGGAACCCCGAACATTTGCTAACGGATGGTGAAGAGGAATCATCGCCGGGTGCACTCGAACGACAATCCCGTCTTCTTCTCCAGTATCTGCCACCAACTCTGCGATTGCCAACAATTTGATGACAAACCCCATTTCACGAGCAGCCTGAATGTCGGCCTTGGTCACCTCCCCTATGCCCTCGCAGTACACATCAGCCAGGGTGACTCTCGTGTGGAACGCCAATTCAGCAAGAATGGCGGCTTTGGCCGCTGCATCAATACCGTCAACATCGAGCGCGGGATCTGCCTCCAAATAACCCAATGCATTTGCTTGATCAAAAACCTCGTCGTAATCGGCGCCTTCTTCGTCCATTTTGGTCAACATGAAGTTGGTCGTCCCGTTAACAATGCCCATTACCTTGGTGACACGATCCCCTGCCAAGGACTCTCGCAATGGGCGGATAAGAGGAATAGCCCCGGCAACCGCTGCCTCGAAATACAGATCAACCCCGTACTGTTCAGCGGCTTGGTAAAGGGCGGCACCATCTTGGGCCATCAGAGCCTTGTTTGCTGTGATAACGCTCGAACCAGACTGCATTGCAGAGAGAATAAGGCTACGCGCGGGCTCAATCCCGCCCATGACCTCAATTAAAATATCGGCGCCAGAGTGGACGACGGATTCCAAATCCGAGGTTATGAGGGATTCATCAATTCCTACTCTTGGTTTGCCGATGTCCCTAACTCCGACACCCACAAGTTCCAATCCAGCACCCACCCGGTGAGCAAGGTCATGTTGGTGTCGAGCCAGTAGTTGCGCAACCGAAGTTCCCACCGTGCCCGCACCCAACATGGCGATTCGGATCGTTGCTGCAGATTTATCGCGCTCTGACATGAATCTCCTCTGGTGAGTTATCCGGTGGTGTGCAGCCCTAGTCTGTCAAATACGAAAAAACATGCTGCATTAGCCAGCAAATGGATCCAGCGCTAGCAGGTCCTCGAAGGTCTCACGCCGAAGCACCAGTTGACTTTGGCCATCGAGCACCGAAACTACGGGGGGGCGGGGAACCTGGTTGTAATTCGAGGCCATCGAGCGACAGTAGGCACCCGTTGCTGCAACGGCGATTAAGTCACCTGGACTCAAGTCACCTGGAAGCCATGCGTCTCGAACGACTATGTCACCTGATTCGCAATGTTTTCCCACTACACGACACAGGATCGGTGCCACTAGCGAAGTTCGGGAGACGAGTGCCACCGAATATTGGGCCCCATAAAGTGCCGTTCGGATATTGTCGCTCATGCCGCCGTCGACCGAGACATACGTGCGCTCGCCTCGATCCAAAGCAACTTTTTTCACGGTGCCCACCTCATAGAGTGTGATGCCTGCCCTGCCAACAATTGCCCGCCCTGGCTCGAAACACAGTGAAGGGATTGGGATCCCAACGGCCTCGCACTCCCTGATCACGATTGCGCGAATGTGAATGGCCATTGCGTCAACGGATAGTGGATCATCTGCTGGCAGATATGCAATCCCCATTCCCCCGCCCAGATTGAATTCCTGGCATTCGATCCCCTGGGTGTCATAAATCGAGTAGGCGACGGACACAACTCTGGCAGCCGCAATTTCAAACCCCGCTGAGTCGAAAATCTGTGAACCTATGTGCGAATGCAAGCCGACAAAGTGCAGCGATGGCAACTTGGAAATCCTGCGCACAGCCTCTTCCACGTCGCCCTCAGCAACCGATAGCCCAAACTTCTGGTCCTCGTGAGCCGTGGCAATGAACTCGTGAGTGTGCGCCTCGACTCCGACAGTCGCACGAACAAGAACTTTGGCCACAACATTCACCTCGGTCGCGATAGCTGCAACACGCACTATTTCGTCGAAAGAGTCGATAACGATTCGTCCCACGCCGTATTCAAGAGCTGAGCGAATTTCATCTGCAGACTTGTTATTTCCATGCATTAGCAATTTCTCGCCGGGTACACCGGCTCGGATCGCTACGGCTAGTTCACCACCTGTTGCAACGTCAATTCCCAGTCCTTCTTCAACTACCCACCGCGCAATCGCAACACTGAGAAAAGCCTTTGCCGCGTAGTAGACTTGACCACCAATGTTGTCTGCCAAATACGCGTGTGCGAACTCCCGGGCCCGCATACGAACGTCTTGTTCATCAAAGAGAAATAGAGGAGTTCCGAACTCGGCAGCCAACTGCACCACACCGACTTTGCCGATCTGAAGCTCACCCGACGGCGTTCTGAGAGCGCTTTGCGGCCACACATGTGACGCAGCATTATCAGCTACCGAACTGATAGCCTGCAATTCTTGAACCATTTGAGCGTGGCGTGGTCCAGCCGGGTGTGCTTGCATACACAAAGTCTAGTGGCCGCTACATTTTTTCTGGAGCGCTGACTCCAAGGAGATCCAAGCCGTTTGACAGTGTTTGCTGTGCTGCCGCGCACACCCACAGCCGAGCGATATGAGATTCACTCAGTTCTTCATCTGAGCGGGGCAGCACTCGGCATGCGTCATAAAAACGGTGATAAGCAGTGGCAAGTTCTTCTAGATAGCGGGCAACTCGGTGGGGTTCTCGCAATTCCGCCGCCGTTGCAATCACTGCCGGGAACTTCTCTAGAACGCCGAGCAATTCATTCTCTTGATCCGAGTTAAGCAGTTCGGGTTGGAATTCAGCTTCGCGCCAGTTAACTCCCAGGTCGCGTGCATTTCTTAGTACAGAACTGATTCGAGCGTGTGCGTACTGCACATAAAAGACCGGGTTGTCATTAGCCTTGCGAGCAATTTCTTCCAAATCAACAACAAGCGGTGTGTCGACCGGGTAGCGAGCTAATGTGTAGCGAGCCGCGTCCACGCCTACTTCTTCAACGAGTTCTTCGAGGGTAACAATTTGCCCCGACCGCTTGGAGAGCTTGACCTCTACTCCCCCACGCGTAATTTTCACCAGTTGCCCGATTAAGACCTCAATATTTTCGTCCATGTCGTCTCCAGCACAGGCCGCAACAGCGCGAAGCCGATTCACATATCCGTGGTGGTCTGCTCCCAAGAGATAGATCGCGGTGTCACAGCCGCGCATCCGCTTGTCCACGTAGTACGCCGTGTCGGCAGCGAAATAGGTTCTTTCGCCATTTTCTTTAATGAGAACCCTGTCTTTGTCATCGCCGAAGGTGGTCGTGCGAAGCCACAAAGCGCCATCAGATGAGTACACATGCCCTTGCTCTTCAAGGCGCGACTGTGCTCGTTCGACCGCGCCTGATTCATAGAGTCTGCGTTCGGAATACCACACGTCAAAGTGCGTCCGGAAAATCCCAAGTACGTCTTTTTGCTGCTGTAATTGCAGGGCATAAGCCGCTTCGCGATAAGCAACCAATTGATCACTCAAGGACAACTGCGCAAACTCAGGGTGCAGTCTGACAATCGCTGCAGCCAGATCCAAGATGTAACCACCGTGGTACCCGTCTTCAGGAACTGAGTCTCCGTGTGAAGCGGCCATGACGGAAGCCCCAAATTTATCCATCTGGACACCACGGTCATTGATATAGAACTCCGTGGTGACGTCTGCTCCAGCAGCGGCCAAAACTCGAGCGAGGGCATCTCCCACAGCGGCCCATCGCGTGTGTCCTAAGTGCAAGGGGCCCGTCGGATTCGCCGAGATAAATTCAATATTGAAACTTTTTCCAGTCAAGGTGTCGTTACGACCGTAGGCGGACCCAAGTTCGACGGCCCGTTGAGCTATTTCGCCTTGCGCCCGTGCTGAGAGTTTTATGTTGACAAATCCAGGCCCTGCCACAGTAACCTCGGTGAATGCCGGATCCAGGCTCAGGCGTTCAGCGATTAGATTCCCAAGCTCCCGTGGTGGAATTGTTGAATACTTTGCTGCAACTAGGGCGACGTTCGTCGCATAGTCTCCATGGTCGCGTGACTTGGGTCGTTCCAAAGACACTTCGACCGTAGCGGTCAAAATTCCTTGTTCGCAAAGTTGATCGACGACCCGCTGCACAGCTCTACGAGTATCTTCAATTGCCACGGCGTGAGCGTATCTGCCCCATCACATGTACTGACATAGAGTGCGCATATGTCAACAGATGACGAAATCGAAAAATTATTAAGGGAAATAGGTTCACAAGATTCCCAGAAGGCCACGCCCTCGCCCAAGTCAGCTTCAAAAACTCCTGCCAAGAGCGGTGAAACAAGTTCTGGCGGGCGGATCCCCTTCGCGACTGCAGGGGCAGCGGTAATGGGTGCGGGTGGTGCAGTCTCTGGCCTAATTCTCCCAGGAATCTCGATGCTCAGCACTGGAATCGGTGCTGCTGCCGGTGCTTTCCTTATCGCCCTCATTGCCGGTCCCCCACGTTGGTTTTCCCGTTGAGCGGCGGTCCCTGTGGATCGCTTCAACGATCGAACCGCTAAAAAAGGCAAGAAAAGCCAAGTAAACCCAGATCAGAACTGCGATCGGCGCACCAAATACAACTAGGGCTGACCCCACCGTCGAGGAAAGGTCGACATAGATTCCAAAAATGCCAATAGAAGCGATTATTAAGACCGTGGAAACCAAGAGTCCTGGGGATCTCCACGTCAGGACGCCTGTCGAGCCGCTCGTCTTGCGCATGACAAACCACACTACGAAGTAGACGAGAATCGCTGGCGCTAACCAACCCAGCGAATCGAGCAGGGTAAGGAGTGTGGTTTCTACGTTCAGGCTCTTCAAAATTGCCGGCACGACGGTAACCGCCATGAGCAGCGACACCGCGACCACGATAAAAGCGAGAGCGATTAGTGCTGATTTAGCTCGAGCGATTAGTCCCGGGGCGGCACTAACGTTGAGAAATATCTGATCCTGAACTCGTAGAACTCCATGAACGACCTTCTGAGAAACGTAGATCGCCACAACAACGCTCACGATCGAAGTGATGGTAACCGATCCGGCGGATGCGGTCCGTGCCAAATTCGTTAAGGCTTCAACTGCCGTGTCAAGGCCGCTGAATGAATCCGGAGCACGACTCACCACCGATTCCCAGCCGTCAGTAAATTGCTTTTGATTCACGAAAATGCCAGCAACCGCCCCAACAGAAATTGCTAGTGGGGCCAACGCCAGAATTACATAGTACGCCAACCCACCAGACACAAGTGAGATATTCAGCGCCCCGAAGCGAGCAATAAAGTGCTGTCCAAATGCAATCGGAGGTCCTAAGTAAGGCAGATTCACTAGGTTGTTCACCCCTTCACGCAAACCGGCCACCGTGACATGTTGGCACACGGGTGCGCTGCTAGCCTTACCGTCCCCTGCCTCCGTAGCTCAGGGGATAGAGCGCCGGTTTCCGGTACCGAAGGTCGCAGGTTCGAATCCTGCCGGGGGCACAATGACCAACACACCTACTCCAGCGCGCGAGATGAATGACGTTAACCGTGTTCACTTCGCGAAATTTGACAGTTCCCTGTACCCCTACATAGTGGCGGTCTTTGTTGGGGTGTTGCTAATCTCAAATATCGGTGCGACGAAACTAATCGAATTTGGACCTTTCATTACCGATGGTGGCGTTTTCCTGTTCCCTCTCACTTACATTATCGGTGACATTCTTAGCGAGGTATACGGCTGGAAAGCCGCCCGCCGGGCAATTTTTACAGGTTTTGCCATGTCAATTCTTGCGGCACTAACTTTCTATTTTGTTCAAATCTCCCCTGCGGCCGACGCATACGAATATCAGGATGCTTTCGAGTCCGTCCTGGGGTTCGTTCCTCGAATTGTTTTGGCGAGTGTCCTGGGATATTTGGTTGGACAGCTGCTCAATGCTTATGTTCTCGTAAAGATCAAGCAAAAAACCAAAGAAAAGCATTTGTGGGCTCGGCTGATCGGTTCAACCGTTGTGGGCGAGTTCGCCGACACCCTCGTCTTTTGCACTGTTGCATTTTATGGAGTGATTACCGGGGCAGACTTTCTCAACTATGTTTTGGTGGGTTACCTCTATAAGACATTGTTGGAAGTTCTTCTACTCCCGGTCAGTTACCCCGTCATTCGGGCAATCAAGAAACGTGAACCAACCTACCTACAAAATTAGATCTTCTTGGCGTAGCGACCAGTCAAAAAACGCGCAACCCATTCTTCTTTGAACTCACGATACGTCCCCGCGTTCATGTGTTCACGGATCTGATCTACCAACCGGACTGTAAATCTCAAATTGTGAATACTTGCCAAGGTTGGAAAAATCAACTCATTAGCTTTGAAAGCATGGTGTAGGTATCCCTGGGAGAAATTCAAACAGGTGTAACAGTCACATGCGGTGTCAATGGGATTACTGTTCCCTCTGCTGAAAGCATTAGAGACGTTAAACCTGCCTTCAGCTGTAAGCAGTGCCGAGTTTCTTGCATTGCGCGTGGGAGCTACACAGTCAAACGTGTCTGCCCCGTTTTCCGCACCCTCAAAAAGATCTAGTGGTTCCCCTATTCCCAATAAGTGGCGGGGTTTATTTTCGGGTAACTCGTCCACCACCCATCCGATAATCGTGCCAAGGGTCTCTTTGTCTAATGCACCGCCAATGCCAAATCCGTCAAAATCAAGTTCACCTATTTCCTTGGCCGCCTTTCTACGCAAGTCTTCGTAGTTCGCACCTTGAACGACTCCAAAAAGCATTTGGTAGGGCTTTGAAGAATGCTCCAGCGTCAATCGCCGGTGTTCATCGATACATCGCTGTGCCCACTCAAGTGTTCGACGCATTGCGATCATTTGATACTCACGCGTGTTCATCAACGTTGTGCACTCGTCAAATGCGAACATGATGTCCGCACCAATTGCATGTTGTACTTGCATGGACACCTCAGCACTGAATCGGTGTCTTGATCCATCTAGATGCGACTTGAAAGTGACTCCTTCGTCATCGACGTGTGCTAGCCGATCCTTGCCTGGAGCGATTACGTCGCTTTCGACCGTGTTCGTGCTATCCATCGATAGTACTTTTTTGAAACCCACACCCAAAGACAGAACCTGAAATCCACCGCTGTCGGTGAATGTTGGAAGCGGCCAATTCATGAATGCACCGAGTCCACCGGCACTGTCAATAATCTCGGTGCCAGGTTGCAGGTAAAGGTGGTACGCGTTCGAAAGGATCGCTTGGGCACCAAGGTCTCGAACGCTTTCTGGCAGCACCGACTTGACGGTGCCTTTCGTTCCCACGGGAATGAATGCAGGGGTCTGGATCTGACCGTGGGGCGTAGTAATTACACCGGTTCGACCCCGCCCGTTCTCAAGCCGAGAAGTAATGTCAAATCCGTGGGTCACCGCGCAATACTACGTATTGACGGCTTTCTGGAACTGTCGGTCATAGGCCAAGCTCGTTTCCAGATCCGTAGTCATGAATTCGGAGACGGTTGCCAACAATTCAGGGGTTGGGAAAATCCATTTGTCGTCAACCAAATCAGGATCGATCTGTTCCATCGCTTCTTTGGCACCCTCCACCGGGCACACATATTGAACCCATTCGACCAGCCGCGCAGCAACCACTGGGTCGTAATAGTAGTTCATGAGGCGCTCTGCATTTGCCTTGTGAGTTGCAACCGAAGGAATCAACATGCTGTCAGCCCACAGCATTCCTCCCGAGTCTGGAATTGCGAATCCGAACTTCTTTCCCAGCGCAAGGACGTCCCCGGACCAGCCGATCGATGCGATTGCATCGCCACTATCAAGCGCAGCAATGTAGTCGTTACCCGTTACCTGTCGAATGAAACCCTCATCGACTTTCTGCACTAAGACTTCCAGCGCCTGATCAAATTCTTGTTGCGTGAAGTTTGCCATGTCAAAACCGAGCCAATTGAGCATCAGGCCCATGCTGTCAGTCATCTCAGAGAGAATCGTGACGCGCCCCTTTAGCTTTGGATCGAAGAATTGGTCGAATGAAGTTATTTTCTTTACCCCCAGTTCGCGCTCGAGTAATGGCGTATTCCAACCAATTCCAGTGAAGCCGGACTGCCACGGTAGCGAATATTCTCGACCTGGATCAAATGGAGCTTCTTTCAAGGATGGCAACAGATTTACCCAATTTGGAATTAGTTCTTTGTTTAACGGGGCCGCAAAACCTGAGGCGATGAATAACTGAACTCCCTCTTCCGTGAGAACAACAATATCGCGATCAATGCTACGACCCTGTTCGAGATTGGTACGAACTTTTGCAAAAAACTCGTTGCTGTCGTTGATATCGTCGGTGTATACAACGTCAATCCCAGTGCTCGAAATAAAGTCTCCCAACGTAGTTGGGTTCTTTTTCGATACGTCAATGTACTGGGGCCAATTCGAAAAATATACAACCTTCTCCGACTCTGAAAGATCTGTAACGCTCGGTTCAGGGCTCGGTGTTACATCGTCGCTTGGAGTGCCCGATGGAGTTGCGGTCGTGGGCGCATTTGATGTCGTGCCCGCACCGCAGGCGGCGAGTGTTGCCGCTCCGGCACCTACGCCACCAGCAACCAAAAGATTTCTACGGGAAATTGAGGTTCGCCATGTCATGTAACAAACTTATGACACTTTGGGTTCACATGCAAAGTCCCGAATGTCGCGAACATGTCGCGAACATTGCAATGAATTCCCTACCTACTGCTTGAATACCATTTGGCCAATTCAGCAAAACCTTGGTCAAGTGAAGTGACTGGATCCCAATTGAGCAAGCTTTTCGTTCTTGTAATGTCAAACCAGTGAGCGGTTGCGAGTTGTTCAACGAGAAATGACGTCAGGGGTGGTTCATCTTTACGATTTTTCCAGAGCACTTCCGCGGCATATCCGGCCGCAATTGCGGCTCGGAATGGGACACTGCGGGTGGGCGCCGGGAGCCCTGCAGCATTTGTTATCTGAGCTAATGTTTCTCTGACCGTTCTGGGTTGGCCGTTAGTAACCATATGAGCCAGTCCATAAGCATTCTCCGTGGCGGTAATGGCCTGGGCAAATGCACTCGCAGCATTGGTCACAAAGGTCGTGTCGATCAGGGAATAGCCCCCGTCGATCAAAAACAGCTTGCCGGCCCGCGCGCGTGAAACGACCCGTTCAATCAATTGCGTGTCCCCCGGTCCCCACACAAGGTGAGGACGCAGAGCTATTGTTTGGAAATCTGGCGAATGTGCGTTCAAGACATCGAGTTCTGCCTGTGCTTTGGTTTGACTGTAGGCGCCCCTCACTCGACCTGGATCGGCCACAGACGCACCCGCCGCGATGAGCGGTGTTCCGGTGTGAGCGACAGAAGGTGAAGACGCGTAGATGAACCGCTGGACTCCATGGCTCTTCGCGGTCTCCATGAGAAGTCGCGTTGCGCGAACATTGGATTCATAGAACTCCGCGCCGCTTCCCACTATTCCGACCTTTGCGGCTAGATGGATAACAACGCCTATGCCTTTCATCCAGTCATTGGAAAACCTTGGGGCGATTAAGTCGTCCAAATACTCCTGAACTCCTGATACGCCACTTGTATTTCGTTGGACAACAACGCACTCATGCCCCGCGGCTTGGACTTCGCGAATAACCGCTGATCCAAGCAACCCACGGCCACCTGTGACGAGCACCTTCACTTGGATCCTGCAAGTTTTTTATTCGCCCATTTTGATATTTCTTCACGATTAAGTTTTGCGTTGTGACGAATATCCGTCGGTAGCGACTTGACTCGCAGAACGGCCGCAATTGGGACTCCAGCAACTTTCCGAATTGCGCCCTCCCTTTCTAACACGGAAGGTTTCTGTGCCCGCTCGCTTTCTACATAAACGATCACTACAACTTCGCGACCCTGCGGACCAACTCCAACGCACGCGCTTTGGCGGACGAAGCCAAGTGACTCAATTCTTTGTTCAACAGGTACCGGGGTGATCACACCGGATGCAGTTGAGATCACATGCGACTTGCGTCCCTCAATCCATAGCGAACCATTAGAGTCAAGGTGGCCCACGTCTCCCGTCAAGTGCCACCCGGGGAATTGCGAACTCGCTCGTTGAGTAAAAGTCAAACTGTCGTAACTATTTTTCATGTGTGGTGCCCGTACGACAATTTCACCCATGACATCAGGATCGGTGGATAACTGATCGGGTGACTCCCACGGAGCAATGCCAATGGATACTCCAGGCAGCCCATGCCCAACGAGCACGCCAAGGTCTGACGGAGATTCAAGAATTTCGGTGAGGGTAGTTTCACTCAGCGGCAAGGCTTCTGTCATACCGTATGGCGTACGAATTGAAGCGTTTGGAATCAAGTCAGCCAGCCTGTTCAACATTGACTTAGGAACAGGCGCACCGGCGCTCAAGATAAGTCGAATTCCATCCCAATTGACGGCCTCTTTTTTGGAGTTTGCATGGTTGGGAGCTGTCTCCAAAACATTGACCAATGCGGCCGGCGACGCCCACAATAAGGTCCCACCGGCACTCCGAACGCTCACTTCCAGTGCATCGTAGGTAAGTGAGCTCGGTCTAGCAGGATCCATGTTGGGTAGCACGGATGCGATTCCAAGTGCTGGACCGAACACCGCCCAAGGAGCGAACGCAGCGATGATCACATCTTTGGGGATCAGTGAGTACTGCGACTTCAGGGCTTCAACCGTGCGTGCGATGTGGCCGCGTGAATACTGCACGCCCTTTGCCGGACCGGTTGATCCTGATGTAAAGACAACGGCACCTAGGTCACCGGCTGGGAACTCAGTATCTATTTCTAATTCAGTATCTATATCCATCTGCATAGCCCACTCGTTGCATTCGCCTTTATCGAGTTGCTTAGTAGTAATTTTTGCGCCAGGAATCTGCAGGCTTCGCATTAACGGCCAAGCTCGCGTTATTCCCACAACGTGATCAATGTGCGCACCGCGCAGGGCTTTGAACATCCCTCGCACACCCAGACCGGAATCTGCTAGCACAACAGCCGCACCGAGATTCCATGTTGCGTAAATTAATGGCAATAGTTGTGGACCCGGCGGCACAAGAAAAGCAACCCGCTCACCCGCCTTCACACCTCTGTGTGACAACTTCGACATGTAAAGATTGGTCTGCGAGTTCAATTCCTGCCAGGTCGAGACTTTTCCTTCCCCCATTGACGAAAGGCCGATTGCATTGGGCCTGATCCGAGATTGCTCGCGAAGAGCAGACCCAAGATCGATTGGCGTTAACTCCAATTCAGAAACTTCAACGTTAGGCGATGAAATCCAGCTGAACACGTCCGAAACGAGCGAGGGAGCATCCTCGCTGACGAGGTGGGAGGAACCTTCATAACGGTGAACTTCCGCGTGCGGAAGACGTTGTGACAAGTCTCGCAGATAAAGATCTGAGAAAACAGGGTCATTGGGGCCCCAGCACATAAGCACTGGCGTGTTGGAAAGGAGCCCCAGGTTCTCGGCGATCTGCTCGAGTGGCCCTCGACTCTTGTGGTCCTCCTCAAAAGGGATGTCGGCGACGAATCCGTGGATTGCCTTGCGGGATGCTCGATCTCGGTACGGAGCTCGAAAACCCGCCGCCACTTCTTTAGACATTTTGGCACCGCTTAGGAGTCGGGTCCCCAGGACAAAGCCTTGGGTGTAATGCGTTACCGGTGCCAGCATCGCGCGTGCTCGCGCCAAACGAATTATCGAGGGGTTGTTAAATCCTGCAGGCTGGTGAACCGCAGTATTCAAAAGAATAACTCCGGAAATCAGATGATCCCCTGTTCTCATTTCGTTCTCCACCCAACCTAGAGAAATCGGCCCTCCCCAGTCATGAGCCAATGACATGATGGGAGTTTTGATTTCTAACTGAGCAACAGCACGTGTGAGGTCGTCGACTCTTTGGGTAAGCACCCGTGGCGAATTCGGTCTTTCGGAGTAACCCATACCGAGGTGATCAATCGCAATTACACGAATATTTATCGGGGCCGTGGCCAAGAAATTCCGCCACAAATATGACCAGGTTGGATTCCCATGTACGCATACCAACGTCAAGTCAACGGCGGGGTTTGCACCTGTGTCGAGGATGTGCATTCCCCGTGAAACTCCCTCATGATCCACAAAATTGAGGACCCTCGACCACTTGGCGTCAAGACCGGAAAGGTTTTTGGGTGGTAGTTGAGCTGGTGTGCCCACGCCTACCAGTCAATCTCGATAACGGCGGCATTAAGACCCGAACCGATCCCCATGCAAGCAATTCGATCTCCAACATGGAGGTCGTCGACCGTCTGAGCAAGGGTGAACGGTACAGATGCAGGACCGATATTTCCCTGCATTGGAAATGTTGTGGGAACTTTCGCGGGATCGATTCCCAAGGCAGCCACCAATGCCGCATTATGAACTTGGGAGACCTGATGCAAAATGTATCTATCTAGATCTGACCAGCTGAATTGCGAAGAAGCGTCGTCCCAGGTTTCTCTGGCCAACGTTACGCCTGCCTCAAGGAGCCCTCGACTATCAGTACGCATTGTGTCCAAGTCACCCATGCACAACTGATTGTGTTGGGTTGCCGCGCGGCTCACCCCTCCACGGAATCGGTGACCACCGTGAACAGATGCTTTACCAAGCACCATGGCGGCTCCACCAGAACCGAGCGTCATAGTGGCGAATTGATCGAGAACATCTTGTTTTGTCGAGTCACTTTTTTGTAGGCGGGAAATCGTCGCTTCTTGTGGCCTGCGGCTTCCTTCGCCGTCGACAATCAATGCGTATTCGATCTGACCCGAATCGATCATCATGGAAGCAACTTGCATCCCGTTTATGAAACCCAGACAGGCGTTGCTGAGATCAAAATTTAGACAGGATGAAGACAATCCAAGCTGCTCATGAATGTCCACAGAGGCAGAAGGCTCAAGTCGTTCCTTACAGACTGAGGTGTCAATGAGAAGCCCCACGGACTCGGGGCTCACGCCCGCTTCAGCGAGCGCTTTAGCGCCCGCCATAGAAGCTGCGTCAGCGAATGTCACATCGGGAGCCCACCAGCGCCGTTCTTTGATGCCTGCCAAAGACTCCAACATGCCCGGAGCTAACCCAACCCGGTCATAGGTCTGCATGAGTTGTGCGTCAATTTCGTCACTGGTTACCACGATGGGCGCAACCGCAGCGGTCACCGCGAGGATTGCGGTATCTGAATACGTGAATGTGGCATTGCCACTCATAAGGAGCCCTTCCCTGTACTTGAGCGCCTAGCCTGCCATGTAGTGGATACTTGAGCAAAGTCAGGTCGGTAGCAGGTCCGATTCAGATTAAAGGAGTTGAAGTGCGAGCCCTTCGCGTCAAGACTAGGAGACTTGTCCCTGCGCTAGCCAGCGTGACGCTAGTGATCCCTATTGCGGGTTCCCCTGCTCAAGCCGATCAAAACTTGACTCCCTCCACCTCCCACACAGATTTCTACACACAATCTCCGGACTGGGCACGTTGCGGACCAGCATGGTGCGCCAAAGTCACTGTTCCATTGGACTACGCCAAGCCGGATGGGAAGACAATCTCGCTGTCCTTGCGACGAGTCGGATCAGCAGACCTTCCCCCTCTGGTCGTGAATCCTGGAGGACCAGGATCAGCAGGCGCCGATTTCGCCCAAAGCATCGCCTCGGCCTTGAGCCCGGCAGTGCTCTCTGCGTTCACCATTGTTGGTTTTGATCCGCGTGGCACGGGAGACTCTGCACCGGTTCAGTGTTTCACCGGCAAAGCGGCAAACAATTGGCTGCGACTTGACGGAACTCCGGATACACCACAAGAAATATCGAGATATATGGCTCGCGCCGCTACCATTTCACCTTCATGCCAGCGCATGTCACCAAGAGTGGCACCTAATATCGGCACCGAAAACACGGTTAAAGATATGGACATTATTCGGTCCGCACTCAGGAGCAAGAAACTCAATTGGCTCGGATTTTCCTATGGAACGTTACTGGGAACTCGGTATGCAGAACTCTTCCCCAACAACGTGGGTGCAATGGTTCTTGACGGAGCCGTAGACCCCGCTCTTGACGCGATGGAGTTGTCTCGAGGGCAATCATCCGGGTTCCAAAAAGCCGTTTACCGTTTTGACAGGAAATATCCCGGCTCAATTAAATACATGAACTCCCTCTTAAGTTCACTTGATGTTCGAAAGATGAAGACCGACAGCGCTCAAAAACTTACTCAAAGCGAGGCAAGAAACGCCATTTTTCTTTCCATGTACAACACTTCTTTCTGGCCCGAACTGCATGGAGCCCTGAAACAGGCAGAAACGGGTGACGGGACCCAACTGCAAGGCTTGTCGTATCTCGCTAACGACCAGACATCACCCACTTCATTTTCCAGTAATGTGCTTTCGGCTTTTACCGCGATAAGTTGTTGGGACCACCCTCAAACGCCCAGTAGTCAAGGTCTTGCCCGCAATGCCAAGAAATTTGCAAAAAATGCCAGGGTCCCCGACCTCGCACGGGCCATGAGTTGGGGCAATGCGCCATGCAGCACCTGGTTTAACCACTCCTCCATTAGCCCGACACCGGCTGACACCACCACGAGTGCTCCCATACTCATTATTGGAACCACATTTGATCCGGCAACGCCACTTAAGTGGGCCAATTCGTTACACAGACAACTGCAAACGAGCTCGTTGTTGACATTCGACGGAGATGGGCATACCGCTTACTTGAGTGGAAGTGACTGTGTAGACACAGCGGTTGACCAATTTCTGCTCAGCGGAGTCGCCCCCAAAACACAAAGATGCTAGCGACTACAGATCCGAATCTTTGTCGGATTCCTTAGCCGAATCCACTTCAGCGAGAAAGGCTTCTACCTGCGCCGCTATTTGATCTGCACTTGGTATGTCAGCATCAGCGACACCGCCTGAACCGGCTATCAAGGCCTGCGCTATTTGGTCGTACTGGGTTTCGAGCGCTTGAACGACCGCGGCAAACTCGTCGTTGCCCGTGAGCTGTTCCGTGATATTGGTGAGTGATGTTTGCGCTGACTCGGGTAACGCGCCTCGGGGAATAACGATGTCGGGGCCGGCCATCAAACCGTCAAGCAAGGCGAGGGCTCCCTGTGGATAGTCAAATGACACCAAGTAATGAGGTACCTGTGCGGTAATCCCCATTGACTTAAGACCTAGCTCACCTAGGTGGTATTCCATCAATGCACCAACATGACCCGGGACTTCTATTTCGCCGACCACCGAGCCCGATCCGAACAGCAATTCTGAGTCGTTCCCATGGACGGTTAATCCGAGAGGCCGCGTGTGTGGAAGCGGCCATGGAATTGCCGAGACGCCCACCGCCAATTCGACAGCAAATTTTTGGACAACTAGGTCGACCGCAGCCAAAAAACGATTCCACTGATAGTCCGGTTCCGGACCAAAGAGGAGGAGGAAGTGTTTTCCATTTGCATCTTCCACGTCATACAGGTCTATTTTCGGGAACTGAACAGACGAAAAATGGTCCACCACGTACTGCATTCGCGGCCGGCGAGCCCGGTAGTCAATAAGTTCGTCGACATCGAAACTCGCTATCAAAGTGTTCTCGCAGTTGGCCAAAATATGCTCAGCGAGTTGACGCACTCCGCCCCCTGCGTCAACAAAGCCGCTGAATGCGTGTATCAACACAGGCGAATTCTCAAATTGGGTATCCCCGTGAAATGTAACTATCTCGGCTGGATCTCGCACTGACGCTCCTTAATTCGATATCAGTAAAGCACGACTCAAGGTGCGTTGACCACCGGTAATGTGGAGCCTTCGCCAAGGGCGAAAACTACGAACCCTCGGGTGGATCTCCGTCGACTACCTTTTTCACTGTTTTTTTGGCGGTTTTTTTAGCGGTTTTTTTGGCCGATTTCTTCACCACGGGAGCTTCTGGCACCGAAGTGACCCCGACGGGTGCTTCTTCAACCTGCGAGTCGGGCGTAGGGGGTGTTGAAACCGCGGCAGGCCACGGATCGGCTTCAATCTCAAGTGCAGCATTGACCTGATTTCGCTTCCACAGTAAAAAGGCGCCAATGCTTGCACCCACGAGGACAAGTACAGCAAGAATTTTCTTCATAGAGAGACCGTAACACCAGCCGTCTAGCAATTGCCTACTTGAACAAGATCGCTACTTCCCGGACTTTAGATACCGAGTGAATGCTTCGGTCGCCCCTGAGCCTCCGAAATACAATTCTTGCTCGGAATCTGGCAGTGTGAGTGCGTATTCACAAACCTTTACCCATGCCGACCCAATCGCCCGAGTCAGACTTGCCGCGACTGTCCCAGAGATCACGGAGCCTGCGACCAATCCGCCCGGCACGAACCGAAGCAAATGCGTTGCCACATATCGCCCGGCATAGGTCGCTCCCCCAGTCAGAATTGCGCCACCGGCAATTGACATCGTGCGTGCACGCGATCGAGGTAACCCATATATGGCGGTTATGCGCGCAATCATTGCCACTTGATTTGGTACGAGCAAAGCAGCATCGGCTACGGGAATCGGAATCGCGCCAATCCCCGTAGCCGCCACGGTTGCTTGCTTAATGACCGCGGCGGCCGCGTCTTTTTTTCGCGCACCATCCACACTTTGCGCTGCTGTTAAGGCACTCTGAGCTGCAAGCGGGACTACCTCGTAGGTTGCATCAAGCAATTCTTGTAAGCCGTAAACCACCGTGCCGCTGAAGGAATCCGGGATCGCGTTTGTCATGAAAACCTCCCCGTCACCAAAAGTTGGGAGGTTCAGCGATTCAATGTATTTCGCAAAGGCGCGTGCCTCAGGGTGAATCTCCCACAGTCCATCGCGCTGGAGAACTGGCACCTGAGACATCACGATGATTACTGGTAATCCAAGCGCGGATATGGCGGAGACAAACGCCTGCTGTGCTGACTCAAACCGTCTATCCGACCAGCGAATCACGTACCAGACAGCATGAATTCTTTTATCCTGCGAGCCACTATTGGATTTCACAAGGACTCGATCAAGACCGGCCAGGATTGCATCTCCAGAAGTTCCTGTCTCAAACCCCTCCGAGTCGTAAATCCCTAGGTACCCATTTGGGTGTCGGTAATAGTTCAATCCTTTGGTTACCGGCTCCCCTATACCTGTCGGGGCAATCGCTTGCGTGAAGATTGCGTTGAGCAGAGTTGATTTACCGCTTCCAGTCTTGCCGAAAATCGCAAGGTTAAAACATCCAAGTGAGTCAAATGCTTTCTGCAATTCTTGATCGAATAGTTGTGAGATTGCAGCACTGTCCATCGCATTGAAGCGCTGTTCAGGTTCCGCGGGCACCCGATTAGCCTACCCGGCTTGGGCGCCGGGTTATTGTGGGCAAATGTCAAGGACACGAACACCTAAACGACTGCGCTCCCTTGCGCTCGTTGCCGTCGTTCTCGGGGCTCTTGGTCTTGGTCTAGTCACGTTAGCCAACGTAATTCCAAACGGAGTTCGGGAGAATATTCTGGGTGGACCCATAACTGTTCCAGCGGCTTATTCAAGTTTAATTAAAGATGCCTCAACACGTTGCCCTGCAATCTCGCCTGAGCTATTTGCGGCTCAGATCCACGCCGAAAGTAGTTTTGATCCGCTAGCAACAAGTCCCGCTGGTGCACAGGGCATTGCTCAATTTATGCCCTATACATGGAAGCATTATGGAATTGACGGCGACAATGACGGAATTGTAGACGTGTGGAACCCCGCTGACTCAATTCATTCTGCCGCCCGTATGAATTGCATCAACCGTAAAAGTGTCAAAGGGCTCGATGGTCCAAGGTTGAAGAACACTTTTGCGGCTTACAACGCTGGCATCGGCTCAGTACTGGAATACGGTGGCATTCCACCATTTTCTGAGACAGAGAACTATGTCAAGAAGATTTTCTCAAACAGTGAATCTATAACGCTGCCATGACTGGCCTACTTAATCACCATGATCGACTGTAAATTTTCGACAACGAGTTGCCCATCCGGCGTCCACAATCTGCGAAGTTCACTCATAAAGCCACCATGAACTGAACTCACCGAGGCCTCATGTAGCAGTGGTGAGCGTTCACCGAGAACTGGCTCAATGGATTCCGGATCCACAAGTAGGTTTGCGCTAAATGAAACCGTTGCAACCATCCGCATAGCTTTCATCAGCGTAAATGGAGCAGGCCACCATGCATCGACTATTGAAAGAAGTTGTGCAGCATTCCAATGCGAGCCAGCTTCGGTCCGCTGGGGAATGTTTATCCATCCGTGAACAAGGGCCTTGTCTCCCATTGTCGGTAATGGAGTAACTGGCCTATATTCCAGATGCTGACTGAAAACTGGTCCAAAAGGCGGCCCGACCGGAGCAATGGGAACGTCTTCATGACGCGAAATTGTGGGAGGACATGCAATCCCCCAGGTAGCTGCGGGTGGGTCCAGTTCTAGTTGTTTATCCACACCCGTTACAACTTGTCCTCGAACCACAATGAGGTTTCCCTCTTGGCGAACAATCTCCACCTGCCACATTGACATTCCAGATCCACTTCGCACAAGAGTGGTCTTTACGTGATGCTTTCCGACCAAGACTGGTTCAGGGATTTGAGCGGAAATTGAACGGACTTCGCGGTCTGACTGCTCGTGTTCAACGACCGCCTCGACCATGCGGCGAATGGGCAGTCCACCCCAAGCGCCCTTCCCCTGCTGCCATGCGTCTGGGACTTCCCATCTCGACTCAAATGTATGTGGCTCAGACATCAAGCGCTCGCTGGCTTGGCATCTGCCAGGGAACCGGTTCCAGCATTCGTATCCGTGTCAACCTGCGAACCTCCGGAATTCAATGCAGATTTTTTCAACCACCTATTCCACGGAATATTCCACAATCCGCCAGGCCCATTCCACGGTTCAACAACGTCACCGCCGGTGTTGGTGTAAAAAATGACGTCACCTGGGATTGTTTTGTCGAAAATCCACTTTGCATCATTTGTAAACATATTTGTACAGCCGTGCGATCCGTTATAGACGCCTAGCCGACCATAGGCCCAGGGTGCCGAGTGGATGAACTCACCAGTAGGGGTAACTCGAGTATTCCACGGGGCCTCAAGTTCATATTGTTCATCGGGGTCAGTCAGTCCTAGTGACTCACTTCGATAAATCTTGTCGGCCTCTTTCGAGGTGTTCACGACCTTCGTCCCATTGCGTGTTTCCCATTCATTCTTGCCAAGTGAAACTTTAAAAGTTTTCACCTTGACACCGTCAATGAAAACTTTCATTTTCTTTGTCTTGCCATCGACTTTGGCGATCAACTTGCGAGCGGTCTCAAATTCATACGTCGTATTCAACTTTGCTAGACCAATAACAGATCGTGAACCGCTTGTGCCAAGAATCGTTCTGCCAAGGAGTGAGGTGACGCGAATCACTGAGTTTCCGGGCCAATAGTTTTTGGGCCTAAAGACAGCAGAAGTGTCATTAAGCCACCCCCAAGCACCGGTGACGGGAATTAGTTTTCCGCTGGGCAATTCAGCCGAAACGATTAGGTTCTCTTCTACAGTTTTTTTCTTTGTGATGCTCTTCGTGAATACGATCTTTGGCAATACGCCTACGCCGACTCGAACCTTTGAACCATCAACACCAAGGGAGTTGCTGGCAGCGATAAATTTTGCCCCTACCCACGTGCGTTTCTTAGGCAATTCTCTTGGCTTGGCTGGATCAGTACCAACTGGAGGTTGGGTTGTCGCCACGATCGGACCTACGACCCCACTTGCTTGTAAACCCACAGCAGACCGCATGTAGATGCCGTAGGTGCGCAGGGGCGCTAAGCCCGATAGTGGACAGGATTCTGTAACAACAGGCTCCGATCCAGTTGGTTCTTCGGCTGCAATTGGTGGGCAGTTGAACCAGTTCACCATGTCTAATGAAATTTGATACGAAATGGGTTCTGCGCCCTGGACAGAATCTTGGGTCGCAGTTGAATATGCAACGTCCAGACTGGTGCTGCTGCTTCCTGGAACCACCGAGACGATATCCGGCGGTGAAAGGTTGCCCTCAACGGCAGCCGCCGGTGTTGGGATCAACATGGCCCCCATTGCCGCCACAATAGCGCCAGAAATAACCGCTCGTGAAGAGCCGCGCATGTACTTCTCCCTTAATCAAAACACCTCAGTGCACACCCCGTAGTGAACACCCGTCTGTGCTCGTGGATCCTAATAAGGATAAGCACAGGCTCTGGTGGCCAGCTTCACCGGCTACCAAGGAACAATGCCGCGGTCCTCCCACAACAAACCTGTGAGTGGAAAGTCAACGGGCCCGATCAATTTCTCGCGACTTTGAAGATCACTTTCCGCAAGCCAAGTAATGGTTTGTGCCCCTTCTTCCGCCGAGCGAGGAGCATCCGGTCCCCCCATTGGGGTTCGACAGTGATTCGGACACACTGCATCTACCAAGACCCCCCGGTTTCCCCAACCGGTTTCAGCCGCAAAATTGCGAATAAGGGCGTTCAGAGCGGCCTTGCTCACCCGATACGGTGCAAGACCCCCACTCGTTCCTGGTCCGGTAAACCTTCCCAAACATGCGGACAGAGCAATGACTCGGCCAGATCTTGCGGCGACCATGGGTGGAGCAAACTCTGAGATGGCATTGACAACCCCCATGAGATTGATGCCCAACACTCGATCCCACTCAGCCGGTGTTGTCCGCAGCGTTTTGGACATTTTTTCACTCATCACGCCCGCTGAACAAACCAAAACCTGCGGTTGTGCCATTGGCCCAAGCCGCTCCCGAAGGCGGATCACCGCTTGACTATCACTGAAATCCGCGCCCTCACCCGTCGCGTCAATTCCAAGTTCACGCAATTGAACAGCCGCCCGCTCCCCACTTTGCGTCGAACTTCCCAGCACGACAATGGTGTATCCCAGTTGGCCAAGTTGAGTCGCCGCAGCAAAACCAATGCCCGACGCTCCACCTGTAATGAGGGCAACGCCCATATCTTTTACATTCATGTCCCTGTGCATGGAGCAAAGCCTCACTTAGTTTCTCTACTTCCGCACCCTCACAAGCACGTGTAGTCCATACCGCCTAGGCTATTGTCGCAATTAGGTCGCCTGCGAGAGGAAAAACCGTGGCAACTGAGCCTCCCGACCAATTTGGACCCAATGACTGGCTCGTGGACGAGTTGTATCAGCAATTTTTGACCGACCGGAACTCAGTTGACCCCGCATGGTGGGACTTCTTTGACGGATTCGAGCCACAAGACCGACCAGCCGTGATCACGCCCAGCACCCCGCTCCCAGCCCCAACTCCAACTGCTGCTCCCGACTCAGAGCAACAAGCCCCACCAAAGCCCGTCTCAACCCAATCAGTGGGTGAGATTGAACGGCTCAAAGGCCCCGCAGCGCGTGTGGTCACCAATATGGAAGAGAGTCTGAGCGTTCCGACCGCGACAAGCGTTCGCTCGCTTCCTGTCAAACTGCTCTTTGACAATCGGGTAGTCATTAATAACCACCTCGCCCGAGGTCGTGGAGGCAAAGTTTCCTTCACGCACATTATTGCTTTCGCACTAGTTCAAGCTCTCAAGGCGCAACCCGAAATGAACTACTCATTTGACGAAGTCGACGGCAAGCCGGCGGTAAAACGCAGCGCCGATATCAATATCGGCCTAGCAATCGACATTGCAAAACCGGATGGCACAAGGCAACTGCTGGTCCCAAATATCAAAGCGGCCCAACACATGGACTTTGCGTCGTTCTGGGCCAGCTATGAAGATATCGTGCGTCGGGCTCGCTCAAATAAACTCGGTGTCGACGACTTCGTTGGAACAACGGTCAGCCTGACGAACCCCGGAACAATCGGAACCAATCACTCAGTTCCGCGGCTGGTCAAAGGACAGGGTGCGATCATTGGTGTCGGCTCGATGGAATACCCCGCTCAATGGCAGGGTGCCTCCGAAGAATCAATCGTTCGCAATGCAGTCTCCAAAATTCTCACTCTTACCTCCACCTACGACCATCGAATAATCCAAGGTGCACAATCGGGTGAATTCCTCCGAAAAATTCACTCACTCATTCTCGGTGAAGAAGATTTCTACGTCAATATTTTCCACGACCTGCGCATTCCCTATGACCCAATTCGCTGGGCTCAAGACATTTCGGCCAATCATGAAACTGATCTCGATAAGAACGTCCGAGTCCAAGAAGTCATTCACGCCTATCGAGTTCGCGGACACCTCATGGCGGACGTGGATCCTCTTGAATACCACCAGCGGATGCACCCTGACCTAGATGTCCTCTCACATGGGCTCACGCTGTGGGATCTGGACCGAGAATTTGCAACGGGTGGGTTTGGCGGCAAACCGCTGATGAAACTCCGACAAATTCTGGGTGTCCTTCGAGACTCATACACGAGAACCGTTGGCATTGAGTACATGCACATTCAAGATCCCGAAGAACGTAAATGGATTCAAGAACGAGTTGAGATTCCACACGTAAAGCCGGATCCAGCAGATCAACTAAGAATTCTACGCAAACTCAATGAGGCCGAGGCCCTTGAGTCATTTTTGCAAACAAAATATGTTGGTCAAAAACGCTTTTCCCTTGAAGGTTCCGAGTCGTTGATCCCGATGCTCGATGAGATTCTGGCCCAGTCCGCAAACAGCGAGATCTTGGAAGTCGGGATTGGCATGCCCCACCGTGGCCGGCTAAACGTTCTTGCAAACATTGCTGGAAAGTCATTTGGCCAAATTTTCCGCGAGTTCGAGGGCGAGTACGAGGAAAACTCCGTGCAGGGTTCGGGTGATGTGAAGTACCACCTCGGAACGACCGGTTCCTACCTATCTGCAGAGGGAGGTTACACATCCGTCTATCTCGCGGCTAACCCCTCGCACTTGGAAGCAGTTGACCCGGTTCTTGAAGGAATAGTGCGCGCTAAACAAGACCTACTTCCGTCAGATCGCAAAACAGACATCTTGCCCGTTCTCCTGCACGGAGATGCCGCATTTGCTGGACAAGGGGTTGTTGCCGAAACCCTTCAGCTATCGCAATTACAGGGCTACCGCACCGGCGGCACCATTCATATCGTGGTCAACAATCAAGTCGGGTTTACCACCTCACCGCGATATAGCAGGTCTTCCAAATACTCCACCGATGTCGCCCTAATGATTCAATCACCTATTTTCCATGTCAACGGTGACGATCCCGAGGCTGTAATTTTTGTGGCCAAGTTAGCGTTCGAATTCCGCCAGGCATTTGGGAAAGACGTCGTGATCGACCAAGTGACGTACCGGCGCCGAGGACACAATGAAGCGGATGATCCATCACTCACCCAACCACTCATGTACTCGATAATCGACAATAAGCGTTCGGTCCGCAAGCACTACACGGACTCACTCATTGGCCGTGGCGACATAACCCTTGAAGAAGCTGAAGAAGTTCTCAAACATTTTCAAGAACAACTCGAAAAGGTATTTCAGGAAACGCGAATCGATGAACCGGATACCGAATTCAGCGAGCGCGCAAGAGCTATTATTGAAACGGGTCAACTGAATCTGGTCCCGCAAACCCCTTCTCAAGAGGTTGACACGTCAATCACCCAGGCCCAAATCGACACCGTGATCGAGTCGCAATTGGTGCTTCCTGAGAACTTTAATGTGCACCCACGGCTTGCTCCACAACTTCATCGACGGGCTCAAATGGTCGCCGACAACACGATTGATTGGGGCATGGGTGAGGCACTTGCCGTTGGCTCGCTCCTGATGGAAGGCCGCACGGTTCGACTTGCCGGACAGGATTCGCGAAGAGGCACCTTTGGCCACCGCCACATGGTAATTGTGGACAAAGAAACAGGATGGCAGTACAAACCATTGAAGCAGTGTTACCGCGATGGCGGCAAACTGTACGTGTACGACTCTTCATTGAGCGAATTCGCGGCTCTAGGTTTTGAATACGGCTATTCCGTTGCGCGGCCAGATGCTCTCGTTATGTGGGAAGCCCAATTCGGGGATTTTGTAAACGGAGCCCAAACCATTATCGACGAGTTCATTTCTTCCGGTGAACAAAAGTGGGGGCAACGATCGTCTGTCACCTTGCTGCTCCCGCACGGACAGGAAGGCCAGGGCCCTGATCACAGCAGTGGACGAATCGAACGATTCTTACAACTTTGCGCCCAAGACAACATGTCAATCGCCGTCCCCAGTACACCTGCTTCTTACTTCCACCTCTTGCGTTGGCAGGTACTTGGTCGCCTGTCCAGGCCTTTAATCGTGTTCACGCCAAAATCCCTTCTTCGATCAAAGGCCTCGGTATCTGCCGTTGAAGATTTCACATCTGGTGTATTCCGGCCGTTCCTTCCCGACCCAAAGTTCACAGGTGCGGGTGTGAAGAAAGTTCTCGTTTGCTCTGGCAAGGTGTATTTCGAGCTACTCGCCTACCGGGAAGCCAATAACATCACCGACACCGCGATCGTGAGGTTGGAACGTATCTACCCACTTCCCGGGGTGAGCTTGCCAGCAATGGCACGGCAATACCCAGAGGCAGACCTGCGCTGGGTTCAGGAAGAACCCGCGAACCAAGGTGCCTGGAGTTTCATTGCACTCAATGTTCCCGGGCTGGTCAATCGTGGAATCTCGTGTGTGTCACGACCTGCTTCTTCAGCGCCCGCCGTAGGAACGCATCAACGCCACGAAGAGGATCAAAAGGTCCTCATCATCTCTGCCTTCAACTAGCGGATTGGTGACTACACATGTATGACACAGATCGTGGCGCAGAAGAACTCGCAAGGCGCAGGGGTGGAGAGGAAGTCTCATTCGAGTGGTTGGCCGAAAGGTTCGCCGAGTTCGTCAATCTAAACCCAGAATATGAAAACGCAATTGATCGAGTTGCGACTTGGCTTGCGCGTCTTGATGACCTCGACGAAGACTAAAGACTCACCTTTTTATCACAATTCCAAGAATTGAGTGAGCCGCAACTGCACCAAAATCGCGCGAGTCGGTGCTGACCTCCTTGTTATCACCTTCCACCCACCATGCACCATTAACTTTGCGAACCAGCCGTTTCACCTCGTACAGGCTAGGCCGCTCAGGGTGCGTAAACACTGCAATTGCACCTGGTCTGGCGAAGAAGCTGCCACGCAATGCAAAACAAACTTGGCCGTTTTCTAAAATCGGTCGCATTGAAGGACCAATCACACGAACTCGAAAGATTGGAACCCAATTAGCCTTTAATGACATGTGAAGACATTAGCCTGCTGGGCTATGCACGAAAAAATATCGAGGCTAGACTCAGACTGTAATCCCGTTTTCGACCTAAGTCACCGACACGATAGGAGCAAAAAGTGCGCAAGCATTTCGGAGCCCGGCTAGTTGAAAGATTTGTGCCAGAAATTTCCGCTTACGCCCATTGCGATCTTCCTTGCGGAATATACGATCCAGCGCAGGCTCGCCTTGAAGCCGAATCAGTCAAGGCATGCATGGAGAAGCACAACGCAACGGACGACATGGACTTCAAGGCGCGAGCCCTCCTCATAAAAGAGCAGCGTTCGCACTTGGTCAAGGAGCACCTGTGGGTGCTGTGGACCGACTACTTCAAGCCACCTCACTTTGAAAAGTACCCAAACTTGAACGAGCTTTTCAACCAAGCCACCAAACTTGCCGGAGCCGGCGGGACCAAGGGGACCGTTGATGTAGCAGTCGCCGATCAACTCTTAGAAAAAATTGATGAAATCGCAGCAGTGTTTTGGGAAACGAAAAAAGCCTAAGCACGCTGTTTGCTAGATCTACAAAGTGTTGGTCTTGAAACCATCGATCGTGAAGGGTTCAAGACCAACACTTTCTTTTTGCTCATTTGTCGGTCAAGTGTGAGCACATGTCAATATCGTCCAAAATCTGTTTTAGTCGTGCGAACCTCATCCCTATACCTCAAACAGGGTTTAATGTGCAGGCAGTAAGCCACACAATATGTACCGTGCTGTCACGGCACATGAAAAGGAGGCGACGAAGTGCCTGAGGCAACAATTAGAACCGCTGTGCCAGGGGACATCCCCGAGATTGTGAGCATGGTCGTCGAGTTGGCCGAGTTTGAACGGGCCCGAGCTGATGCGATCGCAACAGAGCAAGACTTTGAAGTTGCACTCTTTGGAGAGAATCCCGCCGTCTACGCCGTAATTTCAGAAGTTGATGGGGAAGTTGCCGGCTTCGCCCTCTATTTCAAAAACTTCTCCACGTGGCTCGGTAAACATGGACTTTACCTTGAAGACCTTTACATTCGACCTGCATTTCGTGGGCAAGGAGTGGGTGCGGCTCTTCTTAGCCACTTAGCCGGCATCTGCGTCGAAAATGGATTCCCACGGTTTGAATGGTGGGTTCTTGATTGGAATGAGAGTGCCCGCGAGGTCTACCAACATCTAGGTGCCCAAGCCCTCACTGAATGGATTCCTTACCGAGTCACCGGCGAAGCCCTCGTGAAACTCGCAGGCAAGGCACCCAAGCAATGACGATTGAATTTGTGAAGGACGTTTCGTTGTGCGTTCCCAGCGAACCCCAATATCTGCGGGTAATTCGACAGATCGCCATGGTGGTTGGGGCAAAGGCTGACCTACCCCTTGACTGCCTCGACGAGGGTCAGTTGGCCAGTAACGAGGCAGCCAATATATTAATGAAGTTTGCCGAGCCCAATGCGGCGCTTTATTTCGATTGGGGATCTCAGCCGGGAGCATTACATCTGCGCGCTCGGACACGCTGTCTCCTGCCCGAACTCCCAGACTTACCTAAAACACTCGAATACGCGTGGGTGATCATTTCTGCAATCACGAGTCACCTCGATATTTTCCTTGCCGAGGATCAAGTTCATATCCACTTGACAGTTCAAAGTGATATTTAGCCATGCTGAGTGCTGGGGCTGTCAACAACTTAATCTTGGAACTGCGATCACCGGATACAACTGAACCAAGGGTCGATCAGATTAAGTCAGTAATAGTTGAGGAACATCAAGGTTTGATTCGCCATTTCATTCATTTTTATGATCCGCAAATTTATGAGGATCTGGTTCAAGTTGGCACAGTGGGACTGTTGGCAGCGATTGACAAATTCGACGTCAATCGAAATGTTGCCTTTGGCACCTATGCAGCAATTCAAATTCGCAGTGAACTCTCCCACTTTCTTCGTGACAACCGGACCATCCGAATTTCCCGAACGATGCAAGAAAACCTCAAAAAGGTGAAAGATGCCCAGGAAAAATTCGTAAACGAATACAGTGTGCAGCCAAGTTTTTCCGAATTGGAGAGCAGAGTTGATCTAAGCCGAAGCGACCTCTTTGATGCCTTGCAGGCGAACCAAAGCGCATACTTCACTTCACTTAACGACCCCGAAACTCATGTAGATATTGCTACCAGCCAGGACGAATTCGAGTTCGTCGAAGAATGGAACTCCATACTTCCTGCCATTGAATTACTCTCTCCCCTTGATCGCAGAATTCTTGGGATGCGATTTATAGAACAAAAGAAGCAGGGTGAGATTGCACAAGAACTTGGCATGAACTCTATGGCGGTGTCCAGACGACTCAATGCGATTGTGAAGGAGATTCGCTCAGAAGTAGATGGTGCGTGACCCTGGGGGTGAACGCAAGAATGATTCCCAGGCCGCAAGTAAGGGTAGCTAGGATTGCCAGTGTTCGTTGGAAAGAGTCAGTTGCTCCAGTTACAGGAATACTCACAACAAGGACTAACAGCTGAGCAAGTAGGAAAGGGGCTCTTGCCCAGCGCTTGGATTTGAACCAGCCCAGAGATACGGCCAGCATTCCTAATCCAAAAGCGAGGAAAATCACCACTTCCAGGATTACCCCGGGGGCGTTCGCGACCTCACTGGGCCCACTAATACCTAGTCGGGCCACGCCAATCACGACCAAGACGGCGTAAACCAGAAAGAAAACCCCCTGGATGGCGCTCAATCCCCCAAGAATTCGAAGCCGAATCAGGACTGGAAGTCTACTTAACACCACCCAAGCGTAACGCCATATTTGAATGCAGGGGCAGGAGCGTAGAGTGATGAGGTGCGAGCGTTACTGGTAGTAAATCCCAATGCAACGAGCACCTCACCTCGGGTAATTGACGTGATAGTTCGGGCGCTTTCCCACGAACTCGACCTTGAAGTCACCATGACTACTCACAAGGGCCACGCCCAGTCAATCGGTGAATACGCCGTTGAATCCGAAATTCCACTCGTCATCACGCTCGGTGGCGACGGGGTCGTCAATGAAGTAATCAATGGGATCATGTACGCAAATCCCCTCAAGCCAAGACCTGCAGTTGCGCCGATTCCCGGCGGCAGTGGCAATGTTTTTGTACGGGCCCTGGGGCTACCGATTGATCCAGTTGAAGCAACCGGTGCCATCATGGAGAGTTGTCGCGCCAATCGATTTCGCAACATCAGTTTGGGGTTGGCACAGGCAACTCGGATCGACGGTGAAGAATTTGGGCGCTACTTTGCCGCAAATTCAGGGATCGGCCTTGACGCAACAATAATTGCAGCAATGGACAAGGACCGAAAGGACGGCGTAAACGCTTCACCAATCCGCTATTTGAGCACAACGCTGCGAGAATACTTCCGACGAACTAATCGAACAGCCTCGATAACGGTGACCCGGCCTGGGAGCGCTCCAATCGACCATGTGTACGTGGCCTTAGTTCAAAACACTTCTCCGTGGACATATTTTGGATCATGGGCACTTGACCCAAATCCAGCCGCAAGTTTCGACACAGGGCTTGACGCATTCATTGTTCGCAGGCTAGACCCTATTTCCACGGCATTGGCAGCTCGTCGAATAATTGCACGATCACGCAGTAAATCCTCGGTTAGCGCCTACAAGAGTTGGCACGACCAGCGGGCCTTTAGCATCCATGCACGCGTTGAAGTCCCCATCCAGATTGATGGTGAAGCCCTAGGAAATGTCTCCGGGGTCCAATTCACACATGTCCCTGAAGCGCTGCGCGTTATCAACCCGTTATGAAGATTTCAGAAATGGACAAATAGAACATTTAGGTTAAATGTGACCCATTCAACATAAAAAAGTCCCGATTTACTGAAAGTTTCTGTCGTTTCCACTTGAACCAAGCGCCAAGGTCTGCGAACCTGTCCCTGCCCTTGTTTTGACGGGCTGGCCGCCTTCCCCCGAGGGCCAGTGAAGCGACACTTCACCCCCAAGTGGAAGCCAGCGCGTGAAAGCATTCACAAGTGCTGGCGAACCCAGCGCATCAGCACAGATGGAGTGATCCCGCATGGACTGGCGCCACGAGGCAGCCTGCCGTGACGAAGACCCTGAGTTGTTCTTCCCAATCGGCAACACCGGACCTGCTTTGGTCCAAATCGAAGAGGCCAAGGCCGTTTGCCGTCGTTGTCCTGTCGTAGACGACTGTCTCCGATGGGCACTTGAGACCGGGCAGGACTCTGGCGTGTGGGGTGGGCTCAGTGAAGACGAGCGACGCGCACTAAAACGGCGAAATGCTCGTCTGCGCGCACGTACAAGTGCCTGATAACTCAATTACCCGCGCGTGAAAAATTAGTTGTGGGCGGGCCTGCGGGAAATTGGAATCGAAATACTCACCAGCGTCCCATTGTGAGCGTCCACTCCCCCCGGGTTAGACCCGATACTGACGCTTCCATGCAGTTCGTTCACGACCAAGTCTGAAACAATCGTGAGTCCCAATCCGCAGTGAGAAAACTCGGACAGGGGCATGGGCTCTGCGTCCACCGCACCCGTCCCGTTGTCTGAGACGCTTACGCGTAGCAGCCCCATTTCGCGTTCGGCAACAAGCACAATTTCGGTGGCACTGGAATGTTCGGCGGCGTTGTGAAGCAGCTCGGAAACGGCCATTGCCAACGGTGTCGCCACTCCAGAACTAAGAACGCCAAAACTACCAATCAGACGGATTGAAAAATTAGCGCTTTCAGATTCAATTAATCCAAGTAAGGATTCCAGTAGGTCGTCAAAATCGACCACAGTTACTCCTTCGCGGGAAAGTGAATCGTGGACGCTCGCGATTACCCCGATCCGCCCCTGTGCCTCCGCTAAGGCCTCTTTCACGGCCACGTTGTTCGATCGTCGGCCCTGCAATCGGAGCAACGAGGCCACAATTTGCAAATTGTTTTTTACGCGATGGTTGATTTCCTTGATAATCGCGTCTTTGGACAGTAACTCTCTCTGATGTGCACGCAATTCAGTTACATCTTTGATAACTATGACGGTGCATTTCTCATCGCCACCGGATTGACCCTGTGCATGTAGATAGTGTGACGTGAGCATGAGCGTCGCACCTTCACCGATCAGATCCGCCGTAGCAGTAGTCCCGCCACGCGCGATCTTGGTCAACGAAATAGACAAGCCTTGCGGTGCCGCACTCATCCGCTTGACGATTTCGAAGAAATTTTGATCGACCAAGTCAAGTGCTAAGCCGAGCTTTCGAAATGCACTGAGCGCATTTGGGCTCGCGAAATTTACTATGCCGTCTTCGCCGAGTCGAACAAGGCCGTCACCTACACGAGGTGACTCCCCAGCGTCTAGCCCGTGCGCCATCCCGGCAAACCAGTCTTGGCCACTCGTGATCATAGAAAAAATGGAATCGGCGCTTTCAAGATAAACGCGTTCAAGGCGACCCGCCACCCTCGGTGCACCCCCACAATGACGAGCGATGACCGCAATAATTCGACCGTCAAACAGCATGGGAATGGCTTCGACCCCAGCGGGGGACAGCGGATCTCCTTTTTCCCGCTGAATCGTTGCCCTGCCCAAGGCTTCGGCCTGATCAAGGTAGTGAAATCTGCCCCGTGGAGCAAACGCTCCAACAACGTCTTCAAGGAGGGTCGTGGGGGCGCTCGCGGGTCTGATCTGGGCTACGGCGACCATTCCAGCTTCATTCCAGGTGGGAACCCACAGCACGAGGTCGCTCAGCGCTAGATCCGCCAGTATTGACCAGCGAGAGGTAAGAGCTTCCAGAGCTGCGATCGCTTGTGCGGACAACTCGGTGCGGTCTTGCAATGTTTTTGCGACATGCCCCACATGCACACACTAACGTGACACCATGAGCGAGCAAGAGTTACCCGCAACCGGCCACCAGGTAATTGATGCTGCCGAAAAATACGGCGTAAAGCATTTATTCACACTCTCCGGCGCACATATTTTTCCGTTATATGACGCCTGCGAAAAGCGCCCCAATGCGCCAGCCCTCGTCGATACTCGCAGTGAACAAACCGCCGGGTTCGCGGCCGAAGCCACTGCTCGCCTGACCCGCACACCGGGATTCGTGGCAGCGACCGCTGGACCCGGCGTGACAAATCTCGTCACACCCATAACGAGTGCGTTCTTCAATGGCGCCCCCGTTGTTGCAATTGGCGGCCGCTCCCCTGACTTTCGTTGGGGCCTCGGTGCATTACAAGAGTTGGACCACCCCCCACTCTTTGAATCGGTCACCAAATCCGCGCTAACAGCACATGACAGCGAGCAGGTTGGGTATCTAACTCAACAGGCATTTGCAACGGCCCTCTCACCACATCAAGGTCCTACTTTTCTTGACATTCCAATGGACAAACTCTTTACACCAGCACCTGTAACCGGTGAGCACCTCGCCGACGTTAAACGTCCTACTCCTGATCTAGCGCACCTTGACGAAGCACTCAGGGTACTGAATTCCTCCCACCGCCCAGTCTTTATTGCTGGAGGCGACATCTGGCAGAACAAGGTGGAGGAGCAATTCCAAAATTTGATTGAACAGATCAAGATCCCGGTGATCGTGAACGGCATGGCCCGAGGAATCCTTCCACCCAGTGATCCTTTGCTTGTTACGCCGGCTCGATCACATGCCCTTAAAAATGCGGATGTTGTGGTCGTGGCAGGAACCCCACTTGATTTTAGGTTGGGCTACGGAGATTTCGGGGATGCCCAAGTTATTTTTGTTTCCGATGACCCGTTGGCCTCGCGGCAAGCAAAGGCTATTCGCCTGACCGGTGATTTACTTGAATTAGTAGGAATCCTTTCCACGAATCTAACAAAACCTATTGGCACTCAATCGTGGAAGGACGAATTGCACGCTCGGAGTTCGGTCATCCGTTTGAGTAACCAAGAACTTATGCGTACGCGCGGGGACCTGATTCACCCAGCAGAAATTTATGGCGAATTAATTCCGCGGCTAACGCAGTCCACGATCACTATCGGCGATGGTGGAGATTTCGTTTCATTTGCCGGAAAATTTATTGAACCAGAACGTCCTGGTCGCTGGCTTGATCCAGGGCCTTTTGGTGCACTTGGGACTGCCATGGGCTACACCCTGGCCGCGGGCAAGGCGTTCCCCAGTGACCCGCTCGTCGTGCTCCTCGGGGACGGGGCGGCCGGATTCTCTTTGATGGACGTGGATTCACTCGTCCGCCACAAAATTCCTGCAACAATAATTGTTGGCAATAACGCCGGATGGGGACTTGAGCGCCATCCCATGCGTTTCTTGTATGGCTATGACGTCTTGGCAGACCTTGAGCCGAGTCGCTATGACCAGGTAGTGGAGGCCTTGGGGGGTGCGGGTGAAGTTGTCGAATCAATCTGGGAATTGGGACCTGCACTTGATCGTGCCATGAACTCTGGAGTTCCCTACTTAGTCAATGTAATGACTGATCCAGAAGTTGCGTATCCCAGGACAACCACAGGAATCTAGTGTGGTTGCCTAGGTGGGCCAGCTAGATTTGTTAACACGGACTCGAGTGATTCCTCCATTGCCCACTGATCTATCGGCTTCATGTAATTCCACTTCAAACTGAATTCGATCACCTGAAATCGACTCGACCAGCGCTGTTGCAATCACGACTTGACCAACTGCTGTAGGAAAAAGATGCTTAAAGTCAATTTTGTAGCCCACCGTTGTACAACGGTTACATATTTTAGGGGCCACCGCAGCAGCAGTTGCCGCCTCACACCATGCAATGGCTATCGGCGTGGCTAAAACGTTTACCGAACCGCTACCCAATGCGATGGCAGTGTGATCAATTCCAACGGTGAATTGAAGTTTTGCGGAACTGCCGACCACTTTGTCTAGGCAGGTACATGACTGGCTCATTGCAGAATTACGAGAATGTCGCCTTCGTTGACCACGTCGCCCACAGAGACAACAATCTCGGCCACGATTCCAGAGGCCTCAGCCAACACGGGAATTTCCATTTTCATGGACTCGAGCACTACGAGAGTGTCGCCTGGGACAACACTGTCTCCAACTGATGCCTCAATTGAATGAACGGATGCGACCATCTCAGCGAGAACATGCATATGTGAATGTTAGTCCGCTTCCGTTGACCACTGAATCAGCGCGGGCGAATTATTTCTTACCGAGTTAACTGCTCGGCCCACGGCAGTGGCTTGCAGGTTTGAACGGGCCACGAGAAACCCTAAGGCTGTTTCTGAATCAACTCCCGGGTCAAGCCAGGCATTCCAATGTGGAGTGTCAATGCATGCTGGCATACGGTCATGGATGGCTTCAAGGTTGGGCTGCGCGGGCAGAGTAATAATCGCGCATGTGGGAACAACGACCCCCTCAATCACGCTCTTTGCAACTAGCCCGGCCATGGCCAGAGGGCCCGGATCACCAACCGGAGTGGAAATGTAGAAGGGATCCTTCGCAGGACGCTTCCACTCGAAATAACCCGACGCTGGAATCAGGATCCGGTTGTTCGCAAATGCTTTTTTGAACGTTGCCTTCTCAGCAACGCTCTCGCCTCTCGCATTTATGAGTAAGGTCGAGGCCTTCTTGGCCCACGGGGGAATAATTCCCCACCGGACCTGGGTAAGCAACCGCTCTCCCGATTGGGACGTCACAATCGGAACCTTGACACTTGGCGCGATGTTGTAATTTGATCGGAACTCCCTGCCCACCAAATCTGGATCAAGGTTGGCACCAAAGTGCTCAAGAAGATTATTTTGGTCCTCCGCTAAGACATAACGCCCACACATGCATTGATAGTAGAGCGTGAGTGAAAGACTGCACCCATGACTGATTGGGAGGCGATAAGTGCCAACCAGCCCATTAGTGCTTCTATCGCCCTTCCTGGATCAAAGTCATTGAGCAATCGTGAACTAATTTTGTGCGCGCTGGCGGACTCGCCCTCAACACTTCGCGGTGTCCTTGATGCACGGGACACCCAATTGATGATCGAAGGTTTAAGGTCCTTCGGTGTGCAAATCGAGGAAACCGGAAGGGACTCTGCCGGCAATCTTGATCTTGACATTACTCCCCATTTTTTGCGAGCGTCGCCTTCTTCACCAACCGTGATCAACGTGGGATTGGCTGGGACGGTCATGCGTTTTCTCCCGCCCGTTGCAGCGTTCGCGCGGGGGGATTCCTACTTTGACGGTGACGCGGCCGCACGCAAGCGCCCCATGGCAACTCTGTTGGAAGCATTAAAGGATCTTGGCTGTGACATTGAAGACCGTGGACGTTTGCCATTTTTGATTCACGGGAGCGGACATATTCGTGGCGGGGAGGTCGTCCTAGATGCTTCAAAGTCCAGTCAATTTGTCTCTGCATTGCTGCTCAGCGCGGCTCGCTGTGACGCTGGGGCCACTATTCGCCATGTGCCCGCAGAATTGGGAAGAACAGCCAGTGATCCCAGGGTTCCCAGTCTTCCTCACGTTGAAATGACAATCAATACCCTGGCAGAGCATGGTGTCACAGTTCGACGGTCAACCGCGAGTCAGGATTCTTGGCATGTTGATCCGCAGAACATAAATGGCGTTAACCTTCTGATTGAGGGCGATCTCTCCAATGCCACGCCCTTTTTCGCGGCCGCACTGATCTCGGGAGGAAAACTGAGCACTTCAGATTGGCCTGAGAATTCACTTCAGCCGATCGCCGAAATCACAGAAATCTTTGAGGCATTGGGTGCACAAATTACTCGGAGCGGTGGGAATTTCACACTCTCGGGCACCGGGGAAATCAACGGTATTGACATGGATCTCTCTGCGATCGGCGAAGTGGCTCCGACCGTGGCCGCATTATGCGCTTTAGCAGAAACGCCCTCCTACTTGCGAGGCATAGGGCATCTTCGAGGTCATGAGACAGATCGACTACGTGCGCTCGCTGACGAAATAAATGCACTCGGTGGAAACGTGATCGAAGAGGATACCGCGCTACGCATTTACCCGGCGCCGCTTAAGCGCGGTGTTTTCCACACCTATGAAGACCACCGAATGGCAACAGCTGGCGCGATCCTAGGTTTACGCGTCCCAGGAGTGGTTGTCGAAAATATTGAGACCACAGGCAAAACCCTCCCAAACTTTGTCACACGTTGGGAAGAGCTGCTCAGTAAGTGAAATCACATAACCTCGATGAAGACGACGTGCGGATCAGGCCGGGGAAATCCAAATCCCGCCCACGCACGAAAGACCGCCCGAGTTTTACCAATATGTTTTATGGTTCCGTCTCAACCGTCGATCGCGGTCGATTCACCGTAAATCCTGAGGGGGAGACAGAAATTCTATACGCAGTAAAGGCTCGCGAACTAGGTCGTAAGGGACTCGTTGTCGGCGACCGCGTTGCCATGGTCGGCGATCCCACCGGCGGAATAGATCATCAAGTTCGCATTGTCCGTCGCGAGCCACGCGCAACCGAACTGCGAAGAACCGCGGACGACAACGACCCCCAGGAACGCGTGATCGTAGCCAATGCAGATCGACTTGGAATCGTTGTCGCAGCGGCAAACCCGCAGCCGCGGGTCGGGTTCATTGACCGCGCGATTGTGGCAGCAATGGATGCAGGGGTCACTCCATTCCTTGTGATTACTAAAGCTGACGTGAAGGACCCGCAGGAACTGGTCGCCGTCTACGCGGAACTGGGTATTCCAATTTTTGTCGTACACGACGGGGTGGCACCAGCAAGCATCAAAGAGTTCGTTCAAGGTCACATAACCGTGTTGCTCGGTCACTCCGGGGTTGGTAAGTCAACTTTGATAAATGAGCTCGCCCCCGAAGCTAAGCGAATAACCGGTTCGGTAAACGACCTCACAGGTAAGGGCAAACATACGTCAACGAGTGTTATTGCATTTCCCCTCTCCGGGGCTGGGGGAATCGTGATCGACACCCCAGGGATTAGATCCTTTGGTCTGGCACATGTCTCCCGCGAGACAATAATTAAGGCTTATCCAGACCTCGTGTCCTACACGGTTAATTGCCCCCGCGCTTGCAGTCACGACGAGCCCGACTGTGGCTTGGTAGAAATTTCTGATCCCATTATCCTCGAGCGGGTCGCATCCATGCAGAATTTATTGGCTGGGAATTTCACGATTGGAGTGCAGTGAAAAATTGGAAAACGGATCTTGACTTCGCTCAACTCTTGGCAGATCAGGCAGATTCGATCTCACTTGCGCGTTTCAACTCGTTGGATCTCCATGTCACTCAAAAGCCGGATTTGACACCGGTGAGCGACGCAGATCTTGCTGTCGAAACAAAACTTCGTGCACTTATTACTTCGGCGTTCCCCGGTGACAGCGTGATAGGAGAAGAGTTTGCTCACACCAATTTGGGCGAGCGAACATGGATCATTGATCCTATTGACGGCACGAAGAATTTCGTTCGTGGAGTGCCAGTCTGGGCTACATTGATTGCTTTGAGAATTAACAACGAAGTCACCCTCGGCGTTGTCAGCGCGCCGGCACTGAATCGAAGGTGGTGGGGCGTGCTTGGGAATGGCGCATGGGTAAGAGAGTCAACAAGTCACTCCCCCCGGCGACTTGCAACCAGTTCGGTCACAACCCTGTCGGACGCTTCCTTTAGCTACTCGGATCAGCGCGGCTGGGTGAACGACCAGTTCGAGGCATTGCGTGAAAATACGTGGCGCCAACGGGCCTACGGAGACTTCTGGTCGCACATGCTCCTTGCCGAGGGGGCGGTCGACATCAGCGCAGAACCAGAGTTGGCACTGCACGACTACGCGGCACTGTTACCGATTGTGAGCCAGGCCGGTGGCCACTTCTCACAATTTGATGGAACATCCCTCCCTATACATGATCCACATGCGCATCCTTCGCTTCTCTGCACGAATGGAAATCTGCATCAAGATTGTCTCAATCTTATTGAAATTAAAGACATAGGGCCAATCTGTTGACACACTGGGAACGATGCAACCAAGGAGGCACACGTGAAAATCTCAAGTATCCTCGCAGAAAAAGGCACCGAAGTGGTTACGGTTTCCCCCGACCACAGTGTTCAGTCTTTGCTGGCCTTGCTTGCTCAACACAAGGTTGGTGCCCTCGTTGTTTCTGTCGACAGCACAACGATCGCCGGAATTGTTTCTGAACGCGATATTGTGCGCGCTCTTTCTGCCGGTGCATCCATCCTGGCCGAGCCAGTTTCGACAATCATGACCAGCGAGGTGTTCGTGTCTCCAACCGATACCAACATCGACGAACTCATGACCGTCATGACGGCCCAACGAATCCGACATATTCCCATCACTTCAGACGATGGACTCCTTGTGGGAATTGTCAGTATTGGGGACTTGGTCAAGGCACGGTTGGGTGAACTTGAAACTGAGAAGGCCGCTTTATTGGAATACATTACGAACGGCGGTTAGCACGCAACTTGACTCCACCGACCGGTCGAATAGTTACCAGTGGGTCACTTGCGGGAACGCCGTGTCCGGGTGGGTAGCTAAATTCAATTCGCTCACAAAGAGCTGCCAAAGTAATTACGCCTTCAACGTACGCAAAATCTTTTCCGATGCACTGCCTTAACCCAGCACCAAAAGGAATGAAACTTTCACGCGGATAGGAACCTAGGAATCGATCTGGCTTGAATGAATCTGGATCAGACCAAATATCAGGGTGCCGGTGCAGTAGTGCAGGACTCGTAATTACCAGCGCACCAGATGGAATTTCATAACCGTCAATTGAATCCCCGCCCAAAGACTTACGTGTGATCAGCCATGCAGGTGGATAGAGTCGGAGTGTTTCATTGAAGACAGCTTGTGTGTAGGGCAGTTGGGAGAGTCTGGAATCCAATTCGTCTCCGTTCGCGTACTGAGCCTCGGATGCAACGGCACTCTGGATCTCGGGGTGTGCTGCCAACAACGCCAAAGACCAAGAAAGAGCACTTGCAACTGTCTCATGGCCGGCGATAATAAAAGTTACGATTTCGTCTCGGATGCCGTCGCGATCAATCTTTGATTCACTGCTCGCATCAAGTAAATAGTCGACCAGATTTCGAGTCGATTTGGAATCCTTAATTAGATCCTCATTGAATGGTGTGGCGCTACGAGTGCCCACGATCGAATCAACAGCACCGTTGAGCGTTGAAAGGCTTCGCTTGAGAACTCGATTACCTGGAGTGGGAATACTTTGAGGTGGAGAAAGCGGAACTCGCGCCCGCTTAATTACTACTTCCAGTGCATCAAGTGTTGCGGACGTGATCTGGTGTGCGTCGTGGGTCAGATCAGATCCAAACAAAAATTCACCAACTACTTCCAGTGCGCTTGCAAGCATAAATGGATCCAGGTCTGTAACGGTCCCAGTCGCCTTTGCGTCAATGGTTGCAAGAATTCGATCCGCCGCAGCCTTCGTGACCGGAATAAGTTCGTCCAGCGCCTTTTTGTGAAAAGCAGGTTGAATAATCGGCCTTCGGGTTCGCCACAGTTCAGTATCGGCGGTCAGCAGCCCAGTTCCGGTCACCAAAGACAACGCTTTGTATTGGATGGTTGACTTGTCGTAGTTTTTTGCATTGTTCACGAGGACGTGTCGAACTCCACTGGCAGAGTTGACCAAGTAGGAAGGTGGCTTGGGAACAGGGAATTGCACGACGTCACCGTATGAACGCCAGGTCTTGAAGAGGTACTCCAATGGGTTTCGTCGGATCAAGGCAAAATTTTTGAGCATTTCTGGACCCATAGGACCGGGCGCTGTTGCCGGAGTTCCCAAAAAGTTGTCTGGCATTAGGTAGTTACAAAGAATTGCGAGTCAACCCGACCGTAGACGGTGGTTCGCTCTACCAAGTTCCTACCGAGTGGTTCAACGACTTCGCGGAACTGGGATTCAGAGATTCCTTGCCCATGACTCGCACCAGCAGCGCGGGAGATATTTTCGTCCATCAAGGTTCCACCCAGATCGTTGACACCTGCCCGCAACAGTTGTCGAGCACCTCGAGCCCCCAATTTCACCCACGAAGCTTGAATATTGGGAATGCTCCCGTGATAGGCGATGCGTCCCACCGCGTGCATCAAAATTGTTTCACGCCAAGTAGGTCCGCGTCGGGCCCCACGTTTCAAATAGATCGGCGCTGCCATATGGACGAACGGCAAGGGAACGAACTCCGTGAAACCACCGGTGCGTGCCTGCAGTTCGCGAGTCCGCACTATGTGTTGGGCCCAATGTTCAGGACGTTCGATGCTGCCAAACATGATTGTCACGTTGGAGCGAAGTCCTAACGAGTGCGCACTCTCATGCACGTCCAACCACTCTTGCGTCGAAATCTTGTCGGGGCAGATCACACGTCTGATGTCGTCGGCCAAGATCTCCGCTGCTGTCCCTGGCAGCGAACGCAGTCCCGCTTCTTTGAGCCTGCCAAGATAAATTTCCACCGGCTCACCCAGCCTCTTTGCGCCTTCATGAACTTCGAGTGCAGTGAACCCGTGCACGTGCATTGTGGGAACCGCTTCTTTGACAACCCGAGCAACGTTGATGTAGTAGTCCCCGTCAAAACTTGGGTGAATCCCTCCTTGCAAACACACTTCGGTGGCTCCTAATTCGTGTGCTTCCACCACACGATCAGCGATCTCTGAGTCCTTTAACAGGTATGGTGCACCACGAAGATTCAGCGAAAGGGGACCTTTTGAGAAACCACAGAATGTGCACTTGAACGTGCACACATTTGTGTAATTGATATTCCGATTACGTACAAAAGTGACGTCATTCCCATTCGCTTCTTCACGCAAGGTATTCGCCAAGGAAGCGATAGCGCCGATATCGGCTCCTCTGGCCCGAAAAAGTGTGACGATCTCAGATTCGGTTACCTGATGACCGGCGCGAACCGATTCCAAAATTTCAACAACCGGGCCGTCGCTCGAATCAGTTTCACTGCCCGAAATCAGAATTGGCGGAGCTGTATCGGCGCCTGAATACCAAGCTGTGGATCGACGGCCAATCTGAATAACTTCTGCGCCGGTGCCAACATTCGCCGCATCCTTATACTTTTCAGGGAACGTAGCACCAATGTCGTCCCTCGCGAATCCATCAGCGTCGCTCCGGTCCATTACGGCAAATCGAAGCTCCGGTGCAATCCATGTTTCCGGGTCACGAACAAACTCTGGGTAGATGGTGAGCCGGGGAACAAGAGTCCGACCGCTGGCCTCGACTCGATCACGGAGCAGCTCCAATGATGGCCACGGTTTTTCGGGGTTCACGAAATCAGCCGTTATCGGAGAGATTCCTCCGAGGTCATCGATCCCTGATTCCAGCAACGTATCAAGGTCATCGGTCAAATTTGGAGGAGCCTGCAAGTGCACACTGGCTGGAAGGATTTCCCTTGCAATGGCAATAGTTTCCAGGAACGCTTGCGGTGAACACGCTGGCCAATTGCGCATTTGCGTATCTTGTTTTGGGACAAAATTTTGGACAATTACTTCCTGAACGTGACCATATTTTTCATGTGCCGTCGCAATTGCCTCTAGTGCCGCGACCCGATCTTCTCGTGATTCCCCGATCCCCACCAAAATTCCCGTCGTGAAAGGGATCTGAAGTTCACCCGCCGCATTCAAAGTTGCTAAGCGGCGTTCGGGGGTCTTGTCGGGCGCACCCCGATGCGCTACGAGATCAGGATTGAGGCTCTCGATCATCATGCCTTGACTTGGGGAGACAAGCCGTAGCAAAGACAAATCCGCGTGGTCCAACGCACCTGCATTCGCATGAGGGAGCAGACCTGTCACGTCCAGCACCTCCTGTGCTGCCGCTACCAAATAATCAACCGTGCTGGTGAAGCCATTTTGGTCCAGCCACTCTCGGGCCTGGGGGTAACGAAACTCGGGGTACTCTCCCAAAGTGAACAAAGCTTCGTGGCAACCGGCTGCCGAACCCGCATTTGCGACTTCAAGGATCGACTCGGTACTGAGGTACGGGCTTTCCACTCGATGTGGTGCCTTAGCGAATGTGCAATAGCCGCACCGATCTCTGCATAAAGATGTGAGTGGAATAAAGACTTTTGGTGAGTACGTGATTATTCCCGACATTGCCCAAGCCTACTCACCCACTTTTGGTTCAGCAGAAGTCGCAGATGAGTGCCTGCTACCTAGCCTGAGACGCCGACATGCATGGGGTTGAATTCACGAACACTTGCGCGGGAGGCGGTCCATGTCCAACCAGGCTCTCGCTTTGGCGCGGTCTCGGTCACAACCTCAAGGCCCACTTCTGCAGCGTTACCAAAATTGTCATCGACGTGAATCAGGTTGTCGTAACCTAAGTGCTCCAGCATCGAGACCACGGCAGAAGCGCGATACCCCGAGCCGCAGTACACATACACGTCTTTATCGCGCGGAATGTCACCATGACGATCCATGACTTCATAGAACGGGATAAATTCGGCGCCCCGAACGTGTCCGCCTTCCCACTCAAGAATCTGGCGGGTGTCAATCACCATGGCATCGGGATTCGAGGTCCATTCATCCCGCACTGTTGCGAAATCAACCCTGCGGGTCACTGCGGGAAGCTCACCGTCTTCGAGCCAGAATCTTGGGTCGCCAACGGCATGTGCTTTTGGCACTGAGATACCAACGCGCACTAGTTCACGCATGGCAGCTTCTACTTGCTGGGTGGTTGCGCCAACCAGAGTGACCGGTGTTCCCCAAGGCATCATCCAGGCAAGGTAATTAATGAATGCACCGTCAAGATCAAAGTTCACCGCTCCAGGAATGTGTCCTTGGCTGAAAACTTCACGTGAACGCAGATCGACAATCCACTCGCCGCGGGCGATTGCAGCGCGCAACGCTTCGGGGTCTGCTTGCTTGGGCAACTCAAGATCAACATCTGCTGGGCCAGCGGCGTTGGCAGGACCCATATGTGCGTAATACGCGGGGAATACGTCCAGTCCACCAAGGACTACCTCAACAAAGTCCGACTCGTTTTGGGTCAAAGCCGGGTTACCGAGCTTCTCTTTACCGATTGTAGATTCATAGCCGCCAGCAGCCTGGGTTGCCGAGCAGAAAGATCCAAATCCGTGGGTGGGAAACACGCCGGTTTCACCTGCAAGATCTGTCGCCAGCCGCTGAACTGAGTTCCACTGGTCGTGGGCCTGCTTCTTGGTGAGTTCGGGTGAGACTAGGTCTGGACGCCCAACACTGCCAAACAACATTGACCCGCCGGTGAAAACCGCACCCGGGTGACCGTCCGTGGACGCTGCAAAAGAAATGTGGTGCGGGGTGTGACCGGGTGTGTGAATAACGGCAACATCGAATTCGCCAACAGTGAATGAGTCACCGTCGCTCACCGCCCGAACAAACGGTTCGCTCAGATAATCAAGTTCGACATCCCCTGGAACCACGTAGGTTGCACCGTGCTTGCGTGCAAGTTCAAATCCACCGGTTACGTAGTCGTTGTGAACGTGTGTCTCCGCGACGTGGGTCACTGTTAATCCGTGCTCAGCGAGCACCAGCTCAACTCGATCAATATCGCGCTGGGGGTCAACGACGAGCGCCGAAACACCGTCATGGACAACATAGCTGCGGTCACCAAGACCTGTTGAGTCAATTACTACGACGTGCGGTGCACTCGTTGATGTCATTTATTTAACCTCTCGCGAATATTTACCGATGAATTTTTAAAGGTGAAAAAACTATTTTTGAACCGGAAGGCCATTGGCACGCCACGCAGATGTTCCGCCTTCAACGTTGATCACAGGGTACCCATGGCGGGTGAGGTAATCAGCCGCTTGCCAAGATCGGCTTCCAGATTCGCAGATCAACCACACGGGGTCTTTCATGTCGATTTCGTTCATGCGAAGCGGAATCACACTCACGGGGATATGAACTGCCTCAGGTACGTGCCCTGCGTCGAATTCATGACGCTCACGGACATCGACAACTTTTTCACCGCGGGTCAGTGCTGCCTGAAGGTCCATGATTCCAGCTGATTTCACAGTATTCATATTGCTCATTACTTGATGTGCCTCTCAATAGATCGTGAAAGGAACTATACCCCCTAGGGTATACAGATGTCTAGTTAACCCTCATGAATTAGTTAACTGAAGTCCACGGTGAGCGGGGCATGATCACTCCAGCGTTCGGCGTAGGTGGCGGCTTTGCCCACCACAGCTGTCTTGGCCCTCCCAGCCAACTCCGGGGTTGCAATTTGGTAGTCGATCCGCCAGCCCCCATCGGTGTCGAATCCCCTGCCCCGCCAGGACCACCAGGTGTAAGGCCCAGGACCTTCGCCCCCCAGCTCCCGCCCTAGGTCGGTCCAAGAACCACCAAACCAGCGGTCGAGGTGCGCGCGCTCTTCTTCGAGGAAGCCCGACTTCCCCCTGTTTCCCTTCCAATTCTTTATATCAACTTCTCGATGCCCAATATTGAAATCCCCACAGACCAAGGCTTCCCGTCCATTGCGATTAGCAGATCGGGCCAATGCGGCCAGTCGCTTGTCGACTCCGGCAAGGAATGCGAACTTGGCAACCTGCTTTGGAGTGTCGACCTCCCCTGAATGAATGTAGGTCGAGACCACCGTCACGGGTCCGACTCCTGAATCAAAATCACATTCAATCCAACGACCCTGACCGTCGATATCGGCATTCTTCACGTCAATTCGAATAGCACTGGGCGTCTCGCGGGAAAGCACCGCAACTCCCGCCCGTCCAAGGTCGGGTGCTGGCGCGTGAGCCACTTTCCAGTCAGCGAGCACCGAAGTGTTCAACACTTCCATTAACTGGTCAGTTGTCGCACGGACTTCCTGCAGACAAATAACATCTGCACCATTTTCGGCGAGCCATTCGAGTCCACCTCGTCGAGCTGTTGCCCTGATACCGTTGACATTTGCCGTAACTACTCGAAAGCTCACTCGTTACTCCCTGACATTTCACTGACTGACATTTCACTTGCTTGTTTCATAGCCTGAATCAACACTTCCGGCGGTTGTGCACCCGAGAGCCCGACTCTTTCATTGAATACAAAAAACGGAACACCGGTTGCCCCGATTTCGCGCGCCTGTGCCTCGTCAGCGCGAACTACATCCAGATAGGCGTCGTTACCGAGTACTGAATCAGCGTCTTCTTGGGACATGCCGGCTTCAACGGCAAGCGTGCCAAGAGTGGCAGGGTCGCTCACGCACAGACCATCACGTAATGCGCCCATGGCAAATCGAGTGGCAACGAGCCCGCCCAATTCTAGGTCACTTTCCTGTGCGGCCTGAATGAGTCGATGCGCGTCAAGGGTTGAGGTCGGTAGTTGCTTGGGGAGATCAAAAACCAAACCAAGGTTTGCCGCCCGCTCGGTCATGGAGTTAACCATTGAACTGGCATCTGCTTCGCTCATGCGATATTTGGCCGCAAGGGTTTCCACCATGAAGCGAGAACAGTCCGCGACCGCATTGGGGTCTAACTCAAATGCCCGCCAGTAGATCTGCACTTCACGACCTGATCGTTGGATCGCCTGTTCTAGGTGGGCCTTTCCAATCATGCACCATGGGCAGACAACGTCCGACCACATGTCAATGCGGACTTTTTGATTCATAGTGAATTCAATTCTTGATGTTTTTTCTCCAATGCGACGAATGTCAATGCTTCACTCACGGCACCCGATGCAGCAAAAAGTGCCATTCCGATCCCGCGCCGGTAAGAAACCTTGCCCGACTTCGCGGCAACAACAAATGCCACAACGTCAGTAGAGTCACTGATGGCCTGGGCCAAAATCCAGCCAGACGGATCTTCATTGCTGCGCCATGCTCGAATCGCACCAATACCAATGGCTATCTCTCTAGCCCCCGCAAGCCGGGTCAGCCAACGGGAGTCATGTGCTGTGTCAGAGTCGATACCCAGTCCTTTGGCCAAACCATTGGGATTCACAATCAAGCCGGCACCAATAACGATTCGGCCTGCGCCCAGGATTGGAAAAAGACGAGGGGGAACTTCACCCGGAAATCTGGTCATGGTTGAGGTTAGTACGCGGGTACGCTTTACTTGCGCCCATGACCTCATTTCGCGCCGTGCGCCTTGCCCAACGTCCCACCGGACTTCCCAGCACTGATACGTGGGCCATCCAGGCAGAGGAACTCCCCACACTTTCAGCCGGCGAGTTCGCCGTCAAGATTGAATACATTTCCCTTGACCCGGCAATGCGCGGCTGGCTCGACGACCGCCCCTCCTACCTCCCCCCGGTTGAGATTGGCGCGATCATGCGCGCGGGATCTGTGGGAACCGTCACAGATTCACTCAATCCACGTTTTCCCGTTGGGGCTCAAGTAGTCGGAACATTTGGTGCAACCGAGATCGCAATTTCCGATGGCACCGGTGTAAATGTCATTAGTTCAGATCTGGCACCGCTGCCGACCTTTCTCGGAGCACTAGGCATGACCGGCATGACCGCCTACTTCGGACTCTTCGAATTAGGCAAGCCGCGCGCTGGCGACGTAGTCGTTGTCTCTGCAGCCGCTGGAGCTGTTGGAAGCATTGTCGGACAGATTGCAAAGATCAATGGTTGCACCGTGATCGGCATAGCTGGCGGCAAGGATAAATGTGACTATGTCACGGATTCCCTCGGGTTTGACTACTGCATTGACTACAAAGAAGAAACCGGAATGCGTAAGCAACTTGCGGCAGCCCTCAAAGCAGTCGGAGGCAAAGGCGTTGACGTTTACTTTGACAACGTCGGCGGCGAGATCCTCAACGCCAACCTCGCATTCCTGTCATTTGGCGCCCGCGTTGTAATTTGTGGCGCTATCTCCCAGTACAACGCGACGGAGATCACTCCCGGGCCAAGCAACTACATGAACCTTCTGGTCAAGCGTGCAACCATGACCGGCTTCCTTGTCTTTGACTACGCATCACAATTCAGTGTCGCCCAGCGCCGCATGGGAACCTGGATTGCCCAAGGAAAAATCACCGCCCCCGAGACAATCGTGGAAGGAAGCATCGAAGACTTTCCGGCCACTTTGAACCGCCTCTTCGCTGGAGAGAACTTGGGTAAGTTGGTTCTTAGAATTTCATAGTTTCTTTTCCTTGCGGGAACCCGTGAGGGTGGAACTTCCCTCGACGCCGTTGGCTAAGGTTGGGCATATGTCAAAAGTTCTCGCATCTTTGCCCGTTGGCGAACGGGTTGGAATAGCTTTCTCCGGTGGTTTGGACACTTCAGTTGCCGTGGCCTGGATGCGCGAGCATGGAGCGATCCCCTACACCTATACCGCTGACCTGGGCCAAGCCGACGAACCCGATATTGACTCGGTTCCCGGCAGAGCGGGCCAGTACGGGGCCGAACAAGCTCGCCTGGTCGATTGTAAATCGGCATTGGTCGAGGAAGGCCTAGCCGCGATTGCATGTGGTGCCTTTCATATTCGTTCCGGTGGTCGCACCTACTTCAACACAACTCCTCTAGGCCGCGCAGTCACAGGGACATTACTCGTTCGGGCCATGCTCGAAGACGGAGTGAGCATTTGGGGTGACGGCTCGACCTATAAGGGCAACGACATTGAGCGGTTCTACCGCTACGGACTACTCGCAAACCCCGAATTGCGAATCTACAAGCCGTGGCTTGACGCGCAGTTTGTCACCGAGTTGGGCGGACGCCACGAGATGAGCGAGTGGCTCAAAGAACGTGATCTCCCCTACCGTGACAGTACCGAGAAGGCGTACTCAACGGATGCGAATATTTGGGGGGCCACTCACGAAGCCAAGAGCCTAGAACTCTTAAGCGAATCGATGGAGATCGTTGACCCGATCATGGGTGTGAAGTTCTGGGATCCATCCGTTGAAATCAAGACCGAGGACATCACTGTTGAGTTCATCCAGGGTCGACCTGTCGCGATCAACGGGCGAACATGTGAATCAGCGGTGGACCTAGTCCTTGAAGCCAATGCAATTGGCGGTCGGCACGGTCTTGGCATGGCCGACCAGATCGAAAATCGAATCATTGAAGCGAAATCTCGTGGGATCTACGAGGCCCCAGGAATGGCGCTTCTATTTATTGCCTATGAACGACTGCTGAGTGCCATTCACAACGAAGACACGATCGCGAACTATCACGCTGAGGGTCGGCGTTTGGGTCGTCTTCTCTATGAAGGGCGCTGGCTCGACCCACAAGCTCTGATGCTGCGGGAGTCACTCATGCGTTGGGTTGCCTCTGCTGTCACCGGAAGCGTCACGCTTCGCCTGCGCCGAGGTGACGACTATTCAATAATCAGCACGGACGGTCCTGCATTCAGTTACCACCCGGAGAAACTTTCCATGGAGCGCACCGAAAATGCAGCCTTCGGTCCCACGGATCGAATCGGTCAACTCACCATGCGCAACCTTGATATTGCCGACACCAGAAGCAAACTCGAGTTGTATGCGGGGCAGGGTCAACTCCTTGACGGTCACGTGAACCTGGTGGGCACTTTAAAGCCAGGAGGGGCAAAAGCAATTGTCGGAAAAGCAACAACTTCGCAATCACCCGACGAAGCGCTATTAGAACGTGCATCCTTCGACCTTGGCGCTGACTAATACCTGAACTAAGAGCCTCACAAAAACCTTGCAGTACCAACGCTTGACTGGCTACACTTGTATACATGGGATTTGGAACTATCTCACAGGATACGACACTTCAGTGGCGGGATCGAAAGCGTTATTTGTGGTTGGTCGCAATCACGATGCCAACACTGCTTTTCCTGGCAATCGGCATGTACTCCCTAACCGGGTGGGCCGCGTGGTTCTGGATCGGACCGATTTTCATTCTCGGGATTGTTCCAATCATTGACCTGGTCACGGGCCGAGATATTTCTAACCCTCCCGCAGAAATAATCGCAGAGCTCGAAGCCGACCGCTACTACCGAATCTTGACCTATGCGTACCTCCCCCTTCAATACGCCGGCTTTGCTGCTGGCTTTTACGTGATCGCCAACTGGGATCTCTCCACGCTCACGAAAATTGGTTTCGCAATCTCCATTGGCATGATTGGTGGGATCGGGATCAATACCGCCCACGAGCTTGGTCATAAAAAAGAAAACTACGAACGTTGGCTGTCCAAGATCGCCCTGGCCCAGAGTTTTTACGGCCATTTTTTTATTGAACACAATCGCGGACACCATGTTCGAGTTGCCACACCGGAAGATCCTGCCAGTAGTCGCTTGGGTGAAAACTTCTACCGTTACTGGCCCCGCACGGTATTCGGCTCATTAAAGAGTTCGTGGAATCTGGAGAAAAACCGAATCGGTCGTCGCAAAAAACACCCATTCCGGATCGGCAATGACAACATCAACGCCTGGCTTATGTCTGTTGCCCTGTGGGCTTTCATGCTTGTCTGGCTTGGAATGGGGATCCTTCCCTACCTGGTCATTCAAATGCTGATTGCCATTACCTTGCTGGAAGCTGTTAATTACCTCGAGCATTACGGAATGCTTCGGCAAAAAGTGAAGTCCGGGGACCGTGAACGCTATGAGCGTGTTGACCCCAGCCACAGTTGGAACTCAGACAATATTGCCACCAACGTATTGCTTTACCACCTTCAACGTCATAGTGACCATCACGCGCAACCCACCCGGCGTTACCAAGCATTGCTTTCCTACAAAGAGAGTCCAGTCCTACCGACCGGCTATGCCGGCATGATTCTCTTGGCTTTGATTCCGCCGGCCTGGAATCGAGTAATGGATCCGCGGGTTCATAATCACTTTGATGGGGACCTTTCACGGGCAAATATTGCACCAGGGAAAAGGGAAAAACTGCTCACAAAGTACCCGGTTAAATCGGGAGCTAATCTTCCTACCGACAGAGAAAACCCATCTCGCGCAGGCGAGCACTTAATTTCGGCTCAATGCCCCGGTTGCGCGTACACCTACCGTGTCGAGCAAGGCGACCCTCGTGAAGGGTTTGCCGCTGGAATGCCCTTCTTTTCGATCCCAGGAGCATGGAACTGCCCGGACTGTGGCGTATGCAACAAGAACGATTTCACCCAATTACAAGAACAGCAGGCTCGCTAGGCGCTTACGTGACGCCCTTGCTTGCGGTCCCAACCGTATTTCGCAACGGCGAGTGCGCCCACAAGGAGCTGTGGCAAGAACCAACCTAGGCGCCACAATAGATCTGCCGCAACGGCCGTCGAAGCGTCAACGCCGAATGCAATTAACAGTGCAATGAGTGCGGCGTCAACTGTGCCCAGTCCGCCAGGGGTGATCGGAAAGGCAGTCAGAACTAACGCCACGGAAAATGCAGCGAATAGTTCAACGAGGGAAAGCTCAGCGTGAGTGACACCGAGCCCTTCCAGAGCCGCCCACAAAACGAGCATGGGCGCCATCTGAGCGGAAACATTTGTAATTGTTAGTGCTTTCCAGCGGGTCTTGATCAAGTCCGAGGCTTGGTCGTGGAATTGCACAAGAATTGCCGTGAGGTCAGGGGCCTGTTTCTTAAATTTATTGAGGACTGCGTTAAGCGGCTTTTGCGCCCAGTCGCCGATTCGACGGGCAGCGTTTTCACTGCGAAGAACCGCAACTATCACAATCACGGAGATGATTACCGCGATAAGACCGATCATGGCTGTGGTCACAAAACCACCGGTTGATCGACCTTCCAGTACAAGCAGCGTAACAGCGATTGAGGGTGCGCCAAGTGTGAACAGGTATGTGAAAATCGCATCTGCTGATACGGCGGCCGCCGCACGGGCTTGAGGCACGCCGTACTTTGCCAACACCGCGTATTGAGTTGCCACAGCCACTGCCCCGCCACCGGGGATGATATTGCTCAAGGTAAAGCCAGCCTGCCGGCTTAAGGACGCATGCAGGTAGCTCAGTGAACGAATTGCAGCGATCGCAGTGAGCGGGTAGATCGCAATATTTATTAACGATGCAACCCCGATCATTACCTTCCAGAATGTGTCAATGGACCCAAGTTCGGTGAAAGCTTTGCTGTATTCCCCGGCATTTTGACCAATAAACCAAATCAGCAGCACCATCACGATCAGCCCTACTACTGCACTGATGATCATGCCCTTGCGGCTTTTCTTGACCGGCACCCCTGAATCACTCACGTGGGGAGACTAACCGCTGTAGTGCGCTTGCATCCACGAAGTGGGACACTACGGGCATGAGCGATACACAATCACTGTACGACCTGAGTTTCACCGACAACAAAGGCAATGAAGTGGGCCTTGACTCCTATCGTGGCAAGCCGATCTTGATAGTTAACACCGCAAGTAAATGTGGCTTTACGCCGCAGTACGACGGGCTACAAAAACTGTATGAAGAACTCGGCCCCCAAGGCCTAGTCGTACTTGGGTTCCCGTGCGATCAGTTCGCACACCAGGAACCGGGCGATGATTCTCAAATCGAAGAATTCTGCTCACTCAATTACGGGGTGAATTTCCCGTTGTCCACGAAGGTTGATGTCAATGGTGCACAGTCTGATCCCGTCATTGAATTTGTGAAAGACAATTCAAGCGGCATGCTCGGATCTCGGATCAAGTGGAATTTCACTAAATTCTTGGTCAGCCCCGACGGCACAACCGTTCAGCGCTTCGACCCAACAACAAAACCTGCCGACCTTAAACCAGAGATTGAAAAACTACTTACCGAAAAGGACTAGAATCCACTCATGAGCGATCGCATAACAATTACTCCACTCAAAGACGGACCAGATCAGGTCAGTGGCCCCGTCACTGTTCTCGACGAAGCCGGCAATGTTGTCAAAGAAGCGGACACTGTTTTCCTATGCCGCTGCGGGCACAGTGCTAACAAGCCCTTCTGCGACGGAGCACACAAGCGCGAAGGCTGGACCAGCGAGTTGCTTCGTATTTTCTAACTTGGAGTAAACGGGAACTGACGCTGACTTCCGTCAGCCCAAGGTTGCGTTACAGGTGACAATCGCTTGGTTGCCCGTTGCTCCTGCAATATAACCTGCATTATTTTCAACGTTCCTGCAGAATCCGAGTTGGTGTAAAGGTTCGTCATTTCCGTTGGATCGGCGGTCAAGTTGTATAGCTCAAATTGATCCGCTGGCGGAGCAGTCTGTCCGGTGGTTGGGTTAACCGCCTTTACCGTGGTCACTGCAACCCTGTTACCGGGTTTGTTCACCGGGCCAGGAATAAAGGTTTGCACGTCTTGGACACCCGGAGTGGTCCAAGCCTGTGAATTGTCCCAATAGCGGTTGTACTTCCACCGCTCTTTGGATCCAGCGGGCCCTGTTGGTAAATAAGCAACAACAGTTTCCACGCAGTTTGGTTGCTCGACGGGCTGGTAGGCAAGTCCCAGCGTGGAAACCGCTTGGGAGCCTTTGAACGGCTGGTCGTCGGTCATGAAGTATACGGGGTCACTGTTGAACTTAGCTGCAGGTTCCTGCCCAAGCAGAACAGAGGAAAGGTCACGCCCGACCAACCTGCGCACTTGGGTATGCGACTTGGTCAACTCCCTCGCCAACACGGCTTCATCGAGTCCCGCAAGGCCCAACATAGTGGGAATCAGGTCCGCATGGCTGGTCAATATGTCAGACTCCTGAGCACGATCGAACAGCGTTGGATTGTGAAAAATAAAGGGAACTTTGAGGATTTCGTCGTAGGCGTTGTGCCATTTCTGGAACATGCCACCATGTGAACCAAGCATCTCACCGTGGTCGGAGAGATAAATGACGATGGTGTCGCGGTAGTTGTTACGATCATTTGCCAAGGCATCCACGACAGTTCCAATGTGCTTATCAACCTCCTTTTGTAACTGGTAATAGAAGCGGTGATATTCGATCCCATTGCGCAAAGGCTGAAACCCCTGCGGATAGCGGTCAACAAAACTGCCCTGAGCCGTTGGCTTGAGGCTTAGATCCTCATTGGCCGACTGCCGATAAGCGGAAGTGAATAGGTCTGTAGGCACATTAGAGCCAACAAGTTGCTGGGCGAGGTAGAACGAGCCCGGCTGACCTGTCAGGTCGGTCGCCAACGTCAGATCTCCCCATATCGTTATGTCATGTGGATTGACAAAAGATGCAACCATGAGCCAAGGGTCCTTGGCGTTTTTTAATTTCTGCAATTGCTCGACGCTCATCTGCGCATAAACCTCGTCGCGCCCGCGACCGTTGGGGCCGGAGGAACCTGAGTTCAGTGGATTACTGCCGTGTGGTTCCGGGCCAACAAATCCTTCGAAACCGTATTGAGCAAGTCGTTCAGACTCCAGATAAATGTTTTCTAATTCATAATCGCGCTTGCCTGAATCTGTGTATGACGGCAGTGGATTGTAGGTTCCTGGCTGATACAGGTCTGCATCCGAGATGTGCCACTTGCCTTTCCAGTAGGTGTCATAGCCCGCCGCCCTAAACCAGTTGCCCAAAGTAGGGACAGTCGTTGGGTCCAGCCAAAGAAGGTCTTCTTCTATCGCCGACTTTGCAGCACCCGAAGTCTGAGCGACACCGTGCAGAGAAGGGTACTGGCCCGTGTAAACGGATGCGCGACTTGGTTGGCAGGCCACCGACATGATGTGGTGGTTGGTGAACTCAAAACCGTTACGACGAAGCCGGCCTTGTGTGGGCAGGTTTGCAAGCCGCCAAGCTTTTAACACCTCGGATTCATAGACGGGAGCATGGCGCTGCTCGTCCATCATGACAATCAGGAAGTTAGGTCGTCGCTTAAGTCGCCCACGTGGCTTGAAGGGTTGACGCGGCACGCTCCGTGGAGTGGCTGAGGCACTACTTGATCCGGCAGCAGCGGCACCAAGAACACCCGCAACGCCTGCAGCTTGCAGGAGTCTGCGACGACTTAGCCCAGAATTTTCTGTATTTTCAACCATGATTCACCTTTACTAGTAGCTGAGCGAGATGACTAATTGCTCAGGTAGATTTGACCGATTGCCACGTTGTAGGTCACCGTGTAATCAAAGTAGAAAGAGTTTCCCGTGTTGACCACGCCCTTACCTACCGGCAAGACTCGAACGTAGTTTCGCGATGCTTTTTTCCCGCTCACAAATTTGTGAGCAACGTAGGAACTTCCGGGTGCAGCAAATCCCACGCGAGTGCCCGCTTTAACAAGCCCGTTGGCGCCTTGGGGCACACGTTTAAACGCTATACCTTTTGCTCGCATTTTGGTAAAGCCTGAATCAAACCAGGTATCACCGCACCACTCCCGTAAAGTTCCAAATCTCCAACAACCTTGCGCAGCGTGGTCATCCCACAGCAACGCACCATTAATATTTTTCCCAAGTGGCCGTAGTTGAAAATTCATTACCGTGCTTGCTGGCGCCTGCGCACCTAAAATCAGTGCACCAATGCGGCCGACCCCACCCCTAGGACGTTCGAAGTGAATACTCCACCGCAATCCCAGAGTTCCGGGTAGGGACATCAGTGGATTCGTCATTTCTGAACTACCTGTTCCCAGTCCCAGGATCCCGTATACCTTTTTGTCGGTCCACAGCTTGATGTAGGAACTCGAAGTGTTGACATAAGTGAACGCAACGGCGGCTGTGGTACTCACACCGCTGAGTGTCATGGGTGCCTTGCCCTGTACCCCTTTTAACTTCTGACCTTGAACAGCGGCGATGACTTTTTCAGAGCCAATGCTCACCGATGCTGGCTTCGCGCTCCAAGCTCCCGGGAACACGACCAGACCCACAATGCCGGTGTCCACCATCACCGAAAAAGGAGCCGAATTTCCGACTCGAATTTGTACTATCCCGTTTTGGCCGTTAGTTCCGGGAGTGTTCACAGTACGAATGGGAACTTTGACTTTGACCGGAGTGGTGACGGCCCGTGAGGGGTAGTTGTCAGAGTCCGAATCAACCGCAGATGCGGAAGAAAATGGCAGAGCCAATAGTGCAATGACAAGTAGTGCCAGGCCCGACGAACGAATCTTCACATGAATGTCCTGTCCCATTTGTAATTTAGATTATAAAGACAATAAACCAAAATTTCACAACTAATTGTTCTTTATACACGTGTTTGCTCAATCAACCAACAGGTGTTAACCCCTTAGCGATTCGGATCAACTGTGCACCACTGAGATTCTTGGCACCAAAGGTCTCAATCCACACCGTTGTGGGACGCAAACCTGCAGCGGCTGGCAGGTGCACCTGTACGTGTCCCCCTTGACGCTTTACGTCAGACCTCGTGCATTTTTGCTTGCTCGCCGGATCACAGTAGGCCTGCATAACCAGCATCACGCCATTGAACTTGGCTTTGAGAACTACGGATCCCTGGCCAATGTTGCTACACATCGGATTTCCTTCAGTGATGGTGAAATGCTTGGCGCTCTTTCTACCGTACGTGGCCAGAAGATTCTCCTCCGTGCCGGCGGAACACAGGTCGTTTCCACCAATGTGTTGCGCCTTCAGCCCAGCGGTGTATCCGGGTTTATACACGGTGTAGGTGACGCCAACCTGCATGTTTTCGTAAGCGTCTGAGGAACCCATGGCAAACGATGGTGCAGCAAATGTCACCGATCCAACAACAGTGGCGAGTAGGCCTAATACGAATCGATTCACTACGAACTCCCTGCTCCAGCAACCCAAACAAACAACTGACTTTGAAACAATATACCCGTCAAACCTGTCAGAATGAAGACGTGCAAATTCAAGGACTTAATGCAAGTCTCGCGCTAGCACTCCTGCGTCAGTTACCGTTAATTCGCAAAAATCCAGCTCCGGACCCACTTGAGATTCATGCACTCAGGGCTCAGTCAGGAGTGATAAATACATTCCTCACGAAGCAATTTGGAATGGCTCCCGGTGTCACTTTCACCGACGAATTCACAAGCACTCCTGCAGGTCAACTCCGCTTACGCGTCTATTCACCAGCACAAGTCAGCAGCAACTCCGTCATCTACTACATCCACGGTGGCGGATTAATTCTTAGTTCGGTTGAAACCTACGATGCTCGTTGTGCACATTGGGCTGCCAACACCGAGAGCACCGTCGTCTCCGTTGACTACCGCCTGGCCCCCGAGCACCCATACCCAGCCGCGCTCGACGACGTTATGGCCGGGCTTGAGTGGACATCGAAAAATCTCGAAGTTTTTAACGCAACGAAAATAATTATTGCTGGCGACAGCGCTGGTGGTTGTCTTGCTGCGGCTGCAACCCTTCGCAACCGAGACGAATCTACAATCAAGATTGCTGCCCAGATTTTGGTTTACCCCATGATTGACGATCGCAATTTTGGCCCTGACCCTCGCTTCACATCACCTTTCATTACCTGGAGCTTTGCAAACAACTATTTCGGTTGGAGCGCCTACCTCGGCGGTGAAGCCGGGGGCGAGGATACTTCTATCTATGCAGCACCAGCGCGCGCTACAGACCTGAGTAATCTCCCGCGGACTTACATTGACACCGGAACACACGATATTTTTCTCGATGAAGACACCACCTATGCCCATCGTCTCAAGGGAGCCGGGGTAAATGTTGAGGCCCATATTTGGAACGGTGCCCCACATGGTTTCGACTACTTCGCGCCCACGTCGCGGATTGCCAGAAAAGCTTGGCAGGCGCGCTTTGACTTTGTTCGAAGGATCAGCGAACTGCAAAACTGACACGTGAAAAATTGATTTAGTGAGCTACCTTGACGCACTTAAATGAACGGGTTTAAATCAACGGGCTGAGATCCCAGACCACGGGAGCCCGGATGACTCGGACAAAAGAACTCCCAGAATGAGCAAAAAGGTCCGACTTTCCCAGGAACTGGGAAAGTCGGACCGGTGGTAGCGGGGACAGGATTTGAACCTGTGACCTCTGGGTTATGAGCCCAGCGAGCTACCGAGCTGCTCCACCCCGCGTCGCTTTTGTACCTAACGAACTATACGTGGGTCTATTCCTCGCAGGTCTTGCGGGTGCAGCTAATTGCGCACCGCGTAAATCCATGCGAACTCCTGAGCTGCGCCCTTGGGTGTTACATGGTTCAGAATCTGGGTGTCGATTGCCGTGAAATCAGTACCAAGTGCGTCGGTGAGGTCAGCGATACTGTGTCGGGCGACCGGCAATCCGGAACATGTGTCTGGCCCGTTTTCCGAGAAGGTCCCAAGGATCATGTACCCCCCCGGAACTATTGCGTCACTGGCCATGGAAAAGTAATTCAGTTGATCTTGCTCGTCCGTTAAGAAATGAAATACCGCGCGATCGTGCCACAGACCATACATTCGCTTGGGAGTCCATTGCGTGACATTCGCTTGAATCCAATCGACTTTGCGGCCCTCCACATTCCGCGCACCCTCATCCAATGCAAATTGACTAATGTCAAGGACACTGAGGTCTGTGAACTCACGAGCAATCAACTCGTGAACAAATGGAGAAAGTCCACCACCAATGTCGATAATTGGCGTTGCCTTGCCAACGTTGTCAGAAATAAAGTCAACTTCAGGTGACCTCTCCTGATACCAACTCAGCTTCGATGCCGGGTTGTTTTCATAGCGGTCATCCCAATGCTCTGCCAGGGTCATGCATCACCCACTTATGCGGTCGTACCCTCTGCGGCTGCAACTTCTGGATCTACCACCGGATCAATGACCTCAGGTTGCGGGTTCAGAATCGCTTCGGCTGCGGCAATACGACCAATCGCTGCATTTAGTCGATCTTGGGCCTCACCGTAGGCGGCGAAGTCACCCTGGGCCAAGGCCGCTTGACCGTCAGCGAATGCTTCCTGAGCCTGCCGGATTGCGACTGCCAGTTGTTCAATCGGATCAGTCGGGGTTGGCGTTGTGGTGTCTGGGTCGGTCGTCTCAGGTGTTGTCTCGCCCCCACCAAGATCAATATTGGGGATTGTTTCCGGGATCGCTTCAGGGCTTGTTCCCAAAACCTTAGCCAGAGCACTGGCCAAGTTGTCTTCGAGAGCGACGTTGGCGCCATAACCTGCTAATACCTTACGCAGCAATGGATAACCGTCGGCCGCAGCTCGAATGTAGACCGGCTCGACGTACAGCAATCCTCCATTGAAGGGCAAAGACAGCAGATTTCCAAGTTCGACTTCCGAACCTCCACGCCTTAAGAGTGAGAGTTGCGAACTAACGGTCGGGTCGGACTCAAAGTTATTTTGGACCTGCTGCGGGCCCGGGATCGTGGTGTTACTCGGTAACTGCAATACCTCAATTTTCCCATAGTTGTCCCCCGGAGCAGAATTCACGGCCATGAATGCAGCCAATGTTTGTCGCCTTTGCGGTGCAAATGTTGTGGTGAGCATGAAGTCGGTCTGAGAGGCTCCGGGCATTTGCAGGGTGAGGTAGTAGGGCGGTTGGAAAACTTGCGCAGGCGACACCGTGGGATCAAATGGCACAATCCAGACGTCGGTGCCGTTGTAGAAGGTGACTGCATCTGTTACGTGGTAGCGAGACATGATGTTGCGCTGTACTTTAAAAATATCTTGTGGGTATCGAACGTGGGCCAAGATATCTTCCGACATTGCGCTTTTCGGCTCAACGACGTCAGGGAAAGCTTTCATCCAAGTTTGCAGTACCGGATCTGACTCGTCCCATGCGTATAGTTTTACGGTGCCTTCATAGGCATCCACGACCGCCTTGACCGAGTTCCGCATGTAATTCACTTGGTCACGCGGGAGCAGGCCAGATGTGATCACGCGGTTGCTGATCGAGTCGCTCGTGGCATCAGCGAGCGAAACGCGAGATGAGTAGGGAAAGTCGTTTGAGAGCGTATAACCGTCTACAACCCACTGAATACGACCGTCAGCGACGACGGGGTAGGGGTCTTGATCCAGAGTTAACCAAGGGGCTACTTTTTCAACTCGCGTAAGTGGGGTGCGATCCCACATAATTTGGGATTCTTCGTTGACCAAGTCGGAAAGTAAAATATTCGAGTCTTGGAATTTTGTTGCGAAGAGCATCTTCCCAAAGAATGAACCCATGGGAACTCCACCGGCACCGCTGTAAGTGTTGGTGGCTTGGCCGGTTGGACTTGCGTCGTCTGGGTAGTCGAGTTCAACCGATGGCGTTCCCTCTGGCGCGCCAACAATTGAATACTGTGGGCTGAGTTCACCGAAGTACACGCGGGGCTGCGTCACCTCAAGTTCGCCAACCGGTGGAATATCGTAGGCAAAGAAGTCCGGTGTGCCATCGCTTAGCGCCGTGTTGTCGAACGCACTGACAAACCCGTAACCGTGTGTATACACGGCTCGATCGTTGGTCCAGTTGCGTTGTCCATCGGGGATTCCTGCAAGGTTGATTTCACGCACCGCGACAACGGCGCCACGGCGACCTTGCGGCAAGTCGTAGCGGTCAACGTCAAGATTCGTATTAAACGAGTAATAACCACGGATCTGCTGCAATTGGTTGTAGGTGGGCGAGACTATTGCTGGGTCAACCAAACGAATGTTGCTCAGCGTTCCCGCACTCGCCTGCAGTGTCTCTGCGGTCGGCGGGGAAACTGAACCCTCATAATCAACGACCTCTGCTTCGGAAATTCCGTATGCATCACGCGTAGCGTCGATATTGCGCTGAATATAGGGCTCTTCTCGCACCAACTCGCTGGGGCGAACCTGGAATTGTTGAACGATCGCGGGATAAAGACCACCAATGACAACGGAGGTCAGAATTAATAGTCCTAAACCGATCGACGGGATTACCCATTGCCGACGGAAAATATTAAAGATGAACAAGGCTGCAACCAAAATCGCCACGAAAACCAAGATGTTGAGGGCGGGCAACACGGCATTCACGTCGGCGTACGTCAATCCGGTAAACCCACTCACCAAGGATTCGCTCTTCGTGACCAACCCGAATCGATCAAGGTAGTAGGCGAGTGCTTTCAGCAGCAAAAGAATGGCGAACAGGGCAGAGAGTTGAACCTGGGCAGCCCGCGTTGCACGATCGCCTTTTGGCTGAAGCCTCAATCCGCCATAGAGGTACTGAACCGAAGTAATGATCATGAGCGCCAAAATTACGAGCGCGAATGCGAAACCTAGAACAAACCGAAAGAAAGGTAGCTCGAAGGTATAGAAGGCTAGATCTAAACCAAATTGCGAGTCCACCTGATTAAACGGCGTGGCGTTGCGCCACAGCAGATACGTTCCATACTCACCGGATCCTGCTAGGCCTGCGAAGAACGAAAGCATGAGGACGATTGCGAACGCAATGAGTTTGCGGAAAGGCTCAATTGCAACGCGGTATCGCTCCAAGCTTGCCTGCTCGGGGGTGGCGCCGACGTGTGAAGGCCTTGTCCGAAATGCAATGAAGAGTGCGAGTGAAGACACGACCGCCATGATCGCGAACATGATCGCGAACATGATTCCACGAGTGAGGAGGGAGATGCTGAACACTTGGGTTTTGTCAACCGAATCAAACCAAAGAAATTCGGTATAGAACCCGGTGAAGATTACGAAAGCAACAACGATGCCGACCAAGATCAGCAAAGTGGGGAGCAGCACTCCCCCACGACGTTTCGGGGCAAGATCAGGGCTCATTGAATTTGTAGTACTCACCCCCTAAACCTACGTCACGCCCCAAACGGGCGCCCTATGGAGTCTTGGGACAGGAGGTCACGGGCATTCCGGCAACCCAATGACTCATTTCTTTGATCGCGTCCCGTAGGGATGTCACCGGAGTAACGGTGAGGCCGTCGGGGATATGCCCTTGAGACTCAGCGCAGTGCTGCTCGGGCATAAGAAATAATTCGGCCCCGGCCGACCGAGCCCCGGCCAATTTTTGCCGGATACCTCCGATCGGTCCCACGGCTCCTTCAGGCGTGATCGTTCCGGTTCCGGCTACATGCTTCCCACCGGTCAAGTCTTCGGGCGTAAGTTTGTCTACAATTCCCGTCGCGAACATGAGCCCCGCGCTTGGCCCTCCCACGTCACTCAGGGTGAAATCTATATCGAATTCAGCCGAATAAAGCTCCCCAACTGAAATACCCAAATATGGTTTCCCGGGTGCATCTGGGTTTTCCCCCGATGCCACTGTCACGCTCATATTTTCAGCTGATCGTCGGATCTCGAATGTAAACTCAGTGCCGACCGGTGAGCCCTGAACTGTTTGAACAACATCTCTCGGCGTAGTCACCGGAACCCCGTCAATGCTCACAATTTCGTCGCGCGGCAAAAATACTTCATCTGCTGGGGCATCAACTATCACAGCCGTTGCCACAATTTTTGTCTGGACGGGCAGCTCCAGATAGTTGAGCGCTGCAGCTACCGAGTCAGACTCGGACGTACTGAAAAGTGCTGCATTTCTTGCCTTAACATCTTCCCCGCTTATGTCATCGGGGTAGACCAATTCCCTGGGAACAACTGCGTCTGAAGAATTGAACCAAGACCCAACGGCGTCAACAAAGGTGAGGCCGCCACGGGGACCACCTGATTCCCGCACGGTTGTCATATCTAGTTCCCCGGTGGTCGGGAATGTTGGTGCGCCATTGATTTGGATCACTGGGGCGCCATCCACGTCGCCGATTACGTTAAATGTGGGACCGGGAGCAAGTTTGACAAATGGAACGGGTAAGAAAAACGCGATCGCCAAAATACCAAGCGTGACCGCGCTACTCACTAGCAGCGAAAGGGTGCTGGTCCCCCATTTTTCTCGGGAAGATTCCACATGGGCTGGTTCACGTTGGGGTAACTCAGGCTCGGTCACGATTCACGTTTCCATGCGATTTCTTCATGGCTGCCTGCATTGATGCGAACTGGCCGAGGTCATGGTTTTCTGGCGGCCTCCGGAAGTAGGTGACGAGAGCCGCTATGCCAACCCCGATAAGAACAGCAAAAATCGGAATCAACCACCACATCAAGGTGCTCACGTTATGTCTCTCCCTGTCTTCGGATTCGAGTTTCCCTACCTGCAGACAACCGTACCGCGACCACTAATTATGCACTCACGGAAATTCAATGGCGACCTGGTCTTTGGTAGCAATGTGTACTCGAGCAGCATTTATGAGATTCACCACACTTTGGTCTATGTCCGGTAGCCCTTCATTCATATCCCACCACGTGGTCTTAGCGTCTTCCGTCATGTGTCTGGGTTGGTCGGAGTCGACGAGTGCGAGAAACTGCACATCCCAGTGAACGCTCTGAACCACCTCGCCACTTGCTGACTTGCATGGAACATTGTGGCGATCGAATCTCAACGGCGCCGGCACAACTTCAATATTTGAGTAACCACTCTCCTCAATGCATTCACGCATCGCAGCCGCATGGAAACCCCCGTCGGCTAATTCAATATGCCCACCCATTTGCAACCAGCGCTTAACTCGCGGATGCATAACGAGCAATACTTCTGATCTCCTGGGGTCAACCAGAAGAGCACTTGCAGTGAAGTGACCCGCTTCCCGCACCCGCGATAGTGAGTCAGGATCGTCAACGAGAAGCTGTCCGTACTCTGCGTGAAGTTCACGCTGGCCAGCTTCCTGGGGAACACTCCACGTGTTGTACTCGTGCGTGAACTTCTCAACGCGACCAGCGTTTTCGTCCAAGTGCTATTCCTCGTCTTTCTCGGAATCACTCTTTTCGAAGTCACTCATCGAAATGTCATCAAAGGCAGAGCCACCGGTAACACCCTCAACAAAGCCAAGTGGGTCGGCGAGCCCTTCAGGGTCGGGTAATAGGTCCGGGTGATTCCAAAGCGCGTCACGCGCTTCTATTCCCGCTTTGGCCCGCACCGCAGCAAATATTGTGTTGGCCTCGCGGAATAGCGTCGGTCGCAGCTTCATGCCGACCAACGTGCTAAATGTGGTCTCAGCAGGACCTCCGGTTGCGCGCCTGCGACCCATAGTTTCCCGGAGTTGAGCAAGACTTGCCAGTCGATCCCCTGCGGCCTGTGACACGACCTCGTCCACCCACCCTTCGATCAATGCTAGAAGTGTCTCGAGCCGAATAACCGCGGCTCGCTGCTCGGCCGTGTCCTCAGGCTCCATGACGCCTGAAGCCATAACTTCTTGGAGTGCCTCTGGATTGGTCAGATCAAATCCGCCAAACTTCTCACCTAATGAAGCAATGTCAACATCCATGTATCGGGCATATTCTTCAACCGCGGACATTAAGCGCGGGCGCAGCCAAGGGGCATGGTCAAATAAACGCTGATGTGCGCTCTCACGCAGTGCGAAGAAGAGGAAAAGATCTCTTTCGTCAATTCCCAATCCTTGCGCGAAATGTGAAATATTCATGGGGATTAATGCTCGCGTTCCAGCAGGAGCTAACGGAATACCAACATCCGTTGAGGAAACAACTTCTTTGGATAGGGCACTCAATGACTGCCCAAGTTGGTATGCGAAAGCTGTTGCACCGAGCTGGGTCACCATGCCGAGCATGGGCTTGAGCATTGCCATAATTTCTGGGGTGACGCCCTCTGGCAGCATCTCTTTGAGTTGCTCGGGAAGTTGATCTGAGAGGGAACTCGCATCAAGGTCGCCGCTTAGCCCAGGCAACATTGTTTCCATGCGGGTAGACATCGTGGTGGCGATTGGCAAAATGATTTTTTGCCACACATCGGCCGTTTCTACCAACCACTCACTTCGCGACCAAACTTTCACCGAGGTGCTGTTTGCTGGGAAGGTCACACTTTCATTGAGCCACAAGTCTGCAAGTTCCATCGCACTTTCAACCGCGCGCACCGACGAGTCAGAGACGCTTGGGTCGGTTCCCAGCCCGGTCCGAGCAACCTGCATGACCGTGGACCATGGGAGCGGCCCCTCGTTTTGGGACTGCTGGAGCATTTGACCGAACTGGGTGAACATGGCACCCAGGTTGTTCATGTCAAAGCCACCCGACTCATTTTCATTGTCGCCGTTGTCATTGCCGTCTGCGGATCCAAAGCCGAAAGGAAATTGTGACATGTCTTTACGGTAATGCAGGTGCATTGCTTTGGCTGCCTCGGTTGCCTAGCAAGTGAGCCACAACTGAAAACCACAAACTTAAAGGGATAGCCCAACTGGGCTATCCCTTCAAAGTTTTATTCGATAAAACGCAGTATGTGGGTATTGCGAAATTTACGCTTTACCCAGAATACGAGTTACTTTGGTGCCGCACGTTGGGCAGATGCCCTTTGCGAAACGACGACCATTGGTTTCTTCAACGTGACCGGTGAATTCACGCTTGGCTTTGCACTTTACGCAATAAGCCTCGCCGGTGTAGCTTTCCTCCGCCATGGGGTCCTCCTGTTAAACATTCTCCGCCGCAGCGGTGGTGGCGGGCGCCACCCTCTTAGCCCTAACTTCGAGCCTGCTCCACCATAGGGCAGAAACCGCTCACGTTCGCCTCTACGCACAGGGGCAATTCGGCGTGGCGACAAAAAACTGACCCATATTTCCGACAAAACGGACATTTATCTAATATCGGGGCTTTGTGCACACCGAACCGGGCCGCAGGCCAGACTTCCATCATGTCTAAATCCTTAGCCGGTTACACCGATCACTTCCTACGTGCACCTGCCATCCTTATGGATTTATCCGGGCTACTTTCCATTCCTTCGATGGGTGGAAGTGAAGCCGAAACACACGCTCAGGAATTCGTGGCCGCCCTTATGCGCGAGGCTGGCCTGGAAGTGCACACCTGGGACATGGACCTCGCGCAGATCACCGCCGACCCACAATTCCCTGGCCAAGAAGTGGAACGTGTCCAAGGGTTGGGGGTCCTAGGGATTTGGCGAGGGACGGGAGGTGCACCAGCGTTACTGATCAATGGCCACACCGACGTTGTGCCACCCGGTGACCCCCAGGCCTGGAGCGCAGACCCATTTCTTTCGCGCTCTCAACAGATCAATAATCAGGATGCTCTGCTAGCTCGAGGGGCATGCGACATGAAGGGCGGGCTCATGGCCGCTTGGGCTGCGGTTAAGCACCTACGTGCCACCGGCTTCACCCCGAAGGGCGATCTGTTATTCGCTCCCGTGATCGGCGAAGAGGATGGCGGGCTAGGGACCTACTCACTGATCACTGAGGGATTTGCGAACTATTACAACCTCGATCAGCATGAAATAATGGGCGCCGTTATTCCTGAACCAACGTCACTCGCTGCGATCTGCGCGAATGGAGGCGCATTGACCTTCCGACTGCGGATTCATGGGGCCGCGATTCATGCATCGCGTCGAACGGAAGGTGTCAGTGCCATTGAGAAGTTCTTCCCCATTCACCAGGCACTCGCAAAATTTGAAGAAATTCGCAATGTAAATGTTGATGCGCGCATGGATCGCTGGCCAGTTGCCTATCCGATCTCAATCGGTACCGTTCATAGTGGCGATTGGGCCTCAACCGTTCCTGATCTGCTCGTGGCCGAGGGGCGGTTCGGCATTGCACTCGGTGAAGAGACGGAAGTTGCCCAACGCGCGTTCGAGGACTGTGTTGCCAAAGCATGTGCACGTGACCCGTGGCTGTGTGATTATCCCGTTGAGGTCCAGTGGTGGGGCGGACAGTTCGCATCAGGTGAGACGGACGAACAGGCACGGATCATCGAAAATCTTGACCAAGCGCACATGCGCATAACAGATCAACGATTGGAAAAGTATGGCGCGCCATACGGCTCAGACTTGCGACTCTTGACCGGGCTTGCAGGTATACCCACAGTTCAATACGGTCCCGGTGACGCGGTTGTTGCCCACGCACCCGATGAGTACGTGTACATTTCCGAACTTGAAACGACTGCTTCCGTGATCGCCGAAATGATTCAGATCAGCATTTCTTAACACTCCTGGCTTGGCACCGCTACCGAAACCTGCTTCTTATACCGGAATCTGCCTGTGGATTGCACCTTGTCCTCCACAGGCTCGAAAAATCACACTTCGCGCATGAACGAAACGCCGAAATCCCACGTGCACCCCGAATACAACCCTGCTATTCCTGTAATCACTCGCGCCGGTGGTGCAATTCAGTTTGGGGATCATTCGGTTAATGTCACTTCAACGCCGCAGACACTCCAGTGGTTTACCGCACTCGATGGTTCACTCCGATTCGACGCGGCACTCCAAAGTGGCACTGAAATGCTTGGCCTTGAATCACGACATGTCCGCGCGTTGCTCGATCACGGATTCACGTCGGGGGCCTTACTTGATGCCCACCGGAAACCTCGCACCGTACGCTGGCTCAACTCTAAAAGTCGAAACCGCACCAACATTGATTTGGCATGCGCACAAAAATACGGGGCTTATGAATACGGGGCTGACCGGAAGAGCGGTTACTCGAGTGCCGATCCAGCGGAAATACTCGACCGCCGAAACACGACCCAACTTGAATTGGTGGGCGAAGGTCCCGTCGCTGTGGCAATTTACGAACTTGGAACAGATGCTGGATTTCAATTCACCACCGAACGTTCACGCGCTTCATTGGTTGTTTTCGTCAGCACTTCTCACCCATTCGTTTTCGAACACGTCAATTCCCACATGTGTTCAATCCCACACCTGCACGTCGGTGCACGAATGGACGCCGTGACGATCGGTCCATTTGTTATTCCGGGTATCAGTTCATGTTTTCGGTGCGCGCAGCTTCACCGACGGGATACCTTGATCGACTGGATGGACGTTGACCTTCAATGGCGGCGCCACAACCACAATGCTCAGACTGATTCACTCGTTGCACTGCACGCTGGCGCTCACACCCTGTTACTCATTCGGCATTGGATTGACGGTGTCAGGATCACCGATTCCACATGGTCAGCACAACTGCCTTGGCTGCGCTTCCAACAAGTATCCGCACCAGCCCATCCGCTTTGCGGATGCCAAGACCCCTCATTGCACACAACGGGTTGACCTGATCGAGCATGAAACCCTGACAGGCCGCAGAATAGGGACGTGCCAGATCTCCCTAAAAATGCGCTCACTCGTGGAATTCGCATGGCGTCCCTGCCTGCCACATATGCGGGACGGACCGCACTCGGCTTCGGCAAAAGGGTCGGCGGCAAACCTGCAGAAGCAATCGCAGCAGAAATGTCTGCCCGCACCGCTGAGCAAATGTTCAAGGTTCTCGGAGAACTCAAAGGCGGGGCCATGAAACTTGGTCAATCCATGAGCATCTTCGAGGCAGCGCTCCCAGAAGAGTTCGCCGCTCCCTACCGAGCGATGTTGACCAAACTGCAGGACTCAGCCCCAGCCATGCCCACAAGCGCAATCCACAAGATTTTGGCAGAGGAACTCGGAGAGGACTGGCGAGATCGCTTCCTAGAGTTCAACGACCAGCCGGCCGCTGCAGCATCGATTGGGCAAGTGCATAAAGCGATTTGGCACGACGGTCGGGTTGTTGCTGTCAAGGTTCAGTACCCTGGAGCTGACAAGGCACTCGTTGCCGACCTCAATCAAATGATCCGGATGGGCAAACTCTTTGCGGGCTGGATTCCCGGGCTTGACCTCAAACCGCTCCTGGAAGAACTCAAGGAGCGAGCAATAGAAGAACTTGACTACCTCCTTGAGTCTCAAAATCAGCGAACATTCGCGGTCGCTTTTGAAGGTGACCCAGATTTCCATATCCCGCACGTGCTCGCTGCAGCTCCACACGTACTGGTCGGTGAATGGATTGACGGACGACCACTTTCGGACATCATCTCTAATGGAACGACCCAAGAACGCGATCGAGCTGGTCTGCTCTACGAACGGTTCCTTCTCACCGGACCCCTTCGCGCCGGACTACTACATGCTGACCCTCACCCCGGTAACTTTCGAATCACACCCGATAACAAACTCTGTGTTCTTGACTTCGGTGCAGTTTCACGCCTTCCCGACGGCCTTCCCGTGGCAATGGGGACGCTGCTGCGAATCGCTCAAAGCGGAAACGCCGAAGACGTCCTCGAAGGCCTTCGAGAAGAAGGATTCGTCAAGCCGAATATTGAAGTGGACGCTGAGCAAGTACTTAACTACTTGGAACCTTTTGTAGAGCCCACCCGACATGAAAGTTTCCACTTCAATCGCGACTGGATTCGTGGAGAATTCACTCGCCTGAATGACATGAAGAGCCCGGACTTCACCATCGGATTAAAAATTAACCTCCCACCGTCCTATGCGCTTATTCACCGAGTGTGGCTGGGGAGTATCGCCGTACTGTGTCAACTCGACGCGAACGTCCCTGTACTTGCCGAACTCAATGCGTGGGTTCCCGGGTTCGCAGTGGAACCGGAACGGGTCAATTCTGAGCGTGAATAATTTGGAGCAACTCCCCACCAAACTCCGTTAATTTGGCGGGACCCACGCCGGGGATAGCCGCCAGCCCGTCAAGATCACTGGGTGCAATTTCTGCCATGGCCGTCAACGTTGCATCGGTGAAGATAATGTATGCCGGCACACTTTTCTCGAGTGAACGCTCCTTGCGCCAAGCCCGCAAACTTTCAAAAATCATTTCATTTGGTTCCCCCGGGCATTTCATACAACGACCAATTGTCCGCTCCGAAGGTGTAACCAACCCCTTCCCACACACCCTGCACGGCTTGGGGCCGGTCCGTTTTCGCGTCGGTGCAGATTGGGAACGCCCCCGTACCACCGAACCACTCACGACCAATCCACTGTCAGCACTCGCCGTTACTAGGTCACGAGGAATGTTCGCAAAGAACCGACTCAACGACCGCGTTGGCTTTCCACCCGGCGCCCGGGCTTTGCCCCAACTTATTTCCAGCACGCGAGCAGCACGCGAAATCCCCACGTAGGCCAATCGTCGTTCTTCGTCAACACCGTCTTCGGAGTCTGCATATGACAAAGGAAGCAACCCTTCACTGCATCCAACGAGAAAGACAACCGGCCACTCCAAACCCTTCGCGGAGTGGATGGATGCCAGGGTTACCGCGTCCGCCGTTGGTGCGTGTTCAACCGATGCTCGAGCATCTAGATCTGCGATGAACTCACTCAGTGTGGTGCTCGGATCCATTTCTTCGGCCATGGTCATCAGCGCCAAGAGTGACTCCCACTTTTCGCGGACCGCACCGGTCCCCCGGGGCGCCTGCGCGCTCCAGCCTGTACCTGAAAGGACGTCGCGCACATGCTCGGCCAGATGAGTGGGAACTAGCCCCGAATTTTTTGCATCCCCGCGCAGGAGAGTCAAGGCGGACCTCACTTCTGGCCGTTCAAAAAATCGTTCGGTCCCGCGAAGCACAAGTGGAATGTCAAGACTGGAGAGCGCCGTTTCAAGTTCAGCAGATTGAGCATTGATACGAAAAAGAATTGCAATTTCCGATGCACTCGTCCCAGAATTCATCATTGACTTTATTGAAGCAGCTATTTTTTCTGCTTCGTCGTTGTCATCAGCGAATGCTGAAATTGTGGGTGCAACGCCGGATTCCTGCTGTGAACGCAATGTCAATGGCTTTGATCGGGTATCACCATGGATGACAGCGTTGGCCATTGCCACAATTTCCGGCGAGCACCGGTAGCACCGAACCAATTCAATTCGGGTCGAGTGCGGGAACTTGGTAACAAATTCGGACAGATACTCGGATGAGGCACCCGTGAATGAATAAATAGTCTGACTTGGGTCCCCGACAACACAGATATCGTCACGTTCGCCAACCCATAGATCCAACACACTCTTCTGAAGTGGATTAACGTCTTGGAATTCGTCAACCGTGAACCACTTATAGGCGTTATGGACAGCTGTCTCGATTTCCGGTCGCGTACGAATGGCCGCAGACATCAGCATCAATATGTCATCAAAATCAAGAACGTTTCGATCCTTCTTTGCGCCTTCGTATGAGTCCATGACTTTCGCAAGGGTTCCCACATCAATTGCAAAATCACGTTTTGCTTTATGAATTAGTGTTGAATCAATCATGTTGGATTTGCACCACTCGATGTCCCCACTCACATCGCGCACCAGCGCGGTATCACTGTCAACCTTGCAGTGCGAGAGTGCACGGGCCACCATTGAAGCTTTGCTAGACATGAGTTCTGGGAAGGCCGTGCGTGAGAGTTGGGGCCAAAAGTATCGAAGTTGACGCAATGCAGCGGCATGGAATGTACGAACCTGGGCGCCCTGAACACCAAGGCCGCGCAATCTGTGTCGCATTTCCCCAGCAGCTCGGTTAGTGAAGGTCAATGCCAGAGTTCGTTCAGAATCACTGGCCCCTGTCACTACCGAGTAGGCAATCCGATGCGTGATCGCCCGCGTTTTTCCGGTTCCCGCCCCTGCCAATACTCGAACCGGACCACTCACAGCAAGGGCGACTTCACGCTGCTCGGCGTCTAGTCCTTCAAGGATGCTCAACGCCCGCTGCTCCGACTCCACCCGTTGATCTTGCCATGTGGATCTGACCCCCTCGCGGCAACTCCGGCACACCCCTAGGCTCAGCGGGTGAGCGAATCGAATTCAGTGATCATGTACAGCACGGTCTGGTGCGGGTACTGCCAGCGTCTTAAGGCACAAATGATGCGTGCTGGAATTGAATACACGGAAGTTGACATCGAGGTGGATCCAGAATCCGCCGCATTTGTTGCCTCGGTGAATGGTGGAAACGAAGTAGTTCCCACTCTTAAGTTTGCCGATGGAACAACGTTGACCAACCCACCTATTGCCGAGGTTCTCGCGAAGGTTTCCGCCTAATTCGATACGCGATACTCATTAGCGAAATGACGTGTTGCTCGGCAACTCTTCCCCGTACCAGCGGGCAATTAATTGATGAGCAATGCTGACTCTCGGTGGCAGATGCAACTCCTGTGATTCACACAGTGCCCGTACCTCTGCGCGGTCATACCAACAAGCTTCCACTATTTCAATGCCGTCAACTTGAATCTCGGTATTGAGCGACCGGGCGTGATACCCCAGCATGAGCGAGTTCGGGAATGGCCATGGTTGGCTTCCTAGATAATCAAGGCTTTCGGGGTCAAGCACGATACCGGTTTCTTCATGGACTTCACGCAGAACAGCGGCCTCGGCCGACTCGCCCGCTTCTACGAACCCGGCAAGAACAGACACCCACCCTTGCTGCCAACGACTTTGGCGGGCCAAGAGCACTCGGTCCACAGGGTCGGTCACCAACACGATCACGGCTGGGTCGGTTCGAGGGAAATGAACAGAATTGTCCACCGGGCATCGTCTCGTCCACCCGGCCTCACTTTGAACAGTTTCACTTCCACAGCGCGGGCAACGCGTGTGCGTGAAATTCCAGTTGTCGAGAGCTACCGCGGCTACCAGTAGCCCCGCATCGCGGTCACACAGGCGTGATCCACTCGCGCGTAGATTCACCCAAGAATCCGGTTCGTGACCGGACACAAAGTCAGCGTCAACAGAGAAACCGAAATATGCAGTAGTTCCTTCATATCCAAGAAAATAGGTTGCAGAATCCTCCGGGATCTCCCCTAACTCAAAGAATCGTAGGCCTGAACCAACCATGGGTGCTTGTGAATTGTGAACACACAGAAATCGGGTATCCGGGTGGTTGAGCGCTTGGTGTACCCGCTCCGGATCTTTGCGCATTTCGGCATAGCGATCAGTTGCACTACGGGAAAGAACGAGATCAGCCAGCATCGGCGAATGTGACATGGAATCCTTTCAACGCGCGCCAACCTACCTGTTCAATCCTCGAACTGCACATAGGGTTTAAGCGTGAACGTGTTCATTAGGCAGTTGACCGGAATCAGACTCGTGGCCGCCGTCTGGGTTTTGCTCTACCATTCCCAAAGCCAACTCGACACGATCGGATTATTGAGCATCCCGGTGCTGCCCGAATTTATTCAAATTGGTCGACTTGGTGTAGACCTGTTCTTCGCACTTTCCGGTTTCATTTTGGCCCACACCTACCTCAGCTCCTTGGGTCAACGACTCAAAGCTAAAAAGTCACTGAGATTCTGGTGGCTCCGGCTTGCTCGCATTTATCCCGTTCACCTCGTCATGCTGCTTGTTGCCGGCTTCGCCGTCGTTGCGGCATCAATCGTCACAGGAGAGGAACTCAACCGAAGCTGGCTCAATCCCTGGGATTTCATTAAGAACCTACTCTTGATTCAAGAGTGGGGCAGTGATCCGCAGCGGGGGTGGAACTTCGTGGCGTGGTCCTTGTCCATGGAGTGGCTTGCATATTTGCTATTCCCAATCGTGGCTCTCATCCTCTGGCGGATGCACAAGCACCTACCCACGTGGGCACTTTGTTTTTTCTGGCTACTCGTCTTGAGCCCTCTGGTTGTTTACGGCTTGGGAACCTCGGACCCTTACTACTCTGACAACTGGGGTTCGACCTACCGCGTACTCACGGCATTTCTTGCAGGGGCTATTTCCTACTTGATTGTCTGTCGACTGCAAGAATCAAACCGAGCCACCAAAATCAGTGACGTACTTGCATTTGTTCTGCCCGCAATAATCGTTGCCGGCTCCGTTTTCCTCGCGTGGTTACCAGCTGCTGCCGCTCCGATCACGTCAACGGATCCTGATGCTGAACCTCTTCCACCATATTTTCACCTGCTACTTGTCCCCATCCTCGTCGCTTGGATTGGGAGCCTCGCGCTTTCCCAACGGGGTATGGCGAACTTACTGTCCAAAAAAATCATGGTTTTCGGTGGATTTATTTCCTACTCCCTGTACATGACCCACCTCGTGTGGTTTGGCCTTTGGCGAGCCGGCATGAAAGCAATCGGTATTGAAGGGGGGATCTTGTATACCCTCGCGGTTGTGGTGCTGCTGGGCATGTCGTTTGTGATTGCGTACTTGATGTGGCGATTTATTGAAGAACCAGCACGAGTACGCATGCGCAATTGGATTGGAATCAGGCCCAAGCCCACCGAAGAAGCTGGTGAGGAAATTGTTGAGAAGAGTGAGCCCAAGAACGCTACACCGATTGACGTTCCAGATCGCGAATGATTTCGTCGGTGTCAACGAACCGCTCCTCGCCCAATGCCAACATGACAAAGGCAGTATCCACTTCCCGAATGTCAACAGCCGCAATTTTCGCCCATGCTAAGCGATAGAAAGCGAGTTGGGCTGGATCAAGGTGAGTTGTTCCACCTGTTTTCCAGTCCACAACCAAGAACCGACCGTCGATCTGAAAAACAGCGTCAATGTAGCCCGTGACGGATCTCCCTGCGATCGTCACGGTGAACTGTTGCTCAACGGCCACGGGTGTGAGATCGGCGAATCTGCTGGCGAGGAATGCTTCCTTGAGTTTTCGTGTCTCTCCTGACTGGGCTGACTCTGCTGACTGTGCTGATCCGAGGATCGAGTCGCCGTCAAGTTCATCCCAATCAAAGAGGGCTTGCATGCCGTAATAATTCTCGATGAATGCGTGAATTTCACTTCCACGGTTGGCTATGTAGTTTGGTTTCCGCGGCATGGGTCTGGCAATCTCCACCGCGAGAACTTCAGGTTCGCGCAGTGCCCGCAGCATGCTGCTCGCCCCCACGCTTCGTGGCAAAGACACGGTACGTACGGGAGAGTCGAACCGCTCACGCTCGCGCTGCAACGCACTCCGTGCAGCCGTCCATGCCTGCACTCGGGTTACTTCACTGTCAGTTAGTTCCCCCGCAGGAAGATCGCCCAATGCTACGTAGTGCGCTTGGTCCTTGAGTTTCGCGACGATTGTCTCGGGCACCGGTACCGGCCAGGTCAACTCGATTGAATCAAGATCCCGGTCCGGACGATCCCCTGCGGGAGCAGGAGCCCACACTGGAATATTGATACCACTGCCCGCCAACAGGTCATGCGCAGCTGCGAGAAATGGATGCGGGCCGTGCGGCTTTTTCCAATTCACGCCCCACCAACTCGCACTCAATGTGAGCGAGTCTTTGGCTCGAGTGAAAGCGACATAGGCGAGTCGTTCGTTGTCCCGCTCCTTAAGGGCATCAAAGTGGGATAAATACTCCTTCTTGAAAGTGGCCTCGGTAATTTTGGTCACGCTGTGATCTGGGAAGTTCGCGATGGCAGGTGGAGAGTCCTGACGAAGTGGCCAAGGCGCCATGGTGGCGTCACCCGTCCAGTTACCCCTTGCTTGACCACCAGGGAAAGCCCTATCGCTTAAATTAGGTAGGTACACGTGTGTGTATTCCAAACCCTTTGCTTTATAAATCGTGATCAGTTGAACTGCACCCGGTTCAACAGGCTGCTCGTAATCCACACTAATGTCGAATCTTTCTATGTCGGCCATCCGTGAGATGAATGCGCCCAATGACACTCGACCGTCAACGTCTTGGAAATCCGCCGCCAAATTAATTAGTTCATTCACGGCAATCGAGTCATTTCCATGCAGCTGTGCTTGAATATCGATCCCAGAAATCCGAGTCACTCGTGCCATCAATTCAACGAGTGGCTCGCCAATGTGCGTTCGCAATATTCGGATTTGTTCAGCCATTTTCCCAAAGCGTTCAATTGCCGCCGGTGAGTACCGGTCTAACTCCCCCAGATCAAAGATTGCATCTGAGAGGGAAACGACGTCGACTAGATCAATTCCCTCGACCGCCGCGTCCAGTGCACCTTGGACATTCTCCGCACTTACCCGACCACTTGACTGTGCGAGAGCGCCTGCACGTGAACCAAGCGCTGCCATGTCTCGAGCACCAATGCGCCACCTGACCCCGGTTGCCCACCGCACGAAAGCGGGGTTGGCCGTTGGTTCGTGAATGATCTCAAGGATTGCCCTCAAGTCCATGACAAGTGGGTGGGAAAGCAGTCCCGAAGCAGAATGCAATTGGACCGGGATTCCGCGTTGTTGTAAGGCCTCGCGCATGCGCAGAAGCATATTTCCAGTAGAAGCGAGAACTGCAATATCTTGTTTTCCTACTTCACTCTCACCTGACTCAATTCGACTATGTTGCTCTGCAATTTGGTCGGCCATCCATTGGATCTCTTGATCAGCGAAGTCAAAAAGGGCCAACGTGATTTCACCTTGAATGTCCCGGGTTGGATCAAGCCGTTCAACGTTTGGGTGCTCGGCACGTAAATTCTCCGAGATCAGGTTAGCCAACTCGAGAATCTGGACTCCCGAGCGACGGTTAGCGGAAAGTGGGTAGACACTCGCGTCGCGATTCTCGCGGGTTTGGAACTGACGTGGAAAACTATTAATGTTTTCGACACTGGCGCCACGCCAACCGTAAATTGCCTGACAAGGGTCACCAACCGCCGTCACTGGGAAGCCCTGCGAAAAAATGGTCTCGAGCAAAATTCGTTGGCTAATCGAGGTGTCTTGGTATTCGTCAAGTAACGCGATGGAAAAACGTGAACGGATCTGTGCCGCGACTTCGGGGAATTGGGTAACAATTGAAGTCGCGAGCCGAACTTGATCTGAGAATTCGATGAGGTTACGTGACGCCTTCAATTCCCGCCATTCAAGCACGAGTTGCGAGAGGGTAATTCGCCTCGCCGAAGTACTGGCAATTCCGCGCAATGTCTGATTGCTCCCGGTAAGACCTGCGAGGTACTTAATTAAAGTGCGATCGTATTCAATTACTGCCTCTGGCGTGATCGCCAACTCGCTGAGTTCACCGTCCAGGGAAAGTAAATCTGAAGTAATTTTCGCAGGCCCTACAGAGATCCCAGTTAAGTCACGTTGTGTTGTGCACACCAACCGGTACGCAAGTTGCTGCCGGGCACCGTCGGTTAACACGTCAGCATTGAAGTCTCGTCCAAGCAGTGCGCCGTACTCTTTCACTACCCCAGATGCGAAAGAGTTATAGGTTAAAATAACGGGATCGCCGGTTTCTTCACCGAATGCCAATGGATGCAACAGCGCTAAGGCGGCGATACGCGAGCGAGACGAGTCCAACAGTTGGGCTGTTGCTTTTGTCGTGAATGTGAGTCCGAGCACCCGCTCGGGTGTGACGTAACCACTCCCGATCAAGAATGCGATGCGAGCTGACATTGAAGTGGTTTTTCCTGACCCTGCTCCGGCAACCATGACCGCCGGTTCACGGGGTGCCTTTACCGCGCTCCGCTGCTGCTCTGACAGCGCAAACCCAAGAATGCTTTCAAGGTCTGCGTCGCTGAGTTCATTAGTTGAATGAGTCGTCACCGTTTTCACCCCCGTTAATCAGGTCACGACTCAACACATCCATTGACGTGGTGGGACAGACCGACTTGTAGGAGCAGTAACGGCATGAGGGATTCACTCGCGGAAAGAACGCTTCAGTACGAATTATCTCGGCAGCTTGGCCAAGTTTTACTTCAATCCACGTCGGTGTCTCGCTAAAATTAATGGCTTCCTGGGGTTGAACCCTTGCCTCGGATGCGTCAACTCGAAGTTGAACAAGGGCAGCCCCAACTGGGATAGTTTCCTGCTGGGAAAAGTCCGCAGTCACCTCGCAGTCTTGTTGGTCCCGTAGCAGCAGTTGGTAGATTCCTAGTTGTCCGTTTTCGGTAATTTCAGCCTTGCTTGGAGGGTTCTTCACATTTTTGAAATCAATTGCAACAAGCCGACCATTGTCGTCTATTTCAATTCGGTCGAGAATGCCGCTAAGTTCAATGGCCTCTTGTTTGCCACTAGGAGTCGTTACGGTTAGTTCCGTCCTATATTCGCCTTCTGCCTCCTTGAAGACGCGCGGAGTGAGATTGTGGTAGTTGAGAAAAAGCTCGGCCGCCTTGTAGGCCTGCACGAGATCCGCCTGGGACTGCCAATCTGCCTCGTAGGCCAAAGCCTGCCACGAGCCATTAATTAATTCTCGGATTTGTTGCTCATCCTGTGACAGTTCGCCCTTGGCAACAAACTCCGCAATCGCGTGCACGATACTGCCAAATGCGGTTGCCGAACCGCGGGATACTTGTGCTTTGGCCTCTCGGTCCAGAAACCACTTCAGAGGACACTGAAGGAGGGAGTCCAGTGAGCTTCCCGACATTTTGATTGGCTTGTGTGCTGGCCGCACTGGTCGCTGTGACTGCGAAATTGGGGTCAGGCCCCACCAAGTTCCCGGGCTGACGCTAGGGCCCATGTCAGCCAGTATCGCGCCCGCTCTGGATTTCAGTTCCGTGCTGGCGTACGGGTCTGCAAGTGTGCGGCGCAGATCTGCAGCCAGTCCCGACCAACTTGACCGATTCTTTGGGTATCCGGCGACTACAACCGGCGTGACCCCCGTTCCGACGACGTCGCCGATAAAGCGACTGGGCTGGTCCCCGCCCTCGCCTCCTTGATCAATACATGTCAGGGTCAAGGCTTCCTTGGCTCTCGTGCACGCGACATAGAACAAATTGCGTTCCTCGCGCAACAAGGCGACGGGATTCAGCGCAAGGTGTGAACTACCGACACCGATTTCTTCGGCTTTCAACAGGCTTCCGCGAGCAACCAGATTTGGCCAAATGCCTTCTTCTAGCCCAACCAACCACACTCGGTCCCACTCGCGACCTTTGCTTTGGTGCACGGTCATAACTTGAACTGCATCGGCGCGAAGCCCTCTCGCGGCAACGGGCTCTGCGGGCAGACTTTGAAACTTAAGTTGGGTGAGAAAGTTGTCAATTCCTGCATTCGAACGTTCAGCAAATCGCGCCGCAGCATCAAAGAGTGCCATGATCGAATCTAGGTCGTGGTGCGCCGGGGCACTGTGCGAAAGCGCGGCGCTCTGCAGTCGTTGCGGCCAGCCGTGTGGAAACTTCTCCCCGCCAGTCCAGGCGGTCCACACAATCTCACTGACCGGGGTATCTGATGCGATTTCGCGGTGAAGCTGTGCGACTAGACCGACAATTGGTTTCAGACGCGCATCGAGTTCGTCTAGATTGGCTTCACCCTTACTCGTTCCAGCAATGAGTTCCTTGATCAATTGGGCCGAAGCAACGTGAGGTTCCACGATCCGCAAGGCGCGGCCCAGTCGACGCATGTCACTTGCATCAAGGCCGCATATAGGTCCAGTTAAGAGATCCGCAACAGAAGCTGGGCTCGCTTTTTCCGGATCTTCCGCGATTGACAGGAGTCCCAGCAATACTTGCACGGCGGGCTCATCTTTCAAGGCAATTTCGTCGGTGGCTACAACGACAGGTACACCCGCGCGGTTCAATGCACGAGTAATGAGCGGTATATCCGAGCGTGCGCGCCCAATGACAGCCATGGAATTCCATGGAACGTTTTCCAGCATGTGCGAGTTGTAGATACCCTCGGCGACAAAAGCGGCACGTGCATTGCGAGACGCGTATTTATTTATCTTCACCGAACCTGCGCCTGCAAAATACTGCGTGTAACCCACGGCTGATTGGCCCTTAGCACCAAATGGAGCCGTGGCTGCAGCCGCAATCTCGGGACCAAAACGCCAAGAATCAGTGAGTTGAAAATGAGTGGAGTGCGCAAACTCTGCCTCAAATCCCAGAGCCATATCTGTTTCAGATCCACGAAAACCAAAAACACTTTCATGTGGATTACCCACGGCTACAAGTACCGTGGCTCTCTGGGAGATTACCGCTAGTAATTGTCGGTGCAGCGGTCCCACTTCTTGGTATTCGTCGATATAAACATGGGATATGTGTGAAAGCACTGGAGAGCTGGGCGCCAATGTGATCGCGGCCAGGAGAAGCGAGTTGTAGTCCATAACATTTTCGAGGGCCATGACCTGGGTGTCGTTGGTCGCGATATGTCCGGCAATTTCCCACTCGGGGCGACCTTCTTGCTCACCGAGCGTAATGAGGTCGGCCCCGGTTAACTGCAATTCCTTGAGTCGCGCGATCACATTGCGCACTTCACGGGCGAAACTTTGGGTCTTGGCAGCACCCCGCAACGAGGAGGGCCACTCGATTCCCGCCCCGGAACTCGTGTGATCTGCCAGCACACCGGCGATCAGTTGCCGGATTCTCGCTTCTTCTTCCGCACCAGAAAGCAACCTGGGCAACTCTGGTCGCTCAAGATTAGAAGTGGACACTGACCCCATCACGATTAAGTATGCGAGAGCGTGAAAAGTTCCGATATATGGAAGAACAATTCCCGACGTACGAGCAGCAAGGCTTTCCTTGAATTCGCGGACCGCGGACTTCCCGTAGGTGAGGACGAGAATCTCTCGGGCCGGCACTCCTTCTCGGAGTCGCTGCTCGACCGAACTGATGAGTGTGGTGGTTTTCCCTGCCCCTGCCGAACCGAGAACCAAATTTCTCCCCGAAAGCAGATCGATCACGGCCTGCTGGGCAGGGTTGACGTGAATCGATGGGGCCATGGGTTGCTCACTGTTGAGTTCCCAGTTGAGTTCCCAGGTCGCCTCCGCTCGCATGAGCTATGAATACCATGCTGCACTGACAATTACCCCACTGTGACACGATTACCTAGTGGCGCCCGACTCGGATTCAGCAATTGAAACTGAGTTCACCTTGGCCGGTCCCATTCCTTACATCCCGACTGAATCCACGAAAGCGCCGGCCCCAAACAATGGCGTAAACCCTCCAATTATTTATGACGGCGCTATTAAGAAACGAATTCGTCGCCCACTTGACCTAGCTCGATTTGCCGTGGCAATCTCACTTGTTTTAGGAACAATCGCTTTGGGCTACTTTGCAACTAGCACCACGGCCGGCCTCGATACCGATATTGAAGGTGGAGTTGCCCTTTTACCATCACTCGTCGTTTTGGCACTAAATGTAGTTGGCGGAATCGGCTCATTGGGACTTCCTATTGCTGGATCAATCAGTTTGATTGTGCGCCGAAGGCTTCGCCAGTTATTTGATTCCCTGGTGGCCCTCTTCTTGGCGGTCACGGTTCTATCGATTGTGTCAATCGTGATTGGTGGATTGGACAGCCCTCGACTCCTCATAGCTATGGCAGGTTCAACCAGCAGTGCGAATGGTTCCACCGCGCCGATTCTCGGCGGTATCTTGGCCTTCATCACTGTTGCTCGACTTATGAGTCGCCGCCCTTGGAACGTGCTCTCCAGCGTCGTCATGGTCTCGCTGATCTTGGTAACGCTCTTGAGTTCAGGAATCGCACTCGCGGGTATTGGATTTTCTCTCGCCGTTGGTTGGGCAATCGGACTACTTACCCGTTATGCACTGGGCACCTCAACCACCAGACCCAGCGGCGCCGCGGTCGCTGCCGCTATGGAACGTGGTGGATACCCGATCACCGAATTGAGGATTGCCAACCTCACTAGCCGGGGACGCCGCTACAGCGCGATCACACGAAATGGCGATCCCCTCCGCATCACCATTTTGGACCGAGACTTAGAAGGGGCCGGGCTGGTAAATGCCGCCTGGACCAGCCTTCGGTTGCGCGATGAGCCGGGTAAAGGGGCCTTCAACCTGCGCAAAGCGGTTGAACATGCGGCCTTGGTTGCCTACGCGGCTCAGGCTGCCGGTGCACCTGTACCTCGACTTCTCTTAGCCACTGAAGTTGGCCCAGACTCGGTGGCATTGGTGTACCAACAGATCCCCGGTACACCATTTAACGAATTAACCGATATCACTGATACCGAGCTCGACAGCGCTTGGCGGGCGATCCGAACACTGCACGAACACCAGATGAGTCACCGCGCGCTTTCTAGCAGACATTTACTGCGCGGGCCTGAAAACAGCACGTGGCTGTTGGGCACCGACCAAGGGTCCATTGCTGCAAGTGACGTAGCGATCCGCTTGGATCTGGCCGAACTCTTATGTTCACTTGCCATGCTGACCTCGGTTGAACGCAGTGTTTCTTCGGCTCGGCGAGTGCTCGGCAGTGACGCAATTGCCCGCGCGCTACCAGCGCTACAACCAGTGGCACTTTCACCGGGGACCCGCAAAGCACTTCGCAAACATAAAGGCATGATCATCGCCTTGCGTGATGCAATTGTTGAACTTCGCCCTGATGCTGACACGGAACAGATCCAGTTCCAGCGAATCAAACCGCGCACCCTTGTCATGATTGTGGTCGGAACAATTGCCGGATACGTATTGCTTTCACAACTCACTTCGGTCGATCTAGGTAACCTGTTTAGTACCGCAAATTGGTCATGGGTGCTGGGAGCATTTGGATTCAGTTTGATCACCTACGCGGGCGCGGCATGGTCACTATCGGGTTTCGTTCCGGAAAAGTTGTCATTTGGTCGCACAGTGCTAGCACAGGTTGCCGGAGACTTCGCAACGTTGGTCTCTCCACCGGCGCTGGGTGCAATCGCGATAAATGTTCGCTACCTGCAAAAATCCGGTCTGCACCCGGCTCTTGCGGCCGCAAGTGTTGGGGTCTCACAGGTCGCGGCTTTCGCAACGCACATTGGCCTGCTGCTCGCTTTCGGTATCGCCGCAGGTACACAAGCCGACTTCACGTTTGATCCACCGACATGGGCAGTCGTTGGCGTCGCTGCGGTTGCGGTGATCCTGTTGGCGCTCCTTGCAGTTTCCGCTGTGCGACGGTTGATCAGCAAAAGGATCGGGCCGTTGATCAAAGAAGTTGTCCCTCGCATGGTCACGATCGCCCAACGACCTACAAAACTCCTCGAAGGAATCGGCGGCATCCTGTTACTAAACCTGGCGTACGTTGGGGTGCTCTATGCGTGCGTTCAAGCATTTGATGGAAGTCTTAGCATTGCGGTTGTCGCAGTGGTCTATCTTGCTGGCGCAACAATTGGTCAGGCAGCGCCCACTCCGGGTGGACTCGGTGCGGTTGAAGCGGCACTGGCAGCCGGACTGACCGCCGCCGGTCTAGACGCGGGTCTTGCTGTCTCAGCCGTGCTGCTCTACCGATTGTTGACTTTCTGGCTACCAACCCTGCCAGGATACTGGTCGTTTAATTACTTAACCAAAAAGAACTTGCTCTAACCTGCTCCTGCCACCCAATCGATATAACCGCCGCCGTAATGCCGCACCTGTGAAAATCCTCGTGCGGCGAGCTCTCGCAAGAGATACTCGGAACGGACACCAGCCTGGCAGTACAGAATGATTTCGCCCGTAATGCTCGGGTCGCTGTGTGCTGCGATGCCGAAGCTTTCTACATCAAATGTTGACAATGGACGGTTGACCGAACCGGGAATCAAACCATGAATCAGTTCGTATTCTTCACGGATATCAATCAACTCGAAGGCGGCCTCGCCACGCGCCCGTGCTTTAAGCAACGCAACCAATTCGCTTCTGTCGATACGCTCGCCCGGTTGGTTACCAGAACACAGTGCAACGTAATCCACCAATTCGGTGATGGTGGGCGTATCTCCGCACAGCGAACAACCCGGGTCGCGTGCGACCATAACATGTTCCACACTGGCATTTAACGCGTCAAAAATCGCAATCCGGCCGCTGAGGACATCGCCCACGCCCAGAATAATTTTGAGTGCTTCGCTCACCTGCATCGAACCAATCACTCCACAAATTGCACCGAATACACCAGCATCTGCGCAGTTGGGAACCGTTCCCGGCTCAGGTGGAATTGGGTACACACAGCGATAGCACGGCCCCTCGGCCCACCCGAAAACGCTGACCTGTCCGTCAAAGCGCAGCACCGATCCCCACACATATGGCTTGCCCTCGAGAAAACAGGCGTCATTGAGTAAATACCGGGTTGCGAAATTATCTGAGCCGTCCACAACCAGATCGAATTGACTCACTATTTCGCGAGCATTGTCTCGTCCAATAGGTGTGTCAAAAACTTCAATACCAATGGAACTGTTGAGATTCTTCATTGCCGCTTCCGCAGACGCAACCTTGGAACTACCTATTGTTGATTCCGTGTGAATGATCTGTCGCTGCAAATTGCTCAGCTCCACGACATCAAACTCAATGATTCCAATCGTGCCCACGCCTGCGGCAGCTAAGTACAACAATGCCGGTGAACCCAGTCCGCCCGCACCCACCACAAGCACGCGCGCCTTACCGAGCTTGTGTTGCCCCAATTCACCTACCTGCTCCATTGATATATGCCTGCTATACCTGCGTTGGGACAACGGATCTAATGGCATACTCATGTCGCTTGAGCCACCAAGTTCCGCAGGACTCGCAAACCAACCGAGAGTGTTGCAAGGTCAATGTCCTCGACTTGGAGAATTTCATCGAGAGTTGAGCGGGTACGAGCGACACCTTCCGCTCGCTTCTCCTCCCACCGCGAGATTCGACCGGTCGCACTACCACTTTCGGTCGCCGCGTACACCCCGCCCGTTAACTCGGCAATCACCGAATACAGGTCAGATCGCAGGGCCTGCCGTGCCAATGCGGTCCAACGGTCACCCCGGGGCAGCCCCGTGATGCGCACGAGCAGTTGATCCACGTCAAAATGCTCCGACAACTCGAAATACAATTCAATAACCTCGGTCATGTCAGCATCAAGTGCGCGCGACAATTCGGTGATATCGAGCAGCGAGAACACATCGAGGCCACTCGCGGCTTGGTCAGCAATTTCCTTGGGTGAACCGGCGTCAATGAACCGTTGCGAGAGCCTTTCAAATCTCTCGGACTCTTGCCCACGAAGCGCTTTGGGAACTCCACCCGAGAACTCTCGAACACTCTGGGCAAAGCCTGCAATTTCCGAGTCGATATCAATACCCGAACCGCGATTCTGTAAGAACCACCGGGCTGAACGATCCAATAGCCGGCGCACTTCAAGGTGAAGTGCCGTCCGAGCCCGCGCAGAAACATTCTCTGGAAGTGTGTTGATCCCGTGCCATAGGGCAGGAATTCCAAAGACTTGCATCGCCGCATAGGCCGCCTTAACAACCTCGACTGTACTAGCACCGGTCTCCTCGATTGCGCGGAAAACAAAGGTGACCCCACCGATATTAATCAACTCGTTAGCCAACACAGTGTTCGCAATTTCAGCGCGAAGTGAATGCGTCAAAATCTCTGCGTGAAAACGTTGCCGAATGACTTGAGGAAAGTAGTCGATGACGATCTGATCACACCATGCGTGCGCTCCGAGTGCGACAGCATTGAGCTCTTTGGTCACTTCAATTTTCGCGTAGGCCAACAGCACTGCAAGTTCAGGCGAAGTCAACCCCTCCCCGGCAGATCGTCTGGTATCCAATTCAGCGTCGTCTGGCAAGAACTCAATTGCGCGATTGAGCAACTCCTTACGCTCAAGATCACGCATCATGCGCTGATGCACCGTAACGAGCCTGACTGCTCCGGCGCGAGCATTAGAAAGCACGACATTCTGATTGATGTTGTCGGCTAGCACTAAATCTGACACGGCATCCGTCATGCTGTGCAGCAGTTCGTCCCGCTTGGCCCGTGTGATTGATCGGTCACGAACAAGGGGAGCTAAGAGAATCTTTAAATTAACTTCATGGTCGGAGGTATCAACCCCTGCTGAGTTGTCGATCGCGTCAGTGTTGAGTCGCACGCCGCCTCGAGCTGCTTCAACGCGACCTAATTGGGTCAACCCAAGATTGCCTCCCTCACCAATCACGTGAACCCGCAGATCGCTGCCGTCGACCCGGATGGGGTCATTGGCTTTGTCGCCGACGTCAACATTGGTTTCGGTGCTCGCCTTGACGTATGTGCCGATTCCTCCATTCCACAACAGATCAACGCGAGCTTTCAATATCGCATTGATTAACAGATCCGGCGTGCACGTATCGGCCTCCGTATCGAAATCCAGAGCGTCTTTAGCCTCCTGGGTCAGCACAATTGTTTTAGCGCTCCTTGGGAAAACACCACCTCCGGCTGAAATCAACTCAGTGTTGTAATCCACCCAAGAGCTGCGCGAAAGAGCTGCAAGGCGTGTGCGCTCTGCAAAGCTCGACGCTGCATTTGGGTTTGGGTCAAGGAAAATATGACGATGGTCAAATGCGGCTACGAGTTGAATATGCTCGCTGAGCAGCATGCCGTTACCAAAAACGTCACCACTCATATCGCCGATCCCAACGACCGTGAACTCCTGCCGTTGGGTGTCAATTTCCATCTCGAAAAAGTGACGCTTAACAGACTCCCATGCCCCTCGAGCGGTAATCGCCATGTCCTTATGGTCGTACCCGGCTGAACCACCAGATGCAAACGCGTCTCCCAGCCAAAAGTTTTCTTCAATAGCAATCGCGTTCGCGAGGTCCGAGAAACTCGCTGTACCTTTGTCGGCCGCAACCACCAAGTACGGATCGTCGGGGTCATGACAGACAACGTTAACCGGTGCAATCACAACCCCTTCGACAATATTGTCCGTCACAGAGAGCAGTGCGCGGACAAAGTCCTGATAGGAACTCTTGCCTTCCGCCATCCAGGCTTCCCTGTCCAGGGCGGGGTCAGGGAGATGCTTGGCAAAAAACCCTCCTTTTGCGCCGACGGGTACGATCACAGCATTCTTCACTTCCTGGGCTTTCACTAATCCGAGAATCTCCGTACGGAAGTCTTCCCGTCGGTCACTCCATCGCAATCCACCGCGAGAAACTGCCCCAAAACGCAAGTGCACGCCTTCAACCCGTGGTGAGTACACCCAAATTTCGTGGGCGGGTCGCGGTAACGGCATGTCCGCGATCAGGCTCGGAATTAACTTAAAGGCCACGGTCGAAGTTTCCGTGTAATAGTTGGTACGCATTGTTGCCTCGATCAGTGACCAGAAAAGTCGCAAAATCCGGTCGTGATCAAGCGACGGCACCATTGCGAGTGCAGATTCGAACTGCTCGCGTGCAGTCCCAGATTCAGCCTCACGGTCTCCCCTAAATTTGGGGTCAAATCTCACCCTGAAAAACTCAATAAGAAGCCTGGTGATTTCGGCATTTTCTACAATCACCATTTCGATATACCCCTGGCCAAAAGTCGAACCGATCTGACGCATATATCGCGCATAGGCGCGGATTAAGCGGGCGTCCTGCCAGGTCAACCCGGCTCGAGTGACCAAAGAGTTAAATGAATCACTCTCAATCTGCCGGTGCCAAGCGGCCTCAAATGCCGCTTCGAAGCGGACAAAAAGTGTATCCGCGCAAAAAATTTCGCCACTGGGAAGAACCAGCCCGAAGTCAAGAATCCATGCGGATGCCCGATCCTTTCGGGTGATTTCGTACGGGTGTTCGTCTAGAACTTCCACGCCGAGTCGTTCTAAGATCGGGAGGATTTTGGTGAGTGGCATAGCCGGGCCAACCCGGATCACTTTGAATCGAAGCTCCCGCGAGTCAGTGACAACGGGCGCATAGAGATCTAGAGCCAACTCACCGGGCTCAAGTGTTTCTATAATGCGGGAATCTGAAACCCCAACGCTTGGATCAAAGTCTTCCTTGTAGCTTTCAGGGAACGCGTCGACATAAATGGGAATGAGTTCTGAATTTCCACTCCCTAGTATCAGGGACTGGTATTCGTCCATCCAGGTACGAGTTGCGATCGTCAGCCGTGCTTCCAGTTCGGCCAGTTCGGGTCGAAGAATTTCAGCACCACTTGGTACGTGGATTACATAGTGCAGGCGAGCCAACACCGATTCGCTCACCCGCGCCGTGTAGTCAACGTGGATGCCCCCAAACGCATCACGCAAAATTGCTTCAAGTCGAAGACGCAATGCAGTCGTGTAACGGTCGCGAGGGAAATACACCAGCGAGGAAACAAATCTTTCATAAGGGTCGTACCGAACATAAAGTTTAGTTTGGCGGCGCTCTTGAAGATGGAGCACAGATTTCGCAATTTGAGCAAGCGGATCCACATCAATTTGAAAAAGTTCGTCGCGTGGATAGGTGTCAAGGAATGCTTCGAGGTCTTTGGCACTATGTGACCCCGCGACGTAGTCGAGTTGTTTTTCAACCCTGTGGTATTTCGAGCGCAGGACAGGAATCTCAGTAACGCTATCGGTGTATGCGCGTGCCGCGAAAAGTCCCAGGAATCGCCGTTCTCCGATTACATTTCCTTGTGCATCAAATTTCTTAACCCCTATGTAATCCAAATAGGCGGGGCGGTGCACGGTAGAACGTGAATTCGCCTTACTCAGCACGAGCACTGTTTTCTCACGGGCGCGAGCCCGGACGGCCGGTGGCAGGATCGCAAAACTCTCCGAGAGGTCCTGCTCTGCGTTCGCGCGCAGAACCCCCAAACCTGTACCCGGCACCGGGCGCAAAGCATCTTCACCTTCAACCTGGAGGAGTTCGTACTCCTTGAAACCTACAAACGTGAAACTGTCTTGGGTGAGCCACTCCAACAGAGCAATTGATTCTTCGAGGTCAACAGGATCAATCCCGACGGGTGGAACCCTGCGCAGATCCCCTGAAACTTCAATAGCCATTGTGCGCATTGCGCTCCAGTCATTAACGCACTTGCGTACATCGGCTAAGACCCGAGCCACGCCTGCAACAAGTTCACGCAGGTCGTCGGAAATGAAATCCCTTTCAATATGAATTCGCATCCACGATTCTGGGATCAGGCCCTTCTTCGAATCAGCTCCATCGAGTTCTTCAACCCCGGTGAGGTGACCCGCTGCGTCACGGGTGGCGGCAAACAGCGGATGCGCTACGAGCTGGATTGCGCGCCCTTCTCGAGTCAACTCTGAAGTTACGGAATCAACTAGGAATGGCATGTCGTCGGTGACAATCTCAACAACCGAGTAACTGATTCCCGGCAAATCCGGGGTCCAAGCCCGCACGAGCGTCTCACCGTCTGCACCGGGTATCCGGATGCTCGCCCACGCAAGCATGTCTTCGGCCTGCTCAAGCGCCATGGGACCACTGAGCTCGAATCCCAGATCAACACTGGCCTGGTCACGGAAAAGGCGCTTCGCAACAAAATCGGCCAACTGCGATGCCAGCAAGGCTTGTGAGCTCACACCCCTACGCTAGTCCTGAAAACATATTTCAGGACGAAGGAGATGAATTTCACGTGCCCACCCAATTCGAGTTCAGCCAAAATTTCCCAGCAAGTCCGGTAGAAGTCTTTGCGGTGCTCTCCCAAGAGGAATTCATCTTGGCCAAATGCGCGGCTACGGGCTCACTTTCTGCGAAGGCAACAATCGAGCTTCGAGAGGACAACGAGCCAGGTACATTGATCAATATAAGGATCTTGCCGGCTGATCTCCCTGCGCCGGCTAAGTCTTTGGTAGGAGAAACCATCACGGTCACCGAGACCCAAGTATGGAGTGCCGAGAAGCCCGATGGCAGTCGAAGTGCAACCGTCAACGTGGAGTTTTCTGGCCCCATGGGATTTACCGGAACCCTTGACCTCGCACCTACCCCGAGCGGTGGTTCGACAATCACCACCCGAGGGAAGTTCACCGCGAATGTGCCGTTTATTGGTGGCAAAATTGAAAAGGTCGCGGCCGAGCAAACCCAAAGATATTTGGCAGCGGAAGAACGAGTGGCAGGTGAATGGCTGTCGCAATAACGCTCAGCCCAACTCACCGAATTGTTGCGACCAGGTACGCGGGCTGGTTCTCAAGGAAGTCTCCAGCACCAGTTTGCGTCTAGTTGAGTCCATCAAGTTGGTCCCAATCGCCGTTAGGTCCTCCGCCGTTGGGCTGGCGAGAAAAACTTGTGCGCCACCGGAAATCACTTGCGAGATCTCACTGTCCGCCGTTCGTGCGACTACATTTCTCCATTGCCGCTCAAGTTTTGCGGTAAGACTTTTCGGATGATCAGACTCGGTGAGCGACATTGGCGCGATCACGTATACCTCGTCAAAACCTTCATGACTCACCACGTCAACGCTTGTCGCGGACACGGCACCTCCGTCTACATAGGTCTTGTCGCCGATCACGATTGGGGTAAACCAACCAGGAATCGCGCAGCTAGACATGACGGCTTCTGACAGACTCGCGTGCGGTGCACCGGCCCGCCCGAACACGACGCGTTTTCCAGTTTCGTAGTCCATTGCGACAATCCATACTGCGGGTGTTTCACCCTGCGAGTTTTGAGCCCACTCACCAAGTGGGGAAACGGCGTCTATCAGATGACCAACCCGCTCCAGACTTTTTGCACCGGGTGGCAATAATCCTGACAACACCGCTGTGAGCGGCAATTCACCCCACTTGAACACACCCGTACCGAATAATTTAGGAGATCCGGGGCGCAGGATTCTGGGCCAACCCGGCCGCGAGCCGCCCGTAGCCCGGACCGGATTCCACTGGTACCCCGCGAGTGGGCCACTAGTGACCTTCTCCTGCCCGTACTCCTGACGGAGTTCAGCCGTGCTGACTCCGCAAGCGACCAGCGCGGCGAGTACAGATCCTGCGGAAGTGCCAACAAGTAAATCAACTTCGGATGCAGCCATGCCAAGTTGCATTTCAAGGGCACTTAATGCCCCAACGGCCCACGTTCCGCCGAGAACACCGCCACCACCTATAACAATTGCCCGACGCGGTTGATCACTGTGCATGCTGCTCGCTTGGCATTAGGAGGCAACCACCCGAAGGTGCTGCTCCCTTGGCGAGCTGCGGCGCTGGGCAATCGAGGCCCGCAACCCCACAATCGAGTCACGAATACTCGTTGCAATTACTTCGAGATCTCCCAGTGCATCCCGGTCGGCCGTTAGGCCGATATACAGTCCCCCGTTGTAACTTGAAAGTCCGATACTCAACGCCTGGCCGGGAACTAACGGCACACATGGATACGACGAGAGCATCTGCGAACCTGCGACATACAGGGGGTGTTGGGGCCCTGGAACATTGGTGATTGTGACGTCATAGGCGCGACGGGTAAGTGTGGATGCCATGCGAGCCCCGAGGGCATGCACCGATGCGGGTCCAAAACCAGCAATGTCGATAATCGCCCGCGCGCCAAGAAACTCCCCCGTCGGGTCCAGGTCAGACATTTGCTCAACAACACGCATGAGCCGATCAACCGGTTCAAATTGGGCAACAGGAAGCTCGATTACATATGCATTCACTGAACCACCTAGTGTGGGCTCTTCAATTTTTGAGTCAAGCGAAACAGGAACTAAAGCGTTAAATCTTTCTTGCCCACTGGGGAGCCCGTCGCGCCTGATTAACCAACTTCGAAGTGCGCCGGTGAGTACCGTAAGAATAATGTCGTTAACACTGATGCTTGCGGTCGTGAGCGTCGAAGCCGACTTGCGAATCTCGCGCAGTTCCTCCAATTCGACATCTACCGACATAAAACGACGCTGAGCGCCAATTTTGGCCTTCAATGGCGACCGGGTGCGAAATCGTGCCAGCGAGACGAGCTCGCCTACAAGATCGTTCGTGTGGCTAACAGCGCTGCCAACAACGGCTTGCGCTCCTGTGAACACTTCATTGGCAGTGCTGACCAACAGATCCGCCGCCGCTGCCGGATGCGTGATAACTTCGGTGATCGAGGCGCTCACGAGTTCAATACTTGATGGCTCAGGAGCCGGACGCCACGAACTAGGTGGGCTAAGTGATGTCTGGGAATCACTATCCAAAATCACCTGGGAAATATCAAGAGCTGCGAGTCCGTCAACGAGGGCCTCATGGCTCTTCGTTACCACCGCAAATTGACCTTCCGAGAGTCCTTCGATCAAATACATTTCCCACAACGGCCGACTTCGATCCAGTGGACGAGACATAAGCCGGGCCACTAACTCGTCAAGTTGAGCTCGGTTTCCTGGCTTGGGCAAAGCCGACCGACGAACGTGATAGGAAACGTCAAATGAGGTGTCGTCAACCCAAACGGGGCGGAATAGACCAAGTGGTACTTCCTTGACCCGTTGGCGGTACCGGGGAACGAATGCGAGACGTGCCTTGATCAGAGCGACCAATTTTTCATGGTCGAATCCGCCTTCGGGTGAAGTGAAAATCGAGACACTACCAATGTTCATCGGTGTCTCAGAACTTTCAATATAGAGAAATGACGCGTCAAGGCTACTTAATCGATCCATAACACGCCTCCTTCTCCACCCAACGCCGCTTATCGCCGCTTAATGCCGCTTAACGCCGCACCACACCGTACCCGCTAGAAGCGCCGAAATCCCTAGTTTAGTGGCACACTTGGGCCGTGCCACTTCCTCCATTGGCGCGATTCCTTCGCGCATCTGTGATCATCCCCATCTTGGGCCTTGCCTTGCTCGCGGGAATGCTCATTGGAGTTGTGTCAACTTCCGACTCTCCCAGCGCAAACGCGCAACCGGTCGAAACCATTGATGTGGTGCAAGATGCAGAGGCAACCCCAGAGGCAACCCCGGAGGCAACCCCAGAGGCAACCCCGGAGGCAACCCCGGACGCAACCACGGAGCCTCTTGCAATAGAACCTGTGGCCCCCGCAAAGCCCAAGAAACCCAAGCCAGCCACTCGTGAGCGCAAAGCAAAAAATGTTCCGGAACGTCCTCTGGATAAAAACACCGGCCGCAGGATCGTATACGACAAAGCACTCATGACAGTCTGGGTCATGAGTGAGGCAGACGAGGTTGTGTACCGCTTCCCGGTCGTCGGGCGCTGGGATCGGCCGGTTAAAGGCACGTACGAAATTTTCTCCCAATCAAAATACAGTGGTAACCCCAATTCAAAAGTCACCTTCGACCACATGACCCGATTCGCCTATGGCAATAATGGCAAGACAGCAATTGGCTTTCACAGTATTCCTAAGTACTACGACGGCAGCATGATGCACTCCACCAAACAGCTCGGTCTACCCATTGCTACCGGCGGGTGCGTTCGTATGGCCGCGAAAGATGCTAAGCAGCTTTACAAGTGGGCTGACGTGGGCGACACGGTGGTCGTTCTTCCCTCTCCTTGATTGCGGCCTTGCACACTCTTTGATCGCTTTGGCCAATGAACCACGCAATCCCAATTCCCCCAATGTGCTGGCCTTTCGCACCATGTCGATTGCCGCCGAGTCGTTAGGCAAGTACACAATTTCTAATTCGGGGTCAAGTGCCGCACACAGCGCGCTGAACTCACGTTGAAGACGTGTTGTTGTGGACTTCATGAGCATGTTCACGACAACGCACCTTTGAGCCTGAGCAATAAGTTGCGCATGCGATTCATACATTGAACTCAGGCGACCCGCACCAACGGCATCAGCGCGCGTCACCAAATACACCTGGTCACAATGCGCAAGAACCGTACTGGCAGCAACGTGCCTGTTAGCGGCCAACCCAGGCGCTAGATCGATCCCACTTTCCCAACCAGGGTCATCCATGCTGGAACTTATATCGAAAACTACGTGATCAAAATGCTCACGCGCTCGTTCAATGATTCGGCTCAGTGCGCCAGCCCGCACCTCTGGCCAGTTTTGTGGGTCTGCCAGTCCCGTCATTACCCAAAAGTTAGGACTAATTGATCTGGCACAGTTTGCGAGCGCGCGTGCATCCAGTGAATTCTGTTCGGCGTACCGTGCCGCAACTACGATTCCGCTGGTGTCTTCTTCTATTCCAAGGATCAATGCAACAGCAGGCGCCACCGTGTCTGCATCAACTAGAAGAACACTCGCCCCCGATAGCGCCAGTGCTTCAGCCAGTCCAATAGCAAATGTTGTACGACCGTGGGATCCAACAGGTCCCCAACACGCGCTCACATGTCCCTGCACATGTCCCTGCACCGCCAACTCATCTGCGGGCCCACCTGCGGGCCCACCTGCGGGCCCATCTGCGGTATCAGGCTGCGAAGCCAGTCGCAATGCAGTGACAAGGTCAAAGCCGGGGAGATCCGCGCGTATGATGCATTCGGCATTCCACGACCGAGCGACTGATTCCTCATGGTCGTCAAATGCGAGAACGGCGACAGACTCAACCTGCGCACTTAATGTAGACATAATTTCACCGCTCATTCGCGGAAGTTGCGCACTGATCAGGACTCGGGTCCCTGGGACCACCGCGCACACAGCCAGAAGTTCGGGAGCATCAAAGCACCGTCGACGCACTACGATTCCACCGGCAGATGCTTGCGCTAGTAGTCCAGCCTCAGCCTCAATTTCGCTCAGCGCCCAGACCATGTGAAGGTCCTCGTGTGGCCCATTCACCGGGCTACCTGTGATTCAACCGGCACCTTTACGAGATCAATTACGCCGCTGCGAAGCGCTGACACTAAATCCGGAACCTTTGACACCGGAACCTGCAATACCACCCCAATTTCGCCGCCCGTCCCAACAACGTCGGTTGCTACTTCCACAACGGTGAGTCCTGAGAGAACCAAGACCGGCGGCAACGCAGATCCGCCGTCCTCCCCACTCGCCCAGACATCAACCTGGTCACCAGCGTTTAAACCTATGGCCACGTGCAGCGGGTCAACTGACACGGTAACCACCCGCGAATCCACTATCGGGACTGAACTGATTGCATTAATGGGAATGAATTCACCCGCCCCGATTGGCCGAAGCACTATCCCTTCAGGTTGCATAAGGCCTTGCAGATACGGCTCCTGGGCTCCGTTAAACGCGACCACAACGGCTTCGAGGCCAATCAGTTGACTTCCAGCCGCCAACTCGGTATTCGTTCGCCATAGGGTGACGCTTTCTTCACCCGTTGCCATGACCTTTGCCCCAATGAACATTGAGCCAATCAGAATTGACACCCCCAGCCACAGCCGGGCGTCACTCCACCGTGCGGACTTTCTACTCCTTGGCGCTACCTGTTGCTTTTTTCCCCAACGAGTTCCCATGCCTGCCTTCTTCGTGTTGTAGTTGAATTAACTATCGCCCGAAAGTCCTCAATCACGAAATGGTTATCCACAGGCTCCAGCCGAATGGTGCACTCCCGCGCGGGCTTTGGCAGTATGTGCGCATGGCCCGATTCCTTACCCTGTCTGACGTTGCCGAGACATTGAACATTTCTTCGGCTCAGACATACGCGTTAGTTCGCAGTGGGGAGTTGCCCGCGATCAAAGTTGGCGGACGAGGCCAGTGGCGCGTTGAAGCGCAAGCATTGGAGCAATACATTGAAAATATGTATGCACAGACTCGAGAATTCGTGTCAACCCACCCATTTGGCAAAGACGATCCACTGAGCGATTCTTCGGACTAGACCACAACTCTCAGAGAGATAACCGACCCAAGGGCAATCACTAACCGCTGTTCAAGGCCCCCGCCGTTATCAAGTTCAATAAAGTCTCGTCCCACCGCGGCCACCCGGCCCAACAGCTCTGGAGCCTCACCCGGCCCAGGCAAGGTTGCTCCCTGGGTCCTTATTCTGACCTGTTTTCCCCACTGCTCCCGCAGCCAACTGCCCTCGCGAAATCCAATGCGAGTCCGTGCAAGTGCTTCCGTCACAGGCGCTAGCCCCCGCGGTAAACCGCGCGCTAGATCAATGCAACTGACCCTGATTAATGTGTGGCCCGAGAGCAGAATGAACTCCCCCGAAGCGCTGACGTGCGTGAGAACTCCAACAACGCGAACACTGGACACAGCCAGATCAACCCAACCTCCTTGGGCTTCAGAAAATCGAGCCGCCAGGGTCATGTCGCTCCATTGCGCCTGCGCAAGGTTCGCAGCTTCCGCCAGCACTTCCTGATCTAGCTGGGCTTGCACACTCGCTTGAGCAGCCATCCACACCTCTGGAATCTCCATCAAGCAAGTGTGCGATTCACGAACTCGTTTTGCCAATTAATTTTCGGCCCTTGTGGATAAACGCCCCCGGTTTTAAGGTTTTTCGGAATATTTCCCCCAGGCATGTTTGGAATTGGTTTTTCCGGGCATAACTCAATTGTGAGTGAAATTGGGGCTTGACAAAAGCACCGGTCATGCCCACATAATGCATACAGCACTAAAAGCAATTAAACACAAGCAAACATAAGCAAGTTAACTTAATACACACCATCAACCGCGAAATTCTGTGAGGATCGACATGACCAACCACCTAATCCCCCGAGACCAGGTTCCCACCCACGACACCGAGGCAGAAACCGGTCACGCAACACCACATTTGCGCCTGCTTGACGGCGGAATCCCCGATCGAGCCGACCACCGGGAGCAATTGCCACTTGCTTTGACGTGGCAAGTTTCACCCGGGGTGTCAGCCAAACGACCACTTGAGTTGGTCGGTCAGAAGCCCACCACTCCCACCCACATTAAGGTGCCCAATAGCGAAGGCGATCTTGTGGAAATCCCACATCCGATCAGTTGGGCCGCACACATGGCCCGCATGGTGTTCGAGGTGGGGTGCGGTGAGCGGCCAAGCGCCCAACTCAATCGGTGGGTTGCGCGCGATCAACTATCCATGTTGGCACTGCGTGGTCAAAGCTTTTCCCGCCACCCTGCCACTCGTGCACAAAAAGGACTCTCTCGCTTGCGAAAAGTGCGCGGAGTTCGCGCGATGCAGGTAGCACCCGGAATCATTGAGGCAAGCGCCGTCCTCGTCGGTACTGCCCGTTCACACGCTATCGCGATGCGAATGGAAGCTGTCGGCAACCAATGGATGCTAACGGCCGTTGAAATGCGCTAGCGCTTTCGATTTGCCCGCTCGACCCGTCTACGTTCGGCCCGGCTTGCATTGGGATCCACTTCAATGATCCCTTCTTCCCCAGCTTCCATCTCCCCGTGGACTACGCCACCTTCGACGTCACCGTCCGGCGCGGAGTACTCCAACCGCGAAGGTCGTTGAGGGGCGAGACCTTTAGCCTGCAGGTCAAGCACCGCACCAGCATTCGTGCCAGTTGCATCGACCAGGCCCTCTATTGCAGCAGCAGTTTCCGCCTCAACCTCTGGTTTGACTTCAACTTCAACGTGGAAGAGGTAGCCAACCGTTTCCTCTTTTATTGAATCCATCATCGCGGTGAAAAGGTCAAAACCTTCACGCTGATATTCAATGAGTGGATCCCGCTGGGCCATGGCCCGCAGTCCAATTCCATCGCGCAGATAGTCCATCTCATAAAGGTGCTCACGCCATTTACGATCCAACACGGAAAGAATTACGCGACGCTCCAGCTCACGGGTGACATCCTCGCCCAATTCCTCCTCTCGGCTGTCATAAGCACTCTCCGCGTCTTCAACGAGTGTTGTTTGCAATAGATCCGCGCTAAGTCCGCCAATATCGCCACCAGACTCGTCCAATACCTCGTCGAGGGTGACTTTAACGGGATAAAGCTGTTTAAGAGCATCCCACATTTT
>Ga0209199_1000029_pt1 | contig 217513 bp, 207 predicted proteins | sample COGITO_mtgs_1105_7_FD_184805 | JGI IMG/M metagenome (GOLD analysis project Ga0209199, IMG submission 184805) | Pelagic marine microbial communities from North Sea - COGITO_mtgs_110523 (SPAdes) (version 2) | ecosystem: Environmental > Aquatic > Marine > Epipelagic ... | reverse complement strand
CTTCTGCAGCAACATCTGTTGGACAAATAATGACCTCAGCCCCTACAGCTCTTAAAAGATCAAACTTTTCTTTTGATTGTTTATCTGTGGATATACAAATTAACTTATAACCCTTTACAATGGCAGCAAGCGCAAGACCCATTCCCGTATTACCAGAAGTCCCCTCCACAATAGTTCCACCGGTTTTAAGCAATCCTGATGCTTCAGCATCTTCAATCATTTTGACTGCCATGCGATCTTTAACAGAATTACCTGGATTAAAACTTTCAACCTTCGCCAATACTAAAGCATCAATATCTTTAGTGATGGTGTTTAATTTAACCAGTGGGGTGTTTCCAATGGTATCTAAAATAGTTGAGGCGTATTTCATGAAAATAATTTAAGTTGCAAAAGTATTTATAAAAATTAGCATCTACACAAATATTAAATTAAACATTAGCGAAAACGCAAAACTTTAGAGGGGACAATATTTAAAATAATTTTTGAAGGAGTCCAAAGCAATAAAACTGAGATTACTAAAAAGAAAATGTTTAAGCCTAAAACTTCTGTGAAAGAAATTGAAACTGGTGCTACACCAACAAAATAAGTTTCAGGATCAAGGGTAATCCAGCCAAAGTAATACTGAGAAAAATAAAATCCTAAACCAATAATGTTACCCCAAAAAAGTCCTTTAGCCATTATTAAAGCTCCGTTATAAAGGAAAATTTTTTGTATTAAAAAATTATTAGCGCCTAATGCTTTTAATAAACCTATCATACGAGATCTTTCTAGAATTAATACTAAAAGTGCAGTAGCCATATTAATAACCCCCACTAAAAGCATGACAATTAAAATGATTAATACATTAAAATCAAACAAGGAAATCCATTGAAAAATTCCATAAAAGCGGTCGGTAATGGGAATACTATTTAAATCAGAAGGCAACTTATCATAAATATTATTTGCTGTTTGCTGAAGGTGTTTAAAATTTGACACAAAAAGCTCGTAGCCTCCAATTTGATTCGAATCCCATTTATTCAGGCGCTGAACTTGCTTTAAATCACCATACACCAAGTTTTCATCAATATCTGGAAACCCAGAAAAATAAATTCCTACAATGGTAAAGCGCCTTCTTGTGGGTATACCTTGCCCAGTACTGTTTTGAAAAAAAGCTTCTATTCTATCCCCTAATATGAGATTAAGACGACTGGCTATTACTTCTGAAATTAAAATTTCATCACTCGTTAATTGAGGTTCAAAACTTGGAAAAGTTCCTTGAGTTTTAAAAGAACTCAAGCTAGTCCAATCAAAATTTTCAGAAACTCCTTTAAAAAGTATCCCTTCAAAGTCCGAATCCGTTTTAAGCATTCCAGCTTTTAAGGCAATAGAATGTATTTTTTCAATGTTTGTTTCTTCCTTAATTTGGTTGCGAATAGAATCACTATCGATTATGGGGAGAAGAGAAACTTGGGATTCATTGTTTTCAAAAAGAGTTACTAAAATGTGCCCATTAAAAACACTTGTTTTCTTTTGAATTTCTTTTTGTAATCCCTGGCTTGTAGAAATTGCAATTAAAATAGAGGCAATTCCAAGGGCAACTGCTGTAGTTGCAATATTGATTATTCGAGCAGAAACAGTACTTTTATGCTGTTTCTGTACTCGCATTTTTTTTGCAAAAAATAAAGCTATATTCAATGAAATATCTATTTAAAAGTATCCTTTTCAAAAGTACATTTTTATTTTGGCTTACCATGGTAAGCTTCACTTCTGCATCATGTCAAAAACAAATTACAATTTCAGCAGCAAATGTTGATGCTTACATCCCTCTATTGAAAGAAAAAAAAGTAGGAATAGTTGCGCACCAAGCAAGTGTCATTTCAAGTGCAAAAAATACGATTCACTTAGTAGACTTACTCAGAAAAAAAAACATTTCAATTCAAAAGGTTTTTGCACCAGAACATGGATTTAGAGGAACAGCAGATGCAGGTGAAAAAATAGAAAATCAAATTGATTCTAAAACTCAACTTCCTATAATTTCATTATATGGAAAAAACAGAAAACCAAGTAAAGAACAACTTAAGGGTATTGAAATAATGGTTTTTGATCTACAAGATGTTGGGGTTCGTTTTTATACTTACCTATCCACACTTCATAATGTGATGGAAGCATGTGCTGAAAACAACATTCCTTTAATTGTCTTAGACCGCCCCAATCCAAATACACATTACATCGATGGACCAGTTCTAAATCTTGAACATAAAAGCTTTGTTGGAATGCACCCAGTTCCTATTGTATACGGAATGACTATTGGTGAATATGCGCAAATGATTAATGGTGAAAAATGGCTTGCCAATTCTATCAAATGTGACTTAACCATAATTCCACTTAAAAATTACACCCATCAAACAACTTACGAATTAACCGTTCGACCATCACCCAACCTACCCAACAAACAATCTATCGCATTATATCCAAGTTTATGTTTGCTTGAGCCGACTAGAGTTAGTATCGGAAGAGGAACCGATTTACAATTCCAGGTTTATGGCCATCCTGGATTTCCTAAAACAGATTTTTCTTATGTACCAAAATCAAATTTTGGTTCAAAAAATCCAAAACACAAGGGACAAATTTGTTATGGAGAGAATTTAACTACCGTCAATCCTCCTTCAAAAATTGAATTAAAATGGCTGATGAATGCCTACTCAGATTTTCCTGAAAAAGATTTATTTTTCCTTAAGGGATTTGAACGAATAAGTGGAATAAGTAATTTAAAAAAACAACTTATAGAAGGAGCCAGCGAAAAAACAATTAGAAACTCTTGGACTGATGGACTTAATAAATTTAAAAAAACAAGAATAAAATACCTTCTTTATCCTTAAGGTATATTTAAATATTTGTGAGTCTGAAGCGAAACCTTCCATTTGGGATTATCCAAAACATAATCTACTAATAGCGGCATAATAACATCTCTCTTACTCCATTCTGGTTGTAAAAAAAGCTTACACCCTGAACCAACTTTAGAGGCTTGTTCTTCGGCGAAACGAATATCATCTTTGTTATAAATAATCATTTTAAGCTCATCAGCTCTTTCATAAGCTTCCTTTATAGGTAATTTATTTTTTTTTGGTGATAGACAAAACCAGTCCCAATTGCCGCTTAGTGGATAAGCACCAGAAGTTTCAATATGAATATTGATTTCTTTGGAATGTAATAAATTTGTCAAGGGCTCCATTGGCCACATTAATGGTTCACCCCCAGTGACTACAACCGTATCTGAATACTGCTTAGCACCTCTAACAATCTGATCTATATGAGTTGGAGGATGCAAAGCAGCATTCCAACTTTCTTTCACATCGCACCAGTGACATCCAACATCACAACCGCCAATCCTTATGAAATAAGCGGCACCTCCTTTGTGGTATCCTTCCCCTTGAAGAGTATAAAAAGCCTCCATTAATGGAAGTGAATAGCCTTGAGCTACCGCTGCGATTGATTCTTTTGCTTGCATCTGGCAAAGATACCACTTTCCAAAAGTACATTCCTACAGAAATTGTATCTTTAAAAAGATTAATAATTTAAATTATGCCTAGCCCATTTCACCTAGCTATTCCTGTCGACAACCTGGAACTTTGTAGTGATTTTTATAGTAACATTTTGGAATGTAAAGCAGGTAGATCATCAGACCATTGGATTGATTATAATATGTTTGGCCATCAATTAGTGCTTCATGTTGATCCATCACTTCAATCTAAAAAACATCATAACGAAGTAGACGGAAAATCCGTCCCTGTCCCCCACTTTGGAGTTGTATTAGAGTGGGGAATTTTTAATGAATTAGCTGAAAAATTAATTCTAAAGGGTGTTGAGTTTGTAATTAAACCATATTTGAGATTTAAGGGATTACCTGGCGAACAAATGACAATGTTTTTTTATGATCCCGCAGGAAATGCCTTAGAATTCAAGTCCTTCAAGAATAAGGATCAGATTTTTGCCACATAATATTATGAATAAAATATTAACTTTTTTTGACACACTCTTTGAGCACATCTTTTCTGATAAGAATCAAAAGAAAATTGAAAGGGTCACCCTATGGTTATCTATAATTGGATTTATCACTCATCTATTATTGATTTTTTCTAAAAGATTTGAGCTATTTCACACCCCATTTGAGGCCCGCCTTCTAGATGATCCTATTTCAGCTATTTACACTCCTTTTTCAATCATTTTAGTATATGAGATATACCTTCTCATTATGTATTTACCCAGATCTTTTACGACTGCAGTTTCCAAACAATTTGAGATTATATCCCTGATATTAATCCGTAGAATTTTTGGAGATATCCCTAAAATTGAATTGGATGTAAATTGGATTGAAAATACGGCAAACAGACAATTAATATATGATCTTATTGGCGTTCTAATCCTCTACTTTTTGATTTATCAATTCAATAAACACCAAAATAAAATCACCAAAAAAGAATTAAGCATTAGCTTAAAAAGGTTTGTAAGCTCAAAACGTGCCGTCAGTCTTATACTTCTTCCTGTATTAATTTTTACTTCAATTTATACTGCCTTTACATGGATAAGTGGTTTGTTTTCAGCATCAATGAAAGAAAGTGTTTTACCCGATATAAACTCTGTATTTTATAATGAGTTTTTTACCATTTTAATTTTAGCAGATGTCTTTATCCTACTCCTATCCTTTCAATATACAGAACGCTACAGTCAGCTAATTAGGAATACAGGTTTCGTGATATGTACAATTCTGATACGACTCTCTTTTGGAACCTATGGTCTAACCAATATTTTATTGATTATCTCCAGTGTTCTTTTTGGGTTACTCATACTAAGAATATATCATAAAATGGAATCTGACTTATTACAAAATTCTTAAAATTCAATCTCTTCGCTCACAAGCCAGAAGAGTATTTTTAAGAAGCATCGCAATGGTCATTGGACCTACGCCTCCAGGAACCGGGGTAATAGCATAAGCCTTTCTTGCCACTTCTTCATAAGCAACATCACCTTTTATAAGATATCCTTTTGGGTGGCTTGTGTCTGGAACTCTAGTAATACCTACATCAATAATAACGACGTCTTGTTTAACCATATCTGCTTTCAAAAATTCTGGAATTCCAAGTGCTGAAACAATAATATCTGCAGAGCGGGTAAGTACTTTAATGTTTTCTGTTCGACTATGAGCAACCGTTACAGTGGCATTTCCATAAGGACCTTTTTGACTCATCAAAATACTAATGGGGCGACCCACAATATGACTCCGTCCAATTACCACACAATGCTTGCCAGAGGTTTCGATTTTATAGCGCTTCAAAAGCTCCATAATACCATAAGGAGTAGCTGGGATAAAAGAATTCATTTCTAATGCCATACGTCCAAAATTAGAAGGATGAAATCCATCTACATCTTTTCTAGGATCAATTGCTAAGAGTATTATTTCTTCATTAATGTGCTCTGGCAAAGGGAGCTGAACAATGTATCCATCTAGACTATCATCATTATTTAATTGGGTGATTTTTTGCAATAATTCATTTTCTGAAATCGTCTCATCTAAATGAATTAAAGTAGACTTAATGCCAATTTGCTCACAAGACCTAACTTTACTTCCAACGTAAGTTAAGCTAGCTCCATTATTACCAACAAGTACTGCTGCTAAATGTGGTATTTTTTTTCCATCGTTTATCCTGTTATCTACCGTTAATTTAATTTCTTCTTTTAACGCTATTGCAGTTTTTTTTCCGTCTAATACTATCATTATCTTATTTTAAACCTTGTATTTGTTGCATCATTTGGGGTCCTTTTCCACCTTGCACCATTTTCATCATTTTTCCCATTTGTTCAAACTGCTTAATAAGCTGATTTATATCTTCTATTGATTTACCAGAGCCTTTTGCTATTCTAGTTTTACGACTATGATTCATTAATTGAGGCTGAGATCTTTCTTTAGGAGTCATAGAGCCTATTATTACCTCAATGCCAGCAAAAGCGTCATCATCGACATCGACATCTTTCATCATTTTACCAACACCAGGAATCATTCCCATTAAATCTTTCATATTTCCCATTTTCTTGACCTGCTGGATTTGAGAAAGAAAATCATCATACCCGAATTTATTTTTAGCTATTTTTTTATTAATCTTTCGTGCTTGGTCTTCGTCAAATTGCTCTTGAGCTCTTTCTACAAGTGAAACCACGTCTCCCATGCCAAGAATGCGATCAGCCATACGTTCTGGATAGAAAACATCTAAAGCTTCCATTTTTTCCCCTGTTCCAATAAATTTAATTGGTTTATTCACAACCGACTTAATGGTCAAAGCTGCACCGCCACGAGTATCTCCATCAAGCTTAGTTAAAATAACACCATCAAAATTCAATAAATCATTAAATGTTTTTGCTGTATTTACAGCATCTTGCCCCGTCATTGCATCAACAACAAAAAGAGTTTCTGATGGTTTTACTGCAGAATGAATAGCTTTAATTTCAGTCATTAATACTTCATCAATTGCTAAACGACCAGCAGTATCAATAATTACAACGTCATGTTTTTCCTTTTTTGCCACCTCTAAAGCAGCAAGTGCTATTTTCACAGGGTCTTTTTCTTCCCTATCCTCATATATCGCAGCACCTACTTGTTCAGCTACAATTGCTAATTGATCTATAGCTGCAGGGCGATAAACATCACAAGCTACCAACAAAGGGCTTTTAACTTGTTTCTTTTTTAGATGAAGAGCTAGCTTTCCAGTAAAAGTTGTTTTACCAGATCCTTGTAATCCTGTCATTAAAATTACAGCAGGCTTTTGTTCTAAATTAACGCCAACAGACTCAGAACCCATGAGTGCGGTTAATTCATCTTTGACTATTTTTACAAGAAGTTGACTGGGCTGAAGACTTGTTAGTACTTTTTCTCCTAATGCTTTTTCTTTTACACGAACCGTAAACTCTTTGGCTATCTTGAAGTTAACATCGGCATCTAATAAGGCTCTACGAACTTCCTTGAGTGTTTCAGCAACATTAATTTCTGTAATTTTTCCATGACCCTTAAGAACTTGGAAAGCTTTATCTAATTTACCGCTAAGATTATCGAACATAATGATTGTGAATATTAAATGTCAAAAAACAAAAATAAGAAATGCGAAGAGAATATTAACTACTGATTAGTGTTGAATGAAAACATTCTCTCCATAACAATAGCATGCGGGAATGTTATAGCTGCTAAAAAGGAAAAAAAGAGCGGTAAAAACTGTTCTCTTGGAATGTCTGCAAAAAAATAAACTCCACCTAAACTAACTAAAGCTAAAATCCAGTATAAAAAAGAAGCCTTTATATACTTTTTATATCCAGTTTTACCAGAAACTGTACCATCGTACAAAAATTTAATTTGTGAATTTAAAGAAGGCAAACTATGCCATATAACAAAATAAATTCCAAAACTGAAAAGCAAATTGCTTGATGTAAACAATAAGGCCAATAATCCCAAAAGGAAAAACTCTTGCATTAATAATTTACTATTTTTAAAATGAAAGAGGGCTTGAATAACTATGGCTATAGAAGTAACTAATAATGAATAAATAAAAAAGTTGAAAGGAAGTGCTTTACCTGAGATTTGAAAAATTACTTTAACAGTTTCATTATAGTGTAACGAGAACAGCATCAAAAATATAAAGGCTCCATAGGTGAAATAAAAAAATAACTTACCTTTTTTTAAATCTACTATTCGCTCCAAATGTTGCTCTCCAAAATGATAACAACTTACTAGCACAAAAGAAATAAGAGCAATTCCGGGTATCCAATAAAAAATACCTATTCCTGAAATAACCACCATTAAATATGAGACAAAAAACAAAGCCTTTAGTTTTTTTTGATTTTTTCCGAAATTTTTATCAATTATTTTCAAATCATTTGCACCATGAAGAATCCCAAAAGAAAAAATTCCTATAAAAGCAATGAGATTTTGACTAGAATCATTGCAAAAAACTGCAAATATGATACAGGTCAGTGTTATTAATTGCGGTATTATTAAAAATTTATGCTTTGTAAATGAGATAGTTAACAATTTCAATGAAAAATAACTTATATATAAATGGTGAGTGATTTAATTTTTTTTAAATTTATCTAAACAAAAACAAATAATTGATATTAATTATGGAAAAATTACTAAGTTTAATAACTGTAGTGCCAGCGATGGCTACAGATGACTACGTTGGATTTACTTTCTTCGTAGGATGTATGGCGATGATGGCAGCATCAGCGTTCTTTTTTCTCTCAATGAGCTCTTTTGATGCAAAATGGAGAACCTCTATTTTGGTGTCTGGACTAATTACGTTCATTGCAGCTGTTCACTATTGGTACATGCGTGACTATTGGGCAACTAATATGACCTCTCCAACATTTTTTAGATATGTAGATTGGGTGTTAACTGTTCCGTTAATGTGTGTTGAATTTTATTTAATTCTAAAAGCAGCTGGAGCTACTAAACAATTAATGTGGAAATTGATTTTCGCTTCTATTGTTATGTTAGTAACAGGTTACTTTGGAGAAGCTGTATACACAACGGGATCAGGTCCTGCAGTATGGGGTCTTGTTTCTGGCCTTGCTTACTTCTGGATTGTATATGAAATCTGGATGGGTAGCACTTCTAAACTAGCTGCAGCTGCAGGTGGTGCAGTACAAGCTGCTCACAAAACACTCTGCTGGTTTGTTCTTGTAGGATGGGCAATTTATCCAATTGGATATATGGCCGGTACTGAAGGATGGTATAGTGGAATATTTGGTGGATTGCCAATGGACGTTATTTATAACGTTGGTGATGCTATCAACAAAATTGGGTTTGGTCTAGTTGTTTACAACTTAGCTGTAAATTCAAAATAATCCTGAAAAGGAAACATTTTTTATAAATAAAACTAAAATCGCTCTTTTGAGCGATTTTTTTTTTACATCCTGTTCGGTACATCAATACCCAATAAATTAGAAGCATTAGCAATCACCTCCGCTACCTTTTCAGAAAGGGCTACACGAAATGCTTTTTGAGTTATATCGGTACTTCCTAGAACAGAAACATTTTGATAAAAAGTGTTGTAACTCTTAACTAAGTCATATAGATAGTTAGCAATGAGTGCAGGATTATATTGCTTACCTGCTAATATAATTATCTCAGGATAGATTTCCAATTGCTTAATTACCTCTTTTTCACGAATATCTAACTCTGTTAATGACTCGAACGACTCTAATAAATCTTTATCTGATTTAAGAATCAATGTTTTAATTCGTGCATGAGTATACTGAATAAAAGGGCCTGTATTTCCGTTAAAATCAATTGAAGCCTCAGGATCAAAAAGAATTCGTTTTTTGGGATCTACTTTAAGAATGTAATATTTTAATGCGCCTAATGCAATAGTTTCATGAAGAGTAGTTTTTTCATTATCATTAAGAGAATCTAGTTTACCTACAGATTCTGAAATAGTTTTTGCTTGTGATATCATGCCTTTAATAAGATCATCTGCATCTACAACAGTACCTTCTCTACTTTTCATTTTCCCACTAGGCAAATCAACCATTCCATAACTTAAATGATGCAAAGCTTCTGCCCAGTCAAAACCTAATTTCTTAAGAATTAAAAACAATACTTTAAAATGATAATCTTGTTCATTCCCAACAGTATAAACCATTCCCTTTAGCTGAGGAATATCTTCTAATCTTTTTTGAGCAGTTCCAAGATCTTGAGTCATGTATACAGAAGTTCCATCGGAACGTAAAAGTAATTTTTCATCTAATCCTTCTGCAGTGAGATCTATCCAAACAGAGCCATCGTCTTTTTTAAAAAACACCTGATCTTTAAGTCCCTTCTTAATAATATTTTTTCCTAGTAAATAAGTTTCGCTTTCGTAATAATAGGAATCAAAAGAGACCCCTAAACTAGCATACGTTACTTCAAAACCTTGATATACCCAATCATTCATGGTCCTCCAAAGTTTATGAACAGCTAAGTCATTATCTTCCCAACGCCTTAACATGTCTTGTGCTTCTAATAAAAGGGGAGCATTTTGTTTTGCTTCTTCTTCTGAATAACCTTGTTTTGTTAGTGTAGTTATTTCTTTTTTATATTCAACATCAAATTTTACATAATATTTCCCTACCAGCTGATCTCCTTTTAAATCTGAACTAGAGGGTGTTTCTTGATTCCCAAATTTTTCCCAAGCAATCATAGACTTACAAATGTGAATTCCACGATCATTTATAATTTGTGTTTTAATCACTTTTTTTCCATTTGCCTCAAGAATTTTAGCAACTGAATATCCTAAAACATTATTTCTTATGTGACCTAGGTGTAAAGGCTTATTTGTGTTTGGTGATGAAAATTCAACCATAACAATTGGTGAAACATCATTTATAATTTGATGACCATAATTTGAAATATTTAGAATTTTCAAAAACTGCTCTACATAAAACGCATCACTTAAAACGAGATTCAAAAACCCTTTAACTACATTAAAATTTAGAACAGCCTCAAGCTCATTTAACAAGTAATTTCCAAGTGTATTTGCCAAATCATCAGGACGTATTTTTACCTGACGTACTAACGGAAATACAACCAAGGTTAGGTCACCTTCAAATTCTTTCCGAGTGCTTTGAAATTCATAACTTTCAATGGTAACATTATGTTGAGACTGAAAAAAATGATTCAAAATGGGTGTAAAATGCTCACTATAATTGATGTTCATGACAATATTTGATATCAAAGATAAATATATTCAATTGATTATGCCTTCGTTTGGCAAACCCTTATCTTTAACTATATGTTATTAAATATATCTTATAACGATCCCACTGTTAAGCGGCAAATAGAAAAGGCAGTAGGAAGACCTTTTTCATTAAAACAAAGATGGAAATTAGGTGGTATTGGATCACAGAAATTAGTGATTAATAGCGCTTCTATTGACATACATAACTTGCTGATTTTAGATAATAATTTAAAGTCTTGTAACTTAGAGCTAAGACCTTTAGGTATTATTGTTCACTTTAGAAGTCTTTTAGAAACCTATGGATTAATTATACCTTATTATAAACTCAAACTATATAAAGGAAAAGCAAAAGAATATTCTTTATATATTGATCAATATTACATTAAAATTTTTGTAGACTCAAAAAAAAATCATGCCTTCCTTAAAAAGGTAGGATCTCAAAAATCATTACAAGTACCACCCTCTTTAGAAGACCTATAGTTCTCTGTGTCTAGAGCCAGTATATATTTGACGTGGACGTCCAATAGGTTCATTATTTTTACGCATTTCTAACCATTGAGAAATCCACCCTGGCAATCTCCCTAAAGCAAACATAACCGTAAACATTTCTGTAGGAATACCTAAAGCACGATAAATTATACCAGAATAAAAATCAACATTTGGATATAATTTTCGTTCTATAAAGTAAGAATCATTCAGTGCTTCTTTTTCTAAGCCTTTAGCTATATCTAAAATAGGGTCATTGATTCCCATTTCAGCTAAAACTTCATCAGCTGCTTTTTTAATAATCTTAGCCCGGGGGTCAAAATTTTTATAAACTCTATGTCCAAATCCCATTAAACGGAAAGGATCATTTTTATCTTTAGCCTTAGCCATATATTTTTTTGTGTCGCCACCGTCTTTTTGAATGGCCTCAAGCATTTCAATAACTGCTTGGTTTGCTCCTCCATGAAGTGGACCCCAAAGTGCAGAAATACCAGCAGATACAGATGCAAATAAACCAGCATGAGAAGATCCCACAATCCGTACTGTTGAAGTTGAACAATTTTGTTCATGCTCGGCATGAAGAATTAATAATTTATTTAATGCAGAAACAACCACCGGACTTGGCGAATATTCTTCATGAGGACGTTTAAACATCATATGTGCAATATTCTCTACATAAGACAAGGAAGTATTAGCATAATTCAATGGCAATCCTTTAACTTTTCTTTGAGTCCATGACGCTAAAATTGGAAATTTAGCCAGTAACATAATAATAGCTTCTCGCATTTCTGGTTCTGAGTCAATATCTACAGAAGACGGGTTAAATGCAATCAAAGCAGAGGTTAGAGACGAAAGAACACCCATAGGATGAGCAGCCTTAGGAAAACTTTTTAAAATCATTTTTAAGTCTTCATCTACTAAGGAGTCAATTTTAATTTCTTTATTAAAAAGATCAAGCTCTTCCTCATTTGGTAATTCCCCAAAAATTAATAAAAAAGCAACCTCAATAAAACTAGATCTATCGCATAAATCTTCAATGGAATAACCTCGATACCTTAAAATACCTTCTTCACCATTTAAAAAGGTAACAGAACTTTTACACGATCCTGTATTTTTGAATCCCGGGTCATAGGTAATCAATCCTGTTAATGATCTGAGTGTTTTAATGTCAATACCTTTTTCGTTTTCTGTCCCTTCAATTAAAGGAAATTCAAAGGTTTGATTGTTGTAGCTAAGTTTTACTGATTCACTCATATTCTTAGTTTTATATTAAATTCTATATAGCATTTAATACCATATGCCTTAGGACTTTAGTCTTTTATTATAGGATCACATTCTTGTCTTTTTGTAAAGGAAGAACGCAACTATTCAATCATATTAACCTTAATGGTTAAATGCTTTTTTTCCAGGAAAATAAGCTAATGCATCTAATTCTTCTTCAATACGAAGTAACTGATTGTATTTTGCCATACGGTCACTTCGTGAAGCAGATCCTGTTTTAATTTGTCCTGTATTTAAAGCTACTGCAAGATCTGCTATTGTATTATCTTCTGTTTCACCAGAACGATGAGACATTACAGATGTATATCCAGCTCGGTGTGCCATGTCAACAGCAGCAATGGTTTCAGAAAGAGTTCCAATTTGATTTACTTTAATTAAAATAGAGTTTGCAATTCCATTCTCAATTCCTTTACTTAATCTTTTCACATTAGTTACAAATAAATCATCACCAACTAGTTGAACATGATCTCCTGCCATTTCCGTTAAAGATTTCCAGCCATCCCAGTCATTTTCATCCATACCATCTTCAATAGAAACAATTGGGTACTTTTTACTGAGATCAAATAAATAGCTAGCTTGCTCTTTTGAAGTTCTTTTAACACCAGAGTTACCCTCAAAAAGAGTGTAATCATAAACCCCGTCTTTAAAGAATTCCGCAGCAGCGCAATCTAAAGCAATCATTACTTCTTCTCCAGCTATATATCCCGCATTACTAATTGCTTTGATAATTGTATCTAAAGCATCCTCTGTTCCTTCTAAAACAGGAGCAAATCCACCTTCATCACCAACAGCTGTACTTAAACCACGGTCATGAAGAACTTTTTTAAGGTGATGAAAAATTTCAGTTCCAATTTGCATTGCATGTGAGAAAGATTTTGCACCAGTTGGCATTACCATAAATTCCTGAAAAGCTATAGGAGCATCAGAATGCGATCCACCATTAATAATATTCATCATAGGAACAGGTAATGTCTTTGCGCTCACACCACCTATATATCTGTATAGCGGAAGGCCTAATTCATTAGCAGCAGCCTTAGCAATTGCCAAAGAAACGCCTAAAATTGCATTAGCCCCTAATTTTGATTTATTTGGTGTCCCATCCAAATCGATCATTAATTTATCAAGTTGCTCTTGATCAAAAACAGAGCTGCCAATAATTTCTTGAGAGATTAAATTATTAACATTATCTATGGCTTTACCTACAGCTTTACCCATATAAGAACTACCGCCGTCACGAAGCTCTACAGCTTCATGCTCACCAGTTGAAGCTCCAGAAGGAACCGCTGCTCTACCTAAAATTCCATTTTCAGTAATGATATCTACTTCAACGGTTGGATTTCCTCTAGAGTCAAAAATTTGTCTTGCTTGTACGTTAATAATAATACTCATTTTATTTAAATTATTTTAGATTTAATAATGTTTTCTTTGAAAATATCAAACAGGTAACTTGCATCGTTTGGTCCTGGTCCCGCTTCAGGATGGTATTGAACAGAAAAACAATTTTTGCTTTTCATACGAAGCCCTGCAAGGGTTTGATCATTTAAATGTACGTGTGTTATCTCTATATTAGGATGAGCTTTTGCAGCTTCGATATCTACAGTAAATCCATGGTTTTGTGAAGTAATTTCTCCTCTTCCTGTTAATAAATTCTTCACTGGATGATTAATACCTCTATGACCATTAAACATTTTAAAAGTAGGAATTCCATTTGCTAACGCAATCACTTGATGTCCTAAACAAATACCAAACAAAGGCTTATTTTTTTCTATAATAATTCTAGCTACTTCTTGAACCTGCTTCAAAGGCTCTGGATCACCAGGACCATTTGATATAAAATATCCATCTGGCTTAAATGATTCCATAGTTTTAAAAGAAGTATCGTATGGGAATACTTTTACATACATTCCACGCGAAACCATATTGTGTAAAATGTTTTTCTTAATCCCTAAATCTAAAGCAGATATCTTGATTTCTGCATCAGGATTACCCACAGTGTAAGTTTTTTTTGTTGAAACTTTGGAAGCAAGCTCAAGTCCATTCATATTCAAAGCAGCTGCAAGCTCTTTAAGTAATTCTTCTTTACGTTCTGTTTCAGTAGAGATTACGGCATTCATCGCTCCGTTTTCTCTTATATAATTAACTAAAGCCCTTGTATCGACATCTGATATAGTGACCAACTTATTTTTTTCTAAATAATTAAAAAGAGATTCTTCTCCTCTAGGTCTAGAATAATTAAAACTAAAATCTTTACATATTAAACCTGCAATAGAAATATGTTCAGATTGCGATTCCTCTTCTAAAATCCCATAATTTCCAACATGTGTATTGGTTGTAACCATTAACTGTCCAAAATATGAAGGATCAGTAAATATTTCTTGATAACCGGTCATACCAGTGTTAAAACATATTTCACCGAAAGCACTCCCTTCTATACCAATGGATTTACCAAAAAATTGGGTGCCATCTGCAAGAAGAACAAAAGCTTTTTTTCTAAATCTGTATTCCATGGTTTTAATTACAAAATAAATCAAAAAAAAGGATAAACTAAAACGTTTATCCTTTTATGTATTAAGAAAAAATAAGAATATGAAATGAATTATTTTGCATTCTCAGTATCCTCATCATTTTTTGTGTCAATTTCAGGTATAGCTTCTTCAGCAACTGGAGCTGTCTCTTCTTTAACTTCAATTACGGTTTCACTAGCTGTAGTCTTAGCTTTTCCACCACGTCGACGTGTTTTCTTTTTCTCTGTAGCTTCAGATTTATATACTTCATTATAATCTACAAGCTCAATCATTGCCATAGATGCATTATCACCTAGTCTATTTCCTAACTTAATAATACGTGTATATCCTCCAGGACGATCACCAACTTTTTTGGCAATATCTCTAAATAATTCTGTAACTGTTTCTTTATCACGAAGTGAACTAAATACTAACCTTCTATTGTGAGTAGTGTCAGACTTAGCTTTAGTGATAATAGGTTCAACAAATTGCTTCAAAGCTTTTGCTTTAGTTACAGTTGTATTTATACGCTTGTGTTCAATTAATGAACAAGCCATATTAGAGAGCATTGATTTTCTATGAGCAGTTTTACGCCCTAAATGCATTACTTTTTTTCCGTGTCTCATTTTTCTTCTTTAAAAATGTGAATTAATCCTTATCTAGTTTGTATTTGGCAAGGTCCATTCCAAAAGAAAGTCCTTTTAATACAACCAACTCTTCTAACTCAGTCAATGATTTTTTACCAAAGTTTCGAAACTTCATTAAATCATTTTTATTGAAAGAAACTAAATCTCCGAGCGTTTCGACTTCTGCGGCTTTCAAACAATTTAATGCACGCACAGACAAGTCCATATCTATAAGTTTCGTTTTTAATAATTGGCGCATATGTAGAGACTCCTCGTCATAAGTTTCCGTTTGAGCAATCTCATCTGCCTCAAGTGTAATTCGTTCATCAGAAAATAATAAAAAGTGATGAATCAATGTTTTTGCAGCTTCGGTAAGTGCATCTTTTGGATGTATAGAGCCGTCAGTAATTATTTCAAAAACTAGCTTCTCATAATCAGTCTTTTGCTCTACACGAAAGTTTTCAATGTTATATTTTACGTTTTTTATTGGTGTAAAAATAGAATCAATTGCAATCACACCCAATTCAGCATTAGAATTTTTATTTTCCTCTGCAGGAACGTAACCACGTCCTTTTTCAATTGTGATCTCCATATTTAATTGAACACTTTTTTCAAGGTTACAAATTATTAAATCCGGATTTAAAACTTGAAAGCCTGAAATAAATTTTTGTAAGTCAGCAGCTTTTAGCTGATCTTGACCACCAATTGTAATGATTACTTTTTCTTCATCTGTTTCTTCAATTTGACGCTTAAAGCGTATTTGTTTAAGATTTAAAATGATTTCGGTTACGTCTTCAACTACTCCAGAAATGGTAGAGAATTCATGTTCTACGTTATCCATTTTAACAGAAGTAATTGCGAAACCTTCTAAAGACGATAATAGCACACGTCTTAATGCATTTCCAACAGTCAATCCATATCCTGGCTCGAGAGGGCGAAATTCAAATTTGCCTTCGAATTCGGATGAATCGATCATAATTACTTTGTCTGGTTTTTGAAAATTCAATATTGCCATAATATGTTTTCTTTTGCTTATTTAGAATATAATTCTACTATTAACTGTTCTTTGATATTCTCTGGTATTTGGAGACGTTCAGGAACTGTTATAAAAGTACCTTGTAATTGATCCTTGTTCCAGCTTAACCATTCGTAAGCTGATACGTCTTTTGCTTTAGCCTCAACAATAATATTAAGGGATTTAGATTTTTCGCGAACTCCAATAATATCTCCTACTTTGACTTGATAAGAAGGAATGTTTAAAATAGATCCGTTTATTGTAATATGCCGATGAGATACTAGTTGACGAGCACCACTTCTTGTAGGAGATAGACCTAAGCGAAAAACAACATTATCTAAACGAGATTCACATAATTGGAGTAAAGCTTCACCAGTAACTCCTTTGCTGCGACTTGCTTTTTCAAAAAGATTACGAAATTGACGCTCTAAAATACCATATGTAAATTTAGCTTTCTGTTTTTCCATAAGCTGAACAGCATATTCAGATTTTTTCCCTCTACGTCTTGTGTTTCCGTGTTGCCCCGGGGGATAATTTCTTTTTTCGAAAGATTTATCATCTCCGAAAATAGGCTCGCCAAATTTTCGAGCAATTTTAGTTTTTGGACCAGTATATCTTGCCATTTTGTTGGTTTTTAGTGGAATTAATTGCTATGAATTAAGGTCATTTCCTTCGATAGCGTAGTATTAACTCTCGATATTAATTAATTATACTCTTCTTCGTTTGGGAGGTCTACATCCATTATGTGGTAGTGGAGTTACATCAATAATTTCCATTACTTCAATCCCATTGTTATGGAGGGTACGAATAGCCGATTCACGTCCATTTCCTGGACCCTTCACAAATACTTTTACCTTACGTAATCCCGCTTCTTGAGCTACTTTAGCACAATCTTCGGCAGCAGTTTGTGCTGCGTAAGGAGTGTTCTTTTTAGATCCCCTGAAGCCCATCTTTCCTGCAGATGACCAAGAAATAACTTCTCCTTTAGCATTTGTCAGTGAGATAATGATATTATTGAATGAAGCTGTTACATGAGCTTCTCCAATAGATTCTACGATTACTTTTCTTTTCTTACTTGCTGTTTTAGCCATAATTACAAACTATTATTTAGTTGCTTTCTTTTTATTTGCCACAGTCTTTCGTTTCCCTTTACGAGTACGAGAGTTGTTTTTTGTACGTTGTCCTCTTAAAGGAAGTCCCACCCTGTGACGAATTCCTCTGTAACAACCAATATCCATTAACCGTTTGATATTTAGTTGAACTTCTGAACGTAACTCACCTTCAATTTTGAAACTACCAACAGCATCACGAATACGACCTGTTTCGTCATCTGTCCAGTCTGCTACTTTCTTATTTTCGTCAACCTTTGCGGCTTCCAAAATATTTTGTGCACGGCTTCTACCGATACCGAAAATGTATGTAAGGGAAATAACTCCTCTTTTTTGCTTGGGAATGTCTACTCCTGATATTCTAGCCATAATTTAACCTTGTCTTTGTTTGAATCTAGGATTTTTCTTGTTGATAACATAAAGACGTCCTTTACGTCTTACAATCTGACAGTCTACACTGCGTTTTTTTAATGATGCTCTTACTTTCATATCTATACTTTAAAATCTAAAGGTTATCCTTGCTTTACTTAAATCGTAAGGACTCATTTCTAATTTCACTTTATCTCCAGGTAATAATTTAATATAATGTAAACGCATCTTACCTGAAATATGTGCGGTTACTACATGGCCATTTTCTAGTTCTACTCTAAACATCGCATTTGATAATGCTTCGATTATGGTACCCTCTTGCTCTATTGCTGCTTGTTTAGCCATATATTAATTTGCGTTTCTACGTGTTTTTCCAGTTTTCATTAAACCGTCATAATGTCTATTTAACAGATACGAATTAACTTGTTGGATAGTATCGATTGCAACCCCTACCATAATTAAAAGTGAAGTACCTCCGAAAAATAATGCCCATCCTTGTTGAATTCCTATAAGTTTTACTACAATTGCAGGAAAGATTGCGATTCCTGCTAAAAATAAAGATCCGGGGAATGTAATATGTGACATTACAGTATCTAAATATTCTGAAGTTTCATTTCCAGGACGAATGCCCGGAACAAATCCTCCACTACGCTTTAGATCATCAGACATTTTATTAGTGGGGACCGTAATTGCAGTATAAAAATAAGTAAAAATAATAATAAGTACCGCAAATAAAATGTTATACCATAAACCAAAAATGTCTTGGAAATTAGTTTGTAACCATTGTCCTGAATCTGAATCACCTAAGACACCACCTAAAGCAGCTGGTGCAAACATAATTGCTTGAGCAAAAATAATAGGCATAACTCCAGAAGCGTTTAACTTAAGAGGGATGTATTGACGTGATCCGTAAACAGACCGGTCTGAAGTTGCACCACCGGCAGCACGCCTTGCGTATTGAACAGGTATTCTTCTAACAGCAAGTGTTAAAAGTATGGAAAGAAGTATGATGACAATCCATAATACTAACTCAATAAGAATTAACATTGGTCCACCATTATTTTCAGATACTCTTGAAATAAATTCTTGAGTAAATGATAAAGGAAGTGTCGCTATAATACCGACCATAATTAAGAGTGATATACCGTTACCAATTCCTTTGTCTGTAATTTTTTCTCCCAACCACATTGCAAAAATAGTCCCGGTAACAAGAATAATTACAGAAGAAATGATGAACAAAGGACCTTTACCTAAAATAAAAGCACTTTCAGGAACACCCAAAGCACTTAATCCATATAAATAAGCTGGTGCTTGTACAATACATATTAATATAGTTAGCCAACGTGTAATCTGGTTAATTTTTTTTCGACCACTTTCACCTTCTTTTTGAAGTTTTTGAAGATATGGAACCGCAATTCCCATTAATTGAACAACAATAGATGCAGAAATATAGGGCATAATTCCTAGCGCAAATACTGATGCATTAGCAAATGCCCCTCCTGTAAAAGCATTTAAAATTCCTAATAGCCCTCCTCCTTCAGTACGAGTACTCAAAGCTGCTAATTGAACGGGGTCAATTCCAGGTAAAACTACTTGAGCACCAAGGCGGTAGACTAATAACATCCCAAGTGTAAGAACGACACGATCACGTAATTCTTCAATTTTGTAAATGTTATAAAGTGTTTCTAGAACTTTTCTCATTAGAAGTTAAATTAAACGGTTACAGCTTCTCCTCCAGCAGCTTCAATAGCAGCTTTTGCTGAGGCTGAAAATTTATGTGCAGTTATTTTTATTGGGCCATCTAATTTACCTCTACCTAAAATTTTAACAAGATCGTTTGAGTGAGCTAGACGCAGCTCAACAAGTAATTCAATTGTTAATTCTTTAGCGATTTTCTTATCTGTCAATAAATCTTGAACAGTGTCTATATTAATTGCACGATATTCTTTTCGGTTTATATTTTTAAATCCAAATTTAGGTACACGACGTTGTAATGGCATTTGCCCGCCTTCGAAACCTATTTTTCTTGAATATCCTGAACGAGATTTTTGGCCGTTATGGCCTCGGGCTGCTGTCCCACCTTTTCCTGAGGCTTGTCCTCTTCCTAAACGTTTTCCAGCAGATTTTGTTGATCCCGATGCAGGGGTTAGATTTTCTAAACTCATAATGGTTTTTTATACTTTGGTAACTATTACCAAATGTTGAACTTTAGCGATCATTCCCAAAATATTTGGAGTTGACTCATGTATAACTTCTTTACCTATTCCCCTTAAGCCTAATGCTTCAAGAGTACGTTTTTGATTTTGTATACGCTTTATAGTACTTTTTACTTGTTTTACTTTTATCTGTGACATGACTAATTCGCTTATCCGTTAAAGACTTTGTCTAATGAAATTCCTCTTTGTTCCGCAATACGTTGTGGATTACGTAATTGTAATAATGCATCGAAAGTTGCTTTCACAACGTTGTGAGGGTTTGATGAACCTTGTGATTTAGAGAGTATATTGTGAACTCCCGCCGCCTCCAAGACCGCGCGAACAGCACCTCCTGCAATTACTCCCGTACCTTCCGATGCGGGCTTCAAAAACACACGTGCTCCACCATACTTTCCTTTTTGTTCATGAGGTAACGTTCCTTTATTAATAGGAATACGGACCAAGTTTTTCTTAGCATCTTCAATCGCTTTTGCAATTGCTTCAGCAACCTCTTTGGATTTTCCTAGACCTTGTCCAACAACTCCATTTTCATCACCTACTACCACGATGGCAGAAAAACCAAAAGCACGTCCACCTTTAGTAACTTTCGTTACTCGTTGAACGCCAACAAGGCGATCTTTTAAGTCTAACCCTGCAGGTTTTACTAATTCTACGTTTTTATAATCTTGATACATATTCTAATTAAAATTTTAATCCACCTTCCCGAGCGCCATCTGCAAGAGCTTTGACTCTTCCATGATATAAATAGCCTCCTCGATCAAATTTAACTTCAGTGATTCCTGCCTTTTTAGCTATTGCACCAATCCGTTTTCCAACACTTGCTGCTACTTCTATTTTAGTAGATTTAGCGTCTACAACCTCTTTATCTCTGGAAGAAGCTGCTGCAATGGTCTTTCCTGTTAGGTCGTCTACAAGTTGTGCATAAATTTCTTTATTGCTTCTATAGACAGACATACGAGGTTGAGACGATGTTCCGTTAATGATTTTACGAATTCTTCTACGAATTCTATTTCTACGATCTAATTTTGTTAAACCCATGGTTTTATATTATGCTGATTTACCTGCTTTTCTTCGGATCTGTTCGCCTACATATTTGACTCCTTTTCCTTTGTATGGTTCTGGTCTTCTAAAAGAACGAATTTTAGAGGCTATATACCCAACTAATTGCTTATCGTGTGAGGTAAGCTTAATAAGTGGATTTTTTCCTTTTTCAGAAACCGTTTCTACTTTTACTTCTGTAGCAATATCAATTAAAATATTATGTGAAAATCCAAGAGCTAAATCTAATTTTTGCCCTTGATTACTTGCTCTATATCCTACTCCAACTAGTTCTAATTCTTTTGTAAAACCTTTAGTTACTCCTTCAATCATATTGAAAATAAGAGCACGATATAGACCATGTTTAGCTTTAACAGATTTCTTTTCAGAAGGGCGAGTAACATATATTGTATTATCCTCCATTTTAATTTCTACTTCACTGTACTCTTGAGTAAGCTCTCCAAGTTTTCCTTTCACGGTAACTAGTGTAGGTTGGATATCTATATCAACTCCATCGGGTACTGAGATCGGATTGTTTCCTATTCTTGACATTGTTTATACTGTTTTTGTTAGTGTACGTAACAAATTAATTCTCCACCAACATTTTCTTTGGTAGCCTGTTTCCCGGTCATTACTCCATGTGAGGTAGAGACAATGGAAATTCCTAAGCCATTCAAGACCCTTGGAAGATTATCTGAACCAGAATACTTTCGTAAACCAGGAGTACTAATACGATGTAATTTTTTTATAACAGGCTCTTTTGTAAGCTTGTCATACTTCAAGGCAATTTTAATGTTGCCTTGGTGGTTTTCTGTTTCTTCAAATTTATAACTAAGGATATATCCTTGATCAAAAAGAATTTTTGTAATTTCTCTTTTAGTATTTGAAGCAGGAATATCTACTACACGGTGTCCAGCGCTGTTAGCGTTTCTAATTCGTGTTAAATAATCTGCAATAGGATCTGTAAACATAATCTTTTATATATAAGGTTACCAACTGGCTTTTGTTACTCCAGGAATTAAGCCCTTGTTTGCCATTTCACGAAATGTAACACGAGAGAGCCCGAATTGACGCATGTATCCTTTTGGTCTACCCGTTAATTTACAACGGTTATGCATACGGATGGGAGATGCATTACGAGGAAGTTTTTGAAGAGCATCATAGTCTCCAGCTTCCTTAAGTGCTTTACGCTTTTCAGCATACTTGGCAACGGTCTTTGCACGTTTAACCTCACGTGCTTTCATGGATTCTTTAGCCATATTAATTCTTTTTAAAGGGGATTCCTAATTCGGTTAGTAATGATTTTGCTTCTTGATCAGTGTTGGCACTAGTAACAAAAGTAATATCCATTCCATTAATACGATTTACTTTATCAATGTCAATCTCTGGAAAGATGATTTGTTCTGTAACACCTAAAGTATAGTTTCCACGACCGTCAAAACCAGTAGATTTAATACCCTGGAAATCTCTTACACGGGGTAATGCAGTGGTGACTAATCGATCTAAAAACTCATACATACGTTCACCTCTTAAGGTAACTTTAGCACCAATAGGCATTCCTTTTCTTAATTTAAAAGCCGCAACATCTTTTTTAGATAGTGTTGATACAGCTTTTTGACCTGTAATCATTGTTAACTCATCAACAGCATGATCAATTAATTTCTTATCAGAGACAGCTCCACCTACCCCACGACTGAGAATTATTTTTTGAAGTTTAGGAACTTGCATTACGCTTTTATAGCTAAACGTATCTTTTAATGTGCTAACGATACGATCGTTATATTCTTTTTTAAGTCTTGGTATATAGCTCATAATTAAACGACTTCGTCTGTTTTTTTAGCAACACGTACTTTAGATCCATCTTCTACTCTATATCCTACACGAGTTGTTTTACCATCAGATGTAAGTAAGGAAAGATTAGAAATATGAAGGGGTGCTTCTTTTTCTGTTATTCCACCTTGTGGATTTTGCGCATTGGGCTTGTTATGTTTTTTAATCATATTAACACCTTCCACAATAGCTTTGTTTATTTCACGAGAAATACTCATTACAGTGCCTTCAGATCCTTTATGTGAACCTGTAATAACACGAACGGTATCTCCTTTTTTAATTTTTATCTTAGTTCCCATATCTTTATTTATTACAACACTTCAGGTGCTAATGATACTATTTTCATGAATTGTTTATCTCGTAGTTCTCTGGCTACGGGGCCAAAAACTCGTGTACCAATCATTTCGCCTGTTGGATTTAATAACACACAAGCGTTTTCATCGAAACGAATATAAGATCCGTCTGCACGTCTTATTTCCTTTTTAGTTCTCACCACTACTGCTGTAGAAACTTGTCCTTTTTTAACTGTTCCAGAAGGGGACGCATCTTTTATAGTAACTACAATTTTATCTCCAATAGATGCATAACGTCTCTTAGTACCTCCCAATACACGAATTGTGAGGACTTCTTTGGCACCAGTATTATCGGCTACTTTAAGTCTTGATTCTTGTTGTACCATATTACTTAGCTCTTTCTATTATTTCAACCATTCTCCAGCATTTTGATTTGCTTACAGGTCGAGTTTCCATTATTTTTACTGTATCACCAATGTTACAATCATTCTTATCATCGTGAGCTACGTATTTTTTTGTTTTCAAAACGAACTTTCCATACATTGGGTGTTTTACTCTCTTGACTTCTGCAACAACAATAGATTTTTCCATTTTGTTACTAGTCACTACCCCAATTCGTTCTTTTCTTAAGTTTCTTGTTTCCATGTGCTTATACTTCTTGGTTGCTAAGGGCTGTTTTTAGTCTAGCGATTACACGACGAGCCGTTTTTATTTGTAACGGGTTTTCTAAAGGAGAAATAACATGTGTCATTTTCAATTCAGCTAATTGTTTTTGATATTCAGCTAATTTATCTTGAAGATCTTCCTTAGATAGACTTATAATTTCTGTTTGTTTCATAGTTTCCTTACATTAAGATTCATAATCACGAGCTACGATAAATTTAGTTTTTACAGGTAACTTTTGAGAAGCTAAACGCAAAGCTTCTTTTGCTACATCAAAAGGAACTCCTCCAATTTCAAACATTATACGTCCTGCTTTTGTAACGGCTACAAAGTATTCAGGAGCTCCTTTCCCTTTACCCATTCGGACCTCTAAAGGCTTCTTTGTAATGGGCTTATCTGGAAAAATTTTGATCCATAGCTGTCCTTCTCTTTTCATGTATCGCGTTGCGGCAACACGAGCTGCCTCTATCTGACGTGAAGTAATGAAAACAGAATCTAAAGCTTTAATCCCGAACATACCATTAGAAAGTAGATGTCCTCTATGTGAAAGGCCTTTCATACGACCTTTCTGAGCTTTACGAAATTTTGTCTTTTTTGGTTGTAACATGATTTCTTAACCTATTATATTATTTACGTCGGCGCTGACGGTTATTTCCGTTTCCAGAATTTAAACCCCCTTGCCCAGTTTTTTTTGACATTCCTACTAAAGGCGATAGTTCACGTTTACCATAAACTTCACCCTTCATTATCCAAACTTTAATTCCTAATCTACCATACGTTGTGTGTGCCTCGACTAATGCATAGTCAATATCTGCACGAAATGTAGATAATGGAATACGTCCATCTTTGTATGATTCAGAACGCGCCATTTCTGCACCGTTTAAACGGCCTGAAATTTGAATTTTAATTCCCTCTGCATTCATTCTAATTGCTGCAGCAACTGCCATTTTTATGGCACGTCTGTAAGAAATACGACTTTCAATTTGACGAGCAATACTTGCACCAACTAATCGAGCATCTAATTCAGGGCGTTTAATTTCAAATATATTGATTTGTACTTCTTTTTCCGTAATCTTACGAAGCTCTTCTTTAAGCTTATCTACTTCTTGACCTGCTTTTCCAATAATAATACCTGGTCGGGCAGTAGTTATAGTAATTGTAATGATTTTTAGGGTACGTTCGATGATAACATTAGAAACACTTGCTTTCGATAAACGAGCGTGAATATATTTACGGATTTTATCATCTTCGGCAAGTTTATCACCAAAATCTCTACCCCCATACCAGTTGGAATCCCACCCTCTGATAATTCCTAAACGATTCCCAATAGGATTAGTTTTTTGTCCCATATTATGCTTCTATAATGTTAGATCCCAATACAACGGTAACGTGATTGGAACGTTTTCTTATTCTGTGAGCTCTTCCTTGAGGAGCAGGTCGTAAACGCTTCAACATACTCCCTCCATCCACACGGATTTCAGAGACGAAAAGATTTGCTTTTTCAATGTCGTCAGATTCATTTTTAGATTGCCAATTTGCTATGGCAGATAATAATAATTTTTCTAAACGAAGTGATGCTTCTTTTGGACTAAACTTTAATATTGCTAAGGCCTTATTTATAGACTCTCCTCTAACTTGATCAGCGACCAATCGCATTTTTCGTGGTGAAGTTGGACAGTTATTTAATTTAGCAAAAGCAATTGATTTTTTTGCTTCTTTAAGCGCTTGAGCAGATTGTCTTTTACGATTTCCCATGAGTCCTTTATTTTTTGCCTTTGTTCTTAGCGCCTGCATGTCCACGGAAATTACGTGTCAATGAAAATTCACCTAATTTATGTCCTACCATATTTTCAGTTACATAAACAGGAATAAATGTTTTTCCATTATGAACTCCAATGGTTTGACCTACAAAATCTGGAGTAATAAGAGAGGCACGAGACCATGTCTTAATTACTGTTTTTTTATTATCCTCTTTATTTTTAATCACTTTCTTTTCAAGACTGTGATGTACAAAAGGTCCTTTTTTTAATGAACGAGCCATGATTTATTATTTTTTTCTACGTTCAATGATGAACTTATTACTTGACTTAGTTTTTGATCGAGTACGGAATCCTTTTGCTGGAATACCATTACGAGATCTAGGATGTCCACCAGATGACTTTCCTTCTCCACCACCCATAGGGTGATCGACAGGGTTCATAGCTACTGGTCTTGTACGTGGTCTTCTTCCTAACCAACGTGAACGTCCTGCCTTTCCGGACACCAATAACTGATGGTCAGAATTAGAAACTGCACCAATACTTGCGAGACAGTTTACTAGGATCATACGTGTTTCCCCTGAGGGTAATTTAACGGTTGCAAATTTACCTTCACGTGCCATTAACTGAGCGAAAGCTCCTGCACTACGAGCTATTGAAGCTCCTTTACCAGGGCTCAACTCAATACATGAGATGATTGTTCCCAGTGGAATTTTAGAAAGAAAGAGTGTGTTTCCGATTTCTGGTGATGCACTTTCACCTGAAACGATTTGTTGCCCTACCTTCAATCCGTTAGGAGCAATAATGTATCGCTTTTCACCATCCATATATTCTACGAGTGCGATAAAAGCTGAACGGTTTGGATCGTATTCTATTGTTTTAACTTCAGCCGCAACATCAAATTTATTGCGTTTGAAATCTATAATACGGTATTGCTTCTTATGACCACCTCCAATATGACGTGCAGTCATTTTACCTTTATTATTTCTTCCCCCAGATCTTTTCTTGGGAGCCAATAAACTCTTTTCGGGCTTATCAGTAGTAATTGCGTCAAATCCATTTACTACTCTAAAACGCTGCGCGGGAGTTATCGGTTTTAATTTTCTTACTGACATCTGACGCTATTATAAGTTACTGTAAAAATCTATGGCATCACCTTCAACTACATGCACAACGGCTTTCTTAGTAGCATTGGTTTTACCTTTCTGAATTCCTGTTTTGGTATAACGCATTTTGCGTTCTGGACCGTAATTCATTGTACGGACCTGTTCTACCGTTACCCCATAAGCAGCTTCAATCGCTTTTTTGATTTCAACTTTATTAGCTTTAGGATGTACCAAAAAAGTATAACGATTATGGAGCTCACTCCCTAACGTAGCCTTTTCAGTAATGATTGGTTTTATAATTATACTCATGATTATCGGTTCAAAAGTGATTCAAGTCCTGCAATTGCACTTTCAGAAAAGATCAAACTATTGGCGTTTGATATACTGTAAGTGTTTAATTCTGAGTTAATTACAACTTTAGAATTCTTTAAATTACGCGAGGACAAATATACATTTTTATTCAACTCACCCAAGACCAAAACACTTTTTTTATCTGCCATTCCAAGGGCGGATAACATTTTAAGATAATTTTGAGTTTGTGGTTTGTCCATTTGAAAATCTTCTAAAATCATAATTGATTTTAAATTTGCTTTAATACTTAAGGCAGATTTTCTAGCTAAACGCTTCACTTTTTTATTTACTTTTTGACTGTAATCTCTTGGTCTTGGACCGAATACTCGCCCTCCACCCTTAAACAATGGGTTTTTAATACTACCTGCACGAGCTGTACCTGTTCCTTTTTGTTTCTTGATTTTACGAGTACTACCAACAATCTCAGCTCGTTCTTTTGACTTGTGCGTACCTTGGCGTTTATTCGCCAAATGTTGCTTTACATCTAAATAAATAGCATGATCGTTTGGTTCGATTCCGAAGACCGCTTTGTCGAGCTTGATCTTTCTACCGGTTTCTTTTCCTTCAATGTTTAGTACGTTTAATTCCATTATTTCTGAATGATTACGTATGCGTTTTTATGACCTGGTACACATCCTTTAACAACGAGAAGGTTCTTTTCAGCAACCACTTTCACTACTTTAAGATTTGGCACTTTAACTTTTACATTTCCCATTTGACCCGCCATGCGCATTCCTTTGAATACACGTGCAGGATAAGAAGCTGCTCCAATAGATCCGGGTGCTCTTAAGCGATTGTGTTGTCCATGTGTAGCTTGACCAACCCCAGCAAAGCCGTGGCGTTTTACTACCCCCTGGAAACCTTTGCCTTTAGAAGTACCTGAGACATCAACAAAGTCACCTTCAGCAAAATGCTCTACTGTAATGGTATCACCTAAATTTAATTCTTCTTCAAAATTCTGGAATTCGACGAGCTTCTTTTTAGGTGAAGTATTTGCTTTTTTGAAGTGACCTTCAGATGCTTTACCTACCCTTTTTTCTGCCTTGTCATCGAAACCCAGTTGAAGCGCTTCATACCCGTCAACCGCTTTGGTTCTGACTTGGGTAACCACGCATGGACCTACTTCTAAAACTGTACAAGGAATATTCTTTCCTTTGTCGTCAAAGAGGCTAGTCATACCGATTTTCTTTCCTATTAACCCAGACATTGTTTTTTTTTAAATTATTAATTAATTTTCTTTTATTCTTTATCCCTCTAATTAAACTTTGATTTCTACCTCAACTCCACTTGGCAATTCAAGCTTCATTAAAGCATCAATTGTTTTTGAAGACGAACTATAAATGTCTAATAATCTTTTGTACGAACATAATTTGAACTGCTCACGCGACTTTTTGTTTACGTGAGGAGAACGTAATACAGTAAAAATTTTCTTATGAGTTGGTAATGGAATTGGACCCGTTACAACTGCACCAGTTGTTTTTACTGTTTTTACGATTTTGTCAGCAGACTTGTCTACCAAGTTGTGGTCGTAGGATTTTAATTTGATTCTAATTTTTTGACTCATGCTATGTTATTTATGCTTTTTTACCTTTTACTTCAGCTATTACGGCTTCAGAAATGTGTGAGGGTGTTTCAGCGTAGTGTGAAAATTCCATTGTTGAAGTTGCTCTACCTGACGATAGTGTACGTAATGAAGTAACATATCCAAACATTTCAGATAATGGGACTTCCGCCTTAACAACTTTAGCTCCTGCACGATCGTCCATAGCGTTAACTTGTCCACGACGTCTGTTTAAATCACCTACAATATCTCCCATGTTTTCTTCTGGAGTTAATGCCTCCAATTTCATGATAGGTTCCATAATAACAGCTTTAGCTGCTTTTGCAGATTCCTTAAAACCAAGCTTTGCAGCTAACTCAAAAGAGAGTGAATCAGAATCTACAGGGTGAAATGATCCATCCTGTAAAGTGATTTTCATGGAGTCTAATTCGAATCCTGCCAAGGGACCATTTTTCATGGCTTCTTTAAATCCTTTTTCAACAGAAGGAACATATTCTTTTGGAACATTCCCTCCTTTAATTGTATTGACAAATTCAAGACCAGTCTTACCCTCTTCGGCAGGCTCAATGGTAAATACAATATCTGCGAATTTACCACGACCACCCGTTTGCTTTTTATAAACCTCACGATGTTTTGCAGTGGCGGTAATTGCTTCTTTATATTCAACTTGTGGTTGACCTTGATTTACTTCAACCTTGAACTCACGTCGGAGACGATCTACAATAATATCAAGATGCAATTCTCCCATTCCTGAAATAATAGTTTGTCCAGAAGCTTCATCCGTTTTAACCTGAAAGGTTGGGTCTTCTTCTGCTAATTTAGCTAAAGACATTCCTAATTTATCGACATCAGCTTTAGTCTTTGGCTCAACAGCGATTCCAATTACTGGGTCAGGAAAGTCCATACTTTCTAAAACGATAGGATGTTTTTCTGCTGAAAGCGTATCACCAGTCTTAATGGATTTAAATCCTACTGCTGCTCCAATATCACCTGCCTCAATAAAATCAATTGAGTTTTGTTTGTTAGAGTGCATTTGGTAAATTCTAGAAATTCGTTCCTTGTTTCCTGAGCGATTATTCAACACATAAGAACCAGCATCTAAACGACCAGAATAAACTCGGAAAAATGCAAGACGACCTACAAAGGGATCAGTAGCAATTTTAAAAGCTAAGGCAGCAAATGGTTCTGAAGCATCAGGCTTTCGAGAAATTTCAAGTTCTGTATCTGGATTAGTACCAATAATCGCTTCTTTATCTTCTGGTGAAGGTAAGTAACGACATACAGCATCTAATAAAAATTGTACTCCTTTATTTTTAAATGATGAACCACAAATCATAGGTATAATACTCATGTCTTGTGTAGCGGCACGTAGCGCTTCGTGAATTTCATCTGGACTAATAGAATCTGGATCTTCAAAAAATTTCTCCAATAATCCTTCGTCATATTCAGCAACAGCTTCAATTAGTTCGGCTCGGTATTTTTGAACCTCTGGAAGCATATCTTCGGGTATTGGCACTTCATCAAAGGTAGACCCGTGATTATCTTCATGCCATACTATAGCTTTGTTTGTTATTAAATCAACAATACCTTTAAAGTCTTCTTCATCACCAATATTTAAAACAATTGGTACTGCATTAGATTTTAACATTTCACGAACTTGCTTGCTAACATTTAAAAAGTTAGCACCTTGACGGTCCATTTTATTTACAAAACCAATACGTGGCACTTTATAGTTGTCGGCTAATCTCCAGTTTGTTTCAGATTGTGGCTCTACACCATCTACTGCTGAAAATAAAAAAACTAATCCATCCAAAACTCGAAGTGATCGATTTACTTCAACCGTAAAGTCAACGTGACCGGGCGTATCAATAATATTAAAATGGTAAGGTTTAGAATCTTCTGAAGGTTTTCCTTGATGTTGTGGAAAATTCCATGTACAAGTTGTAGCAGCAGAAGTAATGGTAATTCCACGTTCTTGCTCTTGCTCCATCCAGTCCATGGTTGCAGCACCATCGTGCACTTCACCAATCTTATGACTTACCCCGGTGTAGAAAAGAACACGTTCAGTAGTCGTGGTTTTTCCAGCATCAATGTGAGCGGCAATTCCTATATTTCTTGTGTATTTTAAATCTCTAGCCATTGCTATGTATAGATATAGGTTTTATTAAAATCTAAAGTGTGAAAATGCTTTGTTTGCTTCAGCCATTTTGTGAACATCCTGGCGTTTTTTGACGGCAGCACCTTCTTCTTTGGAAGCTGCAAGAACTTCATTGGCCAAACGAACAGCCATAGATTTCTCATTACGCTTTCTAGAATAAGTAATTAACCACTTCATGGCTAGCGATACTTTTCTGTCTGGTCGAATTTGCATTGGAATTTGAAAAGTAGCACCTCCAACTCTTCGGCTACGAACCTCAACATGTGGCATCACATTAGAAAGAGCTTCTTTAAATAACTCTAAAGCTGATTTTTCATCATCTTGCTTACGCTCGTCTACTAGTTCAATGGCATCATAAAATATTTTGAACGCTGTCGACTTTTTCCCATCCCACATTAAGTTATTTACAAATCGTGTTACCAATTGATCATTAAACTTTGGATCTGGTAATAAGGGACGTTTTTTTGCTTGTTTTTTTCTCATGATTCAGTAGTAAAAGATTTCACCGATTATTTTTTGGGTCTTTTGGCACCATATTTCGAACGTCTTTGCAAACGACCTTCAACTCCGGCAGTATCCAACGCACCACGAACAATGTGGTAACGGACCCCCGGCAAATCTTTAACTCTTCCGCCTCGTACCAATACTATCGAGTGCTCTTGGAGGTTGTGTCCTTCTCCGGGAATGTAGGCATTGACTTCCTTTCCGTTGGTCAATCGAACACGCGCTACTTTACGCATTGCAGAGTTCGGTTTTTTTGGAGTAGTCGTGTAAACACGAGTACAAACACCTCTTCGTTGTGGACACGAATCCAAAGCAGCCGATTTACTCTTCTTGGTAATACTGACTCTTCCTTTTCGTACTAGTTGTGCAATAGTTGGCATATATAATATCTAATTTCCCGATTTTATGGGCGTGCAAATGTAGAATATTTTTTTGTTGTTTCAAACCCATCACCATAATTTTTTTTAGTTTAATTCACAAAAATACTTTAGGTCAATAGATTTAAGGAAATAGTTAAATTCATAAAGTTGTATTTAAAAAAAATAAACTTTTAAAAAAAAATAAATAGATTTGAAAAAAAAATGAAATTACTTTTAACTTTTACATCAATCCTTCTCTGCTTTTTTAATGTTTTTAGTCAAACAAATAGAGAAGGTACACCTTATGGCGCTAATTCTGACGGAAGACTAATTAGTGTATTTGAAAATCTCAAGAATAAAACAAAAGGAAGTAAAATAAAAACAGAAGAAATTTCTGGAAGCCCCTATTTTGAAGAAAGCTTCAAAACTGCTCAAATAGTATATTTTGGCGAAATATTAAAGGAAAACATCTATATAAGGTACAATGCGTATAGTGATGAAATGGAAATAGCTAAATCTGAATCACAGACTAGTTCCGATGATGCATTAATTAAAAATAAAAAAATTACCTGCACACTTAACGGATATTCGTATAAATATTTAGCATATATTAAAGAGAATGAACAACCGGCAGTTGGATACGTTAAAGAACTCTTTAAAGGAAATAAGTTTTCCTTGTACGTAAGGGAAATAAAAGAATATAAAGAGGGGGTAAAAGCAAAATCTTCCCTTGAAAGATCATTTCCACCAAGATTCATTGACAAAACAGATTATTACATTGCGCTAGGAGATGGTTCTTTAAAACAAACTAAACTTTCCAAGAAACATATTGTCAATACATTAAGTTCTTATGAGCAGGAAATAAAAGATTTCATTAATTTAAATAAGGTTAAGCTAAGAAATTCAGGTGATTTAATTAAGCTATTCAACTTTTTGGAAGAGATCTAACTTAACTTATCACAATTATTAAATCAAGTAATACTCAAAGCTTAATTTTAAGAAATTCTTATTATCAGGTGCTTTATTTGTTTTATTCATAACAAACTATTTGTAAAATGTTTTAAAATAAAATTTTGGTTTCTTTAACATTTATCTAAAAATGATATATATTCGCAAACAAATTAATTATTAAATATTTTTTATTTTAAAAATATTAACTGTAAATCAATTATAATGAAACAACTATACTATTTAATGTCACTGATGCTATGCTTTCAATTTACAATAGCACAAAAGACTATTACTGGTTCTGTTGCTGACGATCAAGGAACTCCTTTACCGGGAGCCACAATTGTTGAGACAGGAACAAATAACGGAACAACAACAGATTTCGATGGAAACTTTACAATAACTGTTGAGGAAGATTCGTCTATAACAATTAGCTACATAGGATATTCATCCTCAACATTAGCATCTGATTCAGACTTTTCTTCAATTTTCTTAGTTCAAGAAAATGAATTAGAAGAAGTAATTGTAACATCTCTGGGTATTAGTAGAGAGAAGAAATCACTTGGCTATTCTGTTTCTAAAGTTGGAGGTGATGATATTGCAGCTGTTAAAGATACTAACTTCCTCACGTCCATGCAAGGTAAAGTAGCTGGACTAAACATAAAATCTACTGGAGGTTTTGGAGGTTCTGCAAATGTCATAATTAGAGGTAATAGTTCTCTTTATGGTAATAACCAAGCGTTATTTATTGTTGACGGCACACCTGTTAGTAATGAAATCTCTAACTCCAATGGTGGAGGTAGAGGAGGATATGATTTTGGGAATGGTGCAATGGACATCAATCCAGATGATATTGATACTGTAAGTGTCCTTAAGGGAGCTGCAGCAACTGCATTATATGGTTCACGTGGATCTAATGGAGTAATTGTGATTACTACCAAAAAAGGAAGTAAAGAAGATGGATTTGGAGTAACTGTAAGTTCTTCATTTACATCAGGGAATATAAATTTAGATACAGCTCCTAAGTACCAAAATGAATATGGTGGTGGTTATGGAGCATACTATGATGGTCCAGGATCTGGATTTTTCTTGTATGATGTAAATGGTGATGGTACTGATGATTTAACAGCCCCTTTTACGGAAGATGCTTCATTTGGTACAAAATTCGATCCTAATTTATCAGTTTATCAATGGGACTCACAATGGCCTCAGCTTGCAAACTATAAAACAGCAACACCATATATGGCTGCCGAAAACACTCCTAATGACTTATACCAAACTGCATCAACATTTATCAATAATGTTTCAATTCAGGATGGTAATGATGATGGTAGCTACAGAATTAGTTTTACAAATCTAGATTCGGAAGGGATAGTTCCTAATAGTAAATTAGAAAGAAATACCATTTCACTAAATACGTCTTACAACATTACAGACCGCTTCAAGGCTTCTGCTTCTGTTAATTTAATAAAGACAGATGGTAAAGGACGTAATGGAACTGGATATGATTCTAGAAACTTATTGCAGAGTCACAGACAGTGGTGGCAAGTAAATGTAGATCCTGTTGAACAAATAAGAGTTTATCAAGAGCATAAAGAAAATATGACTTGGAATTCTTACAGTTGGGATGATACTGATCCTATCTATTTTGATAATATCGGATGGACTTTATTTGAAAATTATGAAACTGATGAAAAAACAAGATACTATGGTAACGCTAATCTTTTTTATGAAATAAATGATTGGATAAATGTTTTAGGTCAAATAAGCTTTGACACCTCTGATTCTTTAGTTGAAGAAAGAATTAATGTTGGAAGTGTTGATGTATCAAGTTATTCTAGAATTAATAGATCAAGAAGTGAATTTAACTACAATTTAAGGGTTAATTTTAATAAAAACCTCGGTAAAATTAGTCTTAATGGAAACTTAGGTACAAATTTAAGAGAAGAAAATTATAGTTCTATCAGTGCAGCTACTAATGGTGGACTTAATATTCGAGGACTATATACATTAGCAAATTCAGCAAATGCTCCTTTAGCACCAAGTGAATACACTTATCAAAATATGGTTGATGGAATTTTTGGGAACGTTTCTCTTGGATACGATAATACATATTTTCTCGAGGCATCTTTAAGAAGAGACCGTTCAAGTACACTTCCAATATCTGGTAACAAATTTGTTTACCCATCAATTTCAGGTACAATGCTGTTTTCTGAAATTATAGATTTAGATTTCTTGACTTTTGGTAAGATTAGAGCAAACTATGCAGAGGTTGGAAATGATACCTCTCCTTACAATGTGTTTAGTTCATATAACTTAGGTGATCCTTTCAACGGAAACGGTTTAGCTTCAAATCCAAGTGCGTTTAATAATCTTGATTTAAAAGCAGAGATTACTAAATCTACAGAATTTGGAATTGAAGCATCTTTATTCAATTCAAGAGTAACAATCGATGCATCTATCTACAGTCAAACTACAGAAGATTTATTAACTCCTGTTGATGTTTCAACTTCAACTGGTGTTGCTGCAAAATGGTTGAATGCCGGAAGTATAAAAAATAATGGTGTTGAATTAATGCTTTCTGTTATTCCTGTTAAGACTCAAGATTTTAACTGGAGTATATCCGGTACTTGGTCAAATAACAAAAGTGAAGTTCTATCTTTAGCAGAAGGGTTAGAAACTCTTCAATTAGGAAGTTTCCAAGGTGGAGTAAGTATTCATGCTATTCCAGGTGAAGCATATGGAGCTATAAGAGGTAGAGCCTTTCAACGTGCTGCAAACGGACAACGTTTAATTACTGCAAATAATATTAACGGTGCATCGTATGGACCAGGTTTTTTAAGATCTGATTTAAGTAATGAGATAATAGGTAATCAAACTCCTGATTGGAATGCGGGTATAAGAAATATGATTAACTATAAAAATATTTCTTTTAGCTTCTTAATAGACATTCAAGAAGGTGGTGATTTTTTCTCACTTGACACCTATTATGGTTTTGCAACTGGAATTTATGATCGTTCAGCTGGCCTGAACAGTCTTGGAAATCCAAAAAGAGATCTTGTAGCTAATGGCGGTGGAGTTCTTCTTGATGGAGTAAATGCAGATGGCACTCAAAATACGATATTTACTGAACACCACAATTATAGAAATCCTTTTGGATATAAAACTGGTATTCAAGAACAACATGTATGGGATGCTTCTTATGTAAAATTAAGAGAGATTCGATTAGCGTATGATATTCCTACAAGTCTATTTGGTGGCTTTGTAAATTCTGCTTCTATATCTTTGATTGGTAAAAATCTATGGATAATTAGTAAGAATTCACCATACTCCGATCCTGAATTTGGACTATCTGCAGGAAACATAACAGGGTACCAGTCTGGAGCTCCATTAGGGGTAAAAGAAATTGGTGCTAGTCTTAAACTTCAATTCTAAAAAAAATAAACATGAAAACAAACTTTAAAATTTTATTTGCGTGTTTTTCTTTAATTTTCATAGCTTGTCAAACTGATGCAGAGTATGAAGAATTAAATAGAAATCCAAAGGACCCATCAGTGGTTCCTTACGCAACCTTATTCACTTCAGCTCAAAAATCGCTTGTAGATGAAATGGTTACAACAAATTACAATACAAGTATATACAAGTTTTTAGCTCAATATTGGGCGCAAACTACCTATACTGACGAATCAAACTATGAAATGCAAAACAGAAATATTCCAAATAACCACTGGCGTACTATGTATACAAACGTTCTTTTTGATTTTAAAGATGCCAAAGCTAGAGTAATTGCTGGAACTTCTGTTAATAAAGTAGGTGAAGAAGCTCAAATATCTGTTCTCGAGGTATTAGCATGGCAAAATCTAGTTGACACATTCGGTAATGTACCTTATTCTGAAGCTTTAGACCCTTCTGAAAATACACTACCTAAGTATGATGATGCGGCAACTATATACGCTGATTTGATGGTACGCTTGGATCTAGCAATAACACAATTGAGTGGTGCTTCAGGTGGATTTAGTAAACCTGATTTATTATATGGTGGCGATATTGCTGCGTGGTCAAAATTTGCTAATTCATTAAAGCTAAGATTAGCAATGAGATTATCTGATGTCAATCCTTCGGTATCAAAAGCAGCTGCTGAACAAGCTATTGCTTCAGGAGTTTTTACTTCTAACTCAGATAATGCTGCATTACAATATCTGAGTGCTCCTCCAAATACCAATCCAATATGGGTTGCTATTATTCAATCAGGAAGAAAAGATTATGTAGCTGCTAACACATTGGTTGATTACATGAATGATTTATCTGATCCAAGATTAGATTATTATTTTAGAGATAAAGTTGATGGTGCTTATTTAGGAGGTCCTTACGGACAAACAAATACTTATTCTAAGTACTCTCATATAAATTCTCAAATATTAGCACCTGATTTTGAAGGTACACTTATTGATTTTGTGGAAGTATCTTTTTTACAAGCTGAAGCTGTTGAAAGAGGTTATACTCTTAGTGGCTCTGCAGAACAACACTATAATAACGGTATTGAAGCTTCTATTTTATATTGGGGTGGTTCAGCTGCAGACGTTACTACTTACATGGCTAATCCTAAAGTTGCATACCCAACTGCAACTGGAGATTGGAAAGAAAAAATTGCGATGCAATTTTGGCTTGGAATGTATAATAGAGGTTGTGAAGGATGGAATGTATGGAGAAAATTTGATAATCCGCAATTAAATATACCTGTAGCTTCTCAAAGAGCTGTTCCGACTAGATATACTTACCCAATAACAGAACAAAATTTAAATGAAACTAACAGAAGCGCAGCAGCGACATCTATTGGTGGAGATACTCAGAATACTAAAATATTTTGGGACGTTAATTAAATTATTGTAATATATCAAGGATTATTTAATCTTAAAAAAAGCCACTCTAAATAGAGTGGCTTTTTTTTGATGTTTTTTTTAATTTAATTGATTTGTATAGAATTAAATATAATTTAAATGATAAAATAAGGAATACTATACATTGTTACTTGCAATAAAAAAGTTTAATATCCTAATATTTAGCCAATTTATTTTTAATAATATTGAAAATTTATGATATCATTAACATATTTTAGTATATTATTGGTATCTTTAATGACTAAAACTATTTTAAAATGAAACAATTATACTATTTAATGTCTCTAGCATTATGTGTTCAATTCGCTGTAGCTCAGAGTACAGTAACAGGTAATGTTATTGATGATCAAGGTGTGCCGCTTCCTGGTGCTACTGTCCTAGAAATAGGAACTAGCAATGGAACCACAACTGATTTTGACGGTAACTATTCCATCACAGTACAAGATGGAGCCTCAATCTCTGCAAGCTTTGTAGGGTATGACACAGCAACTGTAGTGGTTGAAGGTCAAGATTCAATTAACTTCAGCCTACAACAGGGTAATGAATTAGAGGAAGTAATTGTAACTTCTTTAGGTATTAAACGTGAAAAGCGAGCCTTAGGTTACGCGGTTTCTAAAGTAGAGACTGCTTCTATTGAGCAGCGTGCTGAAGGAGATATAGGCCGAGTACTTACAGGAAAAGCCTCTGGTGTTCAGATAACGAACCAAAGTGGTTTATCTGGATCAGGTACAAGTATCGTAATTCGTGGATTCAACTCTTTCTCTCAAGGAAATCAACCTCTATTTATAGTAGATGGTGTTCCTTTTAGTACAGAGACAAATGCTCAAGGTAGTTTTGTTAATGGAAATAATGGATCTTCTAGATTCCTGGACATTGACCCTAACAACATTGAAGAAGTAAGTGTTTTAAAAGGTTTAGCTGCCGCTACCCTATACGGAACTCAAGGACGAAATGGTGTAATCCTAATTACAACTAAATCTGGTAGCTCTGCTGGTGGAGAGCCTCAAAAAAATGAGATCACAATTAACTCATCTTATTTTAACGTAGAGTTTGCTTCTATGCCTGACTATCAAAGTCAATATGGAAATGGATTTGACCAAGCTTTCGGATGGTTTTTCTCAAACTGGGGACCTAGCTTCGATGAAGGTGGACCTGCAGGTTGGGCTGGACAAAGTTCAATAAATGGTACTCTTTCCGGACAGCCTGGCTTTTTAAGACATCCCTACACTACAGCAAGTAGTGCAACTGGAATACCTCAAATCTTAGGTGAATTAGGGATTGCTCCTGATGCAACTTATGAATGGAAAGCTTATGACAGTGTTGGTAACTTCTTTAGAACAGGTCATGTATTTAGTAATAACGTTAACATAAGGGGATCATCTTCCGATGGTTCTGCTAATTACAATATTAACTACGGTAACTTAGAAGATGTTGGATTTACCCCAGGTAACTCAGTAAACAGAAATACTTTAAGTTTTGGTGGAAACGCAAGGCTTGCAAATAAATTTACCGTTGGAGGAACATTAAACTTTACTCAAACTAAATTTCAAACTCCTCCAGTAGCTGCCAACTACGGTAGTAATGTAGGTGGTGAAGGTGCTTCAGTTTTTGCTAATGTATTTTATACTCCTCGAAGTGTAGATTTAATGGGTCTTCCTTGGGAAAATCCTAAAGATGGATCATCTATATATTATAGACAGAATAATAGTATTCAGAATCCTAGATGGACCGTTGCTAATGCAGCTAACATTCAAAATACAAATCGTGTGTTTGGCTCAACTAATGTTCAATATGGTCTTACTGACAATCTAAATGCTTCTTATCGTTATGGTATAGATGTTTATTCAGAGAATAATATCAACTATTCAAATAAAGGTGGAAAGACTGGAAGTACAGTAAATCAAAACGGTATTTATGAAACTTGGAATAATACTAAATCTATCTCCAATCACAATTTTAATTTAAATGGTGATTATGATGTTGATGATTTTGGAATTACTTTCAACATTGGTCTTGAATCAAGAAGCGATACTTTTGACAGTAATGGAACAAGAAGTACTGGGCAACAAGTTTATGGTGTATTACGTCACTTTAACTTTGAACAACAAGATGAAATACAATATTTTGAAAGAAGAAATATTTTAGGAGCTTTTGTTCAAGCAGAGATAGATTACAACCGATGGATCTATTTAAACCTTGCGGCACGTAAGGACTGGGTATCAAACCTTAATCCTGAAAATCAATCAATCGTGTATCCTTCTGTAAGTGCATCTTTCCTTCCTACTACATTATTTCCTGAATTGAAAGGGGATATAGTAAGTCTTTTAAAAGTAAGAGCCGGTTATGGAACGTCTGCTAACTTCCCTACTGGGTATCCTGTTGCAGCGACACTTAACCTTGATACTCAATCATTTAAAAATGGTGGAAACTTTGTTATCTCAAATTCATCAGGATCTGTTTTAGGTAATCCTAATTTAAAGCCTGAACGTATAGATGAGATTGAAGTGGGTATTGAAGGTCGTTTCTTCAGAAGCAGAATGAGTTTAGATTTCTCTATTTACAGTAAGAATACTAATGATTTAATTATCGACCGCCCTCTTGATCCTTCAACTGGATATACATCAACTCAAACTAATATTGGTTTGATTGAGAACCAAGGAGTTGAATTAGATTTATCTTATGACTGGATCCAAAGCAATGACGGTGTAAACTGGACAACTGCTTTAAATTGGTCAACTAATGACGCTATTGTAAGAGATCTAGGAGCAGATACAGACATAATTGTTTATGCTGGATTTGGAACTTTAGGAAATGCGGCCATTGTTGGAGAGTCGCTAGGAACTATTATTGGTTCGTCTGTAACTAGATACAATGCAGATATTGAAGACTTCCGCTGGACAGGTGGTGAAAAGGTAGTAAATAATGCAGGTAGTTATGCTGAAACATTCACACCATCGATAATTGGTGATGCTAATCCTGATTGGATTGCGAATATCAGCAATAGTGTGTCTTACAAGAATTTTAGTTTTAATTTCTTATTTAACTACCAACAAGGTGGAGATATCTTCACTTACACGGTAGCTACATTGTTAGGACGTGGTTTATCAGCAGATACATTAGATCGTGAATTAAGTTTCATTCTTCCAGGAGTAAACTCTAATGGTGTTCAGAATACTAAGATGATTAACAATTCAACATTTTACTTTAGTAATGTATTATACGGTCCTGATGAAATGTTAGTTTATGATGCTAGTCACTGGAGATTAGGTGAAATATCCCTTTCTTATAATCTTCCAAAAAGCTTAATTGAAAATACTCCTTTTGGAAACATTTCAATTACAGCTTCAGGATTTAACCTTGCTTATGATGCCTATAACACACCCCCGGGAACAAATTTTGATCCTAACATTGCAGGTGTTGGTGTTGGTAACGGTAGAGGATTTGATTACCTTAATGGCCCTAGTGCTAAAAGATATGGTGCAAGTGTAAAACTTACATTCTAATAATAATAAAAACAGAAAGATGAAATATACAAATTACATTTTAGGACTTTGTTTAGGTGCTATGTTAGTGGTTACTTCTTGTGAAACTCTAGATATAGAGCTAACAGACAACCCTAATGCCTTAAGTCCTAGTCAAGCGGATCCTGGGTTCTTTTTGAACGCAATCCAAGTAGACTTTGCGTACTGGGTTCACTCTATGGGAGATCGTACAGGAGAACTAACACGTATCAACTATATGAGTGGAAGAAATTATGATAATATTTATTCTCCAGACAGCTGGAATGGCCTATGGTCATCTGCTTATCGTGGAATGCTAGAAGATATTCGATTAATGAATTTAATTGCAGAAGAAAGAGGATTGCAATTCGAAATTGGAATGGGAAAGGTTTTTCAATCTTATATAATGTTAACTTTAGTTGACCAATTTGGAAGTGTACCTTACAGTGAAGCCCTAAAGGGTAGTGAAGGTAATTTAAATCCAACCTCTGATGATGGAGCATCAATTTATTCTGCTGCAATTGCGTTATTAGATAGTGCTGTTGCAGATTTTAATGCAGGATCATTAGCTAGTTCTTCAAATGATTTTTACTATGGAGGTAATTCAAGTAAATGGATTAAAGCTGCTAATAGTATTAAGAAAAAAGCTTTGTTGAATACAGGTGATACAGCGGGTTATAATGCTATATCAAATTATATTTCAACAGCAGCTGATGATTTCGAATTTCAGTGGGGTACAAATCAGGCAACACCTGATACTAGACACCCTCTTTACCGAAGCAACTATACTAATACAGGAGGTGGTGAATATCAATCAAACTGGTTAATGTTCAGTATGATTAACGGTCATGCTGGTAACACTGATCCTAGAATTCCTTACTACTACTACAGACAAGTACCTGAAACTCCAGGTTTTGACAGTGCTGGTAATGAAGAAGTGTTAGAATGTGGTTTGGCTGGATATTATGTACCACCACAATTGAGAGGTGATGATACTCCTTTTTGTGCTCCAACTAATAGTGCAAATAAACCAGCAAGTGGATACTGGGGAAGAGATCATGGAAATGATAACGGGACTCCTCCTGATGGATTCTTAAGAACACTTCGCGGAACTTATCCAGCTGGTGGTAAATTTGACGATAGTTCTTTTGGAGGGCAGGTTCTTGGAGCTGGTGAAAGAGGAGCAGGTATAACTCCTGTAATGTTATCTTCTTGGATGCACTTCATGAATGCTGAAGTTGCTGTTACAACAGGTGGTGATCCAACTGCTGAAACTTTAACTGCACTTACGCAAGCCTTAGATAAAACAGATGACCTTGGTGGTGATACTTTAACTACTGCTGCCAGAGACGCATATGTTGCTGCATTTACTTCAGACTGGAATGCTGCAGGATCTACTGCTGAAAAATTAGATATGTGGGCAACAGAATACTTTATTTCTATGGTTGGAAATGGTATAGATGCTTACAATTCTTACAGAAGAAATGGATATCCAAGATCACTTCAACCGAATGTGGAGCCTGATCCAGGAAGTTATCCAACTACTCAATATTTTCCAGCTAATTTTGTGAACACGAATTCGAATGCTACTCAGAGAACATCTAAAAGCGATCGAGTGTTTTGGAATGCTAGCGGAGCAACTAACCTTAAATAATTAGTATTATGAAAAAAATAATTAGTTTACTAACCGTAATATTGGTATTTCAGTCTTGTTCAGATCCTGATAATACAATAAACGATGTCCTTGATAATTATCAAAAAGGTGCAGTTTTAAGAACAATATCAAGTTCTGGGGATTATAACTTTTATGATCAATCAAATTCAGTTTTTACTGCGACAATTGAAGCTCACGATGAAGAAGATGGAGCATTATTGAATAATGTGGAAATATTTATATCTGCAGATTCTGGTGAAGAAGTTCAAATAAGAACATTAAATGCATCAGAATTTACTAATGGTCCAACGGGGCTTCCAAGAACAACTTTTAGTGTTAGTTTAACTGAAGTTGATTCTAAAATTAGTTACGTAGGTGGTAGCACAATAAATATTCGATTGAAATTGAACCTTACAAACGGTAGAAGTTTTTCTACTGAAGCCGTAACAGGATCTATGACAGGATCATATTTTAAATCTCCTTACGCTTACAACAAAATTGTTTTATGTAATGTAACTGATGGGTCAGCAGTACCTGGTATATATACAGTAAAAATGGTAGATACCTATGGTGATGGATGGCAGGATAGTAGAATTAAATTAACTCTAGATGGTACAGAACATATTTTTGCTATACCAAGTCCTTATGGTAGTGGAGTTGCTATAAATGCAACCCTTGAACCATACACTGGTAACGACTCTAGTGGTTTTTCTACTATTACGATTCCAAATTCTGCTAAAACTATGAAGTGGGAATGGATTGAAGGTAGATATCCTGATGAAACAAATTATACTATAGCGTATACAAAACTTGATGGGTCTAAGGCACAAAATAGTTTTGTACAAGCTTCACACGGTACATCAGGAAATAATGATGCCCTTATTGGTGAAAAAATACTTAGTATTTGCCAATAAAAGGTATTTGAAAATTGTACTAATTATAAAAAAGGGGACTATTTAGTCCCCTTTTTTTATTAATTATTAGGGTAAACGTATCCTCTCCAGAAATTAGGTCCACCGCCATTATACTTCCAGACAACCTCACCTAATCGTGTAACTTCCCAATAACCGTAATCACCTTCACAAATTAAAGTATTACCATTAGGGAGACGATATGCGCCTGATATTTTAGCATAAAATAAATCTGGGTCTGTAAAACTCCATGATTCTTCTGGCATTACCCAATTGATAGGATTGGAATCAAAATAGTCAGGGAGAATGAATTCATAAACAATGGACTGTGAATCTTCAGAGCCATTCATATAAATTAAAAAACGTCCTTCAGTAAAAGGATCATATTTAGTTAAAGTTGGGTGATGATTCCTATAAAAAAAACGTTTTGAATCATTGTTAAAAGTGGAAGGATTGCCAAAGCGGAAACTTAAATCAGCTAAATCTGTTTTATTTTCATCAGTAGAATATGAATGTGGGATAACCCAAACTTCACTAAAAAAATTTACACTTAAATAAATAACATTTCTTGAATCATCATAAAATAAACCATTCGCATGCATAAGATCTCCCGTTTGATCTATGGAATAATTGAGATTTATTTTTTCAGGATGATCACCAACAACACCATAATTGGATGCAGATTCAAGATGATCCTGGATTAAATGATCAACACTTCGCCATTCCCAAACAATTTCAAAACTTTCTGGGTTTAATTCACTTATTTTCTCAAGGTAAATTGGTCCATCTCCTTTGTAACCCAAAGCAATTGATTGAGACGCAGTGAATCGTTCCCAAATCATTAATAATATATTACCATTAGGTAAAATTTCAAAGTCATGATGAAGTAACTCATTTTCAGTATTAACGGTATATTCCCATATAATTTCTCCTTCAGGGGATAATTTTCTAAGAATTCCACCATAACCTCCAAAAGAAAAAAATACAGTTTCGGGTTTAAATAATCCTATTAAATTTCCATCTGGTAATAACTCCAAATCATTTCCCAATTTAGAATTAAAATCAAAAGTCTGTAAATTAATACCTGTTTTATCTGTTAAAAAAGCTTGTGTACCACCACTTTTAATCATGAAAACTGGAGATGAATCAATTTTTTTTGGATTATAAACCTCAACTGATTCATCCAAAGTTGGAAAGGGGAGAAAAATAGCTGTCAAAACATATGCTTGATTTACCAATAAATCTAATGTTTCAGATTCATTAACTTCTCCTAAACCTTCCCAACGGTCAAAATAATAACCCTCATATGGTGCCGCAGTAATAGAAATGGTTGTGTTTGCATCAACATTAAGAGTAGATGAAGATATTGTCCCTAATCCTTCTACTAAGACATTTATCTCAAAAGAACTAGGAGGTATATCTGAATTATCAGAACAATTCAATAAAAAAAAGAAAAATAATAAATAAAGATTCTTAAAATTAAAAGAAGAGTTTGAAATAAAAAATATTGATATCATATAAATTAATAACTTTCATGAAAGATATAAAACAATGAATAAATAGTTTAAAAAAATGAACTTAAAAGAATCTAATCGAAAGATACTTAGCATAAACAATTTGCACTATTTTTGATCAATGGAAACAGTAACAATATTTGGATTAAGAGCAATTCTAGAAGCAATTCAGTCAGGTAAGTCAATTGATCGGGTATGGCTTTTGAAAGGTACAAAGAGTACCTTATTTGAAGAATTATTACATGTTCTTAGAACTAACAACATTGCATTTAGTTTTGTTCCTGTAGAGCGATTAAATCGCTTTTCAGACAAAAATCATCAAGGGGCTGTAGCAAGAATTGCGGCTTTAGCTACTCATGAAATGGAGCCACTGATTGAAATAATAATGGAAGCTAAAAAGAATCCGATTTTTGTGCTACTAGACGGAATCACAGACGCCCGTAATTTTGGAGCTATTCTTCGTTCTGCAGCAGCAACGGGAGTTGATGCGGTTTTTATACCGACCTCGGGAAGTGCTCCTTTAAACGGTGATGTAGTAAAAACTTCTGCTGGAGGTGCTTTCAAAGTACCTATTTCAAAAGTGCAACATTTGAAAGATGTTGTTTATTATTTAAAAGCACATGAGGTGCCCACACTAGGCATAACTGAAAGAATACCCCTAACTATATATGAAGAAGATTTAAAGGGGCCTATAGCACTTGTTTTTGGCTCAGAGGACGTCGGTATTTCTGGGGGAATGCTTAAAATAATAGATCGAAAAGCTAAAATTCCAATGGTAGAGGGTATCGATTCATTAAATGTATCAGTAGCATGCGCCGTTGTTTTTTATGAAACCATACGACAACGCGTATAGAAAAGTAAAAAACTTATATTTATAGGATGAATACTCCATTAGCTGAACGCATGCGACCTAAATCTTTAACAGATTACTTTGGTCAGGATCATTTGGTTGGAACCCAAGGGAGTTTAATACAAATGATTACTAATGGTATCTTTCCTTCGCTCATCTTTTGGGGACCCCCTGGAACTGGAAAAACTACACTTGCACAATTATTAGCGCTAGAGAAAGAACGTCCATTCTATCAATTATCTGCAATAAATGCTGGGGTAAAAGAGATTCGTGAAATTATCCATAAAGCTGAACATTCAGGAGGTCTCTTTTCTGGCAAAAACCCTATTTTATTTATTGATGAAATTCATAGGTTTAGTAAGTCTCAACAAGACTCTCTTTTAAATGCTGTTGAAAAGGGTGTTATAACTCTAATTGGTGCTACCACAGAAAACCCAAGTTTTGAAGTAATTAATGCACTACTATCTAGATGCCAGGTCTACATTCTTAACTCCTTAGAAAAAAAAGAACTAAAGAAAATTTTAACCCATGCACTTGAAAATGATGACTTTTTAAAAAAAATAGATGTTCAATTAAATGAAACTGAAGCGCTGATTGAACTTGCAGGAGGAGATGCTCGTAAATTACTTTCACTATTAGAACTTGTTATTCAAGCCAATGGAAATAAAACAATAAAAATTACTAATGACATGGTCTTTCAGACTGTGCAAACCAGTAGTGTTTTATTTGATAAAAATGGTGATTTTCATTATGATATTGTTTCGGCATTTATTAAATCTATAAGAGGGAGTGATCCAAATGGAGCTATCTATTGGCTGGCAAGGATGATTGAAGCTGGAGAAGATATTGGATTTATTGCTAGGCGTTTACTGATTCTTGCAGCTGAAGATATTGGTATTGCAAATCCAACTGCCTTAGTTTTAGCAAATAGTACGTTTCAGGCTGTTACTAGCGTAGGATATCCTGAAGGTAGAATTTTACTTAGTGAATGCGTTATATACTTAGCTACATCACCAAAAAGCAATACTGCTTATAAAGCTATTAATGAGGCTCAAGAGAAAGTAAGACAAACTGGAAATCTACCAATACCACTTCATTTAAGAAATGCGCCAACTAAGCTTATGAAAGAGATTGGTTATGGAGAAGATTATAAATATGCCCATGATTATAAAAATCAATTTATTGAACAAGAGTTCTTACCAGAAGAAATTAAAGGAACTAAACTATACCAGCCAGGAGACAATCAAAAAGAAAAAAGTATTAGAGATTTTCTAAAAAGTAGGTGGAATAAAAAATATGGGTACTAAGTCTTTTTCCAGAAAAAAGGAGTGAAAAGAATAAGAACAGTAAATAATTCAAGACGTCCTAGTAACATTAAAAAAGATGCCCAAAATTTTCCGAAAGCAGGTAATTCACTATAATTTCCACTCGGTCCAAAATCACCAATAGCTGGTCCAACATTTCCTAATGTTGCAGCAGCAACTCCAATGGCATTTTCGAAATCTAATCCCAATAAACCAAATACTAAACTTCCTATTATGAAGGAAACCATATAGAGGATGAAGAAAGCTAATACATTTAAAATTATTTCCTGATTTACTATTCTCCCATTATATCTTGGTTGAATAATTGCATTTGGGTGTAAAGCACGCTTTAATTCAAGTATACCCCCTTTAATCATTAATAAATGCCTTACTACTTTTATTCCGCCTGATGTACTTCCAGCTGACCCTCCCAAAAACATAAGTCCAAAAAAGAAAATAGTCAGAAAAGGTGTCCATGCAGTATAATCCGAAGTGACAAATCCAGTAGTAGTAACGATAGATATAACCTGAAAAAATGCATGTCTTGATGAACTTTCAATCTTCCCCCAGACCTGTGGGTGATTAAACGAAATATTGTTTAGGTCTACACTACTAATTAGAACAATGAAAACTATTAAAGAAAAAATAAGAATTAATGTGAAATAGGTTTTAAACTCACTGTCTTTAAAAACTTTTTTTAGCTTTCCTTTAAAAGCAAAATAGCTTAATACAAAATTAGAACCCGCTAAGAACATAAATATAATTATAATGTAGTGAACCCAAGGCAAGTGATTCCAGTGAGCTAAACTATTGTTTTTAGTTGAAAATCCTCCTGATGCCATTGTACTCATGGCATGATTAATAGCATCAAAAATTGACATCCCAGCAATACATAATAATAAGGCTTCTGCAAATGTAAAAGAAACATAAATTATCCAAAGTCTTTTAGCTGTATCTGTAATTCGAGGATGCAATTTATCACTATTAGGTCCTGGTGCTTCAGCAGAAAAGAGTTGCATCCCCCCTATACCTAATAAAGGTAAAATAGCTATTGCCAAAACAATTATTCCCATACCCCCAATCCAATGAGTCATACTCCTCCAAAACAAAATTCCGGCAGGGAGAGACTCTATGTCTGAAAGAATAGTGGCACCCGTTGCCGTATACCCAGACATTGTTTCAAAAAAAGTAGATGAAATATCTACTATACTATTGGTCATAATAAAAGGAAGCATTCCCGTTATTGTCATTAATAACCACCCTAAGCTAACAATAAGGTATCCCTCTCTTTTTTGAATTTTTTTATTATGTTGTCTTCCAAACAACATCATTAATGCGCCCATTGAAAGCACTATAAAGGAAGAAAGAGTTAATTCAAAGGTTACGCCATCTGAATATATATAACTAGTAAGTGCAGAAAAAAGCATTAATCCTCCATTGAATAACAACAGAACTCCCATTAAAAAAACAATAATTTTATAATTGAGACTATGCATGGAGTCTTATAAAAATAAACTTTCAATTCGCTTAATAGATCGAGGTAAACAACAAACAACAATTCTGTCGCCTGCACAAATGGTATAATCTCCTAGTGCAATAATCCCTTTTCCCTCTTTAATGACGCCACCAATAATAGCTGTTCTAGGAAAGTCAAGATCTTTAATCTTATAATTTGTTACTTTAGAATTCTCATTAACTACAAATTCTAAAATCTCAGCATTTAAATTATTAAGGGTGGTCATGTCCACTACTTCTCCTCGTCGAATATACCTAAAAATGGTATTTGCTGTCAATAATTTTTTATTAATAAGAGTGTCTATTCCAATAGAATGAGACAATTGAAAATAATCCATATTTTCAACTAAAGCAATGGTTTTTTTAACATTTTTAGTATGTGCCATAAGACATGACATAATATTAGTTTCCGAATTCTCGGTCACAGAAATAAAAGCATCCATAGACGAAAGATCCTCCTCTTCTAATAATTCAGCACTTCTACCATCTGCGTTAATAACCAGTGCATTTGGAAGTAAATCAGCCATTTCAAAAGCTTTCTTTTTGTTTTTTTCAATTAAAGTTACATTAAACTTTTTTTCACACAATTCACGCGCAGTATTATATCCGATCCGACCTCCACCTAAAATCATTATATTTTTTATTGAAGCTTTTGTTTTTCCTGTTAATTTATACAACTCTTCTACCCCTTCTTTTCGAGTAATAAAAAAAACAGTATCACCCTCTTCAAAACAGGTATCTCCTCTAGGAATCATAGTGTTTTGGTTCCCTCTACGTTGAATTGCAATAGGCATAAAATGTACGTCTGGGAAAATTGAAGCTGCTTCTTTTACACTTTTACCTACAAATGGTACATCTTTAGCTAAACTTGTACCAACAAGTGTTAAAGCCCCGTTTTCAAAACCATAACTATTTGAAAATGCAGATTGGTCTAATAATTGTTGAATTTCAATAGCTGCTAGCTCTTCCGGTGAGATTAATTCATCCACTCCAATTTCTTTAAAGCTAATGGTGTCTTTAGCGTTTATAAATTCAATGTTAGAAATTCTAGCAATGGTCTTTTTACTCCCTAGCTGTTTTGCTAATGCACAAACTGTTATATTGACTGCTTCTTCAGAAGTTACTGCTATAAATAGATCAGAATTAGCAACTTGAGACTCTTCCATAATAGCCAAAGACATAGCATTCCCACGTATTCCACGAATGTCTAAATGGGATTCAGCGTAATTTAAACGATCCTTATCGGTATCAATTAAAGTGATATCTAAAGATTCAAAAGAAAGGAGTTTCGCTAAATGAAACCCTACCTCGCCACCGCCTGCGATAATTATTTTCATAAGTATGTATCGAAATACGTTTCAAATATACAAATATTAGTTTCTGAAGCATAAATATAAGAGCAACATCCTATTCAAATTAGTATCTTTGGTCGCAACTATGAAGAGAACAATAAAACCGAATCAAAATAATCCTGAGACTAAAAAAAAACAAATCACTCAGATGTTTGATGGGATTTCCAAAAGTTATGATTTGCTTAATAGAATTATAACCCTAGGTGTAGATATTCTATGGCGTAAAAGAGTTGTGAATATCTTAAAAAAAGAAGCTCATGACAAAATTTTAGACATAGCGACTGGGACTGGTGATTTGGTAATTGCGCTTGCTAAAATAGAAACTAGTAAAATTATAGGACTTGACATTTCACCTGGAATGCTAGAAATCGGGAAAAAAAAAGTAATCACACATAATTTAACGCATAGAATTGATATGCAATTGGGTGATTCTGAGATGCTCCGTTATAGTGATGAATATTTTGATGCTGTTACTGTAGCTTTTGGTGTTCGAAATTTTGAAAACTTAGACAAAGGATTATTAGAAATTCTTAGAGTCCTAAAACCAAATGGTACATTAGTTATCTTAGAAACAGCAGTTCCAAAAAATAACCTATTAAAATCTTTATACAATTTATATACTCAAAATATAATGCCATTTCTTGGGAAACTTTTTTCAAAAGATAAAAGTGCATATCAATATTTATCTGATTCTGCTGCTTCCTTTCCCTATGGAGAAGCCTTCAACAATATTTTACGTAAAAATGGGTTTATATCAGTAGAAGATAAGCCACAAACATTAGGGATAGCTTCCATTTATTTTGCTAAAAAAGCGTAAAAGATCTTTTCTTGTTAACATTCTAATCTGCCTTTGTTTTTCGTGTGGAGCTTACTCTCAATACCCTACAGTTAAAGAACGTATTATTAACCTTCCTAATTTTGATAAAAAACCTATACATTATGGATATTTCCTTGGTTTAAATCAATATGACTTTAAGTTTGAATACATAAACAATTTCTACAAAGAATTAAATTATAAAGATATTGTTGTAATTCCAAAAACAGGGTTTGTAGTTGGACTCATTGGGGATATACGCATCAATAAATATTTAAATCTTAGGTTTGAACCTGGCCTTTATTATAGTTCTCGTGAATTAAAATATCCAGAATTTCCGGAATTCACAAAAGAATCAGATCAGAGAAGAGAAATTAAATCTACTTACATCCATTTACCACTTCTAATTAAAGTAAGTGCCAAAAGAATTAATAATTTCAAGCCCTTCGTAATGGCAGGGATTTCAACAGATTTTAATCTTTCTAGTAATCAAAAAAATAGAAATGATAATGCAGGTAATATTTTTAGAGTTACTGATCAAAACCTCAATTATGAGCTAGGTTTTGGGTTTGACTTTTACCTATATTATTTCAAGTTTTCTCCGTCCTTGCGTGGAATCTTTTCATTCCAAAATGAATTGATTTCTGATGCAGATCCCACAAGTCCATGGACTGGAAAAATAAATAAAATGCTTAGTCGTGGAATTGCCGTAATTATAACTTTTGAATAATTATCTACCCCTAAAAATTTCACTTAAAAAAATTGCTCCAGCTATTGCAACGTTTAAACTCTCCGCTCCTCTTCCTTCTCTAAAATTTGGAATTGATATTTTATGATCAACTATTTCATCTATTTCTGCTGAAATTCCATGGGATTCACTTCCAAAAACTATGATTGCTTGCTTAGGGAAGCTTGAAGAATATAATGACTCTCCACCGAAATCTGCACTGTATATAGGCTTATTAAGATCTCGTAATGTAGTCGATAAATCTTTTTCATAACGACATTGAACTCTAACGATCGATCCCATGGAGGCTTGAACAACTTTTGAATTGAAGCAATCTACTGTTGAACTACTACAAATTAGTTCTGAAAGACCAAACCAATCACATAAACGAATAAGGGTGCCTAAATTTCCAGGATCACTCACTCCATCAACTGCAATAGTAATATTCGAAATAACTGGCAATATTGCATTGGGAAATTTAAATACTCCCAAAACAGGACTTGGCGACTTAAAATGAGTAATTTTCATCATTTGATCAGTATTTACCATAACTGTTTTTGGAAAGAAATTAGGGACGGTTGAAAATAAAAAAACACATTCCCAAGAAGCAGAAAGTATCTCCTCTACTACTTTTTCACCTTCAGCCACAAAATATCCAGATGATAATCTATATTTTTTTTGCTTTAATTGAAGGATTTGCTTCCGTTGATTATTACTGACCATAAAAATGACTTATTTTTGAAGTAAATACTATTAAGTGTATCGCTTCTTAACAAAACTAATCATTATATTAATATTGACCCTCACCATAGTGGGATGTTCTGGTACACGTGAGTTAAGATCACAAGAAGTTCAAATAGATAAGATTGAGATTTTTGAAAATAAAGTTTTGTTAAAAAATGATCCTGTTAATTTTATAATTACAACCCCACCAAATAAAAAAATTTTAGGGATTCCGATGGCTAAAATTTTATATGAAGCAGCGCATCCTGATCCAACTATAAAATTTAACGCTTGGCTTGCTAAAAAAGAAAATAGAAGCAAACAACTTGAGAGGTGGTTATCAAAAAAACAACTTATAGCTATTGAAAAATATATTGTAAAGTTTAATGATTGGCTCAAAAAAAAAGGAAAATCTCCAGCAATTATTGATAGTTTAGAAATAAAAAAAACAAAAAATAGAATTACACAATATTACAAAAATCTTGGCTATTTTGACATTGAAGTTTTCTCAGATACTCTTAAATCTAAACTAAACAAAGTTACCCTTACCTATCGAATTCTTCCAAATAAGAAATATCTCCTAGATTCAATTACAACTCTTATAAAATCAGCTCAACTAGATTCGATTTACAATGCACATGAAAATGAAGGATATATCAAAATGGGACAACCATTCGAAATCAAGAGTTTTGAGAAAGAACGAGAACGTCTTATCACTCTGTTTAGGAATAATGGTATTTATGATTTCCAGCAAAACAGTATTCAATTTACAGCATCTATAGACAGTACTGGACAAGACACTAAAATTCCCGTTAGTATTCAAATTGACAACATACAGAAACGGATCAATGATACTCTGATTGAAATTCCATATACTCTTCATAAAATCAATAAAATTGAAGTATTTATTGAAAATCGAAAAGAACAAGGAATTAACAAACTGTATACAGATTCAATAAACTACAACAACATAATCATTTTTAGTAAAGGAAAACTCAAATACAAACCTAAAGCTATTGCTTCAGGAGTTTCAATAAAAAAAGGAGCTCTATACAGTGATGAAGATCGCAACGTTTCTTATCGGTATTTTACAAGTCTCAAAAATTTCAAATATCCTAGTATAAGCTACTCTAAAATTCCTTCTAAAAAAGATGCTCTTACAGCCTCACTATTTCTATCACCAAGAGAGCGATTCTCTATTGGTTTTGACCTAGATCTTTCCCATTCTAATATTCAAGACTTTGGAATAGGCCTAGGAGGTGGATTAGGAATCCGAAATGTTTTTAGAGGTGCCGAAATATTAGAATTAAACATTAAGAATACACTAGGAGCCTCAAGGGATATTGCACAAACAGGTGATCAGTTTTTTAATATATTTGAATTAGGTGCTGATTTAAAATTGAGTATTCCTAGAATACTCATTCCATTTAGACAAAAAGAATGGATTCCAAGGATTATGAATCCAAAAACAGAAATTATAGTGGGTAGTAGTTTTCAGCAAAACATTGGCCTCGATAAGGAATTTTTTAAAGGAACCTATCAATTTGATTGGGAACCTAACAGTGAAAAGAAAATTCAAATAAAACTGCTTGATTTAGAATTTGTTAACAACCGAAACCTTACTAATTATTTTAATGTTTACAAAAATTCTTATGATCGGTTAAATACAATTTCTCAAAGATATAATTTTGAAACCTCATGGGTAGATGAGAATAATAATTTAATCATCCCTGAAGGAGCATCAAATTTTATAAATGCTGTTTTAGAAAATCAAACTCCTGTAGAAATTGATGATGATGAATTTAAATTAGTAAATACAGCTAAAGAAAGACAAGCTAGACTCACTAGCAATAATTTGATTTTAGCCTCTTCTATTAACTTAAACCTAAACAGTCAAGAGAGTATTTTTGATGAAAATTTTTATCAGTTTCGATGGAAAGTAACATTAGCCGGAAATTTATTAAATAAAATAATTTCAAGTATAGGGGTTCCTAAAAATGATCAAGGACAAAACCTTTTAGGGGGACTAAGCCCCTCTCAGTATATCAAAACAGAATTTGACTACATTAAACACTTGTCATTGGGAAGAGAAAGGGTTTTTGCCCTGCATGCGTTTACTGGTATTGCTATTCCTTATGGAAATTCAACCAATATGCCCTTTGCACGGTCTTTCTTTTCTGGAGGAGCAAATGACAACAGAGCATGGAAGGCCTATAAATTAGGCCCTGGTAGTAGTAGTAATATTAATGAGTTTAATGAAGCCAACCTTAAGCTTGCTCTTAGTTTAGAATATCGTTTTCCTATTGCTGGACCTATCAAAGGAGCCCTATTTATTGATACTGGTAATATTTGGAATATTTGGGATGATGTCGAAAATCAAGATATGAAATTTGAGGGCTTAAAAGACTTAACAGAAGTGGCTATTGGATCTGGAATAGGATTTCGATATGACTTTGATTTTTTTGTTTTTAGATTTGATACAGGTTTTAAAACCTATAATCCAGCCTTGCCCTATAATCAAAGATGGTGGACAGAATACAATTTAAAAAGTGCAGTTTTTAATATAGGTATCAATTATCCATTCTAAAATGAAAAAGTTTAATATTTTTGTCCGAAACTAAAATTAATTAATGAATCATTCTATTCCCACTGGTGTAATTACTGGTAAACAAGTCCAAGAAGTTTTTAAACTTGCCAAAGCAAAATCATTTGCAATCCCTGCAGTCAATGTTATTGGTAGTAATACCATTAACGCTGTATTAGAAACAGCGGCTAAATTAAATAGTCCTGTCATTATCCAATTTTCAAATGGAGGCGCTCAGTTTAATGCCGGAAAAGGACTTTCCAATGAAGGAGAAAAAGCTTCAATTGCTGGAGCTATAGCAGGTGCTAAGCATGTTCATGAGTTAGCTGATTCGTATGGTGCATCTGTAATTCTTCATACTGACCACTGTGCAAAAAAATTATTGCCTTGGATTGATGGATTATTGGATGCAAGTGAGATTTTTTATGCCCAACATGGTAAATCTCTATTCAGCTCGCACATGATTGACCTTTCAGAAGATCCTATTGAAGAAAATATTGCCATTTGTAAAGAATATCTTACCCGAATGTCTAAAATGGATATGACTCTTGAAATTGAATTAGGAATTACAGGAGGTGAGGAAGATGGAGTTGATAACAGTGATATTGATGCCTCAAAATTATACACACAACCTGAAGAAGTAGCATATGCCTTTGAAGAATTAAGTAAAATTAGTCCTCAGTTTACAATTGCAGCTGCTTTTGGAAATGTGCATGGTGTATATAAGCCTGGAAATGTTAAATTGACACCAAAAATATTAAAAAACTCTCAAGAATTTATTTCTAAAAAATACAATCTGTCTGAAAATCATGTAGATTTTGTCTTTCATGGTGGTTCAGGTTCATCTCAGGATGAAATCCAAGAATCTATTGGATATGGAGTAATAAAAATGAATATTGATACTGATTTACAATTTGCTTTCACTGAGGGAATTCGTGATTACATGAATGAAAAAGTGGAATACCTAAGAACTCAAATTGGTAATCCTGAAGGCAAGGAACATCCTAATAAAAAAAATTACGATCCAAGAAAATGGCTTCGTTTAGGAGAAGATACTTTTAGAGCGCGTTTATCACAAGCTTTTGAAGATTTAAATAATGTTAATACTCTCTAAATTAATCTAGATATTTAAATTGTTAAGTAAAAAAAAATCGCATGAGTTGGTTTAAACGAAGTGAGAAAGGAATTCATACAAAAACCGAAGAAAAAAAGGATATTCCTAAAGGTTTGTGGTATAGAACCCCCACAGGAAAGGTTATTGAGGCACAAGAGCTTGCTGAAAATAATTATGTGAGTCCAGAAGACGATTACCATGTTCATATTGGCAGTAAAGAATATTTTGAAATACTTTTTGACAACAATGAGTTCCAAGAGTTTGATGAAAAATTAAAATCAAAAGATTTTTTAAAATTTATTGATTCTAAAAAATACATTGACCGTTTAAAAGAAGCACATAAAAAAACTGGATTATATGATGCTATTAGAACAGCAGTTGGATCTTCCAAAGGGAAAAAAATTGTTGTAGCATGTATGGATTTTAAATTTATTGGGGGCTCGATGGGGTCCGTTGTAGGTGAAAAAATTGTAAGAGCAGCGAACCATTCCATTAAACATAAACTACCACTTGTGATTATTTCAAAATCAGGAGGTGCAAGAATGATGGAATCTGCTACCTCCCTTATGCAAATGGCTAAAACTTCAGCTAAATTAGCGGAACTTGCGGAAGCAAAATTACCCTATATATCATTGTGTACGGATCCTACAACGGGTGGCATCACCGCATCTTATGCTATGTTAGGTGATATTAATATTGCTGAGCCTAAAGCACTAATTGCTTTTGCAGGACCTCGCGTTGTAAAAGACACCACCGGAAAAGAATTACCTGAAGGGTTTCAAACCAGTGAATTTCAGTTAGAAAAAGGCTTCCTAGACTTTATTACTCACAGGAATGAACTAAAAAATAAAATTAATTTATACATTGATTTAATTTTAAATCAGCCTCTCAGAAAATAATTTATTTCTAAAATAGAATATAACTTAAAGCAAGACATTGTTTACTTAAGCTTTAATAGTACATTTGTAGTTCGTTAAAAAACGAATTACATAATAATCATTAAAATAATATTTGCATGTACAATTCAAAAGAAGTAAAAGAAGACATCTTTAAAAAACACGGGAAGTCTAAAAAAGATACTGGATCAGCAGAAGGACAAATTGCATTATTTACTCACCGTATCAATCACCTATCAGGCCACCTAAAAACAAATCGTAAAGATTACAACACGGAACGATCTCTAGTGAATCTAGTTGGGAAACGTCGTAGTCTATTAGATTATTTGAAAAACAAGGATATAGAACGTTATCGTGCTATTGTTATTGAATTAGGCTTACGTAAATAAAATGTAAAAATATATACTGAATCTTAGTTTTTCATTGGTTGCTTCAACACACAACAAAAGTTTTAACCAAATAATGAAAAATGATTCCAAAAACATTTAAACAAGAAATCCGTCTTGAAGACGGTAGAGTAATCACACTTGAAACTGGTAAACTAGCCAAACAAGCTGACGGCTCTGTAGTTGTCCGTATGGGTGACTGTATGTTACTAGCGACTGCAGTTTCTGCTCGCAAACAGAGTCCCGTAGACTTCCTACCCCTCACAGTTGATTATCGAGAAAAGTTTGCTGCTGCAGGAAAATTTCCTGGCGGTTTTTTTAAGAGAGAAGCGCGTCCTAGTGATGGTGAAGTACTTACTATGAGACTTGTAGATCGGGTATTACGACCACTTTTTCCAAAAGACTATCACGCAGAAACACAAGTGATGATTCAACTAATGTCTCATGATGAGAATGTAATGCCAGACTCCTTAGCTGGGTTGGCTGCCTCAACTGCAATTCAACTTTCAGATATTCCATTTGAATATCCGATTTCTGAGGTACGTATTGCTCGTGTAGATGGAATGTTTATTGTTAACCCAAGTAAAGAACAATTAGCAACTTCTGATATTGATATAATGATTGGTGCAAGTGCAGACTCCGTTGCAATGGTTGAAGGTGAATTTGATGAAATCTCTGAAGAAGAAATGCTTGACGCAATTGCTTTTGGGCATGAAGCAATTAAAGATCAAGTCAAAGCTCAAATTGCTTTAGCAGAATCAGTTGGTAAAAAAGTAGTTCGTACTTACGAAGAAGAAGAGAAAGATGATGCACTAGAAAAAGAAATTTATAATGTGACTTATCAAAAATACTATGAAGTAGCTAAAAAGGGACTTTCAAAGGCTGAACGGTCTGCGCAATTTACTGAGATCAAAGAAGCCTCTAAATCAACACTTAATGAAGAAGTGGTTTTAGAAAAAAAAGATTTAGTATCCCGCTACCATAATAGTACACAGAAAAAAGCAGTGCGTGATCTAGTTCTTGAAGAAGGAATTCGTTTAGATGGAAGAAAAACAACCGATATTCGTCCGATTTGGTGTGAAGTGGATTATCTGCCCTCTACCCACGGTTCAGCACTTTTTACTAGAGGAGAAACACAAGCGCTAGCTACCGCAACACTTGGAACTTCTAGGGAATCAAATATGATTGATTCGCCTTCTCATCAAGGAGAGGAAACTTTTTATTTACATTACAATTTTCCGCCTTTTTGTACTGGAGAAGCTAGACCCCTTCGCGGTACTTCAAGACGTGAAGTTGGACATGGTAACTTAGCACAACGTGCTTTGAAAAAAGTTATGCCAGACAACTGCCCCTACACAGTAAGAATTGTATCAGAAGTTCTTGAATCAAATGGTTCATCATCCATGGCAACAGTTTGTGCTGGTACTATGGCACTTATGGATGCTGGAGTTCAAATCAAAAAACCTGTATCAGGAATTGCTATGGGTTTAATTACAGATGGTGATCGTTTTGCGGTACTTTCAGATATTTTAGGAGATGAAGACCACCTAGGGGATATGGACTTTAAAGTAACCGGAACTGCTGATGGAATTACTGCTTGTCAAATGGATATTAAAATCAAAGGCTTACGATTTGACATTATGACACAAGCATTAAATCAAGCTAGAAGTGGAAGATTGCATATTTTGGAAGAACTCATTAATACTATAAAAACTCCGAATGAAGATGTAAAAGCTCATGCTCCTAAAATGATTAATAGAAGAATTCCTAACGATTTCATAGGCGCTATGATTGGTCCTGGAGGAAAAGTAATTCAAGAACTTCAAAAAGAATCAGGTTGTACTATTGTTATAACTGAAGACCCTGTTACTGAAGAAGGTATAATAGAAATTTTAGGAACATCTCCAGAGGGAATTGCTATGGTTGAAGCTAAAATTGATTCGGTCACCTTTAAACCGATTATAGGAAATACCTACCAAGTAAAAGTAATTAAGATGCTAGATTTTGGTGCAGTAGTGGAATATGTTGATGCGCCAGGAAATGAAGTTTTATTGCATGTTAGTGAGTTAGCATGGGAACGTACAGAAAATGTAGCAGATGTCGTAAACATGGGTGATACTCTTGAAGTCAAATATTTCGGTAAAGACCCAAGAACTCGTAAAGAAAAAGTATCTCGCAAAGCATTATTACCAAGACCTGAGAAAAAGGAATAATTATTTAATCAATTATTGTAACATTATTTTATTTTGAACGTATTCATTATAAAGGTATAGATGTAAAACATGAGACAACTAAAAATTACAAAGCAAGTAACCAATCGCGAGACTGCTTCCTTGGATAAATATCTTCAAGAAATTGGAAAAGTAGATTTAATTACTGCAGAAGAAGAGGTAGAATTAGCACAACGCATCAAGGCAGGAGATCAAATTGCTCTTGAAAAACTTACCAAAGCCAACCTTAGATTTGTGGTCTCTGTTGCAAAACAGTACCAAAACCAAGGCCTAACTCTCCCTGATTTAATAAATGAAGGGAACTTAGGTTTAATTAAAGCTGCACAACGTTTTGATGAAACTCGTGGTTTTAAATTCATTTCATATGCAGTGTGGTGGATACGTCAATCCATTTTACAAGCGTTAGCCGAACAATCTCGTATTGTGAGACTGCCGCTTAATAAAATTGGTTCGATTAATAAGATTAATAAAACTTATGCCTTTTTAGAACAAGCCCATGAGCGTGCTCCCTCTGCAGAAGAGATTGCAAAAGAATTAGACATGACTATTAATGATGTAAAAGAATCACTCAAAAACTCAGGAAGACATGTCTCTATGGACGCTCCTTTGGTAGAAGGAGAAGATTCAAATTTATATGACGTGCTTAATAGTGGAGAGTCTCCTAATCCAGACAAGGCATTGTTGCATGAATCACTTCGTACCGAAATAGAACGTGCTCTAGAAACCCTTACACCCAGAGAAGCAGATGTCGTTCGTTTATATTTCGGGTTAGGAAATCAACATGCAATGACTTTAGAAGAAATTGGAGAAACATTTGATCTTACCAGAGAACGTGTTAGACAAATTAAAGAGAAAGCCATTCGTAGATTAAAGCATACCTCACGAAGTAAAATTCTAAAAACCTATTTAGGTTAAAATAAAAAGGAGACCCTTGGGTTGCCTTTTTTGTATATTTGTGCTATTAAAAATAAACAAATGTCGGTAATAATAGCACCCTCAATTTTAGCTGCAGACTTTGCTAATCTTGAACGAGATTCAAAAATGATCAATAATAGTGATGCTGATTGGTTTCATATTGACATAATGGATGGTGTTTTTGTCCCCAACATCTCATTTGGAATGCCTGTATTAGAAGCCATACAAAAGCATGCTACTAAACCCCTTGATGTTCATTTGATGATTGTAGATCCAGATCGATATATAGAAATATTTGAAAGCCTTGGCGCAAGAATATTAACGGTACATTTTGAGGCATGTAATCATTTACATAGAACAATACAAAAAATAAAATCCTGTGGAATGAAAGCTGGTGTTGCTTTAAACCCTCATACACCTATCAATAATTTGTCTAGTATCATTCAAGACCTGGATCTAGTATGCGTTATGAGTGTAAATCCAGGTTTTGGTGGACAATCTTTTATTCAAAACACTTACAATAAAGTGAAAGAGCTAAAAAAATTAATAATACATCATAAATCAGGTTGTCTTATAGAAATTGATGGTGGAGTTACAGATACAAATGCAGCACAACTTATATCATGTGGAGCAGATGTTTTAGTCGCAGGTAACTATGTATTTAAAGCAGAAAATCCTGAGAAAAGAATAAAGTTCTTAAAGGAAATATAAATTTCAAAAGTATTTCCAATCTATTGTTAAATAATCACTTAGTTATTTTTAGGAAGAAATTGAACCCTTCTATTTTCAGCACGACCTTCCTGCGACTCGTTGTCACTTATTGGCTCAGCTTCACCCAGGCCTCTCACCTCTAGTCGATCTTTTGAAACACCTATTTCAACAAGGTAAGCTTTCACTGCTTGAGCACGTTTAATTGACAATTCAATATTATAGGCATCGTCACCATCAGAAGAAGCATAGCCTTCAACAATTAAAATACCCTCAGGGTTTTCTTCTAATAACTCCTTAATTTGGTAGAGCATATTTTGTGTCTTTTTTCCAAGAATCTTATCACTATTTGCTGGAAAATTAATTCGTAAACCAAATTTATTTAAGGTAGCTAAAATTTCTTTTGATAATTCAGGACATCCATTATTCACAATGGTTCCTTTTTCATCCTTACAGGCATCAATATTATCCAGAACACCGTCACCATCAGTATCTGACCATGGACATCCACCGTTAGCGACATCTCCTGCTATTTCAGGACATTTATCTTCGTTGTCAGAAACACCATCACCATCGGTATCAGGACATCCGTTCATTTCAGCCATACCAGCAATATCTGGACATATATCATCAATATCAGCTACACCGTCACCATCACCATCAGGACACCCTTGTAGAGCCTCTGTTCCAGCTTCTTCTGGACAACGATCTTTATTATCAGGAATACCATCTCCATCAGAATCTGGACATCCGTTAAATTCTTTTAAACCAGGTACATCTGGACATTCATCTTTTTCATCAGAAACACCATCACCGTCAGCATCACCAGCACCAAAACTATAACTTAGTCCTACAATATGTTGAAGATGATTATAGCCGTCTCCTTCTATGTCTGATCTATAAGAAGTACTCACATTAATAGCAAGTTTATCATTTAAGTCAAAGTTTACTCCAATACCACCAAGTCCAGTTCTACTGGTTTCTTTTGATGGGTAAGAGCCTTCACTATCAGCTGAAGCAGGTTCAAATCTAGAAAAACCATATCCAGCAAATAAATAAGGGGATATTTTACCATCAGAAAGATTGTATTTCACAATACCATCGACAGATGAATAGCCAAGGTCTTCAGGAGTGTTTTTTATATTATTAAGAGAATACTGTGCGCCTAAAGAGAATCCTGCACCTAAATAACGCGATAAGCTTAAGGCAGGTGCGCCAAAGTTTAATCCTGAGTCTAAATCACCACCTTGAACATTAATGAGGTCTAACCCGACAGATATTGCCCAAGGGTTTTCAGAAGTTTGTGCTAGTGAATAAAAAGTACTAAATATAAAAATAAATAGTAATAATGTTGATTTGATTGATTTCATAATTGAATATATTAATAACAAATATAATATATTATCTATATTTCATTATAATTATATTAATAAAATTTCAATTTTTGAGAGTGAATAAAACACTTTTTTTAAATGTATTTTTATTAAATAATTGTCTAAATTAGATTTTCAAATTCAGAAAAATTATAATTATGTGTTTATGAAAAAAAGAGATTTCTTAAAAACTTCAGCAGCATTGGCATCAACAGCTCTATTACCGAAGTCATTATTTGCATTAACAAAAAACAACAAACGTTTAAGAACTGCTCATATTGGAGTTGGCGGTATGGGAGCTGCTGACTTAGCATCAATTTCTTCACACTCTATGGTTGATGTTGTGGGACTATGTGATGTGGACTCTAAAAATCTAGCTGCAGCAAAAACTCTTCATCCTAGTGCAAAAACATATACTGATTACAGAACTCTTTTAATAGAGATGAAGGAAGATATTGACGCTGTAGTTGTTTCTACGCCAGATCATACTCATGCTCCAGTTTCAATAATGGCTATGAAAATGGATAAACCTGTATATTGTCAAAAACCTTTAACACATTTTGTTTCTGAAGCACGTGAAATGCGTAAAATTGCTGAAGAGAAGAATCTCGTTACCCAAATGGGTATTCAGGTTCATTCTTTTTATGATTATAAATTAGCGACCCTTCTAATTCAATCCGGTATAATTGGAAAAGTCCATACCGTAAGGGCATGGTCTCCAAAAAACTGGGGTTACGATGGTCCAGAGCCAAAGGGTCAAGATTCAGTTCCTGAACATTTAGATTGGAACTTATGGTTAGGGACTTCTCCAAAGCGACCATATAAAGAGACAGTTTACCATCCCGGAAATTGGCGGAAACTTGTTGACTATGGCTGTGGCACTCTAGGGGATATGGGAGTTCATATTTTTGACACACCATATAATGCACTTGCGCTTGATGTGCCACTGACAATAACAAATAATTGCCGTAAACCAAATGGTTTTGGTTTCCCAGAAAACAATAATGTTACTTACACTTTTCCTGGAACTAATTTTACAGACGATACTCTAACTTGGATATGGTCTGACGGTCCTGGCGCTCCAAAAAAACACAAAGATTTAAAGCTTCCTAAAAAAGATAAGCTCCCTTTACAAGGGGCAATGTTTATTGGTGAAAAAGGGCGCTTATTATTACCTCATTTTATGGAATTGCCACGATTAATTGTAGACGGTGAATACAAGGAAATAGATGTTTCAGCATTTGATCCATATAACAGTTTAGGAAATAATAAAAATGATTATGAACGCGATGCCCCTAAACATTATCATCAATTTGTTGATGCCTGTCTTGGAGATGACAAAACATCAGCACCTTTTTCATATTCAGCAAGGCTTACCGAAACGATTTTATTAGGAGTTATAGCAGGCCGATTTCCAAAGCAAACACTTCATTGGGATAATAAAAAAGCTCGTTTTAAAGAAGAAGATGCAAATGCGTTTTTAAGTGGTAATTATCGCTCATTTTAAATTGAATATATTTGACGTCAACTCTTTTTTTGATATAAAATAGTTTATTACTAAACTTTAGTTTAGGTAATATTATGAATCCTATTTTACATTAAAAAAAAATCTTCGACACATTATAGTATTTATTATATTTGATTTTAAATTATTACTAATGAAAAATATTTTGTTGGCACTTCTCATTTTTCTATTGTTGAGTTGTAATGCTAATAGGCAATCCGAAATAGATCCAAATTTTCTTATCGGTGGAAGATGGTGTGGTGAGACTGAAGTTTCAGGAGGAGAGATTTGCATTGAATTTTTGAATACGAAAGCCTATCTGACCACAAAAAACGCACCCTTTAATAACGCCTTGGATTATCTTGTTTTAAAACGCGATTTAGAGGCTCAGACAATTACATGGGAGTTTGTAGGCGAAGGGACTTTAAATGTTTTTAAAATAATAAGTCAAGATAGCATTGAATTCAAGCAAAAAGGAGCAAAGAATTCTGCAATATTCAAACGATTAAAAAATTAGACAATTATTTTTTTAGAGAATTCCACTTTTTATTTAGGAATTTTTAGTTGGACTATTAGTTTTCAAAAGCATTACTAATTATTTTTAATGTTGTTTTCTTATCTTGATACAAATCTTAAAATAAACGTTATGAAGAAAGTTGATAAATCATACCTTAAAAAGAAGATTAATAAACTAAATAAAAAAATTCATAGATCTGAGGATCAAAATGAAGAAAACAAGACCTGGTGGAGAAAGTTGAAGCTTACTAAGCTTAAACGCAAAATAACTCATTTAGATTAATTAGCTTTTGTCACCAAAATGGCAGGCATATCATTTTCTATAATTTCTGGGGTTTGTTATAAATGAATGTTATTAACCATAAGCCTAATCCAATTAAATTCAGAAACCCTTTTAATGAAAATTTTACCTAGAAAAAAGATGCTACAGGATTTGAAAAATTTACTTGGTCGTCATTTTTAGCTTTTTTAGGAGGCACTTCAGTTAAGTTTTTCTCTTGGCTGTTTAGTTAACTTTAGTTGCGTTTTCTGTAAAACTATTCTCAATATAATTGTCTTAACACCAAAAGCCTTTCATTTTGGTTTATGGTTATGTAGAGCACCCTTTTGTTAATTCAGAAGGGTTTTCTTTTAAACCACAGGTATATCATTTTCAGTAAGTTCAGCCTTAGAATTCACTTTACCAGGAATTAAACAAGCTAACCCAACTATAAAGGCTCACTATCAAGACTGGGAATGAGATGAACTAAAAGAACAAGTTGATGAAGCACACTTAGAAGTCCTTAAAGAATACAAAACGAAAGAAATATACAAGGCTATAAATACTAGAGCTATAGAATTAAGTATTTAATACGCTTCTGCAAGAACACCTATAATCATCACTACTATTAAACTACAAAGAGTTATTATTATTTTTTGATCTTCACTCATTCTCACAATCACCTTTAGTAAAATTGAATATACCTTCCAAATTAGCAAAGTGATCGTTTGAATATGTTTTATTATCACAACCACAAACGGTGGAATTATATGTCCATCTACCAACACTAAGCCAATACTCAAAATCATATTCTTGATTACCAAACTCTTCATCAAATTCGGCTTTAACCTCTAACTCATATGCAATACGTTTAGTTTCATCAACACACGAAACATCTTCTAACTCGTCTTTACAACTAATAGTTGATAAACCTAATACTACCAAACTAATAAAACTGATTACTTTAATACTTCTCATTACGTTTAAAATATATTTATAGCTTCTGCAAGATATGATATGAACATCACTATAATTACAGCAATAAAAAAAGATATTATTAGCATTAATTTTTGATCAGGACTCATTATATTCTTAATAAAGTACCAAACTTAAATTGTGATTCTTTAATTATCAAATTTTAAAATATAACAGACCAGTAAGAAAGTAACATTTGACTTATTTTTCCATTATTTTCGTTTCATTTAAATTATAGCTGTATATAATAATTCCATCTCAAACCTTTAGTGAATCATCATTCCTGATAACACCTTGTGTATAAACTTTTAAAGTATACCGTAGATTGTTGGAAATTTAAAAAAAGCAATTACTACCTATATGATTGCTCACACAACTTTTATTGTACTAATCGGAGTTCATTTAATAAATGGTCAAGCGGAAGGGCCTATACCTGTCATAAATATTGTTTTAAATCTAATTTTTATTACACTATACTTTATGGCCAGAAGAAAAGTTTAAAGTAATCTTCGTAAAAACAAAAAAGTTTTTCATTAAACCAAGCACATCTTTAAATACTAACGTCACTAATTAACTTTAGGGGCGTTTTCATTTAAACCACAGGCATATCTTCTTAAGTAAGTTCTGGTATTAATTCTTGTAAGCTAATCAAAACTCACGAAATAAATAAATAACGGTAAGATTCAATTCTTTTATAACAACCAAAGAATCAACGCTTCAAAGTATTATCAGTTAAGATACGAATTGAGTAAATAGGGTTAAACGGTATACTGATTGGTATACTAAAAAGAAAAGAGGAAGCGTTAACTCCCTCATATATAGTGACCTCGGAAGGATTCAAACCTTCAACCTCTTGAGCCGTAATCAAGTGCGCTATTCAGTTGCGCCACGAGGCCTAATTGTAAATTATCAATAAGTTAGCTTCTCTATTCAAGGTGTATTAATAATGATTATTACCACTTTTTAGATTTTCTTTCTTATTGGTTGGCAAATATAACATCCTTTTTACTAATACCTAAAGAATTTTTAGATAGTGTTGGTTTTTATTTTTTAATATTTTGAGTCCCTGATTCACGACCATCTGTTTTAAGTTCGTTTACCATTTTATCTTTAGAATTACAGCTTTTTTTTTAACAAAAGCGCTTATTAATTTGATTTAATAATAAATTAAAAAAGAACTTTAGAAGGAAGATGGTATCTTGTTCTCCTTTTTAAAGATGGATTATATAGCAATATTTTTTGGATTAGTTCTCCTTGTTAAAGGAGGTGATTGGCTTTTGGAAGCTGCTGTGGCTTTATCAATTAGGCTCTCTATTCCCAAAATTGTGATTGGAATGACAGTTGTTTCATTAGCAACATCGGCTCCGGAACTAATAGTAAGCGTCAAGTCTTCTTTAATGGGGCACCCTGATTTAGCCGTGGGTAATATAGTAGGTTCAAACCTAGCAAATTTAGCTTTAGTATTAGGAATTGTAATTTTAATTGAGCCAATTATAGTCACCAAAAATTTTTTCACTAAAGATTGGCCAATTATGTTTTTATCAACAATTATTTTTTATTTTTTTATTAAGAGCAATGGAGATCTAACTTTTAATGAAGGTTTTATATTATTCTCTCTTTTGATAGTAGTGCTTATATTTTTACTTTTCATACAGAAGAATAATATAATTGATGATGGTAATTTGGTGTCTAAAATTTCAGGTAAAAAAGTTATTATCTCGTTGTTCTTTGGAGGTAGTTTTGCTTTATGGTTGGGCTCTGAAATGTTAATAAAGGGTGCTATTTCTTTAGCTCAAGATATAGGTGTTAGTGAGCGTATTATTAGTATTTCAATTATTTCTATAGGTACTAGTATCCCAGAATTATCAGCCTCCTTAGTAGCGATTTTTAAGAAAGAAAAAGCTATTTCATTAGGAAATCTTATTGGATCAAATATTTTTAATATTCTTGCTGTAATGGGAATTACAGCTATGATTCAACCCATTGTAGTTTTTGACCATAACTTAATTGAATCTGATTTTTTATGGATGATATTTATATCTGTTTTAATTATGCCTTTAGCTTTTATTCCTAAGCATATGAAGTTGGGTCGCTTCGAAGGAGTTATCCTACTTTTCTTTTATATTATTTTTATATACCAAATGTTTAAGTAAAAAAAACATTCCAATTCAAGAATTAGAATGTTTTTTTAATATTACTGATACTCGACTATTATTAAACCTTAGCTGACTTTACAGTTTTAATTATACGTGCAGCAATTTTATATGGGTCACCATTAGAGGAAGGTCTTCTGTCTTCCAACCATCCTTTCCAGCCTTTCTCAACTGTCATTATAGGAATTCTGATCGAAGCACCGCGGTCAGAAACACCAAAACTAAATTCATCAATAGATTGAGTTTCATGTGCACCAGTTAAACGTAGGTCATTGTGTGCTCCATAAACTTCAATATGCTCTTTAACAACAGGTCGGAATGCTTCACAAATCTTACTATAAGTTTCCTCAGAACCACAGGTTCTAAGAACTTCATTTGAAAAGTTTGCATGCATACCAGATCCATTCCAATCGGTGGCACCGAGTGGTTTAGGATGCCATTCAATAGCAAGGCCATATTTTTCACCTAAACGTTCAAGTAAATATCTTGACACCCACATTTCGTCTCCAGCTTTTTGAGCACCTTCTGCAAAACATTGGTATTCCCATTGCCCAGAAGCAACTTCAGCATTAATTCCCTCCACATTAATACCAGCTTCTAAACATTGATCTAAATGCTCTTCAATCATTTCTCTACCAAAAGCATTCCTAGCTCCAACAGAACAGTAGAATTGTCCTTGAGGTGTTTGGTCTTTGGGGAAACCGAAAGGAAGATTGGTTTCTGGGTCCCAAAGGAAGTACTCTTGTTCAAAACCAAACCAAAAATCATCGTCATCGTCATCAATGGTAGCGCGACCATTTGAAGCATGTGGTGTTCCATCAGCATTTAAAACCTCTGTCATTACCAGCCAACCGTTTTTACGATCAGGATCTTGATAAAGTGCCACAGGCTTTAAAAGACAATCAGAAGCACTTCCTTCCGCTTGTCTTGTTGAAGAACCATCAAATGACCATATCGGACAATCTTCTAAAGTGCCTTTAAAATTAGTTGCAATTTTGGTTTTACTTCGGAGACTAGCTGTGGGCTCATAACCATCCAACCAAATATATTCAAGTTTAGCTTTACTCATAATTAATATTTTTAGCTAAAATAAAATTTTTACAATACCCCCTTTAAAATATTTGAATAAAGAAATTAACAATATTTAATTTTTATTAACCCCCTATTTTTTTAGGGTTAAAATTTAAGATTATTCATTTTTTTGGATTTAGACCATGAAATAATCAAATTGTCTATCTTTAATTTTTATAATTTATCCTTTTATATTGTATGGAAACTCTTCGTAAAAACAGTCTTTCTAATCTTTCTTTAAAATTATTTGAAGTTTCCGCGGCACCCTCAGGTCCGATTGAATTTGGATCTCATGTATTCAATACACAGAAGCTTGAACAGTACCTAAGCGAGAAAGCTTTTCATCAACTTGAGCAATCTGTTAACAAAGGAACTCCTATTTTAACAGTTTTAGCAGATCAAATTGCTGCCGCTATGAAAGCATGGGCCATTTCCAAGGGAGCTACACATTATACCCATTGGTTTCAACCGCTAACAGGAGCTACTGCAGAAAAACATGATTCGTTTTTTGGGTTAAATGCAGAAGGGATTCAAATTGAAAAGTTTGAAGGAGAGCAATTAGTTCAACAAGCCCCAGAGTCTTCTAATGTATCAAGTGGAGGAATTCGCAATACTTTTGAGGCAAGAGGTTATACAACTTGGGATCCAACATCTCCTGCTTTTCTATATAATACAACACTATGTATACCAACTCTTTTTATTTCTTTCACAGGAGAGTCGTTAGATTACAAAACCCCTTTGCTAAAATCATTGCAAAAATTAGATCATGCAGCAACAGAAATTTGTCATTATTTTGATAAATCGGTAAATAAGGTTGATGCTACCTTAGGGTGGGAACAAGAATATTTTTTAATTGACAGGAGTTTAGCCTTAACACGTCCCGATTTGATACTTACAGGTAGAACCCTAATGGGTCATGTTCCTTCTAAGGGCCAAGAGTTAAACGATCATTATTTTGGATCTATTCCTGTTCGAGTGAGTCGTTTTCTAAATGCTCTTGAAAAAGAATGTAAAATATTGGGAATTCCAATAAAAACAAGACATAACGAGGTTGCTCCAAGCCAGTACGAGTTAGCTCCTGTTTTTGAATCCGCAAATTTGGCAATTGATCATAACGCTCTAGTTATGGATATTATGAACAAGGAGGCAAGTAAGCATAACTTTATCGTTTTATTTCATGAAAAACCCTTCGAAAAAATTAACGGCTCTGGCAAACACAATAATTGGTCGTTGAACACAAATAAAGGAGTTAATTTATTGAGTCCTGGAAAAACTCCCATGAGTAATTTGCAATTTCTCACCTTTTTCGTTAATACTATTGCAGCGGTATTAAAGCATGAAGCACTCCTAAGAGCCTCATCAGTTTCAGCTAGTAACGATCTCCGAATTGGAATGCAGGAGGCGCCTTCTGCTATGTTGTCAATTTTTATAGGAAAACACTTAAAACAAGTTTTGGAAGATTTGGAAAATGTTTCAAAAGGGAAATTGTCACCTAAAGAAAAGACTGACTTAAAGTTAAATGTAATTGGAAAAATTCCAGAAATCCTTCTTGATAATACTGATAAAAACAGAACATCACCTTTCGCCTTTACAGGGGATAAATTTGAATTTAGAACCGTTGGGTCTAAAACAAATTGTGCCAAACCTGTTACTGTTATTAACTCTATTGTAACTGAACAGCTTATTGAATTTAAGGTTTCTGTTGATGGATTGATTGATGATAAAAACATGAAAAAAGATGATGCTATTTTTAATACACTCAGGGAAACCATTACATCTATTAAAGATATTTTTAATGACGAAGAATATGATCAATCTAAAATAGATTCACTAGCCAAAAAGAAAGGATTAAGTAATCATAAAACCACTCCAGAAGCACTACCTGCTTATGTAAGTGATCTTTCTATTACTCTATTTGAGACTTTAGGTGTTTTTAGTAAAAATGAACTGTTAGCTCGTTATAAGATTGATTTAGAGGCGTATATCTCAACCATACAAATAGAGTCGAGAACTCTTGGTGATTTAGCACAAAACCATATTATTCCTACTTCTATAAAGTATCAAAATACCCTTATTGAGAACGTACGTGGATTAAAAGAAATATATAGTTCAAATTTTAAGATTCATGCACGCGAGCAGATTTTAATTTTAGAAAGAGTTTCAAATCATATTACTGAAATTAACAATGCGATATCTTTAATGATAAAAGCTCGAAAGAAGGCTGATATTATCAAAGATACTCATGAAAAAGCGTTAGTATATTGCAAAACTATTTTACCTTTTTTAAATAGTATTCGTTATCAGTGTGATAAATTAGAACTTACAGTAGATGATCAAATATGGCCGCTAGCAAAGTATCGTGAATTGTTGTTTATTCGTTAATAACTAATTTTTTTTATGAGAGTAAAATTTATCAAATATTTTAATTTTGTTTAAAATAACTTTATGTTAGATAGGTACAGTCAGCGAGGAGTTTCAGCACAAAAAGAAGATGTTCATAAAGCCATAAAAAAAATAGATAAAGGATTATACCCTAAAGCCTTTTGTAAAATAATTCCAGATTATATTTCTGGAAGCGAGGAGCATGCCATTATAATGCATGCAGACGGTGCAGGAACAAAGTCATCTTTAGCATATATGTATTGGAAAGAAACAGGTGATCTTTCTGTCTGGAAAGGAATTGCACAAGATGCGCTTATCATGAATATTGATGATTTACTTTGTGTGGGAGTAACTGAAAATATTTTACTTTCCTCTACCATTGGAAGAAACAAAAATCATATCCCAGGTGAGGTGATTTCTGCTATAATTCAAGGTACAGAAGAGTTAATATTCAAGCTTGGTGAATGGGGAGTAACCATTCATAGTTCAGGTGGCGAAACCGCAGATGTTGGAGATTTAGTACGAACCATAATTGTAGATTCAACAGTAACAGCAAGAATTGCAAAAAAGAATATCATAGATAATGCAAATATTCAAGCCGGAGATGTTATAGTTGGTTTGGCTTCAGATGGGCAGGCAACTTATGAAGACGAATACAATGGAGGGATGGGAAGTAATGGCTTGACATCAGCCCGGCACGACGTTTTTTCAAAAATTTTTGCTTCTAAATATCCCGAAAGCTTTGATTCTAAGCTACCTGAAAATTTAATTTATTCTGGATCAAAAGAATTAACCAGTACCCTTGAAGGGGTTCCTTTGGATATAGGAAAATTAGTTTTGTCTCCAACAAGAACATACGCACCGGTTATTCAAAAGATTTTTAGTCAAATGGGCACCACTTCTATTCACGGAATGGTACATTGCAGCGGAGGTGCTCAAACAAAAATATTACACTTTGTAAACAACCTCCATATTATAAAAGATTCATTATTCCCTGTTCCTCCTTTATTTGATTTAATTCAAAAAGAGTCTGGAACTTCAGGTAGAGAAATGTATCAAGTTTTTAATATGGGGCATCGAATGGAATTATACGTATCACCAGATAAAGTAGAAGAGATATTGTCAATCTCTGATTCTTTTAATGTAAAGGCACAAATTGTTGGACGTGTAGAAGCTGCTCCTAAAAACAAATTAACGTTAGACACAACCTATGGCACCTTTAATTATTAATGCTGTATTCTCTAAATTATGATTCGATTTCTAATGTTTTTTATTTTGCTTCTGACTTTATCAAGTACTTTTTCTCAAGAAGAAGAAATGTTTAGTTCTCTTCGATCAGAAGCTGAAATTGATACTTCACTACTTCCGGATAGAATGATTTTTACTCAACGTTTACTTTGGGGAGAAAAAGGATTAATGAGAAAAATGAGAATTTCTCCATTAACAATTGAGCAAAGAGAAAGTGAATTGAAAATTCGTCGTAAAATGCTTAAAATTCATCAGATCATAGGTTATGCTACATTAGCAGGTATGCTAGCTCAGGGATTTATTGGATCTCAACTATATAACGGTAATTATAAATTATATGAAACTCATAAACTTGTTGGTAACTTAACTTCAATCAGTTATTTCACTGGTGCAGGACTTTCGCTTTTTTCTCCACCACCACTTGTAAACAAAAAAACAAAAGGATTAAACTCTATTAAAGCCCATAAGTATCTTGCTTCTATTCATTTTTCAGCGATGGTAACAACAAATTTTTTAGCTAACAAAAACAAAAAAATCCATCGAATTGCTGCTTATACAGCTGTTGGAAGTTTTGCTACTGCTATAATTGTATTTAAATTTTAACTATGACAAAAAGAAAATCACTTATATTTTTTCTTCTACTTGTTTGTTCAATTCAGGCTCAAGAAAATACTTGGATAATTGATACCTCAAAATCTTTCATTACTTACTCAGGCAAACACATATTACATGAATGGGAGGGGAGTAATCAAAAATTATATGGTCGTGCCTTACTCAACAATACCAGTTTGGTCTTTAGTAGATTAGCTATCCTTGCTTATGTGAGAGATTTTGATAGTGAAAACTCTGGACGTGATGCCCATTCTCTAGAAGTTTTAGAAGCATTACGTTTTCCTGAGATTAAATTTTATTCAGAATCATTCGAACATTTAAAAGATTCACTCTTAATTAAAGGAATTTTCGAATTTCATGGTAAAAAACTAAATAAACAAATTATGAGTTCTGTTGTTTTTGGTAAAAATGAAATTCTTTTAAATGGAACATTCAATTTAATTCCTTCTGATTTTGGAATTTCATTACCAGCTTTCATGCTTGTTAAAATGGAGGATTTATTAGAAATTAGATATTCAATTTTCTTAACAAAAGAATCTGACTCATAATAGCACGACAATTTGTAAATTTGAATTATTATGATAGAAAAACTTCAAATCATCCAACAACGTTTCGATGAAGTCTCTGATTTAATTATTCAGCCTGATATTATTGTAGATCAAAAACGATATATTCAGCTAAATAAAGAATACAAAGACCTCTCAGTAATGGTTGAGAAAATGAACCAATACAAGGTATTATTATCAAACCATCAAGAAGCTGAAGAACTTCTTAAGGGCGAAAAAGATGAAGAAATGATTTCTATGGCCAAAATGGAGATAGATTCTGTTAAGGAAAAATTGCCCCAGCTAGAAGAGGAAATTAAATTTTTACTAATACCTAAAGATCCCGAAGATGCTAAAAATGTAGTAATTGAAATTCGAGCTGGAACCGGTGGAGATGAGGCTAGTATTTTTGCAGGAGATCTTTATCGTATGTATACTAAATATTGTCAATCTAATAATTGGAATGTAAGTTTTGTAGATTCTAGTGATGGAACCGCAGGTGGTTTTAAAGAAGTGATTTTTGAGGTTTCAGGTAATGATGTATATGGAACCTTAAAGTATGAGTCGGGTGTTCACCGAGTACAACGTGTTCCTCAAACAGAAACACAAGGACGCGTACACACATCTGCAGCTACTGTTATGGTATTACCTGAAGCAGAAGAGTTTGATGTTGAGTTAGATATGAATGAAGTACGTGTTGATTATTTTTGTTCTTCTGGTCCAGGAGGACAATCTGTAAATACCACCTATTCTGCTGTTCGCCTAACCCATGAGCCTACGGGAATTGTGGCTCAATGTCAGGATCAAAAATCACAACATAAAAATAAGGATAAAGCCCTAAAGGTTTTGCGTTCTCGTTTATATGAATTAGAGCTCTCTAAAAAGTTAGCTTTAGATTCGGAAAAAAGAAATTCACTGGTTTCTTCAGGGGATCGATCTGCTAAAATAAGAACCTATAATTATCCGCAAGGAAGGGTAACCGATCATAGAATAGGACTTACATTATATGACCTTCCAAATGTGATTAATGGAGATGTTCAAAAACTTATTGATGAACTTCAATTACATCAGAACACAGAGAAACTCAAAGAAGCTGGAGAACTAATATGACCACAGAAGCCCTTGTCCAACAAATTAAACTGAAAAAATCATTCCTTTGTGTTGGACTCGACATCGATTTAGATAAAATACCTCAACATTTAAGGAAAAAAGCAGATCCTATTTTTACGTTTGCAAAAGATATTATTGATGCAACGCACAAGTATGCGGTAGCCTTTAAACCCAATCTGGCCTTTTTCGAATCTTATGGAGTTGAAGGATGGGTTTCTTTTCAAAAAATAATGAAGTATTTAAACGTTAATTATCCCAATCATTTCACCATCGCTGATGCAAAAAGGGGAGATATTGGTAATACTGCTAAGCGATATGCAAAAGCTTTTTTTGAAACCTATGAGGTTGATTCGGTAACAGTGGCTCCCTATATGGGAAAAGATGCTGTAGAACCTTTTTTATCTTTTGAAGGAAAACATGCAATTTTATTGGTATTAACTTCTAATAAAGGAGCCGAAAATTTTCAATATACTTTAGAGAACAATGAATTCTTATTTCAAAAAGTTTTAAAAAAAAGCCTAACATGGGCACATTCAGATCGCTTGATGTATGTAATTGGTGCAACTAAAGCAAATGCGCTTTTAGAAATTCGAAAGATTGTTCCAGATTCCTTTTTATTGGTTCCTGGTTTTGGAGCACAGGGCGGAAGCTTGATGGAGGTCTCTGAGTTTGGAATGAATGATCAGTGTGGTTTATTGGTAAATTCTTCTCGTGGTATTATTTATAAATCACAAGGTAGCGATTTTGCAGCCGCAGCCGCATCTGAAGCTAGTAAAATCCAACAAGAAATGGCTTGTTATCTTAATGATAAAGGAATTGTATAGTGTTATATCATTCGATTTATAAAACTGAAAATAGATCAAATAAATGGATCACTTTTATCCATGGAGCTGGTGGAAATTCTTCTATTTGGTTTAATCAAGTTCGTTTTTTTAAAGCTTATTTTAATGTTTTATTAATTGATTTACGAGGACATGGGAAGTCTGAGGTTTCTCCAAAAGGAACAGAATATACCTTTGAAATTATTATAGACGATATCCTAAATATCTTGGACCATAATAAAATTGAAAAATCTCATTTTGTTGGAATTTCATTAGGGAGTATTCTTATTCAAAAAATGATTCAATTGCATAGTAATAGAGTAGAGAAAATTGGTCTTGGTGGTGCGATTTTGAATTTAAACCTTCAATCTCGTTTTTTAATGTTTATGGGTAAACTTACTCAAAGTGTTTTCCCTTTTATTTGGATTTACACTTTTTTTGCATATGTAATTATGCCCTACAAAGCACATCGAAAATCAAGAGCCCTTTTTATTAAGGAAGCAAAAAAAATATCTCATGCAGAATTTAGAAGATGGTATAAATTAACTGCAACTATTTTACCAGTATTGGCGAAAATCAGAGCTCAGCATTTAAAACCTCCGACTCTATATATTATGGGAATTCAAGATTATATGTTTTTACCATTTGTTAAAAAAATCATTATGATTCATCAAAACGCTACCATGATAATATTACCAGGTTCAGGACACGTGGTGAATATTGATCAACCTGATTTATTTAATGATAACCTGCTTAATTTTTTCTTAGAAGATTAGGTAAAAACAATTGTTTTATTATTATAAACCATAATTTTCCGATCACAATGTAATTTGAGTCCTCTTAATAAAACTATACGCTCTAAATCTTGCCCTCTATTTATCAGATCGAGTACTTCATGTTCATGCGATACTCTAGCAATATCCTGTTCTATAATTGGGCCAGAATCTAAAATTTCTGTAACATAGTGGCTAGTTGCACCAATGATCTTGACACCTCTCTCAAAGGCAGAATGATAAGGTTTTGCGCCTGGAAAAGCTGGTAAAAAGGAGTGGTGAATGTTTATGATTTTAGAGGGATATACATCAATTAAATTTTTAGAAACTATTTGCATATATCTAGCCAGAACGATACAGTCTATTTTGTGCTTTGTTAAGATACGTAGCTGCTCTATTTCAGCTTCTTGTTTCGTTTCTTTTGTGATAGGTACGTGGTAAAAAGGAATGTCAAATTGAGTTGCGATGTATTCTAAATCAATGTGATTACTTAGGATAAAGGGAATTTCACACTTTAATTTTCCTGAACGTTGCTGTGTTAGAATGTCATATAGACAATGATCATACTTAGAAACAAATACTCCTAGTTTTGGTAATTTATCTTCTTGATAAAAATTACATTTAAGGTTTAACGATGAGGAGAATTCTTTTACAAAATCACTTTTAAATGTATTAAAATCTATAGAATTATTCATAGATTCTATGGCTACACGCATAAAAAAAGCACCATTAAGCCTATCTACATATTGATCAATGTATGTAATATTACCATTACGTGAGTTTATAAAGTTAGTTACTGCTGCAATGATTCCTTTTTGATCAGGGCAGTGCATTAATAAGATCAAGCGTTTAATGTTTTGTCGCATGCGTGTTTAGTTTCCTGGTTGAGTAATTCTAAAGCCTTCTTTTTTCTTAGCTATTTCAACCATTGCTTTTACTTCTCTTAGTAATTGTTTGGCATCATAAACAACCCCTTGCCTTATAGTGTGTTTTACTCCACCAACACGGACCACCTTATTTCCTTCTGTAAGTTTAATTGCACCTGTACCATAGAGTACTTTTAGGTTTTTAAGAGGATTTTCTTCAATAATAACAAAATCTGCACTTTTGCCAATTTCTATAGATCCTATATGATCTGCAAGGCCTAACGCTTCAGCACCATTAAGCGTTGCAGAGCGAATCACTTCAAGGGGATGAAAGCCAGCTTCACGTAACATCTCTAACTCACGTATATAGGCAAAACCATAAAGCTGAAAGATGAATCCAGAGTCAGATCCAGCAGCAATTCGTCCTCCTCGATTTTTATATTCATTAATAAAGGTCATCCAAAGATTAAAGTTTTCTTTCCAGGCCACTTCTTCTTCTGTACCCCAAAAATGCCAATAAGATCCATGTGAAATTTTACTTGGTTGGAAAAATCGCCATAATGATGGCAGGGTATAATCTTCGTGCCATTCAGCTCTTCTAGCGCGGTGAAGGTCTCGGCTGGCTTCATATATATTAAAGGTAGGAACCATTGTAAAGTCTAAGTCTATTAATTCTGACATTACATTATTCCAATGGTCTGAATAGGGAACTGCTGCTTGTTTCCAAAGCTTTCCAGCTTCACCAAACCGATCTTGTTCATTTTGATAATTGTAATCTAAAGAGTAGTTTTGAACAGTCCTGTCTTCAAAAAGTGCCTCAGGAAGTCCATACCAGTGTTCCATTGAAGTTAACCCAGCCCTTGCAGAATGTAAAGCATTCCAACGTGCCACACTTAGTTGTGCATGATGACATGCAGAACGAAGTCCAAGCTTTTTGTTTTCATCCAAAGCTGCTTTCATTATTTCAGGTTCTGCTCCAAAAAATTTAATGCCATCAGCTCCATTTTTTGCATTTTGACGGACCCATTCTCTTGCTTGCGCTTTAGTACTAATTGATTTTTTACTCCCCTGTCCAAATCCAGTATAGGCCAGAATTCTAGGGGCAATAATTTCATTTTTAATGCTTCTTTGTTTTAGATCTAATGCATAGGCTAAACTTCTTCCACTGGGTTCTCTAACGGTAGTGACCCCATGTGCTAACCATAATTTAAAGACATAATCCCAGTCAGCTCCTTGGGCATCTCCACCGATATGACCATGCATGTCTATGAATCCAGGCAGAATGTACATGCCTGTAGCATTAATTTCTTTACCGTCATTATTGAGGACGGGTCTTCTTGATTCTTCAATAGCAACTCCTGGATATCCTACAACATTAATAGCTGTAATTTTATCATTTTCAACAGTAATATCAACCGGTCCAATTGGAGGGGCTCCATTGCCATTTATGAGTATTGCTCCTCGAATTATTAGTTGAGAAAAAGGCCCTTCTGCTGTCTTATTAAATTGAGATTTAATAGTACCTGCAAAGAGAATCGAAAAAAATATAAATAAATAGAATTGTTTCATGCTATTTTTTTATGAAGATAAACAAAAAAAACCTCCTGTTTTATTGAGAGGTTTTTAAGCGTTTTAAAAAAAAATACTCTTATTAACTGTTTTACAATGATTTTTTTGCTTGATTTATGATATGATATGAATTGGTTTATGGTTAATTAACTAATTTAATTCACATAATTCATTAGAACCAAGCAAAAGTAATCAAAGTGTATCTATTTTTAATGTTCATTTAATCTGAAGTCAGCATAGGCATCCATAGCGTGTTCAGACAAATCTAATCCTTTAATTTCTTCCTCTGCTTCAACGCGAAGACCGGTAGTCTTTTTAACAATAAATAAAATTAAAGTGGCACTTATAACAGAAAATGCCCCTACAATTCCAACACCGGCTAATTGAATTATAAATTGATCAAATCCAGCCATGGCACCAAAAATACCAACTGCTAAAGTTCCCCATATTCCACATACTAAGTGAACAGCGACGGCACCAACTGGATCATCTAATTTTAATTTATCAATAAATGATACGGCAAGAACAATAAGTATTCCAGCAACAAGTCCAATAAGAATGGCGTCGGTAGGACTCATTTGATCTGCGCCAGCTGTAATTCCTACGAGCCCTCCCAAAACACCATTCATAAACATTGTTAGGTCAAAATTTTTATACATTAAATTAGAAAAAATTGCTGCTGAAACTCCACCAGCAGCAGCGGCCAAACAAGTGGTTACTAGAGTTAAAGAAGTGAGTTCTGGATCAGCAGAAAGCACAGACCCACCATTAAATCCAAACCATCCTAACCAAAGAATTAGAACTCCTGCAGAGGCTAATGGAATATTATGTCCTGGAATTGCATTTGCAATTCCATTTTTTCCAAATTTTCCAATTCGAGCACCTAACATGTAAATCGCCATTAAAGCTGCCCATCCTCCTACAGAGTGAACAAGAGTTGATCCAGCAAAGTCATAAAATCCCCAAGAGTCCAAAAATCCACCACCCCATTTCCATGAACCTATAATTGGATATATTAATCCAACATAAATAACTGAGAATAACATAAATCCTTTTAATTTGATGCGTTCAGCAACAGCGCCTGATACAATAGTAGCAGCAGTAGCTGCAAACATGGCTTGGAATAAAAAGTCAGTCCACCAAGTGTATCCTCCACTTGCATATTCAGCAGTCATTCCTCCTTCTGGAGGAGCTATACCAAATCCGGCAAACTTTAGAATTCCAAGAGATCCCTCTTCAAAGCCTGGATACATTAGGTTGAAGCCTCCTAGGCAGTATAGGAGAATGCCAGCAGAGATAACGAAAAAATTTTTAAATAAAATATTTACAGCATTTTTTTGGCGTGTCAATCCTATTTCTAAGAAGGAAAAACCAAGATGCATAAAAAAGACAAGAGCTGTACAGATCATCATCCATACATTGTTAGCGGTAAAAAGTGCAGTGCTTTCCATATAATAGTTTTTAGTTGTTTAAATTTAGTTTAAAGAGTTACTTCCTTTTTCTCCAGTACGAATTCTGTAGGCTTCGTCTACCGGAAGGACAAATATTTTCCCATCACCTACTGAATCTGTAGCTGCTGATTTTAAAATAGCATCAATAGTAAGTTTTACAAAATCATCATTTACGATAATAGAAAGGTATCGTCTTTGTATTTCTGAGGTGCTGTAACTAATTCCTCGGTATACGTGACCTTCTTTTTCATTTCCCACTCCAGTTACATCCCAGTAGCTAAAGAAATTTACCTCCACATTATGCAGTGCTTCTTTTACTTGATCAAATTTAGATTTCCTAATAATTGCTTCAATTTTTTTCATAAGATTTTATTTTAAGGTTGTTTAAATTACTTTTTTGAATATAACATTAAACTATTAAAAAGAATAGATAGCAGCAACTACAAATGAAGCAAGATTATCAGCTGTTTCTGTTGGTGATATAGCAAAGATTTCTGAGGAAGCAGAGTCAATTCTAAATTCAGGCTTGAAAGTAAAGTTTCCAGCAGTGTAGCTACCTGTTAATGTTAATGAAAAATTATCTGCATCACCATCACTTACTAATGCACCAAAACCGTCTGTTTCTGAGAAAAATTCTCCTCTGAGACCAATGGCGAATGAATCTGATGTAGTAATTTGTGGATATAAAGCAACTCCAGCAAAACCGGTATCACCCCCAAGAGTAGCCGTAGTAGCATTAATTCCTATGAAAAAACTATCAGATAAATCAAAACCACCCGTGTAATCAATCTGGAAGTAATCTTCACCAGCTAATAAGTTTATATATTGACCATAAAGACCAAGCTGTGCACCGAAAGCAGTGTAGCGATCATAATTTGCTTCTGTCTGATCTGTTTGGTTAAAAATTCCTAACATTAACGATATGTCATCAGATAATGTAAAGTCTGCTTTTATCCCAGTGTGAGAAAAAGGACCGTATGAAAACATATAAGAAGTGGAGTAGTTAAAGTTCGCTGCTGGCGATATAACTTCATATCCTAAAAAGGTGTTGAAATTTCCTAACGTAATCTTCACCCCTTCAGCAATATTGTAATATGCATACAATTGATTTACTAGTTCTGAAGAATTTCCTGAAGAACCAAATACAGCGTCGGAACCTCTAGGACCAAAAACAACATCTGCAACAAATCCTGATTTTTCGCCTTCATAAGAAACAATAAAGTTTGCCATTCCTAAGGCGAAACCGTTAAGGTTAGCAAAAGACGTTCCGGGCGCTACAGGATCTTCGGAAAAACTTGTTCTAAAATAAGTATCTACAGTTCCGCTGAAATTGAATGTCGCTTCTTCTGCAGGTTCTTCTGTTTCTTGCGCTGATAGTAATGCATTATTGAACATAACAAGCGAAATACTAAGAATAAATAAAGTTTTAAAATTTTTCATATTAATTAGTTTAAGATTTGAACCAAAAATAATATAATATAATGTTTGACCCTATAAAAAAAGGGGCCTATAGACTAACTTTTAAATATATTTAAAATTTACCCCCTAAAAAATAGGGGCATCATAAAATAATAATATATAATTTATGAAATTATCAAAAAAAAGGGATTATTTAAGAATCTCCTAATCTAAATAGGTAATATCCGAGAGCCACTAAAAAAAGCCCTCCAATAAGGCTTAACAAGGTATAGGACATAAAAGTCCAATAATCCCCTGATTTTAAAAAGTCCAAACCCTCAAGACTAAAGGCTGAAAAAGTGGTAAGACCTCCGCAGAAACCAATAACTGAAAATATATAAAAATCTGAACGTGAGAGATTGTTTTTTAAAACCCATGCCATTAAAAATCCAATCAAAAGACATCCTAAATAATTGACCAATAGAGTGGGCCAAGGGAACATCCCTTTTGGAACAGGGATTAATTTGCTCGTCAGAAAACGGAATAGACTCCCAAGTCCACCTCCTATAAAAACATAAAGAAAGGCTTTCATTTCTGTGTCATATATTTAATGAGTAATAAAAGACTAAAGGCAACTAAAAATCCAAGTAAAATTTTATAGCTTCCTTTAAAATAGGCAGGTTGTTTTTTTTTATCAGTTTTATATGAATAAATAATAATACATACAAATACAATAAAGAAACAGAGTCCAAAAACTAGTTGACTAAATGAAAACATTTATTAATTTTTTGTCTAATTTAGAAATAAATAAACCATTAACTCATATAATTAAAATGATTAAAAAGCCCATTGAAGCAGTTACTAAATTTCATGAATCATATGGCTTGGGAATAGAGCATACTCCCAAAGCCAATCTTCCCAAAAATATTTCTGAATTACGTTTTAATTTGATGAAGGAAGAAAATGAGGAGTACCTTCAGGCTGCGCAAGCTGAAGATTTGATAGAAATTGGTGATGCTCTAGGGGATATGTTATACATATTATGTGGTACAATAATCGCACACGGATTTCAAGATAAAATAGAATCTATTTTCGATGAAATACAGCGAAGTAATATGAGTAAACTTGGTGCAGATGGAAAGCCTATTTACAGAAAAGACGGTAAGGTAATGAAAGGACCAAATTATTTTAAGCCTGACTTGAAAAAGATTCTTATGAAGGATTAGACAATAGAGCGTGTCCACTGAAAGGGATCATCCAAGGTTTTGTATTGAATGCCCATTAATATTTCCTTTAAATTATTTGCTAACGGAGTTTCTTTGGGTAGTTTAAAGATTTTTTTTTGATGAGAAAAACTATTTATTGGTAAAACAACAACTGCAGTTCCAGTTCCAAAAACTTCTTCTAATGCACCTGACTCATGCGCTTCTTTAATTTCACTCACTTTGATAGGACGTTCTTCAACTATTATTCCTTCTTTTTTTGCTATTTCAATAATGCTTTTACGTGTAATCCCATCTAGAATTCTGTCATTTGTGGGTGAAGTAACTAGAATGCCATTAATTTTAAAAAATATATTCATGGTTCCAGCTTCTTCAAGATATTCATGATTATTGGCATCTGTCCATATGATTTGTTGAAATCCTTTTTTAAGAGCTTCTGAGGTTGGATAGAACTGAGCGGCATAATTCCCAGCTGCTTTAGCAAATCCGACACCCCCGCTTGCTGCACGGCTATATTCTTCTGCAATTAAAACACTAATTTCACCTCCAGAGTAATAAGCCTTAACAGGCGCACAAATAATCATAAAAATATATTCCCCTGCTGCAGAAGCCTGAACACTTGGTTGGCTTGCAAATACAAATGGTCGTATATATAAAGAATTTCCTTCCCCAGGTTTTATCCATTCCTCATCTAAATCCAATAATTTTTCCAATCCTTTAAAAAAATGAGCCTCTGGAAATTCAGGAATTTGAAGACGCTTTGAAGAAAGATTTATTCTTTTAAAATTTTCTTCAGGTCTAAATAACCAAATCTTATTTTGAGAGTCTTTAAAGGCTTTCATCCCTTCAAAAACAGCTTGACCATAATGAAACACACTTGCAGATGGCTCAAGTGTCAAAGCTTGGTAAGGTTTTATTTCGGGGGTTTCCCATTTTCCATCACGAAAATGACAGACAAACATATGATCAGTAAAGGTTCTTCCAAAATCTAAATTTTCAAAATTTACATCCTTTATTTTTGAGCTTTTGACTTGTGTTATTTTCATTACTTCTGAATATGATTAACATGTAAATTTAATCTTTTTGAATAAAAAATTAGACCAAGTTTTTTTTTTTTTAAATGCTTTATCAAATTTTCGTTATTTGAATGATCTTTTCATAATTTTAATAATCTTAAGCCATTAAATATAATATTTATCATTAAGCTTCCAAAACAGCATATTAAAACAGACGATGGATCTTCAACATTATATATTAAAGAACTGAAGGAATCCTATCACTCTAGACATGGAGCAGTAGTTGAGTCTAAGTATATTTATCTAAAACAGGGACTGGAGTATTGGATCTCTAATAATCCTAATAAAGTATGTCGCATATTAGAATTAGGCTATGGAACTGGACTGATGTCTTATCTCACTTTGCAGTATTCTGAAAATAAACAAAAGGATTTGGATTACACAAGTCTAGAAGCTTATCCACTGACTTCAGAAGAACTAGAAATACTTAATTATGAATCATATTTTGAAAATTCACCCATTCTCTCATTTAAGAAGTTTACAAATTTACCTTGGGAAAAAACACAAGAAATAAGTCAAAATTTCAAGCTACTTAAAAAGGTTATTAAATTTGAAGATTTTTCAATCAATGAGATCTATGATGTTATTTTTTATGATGCTTTTGGTTCCCATGCACAACCTGAATTATGGACCTATAATTGTATGAAAAAATGTAATAATTTGATTGCCCCTAGCGGTGTTTGGGTGAGTTACTGTGCAAAAGGAAGTGTTCGTAGAGATTTAGAAACGATTGGTTTTGAGGTTTCAAGACTTCCTGGACCACCCGGAAAGCGAGAAATGCTAAGAGCAATAAAGGTTTAATTCCTTACTTTTGAAAAAAAGTAAAAATGAAGTTACTCATTACTGGAGCTACTGGATTAGTGGGAAATGAATTAGTCAAAATGGCTCTTAAACAAGGGATGATCATCCATTATTTGACTACACATAAATCTAAAACAAAAAAAATAATTGGCGCCCATGGTTTTTATTGGAACCCCTCTTTACAAGAAATTGATTTTTCTTGCTTTGAAGGGGTTGATGTAATTATTCATTTAGCAGGAGCAACTATCTCCAAACGTTGGACAGCTGCTTACAAGAAAATAATATTAACCAGTAGAATTAATTCGACTAGATTACTGGAAAATAGTATAAAAAAGACTGAGGGTAAACACCAAATAAAACAAATTATAGGTGCTTCAGCTATAGGAATATATTCAAATGATTTTAACAATGTTGTAACTGAAGAAACAGAGGTTTCTCCTAATTCTTATCTTGAAAGAGTTGTAATTGACTGGGAGTTAGCATCAGCTGTTTTCAATACAATGAACATTAAAGTGACTACTTTAAGAATAGGACTTGTTATTGCATCTAATGGAGGGGTAGTAGCTGCCATGAAAATTCCCATCTTATTTGGATTGGGTGCTGCCTTCGGAAATGGATCACAGGGTCAATCATGGATTCATATTAAAGATTTAGTTGGAATGATTCTTTTTTCAGTAACCACTAAATTGGAAGGTATTTATAATGCTGTTGCGCCCAATCCTGTTTCACAAACACATTTTATTACTGCACTAGCTAAAGCAATAAATCGTCCACATATTCTTCCCCCACTTCCTGAATTTATTATTCAGCTTATGGTTGGTGAAATGAGTAGTTTATTGTTAAATAGTCATTGGGTTAGTTCAAATAAAATAGAAGGTCAAGGCTTTTCATTTCAATACCCTGAAATTAATACTGCATTTAAAGAATTATTCAAGAAATCAATGGTGTGACATTTTGGCATTTTTAAAGTATGGCAGTAATTTTGTACTATTGAAAATGTCTAAAATAAATTTAAATGGCTAAAAAAGAAGTGAAAGCGACTACTAAAAAATCATCTGCTAAAAAACCAGGGTCTAAAATGGTTAAGGCAGAACATAAATTAGTTAAGCAATTGGAGGAAGCAAATTCAGCTTTTGAACAGGAAAAAGATAAACACCTGCGTCTTTTTGCAGAATTTGAAAATTTCAAAAAGCGTACTGCAAAAGAACGTATTGAGTTATTCAAAACAGCTAATAAAGAAGTTCTTACTTCCATGATTCCTGTTTTAGATGATTTTAATAGGGCTCAAAAACAATTTGAAACAGACGAAAAAGTTATTGATAATGAAGGATTTAACCTTATTTCAAATAAATTTAAAGAAATACTTAAAGCTAACGGCCTTGAAGTTACGGAAGCAAAAATAGGAGATGTTTTTGATGCTGAAATTCATGAAGCAATTACTCAAATACCATCACCTAAAGATTCTGATGTAGGAAAAATTATAGATATAGTAGAAACAGGATATCAATTAGGCGATCGAATAATTCGCTATCCAAAAGTGGTCGTTGGCCAATAATTATGAAAGAAGACTATTACGATATTTTAGGTATTTCTAAATCAGCAAGTTCATCTGAGATTAAGAAAGCTTATCGAAAAAAAGCAATTCAATTTCATCCAGATAAAAATCCTGGAGATACTTCTGCAGAAGCAAGTTTTAAAAAAGCTGCGGAAGCCTACGAGATTTTAGGAAATGAAGAAAAACGTACTAAGTACGATCAATATGGACATGCTGCTTTTGACGGTAATCAAGGTTTTGGTGGTGGGGGTATGAATATGGATGATATTTTTAGTCAGTTTGGAGATATTTTTGGAGGTGCTTTTGGTGGTTTCGGTGGAGGAGGTGGACAACGCAGAGCTAAGGGAACTGACATGCGCATTCGTGTTAAATTGACTCTGGAAGAAATTGCAGCTGGAGTTGAGAAAAAAATCAAGGTCCCTAGAAAAGTTCAATCACCTGGAGTTCAATACGGAACTTGTTCCGCATGTAATGGTAAAGGTCAGGTTATGAAAATCACCAATACCATTTTAGGGAGAATGCAAACAGCTGCTACCTGTGGAACTTGTGGTGGAGGTGGACAGTCATTGTTGAATCGTCCAGCTGGAACTGACGCTCAAGGAATGATAAAAAAAGAAGAAACGGTCTCTATTAAAATACCAGCAGGTGTCGAAGAGGGAATGCAATTAAAAGTAACAGGTAAAGGAAATGATGCTCCAGCCAATGGAATTTCAGGAGATTTACTTGTTTTAATTGAAGAAATCATACATGATACATTTGTTCGAGAAGGAAATCACATGCACTATGATTTATATATTAGTTTATCAGAAGCTACCCTTGGTATCTCAAAAGAACTAGCTCTTTTAGAGGGAAAAGCAAGAATTAAGTTAGAGTCTGGAATACAATCTGGTAAAACTTTACGACTTAGAGGAAAAGGTTTGCCAAGTGTAAATGGTTATGGAACAGGAGATCTTATGGTTCATATAAATGTGTGGACACCTAAAACTTTAAATAAGGAGCAACGTCAATTTTTTGAAAAAATGCTTGAGGAGCCTAATTTTATTCCAAGCCCAGAAAAATCAGACAAATCTTTTTTTGAAAAAGTTAAGGACATGTTTGCTTAATTTTTAAGAATAATAATGTTTTCAAGATAATTTTATCATTAACACTAGTAAGACTTTATTCAAAATACAATTTTTTCGAATCTTTTACCGAATATAAGTTTTATTTTTTATGGTATCTTTCCCATGGATTTTATGAATGCATTTAGACAATTTATCAAACTTTTTAATCATACATTTACTATTGGTGAAAGTATTTACTTTACCCCAAAATCAATATTAATTGTTATTCTGGTCTTTGTTCTGACCTCACTGTTATTAAAAATTTTCAGAAAAATAATTTATCGAACACTTTCCGATGACGCTAGAGTTAAGTTTAAAAGTATTTTTTCTTTTTTTAATTATTTTGTCTACACTGTAGTTGTTTTACTAACATTTCAAAATGTCGGGGTTAATCTGACAGCAGTTTTTGCTGCTTCTGCTGCACTATTAGTTGGTGTTGGTCTTGCTTTGCAAACGTTTATTCAGGATATAATTTCAGGTATTTTTATACTGGTTGATCAATCAGTTCATGTTGGTGATATAATTGAAGTTGATGGGCAAGTTGGAAAAGTTGAGAATATAAAATTAAGAACAACTAGGGCTGTTACTCGAGAAAATAAAGTATTGATTATTCCAAATCATAAATTTTTAACCTCTATTTTATTTAACTGGACTGAAAATGGGGTGATTACAAAAGAGTTTGTTGCAGTAGGGGTAAGTTATGACACCGATGCCGAAAAAGTAACAAAATTATTATTAGAAATTGCTGAAGGTCACAAAGCAATTTTAAAAAAACCAATTCCACAGGTTATTTTTAATGATTTCGGTGATAGTGCCTTACAATTCCAACTTTACTTTGCATTAAACCGAAGTTTTGTGTCAAATATTGTGAAGAGTGATTTACGTTATTTAATCTTACTTAAGTTCAAGAAAGAAAATATTGAAATCCCATTCCCACAACGTACCTTAAGTTTTGTTAATTCACCAAAACCTTTGAAATGATTCAAGTTTTATTAATCGAAGACGAAGAGTCTATCAGAAGGGTAATGTCTAGAATTTTAAAGGAAGAAAATGATCAATATCAGATTACTGAGGCTGTAGACGGTAAACAGGGTTTAGATTTGTTATTCAAAATACAATTTGATCTTGTACTATGTGACATCAAAATGCCTAAAATGGATGGTATTGAAGTTTTGAAAAAGGCCAATGATGAAATGCTTAATATTCCTTTTATTATGTTGACAGGACATGGGAATATTGAAACTGCTGTAGAGGCAATGAAATTAGGGGCATATGATTTTATTTCAAAACCTCCAGATTTAAATCGTTTACTGAATTCTGTTCGGCATGCAGTAGAAAATAAATCATTGCGTTCAGAAAACACTAAACTTAAAAATAAGGTAGCTCAAAAATATTTAATTATAGGTGAAAGTTTTTCTATTGAAGAAGTTAAAAGAATGATTTCTAAAGTAGCATCAACAGACGCACGCGTTCTTATAACTGGAGAAAACGGCACTGGAAAAGAATTAGTGGCCCAACAACTTCACCAGCAAAGTGAACGTTTTAAAGAAAACTTTATTGAAGTAAATTGTGCTGCAATACCCTCTGAATTAATAGAGAGTGAACTTTTCGGACATGTTAGAGGCGCTTTCACTTCTGCGGTAAAAGATCGTTCTGGAAAATTTGAAGCTGCTCATAATGGAACATTGTTTTTAGATGAAATTGCAGATATGAGTTTAGCAGCTCAAGCTAAAGTATTAAGAGCATTGCAAGAGAAAAAAATTCAGAGAGTAGGAAATGAAAAAGATATTTCTGTTGATGTTCGAGTCATTGCGGCGAGTAATAAGAATTTAAAACAAGAGATAAAAGAAGGTAGGTTTAGGGAAGACTTATACCACCGTTTAGCCGTTATACTCATTCATGTTCCCACGCTAAAAGAGCGTCTTGATGATATTCCTTTGCTAACATATCATTTTATAAATATCTTAACTAAAGAACAAGGACTTGAAAATAAACTTTTTTCTCCAGAAGCACTTCAAAAGCTTAAAGATTATCCATGGTCAGGTAATGTAAGGGAATTACGGAATGTAGTTGAACGCCTAATGATTCTCGGTGATAATCCAATTACGTCTGAAAATATTAATCAGTTTGCACCAAAGTAATTTAATATGAAGAAACCTTTCTTTTTATCACTGCTTATTTTTTACTGCTTTACATCCAATAGTCAAGAAAGCACTCATAATAAACAAATTAAAACGATTTATGATCTTGCACTAACCCAAGGAAATACATATGAATGGTTGGATCATCTTACCAATCAAATTGGTGGTCGCCTTTCGGGATCATTAAATGCTGAACGCGCAGTTAAGTGGGGGCAAGATGAATTAAGTGAAATCAATTTAGACCGAGTTTATCTTCAAGATATAATGGTGCCAAAATGGGTTCGAGGTACATTTGAATACGCAAGTATAATTACAGGTCCTGGTAGAAGTATGAATGTGCCTGTTTGTTCATTGGGAGGCTCAATTTCAACTCCATCTGCAGGTTTACAAGCTAAGGTTATAGAGGTTAAAAGTTTTAAAGAATTGGACTCCCTTGGAAAAAATAATATAAAAGGAAAATTTATTTTTTATAACCGTGCAATGCCAGAAAATTTAATAAACACATTTGATGCTTATTCAAAATCAGTAGATCAGCGTTCACAAGGGGCAGCAAAAGCTGCTAGACTAGGTGCCGTTGGTGTAATAGTTCGCTCTATGAACTTACGTTTAGATGATTTTCCCCATACAGGGTCCATGAAGTATGGTAATTTGCGAAATAAACTTAGAATACCTGCTGCTGCAATCAGTACTAATGGTGCACAACTTTTAAGCTCGATGCTTTCGTTAAATGATGATTTAGATTTTTATTTAAAACAAGACTGTAGAAATTTTCCCGATGTACCCTCACACAATGTTGTAGGGGAAATAAAGGGGAGTGAATTTCCTGATGAAATAATAGTTGTAGGAGGTCATTTAGACTCATGGGATCTAGGCGATGGCGCGCATGATGATGGGGCAGGTATCGTTCAGTCTATGGAAGTTTTACGTCTTTTAAAAAAAATGAATTATAAGCCAAAGCGAACCATTAGAGTAGTGCTATATATGAACGAAGAAAATGGTTTACGTGGAGGAAAAGCTTATGCAAAATATGCCAAGAATAATAATGAAACTCATATTTTTGCTTTAGAGTCAGATGCAGGTGGTTTTACGCCTCGAGGTTTTGTTTTTGAAGCAACTAAAAAACAATTTAACACTATAACCTCTTGGAAACCCTATTTTGAGCCTTATATGATTGATCGTTTTAAATTAGGGGGGAGTGGAGCAGACATTGGACCCTTAAAAAACGGAATAACAGTTCTTTCAGGCTTGCGCCCTGATTCTCAAAGATATTTTGATTACCATCATGCAGCAAATGATACTTTTGACGCTGTTAATAAACGCGAACTTGAATTAGGAGCTGCCGCAATGACTAGCTTAGTTTATTTGGTAGATCAGTATGGATTTTAACTATAAACAGACATTAGATGTTTATAAACCTACAACAGTATACTAAAGAATTTAAGTATAATCTCTCCCTAGCTTCTCCAGTAATTATTGGACTTTTGGGACATACTTTTGTTCAGCTTGTTGACAATATTATGGTGGGTCAGCTGGGAACAGCTGAGTTAGCTGCCGTTTCTTTAGGGAATAGTTTCTTTTTTGTAGCTATGTCATTAGGAATAGGATTTTCAACTGCGATAACACCTCTGGTGGCTGAAACGGATGGCGTTAATGATGTAAAGTCTGGACGAAATTTATTTATCCATGGCTTATTACTTTGTTCTTTTATTGGAGTTTTTTTAGCAATTGCCGTTCTTCTCAGTAAACCTTTATTATTCCAGATGAGACAACCAGAAGAAGTTGTGGTTTTAGCCTTTCCTTATTTGAAATGGGTTGGAATTTCGCTGGTTCCCTTAATTATTTTCCAGGCATTTAAGCAGTTTTCAGAAGGTCTTTCTCATACTCGCCCTGCAATGTATGCTACGCTCATTGGAAATGCAATTAACGTAGTGCTTAATTACTTCTTAATATTTGGTTTTTGGATTTTTCCAAAAATGGGAGTTGAGGGAGCTGCTTTAGGCACTTTAATTTCAAGAATTGCAATGTTATTGTTTATGGCGCTATATGTTCGTTATAACAAACGTTTTATTTCTTTTGCTCAAAATATTGTTTTTAAAAAACCCAATTGGAATTTATTCAAAAAAATTATTCGCCTAGGATTTCCTTCAGCATTGCAAATGTTTTTTGAGGTTGTGTTTTTTACCGCTGCTATATGGCTTTCAGGTTTTTTAGGAAAAAACTCACAGGCGGCAAATCAGATTGCTCTTAATTTATCTTCTATGACGTTTATGTTTGCAATGGGATTGGGGGTTACTGCAATGATAAGAGTGGGAAATCAAAAAGGTAAAAATGATTACGAAGCTCTTAAGAGAATAGCTTATTCAATTTTTTTACTAATGTTTATTTTTGATGTGCTTTTCTGTCTCTTCTTTTTATTGACTAATAATTACCTTCCTTGGATTTATCTTGATGGGTCAAATCCACTTCAAATTTCAGATGTAACGCAAGTTGTTAAATTGGCATCTACCTTGTTAATAGTATCTGCATTTTTTCAAATTTCAGATGGAATTCAAGCGGTTGTTTTGGGAGCATTACGTGGTTTACAAGATGTAAATATTCCAGCATTTATAATATTCTTTGCATATGGTATCTTTGGTTTGCCCATATCCTTTTATTTAGGCCTTCATACTTCTTTGGGTGTAACTGGAATATGGATAGGATTATTATCAGGGTTAACCGCATCTGCAATTTTACTACTTATTCGTTTCAATTATATGACACAAAAATTAATTTTAAATAATCCCAATGGAACTACCTAAATTTTTAATTGCTGATAATTCTAAACTTGAAGATGATCTCTTTATTGTTCATACTGAATATCCTCGTTTTATTCTAAATGTTTCTAATGATGAAGTGCATTGGATGGAAGAGTTTGATAAGGAAGATGAAGCTTCACTTAAATCAGAATCACAATCTTTGATAGAAGCAGCTTTTGAATTTTACGATAATGAAATGGAATCTTTGGAATAAACTATGGAAACATTAATTTCATTAGATAAAGCTTTTTTTTTGTGGCTAAATGGATTGGGTTCCCCTAAATTTGACAATTTTTGGATGTTAATGACCCACCGAGAATCAAATGTGATTGTGTATCTATTTCTTTGGATTTTCATCTCTATAAAAACTTCCTGGAGAAAAGGACTTTACCTTTTGATATTTACGGGACTATTAATTTTATGTACAGATCAACTCACAAATTTATTTAAATTTTCTTTTGCACGATTAAGACCTTGTTATGATGAAGAAATTAAATCATTAGTTCGACTAGTAAAGCCAACTTGTGGAGGTCGTTTTAGTTTTTTTTCAGGACATGCTTCAAATTCTTTTGCATTAGCTATTTTTTTTAGTGGGATACTCAAAGCATATTCCAGACTTTTCCCTTATTTACTCTTATTTATCGCTGCTTTAATTGCTTATAGTAGGATTTATATAGGTGTACACTTTCCATTAGATATTTTTTGTGGAATGCTCATGGGAAGCTTAATTGGATATTTATTTCATAAACTGTGGATCTTTTTTACCCATCGTTTTTTAGATTAAATTCAAAACATGTTTTGTGGTTATAGAGTTCTCCAGGTTTTATTAAAGTTGAGGGAAAGGAATCGATGTTAGGGGTGTTTGAGAACTTTTGAGTTTCAAAACAAATAGCTTCAAAATGAGAAGGTGTAAATACAACGACCCCTGGTTGATTAGTGTAAATTTTCATTTCTATTCCACTATGTGGAGAATAAATACTCGCTGCTTTTTCAGCTGAGGTATTTAGCACAAAATAGTCATCTAGACTTTTTTCTCCAATGAGTTTAGGTACTTGATAATCAAAAGATGTGTTTTTCAACATTTTTTTATGTCCCGTTGGAACAAGTGTATTTTTGAGCAATAACATTTCCTTAGATTCAATACATAGTAATTGGGCATCAATTTTACCTGAAGGATTTATATTAAAATAAGTGTGATTTGTTAAATTTATATGGGTAGATTCTGTCGTGGTAGCATTATATTCGATATGTAAATTCCTGCCTTTTATTGAATAGGTTATGATTGCTTTTACCTCTCCAGGAAATCCACTACTTTGAGATGGACAGGTATAGCTAAAATGAAGCATATGTTTTTCAATGTCTTTTGTTACTCCCCATATCTTTGAATTCCAACCGCTTTTTCCGCTATGCAGTAAAACACCTTCCTTATGTTCTATTTCAAAAGGGATTCCGTCAATATGTATTGGATTTTCAAGACGCCCAGCAAAACGACCAATGATAGCTCCTCGTGACCAATCATCTTCAAGATAAGCCTTTGGGGTCTCTAATCCGTTAATAACATTTATTGGCAGTCTATCTTCATCTTTAATCCATAGCTGATGAATAATAGCACCATAATCTAAAAAGACAACTTTTAGGTATTTATTTTCAAGAATATATTCCTTCAAAATTTCAATGATTTTCCTTTAAGAGTTCAGGATAAGCATTTTGAAACTTCCTAAGTCGTGGGACAGATACATTTTTTACGTAAGGATTATTTGGATTATTTTTTTCGTAATTCTGATGATATTCTTCTGCATAGTAAAATTTCTCAAGAGGTTTTATTTCTGTTACAAGTTCTTTGTTGAATACCTTTTCTTTATTTAGCAGCTCCATGTATGATAAAATGATTTCTCTCTCTTGGTCTGAAGTATAAAAGGCGATAGAACGATATTGAGTTCCGTAATCTGGACCTTGACGGTTTGCAGTTGTTGGGTCATGCGAACCAAAGAAAACCTGAACTAGAGTATTGAAATTCACGATGGTAGGATCATAAATCACTTCAACAGCTTCTGCGTGTCCAGTTTTACCAGTACCAATTTGGTTGTAATTTGGATTTTTTGTATATCCTCCAGAATATCCAGAATAGGCTTCAGTAACACCTTTAACACTCTCATAAACTGCTTCTACACACCAAAAACATCCAGAAGCAAAATACGCTTTTTTTAATCCCTGCTGCATTTCAGTTTGTGGTGTCCAAACTGGCTCTGTATGATTAGATGCAGGAGAGTTTGAAATACAAGTTTGAAGTGATATGACACTTAGTATAGCGACTATTATTTTCATTATTTTATTTATTAGTTTTTTGCTTGATATTACTAAATTATTTAAGATTGAGAGATTAAAAGTGTTCTTTGCTTAAAATCCCAATCACATTTGGACATTTTTTTAAAATATTTTTCACACAGTCTATACAAAACGTACATTAATATTTACATATTAAAGCCATTAGAATATTGGGTTGTAAATCTTTATTATAGCTTTCACAATTAGTTTTCATTTAAAGCATAGTTTATTATATAAATTAGACTACCCTATAATTTGTTGCACTAAATAATCGCCCACTTCAGTAGTTGAGTTTCCTTTTTCGCCTTCTCCTTTTAAATCTTCAGTTACAATTCCCTCAGCAAGTGAAAGGTTTACCACACGACGTATTTCACTTCCTTCCTCAGTTAATCCAAAACTCATTTCAAAAAGCATAGCTGCAGAAAGTACTGTTGCTAGAGGATTGGCTATTCCAAGGCCAGTAGCTTGGGGGAAAGATCCGTGAATAGGTTCGTACAAAGCATTTTCAGTTCCTACAGAAGCTGAGGGCATTAGACCCATAGAACCTGATATAACAGAAGCTTCATCGGTAAGGATATCCCCAAAAAGATTTTCTGTAATTAATACATCATAGCTATTAGGCCATTGAACTAAACGCATAGCTACAGCATCTACAAATTCATAAGAAACTTCCACTTCAGGATAATCTTTTTCCATTGCTTGTACTGTTTCTCTCCATAGGCGAGAGCTTTCCAGGACATTAGCTTTGTCTACACAGCATAATTTTTTAGAACGGGTCATCGCCAATTCAAATCCTTTAACTGCCAAACGCTGAATTTCTTTGCGGGTATATGTACATGTATCAAAAGCGGTATTACCATCATCTTTACGGCCATGCTCTCCAAAATAAATTCCTCCGGTTAATTCACGTAAGAAAACCAAATCTGTTCCTTCAATACGCTCTCTTTTTAGAGGTGATTTATCTAAAAGAGAAGGAAAAGTGAATGTTGGTCTTACATTGGCAAATAGACCTAATTTTTGACGCATTTTCAATAAACCTTGTTCAGGACGAACTTTAGCAGACGGGTCATTATCAAAACGAGGGTGTCCAATGGCACCAAATAAAATTGCATCTGCATCCAAGCAGACTTGATGTGTCTGGTTTGGATATGGATCACCTACTGCATCAATAGCTGCTGCACCTGTGAGAGCAGGTGTCCACTCAATACTATGATTAAATTTTTTCGCAATTGCGTCAGATACTTTTACGGCTTGATCAATCACTTCAGGTCCAATACCGTCGCCGGCTAAAAGGGCAATTTTTAAATGCATATAAGTTTTAGTTTTCAATAATATTCAACATTTTTTCTGTGGCTTTTATAGCAGCAACCGTTTGATCAGAGTCCAAACCTCGAGTTGTAAATTCTTTTAAATTACTTTTCCATGTAATGGTAGTTTCGCAAAGTGCATCAGAATTACTTCCTGGGGGAATACGAACAGCATAATCAGTTAAATAAGGTAAATTAATTTTTTGACGTTTATATATTTTTCGCAGCGCATTCCAGAATGCGTCATATTGTCCGTCACCAGGAGAGTTTTCTTCATATTTTTCACCATCAATCTCTACTGAAATACTTGCAGTTGGCCTTAGTCCTTTTGAGTGGGTGAGAACATATGAATCGATTTTAACACGACTGTCTGTATTATTCCCTAAAACATCTGAAATGATAAAGGGTAAATCCTCTGCTGTCATGCGTTCTTTTTTATCGCCTAGTTCGATGATACGCTGGGTTACTTTTTTAAGCTCATCCTGATTTAGAGTCAAACCTAATTCTTGTAAATTCTTTTCGATATTTGCTTTTCCAGAAGTTTTTCCAAGCGCGTATTTTCGTTTACGTCCAAAACGCTCGGGGAGAAGATTATTAAAGTATAAATTCTTTTTTGAATCACCATCAGCATGGATTCCCGCCGTTTGTGTAAATACATTTTCACCTACTATGGGTTTGTTGGCTGGAATACGAAAACCAGTAAGGGTAGCTACTAACTGACTCACCTTAAAAAGAGAATCTTCATTAATGTTGATGTTTATTTCGGGCAAGAAATCGTTTATAACAGCTACCACACTAGCTAAAGGTGCATTTCCAGCTCGTTCTCCCATACCATTAACAGTTAGGTGCAAACCATTAACACCTGCCTTAACAGCTTCCATTGTATTAGCTACACTTAAGTCATAGTCATTGTGCCCATGAAAATCAAAATGAAGCTTTGGATAACGATCAATAATTGAAGTAAGATATTTTTTTGTGAGTTCGGGAGTCAAAACCCCTAATGTATCTGGAAGCAATATTCGCTCTATAGGTTGCCCCGAAATAAAATCCAAATAATCAAAAATATAAGATTCCGAGTGGCGCATACCATTGCTCCAATCTTCTAGATATACATTGGTTTTAAATCCATTCTTCTTTGCTTGTTTTATGGTTTGTTCGATGTTGTTGAAATGTTCTGCAGGTTTTTGCTTAAGTTGATATTTTAAATGGTTTAAAGAACCTTTTGTTAAAAGATTTTGAACAAGTGCACCCGCATCTTGCATCCATTTTATTGAAGTTCCTCCATCCACAAAAGTGAGTACTTCTATTTTTTCAATAAATTTATTTTCCTTTGCCCAAGAAGTAATTTCTTTAACTGCTTTGAATTCTCCATCCGATACTCTGGCTGAGGCAATTTCTATACGATCTACTTTTAATTTTTTTAGGAGTAGTTTTGCTAAAGTTAATTTTTCAGACGCTGAAAAGGATACACCCGAAGTTTGTTCACCGTCGCGAAGTGTGGTGTCCATGATTTCAATCGTTCTTTTTTTCATATAAACCTTATCTTTTCTAAAGTGGAGTGTTTAATGCAAATCGCTCGATATCTGATTTGATATTACTCAGGTAATCAATATCGTCATAGCCATTTAGCATATTATCTTTTTTGTAGTCATTTATGTCAAAAGACTCAGATTTTCCAGAAGAAGAGATAGTGACATTTTGTTTATGCAAATCAACAGTCAATTCCGTTGAAGGTTGGTTTTGAATGGCATCAAAAATTTCGTCTAAAAATTCAGAAGAAACCTGAACGGGAAGTACTCCTATATTCAAACAGTTATTTCTGAATATATCAGCAAAAAAACTAGAAATAATACAGCGAAAACCATAATCATAAACTGCCCATGCAGCATGTTCACGAGACGATCCTGATCCGAAATTATGCCCACCCACAAGGATTTTTCCTTGATAGGTAGTGTTGTTTAAAACAAAATCAGTTTTGGGAGAATCATCTTGATTATAACGCCAATCACGAAATAAATTATCTCCAAATCCAACACGCTCCGTAGCTTTTAAAAAACGAGCAGGAATTATTTGGTCAGTATCTACATTTTCAATTGGTAGAGGTACCGCTGTACTTGTTAAAATACTAAAAGAATCGTATGCCATGTTTATTATATTAAAGTTCTTGGGTCTGTGATTTTTCCTGTAATCGCTGCTGCTGCTGCAACTAAAGGGCTAGCAAGCAAGGTTCTTGAACCTGGTCCTTGGCGTCCTTCAAAATTTCTATTGGAGGTACTTACTGCATATTTGCCAGCAGGAATTTTATCGTCATTCATGGCTAAACAGGCCGAACATCCAGGTTCTCGAAGTTCAAATTCAGCTGCTTCAAAAATATCAAGCAAACCTTCTTCTTTGATGGAAGCTAGAACTTTATGTGATCCGGGCACTAACCAGGCAGTAATATTTTTAGCACGTTTATTTCCTTTGACGATACTTGCAAAAGCTCTAAAATCTTCGATTCTACCATTAGTGCAACTTCCTATGAAGACAAAGTCAATGGGCTTTCCAATCATACTTTCTCCCTCTGCAAAGCCCATATAATCTAAAGATTTTTTGTAGGTTGCAGCACCACCTTGAACACTATCTGCAGTTGGAATAGCTTTAGTTATACTCATTCCCATTCCTGGGTTAGTACCAAAAGTGATCATCGGATCAATTTCTGTACCATCGAACGTAAGCTCTTTGTCAAAAGTAGCTCCTTCATCTGTATACAAGGTTTCCCAATATGCCATTGCTTTGCCCCAATTAGTACCTTGAGGAGTAAATTCTCTTCCTTTTATGTAATCAAATGTTTTTTTATCAGGAGCTATCATTCCCCCACGAGCTCCCATTTCAATACTTAAATTACAGACGGTCATTCGGCCTTCCATACTAAGTTGCTCAAAAACTTCTCCAGCATATTCTACAAAATAGCCTGTTGCTCCTGAAGTAGTAAGTTTTGAAATAATAAAGAGTGCAACATCCTTAGGAGTCACTCCATGATTAAGTGAACCATCAATTGAAATTCGCATTTTCTTTGGCTTTGGCTGCATGATGCACTGTGTTGCCAAAGCCATTTCTACTTCTGAAGTTCCAATTCCAAAAGCGATTGCACCAAAGGCTCCATGAGTTGAAGTATGCGAGTCTCCACACACTATAGTTGCTCCTGGTTGGGTAATTCCATACTCAGGACCAACAACGTGAACAATACCATTTTTTTTATGTCCTAACCCCCAATATGAAATACCGTGTGCTTTAGCATTTTCTTCTAAAGCTTTTAATTGATTTCGTGACAAAGGATCTGCTACAGGTAGGTGTTGGTTTACGGTAGGTGTATTATGATCTGCAGTTGCGAATGTTCGCTCTGGATGTAAAACAGGGATTTTTCTATTTTTTAATCCTAAAAAGGCTACTGGACTTGTTACCTCATGAATCATATGTCGGTCTATAAAAAGTACATCAGGTCCGTTTTTGATACTTTCAACAATATGGGAATCCCAAACTTTATCAAATAGGGTTTGTTTCATTTAAATTCAAATTAAATATTACTTGCTTCAATGATTTTTGGTAAATCATCATTATTAATTTCTTTCTTTTTGTCAGCTTGAATTAAAAACTGAGTGTAAACTTTATCTAATTGTAGTTTATCTAATTCATAGCCAATATTTTTTGCACGGTAGGCTAATGCTGCTCTCCCGCTTCGTGCAGTAAGAATAATAGATGATTCAGTAACACCTACGTCTTTAGGGTCAATAATTTCGTATGTTTCACGTTTTTTAATCACTCCATCTTGGTGAATTCCAGAGGAGTGTGCAAAAGCATTAGCACCCACAATTGCTTTATTTGGTTGTACCGGCATAGCCATACTGTCTGACACAAGCTGACTTAAGCTATTTAACATTTGAGATTTAATACGTGTGTCTAGATTTAAGCTTGGATGTTGTCTTAATATCATTACAACCTCTTCCAAAGAAGTATTTCCAGCACGCTCACCAATACCATTAATGGTGCACTCTATTTGCCTAGCTCCATGCTGGACTCCTGCAATGGAATTTGCAGTTGCTAACCCTAGATCATTGTGACAATGACAAGAAAGGCGCACTTTATGGATACCTTTAACATTTTCCTTTAAATATTTCATTTTGGAACCATATTCTTCAGGCAAACAATAGCCTGTGGTGTCTGGAATATTTAGAACAGTTGCCCCCACTTTGATTACAGCTTCGCAGACTCTTGCTAAAAATTCGTTATCTGTTCTTCCCGCATCTTCAGCATAAAACTCCACGTCTTCAACATAGCTTTTGGCGTGACTTACAGCCGCAATAGCACGTTCTAGAATCTGGTCGGGTGTGGCATTGAACTTATAACGCATGTGACTTTTAGAAGTGCCTATTCCTGTGTGAATACGAGAGCGTTTGGCAGGTTTTAAAGCTTGAGCAGCAACATCAATATCTTTTTTAACGGCTCGGGTCAAACCACAAACACGTGCATTTTGAACTAATTTGGAAATATCTTCTACCGCTTTGAAGTCACCAGGACTAGAAATGGGAAAACCAGCTTCCAGAACATCAACACCGAGAAGATCTAATTGTTCTGCAATCACTAACTTTGTTTTTGAATCTAGTTTACAACCAGGAACTTGCTCCCCATCACGCAAAGTTGTGTCAAAAATTTCTACGTATTCCATTTGGAAGTTAAATAATAATATAAATAAATCCCTAAAATACATTTTACGTATTTAGTAAGATAAAATCACTATTTTTGTATTACAACATCCTGCATCCCAAAATAGGGTATAAGAACCTAATTAGTAACTACTTAAGTCAAAATATATTACAATGACAAATGAGCAAAAAGATAATTTATTTGTACTTGTAAAATCACTTACCAAGTCAGAAAAAAGACAATTTAGATTGTATGTTGGTCGAATGGGCTCTAATCAAGACGCAAAATTTTTAAATCTTTTCCAACAATTAGATCGGATGAGTCGTTATGAAGAGAAGATTATATTGAGCAAAGGGATCGTAACAAAACAGCAATTATCAAACTTAAAGGCACACTTATATAAACAAATTTTGGTGAGTTTACGAATGAATCCTGTAAATAAAAATATTCGAATTCAAATTCGAGAACAGTTAGATTTTGCAACTATTTTATATCAAAAAGGTTTATATAAGCAAAGCTTAAAAGTATTGGAAAAGGCTAAATTATTAGCTATAAAATATGAAGAAAAATTTAGCGCATATGATATTGTGGAGCTAGAAAAAGTAATTGAATCTCAATATATCACAAGAAGTTTAAGCAATAGAACTGAAATCCTTATTTTTGAATCTAACCTTTTAAGAAAGCAAAATAATATAGCTACTCAACTTTCTAATTTATCTCTACAGCTATATGAACGATTGATTAAAGCGGGGTATGCAAAAAGTGATCAAGAGTTTAGAGAAATAACCCAATTTTTTTATGAGAATTTACCAAAGTTTAATTTTGAAACCTTAGGCTTTAGAGAAAAACTGTGGTATTTTAAGGCTCATGTTTGGTACAGTTTTCTTACCCACGACTTTTTATCATCCTATCGTTATGCGTCAAAGTGGATTAAAATGTTTGAAGATTCGCCCTCTATGATTGCAATTCATCCAGTATTCTATTTGAAAGGAAATAATTATTTAATGGAAAGCTTAACCTTAATTAAATATCCCTCAAAATTTTATGCTGTTTTACAGCAAATGATTTTTAGAACCTCTCATGAGGACTTTCCAGTAAACGAAAATTTAAAGGCATTAAATTTTCAATTTCATTATAGCAATAAAATTAATCTTTATTTTTTAAAGGGAAATTTTGAAGACGGTTTGTTGATTGTGCCAGAAATATTGAAAGGTATTGTTGCCTATGAAAATCAGATAGACCCCCACCATATTGTAATGTTTTATTATAAAATTTCATGTATATACTTTGGGGCTGAAGATTATGAAAATTGTATTATTTATTTGGATAAAATTATAAGTAATAAACAATTAAAAATGCGAGAAGATTTACTTTGTTTCTCGAGGGTACTTAATATTTTTGCTCACTATGAAGCAGGTTTTGATTATCATTTAGAGACTCATCTTCGAGAAACTTATAAGTTTTTAATTAAAATGAATGACCTGCATGAAGTTCAAAAAGCCATGATCCGTTTCGTGAGGTCATTAGGAGATATTTTTCCCAACGACCTTAAAGCAGCTTTTGAATCTCTTTATAAAGAACTTAAGCAATATGAAAATGATCCATATGAAAAACGCTCGTTTTTGTATTTAGATATTCTTTCTTGGTTGGAGAGTAAAATAAAAAACATTCCTATTTCAACTATTATTAAGCAAAAAGCAATTCAGTTTAATCGCAAGGAACGGCCTTCCATATCCCCGTCTTCGAAGGATTAGCTTTAAAGGATAGAATTTCTTTTGTAATAGGATGTTGGATTTTTAATTTTCTAGCATGAAGACTTATGCTACCATCTTTATTACTCCTTGGTGCTCCATATTTTAAGTCTCCTTGAATAGGAAACTCTATTGCACTTAGTTGAGCTCTAATTTGGTGATGACGTCCTGTTTCAAGGGTTATTTCTAATAAACAGTAATGATCTAATTCTAATACTCGCTTAAAAAGTAAGGAAGCTTCTTTGCTGTTAGGAACTTCGTTTTTATGTGCTTTGGATTTATTTTGTTTCTCATTTCGCGTCATCCAATGATTAAGTTTTCCCTCTTTTTTAGAAAAAGTTTTTACAACAACGGCCCAGTAAGTCTTTTCAGGGATCCTTTTCTTAAATTGTTCATTTAAACGCGATAAGGCTTTTGATGTTTTTGTAAAAATTATCACACCACTAGTAGGTCTGTCTATCCTGTGAACAATACCAAGGTAAACGGCCCCTGGCTTATTATATTTTTTTTTTATATAAGCCTTTAAATGATCGGCTAGGGTAGTATCTCCTGTTTTGTCTCCTTGTACTAGTTCTCCTGCTTTTTTATTAACAACAAGAACATGATTATCCTCAAATAGGATTCGATCCTTAATATTCATGAGGTTTTAGTATTGTTCTTTATTGTTTGGAAATATTCCTTTTTTTACATCACTAGAATATGATTGTACCGCACCATTAATACTTTTGTTAAGATCTAAATAGCGTCTAAGAAAACGAGGGCTAAACTCTTTACTCATTCCAAGCATATCATGTAACACTAATACTTGTCCGTCCACAAGATTTCCTGCACCAATACCAATCATAGGTATTAAATTTTCAGAAGCAACTTTTTCAGCTAGTTTTGCAGGTATTTTTTCTAATACAATTCCAAAACAACCTAATTCCTCAAGCATTTTAGCATCTGTTCTTAGTTGATTGGCTTCTTCTTTTTCTTTAGCTCTTACAGTGTAAGTACCAAATTTATATATGGATTGAGGTGTTAAACCTAAATGTCCCATTACTGGAATTCCTGCCTGTAGAATTCGTTCTATTGACTCTTTTACTTCATGGCCACCTTCAAGTTTTACGGCATGTGCTCCAGATTCTTTCATAATTCTAATGGCAGACCGCAAAGCCTCTTTAGAATCAGCTTGATAGGTTCCGAACGGAAGGTCTACGACAACTAAAGCACGATCAACTGCCCTAATCACGCTGCTTGCATGATAAATCATTTGGTCTAGTGTAATTGGCAATGTAGTTTCATGGCCCGCCATAACATTAGATGCGGAGTCTCCCACTAATATGATGTCAATTCCTGCTTGATCTACTATACCTGCTAAGGTATAATCATATGCTGTTAGCATAGCTATTTTTTCTCCATTTGCTTTCATTTCAAAAAGACTTTTGGTGGTAATACGAGTATAACTTTTCTTTGCTGAAGACATGTTTACATTTTCATCAAAAATAGTATTTCTTTTTAAAACTATATCTAAACAATAATATCTGAGCAATGATTTCACTGAAACTGTCAAGCTGTCAGTTTACGTATTGTGGCATAATGCTTGAAATAGTTTAAATTAAATATTAATATATTATCATGAGTAAAATTATTGGAATTGATTTAGGAACCACTAATTCGTGTGTTTCCGTAATGGAAGGGAATGAACCTGTTGTTATTCCTAATGCAGAAGGCAAAAGAACGACCCCTTCTGTAATTGCATTTGTTGAAGGAGGTGAAATCAAAGTCGGCGATCCTGCAAAAAGACAAGCGGTTACAAATCCTACAAAAACAATTGCTTCTGTTAAGCGTTTTATGGGGAATAAATATTCTGAGTCAAGTAATGAACTCAAGAATTTAGCATATAAAGTTGTGAAGGGAGACAATGATACTCCTAGGATTGATATAGATGGGCGTTTATATACACCTCAAGAATTATCAGCAATGACTCTTCAGAAAATGAAGAAAACAGCGGAAGACTATTTAGGTCATGATGTAACAGAAGCAGTTATTACTGTTCCAGCTTATTTTAACGACGCCCAACGTCAGGCCACTAAAGAAGCAGGTGAAATCGCAGGTTTAAAAGTACAGAGGATCATAAACGAGCCTACCGCTGCTGCTCTTGCATATGGAATGGACAAAGGTGGTTCTGACAAGAAAATAGCAGTTTATGACCTTGGTGGAGGTACTTTTGATATTTCTATTCTTGAATTAGGGGACGGAGTTTTTGAAGTGTTATCAACTAATGGTGATACTCACTTAGGAGGAGATGATTTTGATCAAGTTATTATTGATTTTTTAGCAGAAACATTTTTAAAAGATGAGTCGATTGATTTACGAAAAGATCCAATGGCACTCCAGCGTTTAAAAGAAGCTGCTGAAAAGGCTAAAATTGAATTATCGTCTTCTGCACAAACAGAGATTAATTTGCCTTATGTTACTGCAACAGATTCTGGACCAAAACACTTGGTAACGACACTTACCCGCTCTAGTTTCGAGAAGTTAGCAGATAGTTTAGTGAAGCGTTCTATGACCCCTGTTAAAAAGGCATTAGATGATGCTGGACTTTCTACTTCTGAAATTGATGAAATAATTTTAGTAGGTGGTTCAACTCGTATGCCTGTAATTCAGGAGCAGGTGGAGAAATTTTTCGGAAAGAAGCCTTCAAAAGGAGTAAATCCTGATGAGGTAGTTGCTGTAGGTGCTGCCATTCAGGGAGGAGTATTATCAGGAGATGTAAAAGATGTTTTATTATTAGATGTCACTCCACTTTCTTTAGGAATCGAAACAATGGGGGCAGTAATGACCAAACTAATTGAGTCAAATACCACTATTCCTACTAAAAAATCTCAAGTTTTCTCAACAGCTGCAGATAATCAACCTTCAGTAGAAATTCATGTTCTACAGGGAGAGCGTTCAATGGCGACTGACAATAAAACTATTGGTCGTTTTCATTTAGATGGGCTTCCGCCAGCGCAAAGAGGAACTCCACAAATTGAAGTAACTTTTGACATCGATGCTAACGGAATTATTAAAGTAAGTGCGCAAGATAAAGCTACTGGAAAATCTCAAGATATTCGTATTGAGGCTTCTTCAGGATTGACAGAAGAGGAAATTGATAAAATGAAAAAAGAAGCAGAAGCAAATGCTGATGCAGACAAGAAAGTAAAAGAGGAAGTTGATAAGCTTAACAGTGCGGATCAAATGGTTTTTCAAACTGAAAAACAATTAAAAGAGTTCGGAGATAAGCTTTCAGATGATAAAAAAGCGCCTGTTGAAAGTGCTTTAGAAGAATTGAAAAAGGCACATGCCTCTAAAGATTATGCCGCTATTGATAAAGCCTTAGAAACTGTAAATGAAGCATGGAAAAATGCTTCTGAAGAGATGTATAAGGCACAAGCTGAAGCTGGAGGAGATTCAACACAACCAAAAGGTGATGCTCCAGGACCTGATGCAACAGGAGGTGACGATGTTCAAGATGTAGATTTTGAAGAAGTAAAGTAATGTTGCTTTATTTATAAAACTAAAAAGCATCTTAATAAGGTGCTTTTTTTATGTAAAAAAGACAGATTATTTCCAACGTTTTTCTCTCCACTCATTTTGTTGTTTTTTAGAGAGAAATGTCCAAACAACAATTCGTGACACTTTATTACCTGTGCCCATTTTTATAGTTTTTACCTCGGTAGCTTTTTCTTTATTTAATAGTTTATAAATACCCCTTAAATTAGATTGCTTAGCGACAAGTGTTGTAAACCAAAAACAATTTTCTGCAAAAATTTTACTTTCATTGATAATATTGGAAATAAAACTCAATTCTCCTCCCTTATAAACTAATTCATTTGAGTTTCCTGAAAAGTTACGTAGGGTTTCGTTATTGATTTTTCCACTTAGGTTTTTAACTTTACGTTGATTTTCTTTTAATGCCGATTCAATAGATTCATGGAAAGGTGGATTACAAATGGTAATATCAATAAATTCTGAAGTGTCAAGAATTCCATTAAAAATGGAAGTAATGTTTTTTTGAATCCTGCACTCAATGTTAGATTTAAGAGTAGGGTTTGAACTGATTATTTTATTAGCACTGTCAATTGATTTTAAATCAATGTCAGTAGAAATGAATCTCCAGTTGTATTCCGTAACTCCTAAAATTGGATAGATACAACTAGCCCCAGTTCCAATATCCAAACATTTAATTTTTGAGCCCTCTGGAGTATGACTAAAATTATATTCGCTTATTAAATCTGCCAAGTAATGAATATAGTCTGCTCTTCCTGGAATGGGTGGGCATAGATTAGTGTCAGGAAATTCCCAGTAAACAATTCCATAATAATAATTAAGTATTGCTTTGTTTAATTCTTTTACAGCCTTAGGGTTAGCAAAATCAATAGTGTCATTACCATGTTTATTGGGTTTCACAAAAGCTTTTAATTCGGGACTTTTTTTTACTAATTCATTTAGATCATAGCGACCTCGATTTTTATTTCGTGGATGAAGCCTTAATTTTTCTTTTATCTTCTTTTTGCTGGACATTTAAAATTTATTAGAAAATCTTTCAAAGATATAGCTTTCTTAGAAGTTTATCTCAAGTAGTTACGAGCCCTTTTAGATTTTAGTTAAATTTACAATCTATGAAAAAAGAAGAGATTCTAAAACTTATGAATTCATCCAATTCGCAAACATTGATGGAAACATTATCAATCGATTTTATTGATTTTGGTGAAGATTATTTAATTGCAAAAATGCCTGTAACTCCGAAAATCCATCAACCTGATGGAATTTTACACGGAGGCGCAACGTTTGCTTTGGCCGAAACTGTTGGGAGTGCCGCTGCCCAGATGTTTAGTAAGTCTAAAAACAAAATAGTTAGAGGGATTGAAATGTCAGGTAATCATCTTAAAAGCATCAAAGATGGTTTTGTTTATGCAAAGGCACAGTCCATTCATAACGGATCTACTACTCAGATCTGGGAGATAAAAGTAACTAATCAAGCAGGTGAGCTAATTTCTAGTTGTAAGTTAACAACACTCACATTACCTAAAAAATAAATCTTAGCAAAACAAATAAAGTCTAATGATGTGTGCGTACTCAAAACATGAGCCTTTTACTAATTGTAATCACCTAACTAATTATTAGAAAAAGTCAATATGAATTCATTACAAGATAAACTTATAGAATTATGGGACAGGCAACATCCTTTTGTTTCCTTTAGGGTTCCTAATTCAGAAGAGGTTATTGTCTATTACCAAAACAAAAACAATCTTTATTCAACTAATGATATGTTGGTTTCAGGATTTGTTATGAGTCCTTTTTCACAAACTGAAGAAACATATTATATCCCTGATGATTTAAATGAAACATTTCTGAGAAAAAATATTCCTTTAAGTGAAAAGCACGAATATAACATTATGGAAGATGCTTCAAAAAAAACAGATTTTATTGAATTAATTACACGTGCAAAAGAGCAAATTTACTCTGGAGTTTTCAATAAGGTGGTTGTTTCTAGACATTTAACATTTCCTTCAAAAAAAAAGCCAGTAAATTTATTTCTAGCATTAGAAAACCTATATCCTGAGACTTTAGTGTATTTATGGCATCATCCAAAAGTAGGTACTTGGTTAGGTGCTTCGCCGGAACAGCTGGTTAACTCAACTGTAAAAGAAACGAAGACAATGTCTTTGGCAGGAACACAACTATATAATCAATATGAACCTTCTAAATGGACTTCTAAAGAATATGAAGAACAAGCAATAGTAACTAAAGAAATGACAAATGATTTGAAAACCATATTTCCTTCTGATCAAATTCTTGTCAAGGGTCCTTTGAATTTAAGGACAGGAAATTTATTGCATTTGTGTACCCATTTTAAAATGCCAGCATTAAAAGTGCCACTTCAATTATTAATAAATGCTTTACACCCAACACCAGCTGTAGCAGGTGTACCTAAAGAGAAAGCCATAGAATTTATTAAATCAGAAGAAGGTTATAATCGTTTGTTTTATACTGGATTTTTAGGGATTATTACAAAAGAGAAAAAACATCTTTTCGTCAATCTCAGATGTGGACAATGGAAACAAGGAAAACTCACTTTATTTGTAGGAGCTGGAATTACAAAAGGGAGTATTCCGGAGAATGAATGGATAGAGACTCAGCGTAAAGCAACAACCCTTTTTAGAATTTTATAAATCTATTTTCTTTTTCTTGGTGTGCTAACGGTTTTGTACTTTTACAAGGAATGAAGCATGCCTTAACGAATGAATAAATATTCTTCTATTCCTCTTGCCCAAACCTTGGTTCGCCTCTGTGCCCAAAATAAAATTGAGAGGATAGTGATTTGTGCAGGTTCGCGAAATGCTCCATTAACTATCGGTTTTGTTTCTGATCCCTTTTTTAAAACTTATAGTATAGTAGATGAACGTGCTGCAGGATTTTTTGCTCTTGGAATGGCACAACAGCTAAAACATCCTGTTGCTTTAGTTTGCACTTCAGGCTCTGCATTATTAAATTTCTATCCCGCAATAGCAGAAGCATTTTATAGTGACATTCCATTGATTGTTTTGTCTGCAGATAGAATGCCTCATAGAATTGACATAGGAGATGGTCAGACCATAAGACAATCAGGAGTTTTTGATTTACATTTGGAAACTGCTGCAAATTTAAAACCTGATGTAAGTCATGCGACAGATACCTTACTTCAAAACCCCTTGCAAGAGTTGCTTCCCTTTTCAGCAAGCCTTAAAGAGATTAATGCGATACAGAAAAAAAATCAACTTTACAATAATAAAGAAATTTCAAGAGTGCTAAAAATAGCAATTAATCAAAAAGGGCCTGTTCATCTGAATATTCCTCTAGAAGAACCTCTTTATGAAATGACTTCAAAAGCAATTCCTTTGTCTAAATACAAGAATGAAGTACCTGTTTTTGATGAATTTAATAAACAGATCAAATCAATTAAAGATCAGTGGCATAATACATCTAAAAAGTGGGTCATTATTGGGGTTATGTCTCCAAACAATATTTCTCAGAACCAGATAGATTTACTTTGTGAAGATCCTACAGTTGTCGTTTTTACAGAAACAACTTCAAATATAACTCATTCAAGATCTATCAATTCTATTGATAAACTCATGGCCCCCTTAGAGTTAAGCGAAACCCAAATGAATAAAACACTTCAGCCTGAAGTCGTTCTAACTTTTGGAGGAATGGTAGTTTCAAAGAAAATCAAATCCTTTTTACGAAACAATCCCCCAAAACATCATTGGCATGTTGATCAAAAGAAAGCATATAACACATATTATAGATTAGATCGACATTTAGAAGTCCCTCCGTCTATATTTTTGGAACATTTATATAAAGATGTTTCGATTCCAAATCATACAGACTATCAAGAATCTGTATTAAATATATTTGAAAATTTCAAGCGCAAAGGAGACATATATTTAGACACCCTTGCTTTTTCAGATTTGAATGCTTTTGACTATATATCAAAAACACTTCCCGAAGGAATACATCTTCAAATTGCAAATAGTTCTTCCATTCGTTATGCACAGTTAATGGACTGGCCTAACCGTACTTCTTTTTTTTGTAATCGAGGAACAAGTGGAATTGATGGAAGCACTTCAACAGCGATTGGAGCCGCTTTAATTTCTAAAGCTCCTACCATTTTAATTACAGGAGATTTAAGTTTTTTATATGATATTAATGGATTATGGAATGATAACATTCCCTCTAATTTTAAAATCATATTAATCAATAATAATGGTGGAGGAATTTTCAGAATATTACCAGGGGAAAAAGACAGCCCCAAACACGATAAATATTTTGAAACTATTCATTCACGTGATGCTAAATATTTAGCAAAAATATTTGGTTTTTCTTATCAAAAAGCTTCTTCAAAATGGCAATTTAAAAGAAGATTAGCTAAGTTTTATAAAGTAAATAAAACACCACAACTATTGGAAATTAATACTCCACGAACACTTAATGATAAGGTTTTACTTGATTATTTTGAAGCAATGGCTACAAATACTATAATTTTAAAAAAAAATAAATAAATGAGAACTTGGAAATCATTAGCAACTTATAGCGATATTCTTTTTGAATTCTGTGAAGGTGTTGCAAAAATCACAATAAATAGGCCTGATGTATATAATGCATTTCGTCCAGAAACCAACATCCAAATGCTTAAGGCTATGGAGGTTTGTAGAGAAGACAACGACATCGATGTAGTTGTTTTTACAGGTATTGGTGATAAAGCATTTTGTAGTGGTGGTGATCAAAATGTAAAAGGAGTAGGAGGCTATGTTGGAGAAGATGGTGTTCCACGATTGAATATATTAGATCTTCATAAACGTATTCGAGAACTGCCTAAACCTGTTATAGCTATGGTTAACGGATATGCTATTGGTGGAGGTCACGTTTTGCATGTAGTATGCGATTTAACGATAGCGAGTGAAAATGCGCTTTTTGGACAAACAGGACCTAAGGTTGGTAGTTTTGATGGTGGTTTTGGTTCTTCTTATTTAGCGCGTCATGTCGGTCAAAAGAAAGCTCGTGAGATTTGGTTTTTATGTCAACAATATTCCGCTCAAGAAGCCTTTGATATGGGAATGGTGAATAAAGTAGTTTCTTTAGACCAACTAGAGGATACTGTAATGGAATGGTGTGGTATTATGCAACAAAGTAGTCCATTGGCATTGCGCATGATCAAGCGATCATTAAATGCAGAGTTAGACGGACAACATGGATTAATGCAATTAGCTGGAGATGCTACCTTAATGTATTATTTAATGGAAGAAGCCCAAGAAGGTAAGAAGGCCTTTTTAGAGAAACGAGCACCAAACTTTAAGAAGTATCCCAAATTCCCATAATTTTAGGTATGCAACAAATTAAAATCTGGCTGAGTGCAGCACGTATAAGGACGCTTCCATTATCTGTTTCAGGAATTCTGGTGGGAAACGCATTTTGTTTAAATCAGCCTAATTTTTCTTGGAGTTTATTTATTTTAATGTTGTTAACTGCAATTTCTTTTCAGATTATTTCCAATTTCGCAAATGACTATGGCGATGGAATTAAAGGTACGGATAATGAAAACCGTATTGGACCCAAACGTGTCCTTCAGCAAGGCCTTTTGAGCAGAGAAGTTTTAAAAAATGGGATTATAATAATGTCTATAGTTGCTTTAGTTTTAGCTTTTATTCTAATTTCTTTGGCCTTTGGAAGTCAATCTTTATTTTACGGAGCTGTTTTTTTAGGCTTAGCAGTTTTAAGTGTTTGGGCGGCAATTTCATACACAACAGGAGATAAGGCTTATGGTTATAAAGGTTTGGGGGACCTTTTTGTCTTATTATTTTTTGGAGGGGTAAGTGTCTTAGGGTCTTATTTCGTTCAATTAAAAACATTTTCCTTGCCGGTTATACTTTTAGCATTGGCAATTGGACTTTTTTGTGTGGGCGTTTTGAATTTAAATAATATGAGAGACCAAATAAATGACGAAGCAATGGGTAAAAAAACGATGGTTGTTTTTTTAGGGGCTAAAGGCGCTAAACTATATCATCTGATTTTGATGAGTATCGCTATGCTTGTTATTGGCTGGGTATTTCTTTTCGAATCCTATACTTTTTTTTGGATTCCTTTTCTCGCTTTAATCCCCTTGTTTTTGCATTTAATAACGGTAATTAAAAATTCCGATCCAAAACAGTTAGATCCTGAATTAAAGAAAGTAGCGCTGTCTACTTTTCTGTTGTCTGTTCTAATTTTTATTACCCTTTACATAGGATGATTAAAGCTAGATTTATTAAGCACACTCTTGTTTTCAAACGCCCTAGTGCTACATCCAGAGGTGTTTTAACTACTAAGGATAGTTGGTTTCTAATTCTTACAGAAAAGGATAAAAGTGGTATAGGTGAATGTAGTATCTTGAAAGGATTGAGTCATGATGATCAGCCTGATTTTGAGGCGACATTAGAGCTCTTTTGTAATCAAATCAACACAGGGCAAGCTTTATTGGACTTAACTCCCTGGCCTGCCATCAAAATGGGCTACGAAACCGCTCTTTTATCTATAAAAAGTTTTACACCCTACACTTTATTTCCATCACTTTACACTGAAGCTAAGGATAGTATATCGATTAATGGCCTTGTATGGATGGGTTCTTTTGATTATATGAAAGCGCAGATAGACAGTCTGTTAGTTCGCGAATTTGACTGTATTAAAATTAAAATAGGTGCTATAGATTTTAACGAAGAGTTGCGATTGCTTGCGCAGCTACGAAATCGATATGACGCAAAAACAATTAGAATTAGAGTTGATGCTAATGGAGCATTTGCTCCTGAGGACGCACTAAATAAATTAGATCAATTAAATACGTATGAAATTGATTCAATAGAGCAGCCCATAGCAATCAATCAATGGGAACATATGTCTACTTTGTGCAAAAAAAGTCCAATTCCAATAGCTTTAGATGAAGAGTTAATTGGTGTGTTTGATCCTGAAATCCAATCAGAGCTTCTTACTCAAATCAAACCGCATTATCTTATTTTTAAGCCCAGTTTATTGGGAGGCTTTTCCAATACTCAAAAATGGATTGATTTGGCAAAAAAGCACAATATAGCCTGGTGGGTAACCAGTGCATTAGAGAGCAATGTTGGATTGAATGCTATTGCTCAATGGACCTATTCTAAAAACCCATTTATGCCACAAGGTTTAGGAACTGGTTCTTTATTTTTAAATAATATTGATTCTCCTCTGGTCATTAAAAAAGGTTGTTTATGGAATGATAATGCTATACCTTGGGGGGAAATTTTTTAAACTATGTTTTTAGAGCAAGTTGACATTAATAAGAATCCTTTCTGGAAGTATTTACTCGGTTCTTTTGTTATTATAATTTTTAGTGCGATTGGCCAATTACCACTTACCTATGCATTAGTTGAATCAGGTCCTGCAATTCCTGGAACTAATCCCATGGATATGTTACGAAATTTAGATAAAAACTTACAGTTGTTTTTACTTTTGATTCCATTTATTGTTGGCCTTTTGGGATTTTGGCTTGTTATTAAAAAATTAAATGAACGAACATTGTTGAGTGTTACTACTAGCCGATCAAAGATCGATTGGTCAAGAGTGTTTTATTCTTTTATCTTGTGGGGATCGGTAAGTGTTGTATTGATTGTTGGAGATTATTTTATTTCTCCTGATTCTTATGAGTGGAACTTTAATTTCAAGTCTTTTGCTGTACTTTTTATTATTGCAGTGGCTTTGATTCCTATTCAAACCAGCCTGGAAGAATATATATTTAGAGGCTATTTGATGCAAGGTTTTGCAGGGATGTTTAAGAACCGATGGGCACCTTTATTGATGACTTCTATTATTTTTGGCTGCCTACATTTATTTAACCCTGAAGTTGAAAAATTAGGGTATGGCATCATGGTTTATTATATCGGTACAGGTCTTTTTTTAGGAATTTTAACCCTTATGGATGATGGAATTGAATTAGCTCTTGGGTTTCATGCAGCGAATAATTTATTTACAGCTCTGCTGGTTACTTCTTCATGGACAGCTTTTCAGACAGAGTCTATTTTAATTGATATTTCTGAACCTTCCCTAGGGTTAGAGTTAGTTGTTTCTTTAGTAATACTTTATCCAATTTTTCTATTTATCATGAGCAAAAAATACGGCTGGTCACAATGGATAGTCAAACTAACTTCTAAGATATAAAGATGCAAATACCCAATTATACCAAAATACATAATCGTTTTTTACTCAATGGCTTTTATTATGATAACAAAGGACTAAAAGAGGTTGCTTATAGTTTTATTAAAGAAGGCGATTTGTTTGAGCGTTATATGGGAGATTTTTTATTGGATTGGTTGGATCATAATGAGACCATTTATCTTGAAACTTCAGGTACAACATCCTCTCCAACGCGTATGCTTTATAAAAAGCAAGCGCTAGTGAATAGTGCAATTGCTACAGGTAATTTTTTCAATGTAAGTATTGGAGATAAAGCTTTGCATTGTCTTCCTGCTAATTTTATTGCAGGTAAAATGATGCTAATTCGCGCTATGATTTTAGGATTTTCTCTTGATCTAGTTTCACCTTCAAAAAATCCATTTCATAAAAATGAAAAAGTGTATGATTTTGTTGCAATGACCCCGATGCAAGCTTTTCATTCCTTACCAAATTTAAATCAAGTCAAAACCTTAATTGTAGGAGGAGCATTTGTTTCCGTTGCTTTACAAAAGGAGTTGATTAAACATAGGGTTAATGCTTTTGAAACTTTCGGAATGACAGAGACTCTTTCTCATATCGCTGTTCGTTCAATGGAAGACCCACCCTCGGAATTTACTTGTCTGTCACATGTTTCAATTACCCAAGATAGCAGAAAGTGTTTGGTGATTAATTCTCCAAAATTAGATATTAAGAATCTAATTACTAATGATGAGGTTGAATTTCTAGACCAAAATCGTTTTCGTTTAATTGGAAGGGTAGATTATGTGATAAATTCTGGAGGAATAAAACTACACCCTGAACAAATTGAACGAAAACTTTCTAAAATACTTACGTTACATTATTTTATCACAAGCTTACCCGATGCAGTTTTAGGACAGAAAGTAGTTTTAGTCTTAATTGAAAATAAAGATATAGATACTTCTAATTTGATTAATCAATTAAAAAAGAATGGAAATTTAACTCCTTATGAAATTCCAAAAGCGATTGTTTTTTATTCAGATTTTATTCTAACGCATAGTGGTAAAATTAAGCGTGAAAAAACCTTAGCTCAAAAGCATTCAAGAATTTTAGACTTGTAAAATCCCCATGTTAAACTTTTCTTTACTTGGAGCATGATTGGCAATGTCAATTCCCATACTAATCCAAGATCTAGTTTCTTCGGGCTTAATAACTGCGTCGACCCAAAGCTGAGATGCAGCATGTAGAATTTCTGTTTTTTCATCATAATTAGATTGAATAGATTCCCTAAGTTCTTTTTCTTTTTTAGCATTTAAAGAATTTCCAGATTTTTTTGCTGTTACTTTTTCTATTTGTAATAAAACATTTGCTGCTTGTGATCCTCCCATAACAGCAAGTTTTGCTGTAGGCCAAGCTAACATAAACCTTGGATCATAAGCTTTACCGCACATTGCATAATTTCCAGCACCAAAAGAATTCCCAACAATAATGGTAAACTTAGGCACTATTGAATTTGCAACAGCATTAACCATTTTAGCACCGTCTTTAATAATCCCTCCATGCTCAGCATTACTTCCTACCATAAATCCTGTTACATCTTGAAGGAAAACAAGTGGAATGTTCCGTTGATTACAATTCGCTATAAAGCGGGTTGCCTTATCAGCTGCATCACCATATATGACTCCACCAAATTGCATTTCTCCAGTTTTACTTTTAACTATTTTGCGCTGATTGACAATAACACCAACAGACCAACCCTCTATTTTTGCATAGCTTGTTATCAAGGTTTGCCCATATTCTTTCTTATATTCATCCATAGAGCCTTCATCTACTATGTGGTCTAAGAGGGAATACGTGTCATAGGGCTGTGTTCTATTTTTTGGGAGAAGTCCATAAAGAGATTTAGTGTTTAATTTAGGTAATTTTATTTCAGAGTGTTTGAAGCCAGCTAAGGGTCTACTTCCCATTTTTTCAATAAGACTTCTTATTTTATCTAAAGCAGCTTCATCATTTTTAACTTTATAGTCAGTTACCCCACTAATACCACTATGGGTATCTGCACCTCCAAGAAATTCATTATCAACTTCTTCACCAATTGCAGCTTTAACTAAATAACTTCCTGCTAAAAATATACTACCTGTTTTTTCAACGATAATAGCTTCATCTGACATAATAGGCAAGTATGCACCCCCAGCCACACAACTTCCCATAATTGCGGCAATTTGTACAATGCCCATACTACTCATTTTAGCATTATTTCGAAAAATACGTCCAAAATCATCTTTGTCTGCAAAAATTTGGTCTTGTAATGGCAAAAATATTCCTGCACTGTCGACTAAATAAATGATTGGAATTTTATTTTCCATAGCAATTTCTTGAGCACGTAAATTCTTTTTAGCAGTCATTGGAAACCATGCACCTGCTTTTACTGTAGCATCATTTGCCACAATGACACATCTTTTTTTGGAAATATGACCAATCACTACAACTACTCCTGCAGAAGGACAGCCTCCATATTCTACATACATTTTTTCAGCAGCTAAAATTCCTACTTCATAAACATCGTCAGGATTATCAACTAATTTATTGATTCGCTCTCGGGCAGAAAGTTTTCCTTGTTCCGAAATTCTTTTAAGGCGAGATTTACCTCCGCCTTGTTTTATTTTACGAATGCGTTCTTGGAGATTAGCCCAGGCCATTTTTAACGCATCTTCATTAATTTCTTTTTCTAAATTCATTTTTTAACTCTAGTATTTACGAAAGTACTAAAATCTATAGGTAGCATTTTAAATTTTTGTTGGATATTTGTTTCTTCATAAAAAATACTATGAGTTTAAACAAAAATAAAATAATGAGATATGTTGCCCTAATAATGGCCACCCTTGGCAGTGCACTTATCTTAATAGGAGTTTTGAAATATCCAGAATATGCGATTGGATTTTCTATAGCTGGCATTGGATTCTATGCTTTAGCCTGGGCTTTTAATGCTTTAAAAGGTAGAATTTAATTATGTCTGACGATAAGAAAGTGATTTTTTCGATGACAGGGGTTTCTAAAACCTATGCAAGTGCAAATCAACCTGTTTTAAAAAATATATATTTAAGTTTTTTTTATGGTGCAAAAATTGGAATTCTAGGCCTTAATGGCTCTGGAAAGTCAACGCTTTTAAAAATTATAGCAGGTTTAGATAAAAATTTTCAGGGAGATGTTGTTTTTTCTCAAGAATACTCTGTTGGTTTTTTACAGCAAGAACCTAAAATGGATGAAGAAAAAACAGTACTTGAAGTAGTTAAAGAAGGAGCGGCTGAAACAGTTGCAATTCTTGAGGAATATAATAGTATTAATGATCAATTTGGATTGCCAGAAGTTTATGAAAATGCTGATAAGATGCAGAAACTGATGGATCGTCAGGCAGTTTTACAAGATCAAATTGATGCTGCTAATGCATGGGAACTAGATACTCAGTTGGAAATTGCTATGGATGCCCTTAGAACTCCACCTAGTGATCAAAAAATCTCAGTATTATCTGGAGGAGAGCGAAGACGTGTTGCATTGTGTAGATTACTATTAAAGAAGCCAGATATTTTATTGTTAGATGAACCAACTAATCATTTAGATGCCGAATCTGTTCATTGGTTAGAACATCATCTTGCACAATATCAAGGAACTGTTATTGCAGTAACGCATGATCGTTATTTCCTAGATAATGTTGCTGGTTGGATTTTGGAGTTAGACCGAGGGGAAGGAATTCCATGGAAGGGAAATTACACCTCATGGCTGGATCAGAAATCAAAACGCTTAGCTCAAGAGCAGAAGCAAGCTTCAAAACGTCAAAAGACGTTAGAACGTGAATTAGAATGGGTCCGTATGGCACCCAAAGGAAGACAATCAAAACAAAAGGCACGTTTATCAAATTATGATAAACTGATGAGTCAAGATCAGAAAAAGGTAGATGAAAAGTTGGAAATATTTATTCCTAATGGCCCACGTTTAGGAACAAATGTTATTGAAGCCTCTCATGTAGCAAAATCATTTGGAGATAAAATGTTATATGATGATTTGAATTTCACTTTACCTCAAGCAGGTATTGTTGGAGTTATTGGACCGAACGGGGCTGGAAAGTCAACCGTTTTTAGAATGATAATGGGAGAACAGACTGTTGATGGAGGTAGTTTTTCAGTAGGAGAAACTGTTAAATTAGCTTATGTAGATCAATCACATTCTAATATAAATGTTGATAAGACTATTTGGCAAAATTTCAGTGATGAGCAAGAACTGATAATGCTTGGAGGTAGGCAAATCAATTCTCGCGCTTTTTTAAGTCGATTTAATTTTAGTGGAAGTGAGCAAAACAAAAAAGTATCTGCACTTTCTGGTGGAGAACGAAACCGTTTGCACTTGGCAATGACTTTAAAAGAAGAAGGGAACGTATTATTGTTGGATGAACCAACCAATGATCTGGATGTAAACACCTTACGTGCCTTAGAGGAAGGTTTAGAGAATTTTGCTGGCTGTGCTGTAGTTATATCTCATGACCGATGGTTTTTAGATCGTATTTGTACTCATATTCTTGCATTCGAAGGTGATTCTCAAGTGTATTTCTTTGAGGGTTCATATTCTGATTATGAAGAAAATAAAAAGAAACGTTTAGGTCAAGATTTGATGCCTAAACGAATTCAGTATCGTAAACTTTCAAGGAATTAATTAAAGATTTTAATTCCAGTTTATTGTGCTTTTTCTAAAGAAAAATGCTACAATAAGTCCTAAAATTGGAAAAATAGAAAACATGGTAAAAAGATGTTGATACTCTTCAATGCCAGGGTTTTTTCCTAATACATATCCTGTAAATAAAGACATAAATATATCTGGTGTAAATCCTATAATTGAAATAATTCCTACTAATGTTCCTGTAATTTTAATTGGTGCTTTTAATTCTTCGATTAGTGCAAAGTATAATCCCCTTAAGGAATAGGTTCCAATTGCAATTAAGATAAATAAACTAAAAGATACTGCAAAATACTTTCTTTCGAAACCTCCCAATCCAATTAATATAGATGCAATAGCAATAAATGTGAAACATGGAATCACAACTAGAGAAGGTCTTGATTTATCTGCAATCCAGCCAACAAAAACAACTGTTAGTGGACGTATGAATTGAATAAAAACAGCAAAATAAGTTGCATTTTCTATGCTAAACCCCCAAACATCTTTTGCATAAATACCAAATACACCAGTTAGCTTATAGCCAGTGTAAGCAGACATTATCAGTAACGAATGAAATATGATTTTAGGTTTTTTAATTAGTTCAAAGACCTGTTTTAAACTAAAAATTTGATTTTCTTTTGGCTCTTCAAAGCCTTCATTTGGTAGTGAAAACCATACAAATAAACCAATTAGAAAAACAATTCCTGTTATTGCACTAAGAATATATTGTAGAGTTATTTTCTTATCTTCATAAGTAACAACTGCAGATCCATCAGGAAAAAAATAGCTAAGAATAGAAGCACCAAAAAGTGCAATAGATGCGGCAAATAATCCTCTTCCTCCATCAAGAAGTCCAAATGAAATACCTTGATTATTTTTATTTCCCCAAAGTCTAGTTGCCTTGATGAGTGCTGCCCAAAAAAGAAAAATGGTCGAAACACCCCAAAGGGCATAAAGAATTTTAAAACTAACAATAGAGGGAATAGAAACCATAATGACTCCTCCAATACTAGTAATAATTAATGATATTGAGAGTAATTTTCGTGCCTCCCATTTATCAGCTATGAATCCCCCAAAAAAATATGATACAAGAGCTGTGACACCATAAAGTGCCTGTGCCTCACCAATATCAAGATCAGAAATTTTAAAGACATCACGTATAATTGGTTTAAAAACACGCATCACTATAAAAGGCAATAAGAATATAGCTTCCCCTGCAATAATTAATGCAGCCATGGAAGTAAATTTTGATTTCACTTCACCAAAGTAGTGATTTAATTATGGGAGTGAGGTTAGAGATATTACTTTTTTAGATTCAAAGACATTTTAATGTTCCCTCTAGCATATTTTATATCTGGGTCAATGGGTACCTCAATAAAACCATATTTACGATATAAATGAATTGAATTTTTTAAAATAGTATTTGAATATAAAATTAAAGTATTCCATTGTTGTTTTCTAGAATACTCAATGGCGAATTGCATTATTTTATTTCCGAACCCCTTTCCTCTTTCTGAGGGTGTTAGAGCCATTTTACTAAATTCAAAAAGCTTTTCACCTTTTTTTAAAAATGCAAAAGTACCAATGATGGTTCCCTCTAGAGATACCATAAAAATCTCACCCCCTTTTTTAATAATTTGTTTTGAAGGGTTGTTAAGCACTAAATAATCATAGGGTTCAACCACAAAAAATGTTTTAAGCCATTCTATATTTAAAGCTTTAAATATATTAGCATGTTCATTTTTAAAAAGTATAAATTCTAGATTTTTAGCCATTTCCAGTCATCTTTTCTGGAGATACCCATGCATCAAATTCTTCTCCTGTTAGGTATCCTAATGCTAAGCTTGCTTCTTTCAGAGTAGTTCCTTCTTCATGAGCTTTGTTTGCGATTTCAGCAGATTTATAATATCCTATTTTAGTATTTAAAGCAGTTACAAGCATTAATGAGTTTTGAACTAATTCATCAATGCGTTTAAGGTCAGGTTCTATTCCATTAACACAGTTTTCCGTGAAACTTACACAGGCATCACCAATTAATTGAGCAGATTGAATAAAGTTTGCTGCCATGACAGGTTTAAAAACATTAAGCTCATAATGTCCTTGAGTCCCTGCAATACTAATTGCAACATCATTTCCCATTACTTGAGCACATACCATAGTTATGGCTTCACATTGAGTAGGATTCACTTTTCCGGGCATGATAGAACTTCCAGGCTCATTAGCTGGAATAATAATTTCACCAATACCAGAGCGAGGACCTGAGGCCATCATGCGAATATCATTTGCTATTTTATTAAGAGAAACAGATACCTGCTTTAGGGCACCGTGTGATTCAACAATAGCGTCGTGTGCAGAAAGTGCTTCAAATTTATTATAAGCTGTAATAAAGGGTAGGCCTGTGAATTTTGCAATGTAATGGGCTACTTTTTCTGAATAGCCTTTAGGAGTGTTTATTCCAGTCCCTACTGCCGTACCCCCTAAGGCCACCTCAGCAAGGTGCTCAAGGGTGTTATTGATAGCCTTAATCCCATGATCTAGTTGAGACACATAGCCAGAGAATTCTTGTCCAAGAGTTAGGGGAGTAGCGTCCATCAAATGAGTTCTTCCGATTTTCACTACTTTTTCAAATGTTTTAGCTTTTTTATCTAAAGCATTACGGAGAGTAGTGATACCTGGCAATGTGTTGGTTATGATTTTCTTGTAAGCTGCAATATGCATTCCAGTTGGAAAAGTATCATTCGAAGATTGTGACTTATTTACGTCGTCATTTGGGGCTAATGTTTTACTTCCATCTCCCAGTTTATTGCCAGCAAGAACATGGGCTCGGTTTGCAATAACCTCATTGACATTCATGTTGCTTTGGGTTCCAGAGCCTGTTTGCCAGATGACTAGTGGAAATTGATCATTCAATGTTCCACTTACTATTTCTTCACAAACTTGTGCAATTTGATTTCTCTTTTCAACTGATAAAACACCCAGTTCATGATTGGTAAAAGCAGCAGCCTTTTTGAGATAAGCAAATCCTTCAATTATTTCCATTGGCATGGAAGCAGGATCACCAATTTTAAAGTTTGAACGTGAACGTTCTGTTTGAGGCCCCCAATAAACATTTATAGGAACTTTAACTTCTCCGATAGTATCTTTTTCAATTCTAAATTCCATGAGTATAGTTTTGTATGGTAAAAATACTCGATTTGTAAGAATTGGTTTTTATAACTTCCATTTATTTTATGAATAAGGTTTATTAAATCATAAAATGGGGTGGTCTCACAAACAAAAAATTATGTACTTTTATACTCTAAACAAAGGTTATGTTCGAATTTGATCAATACTTAGGATTTCTTGCTTTTCTTTCCATCTTAACGATTGGTTTTTGGTTAATGATTTTTTTGTTGACTTTTGTTATTCCTTATTGGTTAGTAGGAGCGATAATAGAACATCTTAAATATGGTAAGAATAAACTGAAAATTGAAAAAAGAAAATAAAAAGGGGGCTCATAAGCCCCCTTTTTTATTTTTAAAATTCAACTTCATCACCACCATTTCCATAGTTTTGGCCTCCTTTTCTACGTTGGTTTTTTCGTTCGTTTATTTTATAGGTGAACGTCATAACGTAAGAAGGTCTTCTCCATTGAAATTCGCTATAATTTGTAAAGAGTTCAGTGGTTGTTGTGTTTCTATAAAACCTTGAATTCAATAAGTCACTTGCATTAAAAGAAAGCGTTCCCTTTTTATTTAAAATATCTTTGTTTATTGCACCTGACAAGACAAAGAATCCTTTTGATTTACTTTGAGCGGTAGCATTTGGACCTCTGTAGAATCCTCTTAATTGTGCAGTCCAGCCTTTGGATAAAGTAACATTACCATTAATTCTGGCAAACCAACTTACGATTTCAGCATCAAAAACCTGATTATTGTATATCCCAATGGTTTCTGAATTGAAAATATTAAAGTTTCCACTTAAACGAAATTTCCTTGAAGGAGTATAGGTTAAAGTGAATTCTGTTCCTAAACGATTATTTTCTGCAAGGTTGATTGATGTTGCTCGTAATGATGGGATTTCAATTATTGGATCTTCACTTACCCTAACAACTTCTCCAGTTGCCTCTGTAATCCGTGTAATCACTTGTGTTGCTTTTTGGTAATAAGCTGATCCATTTAAGGTGAGTTTTTCCCAACGTTTTAGATATCCAAAATCAAAAGTACTCGAGTAGGAGGGATTCAAATCTGGGTTTCCTTGTCTGAAAAAAGTTACACTAGATCGCGATGGAAACGGATTTAAAGACCAACTTCTAGGACGTCTAATTCTTCTACTAAATCCTAAGGTAATGTTCTCTTCTTCACTAAATTCATAAGATAAATTTACTGTTGGGAAAAAGTTAGTATATTTTTTTTCTTTAAAGTCATTGGTTGTTTTTTGATCAATAACGATGTTAGTATTTTCCATTCTTAATCCTAGTAAGTAGGAAAACTTATTAATTTTTTTTCCATATTGGGTATAAAGTGCGTTTATATTTTGCTCAAATAGTAAAACATTTGAAAGGTTTGTGTCTATTATAAATCGGCCATTTTCTTTTATGGCAATCTCGTAATCATTTTCTTGTGAACTAAAGTCTCCACGATATCCAAATTCAAACTGAGTGTTTTTATCAATAGGCCATATATAATCCAATTGAAATAAATTTCTTGTCTGTGACTCCAATGTCCCTGCTGTTTCACTTGGTGAATCAGAATTAGAAATATCAGCAAATTCATCTTCTGCACTTTTTTGAAGTTGAATTTCAGCAACTAATTCATGCCCATCATCATTAAACTTCTTTGTAAAATTTGCAGTGAATTGACTTGAATTGTCTTCTTCGGCCTCTTCTTGTAATCTATCTAAAGAAGAAAGGACATCTCCATTAGCATTTAGATCATCAATTTCTGTATTAGAATCACTTGTATTGTTACTGTCACGAACAAAACCGCTTATGGTTAAGGAGGTTTTATCATTTATGTAATATTCTACTCCCAAATTGATAAAGTAATTCTTTCGAATTCTGTCGTAGTCTCTTGTTTCATTTACAAAAGAACTGGGTAGATCACCATTAAAATATTCGCTATTAAAGACTCCACCGCCAAGAGACTTTTGATCTCTGTAGGTTGTTGTTGAAAAAACATTTAATTTTTTAGTTCTCCAATTTAGAGTTACTGTACTTCCTAAGTATTCTGGAATCCCAGTATTTGCAATGAAAGTTGCATTGAAGCCAATTAATTCATCTTTCTTCAGTATAATATTTATAATACCTGCTGTTCCGGAAGCTTCATAGCGTGCAGAAGGAGAGGTGACTACTTCAACCTTTTCAATGGATTCAGCTGGTAGCTGACGTAATGCAGCAGATCCAGAAAGACCTACTAATCCAGAAGGCTTTCCATTTATGAGAATACGTACGTTGTCATTTCCTCTCAAAGAGATATTTCCTTCGACATCTACAGATACAGCGGGTATATTATCCATTACATCCGTAACGCTTCCACCTCTTACAGTAATGTCTTTTCCTACGTTATAAATTCGTTTGTCAAGTCTTATTTCAACTTCCGTTCGTTCTCCAATTAATTCAATCTCTTCAAGAGATTCTGAATTAATATTAAGCTTAAAATTTCCTAGATTGGTATTTTCTTGTATTATTTTTCCAATGATGGTTGTTTTATCAAAACCGATGTATTCAATAGTTATATTATACTTTCCAGGAAAAATATCAATATCAAAGTTTCCATTAGTATCTGTAATCCCGCCTTGAACTTTTTCAGGAAAACGTTCATTAACCAAAGAGATTGTTGCATATTCTAGTGGCGCAGCTGTTTCAGAATCAGTTATATTCCCTGATATTTTTATTTTGTTAATATTTAGAGAGTTGTTTGGACGCTGGGAGAATACTGTACATGTAATGCTAACAAGTAACAGAGTTAATAATAATCTTTTCATATATTTTTTGAAGTAATGCTACTTTGACCCTAATATGTATCTTGGGTTTAATTGGCTTTAAGAAATAAAGCTAAATTTTCTATGGGTCTAGCAAGAACCCCTTTATTACCTGAAATAACGATCGGTCTTTCAATTAATCGTGGATATTTTATTAGAAGTTCTAGTATTTCAGTTTCATTTAATGTGTTACGTTTGGAAACATTTTTCCATTCCGATTCATTTTCACGAACTATTTCACTGGGTTTAAGCGCTATATTGTTTAATACCTCCTGAAGGCTATCTTTTGTAAAAAAGCCATCTAGATACAACACTACCTCATGTGAATGACCTGCTTCTTCAAGAAATTGTATTGCTTCTCTTGATTTTCTACATCTAGGGTTATGGTATATGGTATATTTTTTCATTAACTAAAAAAAAACTACCCGAAGGTAGTTTTGAATTTATTTGATTTTGTCAGCAATAGCTTTAAAAGCATCCGGATAGTTCATCGCAAGGTCTGCGAGAACTTTTCGATTGAGCTCAATATTATTAGCTTTTACTTTTCCCATGAACTGGCTATAAGACATTCCATTGATACGGGCTCCGGCATTAATACGTGTAATCCAAAGAGATCTGAAGTTACGTTTGTTAACCTTACGGTCACGATACGCATAAAGCATTGCTTTGTCAACAGCGTTTTTTGCAACCGTCCAAACATTTTTACGACGGCCAAAATAACCTTTCGCTTGTTTTAATATTTTTTTTCTACGTGCTCTTGAAGCAACTGAGTTTGTGGATCTTGGCATTTTAGTTGTTTTTTTTTGAAGGAGGCGGTATTTCTACTCTTTTATGCCTGACTTCGGGTTAATTATTAGCGAGTAACCTATTTTAAAATTAATTAAGGCGTAGTTGTTGTTTAATGTTTTTTTCATCACTCTCGTGTACTAAACCAGAATGAGTCAATTTTAATTTACGCTTTTTTGATTTTTTAGTCAAAATATGACTTTTAAAAGCATGCTTACGCTTTATTTTACCACTTCCGGTAATTTTAAAACGTTTTTTAGCACTTGATTTTGTTTTCATTTTTGGCATGACTATTCCTTTTTTTTTATTTTTTCTTCGGAGCAATTAAGATACTCATCTTCTTTCCTTCCAATATTGGCATTTGTTCTACTTTTCCGAGGTCTTCTAAATCCTGAGCTAAACGTAACAACAGGATTTGACCTTGTTCTTTAAATACGATTGAGCGACCTTTAAAAAAAACAAAGGCTTTTAATTTTGCCCCTTCTCCAAGAAATTTTTCAGCATGTTTCTTTTTAAATTCATAGTCATGCTCATCGGTATTAGGCCCAAAACGTATTTCTTTTAAAATAATTTTACTTGTTTTCGCTTTAAGAACCTTCTCTCGCTTCTTTTGTTCGTAGAGAAATTTTTTATATTCTAAAATTTTACACACTGGAGGCTTAGCATTTGGAGAAATCTCAACTAAATCCAATTCTAATGATTCTGCCAAGGCAAGTGCTTTGTTGAGTGAGTAAACTCCAATTTCAACATTTTCTCCAACCAAACGTAGTTCTTGAGCCATTATCTTTTGATTGATACGGTGTGGATCTACTTTGATTACCCTTCCAGGGCGGTTCGTTCTACGTCTTCGTATTGCTATGTCTTCTGTCTTTTAAATTAAACTTCAAAGCTCGTTAAGCTATTTTTCACTTCTTTTTTTATCATGTCCGAAACGTTTTTTATAGAAAAGCTTCCTAAATCGCCTTCAGTATGCTTACGTAACGAAACTGTTTCACTTTCGGCTTCTTTCTCTCCTAAGATAATCATGTAAGGGACTTTGGAGATTTCTGACTCTCTAATCTTCTTCCCTATAGTCTCATTTCGATCATCTAAGAGGGCGCGAATTTCGTGATTTTCCAAGTAATTTAAAACTTTTTGAGCGTAATTTTTATATTTTTCGCTCACACATAAAATATTTACCTGTTTTGGCATTAACCAAAGTGGGAAATTTCCTCCCGTATGTTCTAATAAAATAGCAACAAACCTCTCTAAACTTCCGAAAGGAGCTCTATGAATCATAACAGGTCTATGTAACTCATTGTCACTGCCTTTATATGTTAATTCAAACCGATCAGGTAAATTATAATCAACTTGAATAGTACCTAATTGCCATTGACGCCCTAAAGCATCTTTTACCATGAAATCTAATTTGGGACCATAAAAGGCAGCTTCACCTGTTTCGATTTTATAATCTAGATTTTTTTCATTTGCGGCATTTATTATTGCTTGCTCTGCTAGGTCCCAATTTTCAGATGAACCAATGTATTTTTCTGGTTTTTCAGGATCTCTTAAAGAGACTTGAGCCGTGAAGTTTTCAAAACCTAAAGATCCGAAAACATACAGAACTAAATCAATTACTTTTTTGAATTCCTCATCTAGTTGACTGGGCATACAAAAGATGTGTGCATCGTCTTGAGTAAACCCTCTAACTCGGGTTAATCCATGAAGTTCACCACTTTGCTCATAACGATAAACGGTCCCAAATTCCGCATAACGTTTTGGTAAGTCCCTATAACTCCAGGGTTTTGAATTGTATATTTCACAATGGTGTGGACAGTTCATCGGTTTTAGAAGAAACTCTTCTCCCTCTGCAGGAGTTTGAATGGGCTGAAAGCTATCAGCACCATATTTTTCATAATGACCTGAGGTCATATAAAGTTCTTTACTTCCAATATGGGGGGAAATAACTTGTTCGTAGCCTGCCTTATTTTGTGCCGCTTTCAGGAAGTTTTCCAATCGCTCACGAAGGGCGGCACCTTTTGGAAGCCATAAGGGTAGACCTTGTCCTACTTTTTTAGAAAAAGTAAATAATTCTAATTCTTTTCCAAGTTTTCTATGGTCACGTTTTTTAGCTTCTTCAACTAGGGCTAAATATTCCGTCAATTCTTTTTGTTTAGGAAACGAAATACCATACACTCTTGTAAGTTGTGGTTTTGTTTCGTCTCCTCTCCAATAGGCTCCTGCGATATTAGTCAGTTTAATTGCTTTTATAAAACCGGTATTTGGAATATGTCCTCCACGACAAAGGTCGGTAAAGTCTGCATGGTCACAAAAGGATATAGTTCCGTCTTCAAGATTTTCTATGAGTTCTGTCTTGAACGGATTATCTTCTTTTTTATAAAATGCTAAAGCTTCTTCTTTTGAAGCGCTACGCATTTTAAATTCAAATTTTTGTCTTGAAAATTCTAAAAATTTCTTTTCTATTTCGATCAAGTCTTTTTCGGTAAGGCTGTGATCACCAAAATCTGCATCATAATAAAAACCGTTATTAATTGCAGGTCCAATTGTTAATTTACAGTTAGGATAAAGAGCAATTAAAGCTTGTGCCAATACGTGTGCTGAAGAATGCCAAAAGGCAGTTTTTCCTTCTTGGTCATTCCAAGTAAAAAGCTGAATATTTCCATTTTCAAGTAGTGGGGTAGTACCCTCAACTATTTTTCCGTTATATTTAGCTGAAAGCACATTTCGTGCAAGTCCTTCGCTAATGCTTTTTGCAACATCCAAAGGAGTTACTCCCTTGTCATAGCTTCGAACACTCTGGTCTGGAAACTGAACTTCAATCATAGTTTTTTTAAAAATGCTTGACAAAAATACGGGTTATTACTCTAGCAAGCAATCGCTAAGAGAAAGTTTCTAAGATTGCTTTTTTTTACGTTCCCCTAACATGGCATTTACTAATGTTTTTATTCCTTTAAATCCAAAATATAATGTTAAAGTGAGTAGTAATATGCCTAAAACAAAAACAGGATAGAACAACGGATGATTTTTATTTTGAAATGCTTGATGAATTACAAAAGGGCCAATGAAACAAAAGACAATGAAGAAGCTCATTGACCTTAAGCCCTTTTGAAGTAAAATTTTATTCATTTTTTTTGTGCGTTTAGAACATTGCGAACATTTTTATGTTCTTGCAACATTTGTTTTGCTTTTTCTGGAGAGATATTAAGCTCTTCAATAAGCATGTTTTCAGCCCTCCCTACTAGTTTTTTATTGGATAGCTTCATGTCGACCATTTTATTGCCTTTAACATGTCCCAGTTGTATCATAGTGGCTGTGGTAATCATATTAAGAATTAACTTCTGAGCAGTTCCTGCTTTCATCCTAGAGCTACCCGTTAAAAATTCTGGTCCTACAATAACTTCAATAGGATAATCACTAACCTCAGAGAGAGGACTGTTAGCATTACAACTTATGCTTCCTGTTATTATGCCCTTTGACTGGCAATCATTTAGTCCTGCAATTACATAAGGCGTTGTTCCAGAAGCCGCAATTCCAACTATAACATCTTTGGAATTAATATTAAAAACACTCAAGTCTTCCCAGGCTTGATGCGGGTCATCTTCCGCATTTTCTATTGAATTTCGTAAAGCATGGTCTCCACCGGCAATAAGTCCTATAACACGTTCAGGATCAGTTCCAAAAGTGGGAGGGCATTCAGAAGCGTCTAAAACTCCCAATCGACCACTAGTTCCGGCGCCAATATAAAACAGGCGACCACCGGCTTTCTGTTGTTTTATAACAATTTCTATTAACGTCTCGATTTTATCTAAAACGTTACCCACAGCGTGAACAGCATTTTGATCTTCCTGATGAATGCCTTTTAGTAATTGAGCAATATTTTTTTGCTCTAGGTTATTGTGGTTAGAATCTTGTTCGGTAGTTTTTATAAAAGCCATAGTGTTTTTGGTTTTTAACGAATTTAAAAAAATAAACCTCACAATAGAATTATTGTGAGGTTTAAGTATATGAATTATAAAAGTGCTTTACGCGTATCTTTTCAGCTCTAAATTTTCTTTTAAAGCAGCTAAAAATTGTTGCGTAGTTAGATAATGAGAGCTATTCAGCTCTTTTCCATGAATAAGAACAGCAAGATCTTTTGTCATTTTACCACTTTCAACGGTTTCAACACATACATTTTCAAGTGTAGTGCAAAAGTCAATAAGCTCTTGATTATGATCTAGTTTTCCTCGATGAGCTAATCCTCTTGTCCATGCAAAAATAGAAGCAATAGGATTAGTTGAAGTTTCTTTTCCTTGTTGATGTTGGCGGTAGTGTCTAGTTACAGTACCGTGGGCAGCTTCTGCTTCCATTGTTTTTCCATCAGGCGTAACTAAAGTAGATGTCATTAGACCTAATGATCCAAAACCTTGGGCCACTGTATCTGACTGAACATCACCATCATAATTCTTACACGCCCAAACAAAACCTCCGTTCCATTTCATAGCAGCAGCAACCATATCATCAATTAAACGATGCTCATAGGTTATACCTGCAGTAGCAAAAAGATCTTTGAATTCTTTATCAAAAACTTCTTGAAAAATATCTTTAAAGCGACCGTCATAGGCCTTTAAAATCGTATTTTTTGTAGATAAGTACAAAGGCCAACCTTTTTTTAAAGCTTGGTTCATACAAGAGCGAGCAAAACCATATATGGATGAATCAATATTATACATTGACATTGCAACTCCATTTTCCTGAAAGTGATATACATCCCAGGTTTTAGGCGTACCTCCATCATCTGGCGTAAAGGTCATAGTTAGTTTTCCTTTCCCTGTCGTTACAGTGTCAGCTGCCTTATACTGATCTCCAAATGCATGACGTCCAATACAGATTGGTTTTGTCCAGCCTTGAACGTAACGAGGCACGTTTTTCATAATAATAGGCTCTCTGAATACAGTACCACCAACTATATTTCTGATAGTACCATTAGGGGAACGCCACATATTAGAAAGATTAAATTCAGTAACACGATCCTCATCAGGTGTAATAGTAGCACACTTGATACCCACATGATGTTTTTTTATTGCATTAGCAGCTTGAATAGTAATTTTATCCTCAGTAGCATCTCTAGAAGTAACTGATAAATCGTAATATTCAATTGTTAAATCTAAATAAGGAAGTATCAGTTGGTCTTTGATAAATTTCCAAATGATTCTAGTCATTTCATCTCCATCTATTTCAACAACTGGATTCGTGACTTTAATTTTTGACATGGGTTTAATTTTTTATTTCGGTTGCAAATATAAGTGTTAGCTATTATTTTTAAGTAAATTATCGAAATAAAAAAACCGCCTAAGTATTTGTTTAATACAATTAGGCGGTTAAATTTTTAGTGATAGCTATACTAAGAGTCTAGACGAGCTTCTTTAATACGTGCTTTTTTTCCAGTTAAACCTTTAAAGTAATAAATACGTGAACGACGTACTTTTCCTTTCTTATTAACTTCAATTTTTTCTAAAGCAGGTAAGTTTAATGGGAATATACGTTCAACCCCAACAGTCCCTGACATTTTTCTAATCGTAAAGGTTTTGGATAAACCTTGTCCTTTAATTTGGAGCACCACTCCTTTAAAAAACTGAGTACGTACTTTTTCACCTTCTCTAATCTGATAATATACTGTTAAAGTATCTCCAGCACCAAATTTTGGAAATTCTTTTTTCTCGATGAATTCGTCTTGAACAAAATTGATTAACGCTTCCATGTTATTTTTTTATTGTTTGAAAAGTGACAACATTCACGATTTTCGTCAGAGGTTATCCATTCCGTTTTGCAAAATTAGACTTTATTTTGAAGTAAGCAACTTCTCAGTCTTAATAAATAACTTTAATATTACTTTTTTTGACTACAATGCATTTAATGGAATCAATCTTAATAAGTTTCTCTTACAATGTTTTCATTTCATTTTCATTCGAAAAAAAAATAATGTGAGAATGTTTACTTTTATTTATAAGTTTAAATTTTAGCTTACGATAATTTAATCAAGAATGGTATAAGATTCTATTGATATTTTTTACAAATAAAAACTATTATGTTTATAAAGAGATTGGCTATTCTAATAAATCAGGACGAAATTTCTTAGTGCGTTCAAGCGCCATTTCATCTCGCCATTTCTCTACTTTAGGTGTATTACCTGAGGTTAAAATTTCAGGAACTTCCCAGTTGTTATATTTTGCGGGTCTAGTATAAATAGGGGGAGCTAAAAGATCATCTTGAAAACTATCGGTTAGTGCAGAAGATTCATCACCTAAAACTCCTGGAATTAAACGGATTATACTATCACAAAACACAGCTGCTGCAAGTTCGCCTCCAGAAAGCACAAAATCACCTATGGAGATTTCATGAGTGATTAAATGATCTCTAACACGTTGATCAACTCCTTTATAATGACCACACAGCAGAATTATATTGTTAAGCGTAGAATTATGATTAGCAATTTTTTGATTTAATTTTTCCCCATCAGGAGTTAAATAAATAACAGCGTCATAGTCTCGTTTATTTTTTAGGTAAGCTATGCATCTGTCAATGGGTTCAATCATCATTACCATTCCTGCACCGCCACCAAATGGGTAATCATCTACTTGACGCTGTTTATGACCACTAAATTTTCTTAAATCATGAAAATGAACAGCAGCTATTCCAGAGACTATTGCACGTTTTAAAATAGAAGCTTCAAATGGACTTTTAAGGAGTTCGGGAAAAAGTGTAATAATATCAATGCGCATGGCTAAGTGAATTATGTTAAACAAAAATATAAAAAGTCGATGCAGAACTTCGATTTTTTAGTAAAAGCTTCACTTTTTAATAATGCATTGATATTTTCAGCTCTTCTCCCGAAGGGTTAAGAAATAAGATGCTATCTAAATTGTCAATATTTATTTTTTTTAAATCTTCAAGTTTGTTTACCTGCTGGTCATTTATTTCCAATATGAGAAAACCATTATCAATTCCTTTTTGATAGAGCCAACGGTTATTCATGTTTGAAATATACAATCCTTGATCAGTTTCAAAGTGTTTTTTTTGTTCAGATGTAAGTTCTCTTAACTCCATTAAAAAATAGGAAGCACGATTAATTTTTTCTAAACGAACACTAATGGTAGTTTCTTTTCCTGCTCGATTATATTTTATATTCACTTTTTCTCCCGGCCTTTTACTTGCTAGGTAGCCAGATAGATCTGCAAATTTATTTATTGCAATACCATCAATACTTTTGATTATGTCATTAGGTTTAAGTCCAGCAAGATCAGCCCCCAAGCCCTCTTCAAGATTGGTGATGTAGAAACCTTCTGTTTCTAAAACATCAAAACGTGTTGCTAAATCAGAGTTTAGAACTTGTCCCATAACGCCTAATAGTCCACGTTGTACATTTCCAAATTCAATTATATCTTCAAAAATTTTTCGAACTACATTACTAGGTACAGCAAAAGAATATCCTACAAATCCACCCGAAATTGAAGTTATAGCTGTATTAATTCCAATTAATTCTCCTCTCGTGTTTACTAATGCACCCCCACTATTTCCTTTATTAACAGCAGCATCGGTTTGGATATACCATTCGTTTTTTCCATCTTGGGTGTTCAAATCTCTAGATTTAGCACTAATAATTCCTGCAGTAACTGTTGAGTTTAGGTTAAAAGGATTTCCTACAGCAAGAACCCATTCTCCAATTTTAGTTGTATCAGAATTTCCAAAGAATACATAAGGTAATTTTTCATTTGCATTAATCTTTAAAACAGCAATATCTGAATCAGGATCAGTTCCTACAACTTGAGCTTTGTAGATTTTGTTTTCATTGGTTGTAATTTCTATTTCAGTATTATTTTCAATTACATGGTTGTTGGTTATGATGTATCCGTTTGGAGAGACAATAACACCAGACCCAGTTCCAATTCTTTTGGGTAAGTCTTCTTTATCATAAAAATAGCGATAGTATGAAGGAAGATTATTTTCTCCACTACTTGTATTTTTTACGTGTACTACAGCATTTACAGTTTTTTCAGCAGCAATTGTAAAATCTGTTAATTCTGCTGCAACAGTTCCTGTAGTATATGTGTAATTAGTTGGAAGTATTTTTGTTGAAAGATTTTGTTCCTTTTCAATTAGTAATGGAGCGCTAAAATACACATCATAAATAAAAATGCTAAAAACGGCACTCCCAAGTGCAATAATAACTGTTTTAATAAATGATTTCATAAGATTAATTTTTTCTATAAAAATATAATTTTTAAAGTAGTAAAAAATTCATTTAACGCCTTTTTAACAACCTTTAAAATTGATTATATTTGACGCTATGCAGATTCAGTTTGATAAATATCAAGGTGCCGGGAATGATTTTATCATCATTGACAATAGAACAGGTGACTATGATTCACTTTCTCAAGAGAATCTAAAGCTGCTTTGTGATCGAAACAAAGGAATAGGTGCCGATGGAATTATTTTAATTCAAAATCATCAAGTTTTAGATTTCGAAATGCTGTACTATAATTCAGACGGTAATTTAAGTTCTATGTGTGGTAATGGGGGTAGATGTGCTGTTTCTTTTGTTCAGCGCCATAATATCATAGATGTAAACACTCATTTTATGGCCATAGATGGTCCTCACAAGGCTAGCTTAATGTCTCCAATAGAAGTGCGATTACAAATGCAGGATGTTACTAATATTATTAAAAACGAAAACAATATAATTTTGGATACTGGTTCTCCTCATTTAGTTTTGTTTTTGCAAGAGATTGATTCCATAGATGTTAAAAAAGAAGGAGCGATAATTAGATACTCAGATACTTTTAAAAAAGAAGGTATTAATGTAAATTTTATAACAAAAAAAAGTAAAACAATATATGATATTAGAACCTATGAGCGAGGCGTAGAAAATGAAACCCTATCCTGTGGGACTGGTGCAGTAGCTTCTGCCATTGCGATGCATTTTTTAGGAGAATCAAATGGAGTTACTGAAATAAGACTTAATGCATTAGGAGGGGGGTTAACAGTCGGTTTTAAGGTTAAAGGAGCTAGATACGAAAACATATTTTTACAGGGCCCAGCAACTTATGTTTATTCTGGATCACTTTCATTATGAGTCAAGACATTCTTACTTTACGGGCATTAGAACCTGGTGATATTGACGTGTTACTAAATATTGAAAATGACAAAGAGTTTTGGAAATATTCAAATCAAAGGGAACCTTTCTCAAGGCATCTTTTAGAATTATACATAGCACAGCAGCAACATGATATTTTTGAGATAAAACAACGTAGGTATATTCTCACTGATTCTTCTCAAAAATTACTTGGTATTATTGATTTATTTGACTTTGAACCCTTTCATAGAAGGGTAGGAGTAGGATTAATTATTATATCTTCTGAACGCAGAAAAGGTATGGGTAAAAAAGCACTTGGATTAATTGAACTTCACTGTATAAATAATTTAAATATCCATTCTTTGTATGCTAATATTGCCATTGAAAATAATCCAAGTATTTCCGTTTTTGAGTTTTGTGGTTTTGAAAATGTTGGCATAAAAAAAGAATGGAATTTTTATGAAGGCTCATTTCATGATGAATTTTTATATCAAAAAATAATAGGATAATGTATAAAAGAAAATTAATAGTGTTAATTAGTTTAATCGGTATTGGAATCGGCACTTATTTTATTTTTAATTTTTATAATATTTTTTTTTGGAATAATACAGTTTTTAAAAATAAACACTCTTATGTATTTATTGACCATGATGACACAATGGATTCCCTTGAAATTCAATTAGAACCTCTTTTAAAATCATCAAAAAATTTTTTAATAGCAGCAGAGAAAAAAGGCTATTCTCAAAACATTAAACCAGGTAAGTATAAACTTATAAGAGGGTCAGGAAACAATGAGTTAATTAATGTTCTTCGTTCAAAACGGCTAACGGTTAAAGTTGTTTTTAATAACCAAGAGCGTATTGAAAATCTCGCAAAACGAGTTTCATCTCAAATAGCTGCAGATAGTTCTAGTTTAATGAATGCCTTTTATGACACTTCTTTTTTAGAGTCTAATGGTTTTTCCAAAGAAAACATATTGGCAATGTATTTACCAAATTCATATGATTTTTTTTGGGACACTACCGCTGAGGGTTTTAGAAAAAAAATGTTTAACAATTATCAACAATTTTGGAATAAAGACCGTTTAAAAAAAGCTAAAGCACAGAATCTTTCACCTATTGATGTTTATATCCTTGCATCTATAGTTCAAAAAGAATCTCCAAAAGAAGATGAGCAACCACGTGTGGCTAGTGTATATTTAAATCGTCTGGCAAAGAGAATGAAACTTCAAGCAGATCCAACCGTTATATATGCATTAAAAAAAGAATCTAATGATTTTGATCAAGTAATAAAACGTGTATTATTAAAAGATTTAAAAATTTCTTCACTTTTTAATACTTATAAAAATAAAGGCCTACCTCCTGGTCCAATAACAATGCCTGATATCTCAACTATTGAAGTGGTTCTTTCTGCCGAACAAAACACATATTTATATTTTGTAGCAGATCCTTCAAAACCAGGTTATCATTTATTTGCTAAAAATTTACGCCAGCATAATAGTAATAAGCAGCTATATATTAACTGGATAAATAAGAAGAAAATTTATCGTTAAAAAGGACCTTCAATAATGAAAATACATGGTCTCTTATTTAATTTAACTTTTTCATTTTTCCATTGACTTATAGTAAGTGTTTTTATGTATTCATTCTGCAAGGTTAGATCACAACTTACACATAAAAGCGTATTGGATAAAAGTACTTTTAATAATTCTTTGAGTAATGAATCACTTCGATAAGGAGTTTCAATGAATAATTGCGCCTGATTATCTTTAATTGCTTTTTTTTCAAATTTAATGATAGCTTGTTTTCTTTTTTTTTGCTCAATAGGAAGGTATCCATTAAATGCAAAGTTTTGACCATTCATGCCAGAACTCATCATGGCAAGAATAAGCGATGAAGGTCCAACTATTGGTTTTACCTGAATTCCAAGTCTATGTGCTTTAGCAACAATCACACTTCCAGGATCCGCAATTCCTGGGCATCCAGCATCTGAAAATAATGCCATTGAAATTCCAGCTTTACACTGATCTAAGTAGGTTTCTGTTTCTTCTTGGGTAATAAATTTATTCAGTGGATACAGTATGAGTTGGTCCTGGTTTTTATTAGGTGCTATTTTCTTGATAAAACGCCTGGCTACTTTTTCATTCTCTATGATAAAATGATTTTGATCTTCTATGATTTTTTTAACGGTAAGGGGTAAAACTTCTAAAGGAGGATTTTCTCCAAGAGGAGTGGGTATTAGAAATAGTACTCCTGGTTTCTTTATTCCATCTTTCATTTCTTCAGAATATTAGCAATACGTTCACAAGCATTTTCAAGAAGAGAAAAACATTGATCAAATCCTTCTTTAACACCATAAAAAGGATCGAAAATATTTTCTTGATTTGGAAGAATATAATTTACTTTCAGTTGTTCTTGTATTGAGGAAGCCAGTAAAATTAGGTCCTCATGATTATTATAATCTATTACATATATATAGGAAAAAACTTTAAAATCATTGACTGAAAATGATCGTGCTATCTGTTTACGAATATAAATGTTATTTTTTAATCCCACTGCAATAATTCTGGGGTCTGGAGGATACCCAATATGATAGTTTGATTTACCAGCAGTATCTACTTCAATATTTAAATGATTCACCTTAGCATTTAAAATGCCTTGTGCTAGAGGAGAACGACAAATATTACCCAAACAAACAATGAGTATTTTTTTGTGTTCCATTATGAAAAATATTTTATAAGGTAAGCTTTTGGCTTAAGTCATCTACATATTTACGAAACTGTTTATCCGTAAAGCTAAGATTATCGACTGTTTTACAGGCGTGTAAAACGGTAGCATGATCTCTTTTTCCAATTTGACTTCCAATACTTGCTAATGAGGCTTTAGTATATTTTTTAGCAAAATACATTGCAAGTTGACGGGCTTGAACTATGTGTCTTCTTCTTGTTTTTGATTGAAGAGTTTCAACATCCATTTGAAAATAATCAGAAACAACTTTTTGGATGTAATCAATAGAAACTTCACGTTTTGTGTTTTTCACAAATTTCATGACTACTTCTTTTGCTAAATCGATAGTGATTTCAACTTTGTTAAAAGATGATTGTGCAATGAGTGAAATGATAGCACCTTCTAACTCCCTAACGTTAGTTTTAATATTTTTGGCAACGTATTCAATTATATCATCATTAATATCTACTCCATCAAGGTAAAGTTTATTTTTTAAAATAGAAATACGCGTTTCATAATTAGGAAGTTGTAATTCAGCTGAAAGGCCCCATTTAAATCTAGAAAGCAAACGCTGTTCAATATCTTGCATGTCAACAGGAGCTTTGTCGGAGGTAAGAATAACTTGTTTTCCATTTTGATGTAAATGATTGAAGATATGGAAGAACACATCTTGAGTTCCTGTTTTTCCTGATAGGAACTGAACATCATCAATAATAAGTACATCAAGAATTTGATAGAAATGAATGAAATCGTTTCTTGTATTTTTTTTCACTGCTTCAATATATTGTTGGGTAAATTTTTCAGCAGCAATATATAAGACTGTTTTGTCTTGATATTTTTCTTTTATTTCCACTCCAATAGCATGTGCTAAATGTGTTTTCCCTAAACCAACTCCACCAAAAATCAGAAGTGGATTAAATGATGTCCCACCCGGTTTTGCAGATACTGCTAATGCGGCAGATCTTCCAAGGCGATTAGAGTCACCTTCTAAAAAATTATCAAAATTGTAATTTGGATTTAATTGTGATTCAATTTGAAGATTTTTAATTCCAGGAATAACAAAAGGATTTTTAAGTTCTCCCGCATATGAGTTAATAGGACCATCCACTTGTTGTGTTTTTACACCACTTCTATTGTTGCTGGGGATTTTTTCTGTGAAAGGTATATTATTTCCAAAAGTATTTTCCATTCTAATAGCATACAACAGACGGGCATCTTTACCTAACTCTTTTTGTAATGCTGTTTTAAGAAGCTTAACATAGTATTCTTCTAACCATTCATAGAAAAACTTACTAGGAACTTGGATAGTGAGAATATTATCATTTAACTTGACTGGTATAATTGGTAAGAACCAAGTTTTGTATGCTTGTGGCTGGATATTATCTTCAATGAAAGAAAGGCAGTTAGTCCAGACCTTAGAAGCATTCTCACTCATTTGATATTTTCTTTTGATTTTTACGGTTAGAGTCGTTTTTCATACCCATCTACAAATATTGTTTTAATTAATTTAAAAAAAAAATCAATTTGCTATTGAATAATAACTTTTTTTTTATGATATTCTGACTCTCTTATTTTATTCAAAATTCAAAAACATTTTAAGATATTTATTAAAATTAATGGAATATACAACAAATAAAATCACTGTTCGCTACAGCGAAACTGATCAAATGCAGTTTGTTCATCATAGCAATTATTTAAAATATTTTGAGTTAGCTCGCTTGGAATGGCTTACAGTACTTGGTGTATCTTATTCTGAAATGGAAAAAAAAGGAATTTTAATGCCTGTAGTAAAAGCAAGTATTGAATTTAAAACTCCTCTTTATTTTGGAGATGAGTTTCAAGTGAGTGTAGTTTTGAAAAATATACCACGTGCTACTCTAGTTTTTGATTATAAGATTATAAATCAAAAAAATCAAATGATTTGTTTAGGAACTACTGTTTTAGCTTTTCTATCAACCTTCACAAAGCGGCCTATGCGGTGCCCTGAAATTTTATTAGAAAAATTTAGTTGAAATAAATATCCAGTATTTCACCTTCATATATTTCTGTTTGGTTTGATATTTTTTTAAATTCAGGTGCCATAATTCCAGTTTTAATTTTTTTATCTGTTTTAAAAACTCTTGCCTCATCCCATAGATTATCTTTAATAAAAGATTCTAATGTTCTTAAGCCACCCTCAATAATGATTGATTGAATTTTTAGTTTATAGCATTCTTTTAGGATGTTTTTAATACAGAATGGAGAAACTATATTTTGTTCTTTTTTATTTGGTAATAATTCAATGGGGTCTTTAGTAAAAAATAACGTAGGAATATTGTCTTGAAATAATTTTGAATCCTTTGGTGTTCGCCTATTTGGATCAATAACGATCCTTAATGGATTTTTTCCTGCCCACTCCCGGGTTGTTAATTCAGGGTTGTCATTAATTACGGTTTGTACACCGACTAAAATTGCTGCCTCTTCACTTCTCCACTTATGAACACGTTGTCTCGAATAGTTATTAGTAATCCAAAATATTTCAGGATTATCTGTTTTTTTTTGAATGGGTGCAATAAAGTTATTTTTAGTTTGTGCCCATTTTAATATAACATAAGGTCTTTTTAAGTTGTGAAATGTAAAAAAACGTCGATTTAAAAAATCCGCTTCTTTTTTTAGTATCCCAATAAGTACCTCGCATCCTGCTTTTTTTAATTTTTCAATTCCTTTTCCTGTAACGAGAGGGTTTGGATCAGTGGATGCAATTACAACTCGTGGAATTTTATTTTTAATAATTAAATCTGAACAAGGTGGTGTTTTACCAAAATGATTACACGGTTCTAATGAAACATAAAGGGTGCTTTTAGAGAGAAATTTTTTATTTTGAACATTAGATATAGCGTTTGCTTCTGCATGGGAACTACCTACTTTTTGATGCCATCCTTCACCTATTATATTGTCTTTATATACAACTACAGAACCAACTAAAGGATTGGGAAAAGTTTTTCCCAATCCTTTTTCTGCCAATTTAATGCAGCGTTGCATAAAGAAATAGTCTTTTTTATTTTTCAAATCGTAGTATAAATATTTTTTCTTTGCCAAGAAAATCAAAATTGACTGTAAATTTATAACAAAAATTAAGGAATGAAGATTCGACCAATAGACATTAAAGATAATCGTGAATTATCCTTAGTGATTCGCTCTGTTTTAATTGAAATGGGTGTTCCTAAAACTGGGACAGCTTATGAAGACCAAGAGTTAGATACTATGTATGAGGCTTATCTTGGCTTGAGAACTATATATTATGTTGTCACCGAGGGGAAAAAAATTTTAGGGGGCGCGGGAATTGCCCCATTAAAAGAAGGTGATCCTTCAGTTTGTGAGCTTCAAAAAATGTATTTTTCTCCTAAAGCACGTGGTAAGGGATTTGGTCATCAAATGATTGATGCTTGTATTAATTTTGCAAAATCAAATGATTTTAAATTGTGTTATATTGAAACCATGCCCAATATGGAGGCTGCTCAAAAATTATATAAAAAGTTAGGATTTAATTACATTGATCATCCAATGGGAAACACTGGTCATTATTCATGTCCATTTTGGATGACAAAATCTTTAATATGACATATATTGAAGGACGGAATTTATTTAGATCGCAATTAAAAGTATTTTTTGAAATTAATGAAATTGATTTTTACTATAAAGTGATTTTAAAATCTTTTTTTAAAATCGAACCAACGGCAATTTCTTTGTACCCTGAGACTGTTTTTTTACCTGCTAAAGTAAAAATTATTAAAGTTGTATTACAACGTCTTTTAAACGAAGAACCTTTACAATATATTTTAGGCACCACCTCTTTTAGATCTCTTAAACTTCTGGTTACACCTGTCGTTCTAATTCCGCGTCCAGAAACTGAGGAATTAGTTGAATGGGTTTTAGAAGATTACAAGTCAATTAATCATAAGCATGTAGTTATTGATATCGGAACGGGCAGTGGTTGTATAGCTATTTCTCTAGCAAAGGAACAGCCTTTTTTTAATGTCACAGCACTAGACATATCTAGTAAAGCTCTCGAGATTGCAAAATCTAATGCTATTAAAAATAAGACTATCATTAATTTTATTCAAGCTGACATTACTGCCTCAAGCACTGAAATTTTTCCTGTTAACGTAATTATTTCTAATCCTCCTTACATTCATCCCAGGGAAAAAAAAGAGATGAAAAATAATGTTATTAACAATGAGCCATCTATTGCTCTATTTGTTCCAGAGGAAGATCCTCTTCTGTTCTACAGATGTATTTTACGGTATGCTCAAAAAAACTTACTTCCTGATGGAGTTATTTATTTTGAAATTAACCCTTATTTTCTATCAGAAATGAAAAACCTTATCTTATCAATAACAAATTATTCTATTGAAGAAAGAAAAGATATATTTGGAAAAGTCCGCATGCTTCGTCTTCAAAGTCATTAAATATGGAAGAAATTAAACAAAGAATTTTATTATTACAACAATCATTACACAACCACAATCATAGATACTATGTTCTTGATGATCCTACTATTTCTGATTTCGAATTTGACCATTTATTAAAAGAACTTCTGTTGTTAGAAGAGAAATATCCTGAATTTTTTGACATAAACTCTCCCACACAAAGGGTAGGGGGTGGTATCACAAAATCTTTTAAAACAGAAGCCCATCGGTATCCAATGTATTCTTTATCAAATACTTATTCCAAAGAAGAATTATTTCAATGGGAAGAACGACTGAAAAAAGTTCTAGGTGAAGAGGCTGTTATTGAATATACCTGTGAGTTGAAATTTGATGGAGTATCCATTAGTTTAACATATGAATATGGAGTTTTAGTAAAGGCAATTACAAGAGGCGATGGTGTTCAAGGAGATAATGTTACTACTAATGTTAAAACTATTAAAACAATCCCACTTAAATTACAAGCTGATTTCCCGAATTTTTTTGAGATCCGAGGAGAGATAATTTTACCTTGGGAAGGCTTCCATAAAATGAATGAAAAACGATTTCAGCTTGGTGAAGAACTTTATAGAAATCCAAGAAACACAGCTTCTGGAAGTTTAAAAATACAAGATAGTAGCATAGTAGCTGAACGTCCCCTTAATTGTTTTTTATACTCATTAGTAGGAGAAAAATTACCTCTTGATTCACAAATAGAGGCCTTAAAAAAGGCACGAGAGTGGGGATTTAAGGTGCCTAATTCTGCTAAATGTGTTTCTTCCATTGATGCTGTTTTTGAATTTATCACTTTTTGGGATGAAAAGCGAAAAACACTCCCTTATGAAATTGATGGTATTGTAATTAAAGTAAATAGTCTTTCTTTACAAGAAGAACTTGGCTTTACCGCTAAGGCTCCACGCTGGGCAATAGCCTACAAATATAAGGCAAAACAAGCATTTACTGTTTTAAAAGGAGTGCAATATCAAGTTGGAAGAACTGGTGCAATAACACCAGTTGCTCAACTTGAACCTGTAATTATTTCTGGCTCCACAGTTAAAAGAGCTTCTCTTCATAACGCTGATCAGATTGAAAAATTAGACCTTAGAATAGGAGATACTGTCTTTGTGGAAAAAGGAGGAGAGATAATACCCAAAATAACTGGAGTAAATATCACAAAACGAATTATCGTAAATAGTCCTATAAAATTTTTAATTGAATGTCCAGAATGTCATAGTAAATTAATTCGCGAGGATGGTGAAGCTCAACACTATTGTAAAAATGATCAACACTGCCCACCTCAACAAATTGGTAAAATTCAGCATTTTATTGGACGAAAAGCAATGGACATTGAAGGTTTGGGTAGTGAAACAGTTAGCCTATTGTTCAATGAGGGAATCATTCAAAATATTTTAGATTTATATAAACTACAAAAAGAACAGATTTTGCCTGTAGAAAGAATGGCAGAGAAGTCTGTTTCAAATCTATTGGAGGGTATTTTAAAATCAAAAGAAAAACCCTATCACAAAGTTCTTTTCGGTTTAGGCATCAGGTTTGTCGGAGAAACAGTCTCCAAAAGATTAAGTGAAGAGTTCATTTCTATTGAGCGACTTTCAATAGCAACAAAAGAGGAATTAACAAATACTGACGAAATCGGAGATCGTATTGCTCAAAGTGTAATCGATTTTTTTTCAGTTTCAGAAAATAAAATTTTAGTTAAATCTCTAAAAGAGTTTGGTCTTCAAATGGAAACAGTTGAGTCCTCTAAAAATTTTCACAAAGCTTTTACAGGAAAAAGATTTGTTGTGTCTGGAGTTTTTAATAATTTTTCAAGAGAAGAACTTAAAACTGAAATACTATCATTGGGAGGTAAGATTGTAAGTTCTGTTTCCTCTAAAACAAATTATTTAATTGCAGGAGATGGTACGGGTCCCACTAAAAATGCAAAAGCCTTAAAATTTGATATTTCAATTTTAGATGAGAAATCATATATTGCGTTAAAGGAATCACTTTAAAATGTTTTGTTTATAACATTTTGTTTAAAAAATACATAAATCATTTATTTTTTATGTAAAAAATAAATGATTAGTTAATTTCATAAATTAATAATGGTTAGAATAATATCTGATTTTGTATTGAAATCACGTTTCAAGAAAAAATTAAAGTTATTAGCTTCTGTTTCGAAGTCGAATAGAAAACAGATTAAATCTATTGCAATTCTTGTTTCAGGGAATTATGAAGTTAAAGAACACATGTTTATAGATTTCGCTAAAGCATTTAAAGTTCCAACCCAAAATATTACTATTGTGGTTTTTAATAAAAACAAAATACCTTTACAGAATACTAAATTAGGACAGCGCATTGAATGTTCAAAAGAAATGATAGATTTTTGGGGAAATTTCCCCAAAAAATTTAATAATTTTTTCAAAAAAGAAGTTGACTTATTAATCAATTATTTTGATGACAACAGTCTACTTCCTTCATATGTAAGCGTATTTTGTAAAGCAAAATTAAGAGTAGGTTTTTCTTCAACTCAATATGCTATGAATGATTTAATTCTAAATGTAAATCCGTTAGAAACTGATTTATTTCTATCTGAAGCAACAAAATATTTAAAATCTATTTTAAAGTAATCAAGATGAATTTAAAAGGTTTGGGAGTTGCAATGATAACTCCATTTAAAAATGATGGTTCAATCGATTTTAAGGCTATTCCAGGAATCATAGAAAATTTTATTACGGGAAGGGTCGATTATATTGTTATTTTTGGTACGACTGCTGAGGTTACTTGTTTGACCGATAATGAAAAGAAAGCTTTGATACAAGCTGTTGTTGAAGCTAATCAAAATAAGATTCCTTTAGTAATAGGAATTGGAGGAAATGATACTGTCAAAGTACTGAATGAAATCCAGACTTCTGATTTACATCCTTTTCAGGCTATATTATCCGTATCGCCTTATTACAATAGGCCTTCTCAAGAGGGGATATATCAGCACTATGGCCAACTTGCTAAAGCGAGTTCATTACCAATTATTGTTTATAATGTTCCATCTAGAACTGGTAGTAATATTTATCCAGAAACCTTTTTGCGAATGACAAAAGATTTTGAAAATATCATTGCAATTAAAGATGCTTCAGGAGACATGATCCAGGTACAGGAAATCTTAAGAATTTGTCCTCCACATATTCAAGTTATTTCTGGGGATGATGCACTTACGTTACCAATGCTTCTTGCTGGTGCAGTTGGAACTATCTCAGTTTTAGCGAATGCATTACCAATTCCTTTGTTAAGAATGTTTCATTATGTAGAGAATGGTGAATTCGAAAAGGCATACAACTTACACTATAGTTTACTAGAAATTGTTAACCTAATTTTTGAAGAAGGAAACCCTGTTGGAGTAAAAGCGCTAATGGCGTCTATGGATTTTTGTGGAAAAACAGTTCGACTTCCACTAATTGGTGCTTCCAGTGATCTTCATGATCGTATTGAGAATTCTTTAAAAACCTCTGTTTATTCGACGTAATTTTGATTTTAAAATTTTAAAATTGTCTTTTGAATAAAAATTTAAATTCTCATTGTTATTTAGTACTTTTGTAAGATGAATTCTAAATTTATTTTTGTTTCATCTCTAGTTTTGTTGTTAATAACGTTAATTTCATGTAGTGATTATCAAAAACTTATAAATAGTGACGACACCTCTAAAAAGTATAAACAAGCAGAAGTTTATTACAATAGCGGAGAATATAGAAAAGCAAATAGACTTTTTGAACAAATCATACCAAAATTTAGAGGCAAGGCTCAGTCACAGCGTATTATTTTCTTTTTTGCAGATTCTTATTTTCAAACAAAAAGATATTACTTAGCTGCTAACCAATATCAAAATTTTGTCAAATCATATCCAAAAAGTGATCGAATTCAAGAAGCTAGCTTTAAAGCGGCAAAATCTTATTATTATTTATCTCCAAGCTTTAGTTTAGACCAAGAGGATACATACACGGCAATTGAAAAACTTCAAGTATTTATTAATTTGTATCCTACTACAGAATATTCAGAAGAGGCAAATCAACTGATTAGTGAACTACAAGAAAAATTAGAACAGAAGGATTTTGAAATTGCAAAACAATATTTTACCATAAGAGATTACAAAGCAGCCATTAAAGCAAGCGATAATTTTATTGCTAGTTTTCCAGGTACTAAATTCAGAGAAGAAGCCCTTTACACAAAGTTTAATGCTTCTTATCAAATTGCAATTAACAGTATTTTCTCTTTGAAAAAACAACGCCTTTCTGAATTACAAAAACAATTCGACATTATCCTACGTTATTATCCTGAAACAGTTTTTTTGAACGATCTGGAAAATAAAATTATTAAAGTTAATTCAGAATTAGAAAAAATACAACCGACCATTTCAAAACTTTCAAAATAAATATATGACTAAGTACAGAGAATCTAAAGCGGCCTTAAACTCAAAAACATATGATCGTAATATAATTGAGGCACCCACAGAAAATATTTATGAAGCCTTAGCAATTATAGCTAAACGTTCTATACAAATCAATTTGGACATTAAAAAAGAATTGCATGAAAAATTAGAAGAGTTTGCAACGCACAATGACAGTCTAGAGGAAATTTTCGAAAACAAAGAACAAATTGAAGTGTCTCGTTTTTATGAGCGTCTACCAAAACCTCATGCAATGGCTGTTGAAGAGTGGTTAAATGAAAAAATATACCACCGTAACACAGAAGAATCTAACGACTAAGAATGAGCTCGCTAAGCGGTAAAAAAATTTTACTCGGAATTTCGGGAGGAATTGCCGCTTATAAGACTCCATTATTAGTGCGTGAATTAATAAAGTTCGGTGCAGAAATTCGTGTTTTAATGACACCATTTGCTAAAGACTTTGTTACTCCACTCACATTATCAGCTCTTTCTAAAAACCCGGTACTTTCATCTTTTACCAATAATGAACTTGACAATCCAGTATGGAATAACCATGTAGAGTTAGGTCTTTGGGCGGATCTTTATATTATTGCTCCTGCAACGTCAAATACTCTTTCATCCATGGCACAAGGACGTTGTAATAATTTACTTTTAGCAACCTATCTTTCTGCAAAATGTCCAGTTTTTATTGCTCCTGCGATGGATTTGGATATGTATGCACATCCATCAAATCAGAAAAACATAAATCTTCTAGCGTCATATGGAAATCAAATATTGCCTGTAGGCGAAGGAAATTTAGCAAGTGGTCTTGAAGGTAAAGGAAGGATGATGGAACCCCATCAAATCGCAGAAAACATTATTTCTTATTTTAATCCATCATTACCTTTGAAAAATAAAAAGGTATTAATTACAGCTGGACCCACTTATGAAGCTATTGACCCTGTTCGCTTTATTGGTAATCATTCTTCAGGTAAAATGGGATTTTCTCTAGCTAGAGAAGCTGCTGAATTAGGTGCTAAAGTAACTTTAATTACTGGCCCTACTGCTCAAATTATTTCACATCCAAATGTACTGATAGTAAACGTGGTAAGTACTCTAGAAATGTTTGATGCTGTTAAGGAATATTATTTAAATACAGACATTGCTATTGCCGCCGCCGCTGTTGCAGACTATAAGCCGGAGACACAAGTGCTTCAGAAAATTAAAAAGAAAGCAGATTTTTTGACATTGAATCTTGTCCCTACACAAGACATCCTAGCCTATATGGGATCACATAAAAAAAACCAATATCTTATTGGTTTTGCCCTAGAGACTAATAATGCTATAGAAAACGCTAAAGAAAAGTTGTATAATAAAAATTTAGATGGTGTTGTTTTAAATTCCCTTAAAGACGCGGGAGCTGGTTTTTCAGTATCCACTAATAAAATCACATATATTCATGCTAACCAAAGTATTAATGAGTTCCCCCTTCAATCAAAATCAGATTGTGCAAAAGTAATTTTTAAACAAATCTTATCTAATGATACGTAATTTTATTTTACTTATTTTTCTTAGTTTCTTTAATTCAATTAAATCACAAGAACTAAATGCTCAGGTAATTGTTAATTCTGACCTGGTAAATCAAACCAATCAACAGATTTTTAAAACTTTAGAGAGGTCTATAAATGAGTTGATCAATACACAGGTGTGGACAAATCAAGACTTTTTAAATCAAGAAAAAATAACGTGTTCCTTTGTTTTTAATTTAACTGGCTACAGTAATGATCGATTTGAAGCAACTCTTCAAGTACAATCTCAACGTCCTGTTTTTGATTCAAATTATGATAGTCCGGTTTTGAATTTTTTAGATAATGACATTGTATTTTCATATCAAGAATTCCAACCCTTATTTTTTAACAGAACAAGTTTTGAATCTAATTTAATTTCACTAATAAGCTATTATGCCTATGTTATTATTGGTTTAGATGCAGATAGTTTTAAATTAAATGGAGGATCACAGTATTATGAAAGTGCACTTCAAACTGTAAATTTAGCACAAACTTCTTTTGGAAAAGGTTGGAAGCCCTCTGATGGAACAAAGAATCGTTTTTGGCTTATTGATGCTCTACGTTCAAATAGCTTTAGAGAATATAGAAAAGCACTCTACATCTATCATAGAAAGGGTTTGGATTTTATGACGGACAGTCCACTTGAAGGTAAAAATCAAGTTATGGAAGCACTCAAGCAATTAGGTCCTTTAAATCAAAGAAGACCTAATAACTTTTTGTTGCAAATGTTTTTTGATTCAAAAGTAGAGGAAATAATCAATCTATTTGGAGAAGGTCCAAAAGTTAATTTTAAAGAAACAGTAGATATTCTTAATAGATTAGCTCCTTTATTTGGTTCAAGATGGAAACAAATTAAAGCCTAATTTTTATATATTAAAATTATATAATTAAACGAAAACAAAAACCTTGTTACGTAAGATAAAAATACAAAACTTCGCACTTATTGAGGACCTTGAAATTTCTTTTGAAAATGGCATGAGCTCAATTACTGGAGAGACTGGCGCTGGTAAATCGATTCTTTTAGGCGGTTTATCTCTGGTTTTGGGAAAACGAGCTGACCTTTCCAGTTTACTTGATATTACCAAAAAGTGTATTGTTGAAGCTTCTTTTGATATTGATTCTTATAATTTAGAAACTTCTTTTGAAAGGTTAGATCTCGATTACGATAAACATACTATTTTACGTAGAGAAATTTTACCTCAAAGTAAATCAAGAGCCTTTGTTAATGATACGCCTGTTAATTTAGATGTATTACAAAAAATCAGTCAAAAACTTCTTGATATTCACTCTCAAAATGATACCCTAACTCTTTTAGAAAATGACTATCAATTTGAAATTTTAGATGCCCTAGGTTCATGTGCTAGCCTATTAAAACCTTATACGGATACATTAAATGCTTACAAAAAAGTATTAAATGAGTATTCTCATTGGGCGACTCTGAAAAACAAATCTCAAGATTCATTAGAGCTTAAAAATTTTCTTTTTGATGAACTATCTTCTATTAATTTAAAAGAAGGAATGGAAGACAACTTAGAAAGTAAAATTTCTTCGCTTTCAAATATTGATTATATACAAACTTCTTTTTCTCAGAGCATAGAGCTTCTAGGAGCTGAATCAACAGGGATTATAGATCGTATTCTAAGTGTTAGGGCTTTAATCAAAGGATTATCTAAAATTGATCCTAAATATTCATTATTAAATGAACGTGTTCAAGATATATCAATCGAAACAGATGATCTTTTAAATGAATTAAAAATTCAATTAGATCAAATAGAAGCTAACCCACAGGAATTAGAAATACTTCAAGCTCAATTAGATCAAGTAAATACAATGCTTCAAAAACATAAGGTAACATCTGTATTAGACTTAATAAATGTAAAAAATAAGTTAGAGAATGAATTACAGCAAACCTTAGATATTGACAATAAATTAAAAATCCTTATGATTGATAAAAACAATTATAAGGAACGTCTAGAAAAATTTGCCCATTCCATTTCTATTAACCGTAAAAAAGCTATTAAAGTTTTAGAAATCGAGCTTAGAGAATTAGTAGGAAAAATGGGAATGCCCGAAGCAACTTTTAATATTCAATTAAATCCAGCTCCTGAATTTTTATCAAATGGAAAGGACCATATCTTATTTCAGTTTAGTGCTAATAAAGGAGGAAAATTTAACTTGCTTAAAAAAGTTGCTTCAGGAGGAGAACTTTCCAGAATAATGCTTGCCATAAAGTATATCTTATCTCGTTATAAGAAACTACCAACTTTAATTTTTGATGAAATTGATACAGGAGTTTCAGGAAAAATTTCTGATAGTATAGCTGATATTATGAAGACTTTATCTTATAAGCTTCAGGTTTTAACAATTACTCACCTGCCTCAAGTTGCTGCAAAGGGAAATCATCATTTTAAAGTACAAAAATCTATGAGTAATGGTAAAACGGTTACTTCGCTAAAAAAACTATCAAATGACGAACGGATTGAAGAAATAGCCATGATGTTATCTGGAAATGAAATCACACCAACTGCAATTGCACACGCTAAACAATTAATGAATTAAATGTATATTTGAAAACAAAATTTTACAAATGAAACACAAAATCTTAGAGGGTAAAAAAGGAATTATTTTTGGAGCTTTAGACGACCAATCTATAGCCTGGAAAACTGCAGAGTCAGTTGCAGATGCTGGAGGAAAGTTTGTCCTTACGAATGCTCCTGTAGCTCTAAGGATGGGGACTATAAATTTACTAGCAGAAAAAACAGGTTCAAAAGTAATTGCTGCTGATGCCACAAGTATAGATAATTTAAATTCTTTAATAGATCAATCTCAAGAAATTCTTGGAGGAAATCTTGACTTTGTTTTACATTCTATTGGTATGTCAGTTAATGTTAGAAAAGGAAAGCATTACACTGACTTAAACCATGATTGGATGGCAAAAGGATGGGATGTTTCAGCTGTTTCTTTTCATAAATTAATGCAATGCCTTTATAAGAAAGATGCAATGAATTCTTGGGGTAGTATCGTGGCACTTTCATACGTAGCCGCTCAACGTACTTTCCCAAATTATAATGATATGGCTGATAATAAAGCATATTTAGAATCCATCGCTCGTAGTTTTGGATACTTCTTTGGAAAAAACAAAAAAGTTCGTGTCAATACTATTTCTCAATCTCCAACTCTTACAACAGCTGGAAAAGGAGTTCAAGGTTTAGATGGTTTTTTGAACTATGCAGAGAAAATGTCTCCATTAGGTAATGCAACTGCAAAAGAATGCGCAGACTATACGGTTTCATTATTCTCCGACTACACAAAAAAGGTAACGCTTCAGAATTTATTTCATGATGGAGGATTTTCTAATGTTGGGGTTAGTCAAGAGGTTATTGACTCCTTAAGTAATTCAGAATAAGATTTATAGTAATGAAAAGTTATGCAGTTAAAAAAAAATGAATTTGAAAAAGTTTTAAGGCTGCTTCCCTCTAAGGAGCGTTTTAAATTTTTCTTTTTATTTATTTTACTGTCATTCATTTTTTGGTTTAGCACAAAACTTTCAAACACTTATCAGATAGAGCAATCTTTTAGTATTCATTGGAAAAATATTCCTAAAGGAATTGTTATTGATAATGACTCTTCAGAATTAGGCTTATCAATTACAGCAAGCGGAATAGAAATATTATGGTACCGTTTGTTTAAAAATAAGATTAGTTTAGTTCTTAATAAAAATATCTTTATTGGCAAAGAGGCTTTTGTTTCAATTGATAATGAGCGTTTTAATATTCAACAACAGTTATTCGATAATACTATTTTAAATCAAATAACAACCCCTGTTATGAAAATAGCTTATGCAAGGCTAGGTGTTAAGAAAGTTAAAATTTCTTCTGAGCCCACTCTGAAATTTAGAGCTGGATATCTCAGTGATTCTCCCTTAACAATTTATCCAGACAGCCTTTTGGTTTGGGGCTCGCAAGATGTATTGGATACTTTGACTAGAGTTAAAACAGTTTCTTTTGTTATGGAGGATATTTTTGAGTCTTTTAAGAAAGCTATTCTTTTAGAGAATCTAACTAACCTTCGATATGATATTAAAGAAGTTAATATAAAGCAGGAGATTTCTCGGCATTCAGAAAAAAAATTTATTCTTCCAATTGAAATTATAAACATTCCAAAATCTGTTAGGGTAAAATTATTTCCTCCCACGGCAAACGTAAAAGCAACAATGCCTTTAACTTTACTGAAAGGTTTTAATGTCAAGGACTTTATGTTAGTAGTTGATTATGAATTAATTCTAAAAAATGAATTAACTCACTTACCAATTCGATTGGTGAAACAACCCAGTCAAGTGAAGAAAGTCATTTGGGAACCTAAAACAGTAAATTATCTAATAAGAAAATGAAAGTCATTGGATTAACAGGTGGTATTGGCAGCGGTAAAACAACTATTTTGAAGTGGTTTGAGACTCAAAATATTCCATGTTTTGAATCAGATGCTGTTGCGAAGACTCTGCTAAATTCTTCACTTAAATCTCGTGTTAGTAAAATTTTTGGAAATAATATATACAATTCATTGGGTATATTAAATCGAAAAAAGTTAGCTGCACGGGTCTTTAATAATCCAAAAGAATTGACTAAGTTAAATGTAATTGTTCATCCAGCAGTGGAGAGTGCTTTTGAAGATTTCAAACAAAAACATAAAGAAGATTCAATTATAATTAAAGAAGCTGCTATTTTATTTGAATCAGGTGGCTATAAAAATTGTGATGCTATAATTTTAGTTATTGCTTCTGAAGAAAGTAGAATTCAACGAGTTTTAAAGCGAGATAAGATTAAAAAAAAAGATATTGAAGCAAGAATTAGACTCCAGTGGTCAGATGATAAAAAGAAAGTATTATCCGATTATTTGATCCAAAATGAATATCTTCAAACTGCACTAGATCAAGCGAATAAAATCCTTAACTCTTTGCTTAATAGTTAAGTTGGGAGGATTAACATAGTTTTAGGTTTTTTTATCAATTAAAAAATTGAAATTTGTGGTAAATAATAAATACCCAAACACTCATTCTTTTAAAAAGATGTGTTGAAAGTAATCATATGAAGAAGAGCTTATTTATTCCCTTAGTTAGTTTTATGATCATTTCTATCATGGGAATTGTTGTGTTACAAGGGTATTGGACCTTTTCAGCATGGAATGACAAAGAAAAAGAGTTTTCACTTGCTGTTCAGCAGTCTCTTCAAGTTATTGCAGAAGAAATACAAGAACGTGAATTATCAGACTATATTACTGCTTATGAAAGCTTAATAGATTCATTAAAGACGCCTGATGATGCTAGTTTTGCAAATATATTTTTGTTTTTAGATGAAGATAAAACAAATAACCTCATTTCTTATTATGCATACGGAATATTAGAGGAGGACTACAACATAACTCCATATTTAGACCTAAAGCTCGGAGATACAATAAAGACCATCACCGATGTAAAACAAGTTAAAAACACAACAATCATTAATAAAAATGATGTTTTTGACCGTGAAAACAATATCGCAAACTCTATAGAAAAAATCAAGACTATTGATCGCATGAATATTGCAAATCAACGTATTAGAAATGCCTTTAAAGATTACACTTCTAATACCCCAATTCATAAACGATTGAATGTTGATGAACTTGACTTTGTTTTAAAACGGGAGTTTGATGCAAAAAAGATTGTAACCCCATACGAATTTGGTATTTATAATGATGGACTTTCTACGAAAATAAGATCAAATAACTATGCTGAAGAACAAGAAGGCTTTCGCTATTCAACTCCAATTTTTAACGATAAAAATGGTTTAGTCAATTATGAGTTAGTGGTTTCTTTTCCACAAAAAGATAGATATGTTTTCTCCTCCATTATAGGTTTAGGAGGGTTGACCTTTTTTTTAACTCTTTTTATTGTTTTTGTATCTAGCAGTGCGCTTTATCAAATCATTCATCAAAAGAAAATTTCAGAGATAAAAACAGATTTCATTAACAATATGTCTCATGAGTTTAAAACACCAATTGCCACGATCAATTTAGCTTTAGACGCCATTTCAAACCCTAAATCAATTGTAGCTCCAGAAAAAGTAGCGAAATATGTTAAAATGATTAGAGAAGAAAATGGCAGGATGCTTTCTCAGGTGGAGAATGTATTACGCATTTCTCAGTTAGAACGAAGTAACGAAACAATTCAAAGATTGCCCCTTGATCTTCATGAAATTATTCAGGATGCCGTTCATCATACTGATTTGATTTTTAAAAATAAATCAGGAAAATTACAAACTCAATTTAAAGCATCAAATAGTATAGTGTTTGGAAATAAAAGTCACATGACAAATGTTGTGGTTAATTTATTGGATAATGCTATAAAATATTGTGAAATAATTCCAAGTGTTAAAATTGAAACTTTAAATGAGGACAATAATTTCATTTTGAAGGTAATAGATAATGGTATAGGTATGACTCTCTCAGTTCAAAAGAAAATTTTTGATAAATTTTATCGTGCTACTTCAGGAAACATTCACACTACAAAAGGTCATGGACTTGGACTCGCGTATGTTAAACGAATAGTTGATCTTCACAAAGGCCAAATCAATCTAGAAAGTAAAGAAAAAGTTGGGACTAAATTTATCCTAACCTTGCCCATCTATAAATTAATATAAACCTCCCTTAAAATAAAAGAAAATGAAAGGTTCAAATAAAAAAATATTAATCGTTGAAGATGATACAAATTTTGGAAGTATTTTAAAGGAATACCTGACTATAAATGACTATAAAATTACCCTTGCCAAAAATGGTATTGTAGGATTTGAAAAGTTTAAAAAAGATGATTTTGATCTTTGTATACTGGATGTTATGATGCCATACAAAGATGGTTTTACATTAGCAAAAGAAATACGTGAGATAAATGGTAGCGTACCTATTTTCTTTTTAACTGCAAAAAATTTAAAAGAAGATGTATTAAAAGGCTTTAAAATTGGAGGTGATGATTATCTAACCAAGCCCTTTGATTCAGAAGTACTATTAGCTAAAATAAAAGCTGTTTTAAACCGTCAATCTGTCCCTGATTTTCCTACAAGTGATGAATTTGAATTTACTTTCAGTGAGTTTTCTTTTAATTCAAAACTTCGCTCCTTAATTCACAATGGTGGCCCAACAATTAAGTTATCTCCCAAAGAAAACCAATTATTACGTTTGCTAGTTATTAACATCAACGATTTACTTCCAAGAGAGGTAGCTTTAAATAAGATTTGGAGAGATGATAACTATTTTACTTCTAGAAGTATGGATGTTTATATTGCTAAGTTAAGAAAATATTTAGTTGTCGATCAGAAAGTTCAGATTTTAAACATACATGGTGAAGGCTTTCGATTAGTTGTCATCTAAAACCATCTCTAGGATGAAAACGTTCAATTACACTTCGTAAATGTTTTGTGTCTAGATGAGTATACACTTCTGTAGTAGTAATATTTTCATGACCCATTAATATCTGGATTGTTCTTAGATCTGCACCATTCTCTAGCAGATGAGTTGCAAAAGAATGACGAAAGGTGTGTGGGCCAATTTTTTTTTCAATATTTGCTTTTATAGCTAATTGCTTGATGATTGTGAAAATCATTTGTCTAGTTAAGATTTTGCCATTTCTGTTCAAAAAAACAATATCCTGATAAACTGAATTAATTTTTTGTTGTAATCTAATTTCATTAATATAGAATATAATAAATTTTTTAGTCAACTTTCCCATAGGGACTAATCTTTGTTTGTTTCCCTTACCAGTAACCCGAATTAAATTTTCTTCAAAAAATAAATTTGATAAACTCAAATTTACAAGTTCAGAAACACGAATTCCACTCCCGTAGAGCATTTCGAGCATTGCTCTATTTCTATGTCCTTGAGGGTGCGCTAAATCTATTTGTTCTAACAATAAATCAATTTCATTGAGACCTAAAACATCAGGTAATTTTCTACCTAATTTTGGTGCTTCAATTAGATCAGTTGGGTTAGAGGCTCTATATGACTCAAATATCATGTAATCAAAAAAACTACGCAAACCAGAAAGTCTTCTAGCTTGGGTATTCGGACTTGATGATTTTGCTGTTTCATAAATGAAGGTTTGTACAGATGACAAATCACAATCTATGGGATTTTTAGTTATATTCTCATCAATTAAAAAGTGTTCAAAACCAAGAACATCTATTGTGTAGCTTTCAATCGAGCTTTCAGAAAGACCTCTTTCGATTTTAAGATACATCCGATAATCTGCAATGGCTTTCTTCCAATTCACTCTAACTGTTTTATGGGGTTCCGTCTAATTTATATACTTTTACTAAAATATATTAAAAATGAAGATTAGTATCATTAACGGTCCAAATTTAAATCTTTTAGGAAAACGAGAGCCTTCAATATATGGAGATCAGTCATTTATAACATATTTCGATACACTTAAGGTCCAATTTCCGGAAATTATATTTGATTATTTTCAATCAAACATTGAGGGCGAATTGATTAATAAACTTCATGAAATCGGTTTTTCTGCTGATGTAATTTTATTAAATGCAGGAGCATACACACATACTTCTGTTGCTATTGGTGATGCGATTAAAGCTATAGACTCTTCTGTTATTGAAATTCACATATCGAACACTTTCGCTAGAGAAGATTTTAGACACACCTCTTATATTACTCCTGTAGCAAAAGGATTAATTATAGGGTTTGGACTAGATTCTTATCGTCTAGCAGTAGAGAGTGTAAAAAAATAATTTTTTACTAAATAATTTCATTTTTAAAAATTATTTTTTGTTAAGACGGTAATCTAAGGGTGGATTACGATCGCCAAGTAAAGCTTTGTATACGAAATTAGTTCCCCTTCTTTTAACTAATTCTTTATCTGCTTTTTCAATAATATCTGGATTCTTAAATAAATCAATAGCAGTAAGGGTTAATGTTTTTATTGCTACCATCATCCCTTTTTCACCAATACTAGTTCCTCCCGCAGCAACTGCCTGCCAACTATGGGCTCCAGTTCCTGGCACCCATGTAGCGGCTCCCATTTCTGTAGTAGGGCGTATCCAACTAATATCACCCACATCTGTTGAACCGCCATGGCCTTTTTCTGTAATTTTATAAGGTTCGATTTCTAGAGCAGATTCCGGAGTTAAGTTTTTAAAGTCATAAGTTTTCATAATAGTAGTTGCAAACTTATGTTCTTTTTCAGTGTAACTAATTCCTCCTACAATTTCAAGATTTGAGTGCATTAATTGTCCAAGTGTTTTATTTGGAAGTTTATTAAAATAGCCCGTGATGATTTCATAGTTTACTTCAGTTTCCGTCCCCATCGCTGCAGCTTTAGCACTATTAATAACTCTATCAAGCATATTACTGCATTCTATCATATCAGGATGTCTAACGATATATGCTACCTCAGCTGCTGCTGGAACAATGTTAGGGGCTTTAGATCCATCTAAAATGGCATAATGGATTCTAGAATCAGGAGTTACATGTTCTCGCATCATATTAATCATGTAGTTTAAAGTTTCGACTCCATCTAAAGCGCTTCTTCCTTCCCAGGGAGCTCCAGCTGCATGAGCAGCAATCCCTTTAAATTTAAAACGGATTGCCACTGCTGCTAATGAGGAATCTGAATTTGCTGAGTTACTATCACTGGGATGCCAAGATAAAACGGCTGATGCATCATCAAAAAGGCCAGCACGGACCATGTATACTTTTCCGCCACCACCTTCTTCGGCAGGTGTTCCATAAAGGCGAATTTTTCCTGGTGTCCCGGTATCTCTAAGCCAATTTTTAATATGAACAGCTGCCGCTAAAGATCCTGCGCCAAATAAATGATGACCACAGGCATGACCTGCTGTTTTCCCTTTTAACATTTTTTTTTCTGGAACTGCTGCTTGTGACATTCCTGGGAGAGCATCATATTCTGAAAGTAAAGCGATAATTGGACCTCCTTTTCCATATTCTGCTATAAATGCAGTTGGCATTCCAGCGACTCCAGTAGTAATAGAAAAGCCTTCTCTTTTTAATACTTTTCTAAGTAATGCACTACTTTTTTCTTCTAAAAATCCCAATTCAGCCAACTCCCAAATATTATGCGCTATATCTTTGAAAGTACCAGAACTTTTTTCTATTTCTAAAAGAATTTTTTCTTTACTTATTATTAGTTCTTGTGCTGAAGAATAAAACGAAATAAAGAGGAAGATTTTAAAAGTATAATTGTAAAGTTGTTTTGTTATAATCATAGAAATTATTTTAAAAAAAAATATTTTAATTCACAAAAGGTTAATTAGTTTTAATTCATGAAAATACTTTATTTCTTTTAAAAAATAGGTTTGAATCTTTTTGATTTTTTAAATTAATAGGGAGGGGGAAGAAGATTTTATAATGTCCTATTTTTAATAATCTCTTAATTTTATGCACATGAATGTCAAATGGTATTTGAAATAAAAAACAGCCCTTAGGCTGCTTTAATTATTTAAAAATTAAAATATACTACTATAAATGAATTACTTCACCATAAGCATCTGCCACTGCCTCCATAACAGCCTCACTCATTGTAGGGTGGGGATGAACAGTCTTTAGAACTTCGTGACCAGTTGTTTCTAACTTTCTGCCCAATACTGCTTCTGCAATCATATCGGTTACTCCTACACCTATCATATGACAGCCCAACCATTCTCCATACTTAGCGTCAAAAATTACTTTTACAAAGCCTTCAGATATTCCGCCAGCCTGAGCTTTTCCAGATGCTGAAAACGGAAATTTTCCTACTTTAATATCATACCCTTTTTCTTTAGCTTGGGCTTCGGTAAGTCCAACAGATGCAATTTCTGGGAAGCAATAGGTACACCCTGGAATATTTCCATAATCAAGTGCTTCAACTGCCATTCCACTAATTTTTTCTACACATAATATGCCCTCAGCAGAAGCTACATGGGCTAGTGCTTGTCCTGATGTTACATCACCAATAGCATAGTATCCAGGAAGATTGGTTTGGTAAAAGTCGTTTACTAAAACTTTATCACGATCTACTGCAATGCCTACATCTTCTAGACCTAGGTTTTCAATATTTGTTTTAATTCCAACTGCAGAAAGAACAATATCTGCTTTGAGTTTCTCTTCTCCTTTTAATGTTTTTACTGATGCTGTCACTCCTTTTCCTTTAGAATCTACTCCTGTTACTTCCGCATTAGTGAGGATGATGATACCGCTCTTTTTGAAGGAACGCTCTAGTTGTTTAGAAACTTCTTCGTCTTCAATAGGAACAATACGGTCTTGAAATTCTATAATGGTTACTTCTGATCCCATGGCGTTATAGAAATAGGCAAATTCAATACCGATTGCCCCAGACCCTACAATAATAATTTTTTTTGGCTGTTTAGGTAAAGTCATAGCTTCACGATAACCAATAACTTTTTTTCCGTCTTGAGGAAGAGAAGGTAGTTCACGAGAGCGAGCCCCAGTAGCTATAATTATGTTAGAAGCACTGTATTCTTGTGTTTTATCATTTTGAGTTACACTTACCTTTTTACCTGAAAGAATTTTACCATGCCCTTTCAGGACATCAATTTCATTTTTTTTCATTAAAAACTGAACCCCTTTACTCATGCCAGCGGCTACATTACGACTTCGGTTTACAACTGCATCAAAATCCTTATCATATTCCTTAACACTTAAGCCATAATCTCCCGCATGCTTCAGATATTCAAAAACTTGCGCGGATTTTAAGAGCGCTTTTGTGGGTATACATCCCCAATTTAAACAAACACCACCTAAACTTTCTTTTTCTACGATGGCAGTTTTAAATCCAAGTTGAGAGGCACGAATAGCTGTTACGTAACCTCCAGGGCCACTTCCAACTACAATAATGTCATATGAACTCATGAAGTATAATTTAAATTTATTGCAAATTTACAAAACTGATAACAATTTCAAGACTTATTTCTTCTCCTTTGAGAAATCAATACTGGCAGCATTTACGCAATACCTTTCTCCTGTTAATGTCGGGCCATCATTAAATAAATGTCCTTGATGTCCACCACAATTAGCGCAAACTATTTCTGTACGTAACATCCCATGGCTATTATCTTTTATATATTCTATAGCGTTAGGAAGTGCCGCATCAAAAGAAGGCCAACCACAGCTACTGTTAAATTTTGAACCAGAAGTATATAAAGTATTCCCACAGCCTTTGCAGGTATATATTCCAGTTTCATAGTGATCATTGAAAATACCAGTAAATGGAACTTCAGTTCCCTTCTCTCTTAATATCTTAAATTCATCACTACTCAATTCTTTCTTCCATTCAGTGTCTGTTTTTGAAATTTTATAAACCTTATTTTTCATCTTTAGGAATAAAAGTTAGGGCAGCAGAATTAATACAATGACGTTGTCCAGTTGTTTTTTTTGGACCGTCGTTAAACATGTGTCCTAAATGACTTCCACATCTGTTACATTTTAGTTCTGATCTTGGGTAGCCAATTTTATAGTCCACATCATATTCTAAGTTTTCTTCAATTCCTCGATCAAATGATGGCCATCCAGATTTTGAATCATATTTAAATTGCGATTCGTACAGTGGTGCTTTACAGCCTCCGCAAAGATAAGTTCCTTCTCGTTTATTATCATTTAGTGGTCCTGTATAAGGTCGTTCTGTAGCTGCGTGTCTTAAAACGTCATATGCTAAAGCGGATAAGCTTGATTTCCATTCTGTATCTGTTTTAATGATTTCGTATATTTTTTTTTGAGCTTTCTTATCTTGAGAATTTCCTTGGCAAGAAACTAATAATGCAATGACTAGTAGTAAAAGGTATTTTTTCATCTTTCTCAATTTTAATCAAAATTAGTGATCTTTTTTATAAAACATAATGATATAATAATTTAGTAGAATACAAATATGAGTTTAATTAGTGAACGGAGTCTTAATTATAAATCAATCAAGAATAAGTTTATCATATCTTTCAATTTTTATTAATTTCGATTATTAAAGATTATTTATGTTTGCATTAAAAACTCCTTTAAAAAAAGGGAGTAGAAAATTAATAAATGCTTGGGCTTTTTATGATTGGGCCAATTCGGTTTATCCATTGGTCGTTTCATCAGCAATTTTCCCTGTATACTACGGATCTTTATTTTCTGACAATAATATGATTTCTTTTTTTCAATATGAAATAAAGAATACAGCCATGATCAGTTTTGTAACTGCGGTGGCCTTTTTAATTGTTGCTGTTATTTCTCCTTTACTTTCTGGGATTGCAGACTATATTGGAAATAAGAAACGCTTCATGAAAATCTTCGTATACCTCGGATCCATCTCGTGTATTGGACTTTATTTTTTTGAATTAGATTCTATTTATTTGGGATTTTTCATATACTTTTTGGGCTTAATAGGTTACTGGTCCAGTTTAGTTTTTTACAACTCCTATCTTCCTGACATTGCTTTTAAATACGAACAAGACCGTGTAAGTGCTCTTGGTTTTTCGGTCGGCTATGTGGGGAGTGTTCTTTTATTGTTGTCTAATTTAGCTATGGTTATGAAGCCCGGTATTTTTGGGATTTCTGGAACTGAAAGTGAAGCTGCAATGATAGCGATGCGTTATTCATTTGTTTCTGCCGGGGTTTGGTGGCTTATTTTTAGTCAAATCTCATTTTATTATTTACCTAGGGGAAACAGAGAGGTAAAAGTCACCAAAGATATTTTTTGGAATGGTTACAGAGAGTTGAAGAGTGTTTGGAAATTACTCGAGCACAATACAAGTATTAAACGATTTTTACCTGCATTTTTCATTTATAGCATGGCTCTTCAGACTGTTCTTTTAGTGGCGGCTTATTTTGGGGAAGAAGAAATTGATTGGGGAAGTGCTGGAGCCAAAACTACAGGACTTATTGCTAGTATTCTTTTAATCCAACTTGTGGCTATTATAGGTGCTATCCTTACGGCAAAAGCCTCTAAACATTTTGGAAACTTGAAGGTCTTAATTGTTATTAATCTTATTTGGGCAGGCCTATGTTTTTATGCATATCATATTCATACACCTATTGAGTTTTATACTGTTGCTGGAATGGTAGGAATGGTGATGGGTGGGCTTCAAGCTCTTTCACGTTCAACCTATTCTAAACTGATTCCAAAAACAGAAGACACCACATCTTTTTTTAGTTTTTATGGTGTAACAGAAAAAATAGGAATTATTGTTGGAATGTCCCTATTCGGTGTTATTGATCAAATTACAGGTAGCATGCGAAATGCTATTTTAGTCTTCATGATCTTTTTTATAGCAGGAGCCCTCATGCTCTTTCGTGTTCCACAAAAAATTTTAAGTTAGTCCCTTACAGTAATATCCAGATCATATAACTTTTCTCATTTGTTTACTAGGATTACTTTTAAAAAAACATTTCCAGATCCTGTAATACAAAATTCTATTGAACCTTTAGTAAAGTTCTATTTGTGCTTTATTATTTTTTTACAAGATTCAATAAGAGTATTAATTGATTGTTTTTTGTAATTCAAAATATTTGGTTATTTCAATACGAGAAACTTTTTTTTAATTTGTTACACTTTCTGTTAAGATAGTTTGATGGCATAACTATTGCCATTATATACTATATGTTATTGTAAAAGAAGTTTTTCATTATAGGTGTAATAAACAATACTCTTACCTTTCTTTAGTAGTGACATAATGACCTAAAAAATACAAAATGGCGAAATCCTTTTTTAATGCAGTTGACAACTTGTCACTGCAAGATATAGAATCTGAAGCAGATTTAATACCTCTAATGTCCTCAGAAGACGAAGAGGCAATTGCAAATGAATCTCTGCCAGACTCAGTTCCCATTCTACCACTTAGAAATACCGTTCTTTTTCCTGGGGTGGTTATTCCTATTACAGCAGGTAGAGATAAATCCATACAGCTTATAAAAGAAGCTAATAAAGCAGATAAAACAATTGGTGTTGTAGCTCAAAAAAATAGTGCTGAGGAAGATCCGGGAGCTAAAGATGTTCATGAACTAGGAACGGTAGCACAAATTTTAAGGGTATTGAAAATGCCTGATGGAAATACTACGATTATTATTCAGGGTAAAAAGCGCTTTAAAATTAAGAGTATTCTTGAGGAACAACCATACTTGAGAGCTTCAATTGAGGGTGTAGAAGATCATATTCCCACAAAGACAGACAAGGAGTTTATTGCCACTATTGATTCAATAAAAGATTTAGCGCTTCAGATAATTCAAGAAAACCCAAATATTCCTTCTGAGGCTTCTTTTGCCATAAAGAATATTCAGACTCCTTCATTTTTGATCAATTTTGTATCCTCCAATATGAATGTAAATGTGAAGGAGAAACAAAAAATTCTTGCGGAAGTTAGTCTTCATAAGCGTGCATTAATGTGTTTAAAACATATGAATGAAGAGTATCAAAAGTTGGCTTTAAAAAACGACATACAATCTCGTGTTCGAACCGAGATGGATTCGCAGCAGCGAGAATATTTTCTTAACCAGCAAATGAAGACAATTCAGGAAGAGCTTGGGGGTGTATCCTATGAAGAAGAGGTAGAGGAAATGAAAGCCCGTGCTGCTTTAAAGCTATGGTCAAAAGAGGTCAGTAAACATTTTGATAAAGAGTTGATGAAAATGCAACGTATGAATCCTCAGGTCGCTGAGTATTCTATTCAAAGAAATTATTTAGATTTATTTCTAGACCTTCCCTGGAATGAGTTTTCGGCAGATAATTTTGATTTAAAACGAGCACAAAAAATACTAGATCGAGATCATTTTGGATTAGAAGAAGTTAAAAAACGTATAATAGAGCATTTGGCAGTTTTGAAGCTACGAAATGATATGAAATCTCCCATACTTTGTCTATATGGACCTCCAGGAGTTGGGAAAACCTCTTTAGGGAAGTCAATAGCAGAAGCCTTAGGGCGAGAATATGTTCGTATTTCTTTAGGAGGAATGCGTGATGAAGCTGAGATTCGTGGTCATCGAAAAACATATATTGGTGCATTACCTGGTCGTATTATACAATGTTTAAAAAAGGCAGGTACCTCAAATCCTGTTTTTGTATTGGATGAAATTGACAAACTGTCAACTGGTGCTCAGGGTGATCCAGCATCGGCATTATTAGAAGTACTCGATCCTGAACAAAACGAGACGTTTTATGATAATTTTTTAGAATTAGGATTTGATCTTTCTAAGGTATTATTTGTAGCAACCGCGAATAGTTTAAGTCCAATTCATCCAGCGCTTCGTGATAGAATGGAAATCATCAATGTTAGTGGATATACACTTAAAGAGAAGTCAGGAATTGCACATAAATTTTTATTACCAAAGCAATTAAAAGAACATGGGATAAAACCTGCACAACTTAAATTAAAAAAATCAGTACTTGATAAAATAGTTGAAAGTTATACTAGGGAATCTGGAGTTAGAGGTTTGGAAAAACAAGTAGCAAAAACCGTTAGATATGCTGCTAAATCTATTGCAATGGAAGAAGATTATAAAATTAATCCTGATTTAGCAGATTTAACTACTATTTTAGGTCCTGCCAAAGTACATAGAGATTTGTATGAAAACAATCATGTAGCAGGAGTAGTTACTGGTTTAGCATGGACTTCTGTGGGTGGCGACATTCTCTTTATAGAATCTGCTATTTCTCCCGGGAAAGGTAACTTGAGTATTACAGGAAATCTTGGAAAGATTATGAAAGAGTCAGCCACTATTGCTATGGAATATATTAAGGCTAACGCAGATTATTTAGGTCTCTCTAGTTTTAAATTCGATGTTTATAATATCCATATTCATGTCCCTGAGGGTGCAACACCTAAAGATGGTCCTAGTGCGGGAATCACAATGTTAACTTCATTAGTATCTTTATTTACCCAAAAGCGAGTAAAGAAACACCTTGCAATGACCGGAGAAATCACTTTGCGTGGAAAGGTTTTGCCCGTTGGAGGAATCAAAGAGAAAATATTAGCTGCTAAAAGATCTAAAATCAAAGAAATCATTCTTTGTGAAGACAACCGTAAGGATATAGAGGAAATTAATATTACTTACATAAAGGGTATGACCTTTCATTATGTTAGAGAAATGAGCGAAGTTTTAACTCATGCAATTACTACTCAAAAAGTATTGCATGCAAAAAACCTACTTTCTTCTCAATAGAATGCTAGGTTCCTTGTATTTTTAAAAAATGAAAAAAATTATTGTTGCCATAGATGGTTATGCGGGAACTGGAAAAAGTACCCAAGCCAAAAGTTTAGCAAAATACTTTGGATGTGTTCATGTAGATTCGGGAGCTATGTATCGCGCAGTTACTTATTTTGGTCAACAGCAAACAACAGACGGTAGTATCGATATTAAGTTATTAATTGATTCTTTACCTCAAATCTCGATTGATTTTGAACTCACTAAAAATGGTCAGCAAACTTTTTTAAATGATGAGAATATTACAGATTTAATTCGTCAATCTAAGGTAAATGATAAAGTGAGTGATGTTGCTAGTATTCATGAAATAAGATCATTTTTAGTTGATATACAAAAGGAAATGGGAAGCTCAAAGGGGGTTATTATGGATGGCCGTGATATTGGGACAATAGTTTTTCCAGAAGCTGATTATAAGTTTTTTCTAACAGCTTCACCGAAAATAAGAGCCCAACGGCGTTATGAGGAACAACAAAAAAAAGGAATTATCGAAACTTTAGAGGAAGTGCTAGCTAATATTACAGCTCGTGATCATCAAGATTCAACACGAATAGTTACGCCTTTGAAAAAAGCAAAGGATGCTATAGAGATTGATGTAAGTTACATGAGTATTGATGATGTGTTTAATGTAATGATTGAGAACATTGTAGAGTCTTAAATATAAATAACATTCTTTATTATTTCAATAATTTGTAAGTCATTACATTTTTAATAAAAAATAGGTAAAAATCTTGTTTTTCAATAGATTAAGAATATATTTGCTCGCTTTTAATTGTTTGGAAAAACCAAAAGCAATAAATTTTTATAAACAACTTCTATAAATCGCAATTAAGGTTTTCCCGATTATAGAATACAAAACTTCCTCGGAAATGGCCAAAAAACCTACCGAAAAAGCTACAGAAAAAAGTCCTGTAACTTCAGTTGTTGCTAAAAAAGCTACTGCTAAAAAAGCAACCACTAAAAAAACCGCTGCTACAAAAGCACCCACTAAAAAAACCGCTGCTACAAAAGCACCCGCTAAAAAAACCACTGCTACAAAAGCACCCGCTAAAAAAACTATTAAAGCAAAAATTGAAAAGAAAGAAACCGTTAAGGTTAAGGTTGAAGCTACTCCAGTTGAAGCTATTTCTGTTGAAACGACACATGATGTTGCTGTAGTAGAAGAAGTAAAAGCTTCTAAAGAAGAGAATAAAGTTGCACAAGCAGAATTTCTTGACACTTTTAACTGGCACAACTATCAAGAAGGAATCGACGTAATTGAAGATAAACAACTTGATGCATTTGAAAAACTTGTTAAAGAAAATTTTGTTGATACATCAGATGATGATGTAATTGAAGGGGAAGTTGTCTATATGACTGAGCGTGAAGCTATAATTGATATTAATGCAAAGTCAGAAGGCGTTATTTCTTTAAATGAATTTCGTTACAATCCAGACTTAAAAGTTGGGGACAAAGTTGAGGTAATTGTTGATATGCGTGAAGATCGCTCAGGTCAATTGGTTTTATCTCACAGAAAAGCAAGAGTAATTAAAGCGTGGGGTCGTGTTAATCACGCTCATGACAAAGATGAAATAGTTAGTGGCTTTGTTAAGTGCAGAACAAAAGGAGGAATGATAGTAGATGTATTTGGTATTGAAGCATTCTTACCGGGCTCTCAAATTGATGTAAAACCAATTCGAGATTACGATCAATATGTAAACAAAACAATGGAGTTTAAAGTTGTTAAAATTAATCATGAGTTTAAAAACGTTGTTGTTTCTCACAAAGCATTAATTGAAGCTGACATTGAAGAACAGAAAAAAGAAATTATTGGCCAATTAGAAAAAGGGCAAGTATTAGAAGGAACTGTAAAAAACATCACTTCATACGGAGTGTTTATTGATCTCGGTGGCGTTGACGGATTAATCCACATTACAGATCTTTCTTGGAGCCGAATCAATCACCCAAGTGAAATCTTAGAATTAGATCAAAAATTAAATGTAGTAATACTTGATTTTGATGATAACAAATCACGTATTCAATTAGGCCTTAAGCAATTAAGTGAGCATCCATGGGAAAAACTACCAGAAATACTTAAACAAGGTGAAAAAGTTAAAGGTAAAGTAGTCGTTATTGCTGATTATGGAGCATTTGTTGAAATTGAAGAAGGTGTTGAAGGATTAGTTCACGTTTCTGAAATGTCTTGGTCTACACACTTGCGTTCTGCTCAGGACTTTGTTAAAGTTGGAGATCAAATAGAGGCAGTTATTTTAACAATTGACCGTGAGTCAAGAAAAATGTCACTAGGAATCAAGCAGATTACGCCAGATCCATGGACAGACATTACTTCTAAATATCCTATTGGTTCTAAGCATTCAGGACTGGTAAGAAACTTTACTAATTTTGGCGTATTTATTGAGCTTGAGGAAGGTATTGATGGATTGGTTTATATCTCTGACTTGTCTTGGACAAAGAAAGTGAAGCATCCATCTGAGGTTCTAGCTTTAGGAGATAAAATTGATGTAATTGTATTAGAATTGGATGTTGATGGACGTAAATTAAGTTTGGGACATAAGCAAACTAAAGACAATCCATGGGATATATACGAGAAAGAATTTGCACTAGATACCCAGCACACAGCCTCTATAACAGAAATTGTAGATAAAGGAGCAACAATTCATTTTAATGATGATATTATTGCCTTTGTACCTTCTCGTCATTTAGAGAAAGAAGATGGATCAAAAATCGGAAAAGGAGAAGAAGTTACTTTTAAAATCATTGAATTTAATAAAGAGTTTAAAAGAGTTGTAGCTTCTCATACGGTTTTATTTAAAGAGCAAGAAATGAAAAACGTGAAGCGAGCAACTAAAAAAATTGCTGCTTCAAACTCTGATAAAGCGACTCTTGGAGATTTAGATGCTCTAGCTAGCTTAAAAGAGAAAATGGATAATGACAAATAATCATTATAAATTTTATTATTTTAAAAAGCCCTCCATTAGGAGGGTTTTTTTTATACTATATAAAACAATACTTTTGTAAAATAAATGATGACACCCAAAATTCTTCTTAGCGAGAAAAAAGTAAATATTATGCTAAATCGATTGTGTTGTCAATTAATTGAACGCCATGGTGATTTTAAAAATACCGTTCTGGTAGGCCTTCAGCCTAGAGGCGTTAATTTATTAGATCAACTTATTATTCTTTTAAAAAATTCGGGAATTCAAAATTTACATACGGGTAAATTAGACACAACTTTCTTTAGAGACGATTTCAGAAGAAACGAACGTACACTTAATGCAAAGCCAACTGAAATGGAAGTTAGTGTTGAATCTAAAGATGTGGTTCTTATTGATGATGTTTTATATACCGGAAGAAGTATTCGCTCGGCACTTACTGCTATTGACAGTTATGGAAGACCCAATTCAATTGAGTTATTAGTTTTGGTAGATCGAAGATTCAGTAGGCATTTACCTATACAACCTGATTATTTAGGCGCACAAATAGATGCTTTACAAGGTGATAAGGTAAAGGTAGTTTGGTCTAATTCACCTTCAGAAAATATTGTTTATCTAGAAAAAAATAACGAATGAAAACCTTAAGTGTTTCAAATCTTCTTGGCATAAAGTACCTCAATGAGGAAGATTTACACTTAATTTTTGAAACAGCGATCCATTTCAAAGAGGTTATTAATCGTCCGATTAAAAAGGTGCCTAGTCTTCGTGATATTACTATAGCAAACTTGTTTTTTGAAAATAGTACGCGAACAAAACTGTCTTTTGAATTGGCAGAAAAAAGACTTAGTGCCGATACACTTAATTTTTCAGCTAATCAATCTTCGTTAACTAAAGGAGAAACATTAGTAGATACGGTCAATAATATTCTGGCAATGAAAATTGATATGGTTGTTTTACGGCATCCAAATCCAGGAGCGGCTCACTTTTTATCTAAACAAGTAAATTCATGTATCATTAATGCTGGAGACGGAACTCATGAACATCCCACGCAAGCCTTATTGGATGCTTTTTCACTACGCGAAAAGTTTGGAGATTTATCTGGTAAGCGAATTGCAATTGTTGGAGACATTTTACACTCTAGGGTAGCTTTATCTAATATATATGCCCTTAAAATGTTAGGGGCTGAAGTGCGATTGTGTGCTCCAAAATCATTACTTCCAAAACATATTGAAGCTCTTGGGGTTAGTGTTTCTTCTGATTTGATGCAGGTTCTCAATTGGTGTGATGCAGCAAATATTTTAAGAGTTCAAAATGAACGTATGGAATTAAGTTATTTTCCAACCACAAGAGAATATAGTCAAGCATTTGGATTAACTCTTGAGCGCTTAAACCAGTTGCGCAAAGAAATTGTAATACTTCACCCAGGACCTATAAATAGAGGTGTTGAAATTACCAGTGAAGTAGCTGACTCATCACATGCCATAATTCTTGATCAAGTTGAGAATGGTGTGGCTGTTAGAATGGCTGTAATTTATTTACTAGCATCTAAATTAAATATACCTATTACATGATCAACTGGGAAGAAAATCAGATTGTATTTTGTAGGTCAACCGATTTTTTAAAAGAAGAAAAAAATCTTTTAATTCAGCTAAAAGAAAAAAGTGGAAAGGATCTAATTATAGACTGTTCTTTAAATATTTTACCATTAAAAAGCATAAAATTTATAGAAACATTTCAAAGAAATTCTAACTATTGTTTTGTTATTATTATCCCTTTAGGCATGAAACATTCTTATCCTTCTGAATGGGTAGTCGTGCCGACTAAAAAAGAAGCCTTAGATTTTATTGTTTATGAACAAATGCAGCGTGATTTAGGAATATAATATGATGAAATTAACAATTTTAGGGTGTCATTCTGCAACACCAAGAGAAAATAAACATACTACATCTCAGTTATTGGAAGTAAAAGGACACCTTTTCTTAATTGATTGTGGAGAAGGAACTCAAATTCAATTAAGAAAAACTAAAGTTAAGTTTTCACGCATTCAACATATTTTTATTTCACACTTGCACGGAGATCATTTTTACGGTTTAATTGGATTGATTAGTACCTTTAGGCTATTGGGAAGAACATCACCTCTCACTATATATGGCCCTGTTGGTATTAAAGAAATCATTACACTTCAGTTAAAACATGCAAAATCGTGGACTAATTACCCACTTTATTTTTACGAATTAACTTTGAAAACTAGTGAAGTCATTTTTGAAGATGAATCTATTCGAATTCAAACCTTACCTCTTGATCACAGAGTTTATACTAATGGTTTTTTATTTTCAACAGTCTCTACAAAAAGAAAGATTAATGTAAATAAGTTGACTACTTTTAATTTGAAACCTTTTCAATTTCAACAATTACAAAATGGAGAATCTATTAACTTAGATGACGGAAGAGTATTGGAAAATGAAGTTTATACTATTGATCCAGAGAGACCAAAAAAATATGCTTATTGTAGTGATACTGCTTATTTTGAACCCTTAATTCCCCTTATAAAAAAAGTCGATTTATTATATCATGAGTCCACATTTATAGAAACAAATAGTGAATTAGCAAAAAAAACAAAACATAGTACTGCTTTTCAAGCCGCTACAATAGCCAGTAAAGCAATGGTTAAAAAATTAATTTTAGGGCATTTTTCAAATCGATATCCTGATAAAAAAATTTTTATTGAAGAGGCATCTAAAGTATATGAAAATGTCATTTTAGCTGAAGACCTTAAAACCTTTTCCATTTAAAAGAAATGGATTATAACTTATAGAAAAATGAAAGAAGAAGATTTAGGTCATTTACGAAAAACCTACCTCAAGGGCTCTTTAGGACCCAAAGACATTAAAGACGATCCCATTTCTTTTTTTAAAGAATGGTTTAGTCAAGCAAAACTGTCCCCTGAAATTGAAGAAGCAAACGCAATGACCCTATCAACTTTGGGTTTAGACAATTTTCCGAAAGGAAGAGTTGTTCTTTTAAAATCTTTAACTGAAGAAGGTTTTGTTTTCTACACTAATTATCAAAGCGAAAAGGCATTGGGTATAGAGTATCATTCTAAAGTTGGAATTTCTTTTTTTTGGCCTAATTTAGAGAGACAAGTTATCATCAAAGGTGAAGCTTTTAAACTTCCAACTAAAGTTTCAGATATTTACTTTAAAAGTCGTCCAAAAGGAAGTCAAATAGGGGCTATTGTTTCGGACCAAAGTAAAGTTATTACTGATCGTTCTATTATTGAAGCTAAACAGGAGGCTCTAGAAATAGAGTACACCAATAAAAAAATTGAACGCCCAGAACATTGGGGAGGATATGTGGTTAAGCCTATTAACATTGAGTTTTGGCAAGGGCGTCCAAATCGACTTCATGATAGAATTCGCTGTCAACTACAAGGTAAATTTTGGAATATTGAACGTTTAGCTCCCTAGATTATGAAAGAATTGATCCTACTACGACATGCAAAATCATCCTGGGAATATTCAGTTTCAGACTTCAATCGTCCTTTAGTTGAAAAGGGAATTAAAAGAATTATCAATGTAGCTTCAGTAAGTGCTTTGGTATTTGGAAATCAAGAAATTTTTTTTTCTAGTCCAGCTAATCGTGCTGTTCATACTTCAACTATTTTGATGAATGCTTTGAATATTAATTTTCAAAAACTTCAGGTTTGTGAATCATTATATACATTTGATTCGGTACAATTACTATCGTTTATACATGAAATAGATAACTCATTTTCAAAAGTAGTTTGTGTAGGTCATAATCCTGCTTTTAGTAATGTAATTACTTATTTAAGTGATACTACAGTAGTTAATTTGCCAACTGCTGCTTGGGCAAAAATAGTTTTTGATGTTCCTGAATGGAGTAATGTCAAAAACGGGATTTGTAGTTTGGGTCTTCCTAAAGAAATTTAAAATAATATGGTACCAAAGGATATTTTTATTAATCGTGAAATTAGTTGGCTTGATTTTAATGCGAGAGTTCTTCAAGAGGCGTCAGATATAGGAGTTCCACTTCTAGAGCGACTAAGATTTATTGGGATTTTTTCAAATAATTTAGACGAGTTTTTTCAAGTGCGTTATGCAACCGTTCAGCGGATTGCACAATCTGAAAAATCAGGAAAAAAAGTTTTTGGAGGTAAAAGTGCCAAAGAATTATTGAAATCAATAACTCAAAAAGTCATTGAGCAGCAAAAAGAAACTAATGAAATTCTTTCGGACATAGAGTATGAGTTAGAAAATGAAAATATTTATTTTATAAATGAAAATAATGTTCTTTCGGAGCATCAAGATTTTTTGAAAGAGTATTTTATTCAAAAAGTTAGTCCTGCTTTAATGACCATTATTATTTCCGATGATTTACCTCAGGATTTTTCAAATAATCATGCATTTCTAGCCGTTAAGCTTTCTTTTGAATCACTCATCCCTCAATATAAATATGCCTTAATTGAGATTCCAACAGAGTTGGACCGTTTTATCGTTTTACCGTCTATTGGAGAGAAGCAGTTTGTCATGATTCTAGATGATCTTATAAGGTTTCATTTTGAGCTTATTTTTAATTCTTTTGAATATAGTGTTATTGAGTCTCATATGATTAAAGTGACTCGGGATGCAGAACTTGATATGGAGGGTGATGTATCAAATAGTTACATTAATAAAATTGTTAAAAGTGTTAAAGATCGTTTTTTAGCAGAGCCAGTTAGAATGGTATATGACAAGAATATAGCGAAAGACACCCTGGAAATAGTAAAAAAAATTTTAAGGATGGATAATACTGATAGCCATATTCCAGGAGGTCGTTACCATAACCGAAAGGATTTCATGAGCTTTCCGCAGTTAAACAGAAATGATCTTCAATATGGTAAACGAAATCCTATTCCAGTGCCTGGATTATCACTTGAAAAAAGTATTTTTAAGGCTATTGATAAGAAGGATTATCTTTTATACACTCCCTATCATAGTTTTTCGTTTGTAATTAAATTTTTAAGAGAAGCTGCTTTAGATCCAGAGGTTTCAAATATATTTATAACCATTTATCGTTTATCAAAGCTATCAAATGTTGCAAGTTCTTTAATAAATGCAGCAAAAAATGGCAAAAAAGTATTGGTACAAATTGAATTACAAGCACGTTTTGATGAAACTAATAACATAACCTATGCAGAACAAATGCAAGCTGCTGGGGTAGAACTTATTTTTGGTATTCCAGGCTTAAAGGTACATTCTAAAATTTGTTTAGTTGAAAAAATTAGTCAAGGAGTTAAAAAACGATATGGTTTTATTAGTACAGGAAATCTTAATGAAGATACTGCTAAAATTTATACAGATTATACCCTTTTTACTGCAAATGAAAAAGTATTAAAAGAGGTCAATAAGGTCTTTAATTTTCTTCAGGTTCATTATAAGCTCAAAAAGTATAAACATCTTATAGTCTCACCTCATTATACTCATGCGACCTTGGTGAGAATGATTAATAAAGAAATTGAAAATAAAAAAGCAGGTTTAACTGCGGGTATAAAATTGAAATTAAACGCGATAACTAATTTCTCAATGATCAAGAAATTATATGAAGCAAGTAATGCAGGTGTTTCTATTAAAATGGTTGTTAGAGGTATTTGTTGTTTAATACCAGGCGTGAAAGGTATGAGTGAGAATATTGAGGTAATTAGTGTCATTGACCGTTATTTAGAACATCCTAGGGTCTATGTTTTTGAAAACGCAGGGAAAAGAAAAGTGTACATTTCTTCTGCAGATTTTATGACTCGTAATATTGAAAATAGAGTAGAAGTAGCTGTGCCTATATATGACAATTCGTTACAGCAACAAATTTTAGATGTGTTTGATATTACATGGAAAGATAACCATAAAGCCAGAATCATTAATAAACATCCTCAAAATCAGTTTAAAAAATCATCAGGTGAAAATATTCGTTCTCAATGGGCAATCTATGATTACTATAATAATCAATTGGAGTAATGAAAATTAAAAAATATGCTGCAATTGATATAGGTTCTAATGCAGTCAGAATTTTAGTAACTAATGTAGTTTCTTATAAAAAAAAGACGGTTTTTTTGAAAAATGCTCTCGTTAGAGTTCCGATTCGTTTAGGACAAGATGCTTTTACAAATGGAAAAATTTCTGACAAGAATATCAAAAGAATGATAAAATCCATGAAGGCTTTTAAGTTACTTATGGAGGTTCATGAGGTAAAAGATTATTTGGCTTTTGCAACTTCGGCGCTAAGAGAGGCCAAAAATGGTTCATATTTAGTTGAAAAAGTACTTAAAAAATCAGGAATTAAAATCGAAATTATTGATGGAAAAAAAGAAGCTAAAATAATTTCCAATACAAATGTTTTTGATACCATTAATAAAGAAAAAACGTTTCTCTATGTAGATATAGGTGGTGGAAGCACTGAATTTAGTGTTTTAATTAATGGAAAACGAAATCAATCAAAATCATTTAAAATAGGAACTGTAAGGATGCTTAATTCAAAAGTAGAACAAGTCACTTTAGATGAAGCCGAGTCTTGGGTTAGAAGGCATACTCTCATGCATGAAAGAATATATTTATTAGGAACAGGAGGAAATATTAACAAGCTCCATAAAATTGCCAATATCAATGATAATCGTCCATTAAGTTACTTAACTTTAAATACACTTTATAATCAGTTAGATGCTCTTACTTATGAGGAGCGAATTGTTGATCTTGGGCTAAATCCAGATCGTTCTGATGTGATTTTACTAGCAGCAAAATTATTCATTAAGATCCTTAATTGGTCTGGTGCCAAAGATATTTATGTTCCTAAAGTAGGACTTTCAGACGGAATGATACGTGAACTTTATAAAAGAAAATAACTACTTTTTTAGTTTTGCTAAATTAAAAATCTAAATTAAATGTTTTTCTGAGGGTATCTAAAACCGGATTAATTCTAAGTAAATGCTGATATTTTTCTGGAGAAGAAAAAACAGTTTCTTCTTTTATGTTTTCTGAGATACCAATTGAAATGCTCAAAATTTGGTTGTTCAAGTGGTTTCTTAAATACGGCAATAGCTCTTCCATTTCCTTAATCAGCTCACTTTTATTCATTTCATTAGCTACCTCAAAGCTAATTTGAGAATTATCTGAAAGTACAGGACTGTTCATGAATAATATTGAAGCCATATTACTTTTCCCATCATTTTTTATATTTTCAATATATTGTTTCCAAAGAAGATCAAGGTCTTTTTGTTTAAACGGATTTTGTGGGAGTTCAGAAACTTTTAAAGTTGGCTTATTTTTTTCTTTAGCTGCTTTTTTTAAAGCGATACTGGAAAGTGAAAACCCAGAAACAGGCATTTTTACAAATTCATTTTTACTAACAGTAGTTGTTGCATTGATCTTTTTTTCCTTTTTACTTAGAATTTCAGGAGTTTTTCTCTTGATAATAGAAGTTGACTCATTCTCTTGGGACGGGTGGTTTAGAACTTCACTTTTATTAGGCTCTACTTGATGTACTTTTTGTGCTTCTTTTTTAAAAATTAATGAATTCTTTAGAATTTCATCGGCAGAAGTTTCTTTTAAAGTAGTTAAGTAGGAATCTAGTGTATTTTTTACATTAGGGTATTTTTTAAATTCATTCGAGGGAATTATGAATCCTTTTTTTTTTCTCCATTAAAATGGAGTGAGGCAAGTTGCATTAAATAAAGTTCAACATGAACCCTTCTGTTTTGACAATTTCTATATTCAACTTCACAACAATTAATTAATTTAATAGCATCTAAAATATAGTTGGATGATAGGTTTTCGGTAGCGGTGCTATACTCTTTTTTAACACTCGAACTAACTTCCATTAGCAAAAGGGTTTTAGGATCTTTTGCTAGCATCAAATTTCTAAAATGATCTCCTAATCCACTTATAAACTGTAAACTGTCAATTCCCCGCTGTAATAAGGTATTATAGGCTGTTAAAACTCCGGGGATGTCATTTTGAATAAACAACTTCCCAAAGTCTGTATAGGTTTGATGGTCTAAAACATTTAAATTATTTGCAACACCACTAACTGATAGATTACCTTGGGTAAAACTCACCATTCGATCAAAGATTGAGAGTGCGTCTCTTAAAGCACCTTCTGCTTTTTGTGCAATTAAATACAAAGCATCTTCTTCAAATACTAAGTTTCTTTTAGTGGCAATCTTAATGAGATAGTTTTTTATGTCTTCAATAGAAATTCGCTTGAAATCATAGACTTGGCAACGAGATAATACAGTGGGTATAATTTTATTTTTTTCAGTGGTTGCTAAAATAAAGATAGCATGCTTTGGAGGCTCCTCAAGTGTTTTTAAAAAGGCATTGAATGCAGAAGTAGAGAGCATATGTGCTTCATCAATGATGTATATTTTATGAGTACCAATTTGGGGTGGTATTCTAACTTGATCATTTATTTTTCTAATATCCTCTACTGAATTATTAGAAGCGGCATCTAATTCAAAAATATTAAATGAAGAATCGTCATCTATCGAGGTGGACGAACTATTAATTTGCTTGGCAAGTATTCTAGCACAAGAAGTTTTACCTACTCCTCTTGGACCACAAAAAAGAAGTGCTTGTGCAAGTTGATTGGTTTCCAGGCTATTTTGGAGTGTTCTTGTTATGCCTTCCTGTCCTACCACTTCATCAAAAGTACTAGGTCTATATTTTAAAGCAGATACAACAAATGTTTCCATAATATACAAATATATAAATCAGATTAAAGTTTATGACTTTTAGGGTATGCTTATTCCATTATAATTATTAACAAATAACTAACTTTACCGAGCAGGCCATCTTATCGCTCTTTTCTTTGGAAGAGAGAGGAAAGTCCGGACACCATAGAACAGCATAGCGGGTAACACCCGCCCTTTGAAAGAAGCGGACTAGTGCAACAGAAAGCAAGTACAGTTAGGCTGTAGTGAAACCAGGTAAACTCTATGCGGTGCAACGCCAAGTAAATCTACAATTAAGAGTTGTTTCGTTCAATGTAGAAGGGTAGGCGGCTTGAATGTAGGAGTAATTCTACATCTAGATAAATGATAAGACTCGACAGAATCCGGCTTATCGGCCTGCATTTTTTATTTAAAGAAGGAAAAGACACTTCCGCCATAAGTTCTTGAAAAATCAAAACCTTGACCTTTTGAAAGGTCAATAAAAACACTGTGCTCGAGAATAATAAGTCCTGATTCATTTAATGATTTTTTAGCTTCAATAATTAAGACAAAATATGCTTCTGCTTTCCAGTCATAAGGAGGATCACCAAAAATTAGATCATAGTGACTTACTTTTTTTTTAAGAAATGTAATAGAATCACTTTGTAATGAATTTATTGTTAACCCTATGTCGGTTGCGGTTTTTTTTATGAAATTTACGCAATGTCGATTCTGATCTACTGCGGTTATATTTGCTATTCCTCTAGAAGCGAATTCATAACTTATATTACCTGTTCCAGAAAAAAGATCTAAAACATGAAGGGACTCAAAATTAAGGCGGTGTTGTAAAATATTAAATAATCCCTCTTTTGAGCGATCAGTTGTCGGGCGTACAGGTAGTTTTTTAGGAGCTATAACACGTCTTCCTTTATGAGAGCCTGAAATAATTCTCATTAACTAAAATATTGAGATAAAAAAGGAGCGTTATGATTTTGGATCGCCTGACTTGATATAATTTCTTCTTCATAAAAAGATATGTTTTCATGATAAATTTTTACAGCTTTGTAATAGGAGTCAAAGAGAGTTATTTTTCCTAGAAAAATGAATTCAAAGGCGTTTGTTTCAAGTTCAAATTGTTCTATTACAAAGAAAACATAGTAAAGAAAATCATCTTCGTTTTTTATTAAAAAGGAATTATTAAATAATAGCCGTTCATTTTTTATTAAAAAAACATCTACTTTTTCCTTTTGTAAATGAACATAAAGTTGAGTTTTGTTTTCTGATCGTAAATTATGCTTGTGAATTAAATTATAAAGAAGAGAGTTGTAATGAATTTCTTGATAATTATTTTTATTTGTTTCTAAAATTAATTCTATTTCCTTGGGGTAGGAATAAACATTTACTTTTTTTGATTCTTTTAATATATCGTGAATAAAAATATCGTCTTGAGAATTCGACTTATAATGGCTTAAATACTTCTCTTTATGTGAAATATCATAAAGTGTTTGAGGCACAAAAGTTGAAGGGTGAGAAAAATGCACTATGCTTATAGCTCTAAAGTTTTTTTTCGGGTAATAATTAATAAATTCATCAAAAGCAGGTTTAAAATCTAAAATTTCATGATTCCTTGGTAAAAAATCTACTTTAGATTTAGTGCAAAAAGAAAATCCATTCACAAATATGTGAATGGATAAATCATTATTGTGAATTATTTCATTATTGTTTAGCATCAAAAATAGTTGGCCAGTTACCATTTGTACTTACTTTTGATAGAGAACCTAAAACAATTTCAGGCCCATTTACACCATCTACAGCTATCGTTTCCTGCTCCTGCTTAATTAAATCAATATTTTGGTCAAAAAGAACGATATTTTTTGATATTTTAACTTCAAAAACAGGAACATTATAGCCGTTTTTATTAATTATCTCAGAATTAATTTTAAACATACTGTCTTGAACTCCCTCAATAGGGATGTAGGCCATTTTTCTATAATGATCTGAAGTTCCAAATAAAGAATCTTTTACAGAAACCGTTCCCAGGGTATCAATGACAACAACTTCACGTAACATATCAATTCTGTAAGTTCTGTCATATTCAAGATATGAAGAATCACGTTTTTCAATTAAAGTAAATATACCTTCATCAACAAATTTGATTAAGCTATCAAAATTGTTAGAATAAATTCCGGTTACATCTTTATGTGCAATTTGCGCTATTCTTATGTCCTTTAAACGATTGATTACTTTGGCGTAACGCTCGTTTTTGATTTGATTAAATTTAATGGGTCCGTTAACTGAATCATAAATCTGATACGCAAAAAAGAATGATGCTAACCAAAGTACGATTTGAATGCCTATTTTCATTAGATGGTTTTATATATTATAAAACAAAACTACAATTTTTTTTGAATCAGAAAAGTATTTAAAATGATTTATATTTAACGCTTGAATCACTCCATGACTCCTGAAAAATTTCATTCCAAACTTGAAGCAAGTTTTCCATTTATTCCAACTATATCTCAAATCAACTGGTTTCCTGAGATTGCTAAATTTATTTTTTCAAAAGAAAAAAACAACGCCTTTTTATTAACCGGTTATGCAGGTACAGGAAAAACAACCCTAATAGGTTCTTTAGTAAGCCAATTAAAATTAACTGATTATAAAGCTGTTTTAATGGCACCCACAGGAAGAGCAGCTAAAGTAATGTCAACTTATTCTAAATTTTCTGCTCGAACAATTCACAAGCAAATTTATTATCCAAAGCCCGAAACTGGAGGTAAAATGCAGTTTCAATTAAAAGTTAATAAATTCAGAAAAACTATTTTCATAATTGATGAAGCCTCAATGATTGGTGATGATCGTCAGAATGCTAAACTTTTTGAAAATGGATCTTTACTTCATGATGTGGTTCAGTATGTTAGCACAGGTGATCAATGTAAATTGATTTTTGTAGGCGATCCTGCTCAGTTGCCCCCTGTACATTTGAATATAAGTCCTGCACTTGATTTAGAGGAGTTAACACAATTTCATTTTGACAAGGTTTTTAGTATTCAGCTAGATGCTGTAGTACGTCAAGCTCAAGGATCAGGAATTCTTCACAACGCCACACTTTTAAGAAATCAATTGAATGATCAATTATATGATTTTTTTAAATTTGAAGTAAGTGAATATAATGATATATTATATACAAATAATGGCATGGATCTTTTTGAAGCAATAGAGAATGCCTTTAGAGACTCAGGGACCGATCAAACGGTTTTTATTGTTCGTTCCAACAAGCGTGCAAATATTTATAATGAAAACATACGGAAAAGAATATTAGGTCTCGAGGATGATCTCTCTGTAGGAGATCAGCTTATGGTGGTTAAGAATAATTATTTTTGGCTAGCACCCGAGTCTAAACCAGGCTTTATTGCTAATGGTGATGTGGTACAAGTAGAGTCCATTCAAATGCGAAAAGAAATTTATGGTTTTTCCTTTGCTGAAGTCACAGTTAGTTTAGTTGATTATCCTGAAGAAGAATCTTTTGACACAGTATTACTTTTAGAGACGCTTACTTCAGAAACGCCTTCACTTTCTTTTGAAGATGGAAATCGATTGTATCAAGAGGTTTTAAAGGATTTTAACTCTGAGAAATCAAAATATAAAAAATTTTTAAAAGTTAAATCTAATAAGTTTTTTAATGCCCTTCAAGTAAAGTATTCATATGCAGTTACTTGTCATAAATCACAAGGAGGGCAGTGGGAAAATGTATTTATAGAAAAACCTTATTTACCCGATGGACCAGATAAAGACTATCTTAGGTGGCTATATACAGCTATGACCCGTGCAAAAAAGCAATTATTTCTTATCGGTTTTCCCGATGGAGATTTTGATAGTATTGAATAATGATAAACCGTAATTTTTCTAGATGGTTTTTTAACCAAATTTTAAATTGGAAAATGATTGGAACTTTTCCTACACTTCCAAAATACATTGTAGCTGTCGTACCACACACTAGTTGGGTAGATCTTATCCTAGGTGTAATTGTTAGAAATATATCTGGTGAAAGCATTAATTTTGTAGGTAAGAAAGAATTATTTGGTCCATTAACAGGATGGTTCTTTAGAGCTTTAGGAGGTGCACCTATTGATCGCTCAGGAAACAAAGGATCAGTAGATTCAATGATTGCAGTATTTAATGCACATACTAAGTTTAGAATAGCACTTGCACCAGAAGGAACTCGAAAAAAAGTAACCCAGTTAAGAACTGGGTTTTATCATATTGCCAAAAGACTTCAGATACCTATAGTTCCAATTTCATTTGATTATGAAAATAAAAAGGTTGTAATACATCCGATTTTTAATACATCAAAAAATGAAAAAAAAGACATGGATACTTTAGAGTCAATTTTTAGAGGAGTTGTGGGCTACTCTAAGAAAAATAGTTTTTAATTATTATTGAATATCAAGTCCATGATAAACTTGCTGAACATCATCATCTTCTTCAATTTTTTCAATAAGCTTTATGACCTCTTGTTGGGCATCTTTACCAAGTTGTTTAGTGACTTGTGGAATACGTTCGAAGCTGGAAGAAAGAATTTTAAAAGATCGATGTTCCAATTCTTTTTGCAAAACTCCAAAGCTTTCAAAAGGAGCATAGAGCAGCATTCCATCTTCATCAATAAAAACTTCTTCTACACCAAAATCTATAAACTCTAATTCAATTTCTTCAGCATCAAGATCCGTAGAGTCAATCCTGAAATTACACGTTCTATCAAACATAAATTCTACAGAACCTGAAGTCCCTAAATTTCCGTTTGCTTTATTAAATAAAGATCTAATGTTTGCAACAGTTCTATTATTATTATCTGTAGCCGTTTCGACTAATATGGCAATTCCGTTAGGAGCATATCCTTCAAATAAAATCTCCTTAAAGTTTTCAGTATCCTTGTCAGATGCTTTTTTAATAGCACGCTCAATATTTTCTTTAGGCATGTTTGCTGCTTTTGCATTTTGTATAACAGCACGCAGCCTTGAGTTATTGTCTGCATCGGGTCCACCTTCTTTAACAGCCATTACAATATCTTTACCAATTCGGGTAAAGGTTTTAGCCATTGCAGACCAACGTTTCATTTTTCTAGCTTTTCTAAACTCAAAGGCTCTCCCCATTTTTTTTTAGCTAAAATAAAAAATTAATATTGTTTTCGAATCTCAGGAAGACTAAGATCATTTATTATATCAATATAGGAGGGAGTTAAATGATTTGGAAGCCTATTTTTTTTAGGTAAAGTAGCAAGGTATCTAATAGTATTTGAGGTATAAACTTGTTTGTATATTCCTGGATTAAAATGTCTTTTTTCAACAATCATTTTTATAAAATCATGATGAGAAATTAAATCTGAACTTCCCAAATGATATAACCCTGTTTTTTTTTTATTAATTAAATAGTGGATTTGTTGACTCAACCTGATGTCACTATTAACATTAATTATAGTATTAGGAAATACTTCGATGAATTTATTTTTTTTTACCGCTTCATCAATTTCAAGTGTTCTTGGAGCATTTAATCCAAAAATCATTGGTAAACGTGCAATAATGTATTTACCAACTAATAAGCGAAATAACTTATTTTCTATTTTTATTTTAAAATGACCATATTTACTCTCAGAAAGTGTTTTATCGTATTCGTAAGAAGGAAAATGCCGGAAGGAATCAAAGACATTGGCTGAGGATAAAAAAAGTACTCTACAGTTTTTATTTTTAATGTAATCAACTATTTGCTCATGGGCTTCTACTTGCGCATTAAAATTTCCGCGTAAAGCAGAAATAATTAGTTTGGGTTTCACCTCTTTTAAAATTGGCTCTAAAGAATCCTTCTCAACATCAAAAGAAAAAAAATGTTGATTTTTAGCGTATATAGTCTTTGTATTGAAGGTTGCAAAGGTTTTGTAAAATGGTGCAAGTTCTTTATATATACAATTTCCAATAAATCCACTTCCCCCTAAAATTAAAATTGATTTCAAATACTTAAGGCTTTATAAAAGGAAGACTTACAACTTGTGCGGCATATTTTTTTTCTCTAATTAGAACTCCAATATTACTTCCCGGTGACGAGAATTTTTTTGGAATATATCCCAAGCCAATTCCTTTTTTTAAAAGAGGCGATTGAGTTCCTGACGTAACCTTTCCAATAATGATTCCTTCTGAGTCTATAATTGAATATCCAGATCTTGGAATTCCACGATCATTCATTTCAAAAGCTACTAGTTTTAGTGGCGTTCCATTTTTCTTTTGTTCTGCTAAATATTTACCGTTTATTGGATTGGTTTCTGGTTTTGTTACCCAACTTAAACCAGCAGCAATAGGGGAACTTGTGTCATTAATTTCGTTTCCATAGAGACAGTATCCCATTTCTAACCGTAAGGTATCTCTAGCCGCTAGTCCAACTGGAATAATATTATAGTTTTTTCCAGCTTCCATAATAGCTTTCCAAACTTTTGGTGCTTCTTTTGCAGGAATATAAATTTCAATTCCTCCTGCCCCCGTATAGCCTGTTGTAGCAATTAATGTGTTTTCTATTCCTGCAAAAGTATCTGTAGAATGTGCATAAAATGGTAGTGATTCTAGCGATACTTTTGTTAATTTTTGCATAGCTTTTAATGCACAAGGCCCCTGAATAGCTAAAAGTGCTATTTCCTCTGATTTATTTTCTAAAGTAGCACCAAAAATTTTATTTTGTTCCTTTAGCCATTCCCAATCTTTTTCAATATTGGATGCATTCACTACCAAAAGATAAAGTTCTTTTTCCAACCGGTAAATAATTAAATCATCAACAACACCTCCCGTTTTGTTCGGAAAATAGTTGTATTGTGCCTTTCCAAGAATTACTTTCGAAATATCATTACTGCAAACATGTTGAAGTAGCGCCAGTGATTTATTACCAGAAATATAAAATTCTCCCATGTGTGATACATCAAAAACTCCAACACTTGATCTTACTGCTAAATGTTCTTTTGTAACTCCACTATACTGAACAGGCATTTCATAGCCTCCAAATGAAGTCATTTTAGCGTTCAATTCTAAATGTGTTGTGTAGAGTGTAGTTTTTTTCATAAGTTCATGCTTTAATTTAATTATGCTTCAAATAAGAATTACCCTGATCTTTAAAACACTTTATTTTTGGTTACCATTTTTGTTACTATCTTTTGGAATACTATTATCACAAAAGTCAGAACTTTCCACGGAATTTCATAAAAATAACAGGAAACAATTACGTGAAAAACTTCCAAATAATAGCGTTGCTATATATTTTTCTGCTCCTGTTCGTAATCGTGCTAATGATGTTGATTTTGAATATCATCAGGACCCTAATTTTTACTATTTGACAGGTTGGGAGGAGCCCCACGCAGTTTTGCTTGTTTACAATACTCCCCAAACCGATGAAGAAGGCACTTATAGTGAAAAGCTTTATGTGCGTGATCGAGATGCTAGAAATGAGATGTGGAATGGTCGTCAACTGGGTGTTTCAGGTGCATTAAAAATGGGATTTGAACGTGTTGTTAATAAAACAGAGTTTAGTAAACAGGCATTGGATTTTGATCGTTTTGACACAGTATTGATGTTTGATTTTGAAAATGATGTCCGAAATAGAGATAATGATACTAGTGATTTATATGATTTACAAAAACATTTTAAGAAACAGATTAATTATCCTGATGATTTTGATGCTGTACGCTACAGATTATACCAGCAAATTAGAACTGTAAATAATGAAGAGGTTCCTAGTTTGAAAAGAAGAATTTATTATATGATTACCAGCGATAAAACTCTTGAGGATGATCCTGTAATTCAAGATTTTTTAAAAATAGATGAAAAGACTGTATTAACTGATTTAAAAACTCGTAGTGCCCATTTGTTGAAGGATTATAATTTTGACATTGACCAGTTGTCTTATATTATGGCTAGTTTAAGAGAAAAAAAATCGCCTGAGGAGATAATACTACTCAAAAAAGCAATTAGAATTTCTGCACAAGGTCAGATAGAAGTTATGAAAGCCATACACCCTGAAATGACAGAAAGAGAAGTACAAGGTATTCATCAGCTTGTTTTTAAGATTTATGGTGCTGCACATGAAGGGTATCCTTCTATTGTTGGTGCAGGTGATAACGCTTGCGTATTGCATTATGTTACGAACGATAAAACTGATTTAAAAAAACAACTTATTTTAATGGATTTGGGAGCAGAATATAGAGGCTATACTGCAGACGTAACTAGAACAATACCTGTGTCGGGAATTTTCTCTCCAGAACAACGAGCAATATATCAGATTGTGTTTGATGCTCAAACAGCTGGTATTAATGCTGCCATTAATGGAACAACTTTTAGAGCAGTTTCAGAAGCAACCAATGAAGTGGTTCAAAAAGGATTATTAGCTCTTGGACTTATTGAAAAAAAAGAAGAGTATAGACGATATTTACCACATGGAATTTCTCATCATATTGGCTTAGATGTTCATGATCCTGGGCTTTATGATAAATTATCCCCTTCAATGGTTATTACTGTAGAACCTGGTATTTATATTCCCGAGGGAAGTCCATGTGATCCTAAGTGGTGGAATATTGGGATCCGTATCGAAGATGATATTTTGATTACAGATACGACTCCTATTAATTTGTCATCTAATGCACCAAGAAGTTGGAATGATATTGAAGCTATGATGGCCAAGAAAAGTGCTTTAGATAATTTTGTCCTTCCTGAATTAAGTATTGATTAACGCTCGCTTAGATAGGCTTTCAACTGCTCATAAGTTTTAATAGGAATGCTATTGTTAGTTCGCTCTAGAATAGATTTTAATCTATTTGGAACCTCAATTGTTGTTTTTAATGTATCCTCAACAATGTCAGCAAACTTTATAGGGTGTGCAGTTTCAAAGAAGATCCCATAATACGATTCATCAGTATTTTTTAAAAAATCTTTCAGCCCTAGATACCCTACTGCTCCATGTGGATCAGCTATATAAGAAGAAATTTTATAAATTTCTTTCATAGCTTTTTTAGTTTGTGAATCGGAATAATGATAACCACTCAATACTTTTTTGATTTTAAAAATATCATTATTGAAAATCTTTTGAATACGAATAAAATTACTAGGGTCTCCAACATCCATAGCATTTGAAATCGTTGACTTTGATTTTTTAGGAGAATACGTTCCAGAATTTAAATAATTAGGAACTGTATCGTTAATATTTGTACTAGCAATTAAATGATCAATAGGGAGGCCCATTTGCTGTGCCACTAATCCAGCACAAATATTCCCAAAGTTTCCGCTTGGCACGGAAATCACAAGTTTTTTTTCTGGATAGGGTCTATTTTTATATGCAATAAAAAAATAGAACATTTGCGAAAGCCACCTTGCTATATTGATAGAATTTGCAGAAGTTAATTCTATTTCATTAATCAAATCAGAATCTATAAAAGCACTTTTTACCATATCTTGGCAATCGTCAAATGTGCCATCTACTTCAAGTGCGGTAATATTTTCTCCTAGGGTTGTAAGTTGTTTTTCCTGAATGGCACTGACTTTACCCTTGGGATAAAGAAGAACAACATTAATTCCTTCTACTTTATAGAACCCATCTGCAACTGCACCACCTGTATCTCCAGAAGTGGCTACTAGTATGGTTAAGTTTTTATTTGATTTAATTTCGTTAGCGTAGTTAAGACAACGAGCCATAAATCTTGCTCCAACATCTTTAAAAGCAAGAGTTGGTCCATGAAAAAGTTCTAAAGTTGCTATTTTATCATTTATTGAAACAATAGGGAAGTCAAATATTAGTGTATCTGCTATAATTTCTCTTAATCTATTTTTTGAGATTTCGTTTCCCACGAATGGATTTATAACTTCAAAAGCTATTTCATGATTTGAATAAGAGTTTATATTTTGGATGAATTTTTCTGAAAGTTTGGGAATTTTTTCAGGAAAATATAGACCTCTGTCTGGAGCTAAACCTTTTCTAACTGCATCTAAAAAAGAAACATTATGAGAATTATAATTTAAACTATGATATTTCATGATGAATTAATAATTTTAATTCCCTCTTCATTAATTTTAGAAATATATACTTCATATTCTATGTCTAAATCTTCAAATTGTGTTTTCATTGCATCTCCAACTTCTATAGCGGTTTTCATTCCTTTTGAAAGTGCATAAATAGATGGACCGGAACCAGAAATACCACTTCCAAGAGCCCCCGTATTAATTGCTGCTGCTTTAACTTCTTCAAATTTTGGTATGAGCATTGCACGAAAAGGTTCAATGATTTTATCTTTCATACTTCGTGAAAGAAGTTCGTAATCATTTGTGTAAAGTGCACTTACAAAAGCACCTAAATTACCCCATTGTTCAACTGCTTTTTCTAAGGGAACAGTTTGTTTTAAAATTGCTCTAGAGTGTATTGTTTTTAATTCAATTTTAGGATGAATTATTGTAGCAACTAAGTCGGGTGGACTCGGAAGTTTTATAACATCTAAAGATTTGTTGCTACGAACTAAAGTAAAGCCACCTAATAGAACTGGCGCTAGATTGTCTGCATGTTTTGCGCCACTTGCTAAAGCTTCTCCTGCCATTGCGAATTGAATAAGTTCTTTACGTGAGAAGGGTGCGCCTAATAGATGGTTTACTGCGAAAACTGCTCCGGCAGCACTAGCAGCACTACTACCAATACCACTTCCTGGTTTTATTTTTTTATCAATATCAATTCTAAAACCATAGGATGATTTAAAGGTTTTTAATAATGATAAAACAGCTACACTAGCAACATTTTTCAAAGGATCTGTTGGAAGTTTATGTCCAGTAACCGATCCTATTGTTACGCCAGGTGATTTTGTTTTTGTGACGCTCATAATATCCCCAACTGGTTCTAAACAAAAGCCTAGAACATCAAAACCACAGGAAACATTGGCAACACTGGCTGGTGCAAAAATTTTTATTTGATCCATCTGTTAACGTTTCCCAATTCTTATAATATCTCCAAAAATTCCAGCAGCAGTGACTTCAGCCCCTGCTCCAGCACCTTTTACTATTAAAGGTTGACTTTTATATCTATTTGTATAAAATAAAATAATATTATCACTGCCTTCTAGGTTATAAAAATCATGATTAGATTGAATTTCTTGAAGGCCTACACTTGCTTTTCCGTTTTCTAATTGTGCAACATACTTTAATCGTGCCCCTTTTTCATTTGCTTTAGCAAGAATAGCTTGAAAATATTTTTCATTTTTATTAATCATTTTGTAGAATGCTTCATTTGAGGTTGTATTAAGCACATCCTGAGGAAGGAAACTTTTATTTGAAATATCTTCGAGCTCAAGTGGAAAACCACTTTCGCGTGCTAAAATCAATATTTTTCTAGCCACGTCAATACCACTCAAGTCAATCTTAGGATCTGGCTCTGTATAACCTTCTTCTTGAGCTTTTTGAACAATATCTTTAAATAGTGTTTCACGAGTAAAATTATTAAAAACAAAATTTAAACTTCCAGATAGTATCGCTTGAATTTTTAAAATTTCATCCCCTGAGGCAATTAGATTATTTAAAGTATCAATAACAGGTAATCCTGCTCCTACATTAGTTTCGAATAAAAAGGGGGTCCCATATCTTCTAGCTGTTTTTTTAAGGTCATTATAATTTCTCAAAGAGCTTGCACAGGCAATCTTATTACATGTTACAACACCTATGTTATGAGCTAAGTATCGACCGTATTCATTTGCAATTTTTTCATTTGCAGTATTATCCACAAAAATGCTATTTCGTAAGTTGAGGGTTTTTATGTGGTTAAAAAAAACTTCTCTATCCGCATTAACAGAACTTTTATCTAATTGTTCCTTCCAGTTATCTAACTCTATGTGCTCGCTATTTAAAAGCATTTTCTTAGAATTAGAAAGCGCTATAACACGAATTTTCAAACTTAAGTGCTCCAATAAGTAAGTCTTTTGGTTGTTAATTTGTTCAATTAATTTTCCTCCAACATTCCCAACTCCTGTTATAAATAAATTTAGTTCTTTGGATTGTTCTTCAAAAAAACTCTCATGAATCGTATTTAGAGCTTTTTGAGTATTTTTTTTACTAATTATAATCGATATGTTCCTTTCAGATGCACCTTGAGCAATTGCTCTAATATTAATATTATTAGCTCCTAAGCTACTAAATAATTTTCCGCTAATTCCCTGATGGTCTTTCATTCGATCACCAACAACAGCAATATTTGTCATATTAGATTCTAAAACAGCGGGGGCTACTTTATTTAAAGAAATTTCAAAAGCAAAATGTTCATTAATAACTTTTTTTGCAATTTCAGCATCTTCAGAGCGAACACCCAAGCAAATAGAGTGTTCAGATGATGCTTGAGTAATCATGATAATATTGATTTGTTTTAATGATAAACATTCAAACAAACGTTTTGAAAATCCAGGAATACCAATCATTCCACTTCCTTCAAGGCTAATTAGTGCTACATTTTCAATGTGACTTACACCTTTGACTATTGATCCATTATGTTCTTTATTAGTTCCATTTGAATTAATAATAGTTCCGGATGCATTAGAATCAAAAGTATTTTTTATGAGTAAAGGTATTTTCTTTTCAATAATAGGCTGCAGGGTAGGAGGAAATATAACCTTTGCGCCAAAATGTGAAAGTTCCATGGCTTCTTGATAAGACAGCTTAGGAATGGGCTGCGCTTGTGCAACTAATTTAGGGTGAGCTGTAAACATTCCGCTTACATCTGTCCATATTTCTAACGAAGTTGCATCAATATAATTTGCAAGTAAAGCTGCGGTATAATCTGAACCGCCTCTCCCAAGAGTAGTTATATTACCGTCTTTGTCTGAAGCAATAAATCCAGGTACGAGAGTGACTTTAGAAGTAACTTTAGATAGAATTGACTTTGTTTGTGCTTTACTTTTAGAATGATTTACAACTTCTTTTTCGTTAACTTCACTAGTAAAGATTAGTTCACGGGCGTCTTTTAAACTCGAGCTAATCCCTCCATTTTTCAACACTTCATTTACAAGAACACTAGAGAGAACCTCACCGTAACTCATTGTTTTAGAATGGCTCTTTAAGGTAAGCTCTTTTAGATTAAAGATGGATTCTAAAATGGCTTCTAAATCGTTTAAATTTGATTTTAAAAAGCTAATGATTTCACTTTGCTTGGTAATGGAAATAAAAGATGTAATAATATCTAGGTGTCTTTCTTCAATCTTGGGCAAATGAATTTTATAATTATCATTTCCTTTACAAGCCATCTTTGCCATCTCATCCAGGAGATTGGTTATCCCACTTAGTGCAGAAACAACGACAATTATCTTTTGATCAGTTGAACTTTTTATAATATTAACTACTTGTTCTAAACTTTCAGAATTAGCAACCGAGGTACCGCCAAACTTTAAAACCTTCATATATTTTTAGTTAAAATCCAAATGTTAATAAACATTTAATTATTCAAACAATTGCAAAAATAGTCAAATGAATTCGCAACAAAGAATTTTAAAAATAAAAATAAAAATGATAAATAGTAGTTCAAAAATAGCTATTTATTAAAGGATAATTTCAGGAAGGTGTTTCTATTTTTCGAGTAACCTCAAGCTTAAGAGCATCTTCTTTTTCATTTTTGTCAATAATTATTTGATCTTGTTCTTTAAGAGTATTATTTACAACATTTTCAGCTATCAAATCCTCTACATGCTTTTGAATTGCCCTGTTTAGTGGTCTGGCCCCAAATTTGCTGTCATATCCTTTTTCTGCAATAAAATCTTTAGCTGAATCAGTTATTGAAATTTCATAACTTAATTTTTGGACACGCTCAATAAGCTTCACGAGTTCAATATCTACAATTAAACGAATATCTTTTGGCTCTAGGGCATTGAAAATAACAATATCATCAATTCTGTTTAAGAATTCTGGTGAAAAGGTTTTTTTCAATTCTTTTTGAATAACTCCTTTTTCGATTTCTGAAGATTGTGCTTTTTGTGAAGCGGTTTCAAATCCTAATCCAGAACCAAAATCTTTTACCTGACGAGCTCCAATATTAGAGGTCATTATAATAATGGTATTTTGGAAATCAACTTTTCTTCCCAGACTGTCAGTTAAAAAGCCATCATCTAGTACTTGAAGTAACATATTAAAAATATCTGGATGTGCTTTTTCAACTTCATCCAAAAGTATCACAGAATAGGGTCTACGTCTCACTTTCTCACTTAATTGTCCTCCCTCTTCATATCCCACATATCCAGGGGGTGCTCCAACTAGACGTGAAACAGCAAATTTTTCCATATATTCACTCATATCTATTCGAATCAAATTTTCTTCAGACTCAAATATTTCTGAGGCAAGTATTTTGGCTAATTGTGTTTTGCCAACCCCCGTTTGACCTAAGAATATAAAAGATCCAATGGGCTTATCCGGGGCTTTAAGTCCAGCACGATTTCGTTGAATAGCCTTTACCACTTTTTCAATAGCATCTTTTTGACCAATTAGTTTTTTGCCAATTAACCCAGAGAGTTTTGAAAGTTTATTTTTTTCAGACTTTACGATTTTGTTAACAGGAACATTAGTCATCATAGAAACAACATCTGCGATATTGTCTTCGTTTACTGTTACTCTATTAAGCTTAGAATCTTCTTGCCAGCGTTCTTGTGCTTCAATTAATGAGCGTTCTACTCGTTTTTCATCATCTCTTAGTTTTGCAGCCTCTTCATATTTTTGTTTTTTTACAACGGTATTTTTCGATTCTCTTACCTCTTCAAGTTGCTTTTCAAGATCAATAATTTCTTTAGGTACACTCATGTTCTTGATATTAACTCGCGAGCCAGCTTCATCGAGAGCATCAATGGCTTTATCAGGCAAGAAACGATCCGACATATAACGACTGGTAAGATCTACACAAGCTTTTAATGATTCGTGTGTATAATTTACGTTGTGATGAATTTCATACTGTTCTTTAATATTTTCAAGTATTTCAAGGGTTTCTTCCGGGGAAGTTTCTTCAACCAGAACTTTTTGAAAACGCCTTTCTAAAGCACCGTCTTTTTCAATGTGTTGGCGGTACTCATCTAGGGTTGTTGCACCAATACATTGAATTTCTCCTCGTGCTAGTGCAGGTTTAAACATGTTGGAAGCATCCAAACTTCCCGTAGCGCCTCCCGCTCCAACAATGGTATGTATTTCATCAATAAATAAAATGATATTTTCATTTTTTTCAAGCTCATTCATAACTGCTTTCATGCGTTCTTCAAACTGACCACGGTACTTTGTGCCAGCGACTAGACTCGCAAGGTCCAATGTTACTACTCGTTTATTGTAAAGAACCCTTGATACTCTTTTTTGAATTATACGCAGAGCAAGCCCTTCTGCAATAGCAGATTTACCTACCCCTGGTTCTCCAATTAAAAGCGGATTGTTTTTCTTTCTCCTGCTTAATATTTGAGAAACTCGTTCAATTTCTTTTTCCCTACCAACAACAGGATCTAATTTATCTTGTTCAGCCAATACGGTAATGTCACGACCAAAGTTGTCTAGAACAGGTGTTTTAGATTTCTTTTGATTTTTACGGTCAGAAGTAGGAGTAAATAAATTTTCTTTATCATCTCCTTCATTACTTTTTTCATCAGGAAAAGATGTAGCCTCAATGTCTTGATAATTATCTGAATCATTTGCCATCATAAGCTTGAACTGTTCTTTTACAACATCATAATCCACATTTAATTTTGTCAATAACTTTGTTGTTGGATCATTTTCATTTCTAAGAATACAAAGCAATAAATGCACAGTATTAATTAATTCACTTTGAAAAAGCTTAGCCTCTAAAAAAGTTGTTTTTAGAGCTCGCTCAGCCTGTCTCGTTAGATGAAGATTTTTTTTATCATTAAGTAGTTGGGCATCATTAAGTGCAGCAGGATTTAGTATTTCAACTTTACGTCTTAATTCCTCTAGGTTAACTTCAATAGCGTTAAAAATGTCAATTGCTTTTCCTCCACCATCTCTTAAAATCCCAAGCATTAAATGTTCGGTACCAATAAAACTGTGGCCCAATCGAAGTGCTTCTTCTTTACTGAACGCAATTACATCTTTTACACGGGGTGAAAAATTATCATCCATAACTATATATTTTTTTAAACCTACTTCAAAAAGCGGACCAATGTTTAATGCTCTATGCTAATAGACAAAAAATTATTAAGACTTCAAAAGTCTAGCGTTAAATATTTATCAAAAAAAGGGTAAATTTAATGTTGATAATTTTAATAATTATCAGGCTATAATATGCTGAATTTTGTATTGTGTTTCCTTATTTTAGCGTTAATGTAAATATGTTATATGAGCGAAATAGATAAGATTATTCCTATCAATATTGAGGATGAAATGAAGTCGGCTTACATTGATTATTCAATGTCTGTCATAGTGTCACGCGCCTTACCTGATGTTAGAGACGGTTTAAAACCCGTTCATCGTCGTGTTCTTTTTGGAATGCATGAACTGGGTATTCGCTCCAATACAGCATATAAAAAATCTGCACGAATTGTTGGAGAAGTTTTAGGTAAGTATCACCCCCATGGTGATAGCTCTGTTTATGATACTATGGTGCGTATGGCACAAGAGTGGAGTTTACGATATTTATTGGTTGACGGGCAAGGTAATTTCGGGTCTGTAGATGGTGATAGTCCAGCTGCGATGAGATATACAGAGGCACGTATGCGTAAAATTTCTGAAGATTTAATGGCAGATATCGACAAGGAAACAGTTGATCTACAATTGAATTTTGATGATACTTTAAAAGAACCAACTGTTTTACCTACACGTGTCCCTAATTTATTGATAAATGGAACTTCTGGAATTGCCGTTGGAATGGCTACCAACATGCCACCCCATAATTTGACAGAAGTAATAGATGGAACCATTCAATTTATTGATGATAATGACATCACGATTGAACAGTTAATACAAACAATTAAAGCTCCTGATTTTCCTACGGGAGGAACTATATACGGTTATGAAGGGGTTCGGGAGGCTTTTCTAACCGGAAGGGGACGAGTAGTTATTAGAGCTAAAGCTAATATTGAAGAGGTTAAGGGACGCGAATGCATTATTGTTACCGAAATCCCATATCAAGTTAACAAAGCTGAAATGATACGTAAGACCGCAGAGATGGTCAATGACAAAAAAATCGAAGGTATTAGTTCCATTCGCGATGAATCAGATAGAAATGGCATGCGTGTGGTTTATATCCTAAAGCGGGATGCCATTCCTAACATTGTTTTAAATAAACTTTATAAATATACTGCCCTACAATCTTCTTTTAGTGTTAATAATATTGCCCTGGTTAAAGGTCGTCCTCAGTTGTTGAATCTTAAAGAAATGATTCTTCATTTTGTTGAGCACCGACATGATGTGGTTGTAAGAAGAACTAAATTCGAACTTCGAAAAGCAGAAGAACGTGCTCATATTTTAGAAGGATTAATAATTGCTTCAGACAATATTGATGAAGTAATTTCCATTATTAGAGCATCTGATAGTCCAGATTTAGCTCGTGAAAACTTAATTAAACGTTTTGAGCTTACTGAAATTCAGGCCAAAGCCATTGTTGAAATGCGTTTAAGACAACTTACTGGTCTTGAACAAAATAAACTTCGTTCAGAATTCGATACTTTATTAACTACTATTTCAGATTTAAAGGACATTTTAGATAAAAAAGACCGAAGAATGGTCATCATTAAAGATGAGCTGCTTGAGATAAAAGAAAAATATGGAGATGAGCGACGCTCAATAATAGAGTATGCTGGAGGAGAATTTAGTATGGAAGATATGATTCCAGACGATAATGTAGTCATAACTATTTCTCATGCAGGATACATCAAAAGAACTCCTTTAACGGAGTATAAGACACAAAATAGAGGAGGGGTTGGTCAAAAAGCATCAACAACCCGAGATGAAGACTTCCTTCAAGATTTATTTGTTGGAACCAATCACCAGTATATGTTGTTTTTCACCCAAAAGGGGAAATGTTTTTGGATGCGTGTCTATGAAATACCTGAAGGTTCTAAAACAGCCAAGGGACGTGCCATTCAGAATTTGATTAATATTGAACAAGATGATAAAGTTCAGGCTTTTATTTGCACTCAGGATTTAAAGGATGAAGATTACATAAATAATCATTATGTAATAATGGCCACTAAGAAAGGACAAGTGAAAAAAACTTCTTTAGAACAATATTCACGTCCTCGAGCAAATGGAATAAACGCTATTACCATTAAAGATGATGATGAACTTCTAGAGGCTAAATTAACTAACGGTAATAGTCAGGTCATGTTGGCTGTTAAATCAGGAAAAGCTATTCGTTTTGAAGAAAGCAAAACACGCCCAATGGGTCGAGGTGCTTCAGGAGTTCGTGGAATTACTTTAGCAGATGAAAAAGATGAAGTGGTAGGAATGATTGCCGTTAATGACATGGAGGCAAATATTTTAGTAGTCTCAGAAAATGGCTACGGAAAACGATCAAGTCTTGAAGATTATCGAATTACAAACCGAGGTGGAAAAGGAGTAAAAACAATTTCCATTACCGACAAAACAGGAAAGTTAGTTTCTATTAAAACTGTTACGGATATTGATGACCTTATGATCATTAATAAATCAGGGATCGCAATACGAATGGAGGTAGCTAGCCTCAGAGTAATGGGGAGAGCAACACAAGGAGTACGTTTAATTAACTTAAAAGGGAATGATACTATTGCAGCAGTTGCAAAAGTAATGAAAGATGATGATCCTATTAAAGAAGTTCTTAATACTGAAACTGATGATGGCACTATTATTGAATAATATTTTTAAACAATTATAACTATACAATGAAAAAATACATAATCTTAATTTTTATTTTATTTGTCACTTTTTCTTTTGGACAGAAAAAGGAGATTAAAAAAGCAACTAAATTATTTAATGCTGGAGATGTTCAAGGAGCAACAGATTTATTGGAGTCTAGTGCTTCTTTATTTGATGCTTCAGACCCTAAAACCTTAAATAAGAAGACTTATTTAGAAGCACAAATTAATCAGAAAAACAAAAATTTTTCTGCTGCTTTTGAAAAATTTTCTGCCTTTAAAGCTGCTGACGGGATTAATGCTAATTATGACAATCAATTGCAGATATTAACTTCAGATATCGTTAATAGCGCTATTGAAGATAATGCTGAAAAACGTTTCAGTGAAGCAGCGGTTAAATTATATCTAGCATATCAAATAAATCCTGAAGTTAACAAGGACTATTTGTATTATGCAGCTTCTAGTGCTGTTAATGCAACTGAATTTGAAATCGCTTTATCATACTATTTAAAGTTAAAAGAAATCAATTATGACGGAATTACAAAACAATATATAGCTAAATCCGTTGCAACAGGAGAAGATGTAGAGCTTAGTGAATCTGAATTTGACCTTTTTAAAAAAACAAAAGAATATTCAGATTTTAGAGAAGAAAATACTGAATCAAAGCTTCCTGAAATTATAAAAAATATTGCTTTAATTTATGTTCAGTTAGGAGATAATGAAAAAGCAATGTCAGCTGTTCAAGAGGCAAGAAAAGATGATCCAAAAGATTTAAACCTTATTTTGTCAGAAGCAAACCTTTACCTTGGTTTAAATCAAAATGAACGTTTTGAGGGTCTAATGAAACAAGCTATTGAACAAGATCCAAATAATGCAACTCTTTATTATAATATTGGTGTGGTAAATGCAAAAGCTGGTAACGTAGTAAGCGCAAGGGAATATTATGAAAAAGCAATTGAACTTGATGAAAATTTTGATTCAAGTTATTTAAATTTAGTTTCCCTTATTTTAGAAGCTGAAAGTCCAATTAGAGAAGAGATGGAAGGATTAGGGCGAAGCTCTGCAGATAATAAACGTTACAATCTTTTAACAAAAAAACTTGACGATCTTTATAAAGAATGTGTTCCTATATTGGAAAAACTTATATCAATAAGTCCAAAAAATGATGGTGCTATTAATACTTTAATGAATATTTATGGGACTTTAGGAAATACTGAAGGATACATGAATATGAAAAAATTATTAGAATAACTATTAATTTTACTACATCATGTAAAAACCCTCTTTGTGAGGGTTTTTTTATATTACTTTTTTAATTATTCTTAGTTTGTGAGAGTGTTGTTTAGTCTCAAGATTATAGATGCCAGTTTGATCTACATGGTCAATTCTAACATTGCCATGTGCATGTAAAATATGATGATTTTGAAGAAGTAATCCAACATGTATTATATTTCCTTCATCATCATCAAAAAATGCAAGGTCACCAGGCTCACTTTCATCAATAAAGCTAAGAGTTTCACCAAGTAATGACTGCTGTGAAGCATCTCTTGGGATATTATAGCCATTAATTCTATAGGTCATTTGGGTAAGTCCAGAGCAATCAATCCCCATAGGAGTTTTTCCACCCCATAAATATGGAGTGTTTAAATACAAAGAAGCTATTTTAAGTAAGTTACTTTTTTCTTTTTCGCCAGTAGTTTGAGATCCTTCGTACGTATGTTTTAAAAGTGAACTGGCCTTAACATTACTTCCTAATACCAAAGCTATTAATTCATTGTTCTGGGTTTCCAAATAATCAATAAGTTGTGTTGCATAACTTGGGGTTTCTACTCCCACTTTTTTTGCAATGGACTCTTCGATTGTATGGCTTTGTTTATTGTCAATCCATCCGGTATAGGAATCTAAAAGGGTAGTGATTTGAAGCCACTCTTTTTTAGTTCCAATAATCTTAAAACAATCACCATAGAGAAGTTGTGAGACCATTTCACTCCGGTGGTTATTTTCTTTTCGCATCGGAACGATACTTAAATGACAAATGCCGTATTCCAAAATATTATTTTTTAACAAAAACTAGTTACACATTTTAGTCAATCACAAAAATAAGGATTTTAAGTCCTTAAAACATTGAACTGCAATCAAAATAGCCAACTTCACAATTAGATTGTGTAGTTTTGAAAACAAATAGTAGCAGTGAAGTCCTTTTGGAAATATATAATATCGCAACAAAACTTAATATATAAGTCTTTACTTATATTCTCTAGTTCAATTCTGATTCTATATCTTTTTCCTTTAGGTGGTCAATTTAAATATGAGTTTCAAAAAGGTAGGGCTTGGCAGTATCCGACCTATTACGCCCCTTTTGAGTTTTCTATATTAAAGTCAGAAGAAGAAATAAAAAAAGATAGGGAGGAAGTTTTAAGATCATTAAAACCTTATTTGAGAAGTGACCTTAATATTAAGGGAGCTGTTCAAAGTAGATATTCAGAACAATTTATCCGATTTTTCTATGATATTGAAAATCCTGTTGTTTCTGATAGTCTTTATCATTTTGGTGAAGCTGTTTTGAATAGAATATATGAATATGGAGTTTTACCGCCAAATTATATTCACCAGGGGAATACCTCAATACTTCTTATTCAAGATAATATTGAAACTTCCCTTACTGTCGATCAATTATTTAAGTCTGATACTCTTTTTGAAAAATTAGCGTTGTGGCTTTCTGGTTCAGAATATTTCATTTACAAAGAAATATTTAACAATCTCTTTTTTGAGTTAATAACTCCTAATGTTTTCCCTGATAAAACGTTTGGAAAAAATGCAGAAAAAGAAGCATTAAAGAACCTATCCTTATCCAGAGGTATAATTTCTATGGGTGAATTAATTATTGCTGAAGGAGAGGCAATAGATGACAAAAATTTTGAAGTTTTAAGCTCCCTTAGAAAAGAATTTTCATCACAAAAAAATGATGATCAAAATTCAATATGGGTATTGGGAGGCTATTCTATTTTAATTTTATTAACTTTTTCCTTACTTCTTTTATTTTTAGATAAGTATCGTCCCTCAATTTTTGTAAACAATAGAAAGTTAACGTTTATCTTTTTCAATATAGTTTTTGTTATTGTGGCAACTACTTTAATTATAAGATATGATACGGCTTATATTTTTGCAATGCCTCTGTGTATACTTCCTTTAATTATTAAAGCTTTTTTTGATGCGCGCTTAGGACTTTTTACCCATGTACTTACGGTATTATTAATAGGTTTTTTAGTGCCTAATAGCTTTGAATTTGTATTTCTTCAAATCCTTGCTGGAATAATTACCATTCAAACAGTCACAAGACTTTACAAGCGTGCCAATTTGTTTATTTCTGTTGGTCAAATTGTATTGGTTTATTTGATAGGTTATGTTGCATTTACCACTATACAAGAGGGTACTTTATTAAAAATTGACTTTGGAATCCTAGCTTTATTTTTATTGAACGGTTTATTAATGCTTTTCGTTCAACCCTTAATTTATATTTACGAAAAAATATTCGGCTTAGTTTCAGATGTGTCGCTCTTAGAACTTTCGGACACTAATTCTAGATTGCTAAAAGAACTTTCAGACAAGGCACCAGGCACTTTTAATCATTCTCTACAAGTTGCTAACTTGGCAGAAGCTGCAGCTAATGAAATTGGAGCTAATACACTTTTAGTTCGTGTGGGTGCGCTATATCACGATATTGGTAAATTAAATAACCCTATATATTATTCTGAAAATCAAATTGGGATGGTTTCTCCTCATGATGAATTATCCCCCAAACAGAGTGCTAAGATTATTATTGATCATGTATTAGATGGAATTATTATAGCCCAAAAAAATAATATCCCAGACCGAGTAATCGATTTTATAAGAACTCACCATGGTACCTCTTTGGTATATTTTTTTTATAAAAAACAAGAGGAATTGGATGGCGAAAACATCAATGTAAAAGATTTTCAATATCATGGTCCAAAGCCTTTTTCAAAAGAAACGGTAATTTTAATGATGGCAGATTCTGTAGAAGCTGCCTCTAAAAGCTTAAAAAGTCCTGATGTTAATCAATTGCAAGAGTTTATTGAGAAAATAATTGATGGTAAAATGAAGGAACAACAATTTAATGCCTCTAATATTACTTTATCCGAAATAGAAAAAGTTAAAAAAGTCTTATTCAAAAAATTAATTAATGTTTATCAGCTTAGGGTAGAATACCCTGAATAATTATAATAAAAAAGATTGTTTTGTTATTAGGGAACACTTACTTTTGCATTCCATTATTAGGAGAGGTGCCAGAGTGGTAATGGAGCAGATTGCTAATCTGTCGACGGGTAACTGTCGCCAGGGTTCGAGTCCCTGTCTCTCCGCTGAATATTATCTAAGCCCCTGCCATCAGTAGGGGTTTTCTTTTTTACTGTCAGTTTTACTGTCACTAGAGCCCAAAAGTTGACCTCTAGATCTAGATCTTTATTTTGGTTTTTTAAAGTTTTTTTAATTAAAACCTAAACTTTACAAAAATTTCATTTCCACTCCTAGTAACTGCAGACTCTCCATTTGGGATACCAAAGTCATATGCATAGGCCGCTGAGAGTCCGAACTTAGTTTTAAGAATTATTAAAATATTAGAATAACCCATACTCTTATATCCTCCTCCTATCTCTAAAGTATCTTTAAAATCAAAAGTTCCTCCAATATGAGTTTGATTTTGTCCGTCTGGTATTAGCTTGGCGCTTATAAAAGGCTTTAGTTTTGAACCAAATACGCCTGTGTCTATTGAAGTTCCAGATAATAAATATATAGGTGGTTTTTCAGAGCTTATAAAAGCATTGTCTTTTACAAACTTAACTGGATTTAGAAAATTAGGAATAGAGGCAGATATGTAAAATTTTTCGGATTTAAGAAGTGCTCCAAAGCCAAAGACTGGAAAAATAGCATTACCATCAGTTGAAATAGCAGGATTAGCAACTTCTGTAATTCTACTAAGTCCTTCAATATCTGTTTTCTTATTAGTTGCTCCTGATTAAAAACCAAAAAGATGATAGGTTTGATGTTGTTTTTGAGAAGGAAAATATTGAATAAGTGTTTTATTACTGAATAGTAATCGTTCCAACCATTCCTCCGTGAAGTGAACACTGATAATAGAAGGTTCCTGTTGCGGAAGGTGTCCAAGAAATTGTTGCACTTTCTGTACCATTATTTGTTAAACCACTTATGGTATCTCCCGTTCCAGTTCCTGCAGCTGTTTTAAGATAAAAAGGATGTCCTGTTGCATCTACATTGAAGTTTATAGTGTCTCCAGTATTAAAAGTTAAATCAGGATCACCTCCTGTTACAGTTCCAATGCGATCATCGCCATTTAAAGTATAATCTGAACTACTAGTTGCATTTACTCCAATATTAAATGTTTTACTTGAGGATGCAGTTGTGGATGTGGCTAAAGCGATTGATATAGCTCCACTAATAGTTGCAGAAGCAGTCGCATCACTTGTAGGTGCAAACATTGCTAAGATTGAATAATTATAAGTTCCTGTAGCCGCACCTGAAGGTGTTCCTGAGACTACAACAGCTCCTGAAGAGGATGTGTAATTCATTGTCACTCCCGGAGGAAGATTTGTGGCAGATACAGTTGTAGTATCTGTACAGTTTGTGCTTACAAGATAATTTACACTAGTTATTGCTGTTGAAGCTGATACAGTTTGAGTGCTTGGTCCACTGGTTAATGTAAGTGATCCTGAACAGGGAACCAAAGTAGTACTTGCAACAGAAACTGTAATATCTCCACTATATGAAGCAGAGGCTGTTCCTGTTGAATTAACAGCAGAAACCGTATAATTATAGGTTCCAGAAGCTGCTCCTGTTGGTGTTCCTGATATAGTAGCGACGTTACCACTAGTACTAAGTGCTACTCCTGTGGGTAGTCCAGAAGTTGTAATACTTAATGTATCTGAACAGGTATAAGTAAATGTACCTACTACATTAGTAATAGCAGTTGAAATACTTACCGTTTGAGATTGTGGCCCTGAGGTTAGTGCACCTGAAATAGTACATGAGGATACAGTTGTTGAGCTAGCTGTTGTGGCTACAGCGATTGATATAGCTCCACTAATAGTTGCAGAAGCAGTCGTATCACTTGTAGGTGCAAACATTGCTAAGATTGAATAATTATAAGTTCCTGTAGCCGCACCTGAGGGTGTTCCTGAGACTACAACAGCTCCTGAAGAGGATGTGTAATTCATTGTTACTCCTGGAGGAAGATTTGTAGCAGATACCGTTGTAGTATCTGTACAGTTTGTGCTTACAAGATAATTTACACTAGTTATTGCTGTTGAAGCTGATACAGTTTGAGTGCTTGGTCCACTGGTTAATGTAAGTGATCCTGAACAGGGAACTAAAGTAGTACTTGCAACAGAAACTGTAATTGTCCCTGTTACAGTTTGCCCAGTTGTAGAGCCTGAAACAGTTAGGCTATAATTAAAAGTACCCGTGGCTGTTCCTGCTGGTGAACCAGATATAGTTGCTATGTTATTACTTAAAGCGGCACTAACTCCAGAGGGTAAGTTTGAAGCACTAACACTTAATGTAGTTGTACAGATTGAACTTACAGTGTATTGAATTGGAGTAATAGCTGTTGTAGCTGTTACAGTTTGTGATTGAGAACCACTAGTTAATGCTATTGTAAACTCTTTACCCCAAAGAGGAGAATTAGCAGATGTTAAAGCAGAACCAATTGAAAAATCATCAGGCTCACTTAGGTTAGATACACACCATCCCGAAAGGTCTTGGTTAAAAGCTGTTGCATCTTTAAACATTTGCTCTAAAGGGTCATAGCCTATCTGCGTTGTTCCATCTGGATAATATCCGGTTCCTCCATTACTAGATAAATCCCAACTCCCTATATCTTGATTAAAAGCTGTTGCACCTTCAAACATTGATTGGAATGTGGTCACAACAGAAGTATCCCAACTCCCTATATTTTGATTAAATGCGGTAGCTTTTTTAAACATATTCTTCATAAAATCAACACTTGAAGTATCCCAACCCCCTATATTTTGATTGAATGCGGCAGCATCATCAAACATGCCACTCATGTCTTTAACATTTGATGTATCCCAACTCCCTATATTCTGATTAAATGCTGTTGCAAGATCAAATACACCAGACATATCCTTAACATTTGAAGTATTCCAGCTTCCAATATTCTTATTGAATGCGGCTGCATCAGCAAACATGTTGCTCATGTCTTTAACATTTGATGTATCCCAACTGCCAATATCTTGATTGAATGCTGTGGCACTTAAAAACATAGAACCCATATTAGTAACTGCTGAAGTATTCCAGCTTCCAATATTCTTATTAAAAGCAGCAGCACCAGCAAACATTCCTAAAGTACTTGAAACCTTTGATGTATTCCAATTACTTATATCTTGATTAAATGCAGTAGCAAGTACAAACATTCCATCCATGTCTTCGACATTTGATGTATCCCAAAAGCTAATATCTGAATTGAAAGAATTATCATTAAAGAAATTAGTTGGTGGATCAGCTTCTACATCTCCATCCATAAACGTTACCAGTGTTGTACAAAGGTTAACATTCCCATTTGCTATTTGTGCAGCTATCGTTGAATTATTTACTACGGTATATGTCGTGCCAGATATAGTTGCTGTATCGCCAACACTTGCATTTGGACATTTACATGTTCCATTTTCAAAATAAATTGAGGATGATGCAGTAGCAATAACATTAATAACTCCCGATACAGTTGCAGAAGCAGTCGCATCACTTGTAGTTGCAAACATTGCTAAGATTGAATAATTATAAGTTCCTGAAGCCGCACCTGAGGGTGTTCCTGAGACTACAACAGCTCCTGAAGAGGATGTGTAATTCATTGTCACTCCTGGAGGAAGATTTGTAGCAGATACCGTTGTAGTATCTGTACAGTTTGTGCTTACAAGATAATTTACACTAGTTATTGCTGTTGAAGCTGATACAGTTTGAGTGCTTGGTCCACTGGTTAATGTAAGTGATCCTGAACAGGGAACCAAAGTAGTACTTGCAACAGAAACTGTAATATCTCCACTATATGAAGCAGAGGCTGTTCCTGTTGAATTAACAGCAGAAACCGTATAATTATACGTCCCTGAAGAAGTGCCTGTGGGTGTCCCGGAGATAGTCGCTACATTATTACTAAAGCTCATTGACACTCCTGTGGGTAATCCTGAAGCTGACGCGCTCAATGTGTCTGAACAGGTATAAGTAAATGTACCTACCACATTAGTAATAGCAGTTGAAATACTTACCGTTTGAGATTGTGGCCCTGAGGTTAATATTCCTGATATGGTACAGGATGATGCAGTGGTAGAACTTACAGCTGCTGCAACAACATTTATAGATCCATTAAAAGATGCAGATACTGTTCCACTAGAAGCTGTAACAAAATAATTATACGTTCCTGATGTTTGTGCAGATGGTGATCCTGATATGGTCGCTAAATTGTTAGTAAGGGACATTGTTACTCCAATAGGAAGTCCTGTAGCTGAGGCGCTTAATGTGCCTGAACAAGTTGTAGTAAATGTACCCACTACATTAGTAATTGCAGTTGTAGCAGTTACTGTTTGTGACTGCGGGCCAGAGGTTAATGCACCTGATATCGTACAGGAAATGGTTGTAGTCGATGCGGTTGTAACCGATGCGGTTGTCGCAGCTACCTGACTCACTACACTACTTAATGCTTGTGTTGGTGAAATTCCTGAAGTACTACTTGTCACTGCGGTAGTTGGAGGTATAAAAGGAGCTGAGTTACTTGATGTTTTATTAACCCCTGTTAGACCAATTGAATTACTTGCAGTTGCTGAAGGAACACTAGCGGCAGTTGTTGGAGGACTACTGTTTGGTGGAAGAGTAACCACATTAAAGTTTAGTGATGTAGCTGAGGTGAAACTTACATTTGTAAGTACTCCAAAATCACCCATTACAAAAGTGTTACTATTCAATGAGTTTAACTGAGAATAAATTTGTGTAGTTACACCATTTAAAACCATGGTAAATAAAATATTCAATTGAATAGATATTCTCATTGTGATATAACCGTGGGATTTTCCAGTGGCACTTTCTTCTAATTGAAACTCCCAAGTTCCCACAAGATCTCGTGCTGTTTGATAATCAAAGTTTACGCCTACTGTTTTATTTCCGTCAATAGTTATTTGTATAGGATTTATCGTATCCACAGAACTGCTATTATCCCAGCTAAAAAAAGCGTGATCACTACTTGGAACAGCAGTAAGTTTGACAACTGTGCCACTATCATAGTCTGTAGATTTACCAGTGCTTACAATTTCTTCTTGGACGGTACCTGCTCCGTTAACATTAACTACAAGAGGGTACTTTCTTTTTTGAAATGATGCGGCTATGTTCTGGTCAGAATTAATAGCTATTGTAAGAGGGTTTTCTGTAGATTCTATACCCATCCAACCTGAAAAAACATACTCTTGTTCTGGTGTAGCTGTAATAGTCACAACCGATCCCGATTCATAAGATCCTCCGCTGGTGCTTACGTTTCCTCCTTCAGATGAACTAACGGCAAGGTTATAAACAGCTACTGGAGCCTCAGTCTGTTCATCAAAGGCATCTTTCTTACATGTGATAAGCAGAAAAAAAGCAAACGAAAAGAGTAGAATTTTCTTCATTAAATTAATAATCAGAAACTTAAGGTACTAAAACTATTTTTAATTACTTGAAAAAGGAATTAAAAAAATAAAATTAGAATTTCTAAAAAAGTGTCAAAATCACTCAAAAATGATCAAAAAAGGTCAAAAATGATCAAAAATGATCAAAAAAAGCTCAAAAATAGCTAAAAAGGAATTTTATGATTAGTATATTTCTATGACTACATTATTAACACCTCCAAAAAATCTATTAACCACCATAGGAGCTGGATGTAGGGGATTGCCAGTCAATGTTTTTCCCAAACAAAGGGGCTTAAGGTCTAATTCTTTTAGAGTAGCAATTATTTGATCTGCTTGTTTTTTTAAATAAGAGTGATCATTTATATGGTTTCCCCAGCAAAAAAGAATTTTAGATATATCATTATCGTTATTGATAAGCTCTTTAATAAAATCAATGTTTTCTTTTACAATAACTTGATTAACTTTTTTTGGGAGATTACTTGGCTTTGGAGTTCTCTGGGCGTAAAGGTTAATCAACCACCAACCGTCACATCCATTATTCTGTGCAATGGCTTGAATATTTCTTGAGGTAGGATCTAAATTATCTTCGTTGGCTGTACTTGGATTTAAACCAATAGCTAGCATTTCATTACTTCCCTTTTTCCCTAGTAAAAAACGTTTGTTTTTGTCATCAACAGGGTAACATATTATGTCTTTATAAACACTCAATTTATTGATTTTTATATCTATAATAAGCAATTTTTCCTTCCCACCAGTCGTCTGGAATTGAGCCATTACCTTTATAGTTTAACTCCCAGACTTTAAAGTATATATTCTCTTTTAGGCATTTCTCCAAGACAACTTTTACCTCATCTACACCCAATCCCAACAATGAATAACCAGAATATCCAAGTGACATAAAATGTTTTTTAAGATCAACTTTGGAAAATTTTTCTTCAATGTGCTTTATTCTTTAAAAATTCTTTTTATAAAATTAATACCAGTTATAGCTCCTGCAGTAATTAAACCTGAAAATAATGCTGCTCCTACTCCCGCAGTGACAATATCTTGACCCGTTAAATACAAACCTTTAACTGCTGTTTTGGGTTTTAAGAATTTTTGTTGAAAGCGATTTGGGTTGTGATCAATTCCGTAAAGTGAACCTTGTTTATAATTAGAAAAATGTTCAGCTGTTAAAGGAGTAGAAAATTCATAATATTCAACAGATCCTTTTAGTTGTGGTAATTGTTCGTATAAGTGTTTAAGAAGACGTTGAGAAAATTCTTCTTTTTTAATTTCGTAATCTTCACCGCGTTTTTTCCATTTAGTTCCATCCCATTTTGCAAATGCCTCATAAGGAATCATAGTTATTATATCTATTGTACTTTTTCCGGGATAACGTTCAGACCAATCTGAAAATTTTGAGGCAGGAAAAGAAATATATACTAGGGGAAATTCTGCGTTGTTATCATCTAAAAAACGCTCTACACAGCTATCATGATCCAGATCTTCTGGATAAATCCAAAAATTTGTTTTGGGAAGCTTCAGATCTTGTGGAGAACCATCAAGTCCTATGTATAAACAGCCATATCCTACAGACGGATTAACTTTTTTTAATTTTTCATTTAACTTATGACGATAAATTACATCTGAGGGAAGTAAATTTTCGAAGGTGTTAAAAACACCTGTACCACTAATTATAATATCTGCATAAAAATGATTCCCATCAGTCATTCTAACTCCTTTGGCTTTATTATTATCTACGATAATTTTATCTACATCGGCTCGAACTAAGATAGTTCCACCACTTTTTTCAATTACTTTTTCAATGGTCTTTAAAATTTGCGACGAACCTTTTGCGGGAACACTTCCACCTTGCATATAATGTTTTGCAACAGAAGCGTGCATTGCAAAACTACTTTGTTTGGGAGGAAGACCGTAATCTCCATATTGCCCACACAAAACCTTAATAAGAGTTTGATTAGTAGTTAGTTCACTTAAAACATCATAGGTTGTTCGATCAGAAAAGTTTAAATATTTTTTCCTCATATAACTATCTAAAAATGTACTTATAAATTCAGGTAATGCCTTATACATATAAAACTTAGTTGCGGCTTTATTAGTTGAAAAAATCAAATCAACATATTTGTTAATTGCCAATTTTTCATCAGGAAAGTATTTGATCATTTGGGATTTAAAATTATCTACACCTTTCACAAAATCATAATGCTTTTCACCCAAGATAATTCGGTCATAAACATCTCCCATATCATCCCAATGCAATTTTTTATCTGATACATAATCAAATAATTTTCTTAATACACTATCTGGTCTTTGAACTTCTCCAATATAATGAATACCAACATCCCATTCAAAGCCTTTACGCTTGAAAACATGTGTAAAACCACCAGCGGTATAATGTCTTTCCAGCAATAATACTTTTTTTCCGGTTTTAGAGAGAAGTGCACCTGTACAAAGGCATCCAATTCCAGATCCAATTAAAATTGCATCATAAGATGTTGCTAATTTTGGTGATTTTTTATAAGACTGTATCATTTTAATAGAACTTAATTAAAGATAATAAATCCCTTAACTTAATAACAAAATGAGTTTTTATTTTAAAATATTACAACCCATAATTATATATAAATTTCACTAAATCATTTATCATTAATAGTAGCATATTTCCAGCATTTTATTATTTTTAACATATGCCATTACTAATCATTTCTCTTGGAATTTCATTCCTCTTCTTACTGATCATCGTTTTTAGACTTAATGCATTTATTGCTTTCATACTTGTATCTATTGCTATTGGGATAGGTCAGGGCATGGAACTAAATACAATTGTAACCTCCATCGAAAAAGGTATCGGCAATACCTTAGGCTTTTTAGTCATGATTTTGGGGCTTGGTGCTATGCTTGGAAAATTAGTGGCTGAAAGCGGAGCTGCCCAAAAAATAACCAATGGTCTTATTGCTTTCTTTGGTGTTAAGAATACTAAAACAGCTGTAATGATTACCGGATTTGTAGTCGGAATTACAATGTTTTACTCTGTTGGTTTTGTGATCTTAGTTCCATTAGTTTTTACCGTTGCTTCCGCTACTGGCTTGTCTTTAATATCCATAGCTTTACCAATGTTGGCTGCACTTTCAGTAACCCATGGCTTTTTGCCACCACATCCTGCACCTTCTGCTTTATCTATTATGTTTGAAGCTGATATTGGAAAAACCTTGCTTTATGGAATTGTGGTTGCCATTCCTTCAATTCTTATTTCAGGACCATTATTAACGCGTTTTATTCCAAAGGTTGAAGCAAAACCACTCAAAGAATTTATGGCTTCAAAAATATTTGAGGAATCTGATTTACCTAGTTTATCTAACAGTCTTCTTACTGCGTTACTACCTGTTCTACTTATTGGGTTTTCAACGATTACTCTCAATTTTTTAACCCCTGGGAGTACTATTTTTTCTTTAATTGAATTCCTTGGAAATCCTGTTATTGCTCTTTTACTTTCACTCTTAATAGGCATTTATACACTGGGATTATCAAGGGGTAATTCTATGGAGGAAGTCATGAAAATTTTTAGTACTGCGGCTTCTGGAATTACCATGGTTTTGTTAATTATTTCTGGGGCGGGTGCTTTAAAACAAATTTTAATTGATAGTGGGGTAAGTCAGTATATTGGTAGTTTGTTAGAAACCACTTCTTTGTCCCCTTTAATCCTTGCCTGGTTAATAGCAACTTTAATTCGTTTTTCAGTAGGTTCTGCAACTGTTGCAGGTCTTACTACTGCAGGAATTGTTCTTCCCCTAGTTCAAAGCTCTGGCGTGAGTCCAGAACTTATGGTTTTGGCAATTGGATCTGGGAGTTTGATGCTTTCACATGTAAATGACAGTGGTTTTTGGCTGTTCAAAGAGTATTTTAACTTAAGTATTAAAGACACCTTATCTACATGGACGGTAATGGAAACTTCCATTGGCATAAGTGGACTGTTAGGAGTTTTAGTATTAGAAAATTTTATTTAAATGAGCTTACAATTAAGAGAAAAAATAGAGGCAATGGGCTTGGTTTTACCACCAGCACCTCCACCGGCAGGTGTTTATAAGCCTGTACTTATTTTAGATAACCATTTATACGTTTCGGGTCAAGGACCTGTTTTAAACGATGGAACTTTGATGCAAGGAAAAGTTGGATCCGTTTTAAATAAGGAAGAAGCTAAACTTGCTGCTCGTCAAGTTGGACTTACCATGCTATCTTCTATTGTTACACATACAGACTCTTCTATAAAGATTAAACGTGTTATAAAAGTTTTAGGAATGGTAAACGCCACTCCTGAATTTGAAGATCATCCTTATGTGATTAACGGATTTAGCGAATTAATGGCAGATATTTTTGGAAAAGAATATGGCATTGGTGTTCGTAGTGCAGTAGGAATGTCATTACCTCAAAATATTGCTGTAGAGATAGAAGCGATGTTTTTATTAGAATCTTAAATAAAATGAATACATCAGATTGGTATAAAGTTGCTGAAGAAGATAAACTTCAAACTCCAGGTCTATTGGTTTTTCCTGAACGGATTAAAAAAAATATTGCTTCTATGATTAAAATTGCTGGAAGTACAGAACGATTGTGGCCTCATGTTAAGACTTATAAAATGGCAAAAGTGATTGACCTTCAAATGGAAGCGGGCATTCGACGTTTTAAATGTGCAACCTTAGGAGAAGTAGCTCTTTTGATATCTTGCGGAGTTGAGCAAATTTTACTTGCATTACAACCTACAAAGGAAAAATTAGCCCAGTTTATAAAGTATCAAAAAAAACATCCTTCTATTCAATTTTCAACCTTAGTAGATAATCTTGATTCATTGGCAATCTTTAATAAATTAGCCCAAGAACAAGATGTCAAATTGAACTTATGGGTTGATATCAATAATGGAATGAATCGTACTGGAATTGTGCCAGAAATGGCTGCTGAACTATACCGAGTCATAGTAGAATCTTCTTCTTTAACCTCATTAGGCTTACATGTATACGATGGACATCTTAGGCCCTTGGATTTAGAAGATAAAATCATTCAATCTACTAATGCTTTTGAGGCAGTTGACGATCTTATAAAAAAACTTAATCAAAATGGAATAAAAGTTCCTACTATTATAGCGGGTGGTTCTCCGAGCTTTTACCCACATTCGCTTCGTTCAAATGTGGTGTTAAGTCCCGGAACTACTTTACTTTGGGATTTAGGATATAAACGTATATGGAAAGAATCTCCTTTTCTAAATGCTGCAGTAGTTGTCACTCGATTAATCAGTAAACCAAATAAAAATATTTTTTGTTTTGATTTAGGCCATAAAGCAATAGCTTCTGAAATGTCTTTACCTCGAGTAGAGATTTTTGGATTAGAAAAAGCTGTACATAAAGGGCAAAGTGAAGAGCATTTAATTTTGGAGTATAAACAAGAAAATAATTTTAAAGTAGGGGACTTATTTTATGCAATACCCTACCATATATGCCCTACCGTTGCTAAATACAATAAGGCGTATACTGTAACTGAAGGAGAACTTGGCACTCCTTGGGAAATTGAAGCTCGTTCATATCATTTATCTTTTTAAATAATGAAATTTATATTTGATGCTCATTTAGACCTTTCCATGAACGCAATGGAGTGGAATCGTGACTTACGAAAAACGGTTGGAGAAATTCGTCTGCAAGAAATTGGAATGACTGATCTTCCTGATAGGGGAAAAGGAACGGTTAGCTTTTCAGCCCTTCGTGAAGGAAATATTGGACTTTGTGTTGCAACACAAATCGCACGTTATGTAAAAGAAGAAAACCCTCTACCAGGATGGAAATCTCCGGAGCAAGCTTGGGCACAAACTCAAGGTCAGTTAGCTTGGTATAAAGAAATGGAACAAGCAGGAGAGCTTAAACAAATTAAATCTAAAAATGAACTTTCTGAGCATTTGTCAGAATGGGAAATCGATTCCATAAAATGTCCGATAGGTTTTGTGTTAAGTTTAGAGGGTGCAGATTCAATTGTTTCTCTTGATCATCTTCATAAATCTTATGATCAGGGCCTACGTGCTATAGGTCCTGCCCATTACGGTCCAGGAACCTATGCTTTTGGAACGGATTCTGTTGGAGGAATAGGTATTAAAGGAAAAGCCTTATTAAAAGAAATAGCCTCGTTATCACTAATTTTAGATGCAACCCATTTGTGTGATCAAAGTTTTTGGGAAACATTAGCCGTTTATGATGGACCTTTGTGGGCAAGCCATAGCAATTGCAGGAAATTTGTATCTCACAATAGGCAGTTTGATGACAGTCAAATTAAAGCACTATTGGAACGTGGAAGCGTTATTGGAATGGCTTTTGATGCCTGGATGATGACTTCTAATTGGCAACGAGGAGTTAACGACCCAAAAGAAAGTGGCTTGGTACTTGAAACAATTATTGAGCATATAGATCACATATGTCAATTGGCAGGAAATTCAAAACACGTTATGATAGGTTCTGACCTTGATGGTGGCTTTGGAAAAGAACAATGTCCGCATGATTTAGAAACAATTGCAGATCTTCAGAAATTTGACAGTCTTTTAGAAAATCGTGGATACTCAAAAGGCGATATTGAAAATATATTAAGTAAAAACGGTATAAATTTTTTAATAAAAAACTTACCTTAATATTTTAATGCTAAATTAAAAATCTTTGTATTTGTTATATTCTCTATAAAATGAAGAATATGTTTTGTAGCCGACTACTGCACCGACTTGTTTAAGTAAAATATCCCCTTTATTTTTTTTGATTATTTTAATGGCATCATTTATTCTCAAATAATGTTTTAACTCTGAAAGAGTAAAATTTGAATAGTATTTGAATATCAGTCTAACATGACTAACAGGGATATTTAATTTGATTGCTAGAGTCGCATCACTAAAATCATTTCTATGAATTTTAGAAGTCTCAAATAATTTCTCTAATGAGATTTGAATAGATTTTATATTTTGAAATATTTTGATGTTTAATTCAACATCTTTTTTCAAAATAATTTTTTTTGGTTTTTTTAACCATAATTTATTTGAAATATTTTTGTCTTCTGTGTAATTAATACCGTATAAAAAATCAGGTGTTTTGAAAAGTATAATAAAACAATAGAGCCATAAAACTGCATTGGCGGTATAAATTTGTCCAAATAAATAATCTTCATTTAAAAATTCTTTAAAAAGGGAATAAAAAAGTATGATTAATGCTAAAAAAACTGAAGATAGAATTTGAAACATCCATTTTTTCCTAATGAATTCTTGTTTATTTTCAAAAGCATAAACTCTCTTAGTTTTTTTATTAAATGATGAAACAAAATATATAGATAAAATCAAATACGCAGAACAATAAGTAATAATTACCCCAATGCTCGTTACTGTAAAGGCAAAAGTTTTTTCAATTCCATTAGAAACTAATATTGTAGTTAAAAAGACAGGTAATATTAAATGGTATAAATCTTTTAAATCTCCACCTCTGTTTCTCAGTAGAAGCGCTTTTATATATAAATACTGAAGAGGAAGTAATAGAAGAAATAGTGGTCTTATGTTAAGAATTATTCTTGAAATTTCACTATTTGGTGAGATGATAAAAATAGCCCCAGTAGATAGTCTAAAACAAATAGTCAAGATTAATACAATCGTATAATGATTGTAGGAAAAATTAGACTCTCTTTTTATATAAATGATAAAACACAAAACAATTCCAACAAGTGAAATTGAAAAAAGAATCATTGCATTTATAAATTGAAATAGGCTTACACTAATATCCATGTCTAATATTGAAAAAGATATTGCAAAAAAATAATAATAAAGTCAAAATGGTCTAAAAATATTGCAAATAAAAGGAAGAAAAATATTTATGCAATTTATGAAACAAAAAATCAATTAATTAGTTTTTTACTACTAAATAACCATAAAATAACTAATTGATTAAAAAGCTTTTTTTTTGTTTAGCATTTCTCTTTTTAAAGAATCTACATTCTCAAGATAACTATTATTGGGTAGGTGGATCAGGAAATTGGTCTAATTATTCTTCACACTGGGCTACGTCATCTGGTGGGAACATATTTCATACTACCACACCCAGTAGTGATGACAATATATTTTTTGATAGTAATTCGTTTTCTGCTGCCAATCAAATAGTAACACTTAATGTGACTGACGAAAGCTGTAAGAATATGAATTGGACTGGGGTTACCAATATTCCTAAGTTCAATATGACGGGTAAAACTCTTGAAGTTCATAGTTCTGTCACCTACGATCCTTTGATGGAGTTTCAGAGCGTGGGTACCCTTTCTTTTGTTTCAAGTAATACAGGATCATTAATTTCATCAGGACACAATGTTGGTAACATTTACGTTAGAAAACCTTCTGGAACATTTAATCTTTTAAGTCCTCTTAGGTCAAGTAATCTTACTGTAGAAAATGGATCAACGTTTTACACTAATGATTATGATGTTCGTTCTACATATATTCAATTTTATGGAGGGACTACTACTACCACGATTTATACTGGGACTTCAAGCCTGACTGTTGAGGGGGGGGTATTCCTTGCACGCTATTACAACGGCGCTAACCAGAATTATTTATTGACCGACCTTGTCAGCAGTACCATTATTTTAGATAATGCTGAACTACAAGGTAAGTATGGGTGGGATTCAGATAAAAAAAATGATATAAACCTTGGACATGTAATTGCAAAAAATTTAGGTAACAGAAGTATTGGCGAAGGAATTGATAGAATTAGAAAATTAGATATACTTCAAGAGGGAACAAATAGGCAAAATGATTATGCTTATATAAATTCTCATTTTGAAGGAGTTATAGACACTTTAAATATAGTTGGTAAAAAAGTAAGATTTCAAACTAATTCAAACAGGTCACCGACCATTGGAACCCTTTCTACTTCTGGAGACGGCACTTCAATTGAGTTTAATCAGGGATCTACAGTTACGATATCTAATACCCTATCATTTGCTAGTTCTTCTTGTTCAGTGATGACACTTAAGTCTACTAGTTCAGGGAGTCAGGCTACTATAAACTTAGCTTTTTCGGGGGTAGTTACAGGAACAAACTTAAGTATAAGAGATCTTTCATTTACAGGAAGTGGAACTTTAAATGCGATAAGCTCTGTAGATGGAGGAAACAATTCAGGGGTTAATATAAATGAGAATACACCACGAAATTTATACTGGATTGGCGGTACCGGTAATTGGAGTGATTCTTCTCATTGGGCTACTTCCAATGGAGGAAGTACAACCGTTTGCGCTCCAACACCAAATGATAATATATTTTTCACATCAAACTCGTTTTCTGCTGCCAATCAGGTAGTAACTTTAAATATAGATAATGTTGGTTTAAAAAACATGGATTGGACGGGAGTGACCAATACTCCTAAATTTAACATGACATATAAAACTCTTGAGATATCTGGTTCAGTGACTTACACTACAGACATGCAATTTCAAAGTGTAGGTACCCTTTCTTTTGTTTCAAGTTCAACAGCTTCAATTCATACTGGATCAACAGACACTAGTAATGCAAATTCAAATAACATTGGAACTATTTACGTTAGAAAACCTTCTGGAACATTTAATCTTTTAAGTCCTCTTAGGTCAAGTAATCTTACTGTAGAAAATGGATCAACGTTTTACACTAATGATTATGATGTTCGTTCTACATATATTCAATTTTATGGAGGGACTACTACTACCACGATTTATACTGGGACTTCAAGCCTGACTGTTGAGGGGGGGGTATTCCTTGCACGCTATTACAACGGCGCTAACCAGAATTATTTATTGACCGACCTTGTCAGCAGTACCATTATTTTAGATAATGCTGAACTACAAGGTAAGTATGGGTGGGATTCAGATAAAAAAAATGATATAAACCTTGGACATGTAATTGCAAAAAATTTAGGTAACAGAAGTATTGGCGAAGGAATTGATAGAATTAGAAAATTAGATATACTTCAAGAGGGAACAAATAGGCAAAATGATTATGCTTATATAAATTCTCATTTTGAAGGAGTTATAGACACTTTAAATATAGTTGGTAAAAAAGTAAGATTTCAAACTAATTCAAACAGGTCACCGACCATTGGAACCCTTTCTACTTCTGGAGACGGCACTTCAATTGAGTTTAATCAGGGATCTACAGTTACGATATCTAATACGCTGTCGTTTAACTCCAAATCTGGATCTAGAAGTTATATTAAATCCACATCAAGTGGGTCTCAGGCATCTCTAATTTACAATGGAGATGATTTTTGTGGAGATTACATTCGAGTAAAAGACATTGCCCTTACCACTAGCGCTACAGTAACCCTTGGACCATATAGTCAAAATGAAGGAAATGTTTCAGGATTTAATTTCAATACGGATTCTGGTAATACACTATCGGGAATGACCATTACAACTAGTCCTACCGGCGCAACTTTTTATCAAAATCAGGAAATAACATTCGTTGTTTCATCGACTTACACAGGGCAAAATTCATCTGTAATCCACTTTTTTGTAAATGGTATCAAAACTCAAACAGGGACTTCAACTATATACAGCTCTGATACAATAGAAAATGGAGATATTGTTTTTTCTTCTATAGAAATACCCTATTCTGGAACAGTGACCGGATGTAGTTTTTCAACCATAGGAAAAACAGATGATCTAACCATGAGTTTGTCTAATTATCCAGTTATAATTTCAAGTACTTATTCTCAGACTGCTAATAATGTTGCTGTTACTTTTAATGAACCAGTTTTTACTAACAATGACGGTTCAGGGAACCTAATTGCATCAGATTTTCAACTCTCTTTATTGGGGGGTAGTGGTCAGCTTAATTCTTCAACACCCTCAAGTATCTCTAAAAATGGTAACATATATACTTTAGGAATTAATACCTCAAATTTGGTTGGTAGCGAAGTTTTAACAATTCGTCCCAATAATAATCAAATTTTTGATTATCAAGGACAACGAGCAGATGTAAATCAAAGTAATAATTCAGTGAGGCTAGGTACAGTAAGTGCCAGTCTTTCACAGGCTGAAGTTTCTACAGATAACCTAGTAATCACCATAACCTTTAGTGAACAGGTCTACAACACTATTAATGGAAGTGGAAATCTTGAAGTATCTGATTTTATATTAGAACTCTCAGGGGGAACCGCAACTCTTTCTTCAACAACACCAATCTCTATTTTTCAAAGTGGGTTTAAATATTCATTAGGATTTGAATTTAATGGAATTCCAGATGGGAACGAGCTGATTAATGTAAAATTAGCCCAGAATTCTATTTTTGATATCCAAGGGGTTGCATTACCTCAAGTTCAGTCCAATAGCTCAGATAACCTTAATGCAGATGATGATAGCGATGGGGTTGCCAACCCGATTGATTTGTGTTCTGGAACTACTGCAGGGGTTTCAGTCAATATGAATGGATGTGAAGACAGTGCAACAAAATTTTACTGGGTTGGAGGAACAGGAAACTGGTCAGACTTCTCAAATCACTGGGCGAATTCCTCTGGAGGATCAACTTTCCATTCAAGGGCTCCTAATAGTGGTGAAAATCTATATTTTGATCAAAATTCATTTAGCGCTTCAGATCAGGTAGTGACTATTGATATTGATAATGCAGCGTGTAAAAACATTAGTTGGTCAGGGGTGACTAATAACCCTAAGTTTGATTATAATTCTAAACAGTTAAAAGTTTACGGATCATTTTTACTAAATGAAAACATGATCATGTATCGTGACAATACTAATCTTATAGGGACAGCATCAGTTACTT